>ENA-OSAE01000005-OSAE01000005.1-marine-sediment-metagenome-genome-assembly--contig:-NODE-5-length-213850-cov-48.336168_pt1 | contig 213850 bp, 213 predicted proteins | sample MGYA00237870_ERZ529317 | MGnify/ENA primary metagenome ERZ529317 (study PRJEB26369, sample SAMN03142812) | marine sediment metagenome | biome: marine; feature: borehole; material: sediment... | reverse complement strand
AAGAACTGCCTCAGGGCCGACTCCTCGTTGGGGAAGATCCGGATCACCCGCTCCCATTCTACCATGCCGTTTGTCGGGTCTTTTATGGGGTCAGTATACAGGCGGTGAGTTTGGTGCACCCGGGCCAAGGTCAATATCCTTACGCATCTGGACGGGACGGTCCGGTCAGGAATAATGACGGTTTGGCATGCAAATACTCAAATTGGGACGCGAAATAAGGGGCAGGGGGGTAAGCCGATGCGACGGGCCATAATGTGGGCCGCTAAGTTGGTCTTAATACGCTTCCTGTGGAATCGGGTCGTCAACCGGTTTCGTAATCGTGCCGCCAGGGTGTTTACGGTACGAAACCTGTTCGGGGAATCATTAGCCACCTGGATGCAAATGCGCAAGCTCAAATAACCCGAAAGGCAATTAGTAACCCCAATCGTAACCGAAATCGGTGACCCGCCACCCGGAACCGGTACGCACCAACTCCCAGCGGCCCTCGCCGAAAAGCTCGGCGTTGTCGGCCCAGTCCCGAAAGTAAAGGTGCGCCCGCACCCGGGCCCGATCCCCGTCAATCTGGAATTCATCCCAACGTACAATTGAAGCGGGGTTTACGTTATCGGTGTACCACTGACTCCAAACTTCCGTGACCACCGCTTCCAGCGCCGGCGAAGTGTATATTTCGCTCAGGCGCAATTCCAGTTCCTGGCGGTCTTGGGCTTGGGTATACTCCAGGCAGGTTACCGCGCGCTCCACCACCCGCTTGATTTCCAGCTCGTCTTCGGGCCTGGGACTGTAATAACCCGTTTGGCCCACAATGATCGGTCGAAACAAGACCAATACAACCAGTCCGACCACAATTACCACGTACAGTAAAAGCCTCCTCAAGGCCACTCACCCTGTAATATTTTACCAAAAGAAATGGGCCAAAACTACCGCCAAAGAAAGCTCATATCTGTCGAACTTCTGGAAAGAAATATACTTTGAAAGCTGGAAGGAGGTATGCCACGTGGAGGCGGAATACATTCAATCCTGTATCGCCCATCTCCAGAGCACGGCCAATGACTTAAAAACCATTAGCAGCAACATTCCCAATCCGGCCGCCAAGGCCGAACTGCAAAAGGCTTCCGGTTCCATCGACGCCTGTCTGAAACAATGCCTGGCCGCACTCGACAAACTTGAAAGGCCCGTTTAGCGGGAGGAGAAACCGTTGGCGCTGGAAAGTGAGTTCTTACGGTCCTGCTTGGAAAAGTGCCAGATTACCGCCGCCGATCTGGACAATCTCAGTCGGCGGCTCGGCGATCCGGAGGCGCGGGAAAACCTGCGGCAGGCGCGGCAGTCCCTTAACGACTGTCTCAAACATTGTGAGTTTGCCTACAAACTGATTTAAGAAGCAACTGGTCGCCGGGACCATACTCACCGACGACCAGAGGCTAGTTCTGTTTGGTTCGGCTTCCGGTGTAGTAAATCAGGCCGGCCGCCAAAGCAATCAGGGCGACCAACAGTATCAGCCCCAGCAGTTCTAACTAAGGTCAGCATCAACAACCATCAACCCCCTGCAGCCGCCGCTCCGCAAGATGCGACTGGGGCACTGCTGTCCGCAGGCGCCAGAGTAGCGCAAAACAGATAAAACCCAGTCCTAACACCAACAGAGCCTCCCCGAAGCCCCGCTCTTTTGCCATTAGCTTTTTGTCCCCCCCCTTAAGAACCCATTTTCCCCGGCAAAACCCGCTTTATACCGTGGTGCTTCAAGCGTTCAGGGGACCGAAAGTTGAGCAAACCACCGGCTCACCAAAACGAAAAGAACAACGGCTGCTAAAAAAACAAGCACCGGGTGAAGGCCGCGCTTGGCCCGCGGCAGGTTCCTGCCCCGGGTCGGGCGCCGATCCAGGCCGCTTCGTTTGGCATCAGACCGAACCTTTTCCCGGCGTTTATTATTCCGGAACCGGTCTAGCCGGTAAACATTGCCTTTTTGCTTTTTGGGCGGCTCTTTTATAGACATTCCGGCTAACCCTGCTTAAAACCTTGCGTACTTCTTAGTGATCGTGTTCTTCAGGACCGGGATACTCGCGATCAAGCAGTTCCGTATATTTGTCTGGGATCGGTATCACGTGGGTACGCGGTTCTTCCCCGGGCACGGCAATCTGGAATACGAGCTCATAACCATCCCCCGAGGCACGCTTCCGCGGGCGCCATTGCTTTAAAACCATCCCAGGTGTCTCCATGGCCGCCAGAACAGTCTGGTCACACCAGCGAAAAAACTCCTCACGAATCGGCGAATACAGTTCCACGCTTAACGCCCCCAAAAAAATGATGTTCCGAACAAATAAAACCTGCCGCAGGCTCGACTCGCGCAGCGCCGCCGGCGCCGGTGCAAGCTATCGTCAGCCCCCTCGAAACAAGCGCAGCGCAAAAACAACTCCCACACCAACGGCCAACACCAACAGGATGTCGGTAATTTCCATTCGCGCAACAATCCTTTCCGCCTGTTCTGGCAGACCCATTTCCAAAAAATATTTTACCAGTTTTGTGACCAAAACTCCAGTTTGTTGCCTTTAAAGCTTTTTGCGTTGTCAGCGATTTTGCCTCTCGGCAGGGCAACATCGACATCCGACAGGGTGTAGTTCTTAAGCCGTCGGACAGCCGGATTATCCTGATATTGGGCTTTATGGCCGTTCTACCCTATCAGAAAAATATTAAATTTTTTTACAAGCACTTCTGATTAAGGTCTACGCACAATATAAGTACCTTGTCATCATAACAGTTTGTACATTTAGCTGATACCGTTACACATAGATTGCCCGATGCCAGAGATATGTACGGTTCGGTGATATATATATTTAAACCGGTGCTTATAAAAAGGTAATAATCTTTTAAGGAATGGTCCGATCCTTTTTGAGCAGGCTTGAAGATAAACTTTTGCTGCCTTGGCAGTTTGTTGTAATTGCAAATTGTTTCACTCAATTGAATGCCCGATTCATCAAGAACATAAATACATTCGATAGCTCGATAGCTGTCAACCATCTCCATCAACTTTCTGTCTATATATTCTAAAGGTATTACGGAAAGCTGCTCAACAATATTGCTTACGATTGCCCGGGACATTTTTTGTACTGATTTCTGGTTACTTATCTTTTCAACCATGTAGTTTTTAAACCTGGAAGCTATATGGTTGATTTTATTGTTAACCAGTTTTATACAAGCACTATCAACCATCTGTGGTTTTGAAAAGTAATATCCCTGGAGCATGTCGACCCCGAGTTCAAGAATTGAAATTGCTTCTTCTTCTCTTTCTATACCTTCTGCTACCACCAGAGAACCTATGTTTTTGGCTAAATTTACCAAAGACTTGAGTACTTCCTGTTTATAATATTCCTTATTAATGTCTTTCACCAGCGACTTATCTATTTTTAATACATCCGGTTTCGCTATAGAAATTCGGCTCATGTTAGAATGTCCTACACCTACATCATCCAGTGCTATTAAAAAACCATGGTTCTTGTATGCATTTACAAACTTTTCCAGGGCTTTTGCATCATTTACTTTGGATTCCACGATTTCTATTACTATATTGTTCGGGTTTATATTTAATTTGTCGACCAGGTTTATCAGTTCACTGTAACATGCATTATCTTTACCAATTATAGAAGCATCTACGTTAAGAAATAGTAACAACAAATTATCCTTATCAAAAAGTACATGCTTAAAACAGGCAAGTGCCTTTTCCCTGCACAATCTATCCAGGTCTATTGTTAATTCTTCCTTTTCAGCAAGGTTAAATAAAATACTTGGCGGTATAACTTTGGAGTCAATAGTACAAATTCCCCTGGACAAAGCTTCAAAACCCACTATTGATTTTTTCTTTACAGATACAACCGGGTGAAAATATGTCTTAATATTTCGAGAAATTATAATATCATGTATTCTTATATTTTCATATTCTGCCAGTATCATATCCGATCACCTTACTTTAATTGAGGTACATTTTTTATGTATCGTAACAAAACAGCCTACCCCCTTAAAGGGATAGGCTCCTCTGCCATGCATTACTGACGCCCCGTTACGTCGCGTTTTGTTTTAAATTATACTATATCTTTATCTTTATACCATATTTTTGGTTTGAAGGGAATACTGACACCGAAAAGTGGTTTTTGCGCCTTTCTCATGCCTTCCGACCACCAGAACGGCCTTTTCACCCGCATTTGCGCGCGAGACCAGCGGTTGATTTCCCTGGAAGAATCCCTGGACTGCGGGGGTGTCAGGGTTGTCACTTTTTCTTTTCGTCCTGGGATTCTTGCTTATCGCTCCAGGCTCCCAAACCCAATGACTCCTTAGCCGCTTCCCAGGCGCGGGCGATGACGTTCGGGTTTTCATTCTTGCCCTCCGCCCGCTGTTCGCTTGGGACGAAATTACCCTGGTCGCGATCATCCTTTCCCCGCTCCAGGCCTTGCGGGTCCTGTTTACCGGCAGACATACTGTTAATCACCCCGGTCCTAGGATGCGCCCCGCCAGGACCGAATATGCAAGCTGGCGGCAGATGTTTCTTCAACAGCCGGAGAATCCGCCTGCGAGTTAATACATAAGTACTTTACGGTGCTTTCCGCTAGCCGGGCGTACCTGTTCAGGACCGCGTCCAGCATCCGTCCCTGGAAATGCGCCCAATTCCTTTTTTTCTGCGTGAAAAACTTTTAACAAACCCTTCTGAGAACAGGGCACAAAACCCTTGCCCCCATCAGGAGGCAAGGTTTCGGTTACACAAGGCCCTGTCCGCAATGCGAAAAAAGACACCACCGAGGTGCAGTTCACCGCCGGTGGTGTGGACATGCTGCTGGTAGCCCCAACGGGACTCGAACCCGTGTCTCCACCTTGAGAGGGTGGTGTCCTCGACCGCTAGACGATGGGGCCTGGAAGTGATTTGGCTGCGGGACTAGGATTCGAACCTAGACTAGATGATCCAGAGTCATCCGTGCTACCGTTACACCATCCCGCAGCAAAGAGCGCGATAGTAATTATAGCACATCAGGCCTCGGCGCGCAAGTTGATATCAATCCAATCCACCGCCCGTTCAAGCCGGGCCAGGCATTCTTCCTTGCCCAGAGTAGCCATGATGTCAAACAGCCCCGGCCCCACGGTTCGCCCGGACAGGGCCAACCGCGTGGGGTGGATAAGCGCGCCCCCGGAGATGCCCATCTCGTCGATTACCCTCCGGTAGGCTTGCTCGGTTGCCTCCACCGTAAACTGATCGCTCGGCACGGCGGCCAAGGCTTCCCGTCCCCGAGCCAGGAGTTCGGTTACACCGGGTTTGGCGAAGTATTTGCGTATACCCTTTTCTTCGTAGGTGAAATCGGACCGGTAAAAGTAGGCCGCGGCGTCACGGAGTTCGGCCAAGGTGTGGACACGGCTCCGCACCGTTTCCACCACCCGGTTCAGGTAGTCCAACTCCGCCGCCCCAGGAACGGCGCTGACGTATCCGGCCTCCTGCATAAAGGGCAGGACCGCCTCCACCACGCGCGCCAGCGGTAGCGAGCTCAGGTACTGGCCGTTTAACCAGGTCAGCTTGCGCACATCGTAAATGGCAGCGTGTTTGGAAACCGCCTCCAGACTAAACAGCTCTTGGATTTGTGCCAGGGTCATCTGTTCCCGTTCGTCCCCGGGCGACCACCCCAGCAGGGCCAGGTAATTGACGATGGCCTCGGGCAGAAACCCTTCGGCGCGAAACTCCTCCACCGCTGTGGCCCCATGACGCTTGGAGAGCTTGGACCGGTCTGGCGCCAGGATCATGGGCACGTGCGCAAATGCGGGCAGTTGGTAACCGAGCAAACGGTAAAGCACAATCTGCTTGGGCGTATTGGAAAGGTGCTCCTCGGCCCGGATAACGTGGCTGATGCGCATGGCCGCGTCGTCCACCACGCAGGCGAAGTTGTAAGTCGGCCCGCCGTTGGACTTCAGGATAATGAAATCGTCCAGCGTGGCGTTGTCGAAGCTGACCTCGCCCCGGATCAGATCATGCACAACGGTGGTGCCGGTACGGGGCACCCGCACCCGCAGCGCGGGCCGGATGCCGGCTGCTTCCTTCGCCTGGCGCTGGGCCGCGGTCAGTGTACAGCAGCGCCGGTCATATCGCGGCACTTCCCCTCGCTTCCGGGCCTCTTCCCGCTGCTGGGCCAACTCCTCCGGCGTGCAGTAACACCAGTAGGCTTGACCGCTTTCCACGAGGCGCCTGGCCTCCGCTTGGTATATTTCAAACCGGTCGGACTGACGATACGGACCGTAGGGCCCGCCCAGGTCCGGACCTTCGTCCCAATCCAGGCCCAGCCAACGTAAGCTTGTGGCAATCTGAACGGCCGCCTCTTCGATATTGCGGCCGGTATCGGTGTCTTCCAGGCGCAGGACAAAAACCCCTCCCCGGCTACGGGCGAAAAGCCAGTTGAACAGGGCCGTCCGGGCACCCCCGATATGTAAGTTGCCCGTGGGACTGGGCGCAAATCTGACGCGTACGGTATCCATTGCCTCGCTCCTTGTTTCCTTAGTGTAATTCTTGCCTCTGTTATTATAGTGCCTAAATTTACCGTGTGTAAACGGTTGGGCTATCCCAGCTGTCGCTCCAGCGCCAAAAACCGCTCCTTCCACTCCCGACCGCCGGTAAAACCACCGGGAGAACCATCGGCACGGATGATCCGGTGGCAAGGCACCACCAGGGGCGTGCGGTTTTTTCGCAGGGCATTGCCCACCGCCCGAGCCGCGCCGGGCTTTTCCAGCATCTGCGCCAGTTCCCCATAGGTACGGGTTTGACCGAAAGGCACCGCCCGGCAAGCCGCCAAAACCACCCGTACAAAGGGGGTGTATCCCGACCAGTCCACAGGCATGTCCGCAAACGAGGCCGGCCGACCGGAGAAATAGGCCTCCAGCTCATCAAGGAGGATGCGGTCCAACAAACCGCCAGGAGGGTTAATCGGCCCTTTGGCCAATTCCTTCAACCGCTCAAGCGCTTTTGGCCGGTCGGGCTGCGGTAGCGTCAACGCCCAAAGTCCGGTGTCCGTCCGGCAATATCCCACCCAACCGAAAGCGAACCTGGCCACCGCACCGATCATTGGACATCTCCTTTTTCTGGATTTATCCGCCCAATTATGCCCCGGTTGCAATCTGTCTTTCGCCGTCGCCCGCCGTTTTTCCTGTACAGGTAAGGAATCTCGCTAAACCTCGATGATCACCCGGACGTCCCCCTCCTTGCGCAGTAGGTAGCAGTGGATGCGCCCGCGACGGCGGATAAAACCAAGGTCGACCGCTCCGCCCCGCACCCGGAGGTTGGTTACGGTCAGCTCCCCCAGCCATGACGGCAGCCTGGGTTGCGCAATCCGTAAACCATCCGGAGAACTGGACAGGCCGAGCATGGCTTGCAAAAACATAAACGGCGTCCCGACCGCCCAGGCCTGGGGGTCACAGGCGATCGGGTAACGGACCGGAGCTCCGGTGGGGCGCCTGGTAAAGCCGCAAAACAGTTCCGGCAAGCGGTAGTAGGGGAAGTGCAGCGAAGCTTCGAAAAGCCTGGTAAACAACTGCTCCAAATGGTCTAGGTGACCATACCGGCGCAGGCCGGCGGCGATCACGGCATTGTCGTGAGGCCAAACCGAACCGTTGTGGTAACTCATCGGGTTATAGGGTTTTTCCCACTTGCTTAACGTCCGGATGCCCCAGCCGGAGTACATATCGGGTTGAAACAGCCGCCTGATGACTTTGCCGGCCGTTTCCGGCGCCAGAATACCGGTAAAAAGGCAATGTCCCATGTTGGACACGACGGTGCGCACCAGTTGCTTTTGCCCGTCAAGGGCAAACCCCAGGCACTCCTTATCCGCCATCCAAAAGTCACGCATAAAGCGCTGCCGCAAATCTTGAGCCTGGGTCTGCAGGCGCCGGGCTTCATCCACTTCCCCCAGGGCCGTAAACAGCCTCGCGCCTTGTTCCATGGCCAGATACCAATAGGCCTGGACCTCGACCAGGGCAATGGAAGGCTTGGCCAAACTCCCGTCGGGATGGACCAGCGCGTCCCAGGAATCTTTCCAGCCCTGGTTGGTCAGACCGCCCTTTGCTTGCCCCACGTATTCAAGGTACCCGTCACCGTCGCGGTCACCGTATTCCCGGCACCAGGATAGGGCAGCAATCAAAGAGTGGCGCATTTCCTCCAGCAGCGCGTCGTCCCCGGTCCACTGGTGGTAAGCGCCCAGAAGGATCACGAACAGAGGGGTGGCATCTATGGAGCCGTAATAAGGAGTGTGCAGGATTTCCCGGCAGTTTGCCATCTCTCCCCGCCGCATTTCGTGCAGGATTTTGCCCGGCTCAACCTCACGGTGCGCATCCACTTCCCGCCCCTGGTAGCGGCTTAAAAAACGCAGGGTGTCGCGGGCGATGTCCGGGTTCAAGCAGAGGGTTTGCCAACCGGTGATCAGGGCGTCCCGGCCGAAAGGAGCCGCATACCAGGGAATGCCGGCCTCCACGATTTGGCCGTCGGGATAAGTGGTATAGAGAGCCCGTAGATCGGTCACGGATCGCTCCAGACTGTGGTTGAACACCTCGTTACCCGAAACAAAGCGGGTACAGCTGTCTTTCCACTTCCGGTACTCGTTGGCCTGGTCCACTGCGGCGGACACAAAAGCCGTTTTTACCTCCTGCCCCGCCGGCGGTGGCACCAAAGCATCGCCTTGGCCCTCCTCCAAAACGGGCTGAAACAACCAGGTCAGATGCACCTTCTGCTGCGGGGGCAACTCTATGTCAAAGGTGCACAACGCCCGGCCCGGTTCGAGCCGCATCCGGACCGGCGGGAGGTCAAAAACCGCCCGGCACCCCCGGACGATCCCATCCAGGCCGCGGTAGCGGAGCATGAAAGAGTCCCCGAATGACACGGGTTCCAACAGGGTTCCCCGCCGTCGTCTGTCGGCGCCCCGGATTTCGAAAATGTCGCGAAAATCAGATCCTACTAACACCTTCAAGGTGAGCATAACGTGGGCAAGGTTGTAGTTCACCAGGCGAAGGCGCTGGTAAAAACCCTGCCGCATCACCCGCAGCAAGCGCAGGTGAATACTCTGGGGCGGAATCTCCCGCCCGTCCAAATGCATTTCGGCATTGGTCAACTCAATCTGGCTGAAATGACTCCCCCTGGTAGCCGAGGACAACAACACGGGCCTGGTGTTGTTAATAAAGTGTTCAAGACAGCTAAGGTACCGGGTGTCGCGGAAGTAAAGGCCGAGACCGGCCATGTTCTCGGCCGGGATGTCTCCGTCGGGCCGGCTGGTCAAAAACAGGTCTCCTTCCTTTAGGACCTCGTAGGAAGATTCTTCAATTTCCCGGGGCGCGATCTGTAGGTCATGCATGCCTGCAATCACCCGCTGGCCAGACTTACTCCTTTTTCTTTTTGTACGACCGCACGCCGGTAAAACTCAAGGGTATTGTCGGTCATGACCGCGCTGGCAAACCGCTCCTGGACCCGGCGCAGACCGTTAGCCGCCAGACTTGCGGCTTCGTCCGGGTTTTCGAGAATACGGAGGCAGCGTGCAGCCAATGCTTGGTGATCTCTTGGTGGAACCACAAAACCATTAAACCCGTCTTCGATTACTTCGGGCATACCTCCCGAACGGGTCACCACGATGGGCGTGCCCGAAGCCAGCGCTTCCAGCATCACTAACCCAAAAGGTTCCTCGAAGATAGACGGATATACAACCACGTCGGCGATCCGGTACATATCCGCGATTTCATCCCAGGGGAAAAACTTGATAAAGACATCCTCTTCCAGCCCCAGATCCCGGATCAATGTGTTCACCAGGCGTATCTCTCGATCCTGGTAATTACCCCAGTCCACCGTCTTTTCGGTGCCGGCCAGCACCAGGCATGCGCCGGGCAAGTGTTTGTGCACCCGCGCAAAGGCCTTGACCACCACGTCCGACCCCTTGGCCAGAGACATCCGGGCCGGATGAAAAATTACCCGGCGGCCGCGCAGCCCCGGATACCGGGCCAGGATTCGTTCCCGCTCCACCCTACCGACCGGTGCAAACCGTTCCAAATCGATGCCGTGGTGAATAACTTTAATCCGGTGCGCGGGGTAACCGCTGCGGACCATTTCGTTCTTGATGAAGTGGCTGACCGCAATGACTCCGTCCCAGGCATTTCGAAACGGCAACATTTCATGCCATAGGTCGTCCGCCCACACGTTATGCGCGGTGAGTAACAGTGGCACGTTCTCTCGGCGGCTCAACAAAACTAAAACCCGGGCGTGCACCGGACTGAAATAATACATATTATGGGCATGAATGAGATCCGGCCGGCTCATACGGACGAAAGCGGTAAGCTCGTCGCGGATATCTCCCGCCAGTTCCTGGATCCTCTCCAGCGAACCCAATTCGTTCAGGTCCATTAGCGGCGTCCGGGTCACGGTCATGCCACCCCAAACCAGCGTTTCCCGGCCGTCCACCGAACCGGTTAAAAGGTTTACGGTACAGCCCCGGTTGACCAGGCCGGGACCCAGCATCATCAAGTGGGTCTCCACACCGCCAATAATCGGCGGAAAACCCCAGTGCAGCATAGCGATACGCACGGCAAATCCTCCTCTTGCGGTTTGGTGAAATGCAGGACACACTAATAATTATCCGGTTACCACCACCATATTCTTTCAACTATTGGATCTAGTGACATAAGATGGTAAACTACCTGCAACCCCAAATCAATTTATATATAAAAGTTTTTTATTTAAGCGATAATAATATGGTTGAAATTAATTCCTGATGGTAAAATCAAGGTAAACAGTGGCAAGGAAGTGATGGCAAGTGGCCGAACCCAAACTGACCTCCCTGACCGTTGGCGGCGGGTGAGCAGCCAAAATCGGGCCGGGGGTCCTGGCCCAGGTCTTGAATTATTTGCCGGAGATGAAAGACGCCCGATTACTGGTCGGCATCGAAACCGCCGACGACGCCGGCGTCTACCTGATAAATGAAGAAACAGCGCTTTTACATACGGTCGACTTTTTCACGCCGATCGTGGACGATCCGCGGCGTTTCGGGCAAATCGCGGCGGCCAACGCTTTGAACGATATTTACGCCATGGGCGGCCAACCGCTTACGGCTATGAACATCATCTGTTACCCCACCAAGAATGGGAGTCTGGACGTCCTGGCCCAGATCCTGGTGGGCGGAGCGGAAAAAGCCAAGGAAGCAGGCGCTTTGATCGTGGGCGGACATAGCGTGGAGGATAAGGAGCCGAAATACGGTCTGGCCGTGACCGGCATCGCCAAGCCCGACCAGGTACTCCGTAACAGCACGGCCCGGCCGGGAGACCGGCTGGTGCTCACCAAGCCTCTGGGTACGGGCATTGTCACTTCGGCCGTAAAGGCGAATATGGTCCCTCCCGAGATCGAAGAGGCGGTAAGCACCCAGATGGCCACCCTGAACGACCGGGCGGCACAGGCCATGCGGGAGGCCGGACCCTCCGCCTGCACCGACGTCACCGGCTTCGGCCTACTGGGACACGCGCTGGAAATGGCTCGCGGCAGCGGGGTGGGGATCATTCTGGAGGCCGGCGCGCTGCCGGTGATCGAGAGGGCCGTGGAATATGCCACGCTGGGGTTGATTCCCCGCGGGGCACACGCCAACCGCTGTTTCCTCGGTGACAACGTCACTTTCGAAGAAGATGTGCCCCTGGCCCTTCAGGACATCATGTTCGACCCACAAACCTCCGGCGGACTTTTGATCTCCATTGCCGAGGAACGTGTGCAAACCTTGATGGACAAGCTGATTTCCTATGGTGTGCCGCAGGCCCGGGTGATCGGCCGTGTGACCCGGGACATCCCTGCGGGAAAGATCCTGGTCCGCGCCTAACAAAGGGAACAGGCATTTTTGTGGATAAGCGTTTACCACCGCGCCAGCGGCCTCTTTAGTCAGTATACCATGTCGCCGTGAACAAAGGCCCTGGTCCGCTCATCCCGCGGGGAGGAGAAGACCTCCGCCGCCGCCCCTTCCTCCACCACCCGTCCCTCGTACAGGAAAACCACCCTGTCGGCCAACCGCCGGGCCTGGAAAACATTGTGCGTCACCAGAATCACCGTGGTGCCCATCCGGCTATTGGCGTTCCGGATCAGTTCCTCCAGCAGCGCCACGTTTTGCGGATCCAAATTGGAGGTCGGCTCGTCCAAGAGGAGCACATCCGGTTCCAGGATCAACGCCCGGGCCAGGGCAACCCGTTGGGCTTCCCCGCCGGATAGGGTGCGCGCCCGTTCTTTCGCCAGGTGTTCCAGTCCCACCGCCCGCAGGTTTTCCGCCACTTTCCTGCGGACTTCCCGGCCCGGCAAACCCCGCAACCGCAAACCGTAGGCCACGTTTTCAAATACCGTGCCGTCGAACAGGACCGGCTTTTGAAAGACCATGGCCATGCGGCGCCGCAGTTCCAACCGCGGGCGATACCGTGCGGTGTCCCGGCCCCGATAAAGAATCCGGCCGGCGGTAGGCTCATCCAGCAAGTTGAGCAGCCGGAGCAGCGTGCTCTTCCCCGCACCGCTGGGACCCATCACACCGTAGATTTGCCCCTCGGACAGCGACAACCGGTCCACGCGGAGCACCTCCCGCACCCCGTAATGCTTAGTCAATTCCTCCAGCAGAAAAACCGGTTCGCTAATCGCGGTGCACCCCCTGGAGACGGTAGAGTATTACGTTGACGATGAAGGCCAACGTCAACAGGACCATACCCAGCCCAATAGCCATCTCAAAATTGCCCCTTCTAGTCTCCAGCACGATGGCGGTGGTCATCACCCTGGTTTTGCCCTCGATGTTGCCGCCCACCATCATCACCGCGCCCACTTCGGCCAGGGCCCGGCCCATACCGGCCACCACGGCACCGACAATGGCCACCCGGGTTTCCCTGATCACCTTTAGCGCCACCTGCCAGCCCGACGCCCCCAGCGAAAGCGCGGTATCCCTGATTTCCCGGTCCTTGCTGCGCACCGCAACCATAGTCAGTCCGGTGACGATGGGCAGGGCCAAAACGGTCTGGGCGATGACCATGGCGGTGGGGCTATAAAGCAGTTTTAGTACCCCGAAAGGTCCCTGTGCGGACAGCAACAGGTAAACCAGCAGCCCGACCAGTACGGGCGGCAGGCCCATGAAGGTGTAAATGATCAGGGCGGGCCAGCGCACCTGCCTGGCCGGGCGCATGCCCAGGCATGTTCCCAGAGGGATACCCAGCAGGGCGGCCAGGACCACCGCCAGGCCCGACACCTGCAGCGACAGCTTGATAATGTCCATCATGGCGGGATCGCGGCTGATCACCAAGTAAAACGCCTGCACGGTTCCGTCCCAGATGGTAACACCTCCCGTCGGTTCCAGTGTCGCTTCGCCTGCACCGGAGAAGCGTGCCCGGGTTCACCGCACGGGGAAACGGCTGACCCGGGCCCGGCTCCGCTAAGGGGAGGCGTTGGGTACGAACAACTGTTCACCGTGTTTCTTGAAGCCGGCGATCAGTTCCTGACCTTCATCGGAGACGAGGAAGTCGATGAATTTCCTTGCTCCTTCGTAGTCAATATGCGGGTGGTTAGCCGGGTTCACGGCCATCACGCCATACTGGTTGAACAAAATGGGGTCTCCCTCCAGAACGACTTTCAGGTCCAGGCCGTCCCTCATCGCCACCCAGGTACCGCGATCGGACAAGGTATAACCACGCAGTTCCCCCGCCATCCGCAGCGTGTCGCCCATGCCCTGGCCGACGGAAAGGTACCATTCTCCCTGCGGCTCTATCCCGGCCCTCTCCCAGACCTTTAACTCGGCCTTGTGGGTGCCGGAATCATCGCCACGGGAAACGAAAACGGCCTCGGCTTCCGCGATGCTCCTAAAGGCCGCCACCACGTCCCGGCCGCCGGCGACGCCCGCCGGGTCTTCCTCCGGCCCGACAACAACGAAATCGTTGTACATTACGTCGTACCGGTCTACGAAATGGCCTTCCTGAACCAGCGCCAGTTCCGTCTCCTTGGCGTGCACCAGCAAGACATCGCAGTCTCCGCGCTTGCCGGTTTCCAACGCGGCACCGGTACCGACGGAAACAACCGAAACCCTGTAACCGTATTTCTCTTCGAATACGGGCAGCAGCTCGTCCAGCAGGCCGGAGTCGTACGTGCTGGTAGTGGTCGCCAGCGTAAGCTCCGCCTGCGGTCCCGAAACCGCCCCCTGATCCCCGCACCCCGCGGCCAAGGCAAGGGCCAGCGCCAAAACCATGACGGGCAGGACTAATTTGCAGTTAAACTTCAATTTGGCACCTCCTTATTCATAACACTATTACCAATGGCCAAGTCTTTGCTTTCTTGAGCCCGCCGCGACGGTCAGGGCGAAAACCAACACCGCCATCCGGTAGTCCACTCCCAGCGTCTCCTGGACGAAACGCGAGGCACCGATCACCACGGCGGCAGCGTATAAGGGCATGGCCAGCACGATAATGCCCACCGAAAACCGCGGTGTGGGCGAACCCCAAGCTCTCCACACGGCAGACGGCGCGAATCTCGGCGGCCGTAGCCTTTAAGGTCATTTTTCGTTGTTCTTCCCCAAAAACCGCAGACTATTTGGGTATTCAATGCAGCGATAGGCTGTTCCTGCCTGCCGGAACGGTCTTGAATCAGCGGCGCTTGGCCAAGGCTTCCGCTTTTTTCGCCATCACCACACGGCGCAGGGCCTTTTCGGTTTCTACCGCCAGGACCACCGTAAGGGCCACCGTTAACGCCAAGACCAAATCAAAGGCCCCCAGCGGCACCATCCGGAAGACAAATTGCAGGGCAGGCACGTAGATGATGGCCGCCTGCGCAATTAGCGAAGCCAGGACGCTGAAGAAGAGGAAGGGGTTGGACAAAAGCCGCACCCGGAAAATGGACTCGGTCTCGGAGCGGACGTTAAACACGTTAAACAGCTGGAACAGCACAATGGTGGTCAGGGCGACGGTGCGGGCGTGCTCAAGGGTATACCCCTGATTCAACGCCCAGACGAACGCATAAAGCGTGCCGGCGGCGATCACCACCCCGATGACCACCAGCCGTTCGGCCATCAGCCGGCTGATCACCGGTTCTCTACGGCGCCGCGGCGGCCGTTCCACGATGCCCTTTTCCCCCGGTTCAAAGGCCAGGGCCACATCCTGCAATCCGTTGGTTACCAGGTTTAACCACAGGATCTGGGCGGGCAGAAGCGGTAACGGCAAAAAAATTAGCAGTGAGGTGAGAATCAGGATGATCTGGGCTAGGCCGGTGGACAACAGAAACAATGTTACTTTGCGGATATTATCGAACACCACCCGCCCTTCCCGAACCGCTTTAAAGATGCTGGCGAAGTTGTCGTCGGTGACGATCATGTCCGCGGTTTCCTTGGCGGCGTCGGTGCCGCTTTTGCCCATGGCCACCCCGATGTGGGCCGCTTTCAGCGCCGGCGTGTCGTTCACCCCATCGCCGGTCACGGCCACCACTTCACCTCTTTTGATCAACTGCTGGACAATGCGCAGTTTGTGCAGCGGCGCCACCCGGGCGAAGATTGGCACATAGCCGACCTTTCGGAAGAGTTCTTCGTCGGTCATTTCATCCAGGTCCCGGCCGGTGAGCACCGGGACCTTCCCCGCCGGCACCAGACCCAGCCGGCGGCCGATGGCCACCGCCGTCACCTGATGGTCGCCGGTGACCGTGATCACCCGCACCCCGGCCTTTTTGGCCTGGGCAATGGCTTCAAAGACCTCTTCCCGGGGCGGGTCCATCATCCCCTGCAGGCCGACCAAGGTGAGGCCGGACCGCAGCTGCTCCGTTTCCAGCTTATTCACCGTGCCTGGTTCCCGGCGGTAAGCCAGCGCCAGAACGCGCAATCCGTCTTCCGCCATTCGGCGGTACCGTTCCAGGATCGCCTCCCGGTCTTCCAGGGGCCCTTCCTCGCCCCCGGGACCGGTAACCACGCGTGAGCACATCTGGAGCACTTTTTCGGGCGCGCCTTTTACCAGCACCAGGTTTTCCCCGGTCCGCGGGTCGTGATGCAGGGTGGCCGAATACATGAGGTCCGACTCGAAGGGGATTTCGTCCAGCTTCGGATAGAGTTTTTCCTGTGTCTCCGGGTCCAGACCCGCCTTGAGCGCCGCTACCACCAGGGCCACCTCGGTGGGATCCCCCTGCGGATAGTGACCCCGCTTTTCGTCATAGCCCAAACGCGATTCGTTGTTTAATAGCCCGATGCGCAGGCACAGGGCAAGCGCCGGGTTATCTTTCAGCCTCACCCTTTCTTCCTCCGCGTTCAAGAGGTCCCCCTTGGGTTCAAAACCGGTTCCGGTAAAGTGGAAAGTCTCTCCGCCAACCACGACCGTTTGTACGGTCATTTCATTCTTGGTCAGGGTGCCGGTTTTGTCGGAGGCGATCACCGTGGTGGAACCCAGCGTTTCCACGGCGGGCAAGCGCCGGATGATCGCCTGCCGGGCGGCCATGCGCTTTACCCCGATCGCCAGAGTGATGGTCACCACCACCGGCAAGCCCTCCGGTATGGCCCCGACGGCCAGCGCGATTCCGGTGAGCACCATCTCCGGCAGCGGCCGGCCCAGCACCAGGCCCAGCACCACGGCCACCCCGGAGATGGCCAGGATGCCGTATCCTAACCAGCGGCCGAAGCGCCCCAACTGCTCCTGGAGTGGCGTCGGTGCCGGTTTGACCCGCCGGACCTGCTCCGAAATCTGCCCCAATTCGGTGGCCGGTCCGGTGGCGGTAACGATGCCTTTGCCTCTCCCCGACAGCACCAAAGTCCCCATAAAAGCCGCGTTGCGCAAATCCCCCAGCGCCGGCTTCGCGGTCCGTATCGGCCCGGTATCCTTACGTACACCCACGGATTCCCCGGTCAGGGCCGATTCGTTGATATCCAGCCGGGTCGCCTCAAACAAACGCAGGTCCGCGGGCACGCGTGATCCCGAGGTCAGCACGACCACGTCGCCGGGTACCAGTCGACGGCTGTCTACCTCGACCTCCCGGCCGCCGCGGATAACCCGCGCCTTGGGCGCGGCCAGCAAGCTGAGGGCGCGGATCGCTTGTTCGGCCTTTAGTTCCTGGGTAAAACCAATAACGGCGTTAATTACGACCACGGCTAAAATAACCCACATGTCAATGAAATGCCGGATCAGGGCGGTAAAAGCGGCCGCGAGCAAAAGGATGTAAATCAGGGGGTCGGTGAACTGGCGCAGCAGGGCCTGGAATGGACTGAACTTGTCCGCAGCTTCAAGGACGTTGGGACCGGTTTCTTGCAAGCGCCGTTCGGCCTCTTCCGGGGTCAGTCCACGAGGCGAAGAATCCAGTTTCCGGAAGACAGCTTCCACATCCTGCTGGTAAAACAGGCGACTTTCCCCCCTTCGCTGATGGGCTCAGGGTTAGCCTACCAGAACCGGTTCAAAATATACGCGGCGCAAAAACCTGGTCTGGTACCAACACCTGCTTAATAGCCTTGTACCAAACGAAAGCGGGGGCGGACATGGGAACCAGGTTTCTCCGGTTATCGATACTCTGCCTGCTACCGGTGTTGTTGTACCTGGGGTTGGCCTGGTGGCTGGAGATCGTCCGGATTAACCATCATTCGGACCACAGTACGGTGACCATCGTTTTCTTAACCCCGATGAACCCTCAGGACGTGGAGGCGAAACTCAGCCTGAGGCCGGAACAACCCCAGGTTGTTCCCGCGCACCGGAGCCGGTGGCTTAACTCCTTCGTCCTGGCAGTCGACATCTATGAACCGAAGCGGCTACGGGGCCAGCAGGTCATCGTGCAGATCGATCGGGCCGCGACAAGGCTGCCCTTGCTGAAAAAAACGGTCCGTGTTGCGCTGCGCCGTCCGGAGCGCCCGGCTCTGTATGACCTTGACCCGGTCATGCCGTCCAAGGGGCCGTTAGAAATCCGGTTTGACACCCCCTTGCGGCCGGAAACCGTGCCCGCAAACATATTGATCACCCTGGACCAAAACCCGGTCAAAGGCGATTTCAAACCCCGCATCCTTAAGGCCGGCGGCGCGGTGCAGGAAGACCGGGCGACATGGCTGTTTTGGCCGGAAAAACCGGTGCCGCACGATACCAACCTGGAAGTATGCATCGGCGGCGGAATCACCAGCGCCGGGGGTCTGACGATGAATGCAGTGGTGCGGCGGATCGTCCGTACGGCCCCGGCGCTAAAAGTAGTCCAGACCGCGCCCGGGCTTGGCGCCACCGGTGTGGACCTGCACCCGGAAATCCAGGCCGCGTTCAACCAGCCCCTTTCCTGGGGCTGGATGAACATCAATGGCGTTCGGGGCAGGGTGGACGTTTGGGCGAATCAAATCCAGTTTACACCGTTAGAACCATTGATGCCTGATCAAACATACACCATACACGCCCGGGCCGTCTCCCGGCAAGGCGAACAGGCGCACCTGGATTGGCATTTTGCCACCTTGTCGCTGGGCGATAAACTGTGGGTGGCCGTAGATCTGGAAGGGGAACACAACGTTACCGTATTTCGCGGCAATAAACCGGTACGCGTATTTAAGGCTTCGGGGGGCAAGGTCACCTCCCCCACACCGCTGGGTACATATTTCTTGTATAACCGCGGCTACGCCTTTTGGAACCAGCGCCTACAGGAGGGTGCTTACTACTGGGTGCAGTTCAAGGGTCCATACCTGGTGCATTCGGTCCCCTTCGACGCCTCCGGAAAGCTCAAGCAGGAGGAAATAGAAAAACTCGGACAGGCGGCCAGCCACGGCTGTATCCGCTTAAGCTTGGAGGATGCGAAGTGGTTTTTCCATCACGTACCCAACGGCACCATGATCGTCATTTACAATCAGCACTAATCGGGATATGATAACTAATTAGGAATATTCCGATTGGAGGGCGTCCATGGATCTCGGGGAAATCCGTAAAACGCTCCACGGTTTAGGGCTGAAACTCACCCCGCAACGTGAACTTATCCTCTCCGTCCTGCTGGAGGCCACGGAACCGCTCACGGCCCAGGAAGTCTTTGCGGCCGTACGGCAAAACCGCCCACGCATCAGCTTCGACACCGTATACCGCAACCTGGGTCTTTTGAGCGAGATCGGCCTGGTGAACCGGATCAACCTCAAGGTGCGTTTTAACACCCGGTTTGAAATCGCCGACGAGCACCGCCACCACCTGGTCTGCCTCGGCTGCGGCACCGCCCGGCCGGTGGCCATTTGCCCCTTCCGGGAGGCGGCGCGGAGCCTGGAAAAGGAACAGGGATTCCGGATCGTCAACCACGCCTTTGAGGTTTATGGCTATTGTCCGGGCTGCGACGCCTCGCGCACCGGGCAAACCGGAGTACCTTTGGCCACCGTCGCCCAAGCCAACCACGGGAGCGATACCCGCAGATGAACAGCCCGGCCGTGGTCTCTCTGGAAGAAGTATGCGTCAGCATCCGGGGGGTTCGTATCCTGGACCACATCAGCTTGAACGTTCCTGAGGGCTCGTTTCTGGCCGTCATCGGACCCAATGGCGCCGGGAAGACCACCCTGGTCAGAGTCATTCTGGGCCTAGTCCGCCCGCATTCCGGTACCGTGCGTCTGTTTGGCCGGCCACCTTCGGGACCGCACAATCAAAAACACCTGGTCGGGTACCTGCCCCAACGGCAGCACTTCGATCCGGGCTTTCCGGTTTCCGCCCACGACGTGGTCATGATGGGGCGGGTGGGTTGTATCGGCTTGTGTCGTTACCCGTCACGCGCCGATAAAGAAGCCGCCACCGCTACCCTGCGGCGGATCGGTTTTCGGGACGAATTGATCACCAAGCCCATCGGCGAACTTTCGGGCGGGCAGCAGCAATTAGTCTTTCTGGGACGTGCGCTGTGCAGTCACACACGCCTGTTGATCCTGGACGAACCGACCAACGGGTTGGACCTGGTCGCTCAGCGCACCTTTTACCGGGTAGTCCGCGAACTGCAGCGCGACCTTGGTCTGACCATCCTGGTGGTGTCTCACGATATCTCCGCCCTGGCGGCTTGTGCCGACCGGATGATCTGCCTGAAAGGACGCGTTTACGTGGAGGGCACCACCCGTGAGGTGCTTTCCAGTCCGCGCCTGGCCGAAGCCTACGGGACCTATCCTTATCCTTTAAATGTTACGCTGCGGGAGGGCATCGATGGATTTTCTGGCCTATGAGTTTATGCAACGGGCGCTTGTCGCCGGGATACTGGCCGGGATACTGTGCTCCGCCGTATCACTTTTCGTCGTCCTGCAAAGGATGGCTTTCGTAGGGGTAGGGGTTTCCCACTCCGCTCTCGGGGGGATCGCCATCGGGGTGCTAATGACGGTCAACCCCGTGCTTTCGGCCGCCGTTTTTTGCACCTTGGTGGCCTGGGCGATCGGCTTGGTCAGTAAAAAGGGCAAACTCTCCGAGGATACGGTGATCGGTGTTCTTTTTAGCGCCAGCATGGCGCTGGGCATCGCCTTAATCAGCCTCGCGCCGGGCTACCAACCGGAACTGTTCGGCTTTCTGTTCGGGAACATCCTGGCGGTAACCCGCACCGACTTGGTCGTGCTGGCCATAGCCAGCACGGTGATCATCCTGTTTCTGGCCCTTTTTTTCAAGGAACTGCTGTTCATGTGTTTCGACGAGGAATCGGCCCGTGCCTCCGGCATCCCGGTAGATTTACTCTATTTTGCGCTGCTCACGGTGATCGCCGTGACCGTGGTGGTCAGCGTCAAGATCCTGGGGGTCGTTCTGGCTTCGGCCCTCCTGGTGATCCCGGCCGTGACCGGCTACGAGCTCTCCCGCAACTTCCGGGGTATGCTGGCCGTGTCGGTGGGTTGCGGAGTGTTTTCCGCCGTAGTCGGCCTCTGGCTTTCTTTCGAGCTGAACCTGCCCTCCGGGGCCACCATCGTGCTCTGCGCGGCTTCTCTCTTCTTCCTGGCCTTCCTGCTCTCCCCCCGCCGCGGCCGCCTACAAAAGGGGACAGGCATGTTTTGTTGATAACTACGGTGTTATCCACATGTTGTGGTGTGCGTCGGGGCATTGCCGGGAGGCCGCATTGGGAGCTTGATCAAAGAACGAAAGCCGTCCGAGGAAAAGCGTCGACCGACTGTTTGAGCCGCGAAGCGGCGAGTTTTGGTGACACCCGAGGCGAGCGAGTTCTTTCCGCAGCGCGGACACCGCGGCCGAAGGCAATGCCCCGACGCACACCACAGGCGGGAACTTTTTCCGGCGACACCTTAGTTCTTGACCCAAACTTGTTGTCCCCGGATGTTTGGAAAACACGCCATACTTCCTATCGAAAAGTAGCCTACCTGAAAATGCACTCCGTCAATGCCCCCGCTTGCGGGGGCGGGCCTCCAGCGGTGTGGTGCCGGTCGTTAGACCGGTATGGGGAGCTGTCCCCGTTTCCCCCGCCCGTCCGCTTTTATGAAGTCGGGTTGCCGCGGCCTTGGCTCGGGGGTAGCTACTTATTCGTCACTCGCCAAGCGGGCAGCCCTTGCAGGGCCCCCTTTCCCCGGTTTCCACGTAGCGCCGGAACCTTTCCAAGAACCGCACCTTTTCGTCCCGGCACGCACGCACAAATTCAACCATTTTCATCATCCGTTCCCTGGCTTGCGGGGACAGGTGGTGTTCGATGCGGCAGGCGTCCGCTTCCGCCACCTGGGGCTCCAGACCCAAAATCTCACTGAAAAAAGCATACAGCATCTGGTGCCGGGCGTAGATCTCCTTGGCCACCGCTTCGCCCTTGGCGGTAAGTTCTATGTGCCCGTACTTCTCCTGTTCCACCAGACCCTTTTCCGACAGCGTCCGGACGGCGGCCACCACCGAGGGCATGGTCACGTTCAGCGCCTGGGCCACATCCTTGACCCGTACTACCTTCTGGGCAAGCCCAAGCACATAAAGGGTTTCGAGGTAATCTTCCACCGACTGGGAGTAACCGGTCATCGCTGTGCCTCCCGGCCTTTCTTTCCAGTATAACCGATTAACGCGCGGTTAGTAAATGGCACCTGCCAGCAACTGACATCTATTGCTTCCGGTCCCGGCAGGTTCGGCAGGCCCGGCACTGCGCACAGCCCCCACCCGCCAGCAACTGGTGACAGCGCGGACAACGCCATTCCCCAACCGCCGCCGGATAACCGCAGCGGGGGCAAACCGGCCCGGGATGTAGGGCCTTCTTCATTCTTATTAGATCGCCGTCCTTTCATTATCATTCGTTATTCTGTCGCCTTAATGGCGTCTACACCCGCCGACTTCGCCGCGTCCGCTCTGCCGGAGCGCCTGATGGTCCGGCACAAAAGGATAATCGCCCCGCCCAGCCCCGCGAACGCCGCCAGCACCAGGGCCACGTTCGGATCACCATTGCCGCCGAATAGCTTGCTCAACTGCATCACGGTCCCACCGACGCTGAAGGCGATCAGCCAGGTGCTGGCCCAGATGAGGGCACCGTCCTTGAACCCCCGTTCCTTCAAGATGATGAATACCGAAGCGATGCACGGCACAAAAAGCGTAATGGTGATCAGCGCCACCACCGTTTGCACCGCCGTCAGTTCCAGGGTTAAGAGCCCCGCGGCCCCGAAATCACGCCGCACAATGCCCATGATAAACGCCGTTGCCGTTTCCATCGGCAGGGAAAGCCACCCCACCGTAATCGGGGCCAGGCCGCGCTGGACGGCCGTAAGCGCCCCGGTAAGCTGCATTATGCTGATTATCACGGCGCCGAGGATAAAAAGCGGCGTTGCTTCCCGCAAGAAGCCAAAGGCCCTGTTGGCCGTTTTCTTCAGTACGTTGCCCAGCCGGGGCACCCGCAGCGGCGGCAGGTCGATCAAGAGGTGCGTTGACCGGCCCGCGAAAATGGTATTCAACACCGTGCCCACCACCAAGAACACTATCAGAATCACCAGCACGTACATCAACAGGTAAGGCGCCCCCAGCCCCGCCAGCATGCCGGCGATCACCGCCAGCTGGGCCGAACAGGGGATGGTCAGGCCCAACAGGAAAACGGCGATCCGCCGCTCCCGGTCGGTATTCAGCATCCGGGTGGTGATGGTGGCCATGGTCACGCAGCCGAAGCCAAGGATGAACGGGATGATGGCCTTTCCGTTCAGGCCGATTCCGGTAAGTACCCGGTCTGCTAAGGTAGCGGTCCGGGGCAGGTAACCCGAGTCCTCGAACAGAGCCAGGAAAAAGTAAAACCCGACGATGAGCGGCAGCAGCAAGCCTAAAATGTAGGTCACGGTCATGGTCAGCACGCCGAACTCACCGATCAAGATAACGCCGAAAACCGAATCCTCGGCGAGGAAACGCCCGACAAAACTGCTGACCGCCGGTTCGTAGATCCCGGCCATGATCTCTTCTTCGGTGAAATCGACCACGGTTTGGGCGATGAACACCCCGATCACCTGATACATCACGAAAAGGGTCAGAAGCAGAATGGGGATACCGGTCAGCGGGCGGATCATCCACCGGCCCAGCACGGTACCGAATCGGCTTTCACGCGCGGCGATGCGCACCACCGCTTCCACCACCTGGTTCACCCGCGCGCGGCGGCGGCGGTAAATATCCTCCCGCTCGTTCCCCGGCTCGACACCGTGGCGTTCGGCCACGGCGGCGTCGCCCTCCAGGATCAGCAACGCGTCGCCCTGGTTCCCCACCCGGTTCTGTATCTCTTGGAGCCGTTCGGCCAACCCCGGTGTCAAACGGCCCGGCTGGGCCCGGGAAAGAGCCGCTTTTACTTCCTCAAAACCCTGCTTTTTGACGGCCACGGTGGGAACCACGGGCACTCCCAGCATCTCGCTCAGAAGCCCGGTGTCAATCTCGATGCCCCGGGCGGCGGCCTCGTCCACCATGTTCAGCGCGACCACCACCGGCACCCCGGTATCAATGATCTGCTGGGTGAGAAACAGGTCCCTTTCCAGGTGCACGGCATTGACCACGTTGAGCACGACGTCGGCGGACAGGATGATGTCCCGGGCAATCCGCTCTTCGTCGTTGAATGAGGAGATCCCGTAAACTCCCGGCGTGTCGATGAGGACGTCGTTTCCCAAACGGCTATGGCAGATTTCCAGTGTGGTACCCGGATAGTTGGATACGTCCACGTAAAGGCCGGTCAGGGCGTTGAAAAAAACCGATTTACCGGTGTTGGGATTTCCGGCCAGCACGATGCGGCGCGCATCCTTGGGGAGCTCCATTTCCAGGGTCAGGTTGTGGTGGTGTTTCATTGGTTATTGCCTTTCTTTCGGGTTTGGCCTGGTCAATGGTAAAAGCCGGGCGGCCGCCCGGCTCTGGTGAGTCTGGCCTTTTACCTACCGGAGGTCAACGGTGATCTGGCTGGCCAACCCCCGGCCCAGCGCGATTTCCTGGTTGTTCTTGCTGATGATGATCGGACCGGCCGGTACCACTTCCTCACAAAACACCGTTTCGCCTTCGGCAATGCCGAAACGGATCGCCTGTGCCCGGATCAAGGCGTCCGGAATGTTGGTAATGGTAAAAGTCTGACCGCGGCGTACCCGGTCCAGCGTCATCTTGTTTCCCTCCGGTAAGGTGATTGTATACCATAACAAAGTTCGTATCCGGCAACCGTGTTATCCCCGGCTAACTTAATTAAAATACCTTAGCTATAGTTTGTCAAGCCCTTTCGGAGAAGACCGGCTTCACCCCCTTTGACGGACAGTAAAGTAATGAGAGAAGGCGGCCTTATCCTGAGCCACCCCGGACACGGGCTCCAGGGAACCGAAGACACGGTCGTAAAAGACGGCAAAACGCTTCCCGGGGTTGACGAACCACTATCCGCAATCCCGCCGGCCCGTTTTCCATCAAGTGGGCCAAAATGACCTTTTTGGATGCGGCCTGCAGGGCGACGAAAACGATCTGGTAGTCCGCAACCGGATAGGTTGCACCGTCACCAGGGAGCACCTCCACCATATCTTTGAGACCAAGCCGGTCCACCCAACATTGCCCGTGCCGCACCGCCTCCTGATCGATATCGATGGCGGCTCCCGGTAGGGGTACATATAGAGACCGGCCAGCCAGGGAACCGAGACGGCGGCCTTTTCAAAGGCGCACACCAACTATCACACCAGTCCCGACACCGGTTACCGCCCTTTTTCCACCGGCGCAAATTCCGGCAGCGAACGGAGCGCCCGCTCGATGTGCACCCAGGAGCGGCGGGCAAAAAGCGTCCTGGATTGGGCGTGGCGTGCCCCGGCCTTGATTTTCTTGGCCAACCCGTGGCAGATGAAATCGGTTAGAACCAGCACCACGTCCGCCTTGTCCGGTACCCGGGACCCCAGGTCTCCTTTCTTACGCCCGCTGACGTGGCGGATCTCGGTGAATCCCTTGTCCCGCAGGTTCTTCTCAATGTTGCCTAGACGGTCGCCACCCACGATGAAAATGGACACGCGTGCTTTACCTCCCCCTTGGCATACTGAATTTCGTTTAAGACAGTTAGGTATGTCTAACTTTGTTATAAACAATAAACAAAAGAACCGGCTCTTGTCAAGAGCCGGTTAAAATCTTTTTATAAACTTATTCTAGCTACCCCAGTGGGCGGCGTACGGCACGGTCCATCAGCAGGGCCGCCGCCAAGGCGGTCAACGGCACACACAGAATTAAGCCGATGCTGCCGGCCAACGCACGTACCACCTCGGTGGCAATCAGGTCGAGGTTGATGATTTTCAGGAAAGGCGTATCGTAAGCCATGAACACCAGGAGCAGCGGAATGGCCGCACCGGTGTAGGCCAGTATCAGCGTGTTGGCCATGGTCCCCATAATATCCCGGCCGACGTTCATGCCGGCGCGCAGCAGCGCCACCGGACCGATGGACGGGTTGGCCCTTTTCACCTCTTCCATGGCCGAGGCCACCGACATCCCCACGTCCATCACCGCCCCGAGCGCCCCGATGATGATCCCGGCGAACAAGAGGCCCCGGAAGTCAAACTCGGTCTCCTGCGGGATGTAAAGCAGAAAAGTGGCTTCCTCGCTGCCGAAACCGGTTAACTGGGCGCCCGTTCCCACCAGAAAGGCGATCACGCCCGCCACCACGACCCCGCCAACCGTGCCCAAGGTTGCGGCCAGCGTTTTTACTCCCAGGCCGCCAATCACCACAAACGTTACCGCCACCACCGCCGCCGAAACAAGAACCGCCAGGACAATGGGGTTGTGACCTTTGAGTAACAGGGGCAAGAGGATGCCCACGATGGCCAAGCCGGTGATCCCCAGGGTAAGCACCGCCTTGACCCCTTTGAGGCCGCCGATAAGCACCAAGGCCAGGACAAAACCGGCCGCCAGGTATACCAGGTGTTGATCCCGCGCGTAGTCGGTCAGGTAAGCGTTGACCAGCCTTCCTTCGGTCACCTCGGCCCAAACCAGCACCAAGTCTCCCGGTTCAAGGTGCAGGTCGTATGCCGGGTGCCCGGTATGGGCGTTTTCTATTACCAGGACTTCCCCTTGAAACGGTCCCCCAACTACTTCCACGGTAAGCAGCTGCCGCTCCAGGGAAATACCGGGCGCCAGCGCTTCTTCCGCTTCGATCGGATCCACGGCCAACACCCGGGCCCGAAACACGTCGCCGTCCGCCTCCCCGGCCCACGCCGCTGGGTTTGCCAAAGATATACCGCCCCAAAGGATCGCCACCAACACGACGGTTAAAACGTGAAAGGTTTTGAACCGCAACATCCGGCCTCCCTCCAGCACAAACAGCATAAGTGACAAGCTAGGTCTCCGCAAGCCGGTCGAACACGGCGCGCAGGGCGCCCGACGCACCCCGTGACGGGGCGTACACGTACGGGCGGCCATGGCGCACACATATGGCCTCCACGTCCGGCATCTTGTGTTTCATGGCCTCGGTTACGATCACCACGATATCGGCCCGGCGCACCTTGCTCTCCAGGAATTTGCCGACCATAAAGCCGGATTCCCACATGAAGACGGCCCCCCGCCGCTCAAACACCCGCTTAAACGATTCTTTGTAACTGTCGGCACCGACGACAAGTACGGTCCGGCCCAGGAGATCCTGGGGCTCGTCCTCGGCTCCGGCCCTGGGCTTTTTGCCCCGTTTGGTATCCTTCCGGGGTTCTCTTACTTGCACAAAGGGCTCTTGGACATCATACTTCCAAGCCAACTTGGCGGCCGCCAGATCACCGGCCGGATAGGCCACCTCCACCAGGTCGCCCTCCTCCACGCCAAGCGCGTGGACATCACCGTCGGGAACTGTGATGAATTGTTCGCTATCCTCGTCAAAGACACCCCAATTACCGCCCCGAAACTCCAAAGGTGCTACCAATGAAACCCGGCCCGCTTCGTCGCCGCGGCCCTTCCGCTCCAGGACCTGAAAGTAATACAGCGGAGCGCCGCGATCGCTTATTCCTTTGCGCCGGGCGCCGACGGTATCGCCGTGCGCGATGCCCTCCCTGCGTACCGCGGCTTCGGGCACGAACACCTCTGCTTCGTTTTGCCGGTCAATAATCACGCCCCCGCGGGGGAGCCGGGAAAACTCGCCGACGACATCCCAGTCTCCGGAAACATCCGGAATTTCTTGGTCGGGCCGTTTGTTTACGGAGCGCCCGGGTTTGTCCGGTTCGTCAAGGTCATCTCCGTTTTCCAGCAGGATCTCTTCGGCCAGCAGCAGGTCCCCCGCCCGGTTTACCAACGCCCGCTCCCCGGAAGTCCCCACTTGCTCCGCCAACTGCCGGTACAGTTCCCGCCGGACCGCCCGCAGCCGGCCCAACACCTGGTCCCGTGCTTCCCGCGACACAAAAATCCCCCTTTAAGTTTGGGTCGTGCTCCCCTTCACGACGTTACCGGAAAGCCAAAGCCCATTCCCGGATACGGCGGGCGGCCTCGGCAAGGCGTTCTTCGGCGCCCACCAGGGCAATCCGGACGTAACCCTCGCCGCTGGGACCGAAAGCTACTCCAGGCACCATCAGTACCCCGGTACGTCTGGCCAATTCGGCCACAAACTCCCGCGATGATTGGTACCCCCAGGGCAAAGGTGCCCAGACGAACATGGAAGCTTTTGGCAATGGAACCTCCCAGCCGGCCTCCCGTAGCCCCTGTACCAGGATATCCCGGCGCCGCTGGTAAATGGCCGCCGCTTCGCGCACCGCATCCTGCGGACCGGTAAGCGCGGCGATGCCCGCTTTCTGCACCGCCAGAAACACGCCGAAGTCAATGTTGGACTTTAACACGCGGAGCGCATCCAGCACAGCGGCATTACCCACCATGAACCCCAGGCGGCAGCCGGCCAGGTTGTAACTCTTAGAGACCGAGTGCAGCTCCACGCCTACCTCTTTGGCGCCCGGCACCTGGAGGAAGCTCGGCGGACGATAGCCGTCGTAGGCCAATTCGGAGTACGCAAGGTCGTGTACCACCACGATCCCGTACTCCCGGGCGAACTCCACTACCTCCCGGAAAAACGCCAGGTCCGCGGTGGCCGCCACCGGGTTGTTCGGGTAGTTCAACAGCATCACTCGGGCGCGCCGGGCCACCTCCGCCGGCACGGCCCGCAAATCGGGCAAGAAACGGTTTGCGGCTAAAAGCGGCAGGGGGTAGATCTCCCCCTCCGCCAGCAGGGCACCGGCACGGTAAATGGGATACCCCGGGTCGGGCACCAACACCGTGTCCCCCGGGTTGACCAGGGCCAGGTACAAGTGTGCCAGACCGTCCTGCGAACCCATCAAGGACAGGATTTCCCTGGTGGGATCCAGATCGACCCCAAACCGCGCCCGGTACCAGTCGGCCACCGCTTGCTTGAAGTCGGGATGCCCCTCCGTTAAAGCGTAGCGATAAATGCCCGGCTCATCCAGGGCGGCGGCCAGAGCCTTTTTGATGTGCGGTGCCGGCGGCAGGTCGGGACTGCCCACGCTCAGATTGATTGTATCCACGCCGTTGGCCCGGAGCTCCCGGCCCAAGTCATCCATTTCGGAGAAAATGGCCGAGGTCAGTTTTTGGATGCGCCGCGCCGGTTCCATCATCAATTACCTCCTAACAACGGACGAAGATATTCCGCTTAACCCGTTTAACCTATCGTTCAACCCTTGGCCGGGGACGCGGGTTCAGGTGTCCGGCCCACCAGGGCCAAATACACCAGCAGGCCACATAAGGCGGCGGCCGCCACCAGATACACCTCGCCGCAGGTAAGAAACTGCGAACACACCCCCAACAACACGGCCCGGGCTTGTGTTTTTCCCAACCACGGCGCCGGCCGCCGGCATCGACACCCCCCCCCCAAGCTTTTTCACCCACATCTGCGGTTAGATTCCGGGCAATGGTGGCCCAGGGACAGGGACCCGGGTTCCCCCGTTAATTTCGCCTTCGACGCCCGCAATACCTCCCCCGCGCAAGGGATTGTGCCAAAAGAACATTTCATCCCCCACGGCAGGACTTTAATGGCCACGAATAGAAAACGGTTGTGGCCCAACTATTCGCAGGTGGCCGGTGCCGGCCCCGGCTTTCCGCGACACATTCCCCGGATTCTCCTGGCCACACCCTGGTAATGCTGTTGATGTGCTACAACCTTTACCTTGCCCTGCAGGAGGAAACTATCACGTCCGCTGACCGCCCCAGCCTGTAGGGACTCAGTGCTGCCAACTTTCACCCCAGGTGGCAAATGTACGACCGGTAAACACCGCACCCGCATAACCCGCTTCAGGACGGGGATACTGGGATTGATTGATTCTTTCCGGGAGGACTAAAGCTTTGGCCTACGGACGCGCCCTCGCCTTTAGACTGTCCTACACAGCACTGATTCTTTTGGCGGTATATGCCTTCTTCGGGCATTTCTGGATCACCAACATTTTGGTGACGGCGGTTGTTGTCACGGGTTTTCTCTATGTCATCGGGGATCTCTGGGTCCTGCCGCGCTTTGGCCGCTGGGTGACCGCGTTTACCGATGTGCTCCTGGCGGGTCTCATCATCTGGGCTACCGAATTGGTCTTGGTAGGTTTTGGCCTGCTGCCCGCCCTGATTCTGACTTCCGCCCTGTTGATCGGTGCCACCGGTTTCTTTTTCCACCTGCTCGCTGAGAAAAACATCCTTCACGATCCGCGCGCCGGCGAAAAAACGTAATCTTGCGCTTAGATGCAAACGCAAAAGCCCGCTGGAGATAACCGGGCAGGCTTGGCCCATAAGCCCCTTAGGAATTACTTTCCACCTAGAACCAACAAATGGTAATATAAGCATATAATTCCTAAAGGAGTGAGAAAGATTAAGGCACTCTTTTCGCGAAACCTGTTGATACTGCTGTTAGTATTCCTGGCGGGCGCCGTTGTAGAAAACCAATTCCGCGTCTTGTCGGTTTTCAGCGGCAGTCTGGGTGGACTGGTACAGCTTTTTGCGGTGCAGATCTCGGTTTTATGGGCGTTTGCTTTCGCGGCCGCCGGTATCATCGTCGTGCTATTGGCCTTCAGACTCCCCTGGGGAGCTCCCCGCGGCCAAAGGGCGACGGCTCCCCGGAATTCCCGCCTGGCCGGGCGGGTGGGCAAACAACAGCGGTCAAGTTGATACGGCGAACAAGACCTCCTTCGTCCCGCCAAAGGACAAGTGAAGATAGTCTCGTCCCGGGCGGTTATCGCCCGGTTAGGCTGTTTGGCCGCGGTCAGCGGCAGCCAGCAGCCGCAGCCGCTTTACCTCCCGGGGCAGTACCTCCATTACCCGTTCGATGTCTCAGCGTGTGGTGCCACACCCTCGATCCCCTCGAAACCGAGTGCAGGTTGCCCGGGAGGCGTGCCGCCGGATCGCCGTTCAGCCAGACGCCGCCAATCCGCTCCACTATGCCGCGCAGCAAAAGATCCCGCAAATAGGCAAGTGTTGTACCGCCACCTTTTCCTTGGACGCCGACCAGCTGAATCGCCCGGGCAAAACCGACAATCGCCGGAACGTTTTTGGTACCCGCCCGCACCTCGCTAGCAATAAAAAGAAAAGCCGGCAGCACTTGGTGCCGCCGACCGGTAAAGGCCGTTTATTTAGTTGACCATTTTCTTCCCGGGAGACATCGCCCGGTAGTATCGCCTTGGCTTTTGCCGCTGCTTACGCTTCCACTGAGCCCGGGTCCGGATGGCTGGAACCTCTTTGGTGGATGACAGCCGTAGAATACCGCGCTTGGTAAGCACCGGATTCACACCCTGGGTCTCGCAGATCATCTCAAAAAGAGGCGTGCGCAAGAAACCGACGGCCGACACAAAATGAGCCCTATTGGTCCCCCGCGGACCGCCACGGATATCGCGCACCACTTCCCTGAGAATCGCCGCTCCCAGCCGGACATACGCCTCCGTCATACATACCCCTTCTTTCCCAACACGCTATAGCTCTCAGCACTGCCTTTTGTGCATCAGGTCACCCAGCGTGGTTGACTGCAATACGCTCTCCACCGACTGCGAAACCCGCCGCCAAAAATCTCGCACGCCACATTCGCCGGCCCGTGAACAGGTACCCGGATCGCCCACGCACTCGACGATTTCGGTTTCCCAACCCAGGGTGGCAACCACCTGGGCCATGTTTATCTCCGACGGATCCCGCGCTAAGAGGAAGCCTCCGCGCGCGCCACGGACACTGCGCACAAAACCGGCCGCCTTTAAGAGCAAGATCAGTTGCTCAAGGTAGGGCTGGGAGACGCCCTGTCTGCGGGCGATATCCTTCAGACAGACCGGACCGTTATCGCAGTGTTCGGCGATATCCAACAGTGCCCGGGTGCCGTAGCGTACGCGTGTCGAAATCCTCATTATCTCCGTCCCGTCTTCCTCCAGTATTTGCCTGCCCCACTAACGGCTAATAACACAAATAGTTATTATCATACTTAAGATTATAGCACTCTAATTAGATGGCGTCAAACTCAAATTAGTGCATAAGATCAAAAAAACAAGAGTTCTACCCTGCGCGCTTGTTTTACCCCTTTTTGAGCCGCTCCAACACCCTGTTCAACACAAAAGTCAGCACGAAGTTTAAAGCGCCGACCACCAGGAACACCAGCGCGATCAGTTCCATAGTCCGGTTCCCGTCGGCCATACCGTAAAACAGGGCTGCTGCCACCAAAAAGAGCACACCGGTGACCAACCGCAGGATAAGCTGCGCCTTGGGCATGTGCCTTTCCTCCCTCACCCGAAAGTGCACCTGCAAACTAAGAAACATTATAATGGTTTTGCACCCAACTTGTCATGGGGGGCAGGAAATCGGCAAGCGGGCACCCAATCTAATCTGGTACTGGGGCCGCTTTTCGGGGGAGGATGCGGTGAAAAGAGTTCTGGCTTTGTTTCTGGTCTTAATTTTCCTGGGCGGCGTAGCGCTCACTTCGTGGCCGGTCCTTTATCTGCCTTCCCTGGATTTCATCTTCGAAGCACCCAAACTTTCCCGTGATGCCCAGATCCAACAACTACAGTCGGCCGTGGTGCACCTCACCGTCCTCGCCCGCCCCGAAGATCCCGCCAGGTATCCGCCCCTCATCCAGCGAAGAGGCACCGGCTTTAATGTTGATCCCGCAGGGATCATCATTACCAACTACCACGTGGTCCGGGATGCGGCACGGATTGTGGTCACTTTCCCGGACGGCGGCATCTACAACGCCGACCACTGGTCGGGAAAACAGGAGTGGGATCTGGCCGTGCTCGAACTGGCCGGTGCGCCCCAACAGCTGCCCTTCACCTCGCTGGGGGATTCCAGTCAAAGCACGGCGGGAGAACCCATTACCATCATCGGTAATCCTCTTGGTCTGGAAAACATCCTGATCCGCGGCACCTTAGGCCCGACCCTGAGTCTACCGGAATGCGAAACGCCAGTGCTGCAGTTAGACGCCCTGATCCACCCCGGCAACAGCGGCAGCCCGGTGATCGATCGATCCAACCGCGTCATCGGCGTTGTGTTTGGAACCTTTAAATCCGGCGATGAAACCCGGGGCCTGGCCCTTCCAGCCAATCAGGTGCGGGAGTATCTGGATTCTGAATTCTACCTGAGCCAACCGGATTAAGGCGCACTGCTGACCGGCACCGTATCCACCTGGCGGGCCTCTTTACGCATCCGCAGCTTGTGCAGCACTAGCACCAGCAGAATTAACCCGATGCCGATGAGATCGGTGTACCAGGAGACGTGCACCAACACCACGGCGGCGGCGAAGAGCATCACCCGCTCCCAGATCCGGTGGTAGGTCAAGAGGTAGTTCTGGAGGGCCGAGGTCATGGCCAGAATGCCCAGAAGCGCCGCGCCGATAGCATGCAACACCCCGAGCCAATCGGTGTCGATCAGGAGCAGGGCCGAATTGGTGGCGAAGATAAAGGGTAGCATCAGCGCGCCGCAGTCGTACTTAAAGCCGGTGATCCCGGTCTGCACCGGGTTGGCGCCCGCCAAGCCGGCGGTGGCGTAGGCCGGCAGGTTGATGGGCGGCGTATCGTCGGCCAGGATGCCGAAATAAAACACGAACAGGTGGGCGGCCAGCAGGGGTACCCCCACGTGTACCAGCGCCGGCGCGGTGATGGCCGCCAGGATGATGTAGGTGCCGGTCGTGGGCAACCCCATCCCTAAGACCATGGAGCCGATCATGGTAAAGATCAGCGTTAGCCAAAGCTCGCCTCCCGCAGCCTGCACGATGATGCTGGAAAGCTTGAGCCCGAGGCCGCTCAAGGTGACGATGCCGATGATGATGCCCGCGGTGGCACAGGCCAGCGCCACGGATACACAGTTCCGGGCGGCAATTTCGAGGGCCTGCACACCCAGCCGCAGGGCCGCAACGGTCGCCGGCACCAGCAGGCGACGCCAGTTTTCGCGCACCTCCCGGTGCCCAAGCTTCAGCAGGTTCACCGTCAAGGCCAACCCGACGGTAAACAGGATGGCGTAGAAGCCCGCCTTCATGGGCGTGAAACCGACCACCAGCATATAGATCAACACGAAGAAAGGCAGCAGCAGGTGCCCCTGCGTCAACAGGATTCTCTTGACGGGCGGTAATTCGTTCCTGGGCAGCCCCTTGATGCCGTTTTTCACCGCCTCCAGGTGGACCATGAACAGGATGGCGCAATAGCTGAGAATACACGGAATAGCCGCCGCCTTGATGATTTCGATGTACGGGATACCGGTGTATTCCACCATGATAAAGGCCGCCGCGCCCATGATCGGCGGCATCAGCTGGCCGCTAGACGAAGCCGCCACCTCCACGCCGCCCGCTACATGGGGTTTAAAACCCACCCTCTTCATCAGCGGGATGGTGAAAGTACCGGTAGTTACCGCGTTGGCCACCGAACTGCCGGAAATGGAACCAATCATCCCGCTAGCCACGACGGCGGCCTTGGCCGGGCCGCCACGCATCCAGCCAAAAAGGCCAAGGGCTAGTTCAATGAACATCCGCCCGGCCCCCGTCACCTGCAGAAAGGAACCAAAAAGGATGAAGATAATGATGTAGGTGGCGGACACGCCCAAAGGGATCCCGAATAGGCCCTCGGTGCCCAGGTACAGGTGGTCGATGATCCGCGATAGGTCGGCACCCCGGTGGGCAAACGGGCCGGGCATATGAGGACCGTAATAACCGTAAATCAAAAACAATCCGGCCAGGATTACCAAGGGCTTGCCAACGACCCGCCTGGTGGCCTCCAGTACCAGCAGGATACAAACTCCGCCGGCCACCAGGTCCATGGTGGTCGGCTTGCCCCCGCGAAGCATAAGGTCTTCGTAGTTTACAAAGATATACATGGTGGACGCCACCGCCGCCAGCGCCAGAAACAGGTCGTAAATGGGGATGGTCCGCTGACGCATCCGCCGGGCAAACGGAAAGGCCAAAAAGGCCAGCACCAGGGCGAAAGCCAGATGCACGCTCCGTTGCTTCAGAGCCACAAACGCGCCAAAACCGGCGGTGTACAGGTGAAACAGGGAAAAACCCACGCAGACCGCCAGAATCAGTAGGGCAAACACACCGGTAACCGTACGGCTGGATCGCTCCACCTCTGCCTGGGCTTCTACGCTGATCCGGCGTCTACCGGTCTTTTCCGGCTTATGACCGGGCGCCATCCGTCCACCCCCGCGAAGAAAATCTGGTCGTTTTTATCATCTGCACCTCCACGGACCGCCCGTCCAACTCGGGCCGGTCCAGATCCAGACGGTAGTTTTCGAATACAAGGGCACACGGCGAGAGTGCCGTGGGTTTGAGCCGCAGCACGTCTACCGGCTTGTCCAGACCGGTCAGAATAAAGGTGCCGTTCCCGGTGGTAAACCGGCCGTCCGCCCCGTAGGGCAAACCGGCACCCAGAGAAGAGGCCTCGGTTTCGTAAAGGACTATCCGGTGATCGCCGGTGACGCGGTAACGTTCGTACACCGCCGTCTTTTCAACCGAATGCCGGTAATGATAGGCGAAAACGGTCCCGGGTTGCGCTTTCACACGGTACAAAACCGGCCCTTCCGCAAGGCGCACCTCCAGGAAATAGGCAGGGGTCAGTCCCCAAACAATGCCATAAACTGCCACCATCCCGGCGATGAAAAGGGACAGGGCACCCAAAAAGGATGCCCGCCCCTTCTTGACGCCGGACACGGGTTAGAGAATACCTTTTTCCTGGTAGAACTTCGCCGCACCAGGATGCAACGGCAGCGACATGGCCTCGGTCGCCGTTTCCAGGGTCAGGTCCTTGCCGCGCTGGTGGGCCGCGCCAAGCTTATCCAGGTTATCGAACAACGCCTTGGTAAGGTCGTAGACCAAATCCTCGGACAGCTCGGCTTTGGCGACGAGCATAGCCTTCACGGCTACGGTGGGCACGTCCTCGGCCACCTTGGCGTAGGTACCGCCTTCAATAGTAAACGGCGCGTAGAACGCGTACTCACTGGTCAGCTTTTCAATAGCCGCCTCACTCAGCGGAATGATCTTGATGTCGTGGGTCGCGCCCAGGTCCTGCACGGCCGCCGTGGGCAGACCGGCGGTGATGAAGGCGGCGTCCACGTGCCCGTCCTTCAAGCTGCCCGCCGCCTCGCCAAACGGCAGGAAGTCCGGCTGGATGTCCTCAAAGGTCAGCCCGTAGGCCGCCAGGATCTGCCGGGCGTTCGCCTCGGTGCCGCTGGCGGCAGCACCTACCGCTACGCGCTTGCCTTTGAGGTCCGCGATCGAATTGATGTTCTTATCCGCCAGGGTGATCACTTGAATGACTTCCGGATACAGAGTGGCCACACCGGCGATATTCGTTACGGGACCGCGCTCCGCGAACATTTCGACGCCTTCGTACGCATAATAACTGATGTCGTTCTGGATGAAGGCCAACTCGGCTTTACCTTCCTCCAGCAGACTGACGTTGGCCACGGAGGCGTTGGTGGTTTCGGCCGTGGCGTTGACCCCCGGCACACTGGCGTTAAAGATTTCCGCCATCGCCCCGCCGAGCGGGAAGTAGGTACCGGCCTGACCGCCGGTCGCGATCGACAGGAACTGCTTCTCCGGCTGCGCCTCGTCAGCAGGCTGTTCGCCGCCACCGCAGCCGACCAACATCGCCCCCACCAACATCAGGCTTAACAACACCGCCAGCAACTTAGACCGTTTTTTCATCAAGTCCCTTTTCCTCCTCCTCAACTTAAAGTTTTTAAGGAAAACACTTTTTTCAAAAAATTATCGACAGCTTGCACCCACACAACTCGCGCGCTACCACCTCCCCAGGCCGCTTTTTTAACGCGCCAAGCAAAATAAAACCTGACACCCGGAGTTTTTATAACCACGCCGAACCCCGGGACCCTGGCCGGAATCAACCCTAAACAAAGGAAAATGGTACTCTTGGGAAATAAAACCGGGGACAGGGATGTGGCCCGCTCCTATGCTCCCATGTAGTATTATTTCGCGCTGATCCCCAAAATCCTGCCGGCAGCAGTGGAAAAGTTAGCATTTCGGCAAAACACCTCTTTACAAGCCACAAAAACTCCGGGCCAAAACCGCCCGGAAAAGCTGCACCGATTGCATTCCTTTCCCACGCTTTATAAACTTTCCACGCCCTGCACGCCGTTTCAACGTGCCGCTTGAGCCCCAACGTTTACTCCTTGCACCATGCGCCCCAGTTCCCCCGCCATACGGTTCAGGGTCTCGGCCAACGCGCTCATTTCCTCCACCATGGCCATCTGCTCCTCGGTGACCGAGGCCAGGCCCTGTACCCCTGTGTTCAGCTGGTCCGCCGCCGCGGCCACGTCCTGTGCCTGCCGCACCAACTCCTGCACCGCGGCCGAGATACCGGAGAAAACCTCCGTGGTCTCCCGGGTCAGCCGCACCCCTTCGGCGATGGTTTTCAGGTTGCTCTTCATGTTCTTGTTGGCCGTCTCCGCCTCCTGTTCAATCCCTTTGGCGATCACCAGGATCTCGTCGGCCGTTTGGGCCGATTGCTCGGCCAGCTTGCGGATCTCCTCGGCCACCACCGCGAAACCCCGACCGTGCTCGCCGGCCCGGGCCGCCTCGATGGCCGCGTTCAGGGCCAGGAGATTGGTTTGGTCGGCGATGTGGGTGATCGCGTCCACGAATTCGGTGATTTGGTGGGCCCGTTTACCGAAAGCCAGGACGTTCTTGGCCGCCTCGGCGTTGGTGCGGTTAATGGCGCCCATCTGGTTCCGCACAGTCTGGATGATCTGTTCGCCTTTTCCGGCAAGCTCCCTTGCCTGGCGGGCATTGTCCGCCGCACCTTTGGCCAACCCGGCCAGGTTGTCCACCGTACCGGCCATCTGGTTGACCGTCTCGGCGGTGCTGGACGCCCTGGCGGTGTACTCCTGGGAACTTTCCGCCAGGTGCCGCGAAGTCTCCTGCACCTGTTGTCCGGCCGCAGCCGCTGCCTGCAGGGCGGCCTCCATCCGTTCCATCAGCCGGTTGAAACTACGGGAAAGCTCGCGGATCTGGGCGTCACCCGCCGCCACCGCCCGTACCTTCAGGTTGCCATCAGCCGCCTGCGCCATACTCTCCCGCAGATGTTCCAGGTCACGATTTCTTCGGTTCCCGACCAGCAACCCCAGGCTAATCCCTAATACCAGCAACACACCACCGCCGATGTACGGCTCGGCCATAAAACGCCACCAGTCCAGATAGGTCAACACCGTTCCCACCACTGCGACCGCAGCCAAGCCCAAGCCTACCGCCAGCAACCTCTGCCGCCACCACATCGCCCCACCCCTCCATTGTTGCAGACAAAATGTCACACATTTATAACACAATTATAACAGAGGTTCTTCGTTAAGTAAGTTATATTAAGTAAGTTGTCGCGCTTTTTTGAAACCTTAACCACAGTCCATACGGCCAACACACAGTTTTCCCGGACCGGGCGGCTCATCCGAACTACCCCTCGCAGGCCCAAGACACTGGAAATCCAAATCCGATCCGGTGTCACGACCCTAACTACTCCGGACAAGTTCCACATATAAATGACCGGTCACCTTCGTGACCGGTCCGGTTATCCTCCCTAGCGCAATCCTTGTTTTTCAGGATCTCAGGCCGTCGTCAGTTTGGAAAGCACCCGTTCTAACTGCAGCAGCAACCACAGGCGATCATCTTTTTTGATTACCCCGCTGATGTACTCGTTTCCCTTCGTCACCGATTCCGGGCGTTCGATCTCTTCCGGGCTGTAACGCCCCACTTCCTGCACCCGGTCCACAATGATGCCCACGCTGGCCTCGTTATGCTCCACCACGATGATCCGCGTGTCGCGCGTGTTTTCGGCACGCTTTAGGTTCAAACGCTTGTGCAGGTTTATGACCGGCACGATCCGGCCCCGGAGGTTGATTACACCTTCCACGAAATCAGCCGCCCTGGGAATGGGAGTAACCTCGGCCATTTTGATGATCTCCCGGGTATGGAGTACCGGTATGGCGTATTCTTGCCCACCCAAATCAAAAATAACCAATTGCTCACCGCCGGTGGTCGATGCCATATAACACTCCTCCCCTAACTCTTTTTCAGGGATTTAACCAACTCTTCTAGTTCGTCCGCCATCCGGGCCAGGTCATTCGCATTCGAGGCCATTTCCTGAATGGTGCTGCTCACTTCCTCGGCCGAAGCGGCCAGGTTTTGCACCCCCTGGCTGTTCTGTTCGGCCGCCTTAGCCATTTCCTCGGCCAGGTCGGTGCTCTGGACGGCGTGTCTACGGATGTTTTCCAGGGCCTCACCGGCGCGGTTAATGATTTTTACCCCTTCTTCTACCTCGCTGGACCCGGACTGCATGGCCTCCACCGCTTTCGTGGTGTTTTTCTGGATGGCGAGGATGATTTCCTCGATCTCCTTAGTGGCCCCGGAGGATTTTTCGGCCAGCTTGCGCACCTCTGCGGCCACTACCGCGAAACCCCGACCGTGCTCGCCGGCCCGGGCCGCCTCGATGGCCGCGTTCAGGGCCAGCAGGTTGGTCTGCTCGGCGATGTCGTTGATCACCTGAATGATCTGTCCGATTCTTTCCGACTGCTGGTGCAGGTTCTGCACCGACTTGGCACTGGCATTCACCGTGCTCTGGATCGAAGATATCTTCTGCACGGCTTGCTGCACCGCCTGATTGCCGGCTTCCGAGGCCGTTTCAGTGGCCCGCGCCGCTTCGGCCGCCTGCGCCACGTGGTTCGCCGTCTGCTCGGTGGAGGCCGCCAGTTCGGTGGAGGTCTCGGTGACGTTTTCGGCCGCCGTGCTCACTTCCTCGGCCGCTACCGATAGCTCCTGACTGTGGGACGCCAGTTGGTAGGAGGCCTCCTGAACCTTGTCCACCAGGTTCTGCAAATTCTCACTCATCTGGTTGAAGGCGGCGCCCAACCGGCCGACCTCGTCCTGGCTGCGCAGATCCACCCGGTGATCCAGCTCACCGGCGGCAATCTTGGCCACGGCCGCCTGGAGCCGGGCGAGCGGGTTAGCAATCACCCGGTTGGTGAACAGCACCACGGCGACCATCGCGATCACCAGCGTCAACGCCGCCACACCGAGCACGGTGATGCGGCCCTGGACGATCAGCGCGTCCACAAACCCTTTGGGCGCAGCCACGGCCCAGATGCCGACGATCTCCCCGGCCGCGTCGCGGATGGGCTTGTAGGCAGCAACGTACTGGTGACCGACCACATCGGCAAGGCCGTAGTATTCTTCGCCCCGGTGCAGCACGGCCTGAGCTACCGCGTCCGAAACCGGTGTCCCCACGGCGCGTTTGCCGTCCTGCCCGATCACGTTTGTGGCAATACGCGTGTCCCAACGGAAAATGGTCACGGTGCCTCCCGTAAGCTCGGCGATGTAATCAACCACCTCGAAATTATTGTTCATCAGCACATCGCCTTTATAAAGCCGGTCTCCTTGCGCCCGCCAGGGCCCCGGGTACATCAGGTCGATGATCACTTCCCCGGTGGCCAGGTCCCCCCGGGCTGTTTCCGTGACCGCTTCTTCGGCCGTATCTATAATCAGGTTGTTGACCACAGCCAGTAAAACACCCGAAAACAGGAGCAAAATCACCGCCAACAAGGCCGCCAGTTTAAACCTGATGGACATAGAACCGGTTTTAAGCCGCATGGCGCTTACCCCACCCCCCAAATTGCCTCTTTGTATTTGCCACCCAAATTTGTTTTTAATTACCGCACAAAAATACAGAAGCCTTGCGGTTCGGACACGCAAAACTTCTGAACACTTCCCAATCTCCCATCCCCCTGCTAGAACGCTACCATATCTTCAGGGTGGCCGGTAAAGCTCCCTATCCATTTCTCGGCACATAGAAAATAATGTTTAAATGTTTCACCAAATTTATTAAATTTTTGCAAAAATAACTTGCGTCGCTCGCGCGAACGCTAGGCCCGGGCCCTGATGTTCGCCAGCGCGTCGAGAGCCACGGCGCCCACGGTACGCTGCCAAAGTTTGCCCGCTTCGTAGATGGTCACCGTTTCGTGGTCAGTACGCAGAGCACCCAAGGCCGAGGCCGCTTCCTGGGCAGCGATCTCTCCCAGCGACCAGGCGGCAAACCCCCTGATTTCGGGATCCGGTTCCTGCAGGGCACTGATCAGGGCCGGCAGGGCCGGCGCGACCAGTGCGGGTTCTCTTTTGCCGATCCGGCCCAAGGCCCAGATCACGCCGCGGCGCAGTTGCTGGTTGCTACCGAACAAGGCGATCAGTCGCGGCACAAACTCTCCAAACATCTCGGGGCGATGGCGTATTATTTCCCCAATGGCTTCCGGCGCGCTCCAGCCGCTGTCGTCCGGCTCTTCATCCAGAAACCGGAATAAACGCCCGATGACCTCCCGTCCCACCGCGGGATCACGCTGGGACAGTCCGCCGGCGACATAACCCAGCCCTTCAATGGCGCGCCACCGCAGCACACCGTCCCGGGTGCTAAGAAAGGCGTACAGGTACTCGATCACCTCACGGTTTTCCTCGGCCAACCGCCGCAACCGGTCATACTGCCGTGCCTCCAGCAAAGTCCGCACTTCTTCCTTTGTCAACCAGCTTCGCCTCCCGGATGGTTTCTTAATCCTTTGTTCCTATTTTACACCTTTTCACCGTGCGCAAACATCCCCAAATGTCGCCTCCTGACGTTAAGGAAACCGGACACAATAAAAACATAATTTAAAAACCGTAGTAATATGACCCTAGAATGACCATAGTTAATGCGCTTGACCGTACAAGGCAAATAAAAATGTGACAATTATTTAGTCTCTGAGTTGTAATCCGCAAACGTTTTTGCTAATATGTGCTTATCATATACTGTATACAAAATACATTTGCTTCAAAAAATTATTTTTGGCTTTTTGGAAAGGAGTACCGCCAATGCACCCCTTTCTTCGCCCCGTAAAGGCGCGGACCATTCTTAATAACCCCTCGGCGGCCGAACTTCGGGAAATGGCCCGCCACGAGGAGAAAACAACCGAATATGGCAGCGCCAGCTATGTTACCAGGGTACGCAACCGCAGTGCGAAACAGACCTTCATCGTGGAAGACGGTATCCGGCTGGGCGTTGACCAGCAGGGGATGGCTCCCGAAAGGGCCGCCACCATCGTCCGGGAAGTCCACCGCTACCTTGAGGGGCGGGACTTGATCCGGCTGGACCGCCAGATGGGAACACACCCGGACTTCAATTTGCATTGCCGCCTGTATATCACCAAGGAATACGCCCGCATTCCCTTCCAGTGGCACAACATGCTTTTTGAGCCGCCCCATCCAAACGGTAACCCGGACTTGATTTCGATTTACGTGCCCGAATGGCCCGAAAGAATCATTTTTTGCCACCCTCTAGCTGGCGTCACCTATATCCTGGGCACCGATTACTTCGGGGAATGCAAAAAGAGCTTCTTGCGCAAAGCCATGTACCGGTTCAAGCAACAACGAGGAGGCCTTGGTTTTCACGCCGGAAGCAAAGTGCTGCGTGTCAAGGACTACCGGGGAAACCTGAAGGAAGTCGGTTTTCTTCTTTTTGGGTTAAGCGGAACCGGTAAGACCACCCTGACCATGCATGATCACGGTCTGACCGGCGAAGAAGGTGTGGCCATCCGGCAGGACGATGTGGTGATGATGCATCCGTCCGGTTACTGCTACGGCACCGAAAACGGTTTTTACATTAAGACCGAGGGGCTGGACGAATCCCAACGGGTGCTTTTCCAGGCGGCCACCTCGCCCAACGCCATTTTTGAGAATATCTACGTAGACGACAACGGCCGGATTCTTTTTGACAGTAGTGAGTTCACCGCCAACGGACGGGGGGTTATCCTCCGTTCCGAGGTGCCCGGCACGGACGAGCGGATTGACCTGGACCGCGCTCACCGGCTTATTTTCATTACCCGGCGGGACGACGTCGTCCCCGCCGTGGCCAGACTGAGTCCGGAACAGGCCGCCGCCTTCTTTATGCTCGGGGAATCCATCGAAACCTCGGCCGGGGATCCCACCAAGGCCGGACAGCCCAAGCGGGAGGTGGGTACAAATCCGTTTATCGTCGGCCCGGAAGCAGAAGAAGGCAACCGGTTGCTGGATATTCTCCGGCTCAATCCGGATATCGAATGCTACCTCCTCAATACCGGGAGCGTGGGTAAACGGGAAGGCCACCCGGGCATTAAGATTTCCGTCCGCGATTCCGTGGGTATTATCACCCAACTGGCTTACGGTAATATCCGTTGGGCCGAGGACCCTGACTGGGGGTACCTCGTTCCCGCCGAGATCCCCGGAATCAATATCCGCCGGTTCGATCCGCGACAGTATTACTCCCGCGAGGAGTACGCCCAGCGGATCAACCGCCTGCGGGACGAACGGCGTGCCTGGCTGTCCAAGTATCCGGGCCTTAAACCGGAGATTGTGCAGGCCATCGAACCGCCGCGGCGGCTGAAGACCATTGCTTCGGCCGGTTCACGGTAGCCCGGCGGCCGGGCACTGGTCAAGAACGCATCACAACCGGTGGGAACCCTATCTAGATTCTGCTGAAAAACACCACCCGGTATGCGCCGGGGCGTTATCGGCGGTCACATTGGGAGCTTGTTCAAAGAACGAAAGCCGTCCGTGGCATAGCGGCGTGGTTCAACGACACAACTTGCTGCGGCCTTACCAGCTTTCGACCCGGTCGTAATCAAGGTCTTTGCGGCTTACGGGGGCATAGTGGCGCCCGCCCAAGAACAACGCTTCGTAGGCACAGGCCTCCACGCAAGCGCCGCACAGGATGCAACTGTACGGGTCAAACACACGGTACCAGGTGGGTTCAGAGGCCTCCGGCGTCTCCCAGCGGGTGTCCAGGAAAACGGCCGCGGACGGACAGGCCCGCTCGCATTCGCCGCAAAACACGCAGTTTTGCGCTTCAAACGCCAGGTTCCCGCGTGTCCCGGGGTATGGCTCCCTGAGCACGGAAGGGTAAGGCCGGGTGGCAGGCCTGGCACAGAAATTTTTCAGGATATTCCCGACCATCCAGGGCATATCCGTTCCCCCCTCTGTACACTTTTCCATTCAATTCAAAAAAGCGCCCGGTATCGTAAGAAATAGTTCAGGTCGCGCAACGTCCGTACACCCCGGTTCTCCAATTCCGGCAGCAGGCAGAGCAGCAACCGGGCGGTGATCAGCGCGTCCCCCAGGGCGGTGTGCCGGTCGTGCACCGGGATCGCGTATTCCCGGGCCATTACCTCGAGACTGTAATCGCGGGCCCCTGGTTTCAGCGCCCGGCAGATCGAGAGAACATCCAAAGTCACCGCGGGGTTCAATGGCGGGCCGCCCTTGCTGCGTAACACGTTATTGATAAACATCAGATCGAACTGAATATTGTATCCCGTGATCACACCTGCCGCCAGGAATTCCAATAGCCGCGGCAGGATTTCCTCGAACGCAGGGTGCCCACGCACATGCTCGTCGCGGATTCCGGTGATCGCACTCGCCTTGGCCGGTATTTCCCGTCCGGGATCCACCAGGGTGGTGAAGGTGTTTCCCCCGATCTTGGCATTGACAATCTCTACGCCACCGACGGCAATAATCCGGTCCCCGGCATCAGGCCGCAATCCGGTCGTTTCGGTGTCCAGGAGCACAAAACGCAGGTTGTAGAACGAAACATCCTGTGGTTGCCCGGCATTACACCGGGCTACCAGGTTATGAAGCTCAGCCCCCGTTTCGGGGATATGCTCCTTACCTGCGATCGTCCTCCATAAACCCGATAGACTGGCGACTACAGCCATTATATCACCTCTTTTAGTAACCCTCCACCCGGAAAGTTACACCCATAAATTTTTGCAACCGTGAAACGGCCAGTAAAGCGTCCTTCAAACCGGCCAATTCACGCCGGGTCAACTCCCGCGGGTTAAGGTAGTTACTAACCGCTTCTCCTTCGGCCATCCGCCGCAGATTCTCTCGTAAACGCAGCATCTGCACGCTGTCGTAGGCCACCGCAAAAGCCTCGGCATCGTTCTTGGTCAGCATTTCCCTGTCCACCAGTTGCCGCAGCCGCCCCACGGTCGAGGTCTCCAGCAACCCCTCCCGCAGCGCGAACAACCGCACCCCGTCCACGATGTGAATCAACACGGCACGTTTCAAATCCAGCTCATTCTTGTGCGGCCCGGACCGTTCGGTAACTACCTGACGGAAAGGATTTAAGGGTACCCTCCGGGAGAGAGCATCCCGGGCCATAAAATGGAGCAACACCGGAGCCTGTTCCAGGCGCTGGTAGCAATAGCGCCGCAAAGAATGCGCCATGGCAAACTGACCGTATACGGGCCTGAAATCCAGAAAAATACTCATTAACCGCAGCACCTGGGGATTGGGATCAAGGATCCACTTTTTCACGGTCAGACACCATTCCCGCATCGGCTTACACCAGTCGGGTTGGTTCGCCATCACCTTCCCCGGACACAAGTCGAAGCCGCACTGTTTTAGTCCGGCCACAACCCGGTCCGCCAGCTCCAGGAAATAAGCGGCAGTGCGCTCCTCCTCGCCGGGCTGGGGATCGTCATAGATCAGGGCGTTGTCTTGGTCGGTCCGCAGAACCTGTTCGCGCCGGCCCCCGCTGCCCATGGTCAGCCAGCAATAACTGGTGGGAGGACGGCCCTTCCCTTCCGCCAGCATTTCCTCCTCCACCAACCGGATCAACCGGCGCGTAACCCGGTCGTAGAACTCGGTGACCAGCGTGCAAATCTCTTCCGCCGAAGCGTCACCGGAAACCAATTCACCAATGATGCGGTCGATGTCGGCCATGTGGGCGGCGACGGCCCCCACATTTGATGCCCGGTCCAGAGCGTCAACGATGCGCAGGACGTCCAGATGCTGGGCGCGAACCAGGTCGCCCATGGTAACCATCCCCAAGAGCAAGCCCTGGTGTTCGACCAACACATGGCGCACCTGGTGGCGGACCATACCCAGGAGCGCTTCGTACACGTGCGCTTCCGGCGAGACCATCACCAGCCGGTCCGACGTCAGGGTAGCGGCCGGCTGGCGGGCGCGTTCCTCGAAGTCGGGCGCGGCCAGCACCCGGCGCACCAGATCCTTGGCCGTCAACATTCCCCGCGGGCGGCCGTTTCGATCCAGAATGACCACCGAGCTGATCTCTTGCTCGGTAAACAACTGGGCCACCTTGGTGATCGGGTGATCTTCCAGACAAGTCACCACCGGCGCGGACATTATTTCGTACACCCGGCGCCGGTAATGCCGGGACTCCCAGGATACCAGGCAACTCTGCTCCCGCGCCACTTCCTGAAAAACATAGCGCATCCGCTCGGCTAGAGCGTGGCTAAAAAAACCCACGAAGTCGGGATCGGACTTCAGATCCTCAAAACAAACCTCGGGTATCAACAGGCACTGGGTCTCTTCCACCGTGCGGGCCGTAGTCGGGTAAGAGTCGGTGAACAAAAGGCACTCCCCAAAGAAGTCATTAGCCTTTAAAAGACCCACCGCCCGCTCCTCGCCGCTATCACCGACCAGCAAAATCTCCACCAAACCCGAAAGCACAAAGAAAAGGTATTCCCGGTGGGGCTCTCCCTGCCGGAACACATAGGTGCCCTTCGGATACACTGCGGTAGAAAGGTGGGGCAGGCACTCCCGAAGCTGATCGTCCCGCAGACTGGAAAAAGGCGGCGTGGTTTTCAACAGCTGGAAAAAGTCCATCCCTTACCCCTTCTCCCAAATATAACTAATCCTGCAACCCGACCGGTGTTTACCAGCGCGGCCACAGCACTCCAAAAACGCAGGCGATACCAATGGCCGCCCATAGCGCCACTTTGGAGTCCAGTCCCAGGTAACGGGCCGCGATCCCGATCACGGCCAGCAACAAAAGATACAGACTGTACACCGCCACGTTTTTTCTTAAGGTTTCGGATGCCATTTCCTGATCTCCTCCTGGTGTACCCGGGGTGAAAGCGGGGCATAATGCCCCGTTCTCCCCCTACCGGGAAGTCGTCTTGGTCGGTTGTTCCTCTTTAATGAACGCATGCTTGAGACCCAGTTCCTCGGGCGCGTGGAGGACCAGCATCTTGTGGTGTACATCCGCGGGTACCGCCCTGGGGGTCAGCAAGGACACCACCACAATCAGAGTCAGCGCCAGAGGCACCGCCCAGATAGCGGGCTGTTCGGCCAAAGTCCGGAACACCGGATTCTGGGCGTACCAAACAGCCAAGCCGGGCAACACCTGCTTGTCAGCCAGCATAGTGGACACAATGGCGGCAAGCGCCGAGAGCCCTCCACCCAGCATTCCGACCGCGGCCCCGGTCGCACTTGCCCGCCGCCACCAAACACTTATGATCAGCAGCGGGAAGTAAGAAGCCGCCGCTATGGCAAAAGCCCATCCCACCATCATATTGATATCGAAGTTCTCCACAAAGGTCCCCAATACAATCGCCCCGGCGCCGGCCAACACGGCCGCCAGGCGAAAAGCGTTGATCCGTTGCTGCGGCGTGGCCTTCTTATTCAGCATGTTGCCGTAAATGTCGTGGGCCAGCGCACCGGTGATCGATACCAACAGGCCCGAAAAGGTGGTCATAAAACCGGCAAAGGCACCGGCCGAAGTAATGCCGGACAGGATATCACCCAGGTAGACCACCTGTTCGTTAAGAATCTTGGGCAGGACCAACACCACCGAGTCCGTGCTATAGGCGCCGCCGGTGACGGCGTACAGCTCCGGCACCGCATTCCGGCCCATGGCCCCGAAAATGGCTGGGAAAAAGTAGAAGGCGCCCAGGAGAATCAGTACCCAAAAAGCGGTGCGTTTGGCCGTCTTCCCGTCCGGGTTGGTATAAAACCGCACCAAAATGTGGGGCAGCCCGGCGGTACCACAAATGATCGCCAGGATCAGGGAGTACGTATACAGCACCGGGTAACCGTACTTGTTGGTAAGCGGACCGAACGGTTCCAGCCATGTCTTGTCGGCGGGCGCGTTGGGCACCACCTCGCCCCGCGCGTAGTGCACAACCACCCGGTCCTGATCAGCATACGGAAACAGCAGGAGTTTAGGCGTCACCAGCAACTCCTTTTCCTCCCGGGTCGAGGGATCGCGCACGATCACCGGTTCCCCGTTCCTGGTAACCTGCACAGGCGCGCTGGTGACAAACTCCGTACCAGGAGCAAAAATGTAAAGCGTTCGCTCCGTACCCGCGACTTCCCGCACCACTGTTTCGGCCGGCAGGCCCGAGGGCAACAGGTCCTCCGGAGTGATCGGATCGCTTCCCGGCGGCAGGGCGGGTGTCACCGTCACGGCCACTTCGGCACCGTTGACGAACCGGCCGGAAATGGCCGCCGGGAAAACCACTTCGTTGGCCGGGGCTACCGGACGGTACGTTATCTGGTGATCATCGAGAAACCGGGGCAGCGCCTTACCCGCTTCACCCTGGTTGCCGAACTGGGCCATCTGGCCTGGATACCCGCCGATAAATGCGAAGAGGATAAAGATCGGCACCGAGATCGCAAACATCTTCACCCAGTACTGAAAGGCCTGCACGAAAGTGATCCCCTTCATGCCGCCCAGGGCCACGTTAAAGGTAATCACCGCGCCCACCAGAACCACCCCCACCCAGTAGGGGGTGTGCAGGATGTTCACCAAAGCTACGCCGGCACCCTTCATCTGCGGCATGGTGTAAAAAAGACCGATGGCCAGCACAAACACCACCGCTATTTTCCGAAATGAGGGGCTCGCGTACCGCCCCTCCGCAAAGTCCGGAATGGTGTAGGCGCCGAACCGCCGCAGGGGGCTGGCGATGAAAAGCAACAGAAACAGGTAGCCAGCCGCGTACAGCGCGGGGTACCAGAGTACGTCGTAGCCGAACTTCATCACCATGCCCGCCACACCCATAAAGGAAGCGGCGGAAAGATACTCACCGGAGATGGCTGCCGAGTTCATCGGGACGCTCACCGAGCGGGAGGCTACGTACATATCGGCGGTACTGCGCACCGATCGCTGCACATACAGCCCGAGGCCGATGGTGGCGATCACCAGGAGGGTCACAAATATCAGGGGGATCCAGGCGATGTCAGCCATGGTGCGCCCTCCCCTCCTCCCGGGCAGCCCGGGCGCTGATCTCGTCCTCCAAGGCCAGGGACCGGGTGACGTAGATCCGAGCGATCAACCAGGTCAATGGATAGAAAAGCACGCCGAGAAACAACCAGCTAAGAGTGAAACCCCAGACACGCATATTGACGATTTCCGGCAGGTAGTAGTTGACCAACGGCACCCCTAACAGGATGATCACAAAAACGGCAAAACACTTTAGACTCAGCTTCAGTTGGGCGCTCATCACCAGGTGCAGATACTGCTCGCTGTGCACGTCGTACCGGGGCCCGCCCGGTGCCGGATGTACGCTCATTTCGGTAGTACCGGCCGGAATATCGCGCATACAAGAACCCCTCTACAAAAAGATGGTGCAAAAAAAGACCATAGCGGCGTTTGCCCATACATGCGGAAGACATTCGCCCGTCTATGGCTGACAAGGTGGCCGTAAGACCACCGGATCCCGGAGGAAACCCCGCCGGAATCTCCTTCTCTCCGGCGGTCGAAGTCTCCCAAAGATCGGCCGGGGATAACCCCGGCCTACTCCAGGCTTCTATTTTTTTAACCCTCTTTGTGCTCGTATCGTTCTTTCAGTTCCTGAATAACCGCCGGGTCGGCCAGGGTGGTGGTATCACCCAACGCGCGGCCCTCGGCGATATCCCGGAGAAGGCGCCGCATGATCTTACCGCTTCTGGTCTTGGGCAGTTCGGCCGTAAAAAACACGTCATCCGGCCGGGCGATCGCCCCGATTTTCTTCACCACGTGCGCTTTAAGCTCGTTGGTGAACTCGTCCCGGGATTTGGTTCCGTCTTTCAGTTCCTTGAAATAACTACCCTTCAAGGTTACAAACACCGAAATGGCCTGCCCCTTGAGCTCGTGGGATTTACCAATGGCCGCCGCTTCGGCTACCGCCGGGTGGTCCACCAGCGCGCTCTCCACTTCCATGGTGCTGAGCCGGTGTCCGGCTACGTTGATCACGTCGTCCACCCGACCCAGGACCCAGAAATAATTATGGTAGTCCCGGCGGGCACCGTCCCCGGTGAAGTAAAGCGTCTGGCCGGGAATCTTGCTCCAGTACTCGCGCACGTACCGCTCGTCATCGCCGTAAATGGTGCGCAGCATCGCCGGCCACGGTTCCCGGATCACCAGGAAGCCGCCCTTACCCAGCATAACCGAGTTGCCTTCCTTGTCCACAACGTCGATTTCTACGCCGGGGATCGGTACCGAGGCCGAACCCGGCTTCAGCGAGATGATCCCCGGCAGCGGGGCAATCATAATCTGCCCGGTCTCCGTCTGCCACCAGGTGTCCACAATCGGGCAGCGTTCCTGGCCGATGTGCTTGTAATACCACATCCAGGCTTCCGGGTTGATCGGCTCACCGACCGACCCCAAAAGCCGCAGACTGGACAAATCCCGCCGGGCGGGCCACTGTTCGCCCCACTTCATAAAAGCCCGGATGGCTGTAGGCGCGGTGTACAGCACACTTACCCCGTACCGTTCAACGATCGCCCAGAAGCGGTCCTGCTCCGGAAAATCCGGCGCGCCTTCGTAGATCACGGTGGTCGCACCGTTAGCCAGCGGCCCGTAGACCACGTAGCTATGCCCCGTAATCCAGCCCACATCGGCGGTGCACCAGAAAACATCCCGGTCCTTAATGTCAAAAACCATGTGGTGGGTGGTGGCGACCCCGGTCAAGTAACCGCCGGTGGTGTGCACCACACCCTTGGGCTTACCAGTGGTGCCGCTGGTATAAAGGATAAACAGCATATCTTCGGCGTCCATTTCCGCACACGGTCCGCCGACGGTGACCCCTACCACCAGGTCATGGTACCAGTAGTCCCGGCCCTCCTGCATGGGCACTTCCTGGTGGGTGCGCTCCACCACGAGCACTTTCTCGACGGAGGGACACTGCTCCAGGGCCAAGTCGGCATTACGCTTCAACGGCACAATTTTGCCGCGTCGCCAACCGCCGTCGGCGGTGATCAACAATTTCGCCCCCGCATCATTGATCCGGTCGCGCAGCGCTTCGGCGCTGAAACCGCCGAAAACCACACTGTGGGGCGCCCCGATCCGGGCGCACGCCAGCATGGCGATGGCCGCCTCGGGAATCATGGGCAGATAAATGGCCACCCGGTCGCCCTTTTCCACGCCGAGCATCCGCAGCACATTGGCGAACTGGGTAACTTCACGCCACAGATCCCAATAGGTAAGAATCCGGCTGTCCCCGGGCTCACCCTCAAAGATGATCGCAGCCTTGTTCTTACGCCAGGTATTTAAATGCCGGTCAACGCAATTGTAACAGGCATTCAACTTGCCGTTTACAAACCATTTGGCGTACGGCGGATTCCATTCCAGTACCTGATCCCACTTCCGAAACCAGTCCAGGCGCTCGGCCTGCATCGCCCAGAAGATCTTCGGATTTGCCCGCGCTTCGGCATAAATGTCCCGGTTCCTCACGTTGGCCTGCCTGGTGAATTCCTCGTCAGGGTGGAAAATCCGGCTCTCCTCCAGCAAGGTGTCTATCGTTTCCTTCTTGACCGCCACGGAAGCCATCCTCCTTAATAATAAACTGCCTAAACGCACCGCCCGTATTCATGGTGACATGGTAACGGCTGCGGCGAAACCGCAAAAGAGAATAAACGTGAAAAGTCAAATGTAGCGGTTCACCGGACAATAGAGGACGGTCAGCGGAAAATATCGCCGCCGAAAGGACGTCTCTTGCCCCCAAACGGTCGGTCCAAAGACTTAAACTGCATATCCGGGGCTCGACCGGGCAAATCGCTTCGGCAGGCAGGAACGAACCACCCGCTGGCGAAGTATTTGTAATCCATGTTTTTTACAATGTACTCGCTTTACGGCTGATAACACCGCGCTGGTAACATCGCATTTAATCTAGTAACGGAGGCCTGTTTTAATGATCTGGGACCGGACCGAAACCTTGCCGCGGGAGGATATGGAGCAACTGCAGCTAAGCCGTTTGCAAACGGTGGTACGGCGTGTATACCAAAAGGTACCTTTTTACCGGGAGCGCCTTCAGGAACGGGGGCTAAAACCAGCCCACATCCGGAGTCTCGCCGACCTGACGAGGCTGCCGTTCACAACCAAAGATGACCTGCGGGTGAACTATCCGTACGGCCTTTTCGCGGTACCTCTGGAAAAACTGGTGCGTATCCACGCTTCCTCCGGTACCACCGGACGTCCGACCGTGGTGGGCTATACGAAGAAAGACCTGCGCACCTGGTCCGAACTGGTGGCCCGGGTAGTGGTGCAAGCCGGAACCAAACCCCGCGACGTCGTGCAAATCTGTTTCAGCTACGGACTGTTCACCGGCGGCTTTGGGTTGCACTACGGGCTGGAACGGGTGGGCGCCACCGTGGTACCGGCATCGGCCGGCAACACCCAACGCCAGCTCCGGTTGATGCAGGATTTTCACACCACGGTGCTGGTCAGCACCCCCACCTACGCCATGTATATCGCCGAGGTTGCCCAGGAAATGGGGCTTAACCCGGCACAACTGGGACTGCGGCTGGGGCTTTTCGGTTCCGAACCGTGGTCGGAAGGAATGCGCCAAGAATTGGAGGCTACCTGGGGGTTCAAGGCCACCGACAACTACGGTATGAGCGAGCTGATCGGCCCAGGCGTCTCCGGCGAATGCCAGATGCAAAATGGTTTGCACATTTCAGAGGATCATTTCCTGCCGGAAATCATCGACCCGGAGACCGGGGAACAGCTCCCTCCCGGTGAAGAGGGCGAACTGGTAATCACCACTCTGACCAAGGAGGGACTGCCGCTCTTACGCTACCGCACCCGGGATCTGACCGCACTGGATTATACCCCTTGCCCATGCGGGCGAACGACCGTACGTATGCGGCGCGTCACGGGACGTACGGATGACATGCTGATCGTCCGCGGGGTTAACGTGTTCCCGTCCCAGGTGGAAGAGGTGCTGATGGACATCCCCGGCGTCGGACCGCATTACCAGATCATCGTAGACCGCCAGGGATACCTGGACGAATTCGAGGTACAGGTAGAACTGGCCGCCGATTACTTCACCGGCAAGTTTCGTGATCTGGAAACTCTGGAAAGAACCGTCAAGGAACGCCTGCAAACCATCCTGCAGATCACCCCGAAGGTGAAGCTGGTGGAGTACAAATCCCTGGAGCGTACCGTCGGCAAGGCCAAACGCGTGATCGACAAACGCCGGATTTGAGAAAACGGCCGGGTGAAGCGAACACGCCGGTGCATTGGGTAAACCCACGAAGTTTTCAACGGGCTTATCCGGAAAAAAACCTAAGGAGGAAGTGAAGGCGAATGTATTGGAATGCAGACTTAGAATGCGTGCCGTTAGAACAACGCCGGGAGCTGCAGTTGGAACGCCTGAAGAGCCTGGTGCGGCGAGTTTACGAGAACGTGCCGCACTATCAGCGGGTGTTCCGGGAGGCGGGCTTGCGCCCGGATGACATCCTGACCTTGGACGATCTGGCCAAGCTGCCTTTCACCACCAAGGACGACCTGCGTCGAACTTACCCGTTCGGCCTGTTCGCCACCCCGCTCCGGAACACGGTACGGGTACACGCTTCGTCCGGCACCACCGGTAAGCCCACCGTGGTCGGCTACACCCGCCAGGACGTGGACATCTGGTCCGAGGTTATGGCCCGGACGCTGACCTGCGCCGGTGTCACACAGGACGACATCATTCAAATCGCTTACGGCTACGGCCTGTTCACCGGAGGGCTCGGTGTGCATTATGGTGCCGAAAAGCTCGGGGCAACGGTGATTCCGGTTTCGGTGGGCAACACCAAACGCCAGATCATGCTGATGCAGGACTTCGGCACCACCGTTTTAGCCTGCACTCCCTCCTACGCGTTGCACCTGGCCGAGGTGCTGGAGGAATCGCGCGTTGACCGGACCCGAATCCGCTTACGGGTCGGCGTTTTCGGCGCCGAACCCTGGACCAAGCAGATGGGGCGGGAACTGGAAAGCAAACTGAACATCGTCGCCATCGACATTTTCGGGTTGAGTGAAATCATCGGGCCGGGCGTGGCCAGCGAGTGCCTGTACAATACGGGCCTACATATCTTCGACGACCACTTCCTCCCCGAGGTCATCGACCCGGTCACCGGAAAACAACTGCCGCCTGGGGAAGAAGGCGAACTGGTGATCACCACCCTGACCAAAGAGGCCTTCCCTCTGATTCGTTACCGCACCCGCGATATCACGAAACTGTACGAGGAACCGTGTCCCTGCGGGCGCACCCATGTCCGGATGTCAAAGATCCTGGGACGGACCGACGACATGCTCATTGTCCGCGGCGTTAACGTCTTCCCGTCCCAGGTGGAAAGCGTCCTGCTGGAGATCGGCCAGACCGAACCGCACTACCTGCTGGTAGTCGACCGCCGGGGGCCGCTGGACCAGCTGGAGGTCTGGGTAGAGGTGTCCGACAAGGTGTTCGCCGACGAAGTGCGGCACCTGGAAACCCTAGAAAAGACCATACAACGGGAGCTTGAAAGCACCCTCGGTATCGGGGTAAAAGTCAAGCTGGTCGAGCCCAAGACAATTGAACGCAGCCAGGGCAAGGCCAAAAGAGTCGTAGACAAGCGGGATCTTTACAATAGGGATAAGTAAAGCCTAAGTAAAGCCGGAGGGAGGCATTAATAATGTGGGTAAAGCAAATCTCCGTGTTCCTGGAAAACAAGTCCGGCCGGCTGGCCGCCGTGACCAGACTCCTGGCCGACCACGGATTCAACATCCGGGCGCTTTCCATCGCCGATACTTCCGACTTTGGCATTCTGAGGCTGATCGTAAACGATCCGGCCCATGCTAACCGGGTCTTAAAGGAAGCCGGGTTTACCGTCAGTGAAACCGAAGTCTTAGCGGTGGAAGTACCCGACCGGCCGGGTGGTTTGGCCAGGGTGCTGGACTTGTTGCACCAAGCCGGAATCAACATCGAGTATCTGTATGCCTTCGTATCCAAGGCGGGGGAAAACGCCTTGGTGCTGATGAAGGTCGAGGATTTACAACGGGCGGTCGATGTACTCTCCGCCCAGGGGATCACCATCCAGGGACACGACGTCGTGCACCAGATCTAGTTTTTTGTCTGCCGCGCGTGCAAAGCGGCAGTATCCAGGGACGTAGAAAGAGAAATGCGGCAATACGCCGCATTTCTCTTTTTTCGCGCCTTCCAAGAGTTAGTTCTTTACCTCTTCCCCAAAATCTGGGATCTCGGCGAGCTTGTTCTCGTAGCCCTCCTGCATGGCCAACAGGTCCAGGTGCACCGTCTTCACATCTTCCCAGAAAAGCTCGATTTTTTCGTCTTGCCCCGCCTTGGATTCGTCAATAGCCTTGACGTAGCCGCGGCACTTGTCGCACACGTACACCCGGTACCGTTGATCGTCATCTACGGTGAAGTAGCGGACCCTGGCCTCCTCCGCGTGCCTACAAAACGGACAGCCGATACGGGCAAAGACCCATTCGGTCTCACAGAGTGAGCAGTAAAGATAACGCTTGCCCACTGCCTTGGACAGACGGGAAAAATTGGGGTGCCCGCCGCAGACGGGGCAGTAACCTCTGTACCATAGTTCCAGGTTTAAGTGCGCCACCGTCTGCGCCGAGAAGTGCCGCAGAAAGGGCCGTAGGGTAAGACTAAGCACCAGGCCGAGCAACTCCTCGGACAGTTCGTGCTCCCGGACCGTACTCTCCAGCCATTCACCGTCACGCCGCAGGATACCGCGCACGGCCTGTTCCCGCGCCGCACCGTCTACCGGCAAGGCGGCCAGGATGCGGTCCACGTCTCCTGTACGTTCCGGGTGGTACTTCTTCAATACCGCGCCGACCTCTTGCATCAGCGCAAAAAAACTATGCACATCAAGGCTCGGGGGTTGGCAGTAAAGCAAGGGAACCCCAGTCTGCCACATGTCTTTGACCGCCTTGCCCAAAGGCTCCGCTCTGACCTTGTCCGCGGGCACCGTCAGGGCATGCAGTTCACGGTATAACCCCAGGAGATGGGGTTCGACAAACTGGAATTCATGTTCAGACAAACTTATCATCTCCTAACGGCTGACTGACTAACTAGTGCCATACTAACAGAGTCCGGCGGGAAAAGCAATCAATCCAACAGCGATTACCCGCCATTTGGCTTGGTGCCGGGCCAAGGACCGGTCCCTTTCCTGTTTTCACGTGCGAAAGCCGGGAGACGCTATACCTCCCGGCTTTAGGGTTTGATTAAGATTCGCTAAGGCTTGCGCCTTGCCCGGTTATCCTTCCACGGTAGCCGGCGTTTGGGCCACGCCTTTCTCGACCTTTTCGGCGTCGGAAACGCCCTCAAGCACCCGGAAGTTCTCCACGAAGAACAGGATGACCAACAGCGCACCGATGATCAGGCCGAAGAAGCCGACCCACTCCATCCAGGTCGGGAAGTAGGTCTGGGTGTAGGCCGGCGCCAGCCCGGTGAACATCACGTTCGTCCGGTTCAGGATCACGCCCACGCCGGTCAAGATCGAAGCCGTCAACAAACCGCCCACCGAGTTCCGAATCGACGGGGTCAGGAACATCACCAGCGGCACCAGCAGGAATACGACGTGCTCCAGCAGGAACATGTTACCCTGCAGGGTGCCGTTGAACACGTAACCCCACGCACCCCGCGCCGTCAGGTCCCAGACCTTCAGCACTACATAGAATGCCATGAGGCCGGCACCCACCAGGCAAAGGCTGGTCAATGACGGCATCAAGTCCTCGAACCGTTTGCCGTAGATCCGGCAAAGCGCCCAGCAGGAGAAGGTAACCACCGCCGGACCGACCATCAGCGAGGAAATCATGAAGAACCACGGAATCCAGAGCGACCACCAGGCCGGGTACAACTGGGTGGTGGCAATGAACAGACCGCCCAGGGACGCCTGGTGCAGGGTCGGCAGCATGATCCCGACGCAGATCAGAACCGGCATCGCTTTGTCCAGCGCTTTGTAGATCAGGGGCGCGTCGATGCGCTCAAAGGCAATGTGCCCGAACTCCAGGATCTGGATCGTCCAGTACAGGGTCATACACCACAGTACTTCAAACAGGATCGAGGTGTAGCCCCAGTAGACGAACGGGCGCCAGAAGTTGTAGTAGACGGTGATGTCAAAAAGAAGCCCTACCATGGCGATGCTGTAACCCAAGAGGGATACAACCATGGCCACCCGCACAACCGGATAAAACCGCTTGATGTGCAGTACGTGCGCCAGAAACACGGTGCCGTAACCGCAACCGGCCAACGCCACCGCGGGGAACACCAGGTACTTCCACAGGCCCCAGGTCCATTCGTCGTTTAGGTTGGTCGTCGGACCCAGGCCAAAAGCAAACCGGTATCCGGCCACCGCCAGGAACAGGAGCATAAAGGCCAGCATCGCCCAGCGCCACGGGGTCAGCCGGAAACCGAATCTTGCGCTGTACCTTTCGTCGTAAGCCACTTTCCGCACCCTCCTCTTTTCTTTGGTTATCCGCGCTGACTAGTGACCGCCGTCTTCGTTCTCCGCGCGCCGCTTGGTGTAAACGTAGAACGCCGCGAAGAGGATCGGCAGACCGACAGCCAGGATGGGCGCCTTGCTGATGTACTTCCAGGTGTATTTGGGAATGCTCTCGTGCATGACATCCGTCCGGAAGCCGAGTTCCTCGAAAGGCACGTCGGAGATATAAAGCCAGGACGTGCCGCCCACCTCTTTCTCTCCAAAGATGTGGTCCACGTACTTGTCCGGGTTCTTGGCAATCCGTTCCCGGGCTTCCTTGAGGAGCGCGTCGCGCTCGCCGAACTTTAGGGCACCGGTCGGGCAGGTCGCCACGCAAGCCGGTTTTAAGCCTCGCACTAAGCGGTCGTAGCACATGTCACACTTACGCACCCGTGAGAAAACCTCGTCCCACTTCAGCTGGATGTTCAAAAAGGGACAGGCCAACTGGCAGTAACGGCAGCCGGTGCAGATCTCGGGGTTGAAATACACAACCGCGCCTTCCGGGGTCTTTTTGTAGGCATGCACAAAGCAGGCCTCGAAGCAGATCGGCTCCAAGCAGTGAAAGCACTGCATCTTGACAGCGCGCCACTGGACCTTATCGCCCTTTTCAATGGTGTGGAAGTTCACCAGCGTGACGTTGTTGAAGTTCATTTGGGGCGGGTTGGTCCGGCTGGCGGTAAAGGTCGTCTTGGTCGCCGGCAGGTCGTTCCAGTTCTTGCAGGCCACCTGGCACCCCCGGCAGCCGATGCACTTGGTGATGTCGACTAACACTCCGTACTGACCCACTTAAATCACCCTCCACAGCATACGCTTTTAAAGTCCGCCGGTACTCCCCTAGACTTTATGGACGTTGCAGAGAAAAGCCTTGTATTCTGGGATCCTGGTGTTCGGATCACCAGCCGCCGGAGTAAGGTCGTTGCCGATAGCACCGGTCGCAAGGCCCTGAAAGCCCCAATGCCAGGGAATACACACCATCTCAATCTTCCGCCCCTGAACCGTCAACGGCCTGACCAACGAAGACACCGCCACCTTGGCTTTAAACTCGCTGCGGGCCGTCGCTACCCTGACCCAGTCGCCGCTTTTAAGCCCAAGCTTTTCCGCGAGGGTCTTGGAAATCATCACAAACATTTCGGGCGCCAACTCGACCAAATACGGCTGGTTCCGGGTCACACCCCCGGTCTGATAGTGCTCCGGAAGGCGAAAAGTAGTCGCCACGTACGGAAAATCAGCACTTTCGGCCGGGGCATACTTGTCGAAGATGCTTCCCTTCCAGAGTACGGCAAGCGGATTGTGCTGTTGGCCCGACATGCGGTTTCCGACCGGGCTCTCCACCGGCTCGTAGTGTTCCGGTACCGGACCGTCTTTTACCCCCGGGGCGAACAAACGCGCCTGCCCTTCCGGCAGCATGATAAACGCCTTGTCGGCCGTTTCCACCGGTGGCAGTTTGGCGTTGAAGTCGGGGACATCGTTCTTGACCCAGCCGGTGCCGTTCCACCTGAAAAGCGCCCGCTCGGGATGCCAGGGCCTGCCGCTCGGATCAACAGAACACCGGTTATACAGGATACGCCGGTTGGCCGGCCAACTGAAGGCCCAGCGGTGGAAACAGGCTAAACCACTGGGGTCTACGTTGTCGCGCCGCTTGCACGGAGGATTGTGCACGTCATTGTAATACCCACTGTAGAGCCAATCGCCACAAGCCGTCGAGCCGTCGTCCGCCAGCTTGGTAAAGCTCTGTACCGGTGCACCTGTAGCAACTTCATAGCCGTTGATTTCCAAGGCGACCTTCACAACGTCGCACTCCGCCTCGCCGTAGTCCCACTTCATTTTAAGAATCGGGTCGGGAAACACACCGCCGTTTTCCTGGTATTCCTTCCGGATGGCTTTGAACAGCCGGTCAGCAATCCAAAGATCGCTGCGGGCCTCCCCGGGCGGCTCGACAGCCTGCCAGCGCCACTGGATCCAGCGGCCGCTGTTGGTTATCGACCCTTCTTTCTCGTAAGAACAAGCCGCCGGCAGTAAAAACACCTCGGTCGCGATCTTGGCCGGGTCGGCACCCGGAGCTTTCCAGAAAGCGGCCGTCTCGGTTTCGAATAGATCGACGCAAACCAGCCATTCTAAGTTCTTCATTGCCTCCCGGGCTTGAACCGCTGACGGGCCGCCCACCACTGGGTTTTGGCCCCAGGCAAACATGCCTTTGACCACACCCTTCGTCATATCCTGGAAGGTCGAGACGTGGGAATGATCCGCAGCAGTTTTAGGTAAGAAATCATAGCAGAAATCGTTTTCTCCCGTCGCATGCTCGCCATACCAAGCCTTAAGCATGCTGACCAGGAACTTCGGCCGGTTTACCCAATAACCAGTAGAAGGGGTAGTTTTTTCCCTATACGCCGCCCATGTCGGGTGTGCCTTGGCACTGGGTACCGGGTTGTAACCGGGGAGGACATGAAACAACACACCTATATCGCATGCACCTTGCACGTTGGATTCGCCGCGCTCGGCGTTCACCCCACCGCCAGGTAGTCCCACGTTGCCGAGCAACAGCTGAAGCATAGCCAGCGCGCGGACGTTCTGGGTGCCGTGCGTATGCTGTGTAAGCCCCATACAGTAAATGGCGTTGCCGACCCTATCGGGTTTTCCAGTGCTACAGTAGAGCTTGCAGACTTCCTCGTAAACATCCGCCGGTGCGCCGGTAATCTCTGATACCGTCTTGATGTCGTAGCGGGACAGGTGCCGCTTCAAAATCTGAAACACGCAGTTGGGGTGCTGGAGTGTGGGATCTTTTTCCCCCGTGTACTGCCAGGTAGAAGTGTCGTACTTTCCACTTTCAAGAAAACCGGAGAAAAGGCCGTCTTCGATTTTAAAGTCCGGATGGACGATATAGGACGCATTTGTGTAGGCCACCACGTACTCCCGGTGGAAAAGGTTGTTTTGGATGGCGTAATTCATTATGCCGTTCAAGAAGGCCGTGTCGGTCCCGGGACGAAGCGGTACATAAAGATCGGCCATCGCCGCACTCTGGGTAAACCACGGATCGGCAACGATCAGCTTGCTCCCCTTTTGTTCTCTGCCTTTGGTTATCCAGCGGAAAGCTATCGGGTGGTTGCTCGCCGGGTTAGCACCAATCACAAGCCAGACATCTGAATGTTGGAAATCATTCCAATGATTAGTCATCGCGCCTCTGCCGAAAGTGTTGGCCAGACCGGCCACCGTAACGGAATGTCAGAGACGGGCACAGTGATCAATGTGTACGGCACCGATTCCCCGCATCATCTTCTGCATCAGGTAATTCTCTTCGGTGTTCACCGTCGCACTGCCCAAAAGACTAATGGCCTGGGTGCGATTTACGGTTACGCCATCGGCATCAGTCCGCTCGAAAGTCGCATCACGGGTAGCCTTCACCCGCTTGGCGATTTCAGAGAGTGCCCAGTCCCAGGATTTCTCTTCCCATTCGGTCGCAAACGGTGCACGGTAGAGGACCTTGGTGAGTCTCCTGGGGTTGCGAACCCGCGGCCGCTCGTACATGGAATGCCGCCGCTCGTTTTCCGCGACTACGAAGCTCACATCCGTGATCGCCTGTCCCTTGGGACACAGCGCACCTTGGTTGATGGGGTGGTCAGGATCACCCTGGCAGCCGATCACCTTGCCGTCCCTGGTATGAATAATGATGCCGCAGCCAACACCGCAATAACAGCAGATGGTCGGCGTCTCCTCCGCGTATTGCAGTTTCCAGGGTGGCATTTCAGTGCGCTTTTTGAGCAGCAGTGCTTCGGCAGACCTGCCCCCGAAGGCGTCCAAGGCAGTCAGACCTGCCGCTCCGAGGCCGACGGATTTCAAGAAATCCCGTCTGCTAAGCTTTTTCATGGAAAACACAGGACCTCCCTTCAGTATTCCTCGCCCTACCAGCTAGTTAACCGCTTAAGATTGAGCAAACGCCACTACCACCCTCCCTTCCGCTCCTTGTGAATGGTAGCACAAGAGGGCTTAACACCCCAACCCGCTTGTACCGTTGTTTGAACTATAGCACGTCAATTCCAGGAATGTCAATAGTCCCATTATTTTGTATATTCGCGCAAGTTAGGGTTTTTCCTGCCCGGGCGCACATGAGAAAACCGGGAGACATCAACATCTCCCGGTTACCAAAATAGCTCTTTGTTTGGGGTTCATCGAACTGTCAATTGCCTACCCTTCCACCGTAGCCGGCGTTTGGGCCACGCCTTTCTCGACCTTTTCGGCGTCGGAAACGCCCTCAAGCACCCGGAAGTTCTCCACGAAGAACAGGATGACCAACAGCGCACCGATGATCAGGCCGAAGAAGCCGACCCACTCCATCCAGGTCGGGAAGTAGGTCTGGGTGTAGGCCGGCGCCAGCCCGGTGAACATCACGTTCGTCCGGTTCAGGATCACGCCCACGCCGGTCAAGATCGAAGCCGTCAACAAACCGCCCACCGAGTTCCGAATCGACGGGGTCAGGAACATCACCAGCGGCACCAGCAGGAATACGACGTGCTCCAGCAGGAACATGTTACCCTGCAGGGTGCCGTTGAACACGTAACCCCACGCACCCCGCGCCGTCAGGTCCCAGACCTTCAGCACTACATAGAATGCCATGAGGCCGGCACCCACCAGGCAAAGGCTGGTCAATGACGGCATCAAGTCCTCGAACCGTTTGCCGTAGATCCGGCAAAGCGCCCAGCAGGAGAAGGTAACCACCGCCGGACCGACCATCAGCGAGGAAATCATGAAGAACCACGGAATCCAGAGCGACCACCAGGCCGGGTACAACTGGGTGGTGGCAATGAACAGACCGCCCAGGGACGCCTGGTGCAGGGTCGGCAGCATGATCCCGACGCAGATCAGAACCGGCATCGCTTTGTCCAGCGCTTTGTAGATCAGGGGCGCGTCGATGCGCTCAAAGGCAATGTGCCCGAACTCCAGGATCTGGATCGTCCAGTACAGGGTCATACACCACAGTACTTCAAACAGGATCGAGGTGTAGCCCCAGTAGACGAACGGGCGCCAGAAGTTGTAGTAGACGGTGATGTCAAAAAGAAGCCCTACCATGGCGATGCTGTAACCCAAGAGGGATACAACCATGGCCACCCGCACAACCGGATAAAACCGCTTGATGTGCAGTACGTGCGCCAGAAACACGGTGCCGTAACCGCAACCGGCCAACGCCACCGCGGGGAACACCAGGTACTTCCACAGGCCCCAGGTCCATTCGTCGTTTAGGTTGGTCGTCGGACCCAGGCCAAAAGCAAACCGGTATCCGGCCACCGCCAGGAACAGGAGCATAAAGGCCAGCATCGCCCAGCGCCACGGGGTCAGCCGGAAACCGAATCTTGCGCTGTACCTTTCGTCGTAAGCCACTTTCCGCACCCTCCTCTTTTCTTTGGTTATCCGCGCTGACTAGTGACCGCCGTCTTCGTTCTCCGCGCGCCGCTTGGTGTAAACGTAGAGCGCCGCAAAAGCGACCGGCAGGCTGACGGCCAGGATGGGCGCCTTGCTGATGTACTTCCAGGTGTATTTGGGAATGCTCTTATCAATAATATCTTCAGAAAAGCCGAGTTTTTCGAAAGGAACACCCGCGATGTACAGGACCGAAGTACCGCCCGCTTCTTTCTCGCCGAAAATGTGGTCCACGTACTTGTCCGGGTGCTTTTTGATCCGCTCCCGCGCCTTTTCCAACAACGCGCCCCGTTTACCAAACTCCAGGGCCTTGGTCGGGCAGGCGCTCACGCAGGCCGGCGGATGTCCCTGTTGGACCCGCTCGTAGCACATAGGGCACTTGCTGATCCGGGAGAAAACGTCCTCCCACTCCAGCGTAACCGCCTGAAAAGGGCAGGCCAACTGGCAGTAACGGCAGCCGGTGCAGACTTCCGGGTGCACGTAAACCACCGGGCCTTCCGGCGTTTTTCGGTAGGCATGCACAAAGCAGGCCTCGAAGCAGATAGGTTCCACGCAGTGCATGCAGGCCCGGCGCACATGCCACCACTTTGTCTCCCCGTCCTTACCTTCGGCCAGGTGGGCGTTCATCACCAAGTAATCATAGGGAGTCAGGTCCGGTTTGTTCCAGTCCGTGCTTTCGGCGCCCCGCGGCCGGTGCGGCTGGTTCTGGGGCACATACGGGAGGTTGTGCGCTTCTTTGCAGGCCGACTGACAGGCGCGGCAGCCGATACACCGGTTCACATCAAACAGTATGCCGAACAATTCAGCGGGATCCCGCTTGGCGGTCCGTTCCGCTAATCCCACTTGCCTGGCACCTCCTTAGCATTGCCAACTTTCCGGTATGACCGCTTGCAGCACTCCCCAATCGTCCGGGAGTATTAAGAAATAACAAAATTCGCCACCCGCCGACCGCCTTTAACCTCAATCACGTGTACGGCACAGGCGATGCACGGGTCGAATGCCCGCACGATCCGCACCAATTCGATCGGGTTGTCCGGGTCAGCCACCTCGGTTCCGACCAGGGCCTCCTCCAGCGGCCCCCGGACGCCCTTGTCGTCCCGCGGACTGATGTTCCAGGTGCTGGGCACTACGGCCTGGTAATTCTTGATTACGTAATCCTCGATCTCGATCCAGTGCCCCAGTGCGCCGCGCGGTGCCTCGGTGAGCCCATAACCCCGGGCCTGGCGCGGTACGTCGTAAGCCTCGAAAGCCGGTTCTCCGGGAACCAGCTCCTGGAGCCAATCCAACATAGCGTGGGCCAGAATGGATGCTTCCACGGCGCGGGCAAAATGCCGGCCCATTACCGAAAAAGCTTTGTCTCCTAACCCGGTCACCTGTGGGTTTTTGCCAACCCACATCCGCGCCAGCGCCCCTACTTCGCAGGGGTGGTCTTGGTACCGGGGAGCCTTGATCCAGGAATAAGCCCCGCGCTTGTCCACCGCCGGTACCGTTTCACCCTCGAAGGGGTGCTTACCGGCACCGCCCTCGTACCACGAATAAGTAACATGTTCCTTGATTTGGTCGGCGTCTACCGGCACGTATTGGCCGTCGATGTAAGCCCCCCGGGCAAAGAACTGATTCGCTCCTTCGGAATCTTTCTGATCGGTTAACGGGTAAGCACCGTAAGAGACTAGGTTCTTACAGCCAGCACCGATTTCAAACCAGTCCTCGTAAGCGCCGGCTACGGCCAGCACATCCGGCAGGTAAACATTGTCTATAAAGGAGATCAACTCGCGGAGCTTTTGCGCGTAAGTTTCGATCATGGCCTCCGTGACCGCCGTGGTCACGCCACCAGGCAGGAACACCACGGTGTGGGGCATCCGGCCGCCAAACACGGCCCCCATCTCGTGCGCCTTGCGCCGCATCGCCAAGGCCTGGATGTAATGCCCCACCACCACCTCCGTCACGTCCGGCGGTAGGCGATAGTCCCCTTCATAACGGGGCACAAAAGGCGCGGTGTCGGGTCCCTTAACGTAGTCCAGAGCGGCTAGGTGGTAAAAGTGCAGGATATGAGACTGGATTAGGTTCGCGCCCTGAACCAGGTTTCTGATAATCCGGGCGTTTCTGGGCGGCGTAATGCCGAAAGCATCTTCCAAACATAGCACCGAACTGATGCCGTGGGAGATCGGTCAGACGCCGCAGATGCGCTGCGTGATATGTTGCGCGTCGCGCGGGTCGCGCCCTTTCAGGATTATCTCCAAACCCCGGAACAGCGCCCCGGTGCTCTTGGCATCGCGCACCCGGTTTCCGTCCAGTTCAACCTCCACCTTGAGGTGGCCTTCGATTCTGGTTACCGGATCAACGATTATTTTGCGTGCGCTACCCACAGTTGCTCACCTCCGCGATTATCCATTTCGGTTTCCGGTGACCGGCATACCGCCGTACAGCGGCGAACAGCCGTCGGGGAAGGTTGCCTCGGAGCAGGCCTGGCACGGCGCACCGGCCGCGATACACCAGTTGGTGCCGTTATTCCAGCCTCGCTTGGGACAATCCGACATAGCGATAAACCCCTTGCAGCCCAGACTCGCCAAACAGCCTTCATCGCCGATCCGCCTGGCGAAACGCCCCGCCTCGAAGTCCGGACGGCGCGGACAGTCGTCGTGAATGGTGGTTTGGTAAAACATCTTGGGTCGCAGGTAACGGTCCAACTCGGGGATCTCGTTATAAGTAAGCACGTAGGTCAGGGTGCCTAGGAAGTGATCCGGATGCAGGGGACAGTTGGAAATGTTGATCACGTTGTGTTTACGCCGCCAAGGCCGATCGTTCAGTACGGCGTCCACGCCCAACACGCCGGTAGGGTTCGGCGCCGCCCCGGGAATGCCACCAAACGCCGCGCAGGAACCGGCGGCGATCACCGCCTTCGCCTTGGGGCCGAGTTCGAGAAGCGCCTCGTACATAGTGATTTCCCTGTGGCCGATTTCACCGATGAAACAGTATTTGCCCTTGTCTTTTACCGGTATGCCGCCTTCGATGACCAGGAAAAACTCGCCGGCAAAACGGTCGGCAACCTCTTCAACGACGTGCATCCCGAGCTCACCGGCCGCCGCCGAGATGGTCGGGTGATAGCGGAGGCTGATCACGTCCAGCAGCACCTTTTCGATAGACGGGTCCACAGTGTTCAACAGGGAAACCGAACACCCGGTGCAGCTCGCACCTTGAAGCCAAAGTACCGGAACTTTGTCCTCGACGGCTTTGGCCAAGGCGTGGGTGATCTGGGGCCCCAGCAACGACATCAGGCTTAAGCCCGCGGCGGACATGCCACACAGCTTCACAAATTCCCGCCGGGTAAGCTTTCGCACCTTTAACACTCCCTCCCACACGTAAGTTTTCCGAGCCGAGCACGCCTTGTAAGCGTCCAGCACCAAACGCCTAGGTTTCCCCCTCCTCTCACACAAGCACCGGTACAAGCATCTCGTTTTACCCAGCCCCGCCAAACTCTTGGCTCAAAGCCCTCACCAAGGTCCTCTACCACGCACCGCAAAAACCAAGGACAGGTCTCTGGAGTTATGGGGGAGGGTGGGGACCAAAACTAACTAGCTCTTTTTCACCTTCTTCCTTCCTTAGAAAAACTTAACGTGTCTGTGCGGCCCTTCAAGCAAGGATTAACAACTGTTGTGGGGGTTGTTAAATAATTGTTATAATTGTTAAATAATTATCATACGCAAAGTTAAATTTGTCAAGATGGCCTGTGAAAAAAGCTTTTTGCGTTGTTGGCAATTTTACCTCTCGGCAGGGCAGCATCACTTCCGGCAGGGTGTGGCCTGGGTTGCCAAAACACCCGCATATCCTGATATTGGTTTTTTATAGCTATTCTTATCCTAAATCTCCCGCAACTGCGGAGGTGCCTGAAAGATAAACGGAGCCAGGTGGCTATAGACGAGCACGTACTTCAGGAGTAAGCCAGGTACGACGGCAAGCATGTCCTGAAGACCGACTCTTCCCCGCGCCCCGAAGAAGTGGCGGAAGCCTACAAGAGCTTGCGGCAGGTAGAGCGCGCCTTCCGGGAACTGAAGTCGGGTCTTGACCTGAAGCCGATCTATCACTGGACGGAGAAACGCATCAGGGGCCACGTGATGGTGTGTTTCCTGGCACTGGTGCTGGAGATGGCGTTGCGGCGCAAGATCAGGGATCTCGGCGAGGAGGCCCGCTACGACGACCTCCTGCTTGACCTCTGCCAACTGAAGGCTGTGGACCTCCACGTGGATGGGAGGTACTATCCGGCCCGCACGGAACTCACCGGCCGCAATGTATCTTTCGCGACACAGCGGGGCAAAAGACTAGGCCCGGGCGACTCTTTCAGGAAGAACATAAAAAATGGCCGCCGGCCGCCCTGAAGGCCAGCTCCACGGCTTCCTCCGGAGAACCGGCCGTTATTATCGCTGCCGCCTCCCCCCGGCCCGAAACCATTCGCCAGGTGCCCAGACCGATCACCGGTTTGCCCATTTTTAGCCCAAGACCGATCTCCGAAAGGGTTCCATAACCACCGCCAATGGCGATCAGGGCATCACAGGCACAGGCGATCACGGCGTTTCGGGCATCCCCCAGGCCGGTCGCCAGAGCTACCGAAAGATAGGAATTACCCTGCCTGCGGTCGCGACCGGGCAAAATACCGACCACCAAGCCGCCTTCCCGCCGCGCTCCCCGGGCCGCGCCTTCCATCACGCCGCCGCGGCCCCCACAGATCAACACACCCCCACGCCGGGCAATGCCGGCACCCACGGCCTCAGCCCGCTCCACCGTGGCCGCCGAACATACGGCTGCACCAATCACACCAATATACACCACCTACAACCCCTCCTCAATAACTCGGACAGGCAAGTTTTGTGAATAACTGCCTAGTTATCTCCAGGAACAGGCGCTCGGCACGGGGACACCGCTCCCGTGCGGGAGTCGCCAGCGAGATCCCCGAAGAGCAAACCAAAAAGGACCGGCTTAAGCCGGCCCCGGAATGGGGCTCTTCCGGAATGGGGCCCTTAAAGTACGGAATGGATTTCTTTAAACACTAGATTGAACGTGAGGATTTCCAGTTTTACCGCCAGGTCCACGTTGCGCACTACCACCTCTTCCGGGACGTCAACCACCACCGGACCAAAGGTAAGCAGGGCCCGAATACCACAGGCGACGAGCTGGTCGGCGGTATCCTGAACAGCGCTTAGAGGCACGGCGATAATGCCGATTTTGACATTATGTTCCTCAACAACCTCAGGTAACCGTTCTAAAGGAAGGACCTCAAGGTCCTGCACCCGCTTACCGATCTTGGTCAGGTCGTTGTCAAAGATACCCACGATATGGAAACCGCGATCCCTAAAGCCCCGGTACGTGCAAAGCGCCGTACCCAAGTTCCCGGCTCCGACCAGCACCACCGGCCAAGTACGGGTAAGCCCAAGGATTTTGAGGATATAATGGATTAAATCCTTAACGTTATATCCAACCCCGCGTGTGCCAAACTCGCCAAAATAAGCCAGATCCTTGCGCACCTGTGCCGGGCTAACACCCACGCCCTTGGCGATTTCACTGGAGGAAACGGTGGTAATCCCCCTACGTTCCAAGCGTTCCAAAAAGCGAGAGTAAATCGAAAGGCGCGTAACGGTGGCCTCCGGAATACGTAAAGCTTTCACTCGCTTGTGCCTCCCCATTTCCACTGTCCTTGCCGCGAATAATTTCGGAAAAGTTAAGCAAAAGCTTGCTCCATTATACTGTGGCCCTTCAGGCCCGGTCAATCCTTTTTGTTAACAATATCACTTTCGTCCGGCTGCCTCCTCCCGGCCAGCGTCCTCAAGACACGCACGGCCACGGCCGCATCCGGCGCGCCAAAAACCGCCGAGCCGGCCACGAGCACATCGGCCCCGGCTGCCACCGCTATGGCCGCCGTTTCCGGGCCGATTCCTCCGTCGACCTCCAAATCCGGACGGTTGTCCTCACGGTCAAGCAGTTGCCGAAGATTTGCAATCTTGGGTACAACCTCGGCCAGAAACCGCTGTCCTCCAAAACCGGGGTTTACCGTCATCAGCAAGACCTGGTCAACCAAGGGCAACACGTATTCGACGATGCTTAGGGGGGTCGCGGGGTTGAGCGCTACCCCGGCCCGCATCCCCTTCTCACGGATAAGCCGTAAGGTTCGGTCCAGGTGGCGGGTGGCTTCCGCGTGCACCGTAAGGATATCCGCCCCGGCTTCGGCAAAATCGGGCACAAACCGCTCGGGAGCCTCGATCATCAGGTGCACGTCAAAGATAAGGGCACTGTGCGACCGCAGGGCAGCCACCACCGGCGGGCCAATGGTAATGTTAGGCACGAAATGTCCGTCCATTACGTCGATGTGCAGATAATCGGCACCGGCGTGTTCCACCTTGGCAATCTCTTCGGCCAAGCGCCCGAAATCGGCCGACAGAATGGAAGGCGCTATTTTGATGGCATTCATTGTCGTCTCCGTTTCTCCTCCTGGGCTACAATTTCACGCAGGAACGCCAGATAATGCGCGTAACGGAAGCGGGCGACCACTCCGGCCGTCACGGCTTCCCGCACTCCACAACCCGGCTCCCGGTAATGAAGACAGTCGGTAAAGCGGCACGGGCGGGCCTGACGAAACTCGGGGAAAAAACCGGCCAGATTCTCCCGCGCTATGTTTTCGAGGTGTAATACCGAAAAACCAGGAGCATCAGCCACCCAGCCCCCGTTTTCCAACGGCAACAGTTCCACGTGCCGGGTAACGTGCCGCCCCCGCTTCAGTTTTCGGCTGATTTCCCCGGTAGGCAAAGCCAGTCCGGGGCAAATGGCGTTAATCAGACTCGACTTCCCCGCGCCGGAGGGGCCGGCAAGCACCGTGATCCGCCCTCTAAGGGATTCACGGAGTTCGGCAACACCGTACCCCGTTACCGCACTGGTGATCAGCACCGGATAGCCGGCGTCCCGGTAGACCTGCATCCAGGATTGGCCGATCTGTTCCGGACCGACCAGGTCGGCTTTGTTTACGCAGACAACCGCACCGGTGCCGGCAGCCTCGGCGTGAACCAGGATCCGGTCCAAGAGGTTGAGGGCAGGTGCTGGATCCTGAAACGCCATCACCACCAGAACCCGATCCACGTTCGCCACCGGGGGACGGCTTAATACGGAACGGCGCGGGTAAACCTTCTCGATGACCCCCCGACCGCCGGATAGAACCCCAAACGCCACCCGATCACCAACCATCACCCGTTCCCGGGCCTTCAGTCGCCCCCGGAGGGTACACTGTCTTAGGGCCCCATCATCTTGCTGTACGAAATAATAGCCGCCGTACGCCTTGAGGACCAAACCTTCTTCGGGCATCTAACAACCGCCCCTGCTCTCCCTACTCTATAGTCTGTTCGTGTACCAGATTATCGTCGATGTATGAGCTGATGTGCGCCTGGCCGTAATACCGCACCGTACGGGACACCCGCTCACCGGACTCGTGCTCCCCGCGATACACTTCGCGCTCCCCCTGGGCATCTTGGACCACGATTCTCAGGGTGTGGGTCTGGCCATCGTTAGGCATGATATTATAAACCGTCACCGACCGCGCTTCAGGCCCGGGCCCCTCGCTCACGGTAAGTCTGACTAGGGCGCCTTCCTCGACCTCCGTGCCACCCGCGGGATCCTGGGCCGTGACCCGACCCGCAGGGTAGTCATAACTCACCTTTCTGGTCACCTGAGGGGCCGAAAGCAGACCGGCCTCGGCCAGCTTGGTCCGCGCCAGACTCTCTTCCATCCCGATTAGGTAGGGAACCACGATCAATTCCGGATCGGGTGCCTTGCTGACAAAAAGCCGAATCTTCTCACCCTTAGCACACACCGCGTTTGGTCCCGGATCAGTCCGTATCACCGTCCCTGGCCGGGCTAACTCGTCAATCACTTCGGTTTCCGCCCCGATCTCAAAGCCGCTGGCCCGTAGGTGCGACCGCGCGTCGGCCAGCGTCCAGCCCGTAACGTCCGGTACCCGGATCATTTCCGGTCCGCGACTTACGGTCAGAAAAATAACACGGTTCTGCTTGACCCGGCTGCCCGGCGCTACGTCCTGCCTGATCACCACACCCAACTCGGCATCACTGTACTCCTCGGACACCGAGGTGCGCAAGCCCAAATCTTCCAGCTCGCGCTGCGCATCGGCCAGAAGCAAACCCTCCACCGAAGGCACCACCACCTCGGGCACCCGCATATAACTCTGTAACCCGAAAAAACCGCCTACGGCCAAACCGATGACCGCAATTATAATCGCCGCCACCACACCGCTGCCCAGGCGCTTCCCGGCCGACCGTACCGGCTCGTAAACCATGGTTACCGGGCTGACCGCCCCCTCATCTCCGTCCAGTTTCAGGGCGCTTAAGGCTACCGCCATCTCCCGGGCCGAGGCAAAGCGGTCCGCAGGGATCTTGGCCATGGCGCGATGGACTATTTCTTCCAATTCATGGGGCACTGCCGGATTACGTTCCTGAAGAGAAGGCACTTCATCCTGGATATGTTTGAGAGCCACCGAAACCGGATTGCCGCCGTTGAACGGCACGGTGCCGGTCAACATTTCGTAAAGGACAACGCCCAGCGCATAAATGTCCGACTGGGCATCCGCCGTATCCCCGCGGGCCTGCTCCGGGGAGATGTAGTGCACCGAACCTACCAGAGTTTTGGTCTGCACCAGGGTGGCCGCCGTACTCTCGCGGGCAATACCAAAATCGGCCAGTTTCGCCTGGCCGCTCCGGGTAATTAAGATATTGTGCGGCTTAACATCCCGGTGAATGATCTTATGGTAATGAGCATGTTCAAGGGCATCACAAACTTGACGGGCAATGGCCACCGCCCGCGCCGGGGCAAGCTTGCCTTCCCGCTTAATCACACTCTTAAGATCTTCCCCATCCACGTACTCCATAACCAGATAGTGCACATCACCCTCTTGCCCCACGTCGTAAACGTTAACAATGTTAGGATGGGAAAGGCTGGCCACCGCCCGCGCTTCGCGGTGGAAACGCGCCACAAATTCCTCATCGACACTGAACTCGGAGCGCAGGACTTTGACGGTTACCGCCCGCTGCAGCAGCGAATCCCGTGCCTTGTATACTTCAGCCATGCCGCCGACACCGAGTTTTTCGGTGATTTCATACCGGTTGCCAAGGATTTTACCGATCATGCCGCTTAAAGCACCACCAGAATGAGGGTAATGTTGTCCGTCCCGCCCTGATCAAGAGCCAACTGCAACAAATCCTGAACGCCTTTTTCGGGATCACCGGTACTTGTAATCAGCGCCCGGATGGTTTCGTCCGCCACCTGGGCGGTCAAACCGTCGGTGCACAGTAGCAGACGGTCGCCCGCCTGCAACGGAACCTCTCGGAAATCAAACTCCAGTTCGGCCTCCGTGCCCAGGGCGCGGCTTAATACGTTGCGGTAGGGATGCGCCGGCACATCTTCCGCCCGAATGCGGCCTTCGTTTAAGAGTTCCTGCACCATGGAGTGATCTTCGGTTAACCGTAACATTTCCCCCGACCGCACCAGGTAAACCCGGCTGTCCCCCACGTGGACCAAAAAAAGGCGCTGCTTCCGGACGGCGCAGGCCGAGAGCGTCGTACCCATGCCTTTATATAAGTCATTTCGACGCGATTCCGCAAATACCTCGTGGTTGGCCGCTTTTGCCGCCTGAAGAAGCGCCTGGCCGACTTCCGCACCTTCATCCACCAGCCGTTGAAACCGCCGGTTGAGCACCGACAGGGCCATGCGGCTGGCCACCTCCCCGGCCTGGTGGCCGCCCATACCATCGGCTACGGCAAATAATCCGTATTCTCCGTTAACACACAGATCGTCTTCGTTGTTGGTCCGGACCAGACCGGTGCTAGTGACAAACCCCCAGCGCATATTGCTCTCACTCCTTGTGCCCCCTGGGGCGGCGGCGCCGCAACTGACCGCAGGCTGCACCGATATCGGCACCCATTTCCCGGCGCACCGAGACCGGAATGCCCCGCCGCTCCAAGACCTGCCGAAAATTCCGCACGGCCGCGGGTGTCGGCGCCTTAAAACCACATTCGGGAACCGGGTTGGCCGGGATCAAATTCACGTGGCCGTGCACACCGGCCAGGAGCTCCGCCAGTTCGGCGGCCAGAGCGGGTGTGTCGTTTACCCCGGCCAGAAGGACGTATTCAAAGGAAACCCGTCGTCCGGTACGCACCGCGTAATCGGCACAGGCCGGAATCAACTCTTCCAGCGGGTGTTTGCGGTTTATGGGTGCCAGCTGGTTACGCAACCGGTTATTCGGTGCGTGCAAGGATACCGCTAAGGTCAACCCGTAACCTCTTTGGGCCAAGTCCCGAATCCGGGGTACCAGGCCGCAGGTGGACAGAGTGATCCGGCGCTGGCTGATATGTAGACCGTACGGCGCGCTTATGTTCTCAATGAACGCCACGGTATGGTGATAGTTATCCAGGGGCTCTCCCATACCCATAATCACAATGTGCGTAACCGGTACGCCGCTTAACCGCCCCGCGACCAAGACCTGCTCGTAAATCTCCCCGGACCGGAGGTGCCGGACCCAGCCCTCTGCTCCCGAAGCGCAAAAGCGACAACCCATGCGGCAACCGACCTGTGTAGACACACAAACCGTCTGGCCGTAATCGTGGCGCAGTAGCACCGTTTCCACGCTTTGGCCGTCGGCAAGGCCCAGCAGGTACTTGGTGGTATCTCCGGCCGCCGACACGCGGCAACCAACAACTCCCAGGCGGCCAATGCAGGCTTCGCCGGCCAGTTGTGCCCGAAAAGCGGCGGGCAGGTTAGTCATTTCCGCAAAGGAATAGACTCCTTTTTTAAAAACCCACTCGGCCAGCTGACGGGCCCGGTAACGGGGTTGGCCATAGCCCTTTGTCAGCGCCTCAAGTTCGGCCAGTGTAAGATCCTTCAGGTCAACGATCCCGTTTCACCTCAATCGCGCTTACATCTGCTTGCGCCGCATACGCGCGATAAAGAAACCGTCCATCATTGTGTGGGTATGGGGGTAGATTTCCAAATAACCCTGGGCCATTTGCCCCTCCCCCAGCCCGGCGGGCAAAAACGGGCGCAAATCCTCAAGCGCAAACTCTGGATGATGCGCCAAAAAGCCCTGCACCTGCCCAAGGTTTTCCTCGTAGGTGATGGTACACGTGCTGTAAACCAGCACCCCTCCAGGGCGGACACACTGGGCGGCCCCGGCCAATATAGACTCCTGAAGGCGCACCAGACCCGAGATCTGACCGGGCTCTTTGCGCCAGCGGGCGTCCGGCCGCCGTCTCAGGACCCCCAGGCCCGAACAAGGCGCATCGACCAGCACGTAGTCCGCCCAACCCGCGAAAGGACCGGGAAGATCACGGGCGTCCATCAGTGTCGTCTCCACGTTGGTAATTCCAAGCCGGCGACAGTTCTCGGCCACCAGATCCAGCTTATGCGGGTGAATATCCAAGGCCCGGACGATACCTTCATTCTGCATCAGTTGCGCCATATGGGTCGTTTTACCGCCCGGGGCACTGCAGGTGTCCAAAACCCGCGCTCCGTGGGCCGGGTTGACGGTGTGGGCCACCAGCATGGAACTTTCGTCCTGAATCTGAAACAGCCCCTCCTGAAATGCCGACAGGGACCGGATGGAAAGAAACCCGTCTATTTGCAAGCCGTCGGGAGCAAAATCCGTTTTACGGACGGTAAGCCCCTCCCGCGCCAACCTTGCCGCCAGCGCCTCCCGGCTGGTCTTTAAGGTATTCGTCCGCACGGTATTTGGCGGTATGGTATTATTTGCCCGACACAGGGCTATGGTGTTTTCGGGCCCGAATTCGGTCAGCCACCGTTCGACCAACCAGGTTGGATGAGAGTACTTCAGACTGATGTGCGCCACGGGGTCGTCTTCAAACGCCGGAAACACTATCTGGTCCTTTTGCCGGACGATGTTGCGCAGCACCCCGTTCACAAACCGGGCCGCGCCCGGAGTGCCGAACTTCTTGGCCAGTTCCACGGCTTCATTACAGGCGGCCCCCGGCGGCACCTTATCCATGTAAAAGAGCTGGTAAACTCCCAGCCGTAAGATATTCCGGATCCATACGGTCTGGGCGCTCAAAGGCTGCTTCAGGTAACGCGCCGTGATCCAGTCCAGGGTGTTCAGGGTGCGTAGCGTGCCGTAAGCCAATTCCGTGGCGAAGGCCCGGTCGAGTTTAGTGGGGCGGTACTCCTCCAGGGCCCGATTGAGGGCCAGGTTAGCGTATGCCCCATCGGCCTCCACGGCCTTTAAAACGTGCAGGGCGATCTCACGAGCAGTTATTGGTGTCATTTAATCCCCTCGCTGTTTTAGTTCCCGCCACCCGTCTCCCGTCTTTCGCCGCCTTACACGGTGTTCCTTCACTTGCCAAACACAATGCCCTCCGGCAACGGGTGGCCGCGCAGAAAGTCGGCGGCCGGCATCCGCCTGCCCCCGGCCGGCTGTAACTCGCAGATCCGCAAGGCTCCCCGGCCAGTACCTACCACCAGCCCTTGTGTGGGGTCGGCACTAAGCACTTGCCCCGGCTTCCCACTCCCATCTGTCCGATCAACGACCTCGGCCCGCCAGAGCTTCATTTCCCGTCCGTCAAGCAGGGTAAAAGCACCGGGCCACGGGTCCAGACCACGAACCTGGTTTTTGATCTCCACCGCCGTTCGTGCCCAAACCACCAGCTCGTGTTCCCGGCGAATCGGCGGGGCATAGGTCGCCAAAGCCTCTTCCTGAGGCCGGGCTTTAAGCCTGCCACCACCCAACCGGTCCAGAGTCTCCACCAGTACCGTAGCACCAAGTCGGGCCAAGCGGTCGTGCACCAGTCCCATATTGTCGTCCGGCCCGATTGGAATGCTTTGCTGCAGTAAAACGGGACCGGTATCCAATCCCTCGTCCATCAACATGGTGGTCACCCCGGTTTCGGCCTCACCGTTTATTATCGCCCAGTGAATCGGCGCCGCACCCCGGTAACGGGGCAGCAGCGAAGCATGCACATTGATGCACCCCAAGCGCGGAATCTGCAGGACGGCGGGCGGCAGAATCCGGCCGTAGGCCACCACCACAATCACGTCCGGGGCAATGTTCCGCAGCAACCCGATGAAGGAGGGATCGGTAAGCTTGAGCGGCTGCCACACCTCCAACCCCCGATCGAGGCTGTATTGTTTCACCGGACTGGGCACGCGCGTCCGCTTCCGGCCCCGCGGCCGGTCAGGCTGGGTGACCACACCCACCACCGGATAGCCGGCCTCTACCAAGCCCCGGAGTGCCGGAACGGCGAATGCCGGTGTCCCCATGTAGACTACACGCAAATTCCGGAAACTGGTTCACTCCTTCTTGTAAATGCGGACGGCACGGTCGAGAAACAAAATTCCATCCAGGTGATCGATCTCGTGTTGAAAAGCCCGGGCCGCCAAACCCTCGGCCGTATACGCCACCGGTTTCCCCTCTAAGTTATAACCGCGCACTTTTACCCGCGGCACCCGCTCCACCTGTCCCCAAACACCGGGAATACTGAGGCAGCCTTCCTCGCCCAGCTCCGGAACACCCTCCAGGCTGACGATTTCCGGGTTAATCAGTACGATCAGGTTGTTCCCGGGGTCGATTACCACCACCCGCTTGGAAACACCGATCTGAGGGGCAGCCAGCCCCACCCCGGACGCATCGTACATGGTGTCCACCATGTTGGCCACCAACCTCCGAATCTGGGGAGTAATCTTCCGGACCTCCTGGGCTTTCTCCCGCAGCACGGGATCAGGATGCCGGACAATCTGGTAAACAGCCAAGCCCCACACTCCTATCCAAAAATCACACACTATGGATTGATATCAACGCTCACCGTAACCCGGCCCCGGTAATCGGTGTCAAACCGGTCCCGCACCACCTGCAATAAGGTGTGTAACGCCTTCCGCTTGGGCGATTTCAAAAGCAGTTGTCGGCGGAAGTGGTCCTTGATCTTGACCACCGGTGGTGGAGCCGGTCCCATAACCTGGACCGAACCGTCCCCGGCCGCCACCAACAGATCCCGGAAGGCACGGGCCGCTTGTTCCACCCGCTCCTCCTGTCTCCCCCTCAGAATCACCTGGGCCAACACCGAAAACGGCGGATAGCCGAGTGCACGGCGCAAGCGCATTTCCTGAAAGAAAAACCGCTGATAATCCTGACGCACGGCCGCCTGTATGCTGTAATGCTCTGGGCGATGCGTCTGCACCACCACCTCACCAGGAACCGGACCGCGCCCGGCGCGGCCGGCTACCTGGGTAATCAGCTGAAAGGTACGCTCCGCCGCCTGATAGTCCGGCAGCACAAGAGTGGTGTCGGCATCAACTACACCCACCAAGGTCACCCCGGGCAAGTCCAGGCCCTTGGCGATCATCTGGGTGCCGATCAGAATGTCCGCGTCTCCCTCGCGAAAAGCCGCCAGTACCCGGTCCTGCGTCCGTTTGCGCGCTACGGTATCGCTGTCCAGCCGCAGCACACGTGCCTGCGGAAAGAGGCGCCGCGTTTCCTCCTCAAGTCGCTGCGTGCCGGTCCCGAAGCCGACCAATTCAGTACTTCCGCAGTCCGGACACCTCTGCGGCAGCGGTCTCCGGTAACCACAATAGTGACAACGCAGGAACCCGTCATTGTGGCGGGTCAGGCTGATGGCGCAGTGAGTGCAACAGAGCGGCCGGCCGCAGGACCGGCAAAGCACAACCGTCATATATCCCCGCCGGTTGAGAAATAGAATCACCTGCTGACCTTTGCCAAGCCTCTCGTTTATTTTGTCCGCAAGGTACCGGCTGAAGACATGCCGGTTCCCGGCCAGGAGCTCCTCCCGCAGGTCCACCAGCTTGACTTTGGGGAGGGTTCGACCGTCCACCCGCTTCGTGAGCCGCACCAACCGGCAGTGTTCTCCGGTTAAGGCGCCGGCGTAAGTGCGTAAGGCGGGAGTCGCCGATCCCAGCAGCACCACCGCTTTGGAAAGTAGCGCCCGCGCCCGCGCTACCTCCCCGGCCGCGTAGCGCGGGTTCTCATCCTGTTTATAACTGCCGTCGTGCTCCTCGTCAAGCACAATCAGGCCAATGTTCCGTAGCGGGGCAAAAACAGCCGAACGCGTTCCAACCACCAACGGTGCCTCTCCACGAAAGATCCGCTGCCATTCGTCGTACCGCTCGCCGGTTCCTAAACCCGAATGCAACACGGCCACCAAGCTGCCGAAACGGGCCTTAAACTGGCGCACTAACTGGGAAGCCAAGGTGATTTCGGGCACCAACACTAAAGCCTCACGGCCGCGGGCCAGGGCCTCAGCCGCCGCACGCAGGTAAATCTCGGTTTTACCGCTCCCCGTAATTCCGTGCAGCAGGTAAATCTCCCGCCGTCCGGAATCCAACCCGCGCTTAATCGTCTCCAAGGCGGTCAACTGCTCCCCGGTGAGTCGGGGCAATTCAGCGCCGACCGCCGCCTGGGGATAGGGATCACGGATCACGGTGTGTCGTGCCGCAGTCAAGACCCCCTTAGCCAACAACCGGCTCACCACCCCGGGGGTGACCCCGGCCAGCAAGGCGAGCTGCGCCCGAGAAAGGCCCGGATGCTCCAGGGCCGCCAGCCAGACCTGGCGCTGTTTAGGCGTGAGAGCGGTTTCATCGCTCACCGCCGTGGGTACGGCCCATACCCCTTCTTCAAAACGCGGTCGGCTTTGACGCGCAGGCGCGACAATACACTGCAACGCCTGGGCCGTAGTACACAGGTAGCGCCCGGCCATCCACCGGGCCAAAGCATAAAGCTCAGGGGTAAACGCCGGGTTGGCGTCCAGTATGCCGGCGATGTCTTTAACGGGAGTCACCGCCGCGTGCGCCCGAAATCCCACCACGTACCCGGGCAGTTCCCGCCGCCCGAAGGGAACCAGTACGCGCGCTCCCGCGCAAAGCTCGGTCCGCAGGTGTTTAGGAATACGGTAATGGTATACTTGATCGACACGTGCCAGCGGGAGGTCTACCACAATCTCGGCATACGGGTACTCATCAGGCACCGGAGACCTCACCCCTGATAATCCGTATTTCGTCCAGGAGACGACAGGCCAACTGGTACTTGTCCATCCGAGGTAACGGAACCGTCCGACCGTCTGGAAATACCAGCACCACCTCGTTTGTCTCCACATCAAATCCGGCGCCCGGCAGCGTAATATCGTTACCGACCATTAAGTCGGCCCCTTTCCTCCGGGCCTTTTCCAGAGCGTGTGTCCTGGGGTCACCGGTTTCGGCCGCAAAGCCGACTACCACTTGACCTGGTCTTTTTGTTCGGCCGGCATAGCTCAGAATATCTTCGTTGGGCACCAATTCCAAGGTCAGCCGCCCGACTCCCTTTTTCATTTTCTCTTGAGCCACGGTCGCCGGACGATAATCGGCCACCGCTGCGGCCATAACCAGCACATCACTTTCCGGAAAATACCGTTTAACGGCCGCCGCCATCTCCGCCGCGGTAACCACTGGAATCAGCTCGACCCCATCCGGAGCCGGCAAGACGGTTGGTCCGCTGACCAACACCACGCGGGCCCCCCGATCCCGGGCGGCCCGCGCCACCGCATAACCCATCCGCCCGGAACTGCGGTTGGTCAGGTAGCGGACCGGGTCAAGCGGTTCCCGGGTCGGCCCGGCGGTCACCAACACCGTGGAACCATCAAGGTCGCGTTCCGTGGACACCAACGCCCGGACACGGTCCAGGATGGCCTCTACTCCGGCCAAACGCCCCCGGCCTTCCTCGCCGCAAGCCACCCGGCCCGTTTCCGGACCGCAAAAATGATATCCGGCCGCCCGAAGCGCCTCGATGTTGCGCTGCACCAGGGGATTTCCGTACATACCCGGGTTCATGGCCGGACAAAACAACACCGGGCCCCGAAAGGCCAGGACGAGGGTAGACAGGAGGTCATCGGCCAGTCCGGCAGCGACCTTACCAATCACGTTCGCCGTCGCCGGCGCGACAAGCAGCAAATCGGCCATCCGGGCCAGGTCAAGGTGCGCGAGAGTCCCGGCTCCCGGGCGTCCGGAAAACATTTCGGTGTTTACCGGGTTACCGGTGATGGTCTCCAGCGTCAGGGCGGAGATAAATTCGCGGGCCGCCCGGGTCATCACCACGTGCACTTCCACCCCGTGTCTGACCAGTTGGCCCGCAATGTCTGCTGCCTTATAGGCGGCGATGCTTCCCGTTACTCCCAGAACAACTTTTTTACCACCCAGCAAAGGTGCTGTCCCCCGTTTCGCTTCCGGTCGCCGCAAACTCAACCCATCACGGCCGACGGCTACCAGTCACCCGTCTTACTTTAATCCAGTTTTTCTTGACCGGAACTTGACCTTACCCGCAGCGATCTCCTCCAGCGCCTGGGTAACCGGTTTCGCGCTGGATCCGACCACTCCCTGCTGGTTTTTCTCGGTGAGGATGCGGGCCCGCTTAGCCGAGGCCACCACCAGGGCGTAACGGCTGTCCGCCTTCTTCACCAGCTCATCCAAAGATGGTCGGTTCAGCATTGGGTAACCACTCTCCTCACTATGCTTCGTTTAATAGTGTTTCGCTTTCGCAGCATTTAACTGGTCTTGCCGCCTTGCGCGGTAAAGTAAACCGGCCGGCACTTTTCGGCCACCATGATGGCTTCAATCTTGGCCACCGCAGCCTCAACCCGGTCGTTGACCACCACGTAGTCGTACTTGGGCATGGCCTCAAGCTCGGACCGGGCCCATTCCAGGCGCCTCGCAATCCGTTCTTCGGCATCGGTACCCCGCCGGCGAAGCCGCCGCTCCAGCTCTTCCAGAGAGGGGGGATAAATGAAAACCAGCACTGCGGCGGGCAGTTTTTCCTTGACCTGCAACGCCCCCTGCACATCAATCTCCAGGACGACGTCCCGCCCCTCGGCAAGCGACCGGGCGACCGGAGCGCGCGGTGTACCGTAAAAATCTTGGTACACTTGTGCCCATTCCAGCAGTTCGTTCCGCTCGATCATCGTCCGAAACCGTTCCCGACTGACAAAAAAATAGTGGACGCCGTCGGTTTCTCCCGGACGCGGTGCCCGGGTAGTGGCCGAAACCGAAACGGCGATGCGATTATGGCGCTGGCATAAGGCCTGGCAGATGGTACCTTTGCCGACACCGGAGGGGCCTGAAAGCACCAACAGCAGTCCTCGCACTCCGTGCGTACCCCCCTAAACCTTGGCGTCGTCACCCTGATGCTGTTGGGGTTGGGACTGCTCCAGCTTGCTCACCAATCTGTGCGCGACGGTCTCAGGCTGTACGGCCGAAAGAATGACGTGGTCGCTGTCGGTGATAATCACCGCGCGTGTCCGGCGCCCGTAGGTGGCGTCAATCAACATCCCGCGGTCCCGAGCCTCGGTGATCATCCTTTTTATCGGGGCTGACTCCGGGCTCACAATGGCCACGATACGGTTTGCCGAAACGATGTTGCCGAAACCGATGTTAATCAACCTGATATCCAAGAACAAAAACCTCCTATCCTAATTCATTCGATATTTTGGACCTGTTCACGCATTTTTTCCAGCTCGCCTTTGAACTCAACCACCCGTCCGGTAATAAGCTCATCCTGTGCCTTGGCCCCGATGGTATTAACCTCGCGGTACATTTCCTGGATCAAAAAATCCATCTTCCGGCCCACCGCCCCTTCGCCGTCCAGCAAACCCAAAAACTGTGCCAGATGACTATTTAGCCGCACCAGTTCCTCCGAGATGTCCGCTCGTTCCGCGAAAAAGGCCACCTCCTGGGCTAGACGCGCCGGGTCGACCAACGGTCCTCCGGTCAATTCGGCGATCCGGCGGCTTAATCTTTCCTGATAAGCAAGAACCATATCGGGAACCCGCAAGGAAATCTCCCTGACCAAGCCCTCCAGATAAGACACCTTCTCGGCCAAGGAAGCCCGCAGGGCCGCGCCCTCCGTTTCCCGCATGGCTACCAAACCGCGACAGGCCTGTCCCAGTGCCTCCGCCACCGCCGGCCACCATTCTTCGGGGTCCTCACCGGCGTCCTCCACGAGCAACAAGCCCGGCTGGGATATGATGTGTTCAATACGGATTTCGCCTGTAAGGCCCAAATAATCCCTTATTTCTGCCATTGCCTTATAATAAGCGACGGCCAGTGTCTTGTCAACTTTTACCGTGTGGCCGCATCCTTCGCCCTCTTCCACGGTACAAAAAACGTCAACCCGCCCCCTGGATACGTATTCTTGAACGGATTTCCGCATCCGGTCTTCCAACGCGGCCATAGACCGGGGAAGCCGCACCACCACTTCCCGGAAGCGGTGGTTAATCGACCTCACTTCTAACACGAACCTTTTCTGGGCGTACCGCGCTTCACCGCGGCCATAGCCGGTCATGCTTCGCAGCAAATCCCCACCACCTGAGTATATTCTTGGCTGAGGATAACACAAATTATTTTCTACCCGGTAAAAACAAATCCCTGCCCGACAATAAAGAAAAGTACGGATCAAGGGCATATTCCGTACTCACAATCAAATGAACTGCACTAGCAGCCAAGAAAACGCTATCGCTCGCCCTTACCCGTATCCTCGTCCACAACCACCTGGACCCCGTTCAGGAAAAGCACGTCCACCTTTCCCCGCACTTGCCTTTTCACATAGGCCCGAAGAACCTCAAGATCGGCATAAAGACCGGCTGCAGGTGAAGTGGATGAGGCAAGGGCGGGTGAATCCAAAGATTGGAACCTTTTTTCGACGACCGGAAACCTTTCTGGTTCCGGTATGTGGATGAGGGTCTTTACCTCCAGAGTGACGGTGATCTTATTACCTTCTACCTCACAGGCTACACCCGCGACCCGAACGTCAGCTTTCACCCCCTTCGCGTTCGCGGCCGTGACCCCCGGAAGCGGCAGCCACTCCCGGAAAGAATCGGTCCGGTAGCGAATGTAGTGATGCGCCACATTCTGGTAGTTTTCCGCGATTCTGATCTCCAGGTCATAGGTGCCAAAGACGAGCAGTTCGCCTCTGGCGGTGACGGCACTATCGTAATTGACCCACAAAAACCCGCACCCGGTGAGCACCTGACTGGGCAACAGGTCCAAAGACAACTCGTAACGGAATGACTCGACCACCCTGGTCTCCTTTACCATTTGTCCAACCTCCGGGCTGCCTATGCCAAGAAAGGGGGAGGAGCCCCCAACCGGGGGCTCATTCCTCCTCGCGATGGAGCGGTTTCTTAGCGGAGGGCGGCTTCTTTTCCACATAGATCTGCTCGTGTCTGGTCACCTTGATCACCACGTCCACGATGAACTTTTGCTTACCCTCCCAGATCAAACCATTGGCCTCTTTAATGGGGATGAAGGCGGTGCAATCTTTAACTTGAGCTTCCAGGATCTGCACGTCGTCCCCCAGGCGGGCGCCGAGAATGTTAACAAAGCCCGCGAACTGAATTACTTCTTCATGAAAAACTACGAAACCGTCCTGCTGTTCGATTACTTCCGGAGGCGGGAAATGCCTTACCTCGTCCTCGGCGCCCTCGTCCTCTTCCCCACGCCACTTGGGTTTTTTCTCAAAGGGCGTTTTATAAATCAAATTTTTCTGCACCTCACCGTTGAACAACACCTTGTCGGTGCAGACCTCGGTGTGAAAAATGTCCACGTCGAACTGTTCATCGACCACCTTTTTCAACGGCCACTTCAGCTTAAACTGTTTCTCAATCAGGATCTGGGTCTTACCCTCACCGACCACCACGTCGGCCTTGATCAGCGTCAGATGAGACATATCTTTAAAAGCCCTCCTCTCCCTTATCATTTGTGCCGGAACGCAGGTATCAGCGGGCAACAACCGAGACGTAGTCCAAATCAAACTGCCCCTGGGAAGGGATCCGGAAGCTGACCCGTGCCTGGACAACCCCCGCAGGACAAGCACCGCTGACCGCAAGGTATTGACGAAACTCCGGGTGGTCTCCCGCAAGCGACACCGCTAGATTCAGTCCGGTACCCCTGGTTTTCCCCTCCCGGTCCAACCAGGTAATAGTAGCGTACATCCTGCAACCGGCACCGGCTACCCGGCCCGAAAAGCGCAATTCCAGAAATGTTCCCGGCGCCACGGCCACATCCTGGTAAACTGCGGCCGGCCTTTCCCGACCCTGGCCTAGCCGGAGCATCCGTCCGCCGGTCACCGTCCGGCCCACCGGCGTCAAATTGAACCCCTCCCAGAAACTCGGCCGCCCTTGGAACCACGCCTCAAAGCCGGGGTTAGAGATCAATTCGCCCCGATAAAAGGGTTCGACCAGCACCAGCATCTGGGGCGTGGAACCCGGTAACCCGGGGGGTCCGGGGGAACCTGGAGGGCCCGGGGGACCAGCAGGACCAGGGGGACCCGGTGGGCCGGGCGGACCCGCTGGACCCCGCATACACGCAGGTCCGGACCCGGACGGTGAACCGAACCGAAATTCCCCGCTTGGCCCCACGGTTGTTTCACCAACCCTGCTATCCGGTAGCCCACCACCTTTCCCGAGGTCCGGATCTCTTTCCGGAGCGCACCGAGGCGGCGCGGGAACAACGTGGTCGGCCCGGACGCGGTGCAACCCCGGAACCGAGTCCGCCGAAGGCTCGACCGACCTCTTCTCCGGAACCGCCTCCGTCTTCCGCGGGTTGTCGCTCCGGCCCCGGTACTGCACATCCCAGCCACCACTAGTTAACACACAACGGTAGCTCAAAGCCGGGCCCTCTTTCCCCCGAATTATTCCCCCGTAACAGTCTATTGAGTTTAACAAATATGGTGACACTAACAGATAAGACTCCAGGAAAAAAAAGAAAACCGCCCAACAAATGGGCGGTTGGGGCGCAGGTATGGCCGCCTGCGTTGCCGTCATTCCAGCGCGGCCAAAAAGGCGGTAAGTCGGTCCATGCCTTTGCGGATGGTCTCTAGGTCAGTAGCATAGGAAAGGCGGATATGGTTATCGTCACCAAAACCGATACCGGGCACAACGGCCACCTGTGCCTCGTCCAGCAACAGGGCAGCCAGTTCGGTGGCGTTGTTTACGACTTGGCCGTGAAACCTCCGGCCCCAAAAAGCCCGCATGTCCGGGAACAGGTAAAAGGCACCACCGGGTTGCGGGCAGGTCACCCCGGGTATCGCTAACAGCCGCTCCAGCATGTAGCGGCGCCGCACCGCAAATTCGGCCACCATCCTGCGCGTTGGCTCCTGACTGCCGTTCAAGGCCGCCACGGCCGCGGCCTGGGCAATAGAGGTCGGATTGGAGGTACTGTGCCCTTGCAACGCGGTCATCGCCCGGGCCACGGCTTGCGGAGCAGCAGCGTAACCGATACGCCACCCGGTCATAGCGTAAGCCTTGGAAACACCGTTGATCAATACCGTCTGCTCCCTTATTTCCGGCCCTAGGGAGGCGATACTCACGTGTTCGTGGTCGTCATAGATAAGGCACTCGTAGATTTCATCCGCAATTACCGTCAGACCCGCGTCAAGAATCACCGGCACCAGTGCTTCCAGTTCAGACCGCGTATAAACGGCCCCGGTAGGGTTTGAAGGGCTATTCAGCACCAGGACCTTTGTGTTCGCAGTTAGGGCGGCGGACAGTTCCGCGGGTGTCAGTTTAAAACCGTTCTCGGGGCGTGTCTGCACCAGGCGGACCGCCGCCCCGGCCAGCTTGATCTGTTCCAGGTAGCTCACCCAGAAAGGAGCGGGCAGGACCACTTCGTCGCCAGGCTGGCAGAGCACTTGGAATGCATTGTAAAGTGCGTGCTTGGCACCCGCCGAAACAACGATTTGTCCCGGATCGTACCGCAATCCGTTATCCCGCTCCAGTTTGGCGATGATGGCCTGTTTCAGTTCCGGCGTCCCGTCCACCGCTGTGTAGCGAGTCATACCGCGCTCGATGGCCTCCCGGGCAGCCGCCCGGATATGTTCAGGAGTGTCGAAGTCAGGTTCGCCGGCACCGAAATTAATTACCTCGATCCCCGCCGCCAACATCTCTTTGGCCCGCGTGTCAATGGTCAGGGTTGGTGACGGACTGATATTCCGGGCCCGTTCGCTAAGTTCCACGCCCTACTCTCCTCCCTCGGCTGAAAATGGAAATTAGAAAGCCACCCGGTCGATGCAGGTGCGCATCCGTTCCATGGCCTCGGCCAGCCGCGGAGCCGGCAAGGTCAGGGAAATGCGGAAGTAGCCCTCGCCCCGGGCGCCGTAGCCGGTGCCGGGAGTAATCACCACGCCGGCCTTTTCCAGGACCAGTTCGGCGAAAGAGGCAGAGGTATGCCCCGGCGGAACGGGCGCCCAGATGTAAAAGGTGGCACGGGGCTTTTCCAGCCGCCAGCCCAGGCCATTCAGCGTGTCTATCACCAGGTCGCGGCGCTCCCGGTAAATTGCACACAGTTCAGCCACCCCTTCCTGCGGCCCGTTGAGCGCAGCGGCGGCGGCGTACTGCACGGCCTGGAAAATGCCTGAATCCAGGTTTGACTTCAAACGACCCAACGCCTGCACCGCGTCGGCGTTGCCGACTGCCCAGCCGGCCCGCCAGCCCGTCATGTTGTAGGTCTTGGAAACCGAGTGAAACTCGATGCCGACGTCCTTGGCACCCGGCACCTCTAGGAAACTGGGCGGCCGGTAGCCGTCAAAGGCGATCTCGGTGTAGGCGGCATCGTGACAAACCAGAATCCCATACTCTCGCGCAAACGCCACCACTTCGGCGAAAAACTCCTTGGAGGCTACCGCGCCGGTGGGGTTGTTGGGGTAGTTAAGGAACATCACCTTGGCCCTTTTAGCCACCTCGTCCGGTACGGCCGCCAGGTCGGGCAGAAAACCGTTGTCTGCGGTGAGCGGCAGATAGTAGGGTTCTCCGCCGGCCAGGATGGTGCCCTGGCTGTAAACCGGGTAACCCGGGTCGGGTACGAGCACGACGTCCCCCGGGTCCACATAGCACCAGGGCAAGTGGGCGATGCCTTCCTTCGAACCGATCAGGGAAACCACTTCGCGCTCGGGGTCCAGCGTCACCCCGAAACGGCGCGCATACCAGTCGGCAACCGCCTGCCGGTAGGCAAGCATCCCGGCAGTGGACGGGTACTGGTGGTTGGCCGGATCGTGCAACGCTTTCACCGCTTCTTCGATAACGTGCCCCGGAGTAGGCAGGTCCGGATCGCCGATACCCAGGCTGATCACGTCCACGCCTCGAGCTTTTTTTTCCGCAATGGCCTGTTCAATGCGGGCAAAAAGGTAAGGCGGCAGGTTTTGAATGCGTTGGGCTTCCACAAACTTCACAAAAAAGTCCTCCTTAATAACAGTCTTCCATCGAAAACCTCTTCCGCCGGGCCGGACATGTAAACCGATCCGGCGTCGTCCGGCCACTCGATCAGCAGCACGCCCCCGGGCAGCCGGACGTTCACGGTGCGCCCGGTACGGCCGGTGAGCACGCCGGCTACCACCGCCGCGCAAGCTCCGGTACCGCAAGCCAGCGTCGGTCCGGCGCCGCGCTCCCAGACCCGCACGTCCGCTTCCCCCGTATTGCGCACCGTGACAAATTCCACGTTGGTCCGCGCCGGAAAAGCCGGATGTTTCTCCAAGAGCGGACCGTATTTTTGAAACTCCTGCTCGCAAAGGGCGGGCACGAAAATCACGCAGTGGGGGTTACCCATGGAAACCGCGGTGATTTTAAAAACGCGGTCTCCCGCGTCCAACTCTTCGTTGATTGCCGGGCCCGCCGGGCCGGTCATGGGAATCTCGGCCCGGTTCAGCCTGGGTCGGCCCATCTCCACCCGCACCGTCACCCGATCGGCCTGAAAACAGATTTCCGGCCGGATCACCCCGGCCAGCGTTTCGATCTGCAGCCGGGTTCCGCTTACCAGGCCGCGGCGGTAGGCGTACAGCGCCACACACCGGATGGCGTTGCCGCACATCTCGGCCTCGCTGCCGTCCGGGTTGAAAATGCGCATCCGGAGATCAACGGACACCGACGGCAGAATCAACACCAGGCCGTCTGCGCCCACCCCGAACCGGCGGTCGCAAATCCGCGGCGCCAGCACTTCCGGATCGGCCGGCAGTTCCTGGTTAAATCCGTTAACCACCACGAAGTCGTTACCCAAGCCGTGCATCTTGGTAAAACGCATGTTCAAAAACCTTTCTGGCCTACGCCTTCATAATCTCCAGCACGAGTTCCGTGCTCTTGACCAGGTCCTCGATCAAAATAAACTCTCCGGTGCTGTGCACCTTTTGCATGCCGCAGGACAGGTTGGCCGTCGGTACACCCAAGGCGTTTAAGATATTGGCGTCGCTACCCCCGCCCGAATGTGCTAGGCGCGGCGCCAGGCCTACCCGGAAAGCGGCGCGCATGGCCATTTGCACCACCCGGTGGTCCGGTTCCAGCCGGAAAGACGGGTAAAGGTCTTCCACCTCGCACTCCACCTGGCCGCCCGCGTTTTCGACCTCTTCATTAAAAAGGCGGATGATCTCTTGGGTCACCGCCGCCCGCTTCCGGTCGTCCAGGCTGCGCGTTTCCCCGTACACGGTAACCTTCTCGGGGACGATGTTGGTCGCCAGTCCCCCCTGAATCACGCCGATATTGGCGGTGGTTTCTTCGTCAATCCGGCCCAGGCGCAAGCGTGCAATGCCCCGGGCCGCCGCCTGTATGGCGTTAATTCCCTCTTCCGGGTTGATTCCGGCGTGGGCGGCCCGGCCCCGGACGGTGACCACAATCCGGTCCTGAGACGGAGCCCGGACAATGATTTTCCCCGGAGGGCCGTCGCTATCGAGCACAAAGCCACAGCTGGCGTTAATCAGTTCGGGGTCGAGGTGTTTGGCGCCGACCAGTCCCTGTTCCTCAGCCACCGTAAAGATCAACTCCACGGGCGGTGTCGCCAGGTTTCGCTCCCGCACCACCCGCAGGGCCTCAATCACCGCCGCGATACCGGCCTTGTCGTCCGCCCCGAGAATGGTCCGGCCGTCACTGTAGACCGCGCCGCCCCGGATTACGGGCTTGATCCGCCGGCCCGGCTCCACGGTGTCCAGGTGCACGCAAAACAAAATCGCCGGCCCGGCCACGGTTCCGGGCCACCGGGCATACAAATTGCCCGCTTGCCCGTTGATTTTGGAGGCGGTCTGATCTTCAAACACGGTTAACCCTATTTCCGCCAACAGGTTCCGGATACGGTCAGCCAGTTCTCTCTCCTGATAGGACGGACTGTCTATCTGCACGAGTCGCAAAAACTCGGCCAGCAGTCGTTCCCGGTTAACCAACGGCCGCGCCTCCCCCGCGTCCCTCGCGATATGCCGCGCCGAGGGCCGCACCGCGCTCTAAAGCCGCCTGATTGGCAGGAATCAATTCATGCCGGTGCGCAGGCAGTACATCCTTCAACGCGGCTACGGCTGCGGCCACGCTGACCACCCCGGAGTAACCGATGTAAGCCCCCAACACGACGTTCGCCGCCACCCGTGCGTTGCCGATTTCCTCGGCCAGCCGGTTGGCGTCCACCCCGATCGTCAGCACATCGGGCCGTCCGTGGTTATCCTTTACCAGCGAACTGTTGTACAAAATCAGCCCTCCGGGCACTACCGCCCGTCCGTACTTGTCAAACGACGGCTTGTTCATCGCCATCAGCACGCCGGGTTCGGTCACCAGGGGAGAACTGATCGGGTTATCGGAAAGGGTTACCCCGCAGTTCGCCGTGCCGCCGCGCATTTCCGGACCGTAAGAGGGTATCCAGGCCACGTGCAGCCCCTCCCTCATCCCGGCGTAAGCCAAAAGCATACCGGTTGACAGAATGCCTTGGCCTCCGAAACCGGCAATCAGGACTTCGACCAGCATTATACCACCTCCTCCCCGGCCGGAACCCGGAACTCACCCAACGGGAAAACGGGCAACATCTCCTGTTCTAACCATTTTAACGCTTCCAGCGGGCTCAGGCCCCAGTTGGTGGGGCAGGTGGACAGCACTTCGACTACGCCGAAACCCTGGCCGCGCAACTGCACTTCAAAGGCTTTACGGATCGCCCGGCCGGCCAGCCGCACGTGGCGGGGACTGTGCACCGAAACCCGGGCCACGTAAACCGCCCCCTCCAGCGTACTCAGCATCTCCGCCACCCGAATGGGACAACCGGTTGTTTCCCGGTCACGCCCGAACGGTGTGGTGGTCGTCTTCTGCCCGATCAGGGTGGTAGGAGCCATCTGCCCTCCGGTCATGCCGTAAATGGCGTTATTGACGAAAATGGCGGTGATCTTTTCCCCCCGCGCCGCGGCGTGTACGATCTCAGCCGTGCCGATGGCGGCCAGGTCCCCGTCGCCTTGGTAGGTAAACACCAGCCGGTCCGGCAGGACCCGCTTCACGCCCGTGGCCACCGCTGGGGCACGGCCGTGGGCCGCCTGTATCATATCGCAGTTGAAGTAATCGTAGGCGAATACCGCACACCCCACCGGGCAAACGCCGACCGTTTTGGTGCGCACGCCCAGCTGGTCGAGGGCCTCGGCCACCAGGCGGTGAATGATCCCGTGGGTACAGCCCGGGCAATAATGAAATGCCTTATCGGTTAACGCCTGCGGCCGTTGAAAAGTCTTGGGCATCAGGAGTCACCCCCATTATTTTCTCTACCTCGGCGAAAACTTCCCGCACCGTAGGCACCGTGCCCCCGGGGCGCCCGAAAAAGTGCACCGGTTTCTTTCCGTCCACACTCAGCCGCACGTCCTCCAGCATCTGCCCGAAGCTCATCTCCACCACCAGGAAGCCGGCAGCTTGCGCAACGGCCTGCCGGATACGGTCCCGGGGAAAAGGCCAAAGGGTGATCGGTCTAATCATTCCTACCGGCAAGCCCGCAGCCCGGGCCCGATCCACTACCGCCTTGGCGATCCGCGCCACCGTGCCGAAGGCCACCAACACCAGCGCGGCGTCTTCCACCCTGTATTCCTCATACCGCTGTTCGACACGCTCGATCTCGGCGAAGGTCGCCGCTAATTCCAGGTTGAATTTTTCGTTCTCCTCTGGCACGATGTGCAGCGAACTGATCACGTTGCGCGTGGTCCGCCCCTCCTGGCCGGTGATCGCCCAGGGCTTGGCGGGCACCGCAGGCGTAGCTTCGGCGGACCCCAGTTCCACCGGCTCCATCATCTGGCCCAGAATGCCGTCACCGACCACCATTACCGGGCCACGGTACTTATCCGCCAGGTCGAAGGCCAACTCCATCAGTTCAATAATCTCCGGTACCGAAGCAGGCGCCAACACGATGTGCCGGTAATCGCCGTGACCGCCGCCCTTAACCGCCTGCCAGTAGTCGCCCTGCGCCGGGGCGATGTTACCCAGACCCGGCCCCCCGCGCATGATGTTTACCACCACGCAGGGTAGGCGGGCCCCCACGATGTACGATATGCCCTCTTGCATCAGGCTGATTCCCGGACTCGACGAGGAGGTCATCACCCGTGCTCCCGCCGCCGCCGCGCCGAAGACCATGTTAATGGCGGCCACCTCGCTTTCAGCCTGGACAAAGACCCCACCGATCTCCGGCAGCCGCCGGGCCAGAAAGTGCGCCAGTTCCGACTGCGGCGTGATCGGGTAGGCAAAGGTGTAACGGCAACCGGCCCGAATGGCACCCTCTCCGAAGGCCTCGTTCCCCTTCATTAAAACCTTAGGCAAGAGTCTCATTCCTTTCGCCTAGCTTTTGCTCGTCCGGTTTGTGCTCTACTTCAATAACCACATCCGGGCACATCCAAGCGCAAATACCGCAACCGGTGCACCGCTCCATGTTGGTAACGGTAGCCGGGTGGAAGCCCAGGCTATTGAAGTGCTCCCCCAGCACGATGATTTTTTTCGGACAAAACTCCACACAAAGACCACAGCCCTTGCAGCGCTCTTCCCTGAAAGTAACGACATTGGACAACCCCACCATCTCCCTTCAATGGACCAGCTTCTATTTCTCCCAGGGCGGACGCATATACAAACGCAGGGGGAAGACAGGAATGTCGGCGTGCAACTCTTGCACCGCCGCAGCCATGTCCGCCCGCACGCCGGTAAAGGCTACGCGAATCCCCCGCTGCTCCGCCACGACGTCCAGAATCCGGCGCCCCTCGATTATCGTCTCCGGATCGGTCTCCGAACCCAGGTTGGTGTTATTAACCAGGTAGTCCACGCCCACCCGGGCGGCGCGCTCAATACGGTCAATCATCCGGTGAATGTCAGCGGCGGTGGCAGAATGGGGGCGACAGGCATTTACCACATAATAAACGGCGTACCGACCGGCCGGCAGGTAGGGCCGAAAACTGCCCAGAACAACGGCGCCGATATCATCGCCCCCGACATCGAACACCCCGTACCGGTCTTCCCGAGACAGCACGCCCAGCATCGCAGGGGTTAAAGCGGGCACGTCGGCCTGGAGCAGTTGGTCCGGAGGGCACACCACTTCCACACCGCGGCTGACCAACATCTCTTTCACCATCCGCACCCGGTACTGGGGATTGATTACGTCCAGGTCCACCAACGCGACCAGGCATTCTCTGGCCAGAACCAACGCGGTGTTGATGGCCAACTCGGTCTTACCGCTGCCCAGAGCGCCGACAAAGATACTGATCCTTTTGGTCGGAAAAAAATGTGCCACGGTTGATAGCTATTCGCTAAGGGTCGGGGAATTCCCTTCTAGTCCGGCCCAAACGGTCAATAAACCGGAGTAAGCGGTTGTTGGCGATCACCTCGGTGAGAGAATAACGTTCGGTGAACAAATGAAAGCCTACCAGAAAAACCAGCAACCCAATCTTGGCGGGCAGGGATAGAACCCAGGCGGCGGTAAGGCCCAGACTCACGCCCAGGGCATTACTACCGGCGTCCCCCATCATGGCCCGCCCCCGCAGGTCGCTCGGCAAATAGGCAACCAGCGCTCCACCGACCGCCGCGGGAAACACCAGGAACGGGTGGGGCCAAGCGGCGGCCGCCAAAAGCCCCCCCGCCAGCAGAAATCCTTTCCCCGCCCGTCCTGGCCGCAGGTCAAGCAAATTGAGGGCGTTGGCCGCCAGGGCGATGATAAACGTGTTGAGCAGGATCTCCGGTCCGTGCGCGGTAGCCAGACTGACCAAAAAGGCAATGGTCAGCCCGCCGACGGCTTTCAGGGCCCCGGTGGTGACTTCTCCGCGTAGCAACCGCACCAGGTGACCCCGTAATCCGGTGGCCTGCCGGGAACCATACACGTCATCGATCAGCCCCCAAAAAGCCATGCCGCCCGTAGCCAGCAAAAAGGCCGGCACCAGGTCCAGATATGCCGCGCCGGGACGCACGGCAAAGGTACCGGCAAACAGTACCGCCGGGACAAGCGCGAAAACCACACCCATACTGGCCGGGATGATTTCTCCGCGGTAGTTGGGCCGGACGTGTCCCAACGCGATGATGAATCTGCGCAGATAAGGAAGGATCAGGGCGGCAACCACCAGCCCCAGTACGAAGAGAATCAGGCTCTCCAAACTCACTTCACCTTACCGTCTGCCTTCCGTAATTGGCCGCGGCAACGCCAGAGCGCCACGGCAATGTCCCGAAATTGGCGGCCCCGGTGCGCAAAACCCCGCAGATCCCGACCGGTTTCGCGGTGTCGCATCGCTACCGGAACCTCCAGGATGCGGTAGCCGAGCCGGGCCGCCTTAATGGTCATTTCCACCTCCACACCGTACCCTGCCGCCAAGGGCAGCAGTTGTTCCAGCAGTTCGCGCCTGAGCGCCCGCTGGCCGGAGATCGGGCTTTGCATTTCCAAGCCCGTGTAGTACCGAATACCCGCCCGGGCCAAACCTTTGACCAACCCAAACCCACCCCGGCGCCGCGCGCCCGGGAAGCGGGCAATGGTCAGATCAGCCCGGCCGTCGAGAACGGGAAGAATCAGTTTTTCCGCTTCGACGGCCGTTTCTCCCAGGTCGGCGTCCAAAAGCACGATCACCGTCCCGCCGGCTTTGCTGATGCCGGCGTTTAAGGCGGCACCCTTGCCCGCGTTTTTTGGCAGAGACAGCACCGTGGCGCCGGCCTTACGGGCTTGGGTGGCGGTATCGTCGGTGGAACCATCATCCACCACGATAGTTTCGGACACCAACGGCAAGTCCTGCAAGGCGCCAACCGTTTGGGCGATGCGCGAACCCTCGTTGTAGGCCGGGATGATCACACTTACCCCGTCTTGAGACACACTCCTTTACCCCCGTCATTCTTCCGGGAGCGGGACCAACCGCTGCGCCGTCTCTTTCACCCCGAAATGACCTTCCTGCCCGGCCAAAATCTGGACCAGGGCGAACTGCCCCGGAACGGTATCAATATTGTCCACCGTACAGCTCAACTTAACCTGATAGTCTTTAATCGCCGACACCGCCGCCTCCCGTTCCTCGACGCCACAGATCCGTAATCCGTATTCCTGAAGCCGTTCGATCATCGGAAAACCGAGCGCCCGCACCGGCGGTAAGGCCTCCGCGTCACCACCGCCGCCGATCAGCACAACGGCGTCTAAGGGATCGCCGTACTCACCGACAACGCTGATCAACTGCTTGTCCACCAGGTAGGCCACCAGCGGCGTTTGCCCCTCCACAATGGACTGGGCGATCGCCCCGGCCAAGAGGCTGGGCAACTGATCCAACGAGGCTTGCGGCCAAGCACCCAGGGCCAACAGCTCCTTTTCGTGTCCCACGGGATCCAAGCCGTTTGAAATCGTCGTAACCGAGACCACGTGCGCGCCGGCCGTTTCCATTAAACTCACCAGGTTGTGCTCTAACGGCTGCCTGTTGATCTCCACGATAGCCACCTGCTTCCCTTCCAGCCGTCCGGCCACCAACAAAGGAAGAATATCCTTGTGGAACTGGGCATAGATACTGATTTCGTTTTCCAGCAGGGCCAGCTCGGCCCGCACCGCCCGGTTTTCCTCCCGCAGTTCATTCAGGTGGTTCTCGAGTCGCTCCGCGATCAACTCCTGTTGGCTGGCCAAGGTATCCACACCGAGAATCGAACCGCCCACCAGGATGCCGATCCCGAGCGCCAAAAACACAGCCACCAGCGAAACAATATGGTAGCGGAGGTCAATAATCATTATTGTTCCCCTCAAATCCCTAAAATTACCCGCAATTGGATATACAAAAGCCACAGGATCTCGCGGGTGGCGGGAGTCAGCATAAGCACGGCCACCAGCGGCAGGGAGGCCGCGAGTACAATTACGGCTACGTGTCTGGGCCGCAGCGAGCGGCGGTAGAGCTGGGAAACGCCGCGGGCATCGATCAGACGGGATCCCACTTTCAGCCGCACTAGAAAAGTACTGGCCATCCCTTTGCGTCCCTTCTCCAAGAAATCGAACAGGTTGGAGTGGGTACCAACCGCCACGATCAGGTCGGCACCCTTTTCGTAGGCCAAAAGCATCGCGGCATCCTCTGAAGTACCCGGCACCGCGAAAATCTTGTTCGGCAGACCCAGCCGCTTCACCCGCTCCAGACCGGGCGCGCGGCCGTTAGGATAGGCGTGGACAACAATTTCACGCGCCGCCAGCAAGGCCCGATCGGACACACTATCCATGTCACCGATCACGATGTCCGGGCGGAGTCCGAACTCGAGGAGAGCGTCGGCGCCCCCATCCACGCCGATCAACACCGGGCGCATTTCGTGGATGTAGGAGCGGATGGTCTGCAGATCTTCCCGGTAGTTATCCCCCCGCACGACTACCAGCGCGTGCCGGCCCTTAAGGTCGGTATCGATCTCCGGTAGGGCAATCTGGCTTCCGGACAAAAGACCAACCTCACGGCGCGCGTATACCAGGGTGTTTTCGACAAACCGCGCCAAGACGGCATCCATCTGCGCCCGGGATTTTTCGAGGGCATCCTCAATAATCTCCGGCGTCAGCACCTGCCCCTGGCCCACCAGCCGACCCTCGTGATAGATTTTATCCCCCAAGATTTCCAGCAAGGCGCCCTCGGAGATCCGGTCCATCAACTCGGAACCGACTTTATCCAATAGGTAGATGCCGGCACCGACGATAATAGACGGCCCGGCATTAGGATATTCGCTGCTGACCGAAGAACCGCAGTTAATCACGGCCTTCACACGGGAGGCCACCAACCCCTCGGCGGCCAGCTTGTCGATTCCGTCGTGATCAATCACGGCGATGTCCTGGGGCTCTAAGCGCTTTATCAGGTTTTTAGTACGGCGGTCAATCCGGGCCCGCCCCCTGATTACGACCATGTGTAATAGACCTGCCTAGATCCAATCATTGTCAATGAGTATAGTACGTCCTCCCGGCAGGGATCAAGTAGCCCCCGAACGGCAACCGGTCCGCCAAGCTCCCTAAAACCAGTTTTTAGGGCGATATAAAAACCTGGCGGCGTTACCACCAGGTTTTTGAGTACTTAATTTCTCGTTAACTAACCTTGGCTTCGATACGGAGTTTATCCGCGATCATCGCAATGAATTCCGAATTAGTGGGCTTGCCACGCTCCAGGTTGATGGTGTAGCCAAAAAACTTGTTCATCATTTCTACATTTCCCCGGTCCCAGGCCAGCTCGATGGCGTGCCGGATAGCCCGTTCGACCCGGCTGGGGGTGGTGTTGTACTTCTGGGCGATCATGGGGTACAGTTCCTTGGTGACCGCACCTAAAAGACTGATCTCGTCGATCACCATTAATATCGCGTCCCGCAGGTAATGATAACCTTTAATGTGTGCCGGTACCCCCATTTCATGAACAATATTGGTTACGGCCACGTCGAGGTTCCTTTCCTTAACCGCGGTGACGTAAGGCGTAACACTTACCCCGTCAGCCAATTGCCGGATCCGCGTGGCCAACACCGTAAAATCAAAAGGTTTTAAAATATAGTAGTCGGCTCCAAGTTCGACCGCCCTTTGGGTAATATTCTGCTGCCCAAAGGCTGTTAGCATCACGATCTTGGGCCTGCGAACCATTTGGCTCGACGCCAGTTTTTCCAGGACCCCGATGCCATCCAGATGCGGCATAATGATATCCAGCACCACTACATCCGGTTTTGTTTGTTCTATGTAGTCGACTGCTTCCGTACCATTGTGTGCCACTCCGACCAGCTCAAAGCCTTCCTGCTGCTGCAGAAAATCCTTTAAAGTCTCGCAGAATTCCCGGTTATCATCGGCAATTAGAATACTGATTGTTTCTCCCGCCATATATACGCCCGCCCCCCCAATTGAAATTCGTTTCGAGTAACCTGAGTTGCTGAGCATTGGTTCGACGGGCAGGCAAAAATATCCTGCTAGACTCAAAAGAATTTAAACGAGCATTAGAAATTAAAAGCCAGATTGCGCTTTACCGCGCAATTGTGAGTTATTTTCACGGGGCAAATTTGCTGTCTCAACTCGCCTGCCGCAATTCCGGCAGGTTGTTGGTTGGACGCAGCAAACCGCATTCGCGCAGCATCCACTCCAACGGCACCCCGTAACCCCGGGCCGGATTGTTGATAAACACGTGGGTTACGGCCCCCACCACCCGCCCGTTTTGCAAGATGGGGCTACCACTCATACCTTGGATAATGCCGCCGGGTCCCCGGAGCAGGCGCTCGTCGGTGACCCTGATGACCAGGCCTTTTCCGTCCGCGACGGCCTCCGGCCGCACTTCTTCAATTACCAAAGCGAAACGCTCAATTTCACAACCGCGGAGCACGGTCAGCATCTCGGCCGGGCCGGGGCGGATGTGATGCAACAAGCCCACGGGTACGGGTGTCTGGTAAAGTGGATTGTTCGGCTCACCATCCATGGTGCCAAAGATACCGTAAACCGTGTTTTGTTCTATGGAGCCCGACAGCAAAGGGCGGTCCGAAAAGACGCCGAGTTTTTCCCCGGGGCGGCCCCGCGTTCCCGGGCGAATGCCCCGGATTTCAGCTTCGATGATACTACCGTCTCTCAGTTCCATTCCTTTAGATGTTCGCATATCGGTGATAAGGTGTCCAAGGGCTCCGTAGAACCTGCTTTCCGGTTCGTAAAAGGTTAACGTTCCCACCCCGGCCGTACTGTCCCTGACCAGTAATCCGACCCGGTACCGCCCGGTCTTTTGACAGTACCCGGGATTTATGTACACATGGAACTCGCACCCGTTTCTCTTCACGCGCACATCCAGCTTCTCGCCCGCCCCGCCGACTTCGTTGATAATTTCCCGAATATCGGCCTCGTTATACACTTGTTGACCATTGATGGCCAGGATTATATCGCCTTCCTGAATGCCGGCGCGCTGTGCCGGGCTGTAGGCCTGACCACCTGGAAACTGGATCGGCGCTTCCCCTACCACCATCACCCCTTCCGAATGAAGCAACACGCCGATCGACTGGCCCCCAGGAACAACCTTCACTTCCGGAACCGCAACCACCATCATGTGCCGCAGAGGAATTAAACCAAAAAGCTTCAGGCTGACAAAATACTCCCCGGCCCGCTGCACCACCGGCACACGGTCGGAAAGCAGTACCCCGGTGTATGCCGGGCGACCGACCTGCCATTGCAAGACACGATCAAGTCTGGTGGGCAAGTTGAACGAAGGGGCTAGTGGTTCTCCGACCAATACATGTTGGTAGGCGGGTAAGCCAAAAAAATTACGTGAAAAGGGTGTAAAGCAGCCAATAAGGAGCACAATAGCAAAAAAAACAAATAAAAACTGGTGCATTCTCTTTCTACCGGACCCTGGCACTCTGATTCCCCCTCTCTTAGACTCAGAGTGCCCGGGCCGGTACGCATTTATAGCAGGAAAAAGTGGTCACCGGGTTTTTGCGCCGGTGACAAAGCACATGGAAAGATTGACTGGCGGTGCGCCCTTAAGGAGTCTGATTGGCAATTAGCCGTTTAAACTCGGGTTCGGTGAGAATTCTAACGCCAAGCTTAACCGCCTTATCATATTTGCTGCCCGGGTCACGGCCCACGACCACGTAGTCGGTGTGGCGGCTGACGCTGGAAACAACACGGCCTCCCAGCTTTTTGATGATTTCACCGGCCTCGTGCCGGGTAAATTCTTCCAGCTTACCGGTCAAAACGAAGCTTTTGCCGGCAAGCGGTCCGTTCGGAGTAACCGCAGACCTTTTTTCGACCGTATTCACGCCGGCGGCCACCAGCTTTTCCACCACCCGGCGGTTTTCTTCGCGCGCAAAAAAGTTGATCACGCTGTCAGCGATTTTGGGACCAATGTCCGGCACCGCCATCAGCTCATCCCGGTCGGCGGCCATCAACTCGGCCAGGGAACCGAAACGTTCCGCCAAAAGCTGTGCCGCCCGTTCGCCCACGTGCCGGATTCCCAGCGCCACAATCAGCCGCGCCAAGGAGTTTTCCTTGCTTTTCTGGATCGCGGCCAGGAGCTTGTCTGCCAGCTTCGGGCCGACACGCTCCAGGCCGACCAGGTCTTCCCGCGTCAGGGTGTAGAGGTCGGCCGGATCCGCCACCAGGCCGCGGTCCAACAGTTGCTGGATCACCGCCGGACCCAGGCCGTTGATGTCCATGGCGCCGCGGGAGACGAAATGCAGGATGCTCTCCCGGAGTCTTGCGGGACAGGCCACGTTAGGACAGTACACCCCGGCTTCTCCGGCTACGCGGCTTGCGCGCGTGCCGCATTCCGGACAGTTGTCCGGCATAGTAAACTCCCGTTCCGCCCCGGTGCGTAGTTCGGGTCTGGATCTTAAAACCTCGGGGATAATGTCGCCGGCCTTGTGAATCACCACCCGGTCGCCAATCCGGATGTCTTTGGCGCGTATCAGGTCCTCGTTGTGCAAAGCCGCCCGGCTGACCGTCGTGCCGGCGAGTTGCACCGGGCGAAAGACGGCGGTCGGCGTCAACACCCCGGTACGCCCGACGCGGATGATGATGTCTTCCACCGTGGTTTCAGCCTGTTCGGGGGGATATTTGAAAGCCACCGCCCAGCGCGGGCTCTTAAGCGTCGCGCCCAGGCGCTCTTGTTGATCCAGCCGGTCCACTTTGATCACCAGGCCATCGATAACGTAAGGCAGTGTAAACCGCCGGTCCCGCCACCAATCAATATATTCCAGAACATCATCCACAGTGGCCAGGGTGCGTATATGCTCGTTGACCCTAAATCCGGCTTCTCGTAACCACGCCAGGGCTTCACTGTGACGCCCAAATCTTAAGCCCTCTGCGTAGCCAATACCGTACACCCACAGATCAAGACACCGCTCGGCCGTCTTGCGGGGGTCAAGCTGGCGCAAAGAGCCGGCGGCCCCGTTTCGGGGGTTGGCGAAAAGCGGCAGCCCGGCCTCCTCCCGTTGTTCATTCAGCCTGGCGAAGGCCTTCTTGGTCATATACACCTCGCCCCGCACCTCCAGCGTGCCGGGAGACGCTACACGCAGACGCAGGGGCAACGACCGCAGGGTACGCAGGTTAGGCGTTACATCTTCGCCGGTTTCCCCGTCACCCCGGGTAGCCCCCTGAACAAACCGGCCATCCTGGTAAGTCAGCGAAACGGCCACGCCGTCAAACTTCAACTCGACCACGTATTCCACCGGCTCGCCGGGCAGCGCCGCCCGCACCCGGCGGTCAAAATCCCGCAGGTCGGCCTCCGTAAACGCATTGGCCAGGCTGAGCATGGGCGCCCGGTGACGCACCGCAGGCAGGTCCGCGCGCGGCTGTCCGCCGACACGCTGGGTCGGTGAATCGGGCGTTACCAGTTCGGGAAAAGCGGACTCCAGTTCGATCAGCGCGCGCATCAACTGGTCGTATTCGGCGTCCTCGATTTCGGGATCGTCCAAAACATAGTAACGGTAATCGTGATATTCGATCTGGCGGCGCAGTTCCTCCACGCGCGCCCGTGCTTCTTCAAGGGTCACACTCCACCACCTCCCAAAGCCCTTTTAAACGAGTAGTTGCGCGACCCAGCGGATTAACAGCGCCGCCGGCATGAACAATACCTGGGCCAGCAAAGTGCCCAAAAACCGCGTAACGGCCAGCCACATCACCACCAGCTTCACATCCCGCACGCTGCGCTCGCGCCGCAAAGCCTGGTCGGTAATCCGGGCCGCGGTAGGATCAACGATGGTGGCCACCAGCACCGTAGCGAACCCGTTCACGATGGCCGAAAGCAGCACGGCCGTGGACCGGTACTGGGGAAAAAGCGCCCCGGCGTATAACGCCGAAAGCACCCCGATGGTGTAAATCCCCGTGACGATGACATTGGCCACCAGAAAACCCTTCGGGATGGGCAACCGCTCCCGGGCCGCGCTCCGGACGGCCGTCGCCCTTGGAAGATGCACCCCCGCCATGCTCCGCCAAATCTTCCGGGGCGAAAACACGGCCAGGGCCACCAGCCGGGGTACCGAACCCACTTGGTTGAAAACGAGGATTACCAGGGAAAACAACTGCACGAAAACCGGGATCAAAAGTGTCCCGACCACCGTTCCAAAGCTGGCTGCCAGAATCACCAAGCGGATATCGGCGGCCAGCATCTCCAACTGCGCCTGGTAAATGGGAGACTCTACCAGTATTTCTACCCGCTCCGGGTGCGCCGCGCCTCCCAGCCCGACATTGATCGCCCGTTCCACAATGGTGGATAAAAGCGGGGCCTGAAGCATGTGTGCCGTGCTCGAAACCAGGAAGATGACGTTAAACAGCGAGATCGCCGTGGCCAGACGCTGCGTCTGAATGCCGGCCAAACGCACCCCGTAGATCAGTGTGTTGATCATGTGGATCAGGGCCGTCAGTGCGGCCACCACCAGTAAGCGGGTCATCTTATCCTAGTTTTCCCCTTCCGGACACCGGGGAAACCGTGACCGGCCATTAGCGCAGCAATTCCAAGGGTGCGTAACGTACGAGCAGTGTCTTAATACCCTGATTCGGGAAAGCTACCTTCACCTCGGCATCCGGTCCACGACCGGTGGCCTGCACCACTACGCCCTCGCCCCACTTCCGGTGCCGAACCCGGTCGCCCGCCCGGAAAGTCGTCGCGACGCTCGGAGCCGGTTCGCCCGGCTGCGAACCGGTCGGCCCGGCCTGGGGCACCTCGCCGACGAGCATGTCGGGCGGGATCTCGGCCAAAAACCGGGACGGCACGCCGTAAAAAACGTTACCGTAAAGCATGCGCCGGGAGGCGCAGGTTAAAAACAGCTGTTCCTGGGCACGGGTGATCCCCACGTAACAAAGACGCCTCTCTTCCTCCATCTGCGCCGGATCCGAAAAAGCGCGGGTATGGGGAAACACACCTTCTTCCATCCCGGTTATAAACACTACCGGAAACTCCAGCCCCTTGGCGGTATGCAGGGTCATCAGGGCTACCTGGCTGGCGGCCGTGTCCAAACGATCCAGGTCGGTATACAAAGCTAATTCGTTGAGAAAATCGGCCAAAGTGCCCCCCTGCTCCTGGTCAAACTGCCGGGCAACCGACAAGAACTCGTTCAGGTTTTCGATCCGGGTCCGGGCCTCTACCGTTCGCTCGGCTTCCAGGGCCGCCAGGTAGCCGCTGTCGGCCAACACCCGTTGTGTCTGTTCGGTGACCCCGCCTTCCGTCTCCCGCCAAGCAACCAGGAGTTCTCCCAACTCCTGCATGGCGGCACGAACCTTCGTACTGAGCCCCGGAATCCGGTCGGCTTCCCGCAGCGCATCCACGAGCGTCACCGGGTTATCGGCCACGTAGGCGAAAAACTTCTGCAGGGAGGCCACCCCGATGCCGCGCCGGGGCACGTTGATGATCCGGGTCAGCGCCACGCCGTCCATCGGGTTGACGATGAGCTTGAGGTAGGCCAGCAAATCCTTGATTTCCCGCCGCTCGTAAAACCGCAGTCCCCCGACGATAGTATAGGGAACACCACTGCGCAGTAAAACCTCTTCAAGGGCGCGGGACTGGGCGTGCGTGCGGTAGAACACCGCGAAGTCCCGGTAACTGCGGCCCGCGGCCCGCAGCTGTCGGATCTTATCGGCTACAAACCGCGCCTCGCTGATTTCGTCTACCGCCTGGAACAGCACCGGTTTCTGGCCCTCGCCCCGTGCCGTCCACAGTCTTTTTTCCCGGCGCTTTTGGTTGTGCCGGATAACGTGGTTGGCCGCCTCCAGGATGCGGCCGGTGGAACGGTAGTTCTGCTCCAGCTTGACAATCCGGGCGTCGGGGTAATCACGCTCGAAGTTCAAGATATTCTGAATGTCCGCTCCACGCCAGCCGTAAATACTTTGGTCCGGATCGCCGACCACGGTAAGATTGCGGTGTTCGGCGGCCAGCAGATTCACCAACACGTACTGGGCCTGATTCGTGTCCTGGTACTCGTCCACCAGGACGTGCCGGAAACGCCGGCGGTAATACGCAAGCGTTTCCGGTGCTTCACGGAAAAGGCGCACGGTCAGGACCAACAGGTCATCAAAATCCACGGCGTTGTTACGCGCCAACCGTGCCTGGTAAGCCGCGTAGACCCGGGAAACCAGTTCTTGGTATCGGTCGCACGCCCCTTGCGCGTACTGGGTCGGGCCGACCAAGTTGTTTTTTTGCCAGGAAATCTCCGCCGCAAAAAGAGACGGAGGATACTTCTTCGGGTCCAGTTCCAGTTCTTTAAGACAGTCCTTAAGCACCGTCTGCCGGTCACTTTCATCGTAAATCACGAAGTTGCGGTCGTAGCCTAGTTGGTGGATATCCCGGCGTAGAATCCGCAGGCAAGCGGCGTGAAAAGTCATCACCCACAGGTCCCGGACCTCCTGCGGCACCAGCCGGGCAACCCTCTCCTTCATCTCCCGGGCGGCCCGGTTGGTGAAGGTGATGGCCAGAATCTGGTGCGCCTCGATTCCACGGGCCAAAAGATAAGCAATCCGGCAGGTCAGGACCCGCGTCTTGCCGCTACCGGCCCCGGCCAAGACCAGGAGCGGCCCGCCCGGTTGACAGACGGCTTCCGTCTGGGCTGGGTTTAGTTCCGCCAAAAAGTCCAATACCAATGCCTCCCACGACTGTGTCTGTCCCATTATAACAAAAAAACCACCGGTATAGACCCCCGCCGCCGCCGCCGCCGGGACAGGGAACCTTGACGCCTTATTTCGCTTGCCATTATAATTTAATTAGTTCAGCATTATATAATGATAGCCTGATTTTCAATAAATGGTTTGGCATTGGCCGGGAGTGGTCAGGCATGTTTTTTAAGAAAGACGCACAGCCGACAAAGACAACCCAGGTCAATATCGGTGGCACCCGGGTAGGGATTGTCGGACTGGATGAGGCCGTGGAGGCCGTGGCGCGAACCGGCACGGAGATCGGCGCCCGGTTGGTGGAAATACTTAAAGAACACAATTATATCCCGGCTGGGGCCGAGGAGGAGTACCGGCGGGACCTCACCCGTTACTACCGGATGAAGATGGGACTACCGGTAGACGAGCCAGCGGTCGCTCCGGGTACCGTGGAGGTAAAAGTGTTTGGGCCGGGGTGCGCGCGCTGCAAGCAGATGTACGAACAGGTGCTGGACATCGTCGCCGCCGAGGGAATCGTCGCGAACGTTGAGTACGTTAATGATATGGCCGAAATGGCCGCGCACGGCGTGTTGATTACCCCGGCGCTGATGATTAACGGCACGGTGAAGGTGGCCGGCAAGATGCCGTCGCGTGGGGAATTGGTAGCATGGCTAAAGGAAGCGGACACACCGCCCTCCAAATAAAATAAGGTGCACGACCAATAAGAAAAGTAAAGAAGAAAGCAGGGTTTTAGAATCCCTGCCCTTTACTTGCGCCGCGCCTGCAGTTCCCGGAGCACATCGTCCAGGGTCACGTTCTTTTCGGCCAGCAGGACCAATACGTGGTAAAACAGGTCGGCCACCTCGTGGATGACTTCCTGACGCTGGTTGTTCTTAGCCCCCACGATCACCTCGGTGGCTTCCTCCCCTACTTTTTTGAGAATCTTGTCCAGGCCCTTGTCAAAGAGATAGGTGGTATACGCCCCCGCGGGGCGTTTTTCCTTCCGGTCCTGGATGATGGCGTAAAGCATCTCCAGCACGCCGCAGGTAGCCTGGAATTCCTCCTCGGTCAGTACCCGCTTCCGGGTTTGCCGTCCTTCCGCAGGATCCCTGGCCGCCGCCTGGGAGCCGTACACCCGGTCCGGATCAAAGACCAGATCCCCCACCACCGCCACACCGCCGGTCGGGTCGATCCGGTAGTGGAAACAGGTGCGGTAGCCCTCGTGGCAGGCCGCCCCGACCTGGTTGACCCGGATCAATAAAGTGTCGGCGTCACAGTCGTGGTAAATCTCATCCACGTGCTGCACGTGCCCGGAGGTCTCCCCCTTGTGCCAGAGCTTTTTCCGGCTGCGACTCCAGAACCAGGTCTGACCGGTGGTCATTGTTTTTTTGACCGCTTCCCGGTTCATCCAGGCCACCATCAGCACCTCGCGGGAGTGGGTATCCTGAATGATCGCCGGAATCAGGCCGTCTTTATCGTATTTGAGCTTCTCCACATTAAAACCCACAGTCCCGTAATCCTCCCCGCTAAAACCTGACCTAATTGAGGCAAACAATTGACCGTAGACGAAGCAACAAAAACCGGAACCGTTGCTCCAGACAACGGCGGCTGCCGCGTTTACAACCGCACCGGAATCCCGCGCGCCGCCAGGAATTCTTTAGCCTCCCGGACTGAGTATTCGCCAAAGTGAAATATTGACGCGGCCAGGGCGGCGTCCGCTCCCCCTTCAGTCAGACCCGCGGCCAAGTGCTCCAAGGTGCCCACGCCGCCGGAGGCGATCACCGGAATTCTCACGGCGTCGGCCACCGCCCTGGTGAGGGGGATATCGTAGCCGTCCTTGGTGCCATCACGGTCCATACTGGTGAGCAGGATCTCCCCGGCACCCAGGAATTCCACCCGCCGTGCCCAGTCCAGGACATCGATCCCGGTGGGGGTACGCCCACCGTGAATAAATACCTCCCATTTTGCGGGCCCGACCTGCTTGGCGTCGATGGCCACCACGATACATTGGCTGCCGAATCGTGCGGCGGCCTCGGCAACCAAATCGGGGCTTTTTACCGCCGCCGTGTTTATGGACACCTTGTCCGCCCCGGCCTGCAGGATTACCCGGATGTCGTCCACCGTGCGAATCCCACCCCCGACCGCAAAAGGAATGAACACCTTTTCGGCCGTCCGGCGGACCATGTCCAGCACGATGTCCCTCCCTTCGGCGGAGGCGGTGATGTCCAGAAAGACCACCTCGTCGGCGCCCTCCCGGTCATACACGGCGGCCAACTCCACCGGATCGCCTGCGTCCCGCAGGTTCACGAAATTGACGCCCTTGACGACCCGGCCCTGGTGCACATCCAGGCAGGGAATGATACGCTTAGCCAACATTTATTCCTCTCCTTCCGCCACGCGCAGGGCTTCCGCCAGCGTGAAGGCCCCGGCGTACAGCGCTTTGCCGATAATCACGCCGTCCACGCCCAGCGTCTCAAGCGCTTTCAGCGCCCGAATATCCTCCAGTCGGGAAACCCCTCCCGAAGCGATCAGTTTCAATGCGGTGTGGGCCGCAAAGCGCGCGATGGCCTCCAGGTTCGGTCCCTCCAGCGTCCCGTCCCGCTTGATGTCGGTGAATATGATGCGCCGGACACCGTACCGGACAAGTTCCTCCAAGAACGCCAACCCGTCCCGGGTAACCGTTTTCTCCCAACCGTGGACGCAGACCTGCCCGTCCCGGCAGTCCACACCGACCACGATGCGCTCACCGAATAAGGTCGTAGCCTCCCGGAGAAAGCCGGGATCGGTAACCGCACCGGTGCCCAGGATCACCCGGGCGACACCGTGTTCCAGGTAGTACCGCACCGTTTCCAGGTTGCGGACCCCGCCGCCCACCTGGACCGGAATCCCCACGTTCCGCACGATCTCCAGAACAACGTGGCCGTTACCCGGGCGCCCCGCAAAGGCCCCGTCCAGGTCCACCACGTGCAACCACCGGGCGCCCTGCGCCTCCCAACCCTGCGCCACGGCTACCGGATCGTCACTGTACACCGTCTCCTGGTCCGGCCGCCCCTGAAAAAGCCGGACACAACGTCCCCCGCGCAGGTCAATGGCCGGGATGATCAGCATCGTTTCACCAACCTCCCAAAATTGCGGAGCACCCGCAGGCCCAGAGTGCTGCTTTTTTCAGGGTGAAACTGGATTCCGAACACGTTTTCGCGGCCTACCGCAGACGCGAACCGCAAACCGTAATCCGTCTCGCCGAGCACAATCTCCGGGTCCGCCGGCGCCACGTAGAAGGAATGCACGAAATAGAAGCGGGTTCGGTCCGCCAGACCTTCAAACAGGGGCGACGGCCGCCGGAAACACACCTCGTTCCAACCCATGTGCGGCACCTTCACCGACGGGGGCAACCGGAGCACCCGGCCCGGAAAAACGCCGAGACCGGGACTGACACCCCACTCCTCGCTGGCCTCAAACAAGAGTTGCAGCCCCAGGCAAATGCCCAGGAAGGGCTTGCCGGCACCGATCGACCGTTTGATGGCTTCGTCCAGACCGGCCGCCCGGAGATGACGCATGGCGTCCGCAAAGGCCCCCACTCCCGGCAGCACCAAACCTGCGGCCCGGTCCACGTCTCGTGGGGCCGTCGTAATGCGCGCCTGCGAGCCAGTGGTCTCCAACCCCTTTAAGACGCTGGAAAGATTACCCATACCATAGTCGATAATGGCAATGAACATTGTATCCTCACCGACTAATTAGATTCTGCTGAAAAAGCACCCTTATGAGCGGTGTGCTGTGCCAGGTAGCGTTTTTAGCAAAAGCTAATTAATAACGCCCTTGGTGGACGGTACGCCCGGGTAAGCGTTGACCCCGACCGCCTGTCCCAGGGCCACACCCAAGCCCTTGAAAATCGCCTCGATGATGTGGTGGGTGTTGCTTCCCGCCAGCACCCGCACGTGCAGGTTAAAACGGCCGTTGTGCGCCAGTGCCCGCAGAAATTCCTCCACCAACTCGGTGTCGAACCGTCCCACCCGGGCTGCCGGCAGGGAAGCCTCAAACGCCAGGTATCCCCGTCCGCTAAGGTCAACCGCCACCAAGGCCAAGGCCTCGTCCATGGGTACGATGGCGTGGCCGAAGCGCCGGATGCCGGACTTGTCACCGAGGGCCCGGGCCAGGGCTTCGCCCAGGCAGATTCCCACGTCTTCCACCGTGTGGTGGGCGTCCACCTCCAGGTCTCCCCGGGCGTGCACGTGCAGGTCAAATCGTCCGAACTTGGCGACAAAGGCCAGCATATGTTCCAAGAAGGGCACCCCGGTATCCAGGGCATACTCGCCGCTACCATCCAGTTGCAAACGTACACGGACCTCGGTCTCCCCGGTCCGTCTGCCGACTTCGGCCTTCCTGATCAAGGTCGGTCATCCTCGCTTTCTTTTTCCGGTTAGCCGGCCGATGCGCCGGAAGCCATCGTTTCCGCTAAAGCCTTTAAAAACTGCGCGTTTTCACCGGGCTGTCCCACCGATACTCTTAGACACCCCGGCAAATCAGGGCCGTCCAATATCCGGACAAGTACACCCCGTTTCAGCAACCCCTCGTAAACCGTGCGGGCCGGAAGCGCCGTCCTGAACAGGAGAAAATTGCCCCGGGAGGGGTACACCGTAACTCCCGGCACACCCTGCATGGCCGCCAGGAGCTCATCCCGGGAAAGGCAAATTTTCCGGATACGCTCCGCAAACACCGGCCGCCACTTCAACAGCCGGGCCGCGGCCAACTGCGAAAAAGCGTTCACGTTAAAGGGCTGTTTTACCCGTCCGACTGCTTCGGTCACCTCTTTCCCCGCCAACATGTATCCCACCCGCAGTCCGGCTAGGCCGAAGGCTTTGGAGAAGGTGCGCAGTAGCACCAGGTGCGGGTAATCGGCCAGCAGGGGAACGGCGGTCTCCCCGCAAAACTCGTAATAAGCCTCGTCCACCACCACCACCGCGCGGGTACCCTCCAGAATCCGTCTGGTTACCTCCAGGGGAATGGTGTTCCCTGTGGGGTTATTCGGAGAGCACAGGATTACCACCCGTACCCCGGGTTGCCCCGCGGCCGCGATCACCGCCTCCGGGTCGACGCTGAAGTCGGGTCCCCGGGGCAGGGGCACCGGGGTAGCCCCGGCGATGGTGGCATGCACGGCGTACATGCCGAAGGTCGGCGTGGCAATGACCACCTTGCCACCGGTGGCAAAGGTGAGCATGAGGTTTTGAATCAACTCGTCCGAACCGTTCCCCACGCTGATCTGTTCCGGAGCCACGCCGGTGTAACCGGCCAGGGCCGCCCGCAAGTCCGCGGCGGTCGGATCCGGGTAACGCCCAAAAGTCTGACCGTCCACCGCCCGCACAATGTCGTCCCACACTTCCGGTGGAAAGTCGTAAGTGTTTTCGTTGGCGTCCAGCTTGACTACTCCCGGATGAAAGGGCACGTGGTAAGGTTCGAGCGCCAAAAGCTCCTTGCGTATCAGCTTGCTTATTTCAGGATACATTGCGATCAATCCCCCTGTCCCTCAAGCCGGACCCTGACGGACAGACCGTGGGCCGGTAATCCCTCGGCTTCCGCCAGGGCCATCACCTTGGGGCCCAGTTGCGCCAGTCCCCGGCGGGAACAGTGTACCACGTTGATACGCTTGAGAAAGGTCTCCACCCCTAACCCGGAGAAGAAACGCGCCGTACCCCCGGTGGGCAGTACGTGGTTCGGCCCGGCAAGATAATCCCCCACGGCCACCGGGGAATAAGGCCCCAGGAAAACAGCGCCCGCGTGTTTAACCTTATCCAGCCAGTTGGCCGGATCGGGCACCAAGAGTTCCAAATGTTCAGGCGCAAAACAGTTCGCCAGGCTGAAGGCCTCGTCCAGGTCGCGGGTGATCACGATCAAGGCGCCGTCGGCCAGGGAACGCTCCAAGACTTGCCGTTGGGCCAGTGTGTCCAAGAGGCGCCGCACCTCTTCGCGCACCCGCCCGGCCAGTTCCCAGCTGGGTGTGAGCAATATGGCGCGGGCTAACACGTCGTGCTCGGCCTGGGAAAGCATATCAGCCGCCACGTACACCGGATCGGCCGTGGCATCGGCGATAATCAGCACCTCGGATGGACCGGCCAGCATGTCGATATCCACCTGTCCGAACACCTGCTGCTTCGCCACCGTGACGTAAATATTGCCCGGCCCGGTGATCTTGTCCACCCGCCGGATGCTTCCGGTGCCGTAGGCCAGGGCGGCCACCGCCTGCGCGCCGCCCACTTTGTATATTTCTTCCACACCGGCTTCGGCCGCCGCCACCAGGGTATAGGGGTGTACCCCGCCGCCCCGCGCCGGGGGGGTAACCATAGCGATCTCTTTCACTCCGGCCACCAGCGCCGGTACCGTGTTCATCAACACCGAGGATGGGTAGGCAGCCGCACCACCCGGCACATAGATACCGACCCGCTCGATAGGCCGCACCATCTGCCCGAGCCAGACGGCCTCGCGGGCGTCGAACCAGGAACGCGGCAACTGCTGGCGGTGAAAGTCCGCGATACGGTCCCGGGCCAACCGGATATTCTCCAAGAAGTCATCGCCCACCTCACGGTAGGCCAACCGCACCTCGGCCTTGGAAACCCGCAGATCGGCCGGTTGGAGCTCCACGCCGTCGAAACGGGCGGTAAAGGCACACAGCGCTTCGTCCCCGTCCCGGCGCACCGCCTGGATGATTTCGTCCACCCGGATGGCAACCTCATCCGGCACCGCAAACTGTCGGACCAATTGCTGGGCCAGTGCGGGATTTCGCGCTTCCATTGTTTTTAACACCGGCAAAAGAACCCCCTTAGCCGCTCAACAAAACCATTGTACTACAGACGGCGCTAAAAAAGCGAGAAAATTGTCCATCCGAAGCTCTAAAACACAAGATCGGCGACCAGCTTCAAAGCGATAAACAACATCAAAACACCGATAAAGGTTTTGAACCGGGTACTACTGAGGCGGCAACGGCACACCAGCCAGGAACCGGCCAGCGCACCACCGGCGGCCGCCACACCGGCACCCAAGAGCAGGGAGTGGTTCAACTGGCCGAAGAAAATATGACTCACGAAACCAGAAAGTGAAGCGGAGAAAGCCACCAGGCCGGTGGTGGCCACTACCACCTTGGGCGGATAACGGAGGAAAACCAGCGCCGGAATCACGACTATTCCGCCACCGATGGCCAGCAAGCCAGCGACGTAACCAGCCAGGGCACCCACCCCCGAACCGATAGTCAACTTTTTGGTATCCCGCAGCCAGGACACAACCAGTGACGGCCTATTTGGACCAATCGGTCGGCTTCCGGCAACGTTTGCGGTTTCCGGATCGCCGCCCGCCTCCGCTGCGGTGACGTGCGTCCCGGTCATCCGGGGGCGGTAAAAGAGCATGAACAGGGCGGCCAGCACCAAGAACCCCGCGAAAAGAAACAGAAGCAAATCCCGGCTGATGAGTTGGGACGTGAGCACCCCAAGGGGGGCAAACAACAAAGCGGTACTCACCAGGGGTAGGCCGATACGGAAATCGACCAGCCCGTAGCGGATATAGTTAAAGGTAGCCAGGCTCAGGGCAACAACATTCAAAAAGAGCGCGGTGGGAAGCGCTTCGCGCAAGGGCACGCCCAGCCAAAAGAACAAGGGCACGTAAAACCCGGTCGCTCCCAGCCCGGCTATGGACATAACGGTCGAAGCTCCAAAAACAATTAACCCCGCCAAAACCAGGGCCAAAGCCAGCCATCCCCCGCCGTCAGGCTTTTAGCGCTTTGCGGCCGATGTCCCGGCGGAAGTGTTTCCCGGCAAAATCAACCAGTTCGGCGGCCCGGTAGGCCTCGCGAATAGCTTCGGGCAGAGTGGCGGCCACCGCGGTCACCCCCAGGACACGTCCTCCGGCGGTGACCAACTGCCCGTCACGGCGGGCGGTCCCGGCGTGGAAAACAAGGGCTCCCGTTTTTTCGGCTTCATCCAGGCCGTGGATGACCGCCCCCTTTTCGTAGGCGCCGGGATAACCTTTGGAGGCCAGCACCACGCAAACGGCGGCCCCTTCCCGCCATGAAAGGGTAAGGTCCGCCAGGCGGCCCTCAAGCACCGCTTGGGCCACCTCCACCAAATCGGTTTCCAGCAGGACGAGGAGCGGTTGGGCCTCCGGATCGCCGAAGCGCACGTTGAACTCCAGTACTTTGGGACCGTCAGACGTAACCATCAGTCCCGCGTAAAGCACGCCTTTATAGATAATACCTTCTTCCCGGAGCGCCATTACCACAGGTTCCAGGATTTCCCGCACCGCCCGCTGGTAAATTGTGGGGGTACAGACCGGCGCGGGCGCGTAGGCACCCATCCCGCCGGTATTCGGCCCCCGGTCGTCATCAAAGACCGGCTTGTGATCCTGGGCCGGAAGCAAAGGCAGCACCGTTTTACCGTCGGTGAAGGCCAGGATACTAACCTCCTCGCCGCTCAGCCGTTCCTCAATCACCACACGGCTCCCCGCCCCGCCGAAGCTTTTCTCGACCATAATCTTGTCCACCGCGGCCAGCGCCTCCGCAGTGGTTTCGGCCACCATCACGCCCTTGCCGGCAGCGAGGCCGTCGGCTTTGACCACGCAGGGTCGGCCGAGGTTTTTGATCCAGGCGCGTGCCGCGCTGACGTCCTCGAAGACCCGGTAGTCCGCCGTCGGGATTCCGTGCCGGGCCATTAAATCCTTAGCAAACGCTTTACTGCCTTCCAGCGCCGCCGCCTGTCTGCCAGGGCCGAATACACGGAGTCCTTCCCGTTCAAAGGCGTCCACCAGTCCGTTGACCAACGGCGCTTCCGGACCAACAAATGTTAGATCTACCCCACGCGCCCGCGCCAGAGCAATAAGCCCCGGAATATCCCCGGCGCCTACCGGTACACACTCTGCGTACCGGGCGATGCCCGGATTACCCGGCGCGGCAATTATCTGGCCGACCAGGGGGCTCTGGTAAAGCTTCCACACCAGGGCGTGTTCCCGCCCCCCGCCGCCAACCACCAACACTTTCAACGCAACATACCCCCTACATTAATGACCTTTACCTGTCTTTCCAGTTATCGATGCCGCAATGACTCTTATGTCCCGGCCTAAGAATAACACTGGATAACACGCAAGATACCCACCTGCAAGTGACGTGGAGCCGTTCAGAAACGAACATGACGCGGAAGGCGGCGCCTGACAAAGCCAGGCGAAGTTTATCAACGGCCCCTCCTAGTGCCTGAAATGGCGTACCCCCGTAAACACCATCGCCAACCCCCGCGCATCCGCTGCCTCGATCGACTCCTGATCCCGTACGGAACCGCCCGGCTGGATGATGGCCGTAATACCGGCCTCCGCCGCCAGTTCCACCGTGTCCGCAAACGGGAGAAAAGCGTCCGAAGCCAACACCGCACCCCGGGCCTTCTCCCCCGCCTGCGCCAGCGCGATCCGCGCCGCGCCTACGCGATTCATCTGGCCGGCGCCCACGCCGATGGTCATCTGATCCCTGGTGATTACGATCGCGTTGGACTTCACGTGCTTGACCACCTTAAAAGCAAAGCCCAACTCGGCCAACTCCTCCGGAGACGGCGTCCGCCGGGTAACGACCCGGAAATCGGTGTAAGGAATCAGCTGCCGGTCGGCCTGTTGCACCAGCAAACCGCCGTTCACCTTGCGTACGTCCAGCCAGTCACCGGTCAGGGGTGTCAGTTCCCCGGTCTCCAAGAGCCGGAGATTCTTCTTCCGGCCAAGGATCTGAATGGCTTCCGGCCGGAACGCCGGGGCGATGACCGCTTCGATGAAGATCCTGGCTATCTCCGCGGCCGTCTCCTGATCCACCGGACGGTTGAGGGCCACGATACCGCCGAAAGCCGAGACCTCGTCGGCGGCAAACGCCCGGCGGTAAGCCTCGGCCAGAGATTCGTGGCAGGCTACACCGCAGGGATTGTTATGCTTGATAATTACGGCGGCCGGACGGTCAAACTCGCGCACCAGTTCCAGCGCCGCGTTGAGATCAAGAATGTTGTTATAAGAAAGCTCTTTACCGTGCCGTTGCACGGCAGAGGTAACCGACTCCCCGCGCGGGCGCACGTCCTGATAAAAAGCGGCCTGCTGGTGCGGGTTTTCACCGTAGCGGAGCAACTGCTTCCGTTCGAAGGTGAGGGTCAGCACCTCCGGAAAAAGCTCCCGCCCGCCCAGAAACTCGCCCAGATAGTCGGCAATCAGGGCGTCATAATGGGCGGTGTGGGCGAAGGCTTCCCGCGCCAGGGCCAGGCGCAACCGTTCTTCCACCACCCCGGCCCGCAGGGCGCTCAGCACCGCAGGATACCGACCAGGGTTCACCACCGGCAGTACGTAGCGGTAGTTCTTGGCCGCCGCCCGCAGCATCGCCGGACCGCCGATGTCAATCTGCTCCACAGCCTCTTCGAGGGTAACTTCTTGGCGAGAAATGGTTTCCTTAAAAGGGTAAAGATTGACCGCCACCAGGTCTATCGGACCGATGCCAAACTCCGACAACTGCCCCAGGTGCTCGGGCGTGCGCCGGGCCAAAATGCCCCCGTGAATGCGCGGGTGAAGCGTCTTCACCCTCCCGCCGAGAATCTCGGGAAATCCGGTGACCTCCGAGACGCCTACCACCGGAAACCCCATATCCCGGATCACCCGGGCCGTACCCCCGGTGGAAACAATTTCAAAATCCAGGTCAACCAGGCCTTGCACGAACTCCAGCAGACCACGCTTATCCGACACGCTGATCAGCGCCCTACGCCTCGCCATGTCGATTGCCTCCTAATTGTTGATTTAGAGAATGTGCACCCGCCGGCCTTCGATCTTCAGCCGTTCTTCCTGGTACAGTCGAATGGCTTCAATGTAAATCCGGTGTTCCTGCTCCAGGATGCGTGCCGCCAGCGTGTCCACCGTATCGTCCGGCAGCACCGGCACCACCGCCTGCAAAATGATCGGCCCGGCGTCGACTTCCTCCACCACAAAATGGACGGTGCACCCTGTGTAACGTACCCCGTGTTCCAGCGCCTGGCGCTGCGCGGCCAAGCCCGGAAAAGCCGGAAGCAAGGACGGGTGGATGTTCATCACCCGGTTACGATACCGTTCCAACACCACCGGTGTGAGAATGCGCATGTAGCCGGCCAGGCAAACCAGTTCAACCCCGTGTTCTTCCAGGATGGACACGATCCGGCGTTCGTAGTCCTCCTTGGTGGGGTAGGCCGAAAAATCAACGAAATACTCGGGAATACCCGCCCGCCGGGCGCGCTCCCGCGCCTGCGCCGTCGCTTTGTCCACCACTACCACGGCTACCTCGGCCCGGAGCAGGCCACTTTGGCAGGCGTCAATGATGGCCTGCAGGTTGGTACCCCGCCCGGAGGCCAGCACCCCGAGTCGTAGTGTGCGCATGTACGCTAACCCTCCAGACTTACCTTTGTCTCTCCCCGGACGATCTCCCCGATCTTGTAAACCGCCTCACCATGGGAGCTTAGTTCCGCTACCACCTGGTCCGCCTCGTCCGGAGAGACCACCATTGCAAAGCCAATCCCCATGTTAAATGTCCGGAACATCTCCGGCTCGGCAATGCCACCCAGGTCCCGGATCAGGTGAAATACGGGCGGCACCGGCCACGACCCCCTGTGGAGCCGCACCGCCAGCCCCGGGGGCAAAATCCGGGGCAGATTTTCCAAGAGCCCTCCGCCGGTGATGTGAGCCATGCCCCGTATGGCAAAACGTTTTAAGAGGGGCAGCACCGCACGCACATAGATGCGTGTCGGCACCAGCAACTCTTCCCCCACCGTCCGGCCCAGAGCCGGTATAAAGCTGTCCACATCGTGTTGGCCGATGTCAAACAGAACCTTGCGGGCCAGGGAAAAACCGTTGGCGTGCAATCCGGCGGAGGCACAACCGACCACCACGTCGCCAGGGCAGATGCCCGCACCGGTGATCACCCGGTTCCGCTCCACTACCCCGACCACGAACCCGGCGAGGTCGTACTCCTCCGGGCCGTAGAAACCGGGCATCTCGGCGGTCTCCCCCCCAATCAGCGCACAGCCCGCCTGACGGCAGCCTTCGGCCACTCCCTCGACGATGGCCGCCACTCTTTCCGGGTTCAACCGACCGACGGCCAGGTAGTCAAGAAAAAAAAGGGGTTCGGCTCCGTGGGTAAGAATATCGTTTACACACATGGCCACCAGGTCGATACCCACCGTGTCGTGCCGGTCCAGCATAAACGCAATGCGTAGTTTGGTGCCCACCCCGTCGGTGCCGGACACCAGCACCGGTTCCCGGTATCTTCCGGTATCCAGCGCGAACAGGCCGCCGAACCCCCCGATATCGGTCAGCACTCCGGGGCGAAAGGTGCTCTTGACCGCCCGTCGCATCAGTTCCACCGCCCGGTTGGCGGCGGCGATATCCACGCCGGCATCGGCGTATGTAAGACCCTGCTCTTTACTGGTAATAGCGCCCACCTCCCAAGGTTTTGCGACTACGAAAGACCCCGCACGAAGCGCGTGCGGGGCGCACCGGGTCCTTGTTCAGGTTCGCGGTTTGTAGGCAAACAGGGCGCATCCGTCCCATTCCCCGGTCTCGCGGGGAATGGGGTAGCGGCCGTCAAAGCAGGCCGTACAGAAATTACGGCCGTAATCGCCGAACACCTTTAACAGTCCATCCAAGCTAAGGTAGTAAAGCGTATCGGCCGCGGTGAACTCCCGGATTTCCTCCAAACTTTTCTCGGCGGCGATCAATTCTTTGCGGTTGGAAGTGTCGATGCCGTAGTAACAGGGACAGGTGATTGGCGGTGAACTGAGACAGAGGTGGATTTCCCGGGCTCCGGCCTCCCGCAGCATACGCACGATCTTGCCGCTGGTCGTCCCGCGCACCAGAGAATCGTCCACCAACACCACCCGTTTGCCGGCCAGCACTTCCCGGATCGGGTTGAGCTTCAGCCGCACGCCCAGGCTACGCAAGTGCTGCGAAGGCTGGATGAAGGTCCGCCCGATATACCGGTTTTTCATCAGCCCTTCTTCCAGCGGAATCCCGGAAACGTCCGCGTAACCACGCGCCGCCGGAATCCCCGAATCCGGCACCGGCAAAACGAGGTCGGCTTCCACCCGGTATTCCCGGGCCAACTGTTCGCCCATCCGGCGGCGGATATAGTTGACGTTGAAACCGTCGATATTGCTATCTGCCCGCGCGAAATAGATATACTCAAAGATGCAGTGCGCCAGAGGCGTGCGTGCCCCGGTCTGGATGGAATCAATCCCGTTCCGGTCCAGCACGACAATCTCGCCGGGCGCCACGTCCCGCACAAATTTGGCCCCGATGGTGTCCAGGGCACAGGACTCAGAAGCCACCACCAGGCCCTGCTCCAACTCGCCCAGACACAAAGGCCGAAAACCGTAAGGATCCCTGACGGCCAATACCTGGTTTTCGGTCAGGATCACCAGGGAGAACGCCCCGCGTATTTCCTGAACACACCGTTCCAACGCCTCTTCGAGGCTGTAGCCACTGCTGCGGGCGATCAGGTTCACGATCACCTCGCTATCCGTGGTGGTCTGGAACACGGCCCCCTCGGCGGCTAATCGCCGCCTTAAAGAGGCGGTATTGGTGAGGTTGCCGTTGTGCGCCAACCCGATCCGCCCGCGCCGGTAATCAAACACCAGCGGCTGGGCGTTGATGAGGTGGCTGGCCCCGGTGGTGGAGTAACGTACGTGCCCAATGGCCAGGTACCCCTTCAAACCCTCGATCGCGCGGTCGTTGAAGACTTCCGGAACCAGACCCATACCCTTATGCAGTGTGATATCCCAGCCGTCGGCTACGGCCATGCCGGCACTCTCCTGGCCTCGGTGCTGCAAAGCATAGAGCCCGTAAAAGGTAAGCCGGGCCACATCGAGCCCAGGACCGTAAATGCCGAATACACCGCAATGCTCCCGCGGCCGGTCACCGTCCCAGTGCACCCTTCCCACTCCTATCCGATCAGGCGCCTAAGAATTTCGGCATAAGCCTCTTCGACCCCGCCCAGATCCCGACGGAAACGATCTTTATCCAACTTCTCGCCGGTGTCCTGGTCCCAAAGACGGCAGGTGTCCGGCGATACTTCGTCCACCAGTAACAGCCGCCCCTCATCCTGAGAAATCCCAAACTCCAGCTTGAAATCAACCAACCTAATCTTACGGTTAGAAAGGTAAGCCACAAGAATCTCGTTCACCCGGAGGGCCATCGTCCGCATCGCCTGTACCTCGTCGGGCGTAGCCAAATTCAGCACCCGGATGTGATCATCGTTGATCAACGGGTCGTGAAGCGCATCGTTCTTGTAATAGGTTTCCACCACCGGTGCGGGAAGTACCAGCCCTTCCGCCAGCCCCAGCCGTTTGCTGAGGCTGCCCGCGGCAATATTGCGCACCACAACCTCCAGGGCGAAAACCCGGGCCCTCCGCACCAGCATTTCCCGGTCTCCGCGCAGCTCCACGAAGTGGGTGGGTATACCGTGCTGTTCCAGCAACTGAAACAGGTGCGCGGACACCTGGTTATTGACTGCGCCTTTACCGACAATGGTCCCCTTCTTCCGGCCGTCGAAAGCGGTGGCGTCGTCCTTGTACTCAACCAGAAGCAGCCCCGGTTCAGAAGTGCGGAAAATCTTTTTGGCCTTACCCTCATATAAGAATTCGCCTTTTTGCATCGCTGTTCCTCCTGTTTAGTCCGCAGCAAGCCGGTCAAAACGACGGTAAATCTGATCGATCCGCCTGGTAAAATAACCATAATCGAATAGCGCATCAAGCTCCCGCGCGCTCAACACTTCCCGCACCGCCTGGTCGCCACGCAAAAGTTCCCGGAAGGGGATGCCGGTTTCCCAGCAGCGCATGGCGTTTCGCTGCACCAGCTCGTAGGCGCGCTCCCGGGAAAGCCCCTTTTCCACCAAAGCCAGGAGCACCCGTTGGGAAAACACCAGGCCATGGGTGCGCTCCAGGTTGCGGCGCATATTCTCCGGGTACACCAGAAGGTTATCCACCACCTCGGTAAACCGGTACAACATGTAATCAAGGACCGTAGTGCTGTCCGGAATGACCACCCGTTCCACCGAGGAATGCGAGATATCGCGCTCGTGCCAGAGGGCCACGTTTTCCAAACCAACAATGGCATTGGCGCGCAAAAGCCGCGCCAAACCGGAAATCCTCTCGCAAACGATCGGGTTGCGCTTGTGCGGCATGGCCGACGAACCCTTCTGTCCGGCCCGAAACGGCTCCTCCACCTCGCGCAGGTCGGTGCGCTGCAGGTTGCGGATTTCAACCGCAAATTTTTCCAGCGAACTCCCGATGACGGCCAGCGTGGCCAGAAATGAAGCGTGCCGGTCCCGCTGGACAACCTGGGTAGCCACTTTCTCCGGGGTCAGTCCCAGCCGGAAGCAAACGTATTCTTCCACAAAAGGTTCCACCGTGGAATAAGTACCCACCGCACCGGCCAGCTTGCCGACACTGATCTCCTCCAGCGCCCGGTCCATCCGTTCCAGCGCACGCTCTATCTCGGCCGCCCACAACAGAAACTTCAGCCCCAGCGTCGTCGGTTCGGCGTGCACACCGTGTGTCCGTCCCGGCATCAGGGTGTCTTTGTGGGTTTTTGCCTGCCGCAGCAATACCTCATACAGTTTCCGTAGGCGCTCCACGATCAACAGGCCGGCCTCACGCATCCGTACGGCCAGCGCCGTGTCCACTACGTCGGAAGAGGTCAATCCTAGGTGCAGATAACGAGCCTCATCGCCAACGCTTTCCGCCACGCAGGTTAGGAAGGCAATCACGTCATGGCGGGTGGTCTTTTCGATCTCCAGAATGCGCCCTACGTCAAACCGAGCCCTCTCCCGAATGACCCGGGCCGCTTCCGCCGGTATCCGACCGAGCTCGGCCATGGCCTCCGCCGCAAGGATCTCGATTTCCAGCCACTTGGCAAACCGGTTCTCGTCAGACCAAATGCGCTTCATCTCCGGTAGAGTGTACCGGTCAATCATCCGCCTACATCCTTCCCATAGGAGTGTAAGGTTTGTCGCCCAGCCTGGCGCCGCGAGGATGCCCGCGTTTTTGGCACCATCCACCGCGACCGTGGCCACTGCTACGCCAGGAGGCATCTGCACGGTGGACAACAGGGCGTCCAGTCCCTGCAACGCCCCGGACCGGATGGGTACCCGGGTACCCCCGATGCCGGTAGGGAAGTACGGGCCGCCACCCCGGCCGGCGAAAACCCATACCTCGCAAGGAATTCCCTACTCATCCAAAATCCCAACCGCTTGCCGCATCACCGGCAGATCGGAATCGCTGCCCATCAACATACCAACCGCCGGTGACTCCCTTTCCGGCCCCGGGCCGGCTTCTACTCCCACTCGATGGTTCCCGGCGGCTTGGAAGTAATATCGTAAACCACCCGGTTGACGCCATCTACCTCGTTTACCAGCCTCCGGGAGATCACTTCCAACACTTCATAAGGCAGCCGCACCCAGTCGGCGGTCATCGCGTCCACGCTTTCCACCGCCCGGACCACGATGGTGTAACCGTAAGTCCGTTCGTCCCCCATCACGCCCACGCTCCGCATCGGCGGCAGGACGGCGAAAGACTGCCAGATCTGCCGGTAAAGACCGGCCCGCCGAATCTCTTCATCCACGATGGCGTCGGCGGCACGTAAAAGCGCCAGTTTTTCCGCCGTGACCTCACCGAGCACCCTAACTGCCAACCCCGGACCAGGGAAGGGCTGGCGCCAAATGATTTCCTCCGGAAGACCCAGTTCCTGCCCCAACACCCGCACCTCGTCCTTAAAAAGCCAGCGCAACGGCTCGATCAGCTTAAACTCCATGTCCGCGGGCAGGCCGCCCACGTTGTGGTGGGTTTTGATCACCGCTCCGGTGGCCGTACCGCTCTCCACCACGTCCGGGTAAATGGTCCCCTGCACCAGGCAGTCCACCCGTCCCAGTTTGGCGGCCTCCTCCTCAAAAACCCGGATGAATTCAGCACCGATAAGACGACGTTTGGCCTCCGGGTCTTCCACTCCGGCAAGTCGTTTCAGGAAACGGCTCCGAGCGTCCACGTGTACAAGACGGATGCCGAAATGGTCCCTGAAAGTCACCCGCACCTGCCCGGCCTCCCCCTTGCGCAGCAGGCCGTGATCCACAAAGACGCAGGTCAACCTGTCTCCCACCGCCCGGTGTGCCAGGACGGCCGCCACCGCGGAATCAACACCTCCGCTGAGGGCGCACAGCACCCGTCCGTCACCGGCCTCCCGCTTAATCTGGGCGATCGCGTCGTCCAGAAAGGAGGTCATGGTCCATTCGCCGCGACAGCCGCAAACGTCGTACAAAAAACGCCGGAGAATCTGCATACCGCGTGGGGTATGCCGCACTTCGGGGTGAAACTGCAAACCGTAAAGCTTGTTTTCGGCATGTTCCATCGCCGCACACGGCGAAGCGGCGGTACGTGCCGCAACCCGAAATCCGGGCGGCGGGGCATCCACGCGGTCACCATGGCTCATCCAGCACTGCTCAAACGGTTCAAGATCCCGGAACAGCCCGTCCCGCACCAGCACTTCCAATTCGGTCATCCCGTATTCCCGCCGGTTAGCAGGCGAAACGGTGCCGCCGAGCTGTTTGGCCATCAACTGCATACCGTAACAGATGCCCAGGATGGGAATACCAGCCTCGTAAAGGGCCGGATCACACTGCGGCGCTCCTTCCTGGTACACACTGGCCGGGCCGCCCGAAAAAACGATGCCCTTGGGGCCGCGCGCCAGGATGTCTTTCAAGGGTGTATGGTAGGGTAAAATTTCACAATAAACCCGGCACTCTCTGATTCGCCGGGCAATCAGCTGGGTATACTGTCCGCCGAAATCAAGTACCAGGACGAATTCCTCAACCGGCGCCTGCATTCGGAAACCTCCCTCAAAGAATCCAAAACTCAAATCCAGAAGTGAGAACCAGAGATAACGAAAGTGTTAAACCTAATTACTCGTGCTCCGCCATGTTTCAGTGATCATAACCGTGGTCTTTGCCACTTGTACTCTGAATTTTCACTTCTGAATTGTTCTGATATGCTTCCGGATTCAACACCCACACATCCGGCAGGTTGCGGTAGCGTTCGGCATAGTCCAGGCCGTAGCCAACGACAAATTCGTCGGGGATCTTAAACCCCACGTAAGCAATCGGCACCGCGACCTTGCGGCGCTCGGGCTTGTCCAGCAACACGCAGACCCGCAAGCTGGCCGGATTCCGGGTACGGAGTGTTTCCAGCAGATAATTCAGCGTCAGGCCGGTATCCACAATGTCCTCGATGAGTAACACGTCACGGCCCTCAATGTTCTGCTCTAAGTCTTTGAGGATGCGCACCACTCCGGACGAAGAGGAGGACTGGCCGTAACTAGCCACGGCCATAAAGTCAAACGATACTGGTATAGATATCGCCCGCACCAGGTCGGCCATAAAGATAGTCGAGCCCTTCAGGATGCCTACGGCTAAAAGCTGCCGGCTTCCGGCGTAATCAGCCGAAATTTGACGACCCAACTCGGCCACCCTGGTTGCGATCTCACGCGCCGAGACCAGGATGCGGTCGAGATCGGCACGCATACCTTCAACCCCTGTCAAGCTCGAAATACCGGAAAAAATCTGGCCTATTATATCAGGAAAAACTCCGGAATGTCAATGCGAACGGGCCGGGGGGATGTCCCCCTTCCGCCCGCCGCTCCGAGCCGATCGTTAGATCCGCAGGAAACTTTCCCCGGGAAACTCCCGGGTCTTTGCGTTCTACTATCATAATATAATTACAGGGCACAAAAGTGGGAAACGGTGGCGTCCCGCACCACCGTTTCCCAAAAACGGCTTAGGGATTTTGGTTATTCCTCTTTTTCCTTCGGTGCCGTTTCTGGCGGCTCAATGGCGATCTCTTTGTTGTAATCCCAAAACTCAATGTCAATCAACAGGCGCTGGTTTGGCGCGCTCTTGCTCCTGGCAGTGATGTTGGCTTTGGCGATGCGCTGGTCCTCGGTGTCAATCCAAAGTCGGTAGTCAAAGTCGGTAAACTGCATCTCCAGGAAGGGGTTTATGACCATCGGCTTGAGCTCCAGGACATCCTGTGCCCGGCCAAGACCTCCTTCCCGTCCGACATAGGCGATTTCGGGTACATCCTTAAAGTTTAGCACGCCCAGCGGATTTAGTTCGGTGATAAACAGTTCCGACTGGGCCAGACGGTTGCCCTTGAGAACCAACCACTGGCCGGTGATCTGATCCTTCATATAGGTGGTATCCTCAATCTGAATCATTTCGATGGGACTGTTGATGAGAGTGCCCTTGATGTAAACCCGGTCGGGCATCACCGCGGCCCCCTCGATCTGGCTGAAGTAACTGCTCGCTTCCCCCTCGGTCTCTAGTCTAGAGTCAATCCGGTATCTATAGGACTCACTGGCGCGTGTGTTTTCCAAAGCCTCGGTCAATAAAGCGTCCGCTTCCACCCCGGTACCCGTTGTACAGCCCCTCAACCCCATATACCCCAGCGCCAGCGCCGCCACGAAAACGAGTGCCACCAAAAACCGGGGGCGGGAGATCACCACCCAGCGCATAAGGACCCCTCCCAGGTAAGATTACGTACCCCGAGCAGCACCCCGGCGCACAGTAATGGATACGCCAGCCGCGGCAAAAATATGTCCGCCGATGCCTACCCGGGCATCTTTAACCAACCCCGGTTTTACGTTATAATCGGGATTAAGGACAGCCTCAGATCCTGTTTTTGGACTCCAATTTTCTTAAAACAAGGGGGCCCCAGCTTGGCACGAATTATCCCGATCCGGGGACTGCGTTACAATCCGGCCTTAGTCCAGGACCTGTCCCTGGTGGTCACCCCACCGTATGACGTCATCGATCAAGAGGCCCAAAACCGGTATTACGCGCGTCATCCCTACAATATTATCCGGCTGGAGTACAGCCGGATGCACCCGGAGGATAACGAACAGCATAACCGCTACACGCGGGCGGCGGCCACCTTCCGCGACTGGCGGGCCCGGGGCGTGCTCATTCGGGAAAGTCAACCGGCCCTTTATCTTTATGAACAGGAGTTTGTACTAAAAGGACGGCGCTATACCCGGCGGGGCTTTTTCGGCGCCATCCAATTGGAACCGTACAGCACGGGCACGGTTAGACCGCATGAAGAAACCCTGCCGCACGCTAAGCGGGACCGTTATCAGCTTCTCCAGGCCTGCCGGGCCAACTTCAGCCCCATTTTCGGCCTTTACGCCGACAAAGAATGCAGAGCGGCGGAAATCCTGGTTGAAGTAGCTGGTCCCAAACCCGCAGTGGCGTTCACCGATGAGATGGGTCAGACCCACCGCCTCTGGCCAGTAACCGACCCCGAGGCCATCAACCGGGTGCTCATCATCCTCGAGCGATACCCGGTGTTCATCGCCGACGGCCACCACCGCTACGAAACCGCACTGGCTTACAAGGAGGCGTGCAACGCCCCCGGGTTGCAGAATTGCGCCCTGATCGTACTGGTCAGTCTTTACGACCCGGGACTGGTGATTCTGCCGACCCACCGCCTGGTGAAAAATCCGAAAGAGATGGCACTTTCCGACTTCCTTAACGCTCTGACGGCACACTTCGAGCTGCGCCCCTTCACGGGTGAAACAAGCGCCTTTTTCGCCACCCTAGAACGGTTACCGAAACACTCCTTCGGACTGTACACCGGGTCCGGACGTTTCCATTTACTAACGCCAAAACCCGACACCAATCTGGAGCGGCTGATGCCGGCCGACCGGTCCCCAAACTGGAAGCGGCTAGAAGTTTCCGTGCTTCACCATGTAATCCTGGACAGGGTTCTGGGGCTCGACAGTACGCGTTGGGCGGATGAGGACCATCTGAAATACACACGGGAAGAGGAAAAGGCCCTGGCCCAGGTAGACGCCGGGGGTTTTGACTACGCTTTCTTCCTGAAACCCCCGGAGGTAGGCGAGTTGGTTGCGGTGGCCGAAGACGGAGAGCGCATGCCCCAAAAATCCACCCACTTCTATCCCAAGCTGAGCACCGGGCTGGTGATCCATGCCTTCGATCCCTAGACCAGGGTTTCAAGAGCAGAAAAACGGCGTCCACATGCGCCAGCGCTTCCTCCGGCACCGCCGAGGCGTGCATCCCGCCCATAACCACCGGTACAACGCAGGCCCGGAATTCATCGGCAATGGCGTAGGCCCGCGGCGCCACCCCGCCGTTAAGGCGGTGATGCCGGCCAAGTCCACCCGGGCATCGAAATTGATATCCCGAAATCGATATCCCCGAAGCTTTCATCCAGGATCCGGACTTCAATTCCCGGCGGGGTCAGCGCCGCCACGGTAGCCAGGTTTAGCGGCGGGAAAATGGTTTTGGTTTTCGTCCTTTAGCTTGCGCCATGCCGGGACGATCAGCAATACTTTCATGGAGCCGATACTCCCGCGCTGGGGCTAGGATCCGGACGCCTCCGCCTGCGCCCTGCCGCCGGCCAGGATTTGGGCCTGCCGGCCCCAGTTTTCGGCGCATTCCAGCAGTGCCTCGGCCGTTTCCAGGGCATCGATGGCGTGCACCTGGGTGGGATGTGCACCGGACTCGCGTACGATTTCAGCCAAAGCCAACGGGTTGTCGATCAGCGGACAGGGCTGCAGCATGTTATTATTGAACGGCTGGCGCTTTTGATATGCCTGAAAAATGGGTGAACGCAGGGCCTCTTTCAAAGACATTTCCTTAATATTGCCGTTGGCGTAATGAATGAAAGCACAGGGCTCAATTTCACCAGCCGCGTTGATGTGGAAGTACCGGCGGCCACCGGCAATACACCCCTGGGTCAGTTCCCCGTCATTCCAAAAGTCAAACACCGCGATGGGTTTGGTCTGCCGCCACTCCTGTACCTTGCGGTACATGAGCGCCCGCTGCTCCGGCGTGGCCATGAGTTCGGTGTCCACGTCCTTCCCCACGGGCACGTAAGTAAAGAGCCAACCAAACAGGCATCCTTTCTCGATCATCAGGTCGATAAAGGCGTCTGACGCTATTTCCTCGGTGTTCTTTCGGGTATAGGTGGCCGAGAACCCGAAAATTAACCCGGCCGCCCGCATCAAGTCCATGGCATGCATCACCCGATCGAAGACACCGCGGCCGCGCCGTGCATCGGTCGCCTCGCGGAGCCCCTCTACGCTGAAGGCCAGGGTGAAGTTTCCGACCTCCGCCAATTGGCGCACCAAATCCTCGGTCACCAGGGTGCCATTCGTGTAGGCGTGGAAAGCCATGTCGTTGTACTTTCTGGCCAGCGCCAGCAAGTCGGACGCGCGCAGCAGCGGTTCGCCCCCCGAGTACACGATGAAATAGATGCCGAGTTCGCGCGCTTCGCCCAGGATCCGGTCCAGCGTTTCCAGATCCAACTCCGGACGCTGGTCGTAGTCCCCCGCCCAGCAGCCCGTGCAGTGCAGGTTGCACCGCGCCGTCGGGTCGATCAAAATGGTGTAGGGGACGTTGACGCCTTCCCGGTCGGAGACTTCCCGCTGCCGCGGAATACCGTAGAACCAGGAGTTAATAAGGAAATTACGCACCAAACATTCCCGGCTCTTCGGCTGTACCTCACGTAGCACACGCCGGGCCAGTTTGTGCCAGTTGCTGTCCGGGTCAATGAGCCACTTTCGGGCGGTCCGGATTTGCTGTTTATGTTTATCTTGGCGGGCCAAGCGCTCGGCCCAATCAATCAGTAACGGCAGGTTTTTCTCCGGATCACGGGCCAGGTAATTAAGCCCCTGCTGCAACACTTTTTCTCCCAGGTAGGCCTCCATCCTTCTAACCGTGGACATTGCGTTCACACCCCCTTGTCGGCTTATGATCGTCAGAACCGGCACCCGCTCCAGCCGGTTATAAACCAAGAACACCCGTTCAGCCCGGAATCCGGGAAATAACGGGTGCCATTGGTGCGTACAGGAGGCGAAACGCCCCCCGTAAAACAGATGCTACTTTTTCCGGGCTGTCGAACTGACCGAAAACTGCGGGTCAACTGCCGGTATTCTTATTATTTCAATATATGCCATATAACGCCATACTGTCAAGTTAAAAAGGCGGGTTAAAACCCGCCCTTATCCTTCTTCACTTTTTGTCCCCTGCTCTCCCCGATCAGCAGATCCGCGGCAGCGGGGCACCGGCCAGGAGATCCAGGTACTTGGTCCCCCCGAGCGCCGTTTTGAGATACACGTTACCCTCGCCACTCCGAACTTCGCCAATGATCCGGGCCTCGCGGCCCAACTCGTGGTCACGCAGCAGCGCGAGCGCCTGATCGGCCTTCTCCGGCGCTATAACCGTCAGGAATTTACCCTCGTTGGCCAGGTACAGCGGATCAACGCCCAGCATCTCGGCCGCCCCCCGGACCACCGGTCCCACAGGGATGGCGGATTCGGACAGCCAGATGTCTACCCCGGCAGTAACGGCAATCTCCTTGGCCGCAGTCGCCAGCCCGCCTCTGGTCAAGTCCCGCATCAGCCGGACGCCGGGGCCCAGTTCGGCCAACAGGTGACCGGTGATCCGGTTAAGGGCCGCGCAGTCGCTGACCACCTGGTCCGCAAAGCCGAAGCCCTCCCGCGCGGCCAGTACGGCCATACCGTGGTCACCCATGTTTCCGTTAACCAGGATTAGGTCTCCCGGTGCCAGGCGGTGATAACCCAGGTCGGTGCCGGGTGCGATCACACCCACGCCGGTGGTGTTGATGAAGATCTTGTCCAGGTGCCCCCGCCCGACTACCTTGGTGTCGCCGGCGACCACCTGAATCCCGGCCTCCCGGCATGTTTCGGCCATCGACGCCACCACCCGTTCCAGGTCGGCCAGCGAAAAGCCCTCCTCGATCAGGAAAGCCACCGTCAAATAATGGGGTTCGGCGCCGCTGACCGCCAGGTCGTTGATGGTACCGCACACGGCCAGCTTGCCGATGTCCCCGCCCGGGAAAAAGGGTGGATCGATCACAAAGGAGTCGGTGGTTACCGCCATCCGACCTTCCCCAACCGGCAAAGCGGCGGCGTCGGTCAGCTCGCCAAGCACCCGGTTCCCCAAGTAGCGCAGGAATAAGCCGGTGACCAGTTCGTGCGTCAACCTGCCGCCGTCGCCGTGGGCCAGCAGGATCACATCTTGTTCGACCTTATTCACGAGCACCTACCGCTCCCCTCCGCTCATATTGGTAGAAGGCGGCGCAGGCGCCTTCGGACGACACCATACACGGACCCACCGGGTGAGTAGGCGTGCAAGCTGTAGCAAAGAGCTTGCACTCCCGCGGGGTTAGTTTGCCCTTCAGGAGATCGCCGCACCGGCAACCTTGGGGAATCCGCGGTTCGGCCACCTCGGGCGCGAAACGGGCCGCAGCGTCAAAAGCGCGATATTCCGGTTTCCACTGCAACCCGCTGTCCGGGATCACCCCGAAACCCCGCCAGGAAACGTCGGTGGGGTCAAAGAACTGCTTCAGCAGGGCTTGGGCCCGCGGGTTACCCTCTTCCCTGACCACCCGGGTGTAGCCGTTCACCACCCGGGCCTCCCCGGCCAGCACCTGCTGCAGCAGGTGGTACAACGCATCCAGGATGTCTAAGGTTTCAAAACCACTGATCACCGACGGTAATCCGTATTGGTCGGCGATAAAATCGTAGGCCCGCCGCCCGATGATCGCCGAAACATGGCCGGGTAGGATAAACCCGTCCAACCGCAGTTCAGGGTCGGCCAGTAGGGCGTGCAAGGCCGGGGGTACGACCTTGTTGGCCGAAAACACACTGTAGTTCTTTACACCCTGGGCCTGGGCCTGGGCCACACTTAAAGCGATGGCCGGTGCCGTAGTCTCAAAACCAACGCCCAGGAAAACCATCTGTCGCCCCGGGTTGGCTTCGGCCCACTGCACGGCGTCCGCGGGGGAATAGAACACCCGGACGTCCGCGCCCCGCGCCTTTTCCTCTTCCAGCGAGGTCGTACTGCCGGGCACCCGGACCATATCACCAAAGGTACCCACCGTGACTCCGGGCAGGCGCCCAAAGGCCACCATGGTGTCGATGTCGCCGTAGTCGGTTACACAGACCGGGCAACCCGGTCCGCTCCTGAGTTCCAATTTGCCGTCCAAAAGGCTCCTTAAACCCGCCCTGGAGATCGCCACCGTATGGGTACCGCAGACCTCCATAAATACGGGGGGACGCCCCAGTTTCTCCCGCGCGCGCTCGGCCAGGACAAAAACCCGTCCCAGCAACGCCCGGCCGGTTTCAGCGTCACGAAACCTGTCCAGGATATGCATCTTTTAAAATCTCCTCCCACAGCTTGAGCCGAATCTTAGCCTCTTCCACGTCCAATTTCTCAATGGCGTAGCCGGTATGCACAATCAGGTACTCTCCGGTCTGCACTTCGCCCACCAGAAAAGTGCTGATCTCCCGCTGCACCCCGAAAATCTCAATCACGGCGCGGTCGCTTTCCGGCTTCACTTCCACCACCAGACCCGGAATCCCTAGACACATTGCTTCCACCTCCGGTATGCTATTACGGCCTGTCCCAGACAAAGACCCCCGTCGTTAGCCGGTACCTGCTTATGCGTTAAAACCCGAAAACCGTCGGCCCTCAGAGCCTCGCGGGCCCGCAGGAAAAGGTAACGGTTCTGCCAGGTGCCGCCGCTTAAGGCCACGGTTTTTAACCCCGTCGCCGCGCCCACCCGGCGCACGGCGTCCCGCACCATCGCCAGCACGGTGTTGTGAAAGCGGGTAGCGATGACCCCGGCGTCCACACCTTGAGCCAGGTCCTCCACCACGCCGGCGATGATGCCGAACGGCAAAATCACCTTTTGTTCGATTGAATAAGGATAAGGCGGGAGTTTCCGGCCCTGGTCATCGTCCAGGACCAGTTCGCCCAACTCAATGGCCGCCTGGCCTTCGTAGCTGTTCCGGGTGCATACGCCGGTCAGCGCAGCCACCGCATCAAACAACCGGCCGCAGCCAGCGCTTAACGGCGCGTTGAAACCCCGTCTGACCATTTGACACACCACGTCCAGTTCTCGACCCCGCGTACCAAACCGTTCCCCGGCCACCCGTTCGCCCTCCGTCCCCAGACCGGTCAGCAGGTAGGCCACCGCTGTCCGCCAGGGCTGGCGCACCGCCGCCTCGCCGCCGGGTAGGGGCACGGGGGCCAGATGCATCTCCCGCTCGAAATCCAGATAATCCCCCGTGAGCACCTCGAAACCCCACAAAGTGCCGTCCGGACCGTAGCCGGTACCGTCCAGGATCACCCCGATCGCCCGCTCGTCCAGACCGTTGTCCGCCAGGCAAGACGCCAGGTGGGCGTGATGGTGCTGCACCGCAAATCGCGCCACGGCCGGCACCTTTTCGGCCAAGCGTGAAGAACGGTAGTCCGGATGCAAATCGTAACCAACCACTTCGGCCTTGATATCCAACAGCCGCTGAAAGTTTGACAAACTGTGAAACAGGTTTTCCTCGCCTTCGATGCTATCTAATTCGCCGATATGCTGGCTCACAAAAGCCCGTCCCTTTTTCAACAGGCAGAAGGTGTTTTTCATTTCGCCACCGATGCCCAGCACCACCGGCCCGTCCCCGGTGGGCACCGGCACCGGTGCCGGCACGTACCCCCGCGAACGGCGGAAAAGCTGTATTTCCCCGTCCATCACCGCCGCCAGTGAATCGTCGCACCGATTGACGATCTCCCGGTTGTGCCAGAGGAACGCGTCGGCGATCCCGCCCAGTTCCTCCAACGCCCGGTCATTGTCCTTAGCCAGCGGCAGTTCGCTGTAGTTGCCGCTGGTCATGACCAGGAGGTCGAACGGCCCCCGAAACAGCAGAAAGTGCAGCGGGGTGTACGGTAGCATGACCCCAAGTGTTTGCAGTCCCGGGGCCAGTTCCCCCGGCAACCGGGCCTCCGGCCGGCGCCGCAGTACCACGATCGGTGCCTGCGGGGAGGTCAACAATTCGCGTTCGGCCTGATCCAAGTGGCAATAGCGGGCAACCGTCTCCAGGTCCCGCGCCATCACCGCGAACGGCTTGGCGGCGCGGCCCTTGCGCCGTCGCAACTCCCGCAGGGCTGCGGGGTTGTGGGCGTCGCAAGCCAGGTGAAAGCCACCGAGACTCTTCAGGGCCAGGATTTTCCCCTGGCCCAGCAACTCCCAGCAGATCTCGGTCCATTTCCCTGGCAACGAACGGCCCTGCCCGTCCACCAACTCGACCGCCGGGCCACAAACCGGACAGGCCACCGGCTGGGCGTGAAACCGCCGGTCGGTCGGATCGTGATACTCCCGGGTACAATCCAGGCACATGGGAAAAACCGACATGGAGGTTTTGGGCCGGTCGTAAGGCAACTCCCGGACGATGGTAAACCGCGGTCCGCAGTTGGTACAGTTGGTAAACGGATAGTGGTAGTGCCGGTCGGCCGGATCAAAGGTTTCCCGGGCACAATCCGGACAAAGCCCGACATCCGGAGGCACCAGGGCTTCAATCTCCCCGCCGGCCTGGCTGGCGGTAATCGCAAAACCGGTATAACCCGCGGGGGGCAGGGATTCCCAGGTCACTTCATCCACGCGGGCGAGGCGCGGCCGGTCAGACCGTACCTGCTCCAGAAAGCGGTGCACAGCCGCCGGTGGCCCCTCCGCCTCCACGATCACCCCCCGGCCCGCGTTCTGCACGCTGCCGCTGATCCCGCAGGACCGGGCCAGATTATAAATGAAAGGACGGTAACCGACGCCCTGGACGGTGCCCCGGACCGTTATCCGGTAACGAACCGTTTGTGCCGCACGATCTCCCTGAGCCAAGCACACCACGCCTCTAGGCCCTCGCCGGTGGCGGCGGAGGTAACAAAGATAAGGATTTCCGGCTTAAGTGTCCGGATTTCTTCCTGCACCTTATTCATATCAAAATCGGTATAAGGAAGCAAATCGCTCTTGTTGATCACCACGGCGTGCGATTCGCGGAACACCAGTGGATACTTCTCCGGCTTGTCGCCACCCTCGGCCACACTCAAAAGGGCTACCTTGTAGTCCTCGCCCAGGTCGAACTCCGCCGGGCAGACCAAGTTACCAACGTTCTCGATGAACAAAAGATCCAGGCTGTCCAGGTCGAGTTGGTCCAGGGCCCGGCCGACCATGTTCGCGTCCAGGTGGCAGAGCCCCGCGGTGTTTACCTGCACCACCGCGGCACCCTGACCGGCAATCCGTTCGGCGTCGCGGGTGGTGTAAATATCCCCCTCGACCACCCCGATGGCCAATTCGCCCCGCAGGGCCTGGATGGTCTTTTCCAGCAGGGTGGTCTTCCCGGCCCCCGGAGAACTGATTAAATTAACCGTCGGGAGATGCTGCAGCCGCTCCCGGTTCTCACGGGCCACCTGCTCGTTCGCGCGCAGAATCTTCTGCGCCATCACGACCTTCACCGGCATCTTCCTTTCCGTCGTCCCCTTCAAAGTAGTCTATGTACAGTTCCTGCCCGGCAACCAGTTCCGCGCGGCCGCCGCACTCCGGGCAGAAATAGGCCAGTTTCTCGCCCTCCGACTCCGCGCCGCAATGCGGGCAGCGCAGCCTCACGGGCACCGACTCGATCTCGAGGCGGGCACCTTCAAATATGGTCTCCGGAGACAGTACCGAAAACGCAAACTCCAAGGCATCGGGAATCGCTCCGTTCATCCGGCCGACGACCAGGCGCACCTTGGTCACCCGCTCAATGCCGTTGGCTTCCGCCACGCGGGAAACCTCGTCCATCACGGTCTGGATCAAACCGATTTCGTGCACCGGTCCGCCCCCTCCAGCCAACGCCGTATTTCCCGCCGCACGGCCTCGGCCGCGCGGGGCACCGCGCCGGACACCGCCGGATCCAGACCCATATGCCATGGTTCCACGTTGGCCACCGTAATCCCGATAACCACCACTTCGTCCGGCAGATCTTCCGGCATCGCCTTGCGTCCAAATTCCAGAGCGTCACGCACCCCGATATCATGCACCGACAGCGGCGGCGTTTCCTTGCGGGGCACTTCCTCCTCGCGCCAACGGATTACCTGGCCCGGGGGCATGCCTGCCGCCAGCACCGCGTCAACAATAACCGCCTTGTCATTTCCCAACATCAAATCTAACATCCCCAAACCAGGTGCACCGGCCTCATATATGGTGACCCCGTCGGGCCATGGTTCCTTTGCCACTTCCCGGACAACCTCGATCCCTACCGCATCGTCGCCGGCAAAAACGTTGCCGCATCCCAGAACCACGATTCTGCAGACCGCCAAGATTCCCTCTCCTTCCCACCGGGTGAGAGAGTCTTTTTCCTACACATTCGCCCCCTAACGCCCGTCTCCTCCACCGAAACGTGATAAAAAGCCCTTCCGGGAAAACCGAAAGGGCTTTCGCACAACAACGATCCGGACTTATTATCGGCTTAAGGTCTTTGCGAGCTCGCCCTTGCTGTCGTAAATATTGACTTTCAGTGGCAGCTCACCCAGAATAGCGTGGGTAGCGCAACTGAAGCACGGGTCGTAAGCGCGGAAGGCCATCTCGATCATGTTCAGCACGCCGTTGGTAATCTCTACTCCCGGCTTGATGACGGACATCGCCGCTTTCTTGACGGCCATGGAAATCGGGGCGTTGTTGTTGGTGGTACCCACGATCAGGTTGGCCTTGACCACGATCCCGTTCGCGTCCGTAGCGTAATGGTGGGTCAGAGTGCCGCGGGGTGCTTCCAGAATACCGACGCCTTCCTTCGGTACGCCGGTCGGAATGTTCCGGATGTCCGGACTGGTGACTTCCTCGTCCTGCGCCAGTTCCAGCAGGCGCTCGGCCGCGTACATCAACTCGACCAACCGCGCCCAGTGGGTGGCCAGCACGGCATGCACCGGACGGCCGCCCAGGGTCGCGAAGAACTTTTCGTAGGCCTCCTGGGCGAGCGGAGTGGCCATGCCGTCACAGGCGTTGATCCGGCCCAGCGGGGCCACCTGGTAAATGGCGGTGCCCGGACCTTCGGTGAAGCCGGTCCAGCCAAACTTCTTCAGGTACGGATATTTCAGGTAGCTGTACGGCTCGACGTGCTCGGCCACGTAGTCAACATACTCCCGCGGCGAATACTTGAACAGTTCCTTGCCCTCGGTGTCCACCACGCGCACTTTGCCGTCGTAGAAGTTGATCTTGTTATTCTCGTCCACCAGGCCCATGTAGTTGGTGACCAGCTTGTAGGTGTCACCCAGGATTAGATCCACGTAGGCCTGGTTCTTCAACACCACGTCGTCAAACAGCTTCAGGGAGAACTTGGCAAATTCCACGCAAGACTTGGCCATCTCCTCGACCTGTTTGCGCTCCTCCTCGGTGAGCCCCTTGCTCACGCCGCCCGGGAGAGTCCAGGCCGGATGGGTAGCCTTGCCGCCCAGCATCGCCTGAATCTGTTGTGCGTAGGCCCGGTGCTTGATCACCTCGCCGCCGATCTCCAAGCCTACCTTGCCGATCACGCCCAACACGTTGCGGACCGCCGGATCGGCATCGGGACCCATTACAAAGTCCGGCGCCGCCAGGGCGTAGAAGTGGGCGATGTGACTGTGCACGAAATGTGCACTGTAGAACAGCTCGCGCAGTTTCTTCGCCGCCGGTGTCGGCTCGACGCCGAACACCGCATCAATGGCCTTACCCGAGGCCAAATGGTGCGCGCCGGGTCAAACGCCACAGATGCGGCTCACGATCTGCGGTACTTCCTCGGCCGGGCGGCCCTCGCAGAATTTCTCAAAACCGCGTAACTCCGGAATCTGGAAGTAACAGTTTTCTACGGCCCCTGCATCGTCCAGGAAGATCTCGATCCTGCCGTGACCCTCCAGCCTGGTGATGGGATCAATAGTAACCCTCTTCACTTACTTTGCCCTCCTTAATAGCGATCCCGGCAACCCGTAACGGTAGAAAGTACCCGCCGGATCGACTATCCCGCTGATTATCCGGTCGGCCTCTTCAGGCGTGCCGGCGTCCACAACCGACGCCAGCGCCGAGATGTACTTGGCACCCTGATCGATTACGCCATCGACCGGCCCGTAGCAGCCGCGGCACGGCTGATTGGCGCTGGTACACTGGTTGCCGCAACCGGCTCTGGTCACGGGACCCATACAGGTCAGGCCCTGCTCCAGGAGGCACTTCTTGGGATCGACGATGATTTCGTAGGGTCGGTAGAATTTCTTGACCTTCTTCCCGGTTTTCTCACGCTCGCATTCGTCACACAGCGTCTTGTTGGAACAGCCGATGAACGCCCCCTTGGGCGGCAAGTTGCCGGAAGCGATGACCTGGATGACCGCCCAGATCTGGGCCGCCGTCGGCGGGCAGCCCGGCATAAAGTAGTCTACGTCCACTACGTCCGCCAGGCACTTCACGTCCTTATAAAACTCCGGCAGTTCCAGTTCGCCTTCGGGAACCCGGTACTTGGTTTGCGGATAAATACGCTCCGGGTTCTGGGTGGAGTCGCTCTCGATGTAAACCCGGTTCAAAATGTCGTCCCGGCGCTTGAAGTTGGCCAGCCCCGGGATGCCACCCCAGATGGCGCAGCTGCCGAAAGCCACCAACACTTTGGATTTTTGCCGCAAGAGTTTGGCAACGTGCTCACCCTCGGAGTTCCGGATAGCACCGTTGAACAGACATACATCAATGTATCCGTCCGCGTATGCTTCAACATCGGCATACTTAAAATCCAAGGCCACCGGCCAGAACACAATGTCGGCCACCTCGGCCAAGTCCAAAATTTTCTCGTTGATGTCCAAGATGGCCACGTCACAGCCGCCGCAAGCCGCCGCCCAGTAGGAAGCTAACTTTAACTTGCTCATATTAACCCTCCCCACCGGCAGCCGCTTTTTGGTCCCGCTTGAACGGCCCTAGCTGCCGAACCTGCTCGGTAAACTCGGTCATCACCTTGGCGAATTTGGTACCCTCGGCCGAAGAAATCCACTCCAGCCGCACTCTACCATCCTCGACGCCCAGTTGTTCCAGGACCTTCTTCATCAGTTGGTAGCGCCGCATGGTCCGGTAATTGCCACTAACATAGTGGCAGTCGCCCGGGTGTCAACCAGCCACCAGGACGCCGTCGGCTCCGTCGCTCAAGGCCTTGAAAACAAACTGCGGGTCGACCCGCCCCGAACACATCACTCTGATGATCCGGGAATTGGGGGGATACTGGAGCCTGGATACGCCCGCCAGGTCCGCCCCGCCGTAGCTACACCAGTTACACAGAAAGCCGATAATCTTCGGTTCAAACGTTTCTTTCGCCATTCCCGCCCCTTCTTTCTGGAAGAGTTTGAAGACAGAGGTTCCGCACTACTTTGCCTTGCCTTTTTTCTCACCCCCAACATCAAGACTTAATTCGCTTCTTAAAGGTCGTGCGCACGCGCACGTGACTGTCACGTGACTGTTTAGAAACGCCGATTAGTTAACCAAAGTCGCATAAAGAAGAAACCACCCACAACAGCTTGCCGCAGGCCGTTTTGGCCCAACTTGTCCGAATTTACTAATATATTCTAACAAAAAGACCCGCACGTTTCAATCACAAATCACAATTGTGAGACTACTGCTTTAGCCGCGGACCCGAAACCCGCAGTACCAACCGTTCACCATCCGCCGCCCGTAATGGACTATGTTGATCAATTCGTCAAGGCGCATTAAAATCCCTGCAACAAAATAAACAATCGCCCCCGCGGAAATATCGATTGCCACCCTTAGTAACAGTCCGAATCCCGTAGCGGCGAGCAAACGGGCCAGCAACAAATCAACGCCGTACACGGCTATACCCATCACTCCGGCCGCCGCCAGCACCCCCCCACAAAAACGCAGCATGTCCGCCGAGATCAACCCCGGAAACCGCCGCTGCAAAAGCCAGACCAGGAGCACCGTGTTCAAGAGGGCGGTAATGGAAGTACCAAGGGCCAGTCCGGCGTGCGCCAAAGGCCCGACCAAGACGATGCTGGCCAGCAGTTTCACCGCCAGGGTGCCGATGGTCACGTACACCGGCGTCTTCATATCCTGCACCGCAAAAAAGCCGCGGCTTACCAGCATCACCAGGCAGTGCCCCACCAGGCCGACGGCAAAGAACAAAAGGGCTACGGCGGTCATCTCGGTAGCCCGGACGTCGAAGGCCCCCCGCTGGAAAAGCAGAGTGACAATGGGTTCCCGCAAGAGGACTATGCCGACCACGGCCGGCACCGTCAGCAGAAATACCACTTTAATCCCCCGCCCCAGGGTCCGGGCCATTTCGGCCGGATGGCCCTCGGTGATGTGTCGGCTCAGGGTAGGGAAAATCGCCGTGGATACCGCCAATACAAACAAACTCTGGGGCAACTGGATCAGCTTGTTCGCGTAGTTCAGCGCGGCGATGCTGCCCTCGGCCAGCCCGGAGGCCAGCACCCAGTCGATCATCAAATACACCTGGTTCACGGAGAGGCCCAGGGTAAGCGGCAGCATCAGGTAGAGCACCCGTTTTACCTCGGGATGGCGCAAGTTCAATTCCGGAGAATAGCGGAAACCGACCCGGCGCAACACCGGCACCTGGATCAGGGCCATAGTGGCGGCACCGCCCAGCACACCGGCGGCCAAGCCGTACACTCCGTAGTAATTGCCCAGGAACAGGGCCCCAAAAATGATGACGATGTTCATGGCCGCCGAACCGAAGGCCGGTAAGCCAAAAACCTGATTGGCGTTGAGTATCCCCATGAACAGTCCGGCCAGGCTGAAGAAAATAATTGAGGGCAGCATCATTATGGTCAGCTGTACCGAAAGCCGGAAAGTTTCCGGAGCAAAACCGGCGCCCAGGATGCCCACGATCGACGGTGCCAGAAGCATTCCGAACACGGCCGCGCCCGCGGTGAATACGATGAGGGCGTTAGTCACCAGGCTGCAGAGCCGCCAGGCTTCATCCCTCCGGCCCTGGGTAACGTATTCGGTAAAGATGGGTACGATTACGGTAGCCAGAGCGATACCGGCCACGGCGTAAAAGATGTTGGGAATGGTGTAGGCAACATAATAGGCGTCGGTAACATGGGTCGCGCCGAACTGGTGGGCGATGGCCGCCTCCCGGCCCAATCCGAGGACCCGCGAGAGGGCCAGCATTATCATGACGATCAGGGTCGCCCGCGCGACCGTTTGTCCAGTTGACATTCCCAACGACCTCGGTTTGAAGCAAGAATTCAGAATCCAGAATTCAGAATCCAGAATGAAGACTCAGAAGGAACTAATAAAGATCCCATTCAGATCAGCGGAAACTCCGGAAAGGCCGCAGACTGCCTGACACTGACAGACTTCTGGATGCCGAATTCTGACTCCTGAATTCTAATACTAGCACCCCGCCCCTTCCCCGACAAGCGGCAAAAGCGCCGGGCAAAAGTGCACCTGATCGTGGTGCAGGTTTGCAAACCACCGGCCGATTCGTTTATAATAGCCCCAAACGTGCTTGGCCGTGCTACCCGGCCAACGATTTTGCGGGGGGAGGAAACGGTGCCCGAATGGAGAAGGGATCCCATCCTGGACCGCTGGGTTGTAGTTGCCCCGGAGCGAAGCCAGCGGCCTTCCGATTTCCAGGTGGAACGGTCACCCCGCAAGTCGGGCCGCTGCCCGTTTTGCCCCGGGAACGAAGCGAACACCCCGCCCGAAGTGCTGGCTTACGGCCCCCCAGAACGGACGCCGGATACCCCCGGGTGGCACGTGCGTGTAGTCCCCAACAAGTTTCCGGCAATCCGGGACCTGCCGCCTGACGCGGGCCGACGCGGTCCCTACCGGTGGATGAACGGTATGGGACGCCACGAAATCGTAATTGAAACCCCGGAACACACCGCCGACCTTGACGGCCAAAGCCCGGCGCAGGTGGCCGAGGTGCTGCGCATCTGGGCCGAGCGCTCCCGGCAGTTGGCCCGCGATCCCCGTTGGCGTTACGTCCAGGTGTTTAAGAACGTGGGGCACTCCGGCGGCGCCTCCCTGGAGCATAGCCACTCCCAGATCATCGCCCTCCCCTTTGTACCGGCCCGACTGCAACGGGAACTGGCGGCTTTTGTCCGCTATCGCCGGGATACCGGCCGGTGCGTGCTGTGCGAGATGGTCGCCTGGGAACTGGCCGACAGGCAACGATTGGTCTACCGCCACGGGGGTTTTGTCGCTTTTGCGCCTTTTGCCTCCCGTTTTCCGGGCGAAGTCTGGATCACACCGCGGCCGCACACCTCGGACTACACCACGCTTAACGCCGGCGATCGGCTGGCGCTGGCCCAAACACTGCTTGGCGCCATCCAAGCCCTGGTCAAAACATTCGACCGGCCGCCATACAATCTGGTGTTACATACCGTCCCGGTCGGCGCGCGGGAAGCAGACGCCTACCACTGGCGTTTGGAAATCCTGCCCCGCCTCAGCATTACGGCCGGATTCGAACTGGGCACCGGGTGCTACATCAACCCTTTGCCGCCGGAAGTTGCCGCCGGGTGGCTGCGGGACCAAAAAGCATACGGGAAGGAGAAAACCAATGACCCCGAACAAACCGGTCAGCATTACTGATTACACGCCCCTGGTCGGTCAGGAAAAAATCGAAGAACTGCTTAGATTTGGCGAGGAACTGAAAGGCCTGAAACTGCAGCAAATCAATTCGGCTCGTTTTGGCGGCGGAGTAGCCGAAATGCTGCTTTCGCTGATCCCCCTGGAACGGTCCCTGGGCTTGGACGTTACCTGGGACGTGATTGAAGGCGATCCGGCCTTTTTTACCTACACCAAGACGATGCACAACTTTCTCCAGGGCAAACCCGGCACGCTGGATTTGCTGGGGGCTAAGGCCTACTGGGAGACCAACCGGCGCAATTACCCGCTGGTTAACGAAAGCGCGGACGCCGTGTTGGTCCACGACCCGCAGCCGGCCGGACTGATCACCTATGTCCCCGAGGCGGTACGCCGCCGCCAGAAGTGGCTCTGGCGTTGCCATATTCAGACTTCCCGGGAAGTCTGTACGCTCATGAACCCGATTCGCCCCCTGATCGAACTTTATGATGCCGCCGTTTATTCTTCTACCCGGTACTGCACGTGGGGTACCAGATCGTTTATCATTTTGCCGTACATCGACCCGCTGTCGGACAAAAACCGGGAGTTGACCGAAGCAGAAATCCAGAGCGTTTTGGAACGGCATGGCATCGGGGACCTCGATGAAAAACCGCTGATCACCCTGGTTTCCCGCTTTGACCCCTTCAAAGGCCACGCTTACGCCATCGAGAGTTTCGCGGCGGTGCGCAAAGAACGACGTTGCCAGTTGCTGTTGGTCGGGGGCACCGCCAGCGACGACCCGGAAAACGAGTTGATTCTGTCCGAGATCCTGGAAAAAACCGCCGGCATGGAAGACGTGCGGGTGCTAAACCTCCCCGCCGACAGCCACCGGGACATCAACGCCCTCCAGCGGGCCTCGGCAATCATCCTGCAGCCCTCGGTCAAAGAGGGATTCGGGCTGACCGTTACCGAGGGACTGTGGAAGCGCAAACCGGTCATCGCCGGCGATACAGGCGGCATTCCCGCCCAGATTGCGGACGGCTACAACGGCTACCTGATCAACCCGGGAGAGGCCGGCGTACCGGAAATGACGGAACGGATCATTTTTCTGTTAGATAACCCCGTCATCGCCCGGGAGATGGGCCGGCGCGGGTGGGAAACCGTCCGGGAGCGCTTTTTGATTACCCGGGGACTGTGGGACGAGCTGATGCTTATCAAGACGATGCTACAGCATCCTTAAGGCCGCTTTGGCCGCTGGGGCGCCAGGATCAAAAAAGACCGCGTTTTTCTTCCGCTACGCCCATAAATCACGGCTGGTTTCCCTCTAACAATTATGGTATCATAAAGTAGTAATCTAAACAAATAATAATCTAACAAAAATTTAACACAGGGTGCCCCGCCTAACAGTCAACCTGATCAACCGCACAATCTTACTCCGAATGGTGAACCTGCCGGGGTTCCCGCCGGCAGGTTTCGATCTCCAACGGCCGGCTGCCGGTGATTAATGCGCCGCAGGCGTTGGTTTCTGCCCCGTCGGAAACCTGGGAGGTGATAGTGATGAGTAACCCCAAAACCCTGGAGCGCCTGCTCGTAGTTTCCAACCGCGGACCCTTGGTCATCAAGGAAACGGCTGTCGGAACCTCGGCTTCCCGGGCGGTAAGCGGCCTGGTATCGGCGGTGGAGCCCGTCATTGAAAAAACCGGCGGCACCTGGATCGCCTGGTGTGGGCGCAAGACGAACCCGCCGGGCGCGGGAGGCACCTGGCCGGTGCCCAGCATCCAACCCCGCTACGTAGTGCGGGAGCTGACCCTGACCCCACACGAGTACCGCAACTATTACCTGGGTTTTGCCAACGGCTGTCTGTGGCCGCTGGCCCACAGTTTCATTGACCGGTGTGTCATTGATTTGCAACAATGGGAGGCCTACCAGGCGGTGAACCGCCGTTTTGCCACCGCAGCCGCCCAGGAATGGCGGGAGGGCGACGTGGTTTGGGTACACGATTTCCATCTGGCCCTGGTACCGGAAATGCTGCGGCGGGAGCACCCCCAGGCCCGAATCGCTTTTTTCTGGCATATTCCCTTTCCGTCCTACGACATTTTCAGTACGTTACCTTGGGCCCGGGAGTTGCTGCGCGGTCTTTTGAACTGCGACAGCCTAGCCTTTCATTCCGACCTTTACGTGGACAACTTCCTACACTGCGCCTCCCGGATCCTGGGCCTGAAAGTCCCGCGCGGCGACCGGACCTTCTACTGGGAGGGCCGGACCATCAGCGTGCGGGCCCTGCCCATCGGGATCGATACCGAGCGCTTCCGCGCCCTGGCGTCCGATCCCCGGGTACGGCGGCAGGCAGCCGCCATCCGCCGCGCCGTCGGTACACCCATCTTGGTTCTGGGGGCGGACCGGCTGGATTACACCAAGGGCATTCTGGAACGCCTGCAGGCGATTGAGATCTTCCTGGAGAAGTATCCGGAGTACCGCCGGGAAATCACTTTCCTGCAGGTAGCCGTGCCCACCCGCACCGAGTGGAAGGATTACCGGGAACTCCGCCGGGCGGTCGAAGAAACGGTGGGCCGGATCAACGGCCGGTTCGGAGAACAGTGGCGGGTACCGGTACGCTACCAGTTCCGCTCCTTAAGCCCAGAACAACTGGTCGCGCACTACCTGGCGGCAGACATCGCCCTGGTCACCCCCTTGCGGGACGGCTTAAACCTGGTAGCCAAGGAATACGTCGCTTGCCGCTTGGACAACTCGGGGGTCTTGATCCTCAGCCCCTTTGCGGGGGCGGCGGAACAGCTGACCGAGGCGGTAACAGCCAACCCTTATCACCCACACCACGTCGCCGAGCAACTGCGTTACGCCGTGGAAATGTCGCCGGAGGAAAAGTCCCGCCGGATGAAGCTTTTACAACAAACGGTGGAAGAATACGACCTCACCTACTGGTGGCAAAGCATTTTAGATAGCCTCGCCGAAACCCGCCCGCGAAAAGTACAACCCCTTTCCTGGAAAGCCACGCCCGGTTGGGGCGAAGCCCGGATCAGGTAAAGGGTGGAGACAGCCATGCGCCTGTTCCTGTTCCTCGATTACGACGGTACCCTGGTCCCCATCGCCGCAAGACCCGCACAGGCCGTCCCCCCGCCGGAACTTCTGCAACTGCTGCAAAAGCTGGTGGGGCAAGACGACTTGCGCGTCGCGGTCGTCAGCGGGCGTGACCTACAAGACCTCGAGTCTCTCCTACCGGTCCCCGGCCTGTACTTGGCCGCCTGTCACGGCGCCGTGATCAAGACGCCCGGTGCCACTCCGTACACCCTGATCAGGGGCGCCGACCGGCAGCAGTTGGAACGTTTGGCGCGGGCCGCCCAAAACCTGATCGCCGGCCGCCGTGGCTTTTTGGTGGAACCCAAAGCCTTCTCCCTGGCCTTCCACTACCGGCTGGCCGACCCCGCGGAAACCGCACCGGTCCTGAGGGAGTTTCTGGCCGTGCGGCAACACCACTGTCCCGCTCCGGACTGGGAGACCATTCCGGGACACAAGGTGCTCGAAGTACGACCGGCCGGGGTAAACAAGGGTGCCGCTGTACTGCACCTCCTGAACCAGTGGCCCGGCGCCTTCCCGGTGTATATCGGCGACGACCGCACGGACGAGGATGCCTTCCGCGCCCTTGCCGGGCGGGGGCGAACCATCCTGGTCGCCGATCATCCCCGGCCCACGGCAGCGCAAGAGTGTCTCCCCCGCGCCGCCGTCCTCGCCCTCCTCCACCGCCTCGCCGCGGGCGGCGCTTTTCCTGCTGCTGAAGAATTCCCGCGGTCCGGCGGATGACCTCCCGCCCGCTTTGGCGAAAGCGGTAAAATCACTCTCCTCCCAACACGGGCCGTGCCCGTATCTCGGCGAATACCTGCCCCGCTTCGGGATGCAATTCCTCAGCCTCGGCCAGCAGCGCGGCCGCCCGTGCCTGGTCACCCTTTTCCTCGGCCACCGCCGCCAGCCAGGCCAGGATCTCGCCCCTGGCCGCCGCATCATCGGTCTTGGCCGCCTCTTCCAGGGCGGCAGCCGCGGCGTCAAAGGCGCCCAGGAAATAGTGGGAGGCGCCGAGCGGGAACTGCATCTCCCGGGTGACGGTCAAACGCGGGCCGGACCAGAGCCTGATCTGGGTTTCGTTCAGACCGTCGGTGATAGCGGCCATGCGTTCCGGCACCGCCAGCGCCGCCCGGAAGTACGCGCCCGCTTTTTCCGTCTCGCCGTCGCCGAGCAATCCGTAGCCAGCCAGGAAAAGGGTACGGGCCAGGTTTTCGTAGCGGTGGCGGTTAAGCGGCGCCTTGGCCACCGCTTCCTCGGCACTGGCCGCCGCCGCTTCGTACGCCCCTTGGGCGTGGAGAATGTAGGCCCGCATTTCGTAAAAGACCGGATTGTACCGGCTTTTCCGGATGGCCCGCTCGATTTCGGTTCGCGCCGCATCCCATTGGCCACGGGCCCGGTAGACCTGGGCCAGCAGGTAATTGTACTCACCGTTGGCCGGGTTGTAGACCGTCGCCGCCTGGATGGCTTCCAGGCCCGCTTCCACTTGGCCCTGCCGGAGCAAGGCCACTCCCTGCCCCGCCTTCGCCGCGGCCGCCGACAGGGTCAGCGCCCCGCAGATGATCAGCCCGGCACAAATACCGGCCGCGGTCAGCCGGGTGTAGTTCGGGGGCACGTAGGACGACTGCTTGCGCTTCCGGCGGCGCTGCAACTCCGCGGCCGCGGCGACCGCCTTCGCTTCCCGTTCCAGGCCAACCAGCGTGCCAAAAAGTGCCCAGACCATCAGCGCCAGCGCGCCCAGTGAGAAATTGAAATCCAACGCCGAGTGTACCGCCACCGCCAGGCAGGCCAGAGTGATCGTCCAGACAAGAACCCGCCGTCCCGGATCCTGGCGGGCACCCCGATAAAACCGGTACGCCGTCCAGAAGAACACGCCCCAGATCGCCAGAAAGAGGATCATCCCGCCGAGGCCGGTTTCCACACCCACCTGCAGGTAGTGTCCGTGTACCTGCCGGCTGGTGAAAAGGTACGGTAAAAAAGCCTGGTAGGCTTCAGCCCAACCGCCACCCCCCCAGCCGGTGAGCGGCCGTTCCAGAACCATCTGCCAGGCAGTGCCGATGAAATAAAGGCGGTGTTCTAAATTGTGCCATTTCAGAACCCCCTGTACCTTCTCCCAATTCGTAAGCACAAAAACACCCGCGCTCAGGAAGGCCACGCCGAGACCGCCCAAGGCCAGAAACGAACCGCGCGCCGTAACCAGCGGCCGGAGTCTGGAACGCTCCAGCAACCCGTAGAGCACTTGGCCGGTCATGGCCAAAATCAGGCCCAACACAACCCAGAACCAGGCAAAGTCCAATTGGTCGGCGGCTACTGCCGCCAAAAAGCGGTTAATGGTCAAAAGGGCGGGAAGGCCGGTGAGCAGCAGGTGCGCCACCACCGGAAAGCGCCGGTCGGCAGGCAGCCCGATCAAAAACAGCGGCAGCAGGAGGCCGAAGATGATGAAACCTCCCTGGGACTTGGTGCCGAAGAACACGGTCAACAAAAAGAAATTGCCCACCGCATAGTAGTAAGGGTAAGGATCAACGCCCCGGAGCCACCGCGGCAATCCGTCCTGAGCCAAGGAGCTTCGCCCCCGAAATTCCGGCTCTAACAGCCGGCGCTGCCAGAAATAGACACCGATAAACAAAACGGCCATCAGGTAGTTGGCCAAGGCGTTCGGATACTGGAGGGAAGAATAGATCCGTCCGCCTAGAAAACCGTCCCGGATTTCGATGATCCCGGTGGCGGTCGCCAGGCCGGCCAGAGCCACCCCCACCGCGCTGAAGTAGATGACGTGGAACAGCCGGTGGGCGTCCGCCGCGGTAGTAATCACCCGCGCCGCAATCCAGAAGGCCAGGAAATACAGGAGCACCCGGACGATTTCGTCCACCGCCATCCCGGTATTCACCGCAAAAAAAGCACTGCCAACATATACCCCTACCAGGGCCAGCATCAGGTAGTCCAAAGGATGCTCAAACATCCGGTTCTCGTGCGCGGCAACCTTGGCCAGCCACACAAACCAGAACAAGACCGCGGTGATAATCAGGGCCCAGTACTGCTCGGAGGCAAAGAAAAGGCCCCGCAAATAAGGGCTGACAAAAAGAACGGCCATCAGGCCCCAAAAAGCGATGGCGTAAGAAAGCGGCCGGTTGCTGGGAACGGTGGTGGCAACCGCCTGGGGTTTCTTGCGGGCTTTGGCCATTAATAACGCTCCTTTTGAAAATATAGTTAATTAACAGGGAATTGAAACTAAAACCAATAACCAAAAATGGGAGGGTTGTCCCCCACATCCAGTTTACGGCGTTAAGATTCAAAAAGTCAACAATATCTGATGGCCACTATGAGTTAAATATCCGGGCAAATGAGGTTCGGGGAGGGAGTCATTACGCGCCGGTTGATCCCCCATAAGACCGAATTCCGCATAGACCCCACGCTGCAGTCGGGAGAAATCAAAATCCTGGTCCGGGAAGGGAAAGGTATGAAATCACCATCTACGAGGCGGCCATCGCGGGTAACGAAGTGGTACACCGGGAACTAATATCCCACAAGCGGGTCGAGCCCCAAAACGCCGTCATCCTCATCGCCTCCGCCGGTAAAAAACGCTATAACACCGACAAATGACCGCTACCCGGACGAAGGTTTTGAATCCGCTCCCGGGGGCTAACAATGGAGACGATGCGCACGCCGAAGTTGTCGTTTACCACCACCACTTCCCCCAAAGCTACCAGGGCGCCGTTCACCAGCACCTCCACCGGTTCATCAGCCAGTGTGGCCAACTCCAGGATTGAACCCGGCGCCAGTCCGAGGACCTCTTTGATCGGCCGCCTGGTCCGGCCCAGAATTACGGTGACCTTCAGCGGCAGATCTAGAATCAGCTCCAGCTTCTCCTGGGAAAGCCCCGGCAGTTCGGCGGACGTGCCCGGCCCCGGCCGGCTTTCCGGTGCCTGCAAAGGTACTGTTCCGGACCCCGGCCCGGGCTCCGGCTTGGGTTCCGGCTTGGGTTCCGGCTTGGGTTCCGGCTTGGGTTCCGGTGCCGGCGGGGGCACGGCCGGCGCCTCATCCTTCGCCGGAACGGGTTCGCTCCCCAGTCCCTGCCACAGGAGGGCCGCTTCCTGCTTGGCCGTTTCGATGGTCATGATCTGGAGCAACTCGGTGTCAATCAGTTCGCCCACCTGCATATGAAAGGAAACCACCACCATTGTTTCTTCAAAATGGCTGAAGGCCTCCGTGGCGTTTTCGGCGAGTTCAAAAATGCGGGCCACCGGCGGCGAGATAGATACGGTGCGCTTGGTCAAAGTGGCCATGGCCGCGGCGGAAGAAGCGATCATCTGATTCATGGCTTCCGAGGCGGCGCTGACCTCCATTTCCCCCAGCGTCTCCGGGGGTGCCGTACCGTCGTTGCCCATCATCAGATCGGCGATGACCGCCGCGTCGCGTGTCTGGACGACCAGCAGAATTGACCCGCTCAAACCCTCGGTGAACTTAACTTCGATCACCAGATATGGTACGTTAAACTGGGCCAATAGTTCCTCACGGCGTTTGAGCTCCACCTGGGGGCTAGTAATGCTCACCTTGTGTCCCAACAGCACGGACAGGGTGGTGGCCGCCGAACCCATGCAGATATTTCCGATTTCGCCCAGCGCGTCCTTTTCCTTCGCCGTCAAACCCGCCGTCGGCCCCGCCGCGGTGGTCTCTTGCGCACCCGCATCGGCTTCCTTGTCCATTTTGCCCGCCCTGAGCAGTGCGTCTATTTCTTCCTGGGCCAGTATCCGGTCAGTCAACCATCTCGCCTCCTTCCACCAGGGAGGTAACCTGTACCGCCAGATAGCGGCCCAGCATCCCCGCCTGGGCCTTAAATTTTAACTGCTCATTAACGTAGAGGTCCAGATCCTGGTTGACGCGCCGGTTCAAAGGCACCACGTCCCCCACCTGAAGATTAAGCAGATCCTGAACCGTGATCTCACTTTCTCCCACCACCACGTTCAGGTCTACCGGTATCTGTTCCACCCAGTAGGCCAGCCGGCGGCTCTCGGTACCGTCGGGCTGCAGGGCGCTGTGCACAAAACGATAGTAAGAAGAAAGATGGACCAGCATCGGGTCCAGGACAATATGCGGCAAGCAGATATTGATCAGGCCCCGTGCCGTGCCGCCGACCACGGTGGTCAGGGTGATCACGGCCACGATCTCGTTTGGAGAGATAATCTGGTGCAGCCGCGGATTAGTCTCGATGGATTCTATTTCGGGCTCGACCTTGTAGATGTCCCCCCAGGCCAACCTGAAGTGTTCCAAGAGTTTGGCGTTGAGTTTGCGGGTCACCGAAAGCTCAATGTCGGTCAGTTCCCTGACTTTCTTGGGCATTTCCCCCGGCCCGCCAAACAAGAGATCAATGATGGGAAACAGAAACTGCGGATTGGTTTCCATTACCGCCATGCCCTTCAACGGTTTCAGCGAAAAAATGGTCAGCACGGTCGGAATCGGCACGGAACGGACGAAATCATCGAATGTAAACTGGTCCACCGAGGCCACGCGGACCACGATAGTCGCCCGCAGGTACCCGGACAAGAAATTGGACAAAATGCGGGCATACCCCTCGTGCAGGGTCTGCAGGGTGCGCAACTGTTCCTTGGAAAACTTGTTCGGCCGGCGAAAATCATAGGGTTTGTAGGCCGTCTGGGGCTCACTCTCCCTTAGATCCTCCGCCTTGACCCGACCGGCGGCCAGCGCGGCGAGCAGCGCATCGATTTCTCCCTGACTAAGAATCTCCCTCAAAGCATCTTCCCCCCTTCCGCCGCTAACCAATTCGCGCCTGCTAACCGCTTGTGGCTAGCTTCTGGCCAGCGCCCTTTCAATCGCCTGTAGGATACGCTCCTGCTGAAAAGGCTTGACGATAAAATCCTTGGCACCCGCCTGGATGGCTTCCATCACCATGGCCTGCTGCCCCATGGCGCTGACCATAACGATGTTGGCCTGGGGGTCTATGGCAAGGATGGCCTTCACGCATTCAATCCCGTCCATCTCCGGCATGGTGATGTCCATGGTCACGAGGTCGGGGTTCAGCTCCTTATACATCTGGACGGCAACCGCACCGTTTTCAGCCTCTCCTACCACCTCGTAGCCGTACTTGGTCAAAATGTTTTTGATCATCATCCGCATAAAAGCCGCGTCATCAACCACCAGAATCCGCTTGGCCAAAGCCTTTCCCCTCCTTGTCAAAAATGCAAAATAAATTAGGCTAATGAAGCACGGGGCACACTAGGAGTCCGCCGCAACCCCCAGGGCCTGAAACAGGCGGTCCAGAGCTTCCACCTCCGGCAACATGATAAAGTGGCTGTCCACCCGGTCGCGGTCTTGATTCCCCCAAAAGCTGGTTTGTATGCACAGTACCTGGTCATCCGCGTAACCGCTGGCCGCTACAGAAGTGGCAAAAAGCGCTCCCAGCATGTCATACGCCAGTACCGGAACCGACGGCACCAGCCGCAACCCGGTCAGGTTGGCAATGGCGCCGGTGAAGGAACCGGTCAGGATATTCCCGACCTCCATCACAACCGAGTAACCCATCTCGTCCAAGGCGGTGGTCGTGCCTCGTGCCTGGCCCAAGAGCAGATCGACCAAGGCACAGGCGCTTGGCTGGTCAAAGATATACAGCACGGTCGCCGGGACGTCGCCATCCAACTTGAGATTCACACAAACTACCGGTTGTTCTAGACCACCGATGAGGTTAATGGCCTCCTCTAAATCCAGAAAAGTCGCCCGGGGCACGCTGATATTCACCTTGGCCTGCAACAAATCTGCGAGGGCGGTGGCGGCATTGCCGACGCCAATGCTGCCGATTTCCTGCAAAATGTCCATTTCGTTGTTTGAGATGCTCATCCAACCTCACCCCTGCTTGCTTTAGTTCGGACTGGCGCGGGCACCCGGCGGTAGAACGAATTGGCAATTCTTTCCAAACCCAATTCGGTAGCATTGAAGATGGTCTCACTCGCCCCCAGGAACAGTACCCCTCCGGGTCGCAGCGCCTGGCTGAATCGACTGTTCACGCGCCATTGGGCTTCCTTGGTAAAGTAAATCTGCACATTGCGGCAGATGATCAGATCATACCCCTGTCCGTACGGGTCGGCTAACAAATCGTGCCGGCGAAACTTTACCCTTTTTTTGATCTCGGAACAAAGGACGTAACGGCCGTTTTCGGCTCGGAAGTAACGTTCCCGTCGGGCAGGCGAGAGATTGCGCAGCAGTTCGGCCGGATACTCGCCCCGTTCCGCAATCTGTAGCACGTTGCTATCCAGGTCGGTCGCTTCGATCCGGTGTCCTCTCCCCGGCGTCAGCTCGTTCAGAATAATGGCCACCGAATACGGTTCGGCCCCGTTGGAACAGGCGGCACTCCAGATTTTTAGCAGCGGTTTCACGGCCAACAACTCCGGAAAAACATGGTGCTCCAGATAGTGAAAAGCCTTGACATCCCGGAAAAACTCGGTCACGTTAATGGTCAGGTAGTCCACAAAATCATTAAACGCCTGCCGGTCTCGCGAGATGATCTGAAAGTAGGCCTCATAGCTTTTTATCTTCCGCCGGGCCATAAGGGCATTGATCCGGCGCCGGAGCTGGGAATCCTTGTAACTGTTCAGGTCCAGCTTCAAATCTTTAGCCACCCGGTTTTTGAAATCCTCAAACTCCATCTCATATCACCCGGACCGCGCGGCCGAGCGTGCGGATGGTCAGGAGACCGTTGGAGGTATCCAGGCTGATGGTCCGGCCTTGCGATCCCCCTACGTCTTCGGCCACGATTTTGATGCCCAACTCTTTGAGAGCCTGCCGGACGGCCTCCACATTCCGTTCCCCGATGGCCATCTCCGCAGCCCGGCTATTGCCGAAAAACATCTGGGCTCCCCCGGCTAGCTTGGCTACAAGCCGTCCGTTCCGGCTGCCGGCCCGCTGCATCTCCTGGACCAAGGCGGCCACGCCCAGGTCCGCGAACTTGGCCGGCTTACCCCCGCCCTTAAACATCCTGCTGTCCGGCAGCATCACGTGGGCCAGGCCGCCCACCCGGATCACCGGATCGAACAACGCTACGCCGACACAAGAACCCAGGCCCAGGGTGAGCAAGCGATCCGGACTCCGGGCCACCCGGTATTCGGCAATCCCCACGTGTATCTCGCGGCCCTCTTGGACCGGTGCCTCTTTCCTGGCTTTCGAATCCAGACACAAAACCTCCTCTTAGCGCGCATACAGGCTATCGCAGAACGCCTATTTGGTTAATGGCTTTCTCCACCAACGCGTCGTGCGTCCGGACCAGGCGTTGGTTCGCCGCGTAGACCCGGGCCGCCAACAGGAGGCCAACCATTTCGGTGGCTAAACTCACATTGGCCCCCTCCAGATAACCCTGTAGCACCCGCGTGGCATGGGCCGGTTGCGTCTCCTCGCGATCGGCCGCCAGATAACCTTCCCGGGTGCGTTCCAGCCCCTCGCCGCCCGGCAACGCCGTCAGCAGTAACCGGTCCAATTCCACGCCGTCGGACGTGATCACCTGGCCGTCGGGGGTCACGGTGAAGTGCGGATCCCCCACCGGCAGGGGTCCCTGCATCCCCAACACCGGATCCCCGGCGCGGGTCACCAGATAACCGTCGGCAGACACGGTGAACGAACCGGCCCGGGTATACAGAAACTCACCGTCTCGTTCCACCGTGAAAAACCCCTCACCATCCAGAGCCAAGTCGGTGGCGCAACCGGTCTCGGTCACCGGTCCGGCAGATAAATCAGTAACCAGTGCCGCCGCCTTCACCCCCAAAGAGCTCCGGCCGATAAACGCCAGGTCCTTCCCGTGCCGCCAGAGCTCGGTCTGGAAAAGAGGTGCGAACGTCACCTCCTGCCGCCGGTAACCGGTGGTGTTCACGTTGGCGACGTTATGCGCCACCGTGTCCAGCCGCGTCTGCCCGGCCAGCATCCCGGAAGCGGCACTATAAATACCCCTGATCATCCGCCACCACCCTCTTTGCGCATCCGCCTCAAATTCAGCATCAGTTCGATCTCCCCCTTATTCCTTCCAAACTGGCGCGCCAGTTCGGTGACCGGCTGTCCCCGATCGAAAGCCCGGTAAACCTGTTCTTCCAGGGTTGCTTTCCGGCTTTGCCTGCCTCCCTGGGCCAGCAGGGCTCCAAGCTGGCTTTCGATCCACTTCAGGCGCTCGTTCAATTCCTTGTGCATCACAATCAGTTTTTCGATTTGGTTTTCCAGGTTCTTAAGCTGGATTTCCGGATCGGGTACCCGGGTCACCTGGTCGGCCAGTTCCTCGTCGAATGCCCGGCGCCGGCGTTTCAGCCACCACCAGAATATAACGGTAACTGCGGTGAAAAACGCAAGAATTAGGCCCAGGTAAAGCACCACGAACAGCCAGGGATTATCAAGCACTGCCACGTCCTCCTTTTGTCCGCCCGCCGCGTCTACCGATCTTATCCCGCAGACGGGCGATCGCCCGGGAGTGCAACTGACAGGCCCGGGACTCGGTAACCCCCAGTACCCGGCCCAATTCTTTGAGGGTTAAACCCTCTTGGTAGTAAAGAGCCAAAACCAAGCGGTCTTTTTCGTCCAACTCCTCGATGGCCTGCACCAGGGTCGCCGCATCCTCTTCTTCCAGTACCCGTTCCACCGGGTCGGGGCTGTCGGTGTCTTCGATCAGGCTCCCCCACCGCACAGCCTCCCCGTCCTGAGCAACCCGGACTTCGTCCAGAGACAGTACCGACACGGCGTAAAAATGGCTGGCCAACCGGTGAAACTCCTGATTGCTTATGCCCAGCTTCCGGGCCACTTCGGCGTCCGAAACCGAAGCCCCGCTTTCCCGTTCTAGACGCGCCCGCGTTTCATTGATTTTCTGCAGTTTGTGCCAAAGCGAACGGGGCAGCCACGACTGCCGGCGCACCTCGTCCAGGATAGCGCCACGGATGCGGTGGTAGGCAAAGGTTTTGAAGTCGGTTCCCTGATTCGGGTCAAACTTCTCCACCGCCTCCATCAAGCCGAAAACCCCCCAACCCTCCAGGTCCTCCTGGGCAATGTGGGCCGGCAGGCGCACCGCCAGGCGCCCGGCAACGTGCCGGACCAGATACAGGTGTTCCAAAATCAATCGCTCCCGCAGGGCTTCGTCCCCGCTATCGCGGTATTGCTGCCAGACCTCCATAGCCACACCGCTCACCTCCGCACTTCCCGCGCGTTCAAACGCGGCCGCTGGCGGCCTTTGTTTTTCGTAACGCCAGCCGGTCAACGCAGCCGCCGTTCTTCGGCCATCTTCCGGAAAAGAAAAGCCACGATGGCGTCTTCGTCGGCCTTCGCCAACTCGAGAAACTCGACACCCGCCGCGTAGCGGTGCCGCTCATCGTCCTCCAACTTAGTGAGCCGGTTAACCCGGGCTTGGGTACGTATTTCCCGGGGGCCTTTGCTTCCGGGAATACTAAACTCCAATAATAAATGGGTGCCCGGTACCAAGGGCCGTTCGCAGACAAGACACATCCCGCTGCCGCTGAGGTCGGACGAAAACCACCGCTCGTACCGCTCCGGGGTCCCGTAGGACGGTTTTTCGCCGCCCCTCACCTCCAGGATCACCGGCACACGCACCATCCGCCGCCGCTGAATCCGCGTCACCTGCTGGGGCCGGTCCAGCAGGTACAATACAATCCGGTCCGTCTTTCGCCCCCGGTAAACAGTTGAAAAACGGTAAGCCGCGTCATCAGAAAGATAGGTCACCAATACCGCGTCACCCTGCGCCAGCACCATCGGCCGGCCGCGATGCAGCGGCATGCCCACCAACAGGTGCGTGTCGGTTACATCCTGCAGGGAGGTGATGTAGGTCTCCCCATCTTCGTCCCGGGCCACGTACATTTTCTGCCCGATCACAAATTCCATGCGCATCATCCCCAACTCATTCACCGGAAAAGGCGGAACAACCGGCTGATAAAGCTGTCTACCGCACCGGGAGGCGATAGAGTACCGCTCAAGAGGTACCGGGCAATATTTTGCACCTCCCGGGCGGCCGGCGAGTTTGGTTCGGTCACCACAAATGGCTCCTGGTTCTTTACCGCCCGCACGACTACCTGGTCCTCGACAATGGAACCGATGTGCCGCACCGTAAACTTTAAAAACTTACGGCAAACCAACTGCAGCTTTGCGGCTGCCTCGGTAGCCTCATGCTCCCCGGTGGCCCGGTTGACAATCAGGCTGATCTCGTCATGCACCTTATGCCGCGCCAAAATCTTTATCAGGCTGTAGGCATCGGTAAGCGACGTGGGTTCGGGGGTGACCACCAGAAACACCTCTTGGGCGGCGGCCACGAAACCCAGCACGCTGCGAGATATGCCGGCACCGGTATCAATCAGCAAAAACTCGGCCGTGCGCAGGTAGGAAAGCATGTCGATCAGCCGTGCCCGCTGCGAACTGTCCAGGTTGGCCAATTCCTGCATGCCGGCACCGCCGGGAATAATCTGCAGGTCAAAAGGTCCGCTGACTACGATGTCTTCCAGCCGCTTACCCCGGTAAAGCACATCGTACAGGGTGTAAGCCGGCGTCAGACCCAGGAGCACCTCCACGTTGGCCAGACCGAGGTCGGCGTCGAACAGGAACACCCTTTTCCCCATCCGGGCCAGGGTAATGCCCAGATTCACCGACAGGTTGGTCTTGCCCACACCGCCCTTGCCGCTGGTGACCGCGATCACGCGGGTAACCGCCGGATCAACTTGAACCCGCGGCCGGATTACACGGTGTGCGAGGGACCGGAGCTTGTAAGCCTGATCACGCATCCGGTGCCACCCCCCTGGTTAAAATCTTGGCCAGTTTCTTGGGATACAGGCTCTGGATGTCGTCGGGTACATTTTGACCGTCCGTGATATGGGTGACCGGCAGCCCGGTATGACAGATAATGTTCAAAATGCAGCCCAAGGTGTCGGTTTCATCCACCTTGGTAAAGATCAGTTTCGAGTACTGCACCGGGCCGAACTGCCGGGCGCTGCGGACCAGGTCGCGGTACTTGGTGTTGCAGCTCAAAACCAGAATGATATCGGCCGGTTCGTCCAGCATATCGAAGTAGGATTTCAGTTCGACCACCTTTTCCACGTTATGAGACGGCCGGCCCGCCGTATCCACAAAGATGAAGTCCTTGTTCCGGTGCCGGTGCACCGCCTCCTGAAAGTCGCGAGGAGTCATGGCAATCTCCAGGGGCACGCCCATAATCTCGGCATAGATCTTTAATTGCTCCACCGCCCCGATGCGGTAGGTGTCAATGGTGATCACCGCACAGTTCTTGCCGTGGAAAAGGGTGTACTGGGCGGCCAGCTTGGCCAGGGTGGTGGTCTTGCCTACCCCGGTCGGACCGATAAAGGCCAGCAATCGGCTCTGGCCCTGGTCGGCATAAGCCGGCTCCACCAGGCGAACGATTTCATTCTGCAGGCAAACCCGGGCTAAGTCGTTTCGCTGGATGTCTTTGGGATTCACCTGGGCGCGCAGCGCAGTCATCATTTTCTCCACGTACGGGGGCTCGATCTCCATATCCTCCAGCAGGCGCTGCCATTCATGGTAGAAGGCTCCATCACCTTCCGCACCGCCCGGACGCAAATGGGAAAAACGGGAAAGCATGTCCCGGATCTCGCTCAGTTCACGGTAAAACTGCACTACCGGAGCCTTTTCGGGCACCGGCGGAGACGTTGTGGGCGGCGTCAGCCAGGTCGGTGTGTCGGCCGACGTAGGGCTGTTACTACCGCTGGACACCGCAGCCGACACCGGCGGGGTTTGAATCTGTTGGGGCTCATCCAGGACGGCAGTAACCTCCAGACGCCGGGGCAGAAAATACCCCCAGACCCCCCGGGACCGCACCTTGCGGCTGGAAATGATCACCGCATCCGGACCGAGGTCGGCCTTGATGGCGCGCATGGCCTCACTCATATCCCGCGCCACATAGCGTTTAATCTTCATTCCAGGTCACCGTCCCCACCGCCTCAACCTCCACCTGGGGCGCGATTTCCTGCAGCGCCAGAATGGATAGGTGCGGGAAATGCCGCTCGGTCAAACGCCTGAACGGCAACCGGATCCGCCCGGAGCAAAGCACTACCGGGGCGTAACCCTTGGCTTGTGCTCGTTCTAGCGCCGCCCCCAAGTTCTGGATCACCTTTTGCGCAGCCCCGGGCTCCAGCACCGGAAAGGCGCCCAAAGCCGTAGGCTGGACGGCGTCGATGAGTTTCTGCTCCAACCGCGGGTGCAGGGTTATCACCCGGATCTTTCCGTCCTCCCCGGCATGCAACCGGGAGATGGTGCGCGAGAGGGCCTTGCGCGCCGCCTCGGTCAACGCGCCTTCATCCCGCTCCTGCCGGGCCTGGTCGGCCAGCGCCTCCAGGATGGATACCAGGTCCCGGATCGGCACCCGCTCTTTCAGCAGGTTTTGCAACACCTTCTGCACCTCACCCAGGGTAAGCAAACCGGGCACCAACTCTTCCACGACCGCCGGATTCTTTTCTTTCACCGCGTCGAGCAGTTCCCGCACCTCCTGTCGCCCCAGCAACTCGTGGCTATGACGCTTGATGAACTCGGACAGGTGGGTCGCCAATACGGTCGCCGGATCGACCACGGTAAAGCCGTCGATTTCGGCTTCTTCGCGGGTATCCGGTGTAATCCACCAGGCTGGCAGCCCGAAAGTGGGCTCGCGGGTGGCCACACCCTTTAGCTGCCGGTCCCCGGTCGGGTCCATGGCCAGGTAATGTCCAGGCATTAGCTCACCATCGGCCGCCTCCACCCCGCGCAGTTTAAAAACATACTTGTTCGGCTTTAGCTGCAGGTTGTCCCTGATCCGAATCGGTCGCACATAGATCCCCAACTCCTGGGCGCACTGCCGCCGCACCGCGGCCACCCGGTGCAGCAGGTCTCCGCCCTGTTCCTCGCTGGCCAGGGGGATCAGGTTGTACCCAATCTCCACCTCCAGCGGGTCCACCTGGAAGTAGGTCAGCACGTTCTCGGGCTCGCGTTTTTGCTCCGCCACCCGGGCGGCGGCCTCCTCTTCCCGGGCTTCGACCGCCTGCCGGCGCTGTTCCTCCCGGTTCAGGCTGTAAGCCAGAAAGCCCACCAATGCACCCATTCCTAAAAACAGTAGGTTAGGCATGGCCGGAACAAGTCCCAAGATCACCAGGATCACGGCCACCACCGCCATCGCCCGGGGAAAGCCGAGGAACTGCCGGGAAACGTCGCGCCCGAAGCTGGCATCCGATGCCACCCGGGTCACCAGGATGCCCGCGGCCGTAGACATCAGCACGGCAGGGATTTGGGTCACCAAACCGTCACCAATGGTCAATAAGGCAAAGGTGGTTAGCGCCCGCTCCACGTCCATCCCCATAACTACGATACCGATTATAAGCCCCCCGATAATGTTGATGAACACGATCACCAACCCGGCGATGGCGTCGCCGCGGACGAACTTGCTGGCGCCGTCCATAGCCCCGTAGAAGTCGGCCTCGCGCTGCAACTGCTTACGCCGCTCCCGCGCCTCCTGTTCGGTGATCAGCCCGGCGTTGAAGTCCGAGTCAATGGCCATTTGTTTCCCGGGCATGGCGTCCAGGGTAAACCGGGCCGCCACTTCGGCAACCCGGCTGGCGCCGTTGGTGATCACCACGAACTGTACCAGGGTAATGATCAGAAACACGATAAACCCGACGATGTAACTCCCCCCGACCACAAACTGGCCAAAGGCGGCGATAACCTGCCCGGCATCGGCCTGCCCCAGGATTAGCCGGGTGGAGGAGATGTTCAGCGCCAGCCGGTACAGGGTCACGATCAAGAGCAGGGTCGGAAATACCGCAAACTCCAGGGCATCCTTGACAAAAAGGGTAATCAGGATAGTGATCATAGCTAGCCCCAGGCTAATGATCAGGAAAAAGCTGAGCAGCGCCGGCGGCAGCGGGATGATGATCAGGAGCACGATGCCGATGACCAGCCCCGCGATGAGCATATCGGCGTATCTCTTGGTCCAGGGTTGTCTTTCCGCTACCGCCGCCAACGTCTAACCCCCTAATTACCTCACTTCTAACCTCTCACTTCTCACTTCTCTTTTGGCCCTCAGCCGGTAAACCATGGCCAGAATTTCGGCTACCGCCTGGTACACGGCTACGGGCACCTCCGCGCCGATTTGCGTCCGCCGGTACAGGTACCGGGCCAAATCCCGGTGCTCCACCACCGGGACACCGTGCTTAGCGGCTAACTCCTTAATCCGCGCAGCCAAGTAGCCCGCCCCTTTAGCGGTCACCACCGGGGCACTCATTTCGCCTTCTTTGTAACGCAGGGCCACCGCCAAATGGATCGGGTTGGTCACCACCACCGTCGCCCGCGGCACCTCGTCCTTAATGCGGTTCATGGCGATTTCCCGCTGTCGCTTGCGCAGCCAGCTCTTCAGGTGCGGGTCACCCTCGGTCTGACGGTATTCGTCCTTCACCTCGGACTTGGTCATCATCAGACTCTTATGGTGGGCGTACCGCTGGTAAACCAGATCCAGCACCGCGATCAACAGGTAAGCGGCGGCGGCCGCACCGGCCACGAGAAGCAACACGTTGTGCACCACGTACAGCCCCTGCCCCGGAGAAGTGGCGCTGAGAATCATCAAATCCTCCATCCGCACATGCAGCAGCCAGCTGCACAGCGCGCCGATGAAAAAGATCTTGAAAGTGGCCTTGGCGAACTCAAACAGCCCCCGGCCGCTGAAGATCCGCTTGAGACCCTGCACCGGGTTCAGCCGCTCCAGTTTCGGCACCAACACGCTCGGTGCAAACAGGAAACCCACCTGGGCGAAGTTCACCAACAGCGCAACCAGTAGCACCACCATTACCACCGGGGCCGTCAAGCCGAACAGCAGCGCGATCGCCTGCCAGGCAAAGTAGCCGATGTTCTCGGGCGTCACACTGTAGCGGGTGAACCCCTCCAGGTAAACGCTGAACATCCGCTGCAGATTCAGCACGAACCACTCCAGGCCGATCAGGAACAGCAACAACACCGCGGCCATGCTCACCGCCCCGGTGAGTTCCTGACTCTTGGCCACCTGGCCCTTGCGCCGTGCCTCCTGCAGTCGTCGTGGCGTAGGTTGTTCGGTTTTTTGTTGCCCGCCCGGTTGGTCGGCCACCGCCTCACCGCCCGCCTACCTTAAATTACTCAAGCGCCGCCGAAAAGCTTCATCAAGACCAGGAGGTCCTCGGTCATCTGGCCGAAAACCCGCGTCAGTACCCAACCCATCACCGGCACGGTCACCATCAGAGCGAACAGGCCGACCAAGATTTTAAGGGGAAACCCCAGCATAAATACGTTGATTTGAGGCACCATCCGGACCATCAAGCCCAGGATGATATCGCCCACCACGAGCACCGCCATCACGGGCGCGGCGAGGGTCAGCGCGATGACGAATAATCCCCCGAAGGCCTTGGCCACAAACAGCGTGGTCTTCAGTTGCGCAACCGCTGCCCCGAGAGGCACCAGTTCGAAGCTCTGCGCCAAGCCGGCGATCAGCAGGTGGTGCCCATTGATGCTGAAGAAAAACATCAGACCAAAAAGCCACAAAAACTGGGAAACGATGGCCCCCTGCCCCTCCTGGCCCATGGTCATTATCTCGGCCATGGCTAAACCCATCTGGAAACCGGCGTACTGCCCGGCTAAGCGCACCCCGTGAAATACCAAGCTGGTAAAGATTCCTAGGCCGAGCCCTACCGCCGCCTCCTGCGCCAGCGCCAGCGCAAACCCCAGGAAGTTATCCAGCGGCACCGCCGCCGGCCCCGCCAGCGGCAAGAGCGCCAGCGAAAGCACAAAGGCCAAGCCTACCTTGACGGTGGGGGGAATCTCCCGCATGGCGAACACCGGACAGGCGGCGATAAACGCCCCGATTCTGGTGAACACCAGCAGGAAAACCACCAGTTGCTCAAAATCCACCAAGTATTCCATCACGGCCTCAGCCCATCGGCATCAGGCCGAACAACTCGGCGGTATAGGCGGCCAGCTTCCGGACATACCACGGGGCCAGCAACAAAAGAGCCAGGAACACGGCCATCATTCGGGGTACAAAGGTGATCATCTGGTCCTGGATTTGGGTAGCCGCCTGGAAAACGCTGATCACCAGCCCCACCACCAGACTGACCAGAAGCGGCGGCGCCGTCAGGAGCAGGACCATCATCAACGCCTTTTGCACCAGCTGCACCGCAGCCGCGTCGGTCATCACTACACGCTCCTTAAATGCTTGGTCAGTCAGCAGCTAGGTAGCGTCAGGCGAAACTTTCCACCAGCGACCTAACCACTAGGTACCAGCCGTCCACCAGCACGAACAGCAACAGCTTAAACGGCAGCGAAATCATCACCGGCGGTAGCATGAACATACCCATAGAAAGCAGGATGCTGGCCACCACCATGTCAATAATCAGAAACGGCAGGTAAAGCATGAACCCCATCTGGAAAGCCGTCTTCAGCTCGCTGATGATGAAGGCCGGGATCACCACCGTCAACGGCAGTGTCTCCGGAACCGGGTTTTCGATTTCCGCCATTTGCACAAACAGTTCCAAGTCCTTTTCCCGGGTGTGCTGGAGCATAAACTCCCGCAAGGGCGCCGCCGCCCGCTCCTGGGCCTCCTCCTGACTGATCTCCCCGTTCAGGAACGGTTCAATGGCCTGTTCGTTCACCTGGGCGTACACCGGCGCCATGATGAACACCGTCAAAAACAACGCCAGCCCGATCAGCACCGACCCGGGCGGTGCCTGGTAAGTACCCATAGCAGTACGCAGAAGAGCCAACACCACCACAATTCTGGTGAAGGAGGTGACCATCACCAGGAAAGCCGGCAAGAGCGAAATTACCGTCAGAAAGATCAGCAGTCGAACACTGGATACTACTTCCGCAGGGGACTCCGGTTCGCCGATGGTCAGTTCGATCCCCGGGATCGGGATCGGTTCGGCCCAAGCGCTGGGAACCCCCAGGGCCAGGACCGCACCCAAAACCACGGGGAGCGCCTTAATGGTCCACCTCATGCGCCGCTCTCCTTGTGGATCTGACGCCGGGCTTCTTCCAAGCGATCGGCTTTCCGCGGCCACAACCGCGCCACTACCGCCCCCACCGGTCCGGCGGGAGATTTGAACCCGGCAGGTTCGTTTTCCAGTGTTTTGGGCAACCCATCCATCTCCTTGACCACGGTCACCGCACCTTCGTGGTAAGCCAGCAGGTAGTAACGCCCACCAACCTGCACTAGGCTCATGCCGGTCTTGGGGCCCAGTGTCAGCTGCTCGACCACCCGCATCCGGCGCCCTTCGGCGAACCCGGACAGTGTCCGGGGCACCAGGTACTTAAGCACCACAAAGCACAGGAAAAGCACCAGCGGCAGGGCCACCAGCAGACGCAGCAAAGCCAAAACCTCGTTCACCCTTCTTCCCCCCGGTGTAGGGGCCGGGGCAGAGCAATCTCGTGCACCCGCAGGGCGAAGACATCGTTGATAACCAGCACTTCGCCCCGCGCAAACTTGACCCCGTTGAGCATCAGGTCAATAATTTCCCCCGCGGCCCGGTTCAGTTTGATGATGGAACCTTCCTGCAGCTTCAGAAACTCCCCCAGGGTCATCTCCACCTCGCCTAGTTCCACGGCCAGGTCCACCCGAACGTCCTCCAGATAATCCAGGCCGATGCGGATCCCGGGCGCGGCCGTTTCCGCGAACTCTGGAAACCGCACCTTCTTGATGGTGGCCGTTTCCTGATCGAGTCCCGAGAGAAACTGGGTGATTTCGTCTTCCCGCATGTGTGCCCCTCCTGCCTGTCGGGACTATTGGATGATGAACTCTGTAAAATAGACATTGGTGACCGCGCCTTTTTCCAGGTGCCGGTTGATCTCCTCCAGGATCTCCTCCCGAAGCTTCTCGGCCGCATCCGGCGCCCTAAGATCGGCCGTGGTTTTTCCCCGCAGGAGAAATACCAGACCGTCACGGATGCGGTGCCTCTTCTCCGCCAGTTCCTTTTCCACCGAACCGGTCTCCGGAAACTCCAGTACCAGCGTAATCCGGAAATAACGGTAACCTGGATCGGCCAGGTTCACCACCGTGCTGCCGAAATCCAGCGACTTGAGTGGTGGCGGCGCCTTTTCCTCGGCATCCACCCGCCCGATGGACAACACCCCCGGATTGAAATGGTTGTAGGCGGCCGCCGCGCCGGCGGCGGCCACCAACAACACCAGGAACGAAATCAGCAGCTTGGCCCGTTTCTTCTTTTTTTTCGGCGGTACACCGTTTTGCTGTGTTGCCCCTTCCGGGCCGTTAGCCATTTCCCTCAACCCCTAACCGCATAGCTTATCGCTTCAGGTTGATTAGTTCGCTAAGCATTTCGTCCGAAACGGTGATCACCCGTGCGTTTGCCTGGAAACCGCGTTGGGTAGTGATCATGTTGGCGAACTCGGTAGACAGATCGACGTTGGACATCTCCAGCGCCCCGGAGATCAGTTTCCCCTGGCCCCCTGCGCTGCCCGGCACACCCCAACCGTCACTGTGCGGAATGTCGCCGTCCAGGGGCACCTCATACAAGTTGCCCCCGAGCCGGACCAGGTTTTCCACGTTGGTGTAGTTATCCAGCAGGATCAGGGCCGCCCGGTCGGTGCGCCCGTTGACGAACACCAGGCCGTTGGAGTCGATGCGCAGGGTGGTCAGGTTGTTGGGCATGTCACCCGTGCCATCGGCCTCGGGGTCAAAAAGCCGGATGCGTTCACCGGGAAAATCAGCGGCAACCTCATACTCCCCGTTGATCACCTCCGTGATTGCGTTTCCATCCAGCCAGCTAGTTTCATCCGCGCCCACACCCAGGACGTACAGCCCGGCCGCGTTTACCAGGTAGCCATCGTTGGTCACGTAAAAGGCGCCGTCGCGGGTGTAGTAGTACTCAATGATCTGGTCGCCGCTATATTTGGCCAGGCGGAAAAAGCCGTTGCCGTCAACCATAATGTCCAGTACCCGGTTGGTGGTGGCGGGCGCGCCCTGGCTGAACAGGGTATCGATGGACTGCACGGCCACCCCCAGCCCGATCTGGGCCGGGTTTACCGAGTCCACCCCGACGAGGGACACAGAATCTCCGCGGATGTTCTGGCTGAGCACCTCCTGGAAGTTCACCCGGCCGGACTTAAAGGCCGTGGTGTTCACATTGGCGATGTTGTTGGCGATGACGTCCATCCGGACCTGGTGGCTCCGCAGTCCGGATACGCCCGAGCTCAAAGATCTGATCATTCTGGTTTGTCCTCCTTTAGCGCAAAACTGGTTGGGTTGCTTCCGTCGTTCCACAACCCGCAGCCTCCGGAAGGACCGGCTGCTTACTTCACGATCACCGCGCTGTCGATGTTGGTAAAGATGTTGTTCACCGCCGCCTCGCCGTGCACCGCCGTCACCACCGTCCGGTTGGTGATGCTGGCCACCAGGACCAACTCCCCGTAGATCAGCAGCGATTGGCGGGCGCCCTTGGTCTCGGCCAGGAACGCGGCTTGGTTGATCTTCTCCAGGTCCTGGGGGCTAAGTTGAATCCGCCGTTCGGCGAGCCTTTTCTGGGCGTGAGCCGAGAATTTGAGCTCCGCCCTCCGGATCTCTCGCCTTAAGACCTCCTGGAAGGCATCCCGGCTGACCCGGCCCGCCCCGGCCGGCGGCGCGGGGACAACCGGCCCCACCGTTACCGAACCAACCTTCTTTACCATTAGGGCCTGACCTCCACCACCTGCCTGATATCATAGCTCTCACCGCCGATTACCACCCGGGCCCCCTGCTCGTTCAGGAGCACCCGTTCGACCACCCCGGACACCCGGAGGTCACCCTGGAGCACCACCACTTCGCGCCCCACAACCTCGGCGGCTTGGGCCAGGTACGTCGCCCGGCTCATTTCCCGGACGGCTTCTTCCACCCTCACCAGCCGTTCCAGCATCCCGAACTGCACCGCCTGCTCCATCATCTTGTCGGCGTCGGGCGGCGAGAGCGGGCTCAGGTTTTTCAGCTGCGCCACCAGGAGCTTTAAAAAGGTGTCCTGGTCAAAGAGGCCCTTATTAGGAGCCGCAGGCGCGGTACTTTCAGAAAGCCCGTAGGCGCTTCCGATGCCATCCACCGTCACCTTTTCTTCCCTCCTCTACACCAGGTAGTTCACCCCGCTTTGGGGGGTTGGCGTCCGGCCTTCACCGTCCGGAGGTTCGGAAACCTCGTCCGGTGCGTGCCTTTCAGCCCACGTGTTCCGCAGCAGACGGAACGCACGTTCGCCGGGGTCTTCCTGCCCCAGGAACACCGTGGTGTTTCCGAGATTGATTTCCTGGCGGAGCAACGCCTCTCGCAGTTGGGGCAGCGCCTGCTCAAGCACGCTTTTCACCGCCCGGTCCGGGGTGAGAAACTGGGCTTCCAGCCCGTCACGGCCAAAAGTCAGCTTCAAAGTAACCCGGCCGAGTTGGGGTGGTTCGAGCGTGATCCGCACCAGGACGGCCTGCCCCACTCCGGCCTGCAGCCGGCGCACCTGGACCAGCACCGCCTCGGCCAACTGCCGGGCCACCGCCGGCAGTTCGGGTTGTGTCCCGTTTCGTAACGTGGCCGCCGCATCTGCGCTAACCGCCGGGTTGGGAACTTGCCCTGGGGCCGGTCGGTCGGCGACGGTAGACAGCAGTACTCTGTCTACGGCGGCGGTAACCGCGGGCTGCGACACACTCCGCTCATTCCCGGAGGTCACGCCGGGCTCCACCGCTTGCGCCACCTGGCCTACCGTCTGGCGGTCAGATACAGCAAACGCCGGAACGCGCCCTTCAACAACCGGCACATGCCAGGTATTGCCTGCAGGGTTTTTCACTTTCGGAAAAACCACCGGGGCTCCACTTTCGGCCTTCTCCGGCACGGGAGTGAGCCTGACCGCCTGTCCACGACCGCTTTCCAGCGGCACCGGGCCTGGCCGCACGATCCCCGCGTTCCCGCCATCGGATTTCGTCCAGACGATTCCAGCCTCGATCCGAACCGGCGTCTCGTGGCGGATCAGAGCGGGACGCTCTGCCGCCGGTTGCGCCTGGAACCCGGAACGGTCAGACTGTGTCCCAGCAAGAGCAGCATCGGGCCTTCCGCCGGAACCAAATCCCACGTCCGGCCTGGCATGACCCGTCTCCACTCCAACCTGCGAGACGGCGGCACGAACCGGGGCCGCATACCCGTTCCCGGCCGCCGGCGGAGGGGATACAACCGGCGCCGGTTTTCCACCAGGTGCGGCCACGCGCCCCGGTTCTCCAGCGGCCGAACATCCGTCAGGCTTAAAAAGCGTAAGCCTGCCCTCCGGCGTGCCGGCACCGCCCCGGTAATCCGGCAGCACACTGGCCAGCCGAACACCGGGCTCCGGTCCCCGTTCGAGCACGGCAAAAAGCGCCGCAAGAAAACCCCCTGGAGACGTTTGGCGCGCCATGCGGTCTGGAAACGGCGGGGAGCCGGACCCCGAAAAGGTTATGGGTACTAAGCTCACCTATTCACCTCCTTTCTTGGAGTTACAGAGTTGAAAAGCGCGGGTGCCCAACTCATCCAGCTCCTTAATTTCGCGGGCGACCTCGTGGGCCCGGAAAGCCTGATACCGCTTTTCCTTCAGCCGTTCCAGCACCACCCGCGCGCGCCTGGCCTCTACCACTTGCGCCCGCCGTGTTTCCACCTCCTTTTCACACCGGGCCAGCGCCCGGGCCTGTTCCCGGCTGTGCTTTTTCAGACACTCACGGTAACAGTCCAGGTACAGCCCGGCGGCCAAATCAAAACCGCCCCCGGCGTCCAATTCCAAGGCTTCCCCCAGACGGCGCCGGGTATCGGCCAGCCGATCCGCACAAGCCTGGCGGCGCGCAAGGGCGTCAGCCAAACTCTGATGGGCCAGTTCTTCCTTCAAACCGCGGATCTCAAGCACCGGCTGGAGCCGGAAAACAAATCTAGCCATCGCTTCCTTCCGCCTCTCCCGCCAGGGTCCTTAACCTGGTGACCGTTTCTCCGAAATCGGTGTGCTCATCCTGCTCCTGCTGCAGAAAGCCGGTGATCGACCCGTATTTGGCCAAAGCCTCGTCCACCAGCGGATTGGAGCCGGACACATACGCCCCGATATTGACCAGATCCTCGGCCTCCTTAAAAGCCGCCAGCAGCCGGCGCAAGTAAGCCGCCGCCCTCTGGTGCTCCGGAGAGGCCAGATCCAGCATCAGGCGGCTGGCGCTCTGCAGGACGTCGATGGCCGGATAATGGTTCCGGGCGGCCAACTCCCGGCTCAAAACGATGTGGCCGTCCAGGATGCTCCGCACGGCGTCCGCCACCGGCTCCTGCAGGTCGTCACCCTCCACCAGCACGGTGTAAAAACCGGTGATCGAACCGGTCGCGTTCGTGCCCGCCCGCTCCAACAGCTTGGGCAACAGGGCAAACACCGAGGGGGTGTAGCCCCGGGTGGTAGGGGGCTCGCCCACGGCCAGGCCCACTTCCCGCTGGGCCAAGGCGAAGCGGGTGACCGAATCCATTAAGAGCAACACGTCCCGCCCCTGATCCCGAAAATACTCGGCAATCGTCGTGGCCACCAGGGCCGCCCGCAGGCGGATCAACGCCGGCTGGTCGGAAGTAGCCACCACGACCACCGAGCGGGCCAAACCTTCCGGGCCCAGGTCGCGCTCCAAAAAATCCTTCACCTCCCGGCCCCGCTCGCCGACCAGAGCCACCACGTTGACGTCGGCGGTGCAGTGGCGGCAAAGCATCCCCAGAAGCACACTCTTGCCCACGCCGCTCCCGGAGAAAACACCCAGACGCTGCCCGCGCCCGCAGGTCAAAAAACCGTCGATGGCGCGCACGCCGGTAGCCAGAACCTGATCGATGCGCCGGCGGTCAAGCGGGTCGGGCGGCGTGTTGTGCACCGGGTATTCCACCGCTTCCGGCGGTTCCTGGCCCGGCTGCCCGCCTTCGCCCCCGTGCAGCGGGCGACCCAAACCGTCCACCACCCGGCCAAGGAGGTGTTCGCCGACCCTGACGGTGAGCGCCCGTCCCAGGGGCTCCACGCGGCACCCGGGCCGGATGCCCCGCAACTCGCCCAACGGCATCAGCAGGGAGGTTGGTCCCCGGAAACCGACTACTTCGCCCTGTATCGGCCGGGGCTCACCGGGTACATGGACGGCACAGATCTCCCCGATGAAGGTGTTTAATCCCTCGACCTCCACGGTCAGGCCGATCACCTTGGTCACCCGGCCGAGCAGCCGAAACGGCCGGACGGCGCGTATTTGCGCACGCCAGGTCTGCAAATCCTTGGCAAAAGCTCTCTCGGCCAAGTATTCATCACATCCTTTAAGAAGGCATCATTCCAACGCTTTTAAAACCTGACGCCACCGGACGTCCACCGTGGCGTCCACCAACCCCCGCTCGGTTTCCACCAGCACGCCGCCGGTCTTCAGGTCGGCATCGCCAATAATCCGCACGGAGGCATTCTCGGGCAGGAGCGCTTGCAACTCGGGTAGCGCGCGCTGCAGGTGCAGCAGTTGCGACGGGTGGACGTAAATCACCACGCTTTCCCGGTCGCGCACCGCGGTCAGGGCCTCCCGGGCCACGGCGGCAATTGAATCCGGTTGCAATTCCAACTGCCGGGCCACGATCTTTTCGGCAATTTCCACGGCTAGTTCCCGGAGTTCCGGTTCGAGTTCGTCCAGGATCCGGCGCCTGGTTGCTTCCGCTTCCCGGAGCACGTTCCGGGCACGCTGTCGGATGGCCTCGGCCTCGGCCCGCGCTTGGGCCAACCCCTCGCGGTAGCCCTCGTGCCGCCCCTCCTCGTAAGCCCGGCGTCTGATCTCTTCGGCTTCGGCCCGGGCCTGCGCCAACAACTCCTCCGGTTTGGTCACCGCTTCCTCGTCCGGCCTTTCCTCCTCGGAACGCTTCAACGGAAGCCGGAACGGGTAGTCGCCCACGGGCACACGTTTAAGAATGCGTCGGTTAAGCGCACTAGACGATAAGGGCATCTTCGCCACCCCTGAAAACCACCACCTCTCCAGCTTCCTCCAGGGCACGGATCACCTTGACGATCCGCTGCTGGGCCTCCTCCACCTCTTTCAGGCGCACCGGCCCCATAAACTCGATTTCCTCCCGCAGCATCTGCGAGGCGCGCTGGGACTGGTTCTTGTAGATCTTTTGCCGCACTTCCTCGTTCGCCCCGCGCAGGGCCAGTGCCAGGTCTTTCGGGTTGACATCGCGCAGGATGCGCTGAACAGACACGTCGTCCAGTTTGACGATGTCTTCAAACACGAACAGCTGCTGGCGGATCTCCTCCGCCAGACGCGGATCGTCCCGCTCCAGCTCCTCTAAGATCGCCTTCTCCGTCGCCCGGTCGGCCATGTTCAACATCCGGACCAGCGCCTGCACCCCGCCCACATCCAGAGCTTCTTCAGTCGTAACAACGGACAGTTTGCGCTCCAGCACCCGTTCCACGTCCTGGACCACATCGGGCGAAGCCCGCTCCATGATCGCAATTCGCCGGGCCACCTCGCTTTGGATTTCGGGCGGCAGCGCGCCCAGAATGGCGGTCGCCTGGGCCGGCTCCAGGTAGGCCAGGATCATGGCGATGGTCTGCGGGTGCTCGTCCCGAATGAAGCTCAACAGGTGTTTCGGGTCGGTCTTGCGCAAGGAATAAAACGGAATCGTCTGCTGCGCCGCAGTCAAACGCTTCAGGATGCTTTCCGCCTTCTCCCGGCCGACCGCCTTTTCCAGCATTTCCTTACAGTACTTCGGCCCGCCCTGGATCAGGTACTGCCGGGCTTCGTACAGTTGGTAAAACTCCTCCAAAACCTGGTCCCGCACCTCGGGCGGCACCCGTTCCATCTGGTTGATCATAAAGGAGATTTCCTCGATCTCCTCGTCGAAAAAGTCATGCTTTAACACCCGGGCCGAGAGGTCAGCACCCAAGGCGATCAGCAAGATGGCTGCTTTACGCAAGCCAGGCTTGGCAGTAGCAGATGTCACCGGGCGTCCTTCCCCCTACTTTTCGGTTAACCAAACCTTGATGATCTGGGCGACCTCCTCCGGCTTTTGCCGGGCCAGCTCGCGGACGTCCCGCTGTTTTTCACTTAACTGGTCGGCCGGAGCGGTATCGGCCTGCGCCACGGCCACGGGAATCACGTCCTCCACCTGCGGCTCCGGTTCCGCCCGCCGGCGCCGGCTGACCACCAGAGCGGTCACTACCGCGATCACCAGCAGGAGCAGCACGGCCCCGGCCGCTGCCGCGTACATCAGCAACTGGCGGCGTTCCTCTTCGGCGGCCGCCTCTTCGGCGCGGCGCAGTTCCTCCTCGAGTTGCTCCTGGTAGGTGGTGTCAAAGGCCATGGGAGCCACCACGATCTGGTCCCCCCGCTCCGGATTAAAACCCAGCGCGGCAGCCACCACTTCCTGAATCTGCGCCGCCCGGTCGGGAGTGAGATCTCCGTCAACCACCACCGAGGTCGAAAGCCGCCGGAGCTCTCCCGGGGGCTGCACCAGGGTCTGTTGCAGCGTACCCACGTGGTAGTTGGTAACCGTCTCCTCACGGAGGTACGATTCGGTCTGCGTGGTCCCGGCCAGCGGGTAGGTGTCCGGACCCGGCACATTGGCGTCCATACCCGGCACTCCGCCGGTGCCCTGACCCTCACGTTCCTCCCGTACCGTCTGTTCACTGACCACCTGCGGCTCCCCGTACGGGATGGTAGAAACCGACTGCTGCTGGCTGAAGTCCATTTCGGCGGTCACCATGACCACCACCCGGCCCGGCCCGACGATGCGCTGGATCATCTGCTGGAGCCGCTGCTCCAGCTCGCGTTCGTAGTTGCGCCTGATCTCCTGGTGGGACTGGGCAATGCCCGCCGCCGTGTCCTGGGAAAGATCCCCGCTCAAGAGACGGCCGCGCATGTCAATCAGGTGTACATTCTCTACCGTCAACCCCTCTACACTGCCGGCCACCAGGGTCACCACACCGCGCACCTGATCTGGACTCAGTTCCGCGCCCGGGCGGAGCTTTACCGCGATGGAAGCCGATGGCGGCGACTGCGCCTCGGCAAAGATGCTCTTCTCGGGCAACACCAGATGCACCCGCGCCGCCTCCACCTCGTCCATCTGGACGATGGTTCGGCGCAGCTCTTCCTGAAGCGCCCGCTGGTAATTGACCTGCTGTTCGAACTCGGTGATCCCGAGCTTGCTTTTGTCAAACAGCTCCCACCCGGCGCCGTCAACGCCTAGTGCACCGGTGGTGGCCAGCTGGATCCGCACCTCGTCCACACGGTTTTTCGGCACCTGGATGGTGGTCCCCCCGTCCTGTAACAGGTAGGGGACGCGCATGCTGTCCAGTTGTTGGACGATCGCTCCCGCTTCGTGGGGGTCCAACCGGGCGAAAAGGGTGGTGTAATTCATCTGGCGGACAAATTGACCCAGATAATACAGCGCCAGCAGGCTGGCAATCACCAACACCACCAGTGAAACTCTATGGATAGCGCTCAATCCCCGCCACCGTTCGTTCAACCTGGCCAGTGCGGCCCGCCCTTCCATCAACCTCCCTCCCGGACCAACCGGTGAAAAGCACCTACACCGGCGTGCGCGCCAACTCCTGGTAAGCCTCCAGGATCTTGTTGCGCACCTCCACGGCCAGTTGCATGGTCAGCTCGGCCTCGCGCAGGGCGATCACCACCTGGTGCACGTCCTCAACTTCCCCCGCGAGGAACTTGCGCACAGCCACATCCGCCCGCACCTGGCTCTCATTCAGACGGTTGATCGCCTCGCCCAGGATTTCCCCGAAGCTCGGGCCGGACTGGCGGGTACCGCCCTGAGGTTCCGCCGGTAACACAATGGGTTGCAAGGTGATTTCCCTGACCACGCGTGCTCCTCCTTATCTCCGTTCTAATCTAACCGCGTCCCAGCTCCAGGGCGCGGCTGACCATCTGCTTCGCGGCCTCCAACGCGGCCGCGTTGGCCTCGTAGGCCCGCCGGGCCCCAATCATGTCGATAAACTCCCGGTTCAGGTCCACGTTCGGATAGGCTACGTACCCGGCGGCGTCAGCGTCCGGATGTCCCGGCTCGTGCACAATACGCGGCGGGCTGGGGTCTTTTACCACGGCGGCCACCCGCACACCCCCGCCTTGAAATCCCCGCTTTGCCCGCTCCAGATGCCGAACAAAGACGGGCACCTCCCGCCGGTAGGGACCGCCCTCCGGACTCCGAGTGGTGTTTAGGTTGGCAATGTTGTTACTGATCAGATCCAACCGCAGCCGCTCGGCGGTCATTCCCGAACCGCTGATCGCGAAACTCTGGAAGAAATTCAAGGGTCAATCACCTCCCGCCCCTGATGACCTGAGAATAAATGTTAAATTTGCTGGTCCAGAACTGACTTACCGCCCGGTAGCCCAAGGCGTTTTCTATCAGCGCGATCATCTCCCGGTCCAAGTCCACGTTGTTTCCGTCCGCGCGCATGGAGGTCTCCCGGACCTGCCGCACCGCTTCCGCCCCGCTCCCGGATCGCGCCGGGAGATGCCGTACGTCCGTTCGTTTGAGCGGCCCCGGGGAACCCTCCAACGCCGCCTTCATGAAGGTCTGGAAGTCCACCTCCGAACGCTTGAACCCGGGGGTGTTCAGGTTGGCGATGTTGTCCGCAATCACCCGCTGTCGCAGGGCTTCCCCATCCAACGCCCGGGCAAGCAAAGCCATTACCGGGTCCTTGCCCAGCATCAGCGCACCCCCTTACACAGGTTGCCATATTTTCGACACATTGGCACATGTTTCCCCGCTTGGCTAATTGTTTGACAGCGTTCACTGAAATCCTGCTTTACCCCTGAATTTTTCCGTAAGGAACAAGGCTTTGCCCGCACTTTTCCCCCGCTTTTCGATTTTCCAACCCAATATTATGTTACAAGCCGCCCCAACAGGGCGGCCGCGCAAACTCTGCACCTCCCCTTGCAGCCCAGCCGTCCCGTTCTTTGCAAATCTATGGACCTGTAGCTTTGCGTCCCGGACTTTCGTACCGGTTTGCCCTCCGGGGTAGCTGACAACAGAAACTACCGTATTTCTTTTTTCTTTAACATTTTGGCACTTGTTTCCCTTCTTGGGAAGAGTTTTTGCAAATTTTTTTCGAAATTTCTTCCTTAAGAAGGCTGAAGCAAAAATTTCTCCCGGCCCTCCCGCCTGGCCGGCGCGTGCCGCCCCAAACGGGCCGGGAGCCGGCAGATCATTCCCCGCCGGCTCCCGTTTCCGGGACTACGAAAGGATTCAGGGTTTCCGCGAGTTACAGCAACTTCTGGTGCTCCATAAACCGGTGCACCAGGGACGCCGCCTGCGCCCGGGTCAGTTCCGCGCGACCCTGAAACGTACCGTCAAGAAAGCCGCCCATTAACCCGGCCCTGGAACAAGCCAGCACCGAAGAGCGGGCCCAGAGAGAAATTCCTGTATCCCAGTCGCTGTACATTCTGCTGAGCGCAGCATTCACGCTGGACTCCCTGGTATCCAGCCGCAGGCCCGCCGCCCGGGCTATGATCGCCGCCGCCTGCTCGCGGGTAAGCGTACCATGTTCATCAGTTGCTTTCGGATGAAACTTTCCGTCGGGGAAACCATCGACCAAACCGTGGAAAGCTGCCGTCTCAACGGCGCGCACGTAGATTTGCTTTCCCAGTTCCTTCTGCGTTACATCACTGAATAACGATGCGGATACATCCAGCAACGGCAGCCCCAGTGCCCGCACCATCATGAAGGCAAACTCGCCCCGGCACATCTTGTAATCCGCAGTCAACCCGAACTTGTTCGCACCCGGATCCAAATAGCCCCAGGCCGTATCGGCGCGCTCCATTACCCCCTTGGCTCTCAAGGCCGAAACGGCATGGTAGTACCAGCCGTCCTCCGGCAGGTCGGCGTAGGTTTCCGCACCAATGATGCTCGTGAATACGGCGTAGTAGCCCCCGAACAGGCCCTCGACCTGTACGGTGACCGTGCCGGCGCGCTGGTTGACCACCCCGCCCAAGTTCTCCAGCCCGGAGGAAAAATCCGCATCGTCCGCCCGCCAGACGGTGATACTCTCCGGCACCGCTCCCAGACTTGTATACTTCAGGGTCAACTCTCCGGGATTGCCGAGGCGGTAATCCGACTTCGCGCCCTTGATCCCAAACACCGGACTGATACGAACGAACCCCTCAGGTTCGTTTGTCGGTGCCCCGCTCACGCTAACGGTAATGCTCTGGTTGTCGGCAAAAGCCCCGTCCGCGCCGACAAGATAGTTGTTGCGCCCCAGGTCAAGGCTAAAGGCCCCGCCAAAGGCGCTAACCCGCCGTTCCCCGGTGACGTCCCCGACGTAGTACTCCGCGCCCACCGTAGGCGCATCCGGATAGTTCACCCCGTAGCGCAGGGTCTCCCGGTCCCGATCCCGTTTTACGCTGATCGTAACGGTGTTGCCGCCGGGCCGGAGGGGATACTTTCCGATGGTGTACACGTAGTCGGTACCGCTGTCGTCGTAGTTCAATTCCAGGCCGGTGTACCGGGTACTGATTTCCCCGTCTTCACCGATAACCGCTACGCGCCCGAACCGCACCTCCGCAGCCACGTTGGTCCGCACCTCAATGCGCAGATAATTTTTCGCGGTCACGTACGGGCTTACCGCCGCCTTACCGTCAAACAGCACCTCTTTAACGTGCAGCGGCGGCGGATTTATCAGGTGCGTAAACTCGTGGGCATCGCTGTAAGTGCCGTCGGACACCGAAATGGTGTACTTAAAGGTTCCCGCTTCGGCAGGCGTACCGCGCAACACACCCCCGGAATCCAAACTCAAACCCGCGGGTAAGGTGCCTCCCGTTTGGGAAAAGGTATACGTCCCCGAGCCCCCGGTAGCGGTGAAGGTGTGGCTGTACGCCTCCCCAACCTGACCGTCCGGCGGATCGGCCTTGTCAAGGGTGACCCCGGCCCAGGCCGCAGGCGCGGCAAACACCAGGGCACAGAACAACAGCCCGGCCAGCAAAGCCATCACCGCCGCCGCCAAGCCATCTCGCGCTTGGTACGCAAACGCCGGGGTAGTGTTTTTTTGCTGTCTCACAACTTCCTCCCCCTTATCCTCTTTACACCGGCCGGTTGGTCCCGAAACCTGCTTCATCTAATCTCTTCGGTAGTAAATGGCCGGACTTTAACACCAGCCCGGCAACACGTTGCCATTTAAACCGTACCCGGCAACCAGCCGTCGTCCCGGATACACCTGCGATCAGAACAACTAAATAACCGGGTAGTCCAAACGTCCGCCGCAGTGTAACCACAACCCGCAGGTTGACATCCTAATTCGCGGGCGGCAGACAGGCATTCGCCGTAATACCCCATCATGTTTTTGGCACCGCACACTACCGGTGTCCGGCCGTCCGTTGATAACAATTTTCTGCAACGTTTAAGGTTCCGCTTCCGTTTATCGAAAATAAATACTAAGGAAAGTGAAGCCCAAATGCAAAAACATCCTCGTGAGACTATACAGTAAGGAGCTGGTTTCGTGTGAAGAAGGTGCAAACAAGCGCGCGGGAGGCGGTGGCGCAGTTGGACACCGTGGTTTCCGGGCAGCTGAAAGCCGGCTACTACCTTTACTGCGCCGAGGCAGGCGAGGAAGTTTTCTACACGGAAATAGACGACCGTCTCCGGCGGCTTGATGACGACATGCCGGTAACACTGGTATTCTACACCGAATCCGAACTACTCGCCGCCACGCTCGCCGACGCCCGCGGTTTCCTCGGACGCTGGCTGCAGCAGCTTCCCGGAATCGCGGACAGTTTTTACGCCGGACACGGTTCGCTGGACGCCCTGGTCCAGCTGGCCGAAGCCCTGGGCTGGCTCCGGGAAATGAGCTTTTTCCTGACCGCCCGCGGTGTAGATCTCGCCGGCTGGCCGGAGCAGCTGCTGGAAACCGCGCGGACCCTGGTGGCCACGGCCGAGCAAAATGGTGCCGTCGAAGTGGGAGACTTTCTGCTTTACGAGCTCCAGGGAACCCTGGAGAAATTCCAGGCCCGGCTGGCCCGGATCGAGCTGGCGGCTGGTGAGGCCATGTGATCTGGGAGCAGAACCTGCGCGCCCTCCAGCACCATAATCCGGCCCTGGCCGAGATCCTGCGCGCAAAACCCCCGGTCCAGGACCTGGAGGTGATCACGGCCCGAAACGGCGACCCCGTACCGGTGTGGCGGGGCCGCCCCCTTTACAGTCACTACGATCCCCGCCGGGAAGCCGCGGCCTGGGCGGCCAAGGCGGTCGCCGCCCCACCTCCGGCCGGGCGGGTGACCTACGTCGTTTTCGGCCTCGGTCTCGGCTATCACCTGGAAGCGTTGCTGAAAAGAGATCCTCGCGCACAGGTGGTGGTCTTTGAGCCCGACCCCGGCTGGTGGCGCCGCCTGCTGGAACTGCGCGACATACGGCCCATCATCAAACACAAGCGGGTGTTGATCCAACAAGCGGTGGACACTTCGGTCGGGAGCCCCCTGCTCCGCGTCCTCATGCGCGGGGCCCTCGACAGCACGATAAAGGCGGTCGAACTTCCCGTTTACCGCCACCTCTTCCCGGAAGAATACCGCCGGTGGGCCAGCGGCATCACCGAAATCACCAGGTACATCCGGATAGGCTTCCAAACGCGTGAGCACTGGAAAGCACAGTGGCTGGAAAACAGCATCGCCAACCTGATAGAAGTGTTCGCCAACCCCGGCATCGCCACCTTAAAGAGCGCTTTAAAGAGCACGCCGGCGGTCATGGTGGCCGCCGGACCTTCGCTTGACGAACACCTGGAGGCGCTGCGGGAGCTGGTGGGAAAAGTGCCGATAGTCGCGGCGGGCACCGGCCTGGTGCCGCTGGTGCGGGCCGGCATCCACCCGGACTACGTGGTCTCCATCGACCCCGGGGAAGGGAATTACCACGCCCTTAAGGACTGCCTGAACCTGCCCGCGGTCACCCTTGTTTTCTCTTCTTCTCTGCACCCGCGGATTGTAAAGGAGTTCGCCGGCCCCAAACTGTCGGCTTTTGCCGACCAGGAACACCTGCCGCGCTGGATTGGCGAAAAATTGGGGTCGGACAAGGGGGTGCTGCCGGACGCCAGCTCGGTGGCCATCCCCACCCTGCGGTACATCAGCGGCCTCGGTTGCCCGGAGATCGTGCTCCTGGGACAGGACCTCTCTTTTCCCGACCCGGACCGGTACTACGCCGGGCGGCGCTCATCCCCGCCCGTCGGGGAGTATTTCCCCCGCCCCAGTGTCGCCGGCGACACCGTCTACACCACCCACTCCCTGCTGGCGATGCTCCGGGAACTGGAGGCCTGTGTGGCCGGGGTTACCCGGACCGGCGCCCGGGTTTACAACGCTTCGCGGGGGCTAGCGATCGCCGGCACCCGCACGCTGGATTTCGTGCGCTGGGCCCGGGAACAGCGGCACCGCCGTTTCGAACCGCCCTCTCCCGGCCGGGACACGCCGTCCCGGGAACAGATTGCCGAGCGCTTACGGGAGCCGCTACAAATCCTGAACCGCGAACTGGCGGCGCTGGAGGCCCTGGCGGCCGCAGCGGAACGGGAACTAACCGCCCTGTCCCGGAACAACGTGTCCGTGACCCCGGCTCTGGTCCGGCGCCTGAACGCGGCCGTGGACAAGCTGAATACGGCCCGGAACAACACCGCTTACCAAAACGCCATCAAGCGCACGGTGCAAAACCTGGAACTCCTCGCCACCGCCCGCAAGCCGGCGCTGGATGCGGGCGCGCCTGAGGAAATCAAAAGTTTTATCGACCTGCTGGCCAACTTCGCCTCTAGCCTAAGGGCCAGCGCGGCGCATTTCCGCGCACAGTTGGAAAGAGTGCTGCCCACAAGCTAAAGTTTGGCGTGAAGACACCGAAATAATCATTGACGGGGTAAAGGCTCCCGGGAGCGTACAAAGTCCACACCCCGTCTACTACGGTTTTACGGAAACGCTCAAGTCCAAATTAATTTTGGGGGGGAAAGCATGCGGATTCAGAACAACATCGCCGCCTTGAACGTCCATCGCTGGCTGGGCACCAACCAGACCATGGCCAACAAGGCGCTGGAGAGGTTGTCGTCCGGCTTCCGGATCAACCGCGCCGCCGACGACGCCGCGGGCCTAGCCGTATCGGAAAAGATGCGGGCGCAAATCAGAGGCCTGGAGCAGGCGACCAGGAACGCCCAGGACGGCGTCTCCCTGATCCAGACGGCCGAGGGCGGCACCCAGGAGATCCACTCCATGCTCCAGCGGATGCGGGAGCTGGCGGTCCAGGCGGCCAGCGAGACGCTGACCGACGATGACCGGGCCCTATTGAATGAGGAATTCGAGCAGTTGAGCAAGGAGATCACCCGTATTGCCGCTGAGAAGGAGTTCAACAAACAGAAGCTGCTGGACGGCACCGCCACCGACATTGACATCCAGGTGGGGCCGAACCCGGGCACGGGGCAGACCATCACTTTTGCGATCGCAAACCTAACGGCTACGGGACTTGGGGTTGTGGCCGGCACCGCCACCGGGGAACTGAACATCAGTACCGTGACCGGGGCCAACGCAGCCATCAGTGCGTTGGACACCGCCATCACCACGGTTTCCACCGAGCGGGCCAAGCTGGGCGCCGTGCAGAACCGCCTGGAATACACGCTCACCGACCTGGGGATCACCACCGAAAACCTGACCGCCGCCGAGTCGCGGATCCGGGATGCCGACATGGCGCTCGAAATGATGCAATTCACCAAGTACAATATTCTGGCGCAGTCCTCCATCGCCATGCTGGCCCAGGCCAACCTGCAGCCCCAAAACGTCCTGCAGCTGCTGGCCTAAACGGCCGGGGATAGACCGGAAAAGCCAACCGGGTAAGCGGGGAAGCCATCCGTGCGGGTGGCTTCCGCGCTTTAAGGAGCCAATCCCCACCGTCTACGCTAAAGGTTCTACCCCACCGGCCCGATAACCGAAAGGGAGGAGGTAATCTCTATGCGGGTGGAACCAATAACCCCAAGCAAACCTGCAGAAAAGGCCGTCCCGAAAGGGGCACAAACCTTACCGCCCGAAGAGTCCTTGAAAAATTCGCCCTCAAGGCCGGCCCGGGAGGAGCTCTCCGGGGAGTCCCTGCAGCGGCAGTTGATGGTCGCCATCGAGCAGGCCAACCAGACTCTGCAAATCCGCGACCGGCATTTCCGCTTCACCATTCATCAGGCGACTAAGAAAATAATGGTGCAGGTGATCGACGCTAAGACCGAAGAGGTTATCAAAGAGATTCCCCCGGAAAAAATCCTAGACCTGGTAGCCCGCCTGTGGGAGTTGGCCGGGATCTTCGTGGACGAAAAACGCTAGTTTTAAGGAGGGATAAGCATGCTGCGCATCGGCGGCTTGGCCACCGGGCTGGACACTTACGAAATCATCCGGAGCCTGATGAAGGCACACCGCAAACCGGTGGACAGGCTGCAGCAAAAACGCCAGATCCTGGAATGGCAGCGGGAGGACTACCGCAGCATCAATTCTGCCTTGTTGGATTTCCGCCGTAACATTGTTTCCCCTTTGCGGCTGAGCGCGCTTTTTCTGTCTAGGACGGCCGAGTCCTCAAACCCGGCGGTGGTGACCGCCACGGCTCCGTCAACGGCCGCCAACGCCACTTACGAGGTCACGGTACACCAGCTGGCCACTACCGCGTACAAAACCAGCACCGAAAGCATTTCAAAAGATCCCGGAAACCAGATCGACCCGGACGCCACCCTGGCTTCCCAGAAGCACCTTTTCGCCGTGCCCTGGACCGAGGATCCGGACGGATTCATCAGGTTTACGATTGCGACTTACAGCCAGGACGGCAGCCAAAAAAGTGAAACCTTCGTGGTCGACCCCGAAGCGGAAAGCCTGAACCAGGTGTTAAAACGTATTTCGGCGAGTTCCTTGAGTCTTTCGGCCTTCTACGAAGCCAGCGCCGACAAGGTTTCCATTGCCACGCGGCACACCGGTAACAACAACCCCCAGGGGGACGAAATCAATTTCGTGGACGGTGACTTCCTGACCCAGGCCCTGCGGCTGGGGACGGCTGTGGAAGCAGGCGGCACCGACGCCAGTCTCACCCTCAACGGCCTGGAGATAACCCGGGCGGCCAACGATTTCACCGTGAACGGGGTTAACTTCCGCATCTGGGAGACCGGCACCGCCACCGTCACCGTAAGCAGCGATACCGAGGCCGTGTTCCGGCAGATCAAAAACTTTGTCGACGAATACAACGCCCTCCTGGATCGCCTCAACGGCGAATTACGGGAGCCGCGTTATCACGGCTACCCCCCCTTGCTGGAAGACGATAAAGAGAAGTTAACCGAGCGCCAGATCGACCGGTGGGAGGAAAAGGCCCGCAGCGGGCTCCTGCGACATGACCCCATCCTTTCCAAAATCGTCACCCAGATGCGCAACGACGTGTACAATCCGGTCTCCGGCCTGGAAGGGGGATTCAGTCACCTAGCACACATCGGAATCACCGTCGGTAACTTTTCTGACCAAGGCAAGCTGGTGATCGACGAGGCCAAGCTGCGCGCGGCCATTGCCGAGAATCCCGAAGCGGTGGCCCAGTTGTTCAATAAGAGCGGCGCAACCTACGAGGAGCAGGGTCTCGCCCAGCGGCTGGACCGGGCACTGGACGCGGGCATCAAGCGTCTTACCGCGAGGGCGGGCGATGATACCGCCACCATGGCGTACGATCCCAGTTTCCTCGGCCGGCAGATCCGGGAGGTGGACGACCGCATCGCCCAAATGGAAAAAAGGCTGGAACAATTGGAAGATCGTTACTGGCAACAGTTCGCCGCGCTGGAGCAGGCCATCGCCAGAATGAACGCCCAGAGCGCTTGGCTGATGCAATACACAAGTGGATGGCAAAATCAATAACCAGGTGGAGGGATGATCTATGGTCGTGGCCAACCCCTACGATTTGTACCGGCAGAATGCCGTTTTGAACGCCAAACCGGAGCAACTGGTGGTCATGCTTTATGACGGGGCGTTGAAGTTCATCAGACAGGCAGACCAGGCGCTGGCCAAGAAGGATATTCCGGGGGCCCACCAGGCCTTGGTCCGGACGCAGGACATCATCGCCCACCTCCGGGCCGCCCTGAACGAGGATTACGAAATCGCCCGGAGCTTGGACGCCTTATACGCTTACATTTACGACCTGCTGGTCCAGGCCAACGTGAAGAAAGACCGGTACGTTCTGGCGACCGCCGCACAGATGGTGCGGGAACTGCGGGAGGCCTGGGCACAGTCCCTGAAAGCAAAGCCGGGCGAGGCTCCGCAGGAGGAAGGCCGCAGTGCCGGATAAAACTCTGCGGGTGAGCGGTAAAAGCCCTTCCGGGTCCGAGCAGGTCCGGCTGGCGCGTGAACAGCTGGCGATCGCCAAGCAGATGTTAGAAATCTCTAGAAAACAAAAGAAAGCGGCGGCCAGCCTGCCAGAAAGGGAGGCGGTGGACTGTTTCCTGGCGTTGGCGGATGAACGTCAGCAGCAGATGGAGCGTTTTGACCAAATCCAAAAGGTCCGCAACCGTAACCCCTCCCCGCCCACGACAAGCCAGGAATCCCACCTCCTGCGCGAGCTGGGTGCGGCCGCGCGGGCTCTCCTTCAGGAAACGGCCCGGACAGACGCCGCCACCCTCGAGCTCTTGGAAAACAGCCGGAATTCCAGCCGCGAAAAGCTTGAAAAAATTCGGCGCGGGCGGGAAGCCTTGCGCACTTACACGCCGCAGAATCCTACCGCCAGCACCGGGGGGGCGTTTATCGACCGGTCGAGGTGACTACCTTTTCGCGTCGATAATGAGTCCGGCGGAATCGAAAAGGTAGCGCGCCAGGTCGGGAAGTTCTTCCGGATCCGCTTCGCGGAGTGTTTTACCGCTCGTCCGGTTAACGATGCGGATTCGCCGCCGCTTCCCCTCCCGGTTCTGGTTGAGGCGGAAAACCAGTTGTTGGTTAAACAGCTCTGCCAGCCGGTTGAGGCGTTCAACCGCCCGGACCAGCTCGCGTATGTCAGTCGGTGCCGGGTTAATTGCCACTTCGCGCGCCAGAACTACCCGATCCGCCCCTTCACCCCGGCGGGGTATGGCCTCAAACTGCGCTAGAGATTGCAATCCTCCGGCCCCGATCTTCACGTCTTACCACCCCCGCACCCTCTCGGAAAAAATATCTTTCTCTGGGAAGGCTGTGCTTCAACTTGCGGCCTCTACCGGAGGAAATGCAGCAGGCCGACCTCCAGCAACCGGGTGGTTGCCGCCAGCAGCGACTTGTAAACCAGCTCCTCCCGCCCCAACTCAATGGACGCCTTGGCCAGGTCGGTGTCTCCGAGGATAGACTTTAATTCGGTGAGCTGCGCCGCATGAAAAGAAATCTGGTCGGCAAGCATCTCCAGCTGGTTGGTCTTGGCGCCCAGCTCCGCCCGGAAACCGACCACTTTTTTCAGGTCTTCGTCGATCCCGCCCAGGATGTCGCGGAGCCCCTGGGTATCCCCGGCCTGCATGCAGTCCCTAAGTTCAAAGAGGCGGTCAAAAAACAGGGCGTGACGGTATCTGGGGTCGGCGGGGTCCTCCACCACCGCAAAAAGTTCGATATGATCGACGGTCTCAACCAGCAATTCCGCGGTCAGCAAACTGGCCCACCCGCCCGTAACCGGGCCCGGTTCACCGCCCGTAGCGGGGAACTCACCTACATAATGCACCCACTCCGGCGGGTTTTTCGCCGGGTCCACCCGGCGCTCGAAAAGCGCCTCCGGGGCCACCTCCCCGCGGATGCTGTTCGCCGCAGCCACCACCAGATCGATCAACCGGTCGACCTCACGGGCGAGCATGGTCGGGTCCTCTTTGCTCAGGGTATCGCTGGCCCCCTGCACGGCCAGTTCCCGCACCCGCTGATAAGCATCACCGATTTGCCCCAGAACGTGGTCCACCCGGTTCAGCCGGTTGATCTGGCTCTCGATGGTCCGCCGGTACAGGCCGCTCTGGTCGATCATCGCCTCCAGTTGAAAAAGCCGCCCCAAAGTCTGGGGTTCGTCGCTCAGGCGGTTAATCCTGTTTCCGGAGGAAATCTGCTCGTGAACCCTGATGACCCCGTGCGACCGTTTCTGTAACCCCCTCAGCAATTGGTCGTAGAACATGTTATCGGAGATGCGCAAAAGACACCTCTCCTTTCCCCGCCAAAATTAAACGGCCATCCGGTTAATCAAGGTGTCCAGCAGTTCGTCCAGCACGGTCGCCAGCCGGGCCGCGGCCTGGTAGCCGTACTGGTACTGAAACACCCGGGTCATCTCTTCGTCCAGGGAAACACCCGACACCGACTCCCGCAGGGCTTTGCTCTGGGTCAGGACCAGTTCCTGGTTGGCCAGCCCCTGGGCGGCGTTGTTCAGGTCGGAACCGATTTTGGCCAGGATGCCGCCGTAATAGTACAGAATAGTGGTATCGCCGGGCATCACCTTTTGTTCCACCAGTTGGGCCACCGACAGCGCTTCCGCACTCGTCACCGCGTCCAAAACGGTGTCCACGTGCTCACCCAGGCGGATCACCCCGGCAGCGTCCTCATCCGCATTCACCGGCGCGAAAAACTCCGCCTGCGCCCCATCATCAAGCCCACCCACCAGTTCGTCGTTAACCAGCCTGACCAGCTCCCCGGCCAAGGTGTTCAGGTCGGCCGTATAATCGTCGATGGAGGCGATCACCGCCAGCGTACCGCTCACCCCGCCCCTGTCCACCACCACCGGGTCAGCAGTCCCCTCCCAGTTTAATCCGGTAGGATTGTCATCGGCATCCCACGCCAATTCAACACGGCGGACCGCTTCAGCCCCGGACACCAAGCGCTGGTCCGGGTCGACCGCCAGGCCGAAGGCCACATCAACCGTTCCGGTGACCGGGTCCTCAACCACGGTGATGGCCGCATACCCGGCCAGCTCTTCAAGCAGAACGTCCCGGGCATCAAGCAGATCGTTCGGCTGCCCGCCGGCGGCCCGCACCTGCGCGATCGCCTCGTTCAGGTCGCGAATCCGCTCCGCCAGGCTGTTGACCTCCCGGGCATATCCTTCCAACTGCCCGATCATGTCTTCGCGGAGTTGCTGCATTTCGTTATAGGCAAACCGGATCCCGGTCGCCAGGGCATGTCCCGCACCCTTCACCACGGCTTCCATGCCGGGGTCTCCCGGGTTTTGGCTGAGGTCGTGCCAGGCACCGAAAAAGTTCGTGATCAAGCTCTGAAGCCCGAAATCGGACGGTTCGGGGAAAACGGCCTCCACCCGCGCCAGTCCCCGCTGCAGGTCTTCCCAGTAACCGACGGAACTGGTGGTGTTCTGGATCAAACGGTCCAGGAAGTTATCCTTGACGCGGCGGATCTCCTCAACGCTCACCCCCGTACCCATCTGGCCAGGCTTGACACCATGGACCGCAGGATGGGACAGCGGGTTGGCAGCGCTCAAAACCGCTTCCTGACGGCTGTAGCCGGGAGTAGTGACGTTGGCGATGTTGTGTCCGGCCGTCTCCAGGGCCCGGCGGTGGGCCAAAAGCCCCCGGCGGGCCAGCTCGAGGCCGAAAAAGGTCGAGGTCATCAAGAGCACCCCCAGGTGCTAGACTTCTTTGTTTACCAGCTTGGGATCGTTCCCGGTCAAAGCCACCCGGCCATTTTCCGAGTAGGTCTGCCCTGCACCGGAAAGTACCCGTAATAAGCACTGATTAAAGCGCTGGGCGTTGACAATTAACAGCCGGTTGGCCTTACCGGCCGCCTTAGCGGCTTCCAAAGCCCGGCGCAGTTCCCGGCCGGTGGTCTCTAACTGTGACCGCCGGGGATCAGGACAGACGGCCGCGATTTGGCCCAACGGCGCGTCCGGTGCCAGTCCTTGCGCTTCCGCCAGTTTCCCGCTCAAGAGCCGACGCTCCTCCTCGATCCGGCGCAAATCCCTCTCCAGGTCAATTAACTGGGCCAAAGACTTCTCAAGCCCTGCCAAATCCGATTCAAGCAGGGCTGCTTGCTGGGCCATCACCACCGCGTGTATTTCACCGACCAAAGCCAATTCTTTTTCCAAGCAGGCATTCAACCGCTCAAACAGTTGTTCCACCGTCTCACCTTTCGTCCGGCATCATCCCCACTTTCCGCTCCAGCAGCATTCCGGCGGCGATTCTACGGGGATCCGGCTGGTAGACGCCGTCCCGGATTTCCGCCTTCAGGCGTTCCACAACATCCTCGCGGAAAGCGGGCAGTTCAGCCAGTTTCTTGTAGTAAAGCTGCAGTTCCCGGGCCTGGGTGGACAGTTCGACGCTGTCCGCCGCCCGCAGCTCGCCCGTCCGGGGACGCTCCCCGGCCTTCCGGTCCGCGACCAGGCGGCCGTAAAGCCTGGAGAGGTCCACTCCCCCGGTCTTGTCTACCTTCACGGCTACCAACTCCTTTGGGCCGAAAACCATCCCTAACTGTTATCGCCTTAAATCTCGCGCGACTTTACACCTGCTGCACAATCTCGGCGGCGATTTCGGTCAACGGCAGGACGCGGCAAACAGCACCGCTCTCCACGGCAGCCCGCGGCATCCCGTAGACCACCGAGCTTTCCGCATCCTGGGCGATGGTGTAACCGTTCGCCTGCATAATGGCCTTCATCCCTTCCGCCCCGTCTCTCCCTATGCCGGTTAAAAGCACCCCCATCACCCGCGCGCCGTAGATCGCGGCGGCCTGGGTCATAACCGCGTCCACCGAAGGGCGAAAACCGCCCGGTGCCAGCGGCGTGGTGTCTTCGGTCACCACCGCGCGCACGCCATCCGGTCCGCCCCTGAAACCGAAGACCTTGCCTGCAGGGGCAATCAGCACTCGTCCCGGAACGATCCGGTCGTTGTGCGCTGCGTGACGCACGTCCAACGGGCAGAACGTATTCAGGTGTTCGGCCAGTGAAGCGGTAAAACCGGGCGGCATGTGCTGGACCACCACCACCGCGGCGCCGAGGTCCGCCGGCAAGGCGGGCAACACCACCCGCAGAGCACCGGGCCCGCCGGTGGAGCAGCCAATCACCACCAACTCGGCCCGCGTGCGGCGCGATCTTTTCAGCCGGCGCTCCGGACAAACCCGGGAGGCCGGGGGCAAAACGCGGCACGGGGAACTCCCGGCGGCGGCGGTGATCTTGGCCGCCAAATCGGCCACAGTGGCAGGCATTTCGGAGGCTCTGGCGGGCTTGGGCACGAAATCGACCGCGCCCAAAGCCAGGGCTTCAACGGCCGCCTTGCTCCCGGTCCGGGTGTGGGCGCTGAGCATAACCACCGGTACCGGATTGGTGACCATGAGTTCACGCAGAGTCTGCAGGCCGTCCAGTCCCGGCATTTCCACGCCCATCACGACCACGTCGGGACGGGCCGCCGGGATCTTGGCCAGCGCTTCCCGTCCGTCGCGCCCGGTGCCCACCACTTCGAAACCGTAACGTCCGCTTAGTTCCCGGGCGACGACCGCCCGGAGCACCGCCGAATCATCGACCAGGAACACCTTAACCGGCGGCATGAACCACACTCCGCCGCCCGCGCTGCTCCGCGATCTCGGAGAGGAGCGCGCGCACATCCACGATCAGGGCCACCCTGCCGTCTCCGAGGATGGTCGCGCCAGCTATCCCGGGGACGTGTCCCAGGAAGTCGCTCAGGGTTTTGATGACGATTTCCTGCTCGCCAATGAACCGGTCGACCACCACGCCGACCCGGTCCTGCCCCATACCGATGATTACCACATACAGTTTTCCATTTCCGCCGGCCTCCTGCTGACGGAAAAGCCGGCCCAGCCGGATCAAGGGTAGCACCTCGCCCCGGACCACCACCACTTCACTGTCCCCAATCAGCCGGATTTCCTCCACCCCGGTCTGGATGGTTTCCACGACGTTGTTCAACGGAAAAGCGTACAGGTAATCGCCCAAGGAGACCATTAGCGCCCGGATGATGGCCAGGGTGAGCGGCAGCTTGATGGTAACTGCGGTTCCCTGTCCGGGGGTGCTGCGCATCTCCACCGTGCCGTTGACCCGCTCGATCTGTGCCTTTACTACGTCCATACCCACGCCCCGGCCCGAGATATCGCTAACGTTCTCGGCGGTGGAAAAACCGGCGTGGAAAACCAGGTACATGGCTTCCTGGTCGGTTAAGCGGGCCGCAGCTTCCGCGTCCAGCAGCCGCTTCTCCACCGCTTTAGCCCGCAGTTTGTCCGGGTCCAGGCCCCGCCCGTCATCCTCGACGATAATCACAATATGGCTTTCCTGGTGGAAAGCGCGCAAGGTCAGCGTCCCGGCGCGCGGCTTGCCGGCCCGCATCCGCTCGGCCGGGGTTTCCAGGCCGTGATCGATGGCGTTGCGGATCAGGTGCACCAGTGGGTCGCTGATGATTTCGATTACGTTGCGGTCCAGTTCGGTATCCCGTCCTTCGATCACGAGATTAATCTCCTTGCCTAGCTTGTGGGCCAGGTCCCGAACCATTCGGGGAAACCGGTTGAACACCTGCGCAATCGGCAGCATCCGGGCCTTCATTATTTCTTCCTGCAGTTCACCGGTGATCTGCCCCAAGTGCCCGGAAATCTCGTTTAAGGCGTCGATTAGTTCCTCGGAGCGGTACTTAGACTCCAAAATGTCCGCAAATCTTTCCAACCGGGTCCGTTCGATCACCAGTTCGCCAACCAGATTCATCAGGCTGTCCAGCTTCTGCACATCGATCCGTACCGTCCGGATCGTTTTCTTCTGGTTCTGCACGGCCGCGCCGTTCTGGCCGGCGGGTGCCGGCCTGGAAGCCGTGGTTCGCAATTCCGCGCCAGACTCATCCTGGTCCGGGTCCGGAAAACCTTCTTTCGCCGTCCCGTCCAACCGGGTGATAGGTTCAACCGTCACCGCGGCTACCTCGGCGATGGTACTCAGAAGCCCGTGCAGCCGGTCACTATCATCCTGGGAAATGGCGAGCAGCTCAAAGCCGGTATCGTATTTGCCCTGCTCGATGTCCTCGGGGGGCGGCACCGAACGAATGATTTGTGTCCCCGCCTGCTCCAACGCTTGAAAAACCAAAAAGGCCCGCACCGATTTCATCTGACACCCGGGATCGATGTCCACCCGGATACGGTAAGCGGAGAAACCCTGATCCAAAGCTTCCTGCAGCACTTCTCGCTCGGTCTCGGTCAGAGAGGCTGCCGCCCCCGCGCCGGGGCCGGCGTCCGGCGTGGTTTCCGCCGCTTCCGGCACGGCATCACCTTCCGTGCTCTCGGCCGACGCCTGCTCTTGAAGTTCCTGCAGTTTTTGGATGATCGGCTGGATATCGGTAGCGCCGCTTGCGCCACCAGTCACTTCATCTCGTAGAGCCTTTAAGGTATCCAGACCCTCGAAAAGGACGTCCACCATGGACGGCGTCACCTTCAGCCGCCCATCCCGCAGCAGCGAAAACAAGTTCTCCATCTCGTGGGTCAGTGCAGCCATACTGTCGTAACCCATCACCCCGGAGGAGCCCTTGATGGTATGCGCCGCACGAAAGATCTCCTGGATGGTCTCGGGATTTTCCCCTTCCCGCTCCAGGGTCAAAAAGCCATCGTTTAGGATGTCAATCTTTTCTTCCAACTCGTCCAGAAAAACCCGGATCTCCTCGGACGAAAACATCACAATCCTCCTCAGGCCGGTTTAACCGCCGCAAGCTCTTCTTCCGCGCGTTGCAATTGCTGCCGCTCCTTCTGGCCCAAGATCCGCTCCAGATCCAGCAAAATGATCAGGCGACCTTGCCAGAGGGCGATCCCGCGCAGGTAAGACGAATCCACTCCCGAAACCACCGGCGGGGGCGGCTCGATATCGGACTGGGACACCCGGAGCACTTCCGTAACCGCGTCCACGATCATCCCGACGGTTGTGCCGCCCATCTCGACAACCATAATCCGACTGTTGGCGGTGGACTCGGCGGGCTTCATCCCGAAACGCTTGCGCAGATCGATAATCGGGATAATGCTCCCGCGCAACTTAATCACGCCCTCCACGAACTTCGGCGCCTTAGGCACCATAGTGATCGACTCCACCCGGATGATTTCATACACCCGGGCGATGTCGACCCCGTAGGTTTGCCCGTCCAGTTGAAAGACCACCAACTGTTCTTCCTTTTTTGAATCGGTTTGTGCGTCAGTCAATGCCGTCACCTCCACGCGCATGGGGGATTATTATTTTATCGGTCAGAACCATGAAAACTTGAGCTTTCACCCGCATCGTCACTCAGGTAGACTATAATTTAAAATAATCTAGAAAAGGTATGCTACGGGAGGGGGAGGGATCTTGTTGTTTGGGTTGCGCCGCCGGTACCGGCTGGTAAAACGTTACCGCGAGATCGCACGGATTTTGACCAAGCACGGTTTTGACTACGTTTTGAACCAGGTCGGTCTGGCCGAACTGATCGCCCTGCCCCGGCGTGCCATCGGCCGCCGGCCCCGCGAGGTCCTCAAACGCTCCACTCCCGAAAGACTGCGCCTGGTGTTAGCGGAATTGGGACCGGCCTTCATCAAGCTGGGCCAGATCATCTCCACCCGGGGCGACCTTTTGGCGCCGGAATATATTGCCGAACTGGAACGGCTACAGGACGACGCCCCGCCGGTCGCGCCGGCGGAAATCAGGCGGGTGATCGAGGACGAACTGGGGCAACCGCTGGACAACCTGTTTGCTACCTTTGACCACCATCCCCTGGCAGCAGCGTCGATCGCCCAGGTGCACCGGGCCACCTTGCCCGACGGCACCACCGTGGTGGTAAAGGTGCAGCGTCCCGGTGTCCGGGAACTGATTGATCTGGACATCCAGATCCTGCAGGACTTTGCCCGCCTGGCCGACCGCCACACCGCCTGGGGCCGGATCTACAGCTTCACCGACATGGCCGCCGAGTTCCGCAACACCATCGCGGAGGAGACCGACTTCCGCACCGAGGCCCGTCACGCCGATACCATCCGGCGCAACCTGGAAAACGATCCCCGGGTGTTCATCCCCCGCGTCCAGTGGAGCCATACAAGCCAGCGGGTGCTGACCCTCGAGTACGTCGAAGGCACCAAGCTCTCCGACCTGGAGGCGCTGGAGGCGGCCGGAATCAACCGCGCCCGCCTCGCCCGCACCCTGGCGGACGTGCTGCTCAAACAGATGCTGATTGACGGCATCTTCCATGCCGACCCCCACCCGGGCAATATGTCTGTTCTTCCGGACGGACGTCTGGTCTTCCTGGATTTCGGCATCATCGGCCGGTTGCGGTCCGACCACAGGGAATATTTAGGACAAATAATGCTTGGGTTGATCCGCAAAAATGCCGATATGGTTATTAGGGCCGTGCTGCGCACCGGAGCGGTACCCGAAACGGTGAACTTGGACGAGTTGCGCCGGGACATCGAACGCCTGCACCAAAAATACTATGATGTCCCGCTGAACCAAATCGAGGTCGCCGAGTCGATGCAAGACTTCCTCGCACTCGCCTACCGGCACCGGGTACGGCTGCCCACCGAGTTGACCATGCTCATCAAAGCACTGGTGACCGCCGACGGGGTCGTGCGCATGCTTGACCCGAAAATCAGTATCGTTGAGGTAGCCAAGCCTCTGGGCCGGCGCCTGCTCGCCGAGCGGTTCAGCGTGGCGCATCTGCGGCGCGTGTGGCAGGAACAACTGCCGGAATACGGCCACGTCGCCGCGCGGCTTCCTTTTCAGGTGCACGAGGTCTTGGAACAACTCAGCCGGGGTAGGTTACGTATCCGGCAAGAAAACCCGGGCTTGGACCGGCTGTCCCGCAACATCACGGTCCTCACCAACCGGGTGATCCTGACCCTGCTGGTGATTACCCTGTTTTTCAGCGCGGGACTCTTTGCCCGGCAGGAACTCGTCCTGTTCGGCGCCGTAGCCGCCGCCGACGCCACTTTTGTGGCCGGTGCGGTGCTCGGCGCATGGCTTGTCCTGAAGATCCTGCGCTCCGGCCTCCTGTAGGCATTTGTTGTTCCTTGTAGAAGGAATTGGGTAATCACCAACCGAAGATACGGATTGAACACCCGCAGAGGAAACACTGCAAAACGGGGGCGATTCTCATCGATCCGACCACCATCCTGGGCATCATTGCGGCCATATCCTTTGTGATTATCGGTTTTATACTCAAACACGGGCATCTGGCGTCGCTGGTGGTGCCGGCGGCCATGGCCGTAGTTTTCGGCTGTACCCTGAGCGCCGCCCTCGCCACGCTGAACAAGTCGGACATTCCCAATGTATTCAAGAGTCTGCGTTTGCTGGTCGGCAGCAGGATGAAAAATCCCACCGAGATGATCGAGGAAATCGTATCCCTGGCCGAAAAGGCCAGGCGGGAGGGGCTGCTCTACCTGGAGAACTATTTGGAAAACGTGGACGATCCCTTTCTCCGGAAAGGACTGCAACTGGTGATTGACGGCGCCGAGCCGGAGGTGGTTAAAGGCGTACTGGAAACCGAAATGTACGCTCTGGAACAAAGACACCGGGTGGCCCACGAGTTCTTCGAATCGGCCGGTTCTTTCGCGCCCACCATGGGCATTGCCGGCGCGATCATGGGTCTGATCGTCGCCCTCGGTAGCATTCAGGATCCGGACACCCTTGGGCCGGCCATCGCCAGCGCTTTCGTGGCCACCCTCTACGGCGTGGTGTTTGCCTACTGTGTCTGTTTCCCCATCGCTTCCAAACTGAAAGCTCTGACCGCCCGCGAAATCATGCTCCGCAGGCTAATCCGGGAGGGTATCGTGGCCCTGCAGTCCGGCAATAACCCGATTATCATCCGGGAACGTCTGAACGCCTACCTGAATCCGGATGCCCGCGCGGCATTGGCGGCGGCGCAAGAACAACAGTTTAGCAAAGCCGCCGAGTAAAAGATCCGGAAGGAGATGCGCCGTGGGAAAAGGTGGCACGCGTGAAAAATGGGTTTTGCCCTACGCCGACTTTGTCACCGTTCTGCTGTGTTTCTTTATCATTATGTATAGCCTGAGCAGCGTGGACGCCGAGAAGTTCGCGGCGCTGGCGCGTGCTCTGCAGCACGCCCTGGGCGGTCGAGGCACCGTCTTGATCGAAGCGCCTGACGCTTCAATTGGTCCAGACGCCCACTACCCTATAGAAATAGACCGGGGTATTTCCATGGTGCACGACGCCTCTTTCCTGGCCCAGATCGCCTCGGTGCAGCAACAAGTGCAGGCTTTGATCGAGGAGGCCGGGCTGGCCGCCCAGATAGAAACATCCGTCGAGGAAAGGGGACTGGTAATCAGCGTCCAGGACACCGTCCTCTTTCACACCGGTTCGGCCGAACTCACACCCCAGGCCAGGGAAGTCATGGACAAACTGGGGCTCATTCTGTTACAAACCCCGAACTATATCCGCATTGAGGGGCACACCGATAACGTACCGATTAATACGCCGCGTTTCCCGTCTAACTGGGAGCTTTCGGCAGCCCGCGCTACAAGCGTGGTCCAGTACCTGATCAGCCGGCACAACTTCCCACCAGAGCGGCTTTCGGCCACCGGCTACGGCGAATACCGCCCCAAGGCCAGCAACGCCACCGCCGAAGGGCGCCAGAAAAACCGGCGGGTAGACTTCGTGATTCTGAGCAGCCTGTACGAAAAAGCCGAACCCCCCAAAGCCAGCAGCAGAACACATGCGGAGTGAACCGTTGGGGGTGACAATATCACAGGCCAACAGCACAAAGAGCGGAACTACACTTGCACAACGCCTCCGATTATGCTAGAATAACGGTTACAATGGGCGCGTAGCTCAGGGGGAGAGCGCTTGACTCACATTCAAGAGGCCGGAGGTTCGAAACCTCCCGCGCCCACCAGGAATACCAAGGCTTTCGGCCGTTTCAAATAAGTTCCATGCGGTGTCCTGCTAACACTTGCGAACATAGGTTTGCAAATCGGTTAGCAGGCCATTTTACTTCGAACAGCTGAAAGCGTTGTACTTCGCCAGGGCTTCTTCCCTGCATACCGGGGAGTATTGTGCCCGCAAACCCGCATCGTGTATGTTTCGCTCGCGTGGCCCAAGGACCCGGGAGACAATTTGCAAGTCTACTCCGCTACGGAGCATCAACGTGGCGGCAGTGTGCCGCAAGTCATGGAAGCGGAAGCCTGACAGCCCAGCACGGCGCAGTTGCTTTTTGAAATGACGCTGGGCGAACCGGTTTGGATCATAAGGTTTTCCGTCTTGCGTCGGGAATACCAGCCCCTGGTCTTCGTAAGTGTCAGCCCGCCGCAACTTCTCCTTGTTTTGCCGCACGCGGTGCTGTTTGAGGGCTGCGACTAGTTCATCTGAAAGAGAGATCGTACGCCGCCCTCGCTTGGTCTTCGGCGGGTGGAAGTCGTAAGTATCGTCCTGGTAGCGGAGGCCGAAAAATATATTTCAAATTCCAAGCTCTTTCCAGACATCCTCTGCTTTCACCTTTCTGCCGGCGGCCAAGTAGGCCCGCAGTTGTCCGCGCCTAATCATCCGGTAAACCATAGCCTTGGATACACGGAATATTTGAGCCACTTCAACAACAGTTAAAAGCTCAGCATTAAGACTCCGCATTAGATAAACCTCCTTGACTTATTTAATGTTTGGACCTAACACGATAAACCTAACAATAGCGCGAAATTCACCGTAGATGGGTTTCCCGTCGATGGATTCACAAGCACGTGTGAATTCGGATTCACGGTCTGCCGGCCCAGGCCGCGGCTAAGCACCCGCCCCACCGTGACCAGTCTTCCCAACTTCTTCCCGCCCCGGGGTATTTGTGATAACATAAACCCGTAAACCACCCCCAGGGAGGGCACCACCGTGGACGATATTTTAAAGCAGATTCTTAACGAACTGAGAGAGTTGCGCCAGGGCCAGGAAGCCCAAGGCAAGGAACTGAAAGAGCTGCGCCTGGGCCAAGAAGCCCAAGGCAAGGAACTGAGAGAGCTGCGCCGGGGCCAGGAAGCTCAAGGCGAGGAACTGAGAGAGCTGCGCCAGGGCCAAGAAGCCCAAGGCAAACGCCTGGAGCGCCTAGAAGAAGGCCAGGGTAAACTACACTCTGACCTGACCAAGCTCGCCGTTCACGTCGAAGGCGAGATCACCGAAAAGATCCGGGGCCTTTATGACGCCCGCGGCCAGATCCTGGACAGCCTGAAGCGCATCGAAGAAAGGCAGGACCGCCAGGACGAACGGCTCAACCTGCACTGGCAGGAAATCCAGGTTTTGCGCACCAAGAGACGGTAACCCGTCCTGGAGGCCATCCGGTGCGCCAAGGCCGAGCTCGACTCGAGGCCGAGGCCCGGGCACGCCGGCATCTATTGCCGGGTCCTGCCCGCGCCGGCGGCAACGTCAATTCAACGGTTACATGTACATCTACATGTACTGTAGATGGTCACTCCCGCCCACCCGCGCGCGTCCAACGTGTATTGCATGGTTTTTGCATCCTAAAGTTTGACATAATTTGTCAACGATAGCGCGGAATTTCTTCTGCACAACTACCTGGCCAGCCAGGTCGGCCAGACCGTCCGGGCCGTCCGGAACGAAACGGAAAGCATCTTTGCAAGTTCTAGCTGATTCCGGATGCGGAGTCCCCGGTGGTTTAATTTTAGCTTCAAAAGCAGTTTTCGCTTCGCCCGGTTGATCTTGTTGGGCCGCCCCGGCCTGCCCGGCTCGGCCGGGCGTTTCCGCTTCCGCGCCACCCGGTGCCGGAAGTTCATTTTGCTGAGCTCCCTGATCCACTCTGCTGACAGCCGTGGTATTTTGATTTATACGCGCTTCGAACGTTAGCGCGCAGCTGCGCTGCCGGCAACGGTGGCCGGTTGCGGAAATTCCCACTGGTCAACTCGTTCAGAGCCTGTTCGGGGATGTACCCGGCCGCTTTGAAAGCCAGCGCCAGGGTAAAGGCGGAATTATCTCTGCGCCCCTTCTCCACGCCTTCCAGGAGCTTTCGCACCGCCGGATGGTCCAGGATCCCGGTCGTGACCAGGGCACCCGTTTCCCCGGATGCCGACGTGGCTACCTCAAAGTTTTCATCCCGCCAGGTGGAAAAGTCTTGCAAAGTGTAAACCGCCGGGTTAAAATAAACCAAGCAATATGGTATCCGGAGGTAGCGCTCCGGCGTCGCTGCGGCCAGGTCGCCATCCACTGCCGCCGCGACCGAACGCAGAAGCGCTGTGTACAGACGCAGCGCTTTTTCTGTCGCCTGAGCCGGCTCGATCTTCCAGTAGATGTGTAGCCCGTTGGGGGTCTTGCTGATTATGCTTGGCCGCGGCAAACCGGTTTCCCAGCACCGGTCCAGCACGTCCGGCATAGTCTTGGCCGGATCGTCTATGTCTACGTAGATGGCGTTCGGCCAGCGCAGGGCGTCCTTGGTTTTCTTCCGTCACGAATAGAAGGTGTTCGGCGTAAAGTAGACCGCACCACCGTCCATCTTCTTTGCCAGTGTGGAATAGGTCCGCACCGGTACCGGCCGGAAGTCCCGCCCGGCGACCGCGGAAGTCCTTTTCGTCCAGGAGGTCCATGAGGCGGGGAGTGTCCGCTGTGGGGTTGCGCCCGACCGCAGACACCTGTCCAGGCTTGCCTGGTCTAACGGCCTTCAAAGAGTACCGTATCCACTTGCTCAAATAGCTTTCGAAAAGAAAACTCGAAACTGTATGGGAAAAAGTGCGCCGTACCACCAATCCAGGAACGGCGCCCCTCCTTCTCCAGTTCCCAAAGCATCCTGAACCGTCTCTGTTCGGGCAGGCTGTTCAAATACTCCCTTTTGGAGAAGGATCCCCCCGGCATTAGAGAAAGCGCTAGCAGGACGGTGTTCGTGGCCTCCTTTTCCCGCCAAGCGGCCATTTCATATGGCCACGCGGGTCTGCCGCCCCACTTAGTTTTAAAACGGCGCAGACCTTCGTGAACGCCGAGCCCCAAATGTAAAAACTCTTTACCCTCCCGCCGGGCGATCCGGATCATTTCCTGAAAAAGCAGGTCGGAGGCGTATGGGGTGTAGTAGCTCCGGGAATGGGCCCCGATCAAGTAACTCAGGAAGCGGCGCGGAGCCAAGTCCAGCAAGAGGCAGGCGGCGAGATTCCCGTTTTTGTCCCAGGCATTGAGCAAGATAAAGTCCGGAGCATGGGCAAGTACCTCCGCGGTACGGGTAAAAAGTCTTTGTACGCGCTGGGGCAGAGCCTTCCGGCCCACAAATTCGGACCAAAGGCGGCAGTGGGCCAGAGTAAAGGCACGACCCTCCTCCACTTCGAGCAACGTAGCCGCCCGTGCCGCCAAGCGCGCCAAACGACCGGACGGGGTGGTGCTGGCGGGCAAAACATAATAATTTAATTAATAATGGTCCTGCTCGCAGCGGTAAGGTTGCAGGCGATCGGGCAAGGACAGGCTAATCGCCCAGCAATCGTGTGCTTTCGTCCAGGCTAAAACGTCCCTAAGCGCTGGTCAAATTCTTGCGCATGGTACGCGCCCGTAAGCGGGTATCCCACCGCCACCAACCAATCCTCGCCGGCAAAGAAAAGATAAGGCCCCACCAGCAGCGGCTCGCCACCCGACATCGCCCGCATAAAAAAACGGAATGCTCGGGAACCGTAGCTTTTTCCAGAACGGCGCTCCAAGGAGAAGCAGTCGAATCGGTATGCGAGAAAACCTTCAAATCGGTGTCTGACCCCTCCCACAGCACTGAAAAAACACCCCTTAAGCCTTACCCTAATTTATGTCTTAGGTAGCTACTCCTTTCCAAGATCTCCTATGGCAACGTCGGTACCCGCCATTACCCAGAAAAAATACAGATTGCGGCCAATTCCGGTAGCCGAGCAGAAAATAGATTTATGAGCACTTGCCAAAAACCCGTAATTGTGGTATATAAATATTAAAGCATATGCTCAAAACTATGTAAAGGGGGGTGTTTCCCGATGCCATGGGGACGTGGACCCGGTTTCGGCTTCGGTTTTGGATGGAGAGCCGGTGGTCGAGGCCTGGGGAATCCGTACGGGGTATGCCGCACCTTTCCGTGGCTGCCGCGCCGTTGGTGGGCCGCGCCCGGTGCTACACCGTTCGGCTATCCGGCGGCAGGTCCGGCCTGGAACTCCTGGGCGGCGGCGCCCGGAACGGCCACCGAGGCCGAAACCCTCAAGCAGCAGGCCGCCTTTCTGCGGGAACAGCTGCATGCAATTGAAAAACGCATCGACGAATTGAAAGATGAATAATTTAAGGCGGGGTAGGATCGTACCTTGCAGCTACGATGCTACCCCGCCTGCTTTGGAGCTGCTTAGGCGGCGGCGTATCTCTTCCGTGCGCCCCTTGCACAAGTAACGCCAACCGCCCATCAACTACAACAGTGCCAAAGTGCGCTGCCAAACCGCGCGCATTGCTCGTGCGGCTTCCGTGGAATCGTCCGCGGCGACCGGTTTTCGGGCCACCAGGCTTCGCACCACCGCGTGGTCGAAGGGAATCCGCCCGGCGAAATCAACCCCCACCACCCGGCAGTGATCCTCGATCGCCGCAGTCATTTCTTCGTCGAGGTCGGCCTTGTTAACGCACACCGCCGCCGGCACCCGGAAATGTCGGGTTAAGCCCAGCGCCCGCTCCAGGTCGTGGAAACCGGCGGCGGTAGGTTCGGTAACCAACAGGACTAAGTCCGCGCCCCCAAGGGAAGCGATGACCGGACACCCGATTCCAGGCGCGCCGTCCACCACCAGAAGCGGCTTGTTCTCCCGCGCGGCTACCTCCCGGGCGCGCTGCTTGACGCGAACCACCAGTTTGCCGGAGTTTTCCTTGGCCACCCCCAGCTTGGCGTACACGAACGGGCCGTAGCGGGTGTCGCCGGTGTAAACCTGACCGCTGATTACGTCCTCCATCCGGATCGCCTTTGCAGGACAGGCATGAAAACAGACTGCACATCCTTCACAGGCGATCTCATCCACCCGGCCCCGGTCGATGGCTCCAAATCGGCAGAGTTCTGTGCAAAGACCACAGCCGGTGCACTGTTCAGGGTCTATTACGGGCTGTCGCGAACCCACAAACGGCTCGGTCTCTACCACCCGCGGGTCAAGCAAAATATGCAGGTTGGCAGCATCCACATCCACGTCCGCCAGCACCGCCTCATGGCCCAGGCCGGCAAAAAAACCAGTAAGTGTGGTCTTCCCGGTGCCGCCCTTTCCGCTGAGCACCACAATCTCACGCACCGGCCCCCGCCCCTTTCACCGCATCTCGTATGTCGCGCCACAAGCGTTTGAAGGTCTGGCGCCATACCGGAAGTTCGCTGACCACGGGCCTGCCGGTGTTGAAACAACGGCCAATGCGGGGATCAAACGGAAGGCGACCGAGTACCGGGATACCGCGCTCACGACAAAAGCCTTCCACCTCTCCGTCCCCCAGGTCGGCACGGTTGATCACTACGCCGTGCGGAACATCTAGGATGTTCAGCACTTCCACAATTGCTTCCAGGTCGTGGCGTCCGAAAGGGGTGGGTTCGGTCACCACCAGGCAGTAGTCCACCCCCCGGACCGCAGCGATGGCCGGGCAGGACGTGCCAGGTGGACAATCCACGATGGTGTCCAGCTGGTCTTCTGCGGCGGCCGCCTCCTGACGCACCGCAGCGATGACCGGCGGGGCAAGGGCTTCGCCGGGGTTGAGCCGGCCCTGAAAAAAACCCACCTTGCCGGCCCGACCCCGTTCAACCACACCAATCACCCGCTGTGCTTCTTCAAGGGCCCCCTCCGGGCAAAAGTACACACACCCCCCGCAGCCGTGGCATAGGCCCTCGAACACCATCAGTTCCCGTCCGACCAGGGCCAAGGCGTTATAAGCGCACACCTCCACGCACCGCCCACACCCCGTACACTTGGCAGCGTTAAAAACCGGAACCGGCAGGCGAACCGGTGTACCGGGCTCAAGTTCGGGTTGCAACAAGATGTGCGCATTTGGTGCTTCCACATCGCAATCCAGAAACCGCACCCGGTCGGGCCCGGCCAACGCCAGGTTGGTAGCTACGGTGGTTTTACCGGTGCCGCCCTTACCGCTGGCCACCGCCACGATCACCGGTGCTGGCCCCCGCAGCCGCCGCCGCAACCGCCGCCGTGGCCGTGTTCACCGGAACCGTGACTGCACAGCGACGGACCGGCTACCAATCTGCCGGTCAGAAAATCACGGATCACTTCCGACACTGGTCCTTGAGCTCCCACGATGGTAGAGATACCCCGGGCCGCAAAAAGTTCCTGGGCGCGCGCGCCCATGCCCCCGGCAATTACGTGGGTGACTTTCAACTCACTCAGGTAAGCCGGGAGGAAGCCCGGCTGGTGCCCGGGGTTGGGAATGGTGAGCTGGGTCTTTACTTCCCCGTTCTCTACCTCTACCAGGGTGTATTCCGGACAATGTCCAAAATGCGCCGCGACCTGGTTGCCATCAGTAGCCAGAGCCAGCTTCAAAACATTCGCCCTCCTCTTCCCATACCTTTGCCCATACCGCGTTTACCGTCTCCCATACCGGATCCCGGTCCCCGACCGGCTTGGACCGGCCGGGTGGGCCCGCCGGCGAGACTCAGTTTTCCGGCCTGGTAGTCGGCGATGCACTGTCCGACCGTACCGCCGGCCCCTGTGTAGCATTTAACCCCCGCAGTTTCCAGTACCTGGAAGGCATGGGGGCCGATCTGCCCGGTTAGAACGACACTGACTCCCTTATCCACAACCGTCTGCGCAGCCTGAACGCCGCTACCGCCGGCTGCCGAGGCCGCCGAGTTAGGCACGGTTTCGAAGGTCTGTGCCTCGGTGTCGTAAATCACAAAACACACGCACCGCCCAAACCGCGGATCGACCTGGGCCTCTGTCCCGCTACCCGAAGCCGAGATTGCCACTTTCATGGCTATTAACCTCCTTTTTCTCCGCAAACTTTTTGGTCATATGTACTTAAAGTCTAACCCACATTAGAGCATATGTCAATAACATCGTTTTCATCGCGATCGTTAAAACCATCCGGGGGCAATTACCGGTTGGCCGAAGTAAGAAGCAGTTTCCAGGCCAGAACTGGAACATCCTCCGGGTACCACCCACTCCAAAGGCCAAAACTGGTATGTGCGCCGCTGCTTGTACCTGGCCAGAGAAGAAGTAGGCACCCCGGCGGGGGCAACCGGCGGCGCGCCGCGTACTCAGTAACTTAAACCGGGGAGTGCCGGGGAAGGCCCCCCTCGGCAACACCGACGACCGCCTTTCCCGGTATTCGAAGAGGCACCACCCGGCACATAGAAGGCTGGCGGCCCGGCTAAATCTGTAGTTTCGCGCCTCTATTCTCCTCCGACCGCAACCACCAGGGTCTTGTTGTGAAACAAGGGTACATCGTTGTATGCGCCCACCTCGCCAAAAGTCAGCAAACCCAGGAGGGACAGCGGGATCCCTAATCCGTCCTGGATGACCGCCGCTTCGTCGTGTTTTTCACCGAGCAGCAAAAACCGGGACACACAGTTGAAGACAAGCCCGAAGCGGGGCGTCTGCACCCCACGAAGGGCTTGCCGACCTACTTCCCGCCCTACCCCCGCCAGGGATTCCAACTCCCCTTCCATCAGAAAAACGACCGCCTTGGCGGGCATCTCGGTGACCATTTTTAACGCCCCACCGGCATAAATTTCTAGCGGGTCGCGGATGATAAAGCGCCCCGAGGCGTCGGCAATTCCCAGCGGAAACCGCACCCCGTACTCTGGGAACCGGTCGGGCTCAATACCGCCCAGCCTCTCCGCATACACGTCGAAAGCCGGCCGCTCGTCTAATTCGTACACCACCTTGCCGTCAGCCCGCGTAATTACCAGGGGTGACCCCATTGGCTGCCACCCGTGCCCGATACCGGTACCAAACGCCATCCCCGAAACGAGGGCGGCGGCCACCGACCCGCTGGATACGCCGCTTTCGGTAAATTGGTAGGTCCGAAAAAACCGCAGGTTGTCCCCCGTACCCCCGCCTACGTATTGAAAGTCCGGACCCAGCGCATCGTATAGACCGCGAAGCATAGGGGCAATATTGCCCGCCAAACCGTCCGGAAACACGAACACCGTGCCGGAAGCGACGTCCGAAATGGACAAAAGCCTCTCGCCCAAAAGCCGCCCGGTTTCTTCGGGCGTACGCCTTCCAAAATCCGCCCGGGCTGTAGCCACCGCGAGACCGACCCCGGATAAGGTCAGCACCCCGACGCCGTTTTGGAGCACCCCTTCCGGCGTAACAACCCCCGCACCACAAGCCCCGATTAGCGGTGCCCCGCCCGTTTCGGCCTGTACGCTGGCCAGAACCTCTTCCTGGTCGTAACCTTCGGTGGTGAAAAGAAAGGTAATCGCGGGCTTTTCTCCGCTTTGCAGCGCCCGGCGCGCCGCCAGACCGCCGGCTTCCCGCGAAGGCAAGTCTTTGATATAGCCCAAACCGACCTTGATCATACGCTTATTACCTCCACGAGTTAAAGTCCAATCGCGGCGGCTGTATCCGGTCGGGCCTGAAAAACAAAAAACGTGCCGCCGGCACGGATAGCGTGCGGTACTACCCCACCGCAACGATGCTCCTGACCCGGCAACTGGCTGGCCTAACGGTAATTATATACCGCCGTAGCCCCTGTAGCTTTGCGCCGCCACCTTTCGGTGGTTTTGCCCTGGGACCTTTTTTGGTTATGCTTTATAACACAAAGCACCAAATTCCTTCCAACATACCACAAAAATGTAGAAAGCAACTTTAAATCGGCCCATTCCAATTAATCGACCTTATGCGACAAACGAGTCTCCGGTTTTCCATACCGTTAGCGAACCGTCTTCCATTGGGTGAGAATCTGCGTTATGATGTACCCAAAAATCTGAAAGGGTGGCTTTTAGCTTTGGGTTGGCAAGATGAGGTAGTGCAAAAACTGCAGCAGGGCACGTTACGCCGGCTGGAGTGGGAGGACCGTTTCCCCTTCGCCTGCCACGCGGAATGCATGGGCAGGTGCTGCCGGAAAGCCGATATCGTGCTGGACCCCTGGGACCTGGAGGTCCTGGCGCGGGGCTTGGGCCTAAACACCACCGACTTTGTGGATGCGTACGCCGAACTGCAAATCGAGCCCGAAACCCTCTGGCCGTACGTTCGTCTGCGCGACGTCACCCGGGGACCCTGCGCTTTTCTGGATAACCAGGGGCTTTGCCGGGTGTATCCCTTTCGGCCGCGCAACTGCCGGGCCTACCCGGTGGGACGCCGGGTGACCGTGACGTGGTTGAAAAACGGCAAACCCGATCTGGATGCGACCTATTTCCTGCTAAATACCCCCACCACCTGCCTGGGACCACAAAGCACCCGCATCTGGACCTTGCGCGAATGGCTGGAAGCTTCGGAATGCTTGGATTACTTCCAACGGGCCACCGAACACCTGGTGGTGAAGTCCCTGGCCCGCGAGCTGAAATACCACGAGTGGTGGGAAGGCCCGCCACATATGCTGCTTATGCTCTTCCTGTTCGAACCGGATCTAATCCGGGAGGAGTTTGGCATCACCGAACAAGAAGTAAATCACGTGGAACTGTACCGCCGGCGCATGCAGGCCTTGCAGCTCTTCCTTACCGACCAGGCCGCCCGGCACGGCTACTTTCTGGAGACCGGAAACGATAGCGGCGCAGCCTGTGCCCTGGATCTGTCGGGTACCGCTCCCGACCTCCTGGAATGGATGCTCAGCATCTTGCGAGGGGAACAGCCGGACAGCTAGCTTTCAGAGCCTGTGGCCTGTGACCCATCCACCGGGCTCCTTTGAACGCCGAAGGAAGCAAAAGCAGGAGAAACCAAACCAGCAGCACCGACAAAACACCGCCAGCCACTGCGCAACAACGGATACGCATATCACCAGCGGGGGCAGTATCAAGATTCCCCGGCCCAGCCGGCACATCCAGGGCCAAGAACTACCGTGAATTAACATTAGCACCAGTTCGTGATACAACGTACCGGCCAACAGGGTCAGAAAAAATACCATTCCGGCCGCGGCCGGTACGTAGCCGGCGATCCCTCCTTCCCCCGCGCTCATTTGGCGCAGAAACCCGCACGCTGCCGCCCCGTGAAAAGGTCTTGCGGCAGCATATGTTTTCCGCCCGGCGGGTATGCGTAAGCTTCTATTCCAGCTGTACACCCCGCCGCTTGAGTTCTTCCAGTTTTGCCGGCGCGCATTCCGCGCAGCGAAACTCCGGGTGTTTGTCCCGAGTTCGGTCGTAGTTCCGGGTGCGAACCAGACGAAAACCCCGCGCCACCCGGCCGCAGTCGGCGCAGGTCACTTCTTCCCGGCTTTCCCACTGGGGCGCCAGAATTGGTACCGAGGTAAAGATGTACCGGTCCACCCAGAAAAAGATGTTCGCCCCGATAAAGTTGGCGATCGCTGCCGCCACCCATTCGTTCATGCCGGAGAGCCAAGCCAGGACCACCGCCAGGATGGGTGTGGAAAGCTGCCAGCGGATGAGGTAAAGCACATACCTTTTAAACACGGCCGCCACCTCCGCTACCGATTGTACCACAACAAAGCGACCCCGCCAGCGTGTGCCGTATCGGCAACCGGGGCAAGCTGACCCTTGTGGGAGGTGTTTACCCGTGACCGCAAATATCAACACAGCGGACCTGGTGGTGGAGGCAAGGATCGAGATCCCCAGGGGAAGTACGAACAAGTACGAGTACGACCGTGTGCACGGCGTGATGCGTCTGGACCGGGTCCTGCACTCGCCGGTCCATTATCCTACCGATTACGGTTTCATTCCACACACCCTGGCCGGGGACGGCGACGAACTGGACATCATGGTAATGATCTCCACGGCCACCTTCCCTGGCTGCCTGGTCGAAGCGCGGGTGTTGGGCGCCCTCGAAATGACCGACGAAAAGGGTCACGACATCAAAATCCTGGCCGCGGCGCTCCGGGATCCACGTATGAATCGTTTCCACAGCCTCGAAGATGTGAGCCCCCATCGCCTGCGGGAAATCGAATACTTCTTCACCGTGTACAAAGATCTGGAGGGCAAAAAAGCCGTGGTTCACGGCTGGCAGGGTCTGGACTTCGCCCGGGAGATAATCGCCAATGCCCGCCGCCGGTCTCTCCCTCAATGGGCAGAGCCCCAAAAGGGATGGCACGCAACCCAGCCACCGGCCCACTAATCCAATTTCCCGAATTTGTTTATTGAGACAAGAGGGAAAATATGATAGGATAGCCAAGGACAGGCCGACGACCCCCGGGCAGTAAGGTTGGGTTTTGCCCCCGATAGGAATATTATTTGTTCTAACGAAAGAAATAGGCGGCAAACTTTCGGATATTTTAAAGGATATTTCCACATAACGTTGAATTAGTATGACATATTCAAGTACCGCAGTATGGGAGGGGGAAAATTTTGGATAAGAAAATTACACTCTCCGTGATCAAGGCAGACGTTGGCGGATTCGTGGGGCACTCCGGAGTGCACCCCGAGCTATTGGAAAAAGCACGGGGGATTATCTCGGGAAGCCCGCTAGTGATAGACTATTACATCACCCACGTCGGGGACGACCTCAACCTCATTCTTACGCACGAACTTGGCCGCAACAACGGTGAGATTCACCAACTAGCGTGGGACACCTTTGTCGCCTGCACCGAGGTGGCCAAAAAACTAAAGCTCTACGGCGCGGGACAAGACCTCCTCGGGGATGCCTTTTCAGGCAACATCAAGGGGCTCGGTCCGGGAGTGGCCGAGATAGAGGTCGTCGAGCGCAAGAGCGAACCGGTAATCGTGCTAATGGCGGACAAGACCGAACCCGGCGCCTGGAACTACCCGCTGTATAAGATCTTCGCCGACCCTTTTAACACCGTCGGTCTGGTTATTGACCCCAGCATGCATGGTGGATTCAATTTCGAAGTGCGCGATCTAATCGAAAACAAGAAGATCATCTTTTCCGCGCCGGAAGACATCTACGATATGCTTGTTTTCATCGGCGCTCCGGGACGCTTCGCCATTAAGCGGGTTTTCCATAAAGCTACGGGACAGATCGCGGCCGCTTCCAGCACGCAGCGCCTCAACCTGATGGCCGGACGTTACGTGGGCAAGGACGACCCGATCTGCATCATCCGCTGCCAAAGTGGTTTCCCGGCGGTGGGCGAGGTGCTGGAACCTTTCGCGCATCCGCACCTGGTATCCGGCTGGATGCGTGGTTCGCATCACGGACCGTTGATGCCCGTACCGGCCTCCCGCAGCTGTCCGACCCGCTTTGACGGACCACCGCGGGTGGTTGCCCTGGGCTTCCAATTGGCTGATGGGAAATTGGTCGGACCGCAGGATATGTTTGACGACCCGGCCTTCGACCGGGCCCGGGATTTGTGCAACCAGATTGCCGATTACCTGCGTACCCTGGGGCCCTTTGAGCCTCACCGGCTGCCGCTGGACGAAATGGAATACACCACCATGCCGCTGGTGATGGAAAAGCTCAAGGATCGGTTTATCGATCTGCGTACCGCGAAGAAAAAGAAGGAATAGACCTCGTAGTATACATACTTAAGTAGTTATTAATTAAGGGTCAGACTCCAAAACTCAATAAAGGTTTTGAGGTCTGACCCTCACTAATTCTAGTTTAACCAGGCCGGGTAAAATCTTGTCGCGATCCTCGATGCTTGACCTGCTATCTCCCGGTCCGTTATAATCGGCTAAATTCTTTGAAAGTGGTTGGTAAGGTTATGATCAGGATTCCAGTTACCGAAATCAACCGCCTGGTAGCAGAGGCACTCCAGCGCGAGCAGGTCAGGCAGCACGGGAAAGTGGTAGAACTTTCACGCCTCGAGCTGTTCGTATTTGACAACTTCGAAGTGGAGGTGATGTTCGACGTAGCGCCCGGGACAACACCCACCACTCCTGAATTCGCCCGGGAACTCGAAGACGGCGTATACCGTCTGATCCACGGAACCGATTACGCCGGTAGTGAGTCCTAAAAAGCGCGCTGTGCACCGCCGCCCGTGACCGCCGCCCGCGCCAGGGCGTCGGCCCGGTTGTTATACTCATTCGCGGCGTGTCCCTTGACCTTCCGGAACTGCACCTGGTGCCGCCGGCTGAGCCGCAGCAATTCCTCCCACAGTTCACGGTTCTGTACAAGCTCATTTTTGGCGTTCCGCCAGCCGTTACGTTGCCAGCGTTCGTACCACCGATCCCGAAAGCAGTTCACCAGGTAAGCCGAATCACTGTAAAGCGTAACCCGGCGCGGTGTCTCTCCCAGCGCCCGCAGCGCTTCGATCGCCGCCAGGAGTTCCATCCGCTGATTGGTGGTTCTAGCCTCGGAACCGGAAATCTCGCGGCGGGATCCGCCTTCAAGGATCACCGCCGCCCAACCGCCCGGCCCCGGATTGCCGGAACATGCCCCGTCTGTGTAGATTACGACTTCATTCACTCTCCCGTCTATCCCCCTCGCCCCGATTTCCAGTCTTGCCGGACGCAGCCGGCTTCCGGTAATCCTCAAGATAATATACCCAGGCGATCACCTGGGCCACCACTTGGTAGAGTTCAGGTCCAATCTCGCGGTTCAGACCCAGTCCGGTTAAGGTCCAGGCCAGCTGCGGATCTTGATACACCGGCACGCCGGCGGCACGGGCCAACTCCTCAATCTGAACCGCCAGCCGACCCCGACCGGCCGCCACCACCCGGGGCACCGCATCCTCCCCGGCGTTGTACCGGAGGGCCGCGGCCGCCCTGGGAACCGTCCGCCCTTTTATACCGCCAGCTCCGGGCTTCTCGCCGTCCGTCAAAGCCATCACCCCACTACACCCGCACGTCCAGGGGCAGATAAGCGGCCACCTCACCCCCGGACAGCAAATCGACCACCGAGTTCACCCGGCGGGTCTCTACCGCAAATGGGTGCACCCGGTATCCGAGATCGGCCAGACCTTCTTCCAGCAATGACACCTTTTCACGAAAAAGGGCGGCCCTGGTTTCCCGATCTGTAACAACCCGCCCCGTCAGTCCGTCCGCCTCAAAACCGAGGACAACCCAAAAATCGTCCCCCACCCCGGAGCGAAAGTGCAGCACTACCCTTGTCCCAACGCCGTGCTCCGGCCCACCACCGGGAATGATCACATATAATTCACCCTGCAGACGTTCGCCACCGTTTAGGGTCAACGTCAGCACTTGTTCCCGTCCCGGACGGAAGCCGGACTGGTTTAGCAGTTCCTGCCCTTCAGGTGCGGCTTCGGGCCAACCCAACAAATAGGACAGGATTTTACTCAGCGCCCCGGTGCGGGAAGGCAGCTCCCGCGTCTGCAGCCAGACCAGGGCCGGCCAGAAGCCTTCGCACCCGGCCTGCGGCAACGCACGGCCCACGGCCAGAAGACGTAGCACCGTTTCCCGGTCCACAGGCAGTCCCCACCGCAGCAACTCCCGTAACACCTGCTCGGTCTCCGCACCCGGCGGCAGACCCAAAACACGGGCCAGGTCGACGGCGGACACCCCGTCCCGCCCGGGTTGCACCGGTGCAATGTGCCGGACGGTGATTTGTTCGGAACCCACTTTTTCGACCCACGCCCAGAAGTACTGTCCCTGGCGTGCCGGCAACAACCCTACCGCCCGGTACAAGCGGCCGCCCAGACTGACAATCGCCCCGTTTATTCCCGGTTCTACCAACTGCAGGCGCACCACTTGCCCGGGGGCCAGGTCCCGAAACAGATGCTGTCCGGTACCGCCAGCGACCGGCTGAATCGGTTTCACCACCCGGACCCACCGCCTTCGCCATTCTACACCTAAACTTAATTCTCGCCGCTTATTTTAATTTCCTTTAGCTGGATCGGCGGAAGGTTGATTCTTTAAGGAACAAAAACCTCCGGACCCATACGCCCGGAGGTTTGCCTTTTCTTATGGAGCTGGTGGTCGGATTCGAACCGACGACCTGCTGATTACGAATCAGCTGCTCTACCACTGAGCCACACCAGCGCATGGCACCATACTGCCGGTATTATTGTAGCACAACGGTCACCCTTGTCAAGACGACGCCCGCCGGCCGGCGCAAAGGGCTACGGGGACGACGCCTCCAGCGCCTGGAGCGCTTGCCGGCCCCGGGCGGTCAGTTCCCAGACCACTCCGTCGCTGGTCACCAGGCCCATCCGGTGCAGAGCTTCTAACTCTTGGCGGGCCACAAATTCTCGGGCCATGTCCCGGAAACCGTCCGGAATCCGGGCAAGGTCCTGCGGTTCTAGCCGAAGGCCGTAGGCCACGTCGCCCTCATCCGCGGGTCCAACCAAATTGAGAAACAGCAGGATATCCAGTTGCCTGGGATTAGGCTGCGGGGAAAAAGAACGATCCTCTTTTTCTCCGCCCACGACCTCACCTCCGCCGGCAAACGCCTTATAACATCCCTTTTAGCGTATGACGATGTTCACTAGCTTGCCCGGTACCGGGATAATCTTCTGGATCTCCTTCCCGGCGACCAGCTCCCGGATGCGCGGCTGCTCCAGGACGGCCTCCCGCATCTCGGCCGCGCTGATGTTCGCCGGCAGCGTCATCCGACTCCGTACCCGGCCGTTGATCTGGACCACGATCTCCACCTGGTCTTCCACAAGCAGTTCCGGATCATATTCCGGCCAGGGTTCCTTGTGGATGCTCTCCGTATGCCCCAAGCGTGCCCATAACTCCTCCGTCAGGAAGGGCGCAAACGGTGCTAACAAAAGCAATAGCTTCTCCACCGCTTCCCGCATCACCGCAGGGTCGCGGTCCACCGCCGACACCCGGTCCCGGAACTGGTACATTCCGTTCACCAATTCCATGGTCGCACTGATGGCGGTATTAAAGTTGAACCTGGTTTCAATATCCACGGTGACCTTCTTGACAGTCTGGTGGGTCAGCCGGCGCATACTTCGGTTCACCCCGACCAGGTCCCGCGCAGGCACTGCCGGAACATCCCGGATCTCGGTCAGCACCGAAGTAACCAGGCGCCAGACCCGTTGGAGAAACCGGTAGCAACCCTCCACTCCCTGGTCGGACCACTCCAAGTCTCGTTCGGGCGGGGTCGCGAAGAGAACGAACAGCCTGGTGGTGTCCGCCCCGTACCGGGCCAAGATGTCCTCCGGGCTGACCACGTTGCCTTTGGACTTGGACATCTTCGCCCCGTCTTTTAGGACCATACCCTGGGTCAAAAGATTGGTGAAGGGTTCTTCAATCCCGACCAACCCAATGTCATAGAGAAACTTAGTAAAAAAGCGGGAGTACAACAGGTGCAGGACGGCGTGTTCTACCCCACCGATATACTGGTCCACCGGCAACCAGCGGTCGACCCGGTCTCGGTCCCAAGGAGCGTTCTCCTCCCGTGGGCTGGTGAAGCGGAAGTAATACCAGGACGAACACATAAAGGTGTCCATAGTGTCGGTCTCCCGCCGTGCCGGTCGCCCACATCTTGGGCAAACGGTGTTCACGAATTCCGGCAGATCCAAAAGCGGCGAGCTGCCGGTAGGCTTAAAGGCCACGTCCTCGGGAAGCAACACCGGCAGGGCGGACTCGGGCACCGGCACCGTGCCGCAGTCCGCGCAGTAAACAATCGGGATCGGTGCTCCCCAGTAGCGCTGCCGGGAGATCAGCCAGTCTCGCAACCGGTACTGGACCTGGTGCCGAGCGGCGCCTCTGGATTCCAGGTAGGCGGTAATCTCAGCCATGGCCTGTACGTTTGGCAAACCGTTAAATTCTCCAGTATTCACCAGGTGCCCCGGCCCGGTGTAGGCTTCGGCCATCGTCTCCCCGTCCAAGGGCTCGCCTTCGGGCTGGATAACAACCCGGACCGGCAGCCCGTACTTGCGGGCGTATTCAAAATCCCGCTGGTCGTGTGCCGGCACACCCATGACGCAGCCGGTGCCGTACTCCATCAGGACGTAGTTGGCCACGAATATGGGCACCGCTTCTCCGTTTAAGGGGTTCAGGCAGTAAGCCCCGGTGAAGACGCCCTCCTTCTCGTGTTCACCGGCCGTCCGTTCCAGTTCGCTTAAGCGCCGGGCCCGCTCCACAAAGGCGTCTACCGCCGCCCGGTACTCCGGAGCAGCCACCCGGCCACAAAGCGGGTGTTCCGGCGCGATGGCCATATAGGTCACCCCGCCGAGTGTGTCCGGCCGGGTGGTAAACACCTTGATTTGCTCGTCCGTGCCTACAATGGGAAAGCTGATTTCCGCACCTTCGCTGCGGCCGATCCAGTTTTCCTGCATAACCTTGACCTTCTCCGGCCAACCGCCCAGTTTATTCAGGTCGCGCAGCAGGCGTTCGGCGTAGGCGGTAATCCGGAAAAACCACTGCTCTAACTCCCGCCGTTCCACCGCGGTTTTGCAGCGCTCACAAGCCCCGGCTACCACCTGTTCGTTGGCCAGCACGGTCGCACAAGAGGGACACCAATTAACCGGCGCCTTGGCTTTGTAAGCCAAGCCCCGGTGGTACAACTGCAGGAACAGCCACTGTGTCCAGCGGTAATAACCGGGGTGGCAGGTGGCAAATTCCCGCCGCCAGTCGTAGCTGACCCCGAGGAGTTTGAGCTGGCCCCGCATAGTACGGATGTTGTCCCACGTCCAGCGGGCGGGAGGCACACCGTGCTTGATGGCCGCATTCTCGGCCGGCAGGCCGAAAGCGTCCCAACCCATCGGGTGGAGAACATCGTAACCGCGCATCGTTTTAAACCGGGCGATGACATCCCCGATGGCGTAATTGCGTACGTGCCCCATGTGCAGGTGGCCGGACGGATAGGGAAACATCTCGAGGCAATAGTATTTGGGGCGTTCCGAGAAATCATGAACGTGGTACAGGCCATCCTGTTCCCAACGCCGCCGCCATTTCTCCTCGATCTCAGCGAAAGCATATTTTTCTTCCACAGCAGGAACCTCCGTATAATATCATTCCTCAATTCATCTTAGCAGTTTGTCCGGCCGGATTCAAACGAAAGCGCGGCCTACCTTAAACTTCTACCCAAACTAATAAAGCCCCCACCCCTTCGGATGCAAGGCTTTAGTATCGGTCTGATGGTGGAGCTGGCGGGGATTGAACCCGCGGCCTCTACCATGCCAAGGTAGCGCGCTCCCACTGCGCCACAGCCCCATCACAACCTACAGTATAAAACAACACATTACAAAAGTCAACCGGATTTAGATCGCGTGTCATCGGACTGTGATATTGTCACCTTGAAATAAGTCTGTGAAAATGTCACCTATGAGCGGGGTGATGGTGACATTGTCGCCGTCTGAATGGAATAAAGCGCTTGTTTTGCAGCGGGTAGTAGATGGCCACCTTGCCATCCAAGAAGCGGCTTTGGTTCTCGGGCTCAGTGAACGCCACACCAAACGGCTAAAGAAGAAATTCCTTGAGCATGGTGCTGCGGGGTTAGCTCATAGCAATCGTGGCCGTAAACCGGCCCACGCGATTCCAGGCGACGTTCGGAAGAAGGTCCTGCAGCTTGCCCAAATCAAGTACAGGGGATGCAACCACACGTTCCTCAGCGAGCTTTTCGGCGAGCATGAAGGTATCTTTGCCCATCTTCCGTCGGGCGTATCCTGAAGGCGGCCGGTATCCGCAGCCCCAGAAAACACAAGCCGCCCAAATCCCACCGCCGCCCGCGTAAACCGCAGGTCGGCATGCTGGTCCAGATCGACGCCAACCCCCATGACTGGCTCGAAGGCCGGGGACCAAAACTCACCTTGCTCTGTGCCCTCGACGACGCCACCGGCCAGATCCTGGTCGCCCTCTTCCGGCTCACCGAGGATTTCGACAACTGCTTGGCCATACGCTCCCTCACTCAAATCGGCCGCCTCCTGAACGAGCTGGATATCCAGCATATCCCTCCCCGCCCTCTCCCCGCAGGCCAAGGGTCGTATCGAACGGTGTTTTGAGACGCTCCAGCAAAGGCTGGTGGTCGAGCTGCGCCTGGCGGGAGCCAAGAACTGCGAGGATACCGACCGGATCCTAAAGGATAGTTAAATTAATTGAGAAGGTTATGCCAGTGCCAGGCAGCTCTGCCCCGGGTAAAGGCCGAAATATGCATTCCGGCCTGAAGGGTGCAGACTCCCGCCTGAAAAAGGCGCGCCGGAACACAACAGGAAAGTGTTCTGAACAGGGATCAGCACGGCACAAAAGAGCTACCAAAAAGGAGCAAAGTCCGACCACCTGATGGATAGGGTTGCCGCATACAAGACTGCCATTACAAGGTAAAACCAGAACAGAAAGCGCCATCTTTTCCGGTAAAACCGGTAAGCACCGAGCGCCAACAGCAGCACCAGCAAAACCATCAGCGTCTTCAGAAGCAGTTCTTTATCACCGGGCGGCAAAACACCGGCCAGATGAAACAATACTGACCAGTAAGCAAATGGCAGCACTCCCCACGCCAGTTGCCGGAACATATCATCCTCGGCCCAAATCAGATTCGCTGGTATGACCACCATCCAAAACAGTAACAGCAATAGCAATATCTCAATACTGGTTTCTATACTTGGTCCCTCACGTACGGAAGCCCCAGTAAGGTACAGATTGGCGGCCACCCCCCATACCAGGATGTGGGGCCCGACCTTTACCCAGACGCGCCAGCACTTTTCAGCGATGGACCGGGCAGCCTCCGGCGTGTTGGCCCTGACTTCTTCATCCGGCGGCAGGAGCCGCGTCGGATCACCCCGAAGAGCGATCCAGACGACGATGCCGGTGACCGCCAGGAGCACCACCGTCGCCGGCCAGGGCCAGTAAAAGAGAACCGCCGACCGGCTGGAAAAGATCTGCAGGAAGACAAAAACGGCTGTCACACCGACCCAAACGGCAGCAATCATCAGGATTTTTCGCCACCGGCGGGGCCCGCGGAACAAGGCCCCGGTCAGCACGCCGGGCTTTAATAACACTTTAGTCCCCAGGGCAATAAGACCTACGACGGCCAGCGTCCCCCAGTAAACCGGAAAGGCGGGCGTCCAAAGTACCAGGTGCTGCCACGGCAGGACCACCGCGGCGGCAAGTAGCAGGAGGTAACTCCAGTCCAGCACATGCTCTCCCACGGATTTTGAGACCCGCTCCTCCCGCACCCAGGCAGCAGCAAAGGCGTTGACGTCCGTGCCCACCACCGCTTCGATCGTTTTCCCGTCGGCCAGCGCCTCCCGCAGGTGCTGTTCCAGCTCCAGTTTCATCTCCTCCACCCGGCGGCGGGGAAGACCGCTCAATACCCAGTAAGCCAGGCAGTTTTCCACGACTTCCTCCACATTGTCCGGCCGGTCACGGTGATCAAGTTTTTTCAAACCCGCTCCCCCCTTCAATCCCAGCCGCTCGCAGTACCGTTCCGACGCCGCCGGCGAAGGTAAACCATTCAGCAGCCCAGGCCTGCAACTGTTCTTGGCCGGCGGGAAGTATCCGGTAGTACTTGCGCTTGGGACCTTCCCGGGAGGGCATCAGGTAGCCCTCGATGTACCCGGCCTTTTCCAGCCGGCTTAACAGAGGGTAGATACTGCCTTCGCCGACCAGTTCCAGCCCCCGCTGCTGCATTTTTCGCACCATTTCGTAGCCGTAAGAGGGTTCTTCGCTAATGAGCGCCAGGAGGCACATATCGAGCACCCCCTTCAACAATTGCGAGCTTCTTTTTTCCATAACATTCGGACCTCTTTATCCGGCGGCGGTTTCTTGTCTTGCAAGATAGTCAGAGTAATTATAACATTGACAACATTGTAATGCAAGATAGCGTTCTGAAAAAGCTGCGGCCGGCGTGAGGAGAGATCCCAGCACCGAAGCGCCGTGGGAAAGTACCTTTTAGGGTGCGAGCGACCTAACAGTCCGTAACATAAAGTGAATCCTGCCGCGTCGTAAGACCCCCTGTGTTAATGGCCAGTATAAAATCGGCATAAATGGCCACGAAAAGTCGTCCACCTACACCTGGCAGAGCAGGTAAAACAAGGCCCACTCCCCAATTATTGCTCTGGTAAACACCACTAAACCGGAGCGAGGGAGTGAGCCAAACATTGACGGAGGTAGCGACGATGGTGGACATTATGCGGTTAAAAGAACAGGGTCTGTCAAAAAGAGCAGTGGCAAGAATGCTGGGCATTAGCCGGGATACGGTCAGCAAGTACTGGAACTGTGTACAACTGGAAACCACTTACGGCCCACGGCCCAAACTGATCGACCCTTACCAGGATTATATCACACAGCGGTTGGACAAGTACCCGGAGCTTTCAGCGCACAGGCTGTTCGAAGAGATTCAAGAAAAGGGCTATACGGGCTCCGAGCGCACCGTACGCCGGTATGTAGCTTCTGTTCGCCCCCGAAAGTACCGTGAATACAAACCGTTTGAAACCCTGCCCGGAGAACAGGCGCAGGTGGACTGGGGCCACTTCGGCACCATCGTGGTTGAGGGGACCACCTACAAACTCTACGCTTTCGTGTTCACGCTTTGCTGGAGCCGGATCAGCTACGTCGAGTTCGTGGTGCGGACCGACATGGCCACCTTTCTCTCCTGCCTGCAACGGGCCCTGGCCTACATCGGCGGCGTCCCCCGGGAGATCGTGTTCGACAACGCCAAGGTCGTGGTTTCCGAACGGGTGGGTAAGATCGTGCGGTTCAACGAAAACCTCTTGCACTTCGCCCTGACCGCGGGGTTTACCCCGCGGGCCTGTTGGACCTACGACGCCGAATCCAAAGGCAAGGTGGAATCCCAGATCAAGTACGTACGCCGGGGGTTTTTCTATGGCCGCGCGTTTTTGGGCCTTGAGGATTTGAACCGCCAAGTCCTCAGCTGGTGCAACGAGAAGGCCAACACCCGGGTGCACGGCACCACCGGTGCGATCCCCTGGGAACGGCTGGATGATGAGCGGGGTTACCTGCGCCCCCTGCCGGAAAATCCTTCCCGGCCTTTCGTCGTGGAAGATCGCCAGGCCACCCGCACCAGCCTGATTTCGGTGGAAGGCAACCAATACTCGGTACCGTCCCGGTGGGCCCGGCAGCGGGTGCGCTTCCGGCGTTACGAAAATCACCTGGAACTGTTGGACGGTCAGAAAGTGGTGGACACCATCCGACTGGAGTACGGTCGGGGCAAGCGCATCATCCGGGATGAGCACTACCCCGCGCATGAACGCGCCCGGCAGCGCCAAACCCCCGCCAACCCCTTGCAGGCCAAGTTTGAAGGTCTGGCGCCGGAGGCGCCGGCCTACCTGCAGGGCTTGAGCCGGAGCCGGGTGGGGTCCTTGCGGGACCAAATGGAAAAGATTATCGCCCTGGCGACGGACTATTCTCCTGCTACGGTCAGCCGGGCCATGCGCCGGGCGCTGGCATACGGCGCTTTCGGCTACGGCAGCTTAAAGAGCATCTTAAAACGCTCTTGCTCAAAAGCCCCAGAGAGCCTGCCGGAGACGGCCGCCGAAACCAAGTCCCTGTCCAAAGATCTTGATGTGCAGGTGGAGAAGCGCGACTTGAGCTACTACGGCAGTCTGGGGGTGGCCCGATGATCCGGACTATCGGTGTGGCCGACCGCGAAACCCTGGAGCAAAACCTAAAGCGCCTAAAACTCCGGCACGTGCGGGATACCCTGGACGCCATCAACGAGGTGGCCCTGGCGGAGGAGCCCTCCTACCTGGATTTTCTGGCCTATCTGGTCCAGGAGGAGATCGCCGGGCGGGAAGCCACCCAGAGACAGCGGCGCCTGAAAGCGGCCCGCTTCCCCGCCTGGCGGACCCTGGATGAGTTCGATTTCTCGTTTCAGACTTCGGTGAGCCAGCAAACCATGCGGGATCTGGCCACCCTGGAATTCGTCCGCAACCGGGAGAACCTGATCCTGCTGGGGCCGCCGGGAGTGGGCAAGTCGCACCTGGCTATTGCCCTAGGCATCGAGGCGGTCAACGGCGGGCACAACGTCCTGTTTACCACCATGGACGAGTTGGCTACCAGAATGTATGCCAGCTTGGCCGACGCAAGCCTCCCGCAGTACATGCGCAGTCTTCTGCGCAACGACTTGATCATCTTGGACGAGGTGGGTTACCTGACCCTGGACAAGACGGCTTCGGACCATCTCTTCCAGTTGGTAAGCAAGG
>ENA-OSAE01000004-OSAE01000004.1-marine-sediment-metagenome-genome-assembly--contig:-NODE-4-length-259639-cov-98.597672_pt1 | contig 259639 bp, 251 predicted proteins | sample MGYA00237870_ERZ529317 | MGnify/ENA primary metagenome ERZ529317 (study PRJEB26369, sample SAMN03142812) | marine sediment metagenome | biome: marine; feature: borehole; material: sediment... | reverse complement strand
ATTAACTCCAGGACCACCCTGGCCTTGAATTGAGCTGTGAACTTCCGCCGTTTCATCTTCTTCTTCATCCTCCCCGTATCACACTATCTCCTTTTTGCCAGGGTGTCCAGTTTCTGGGGACCAGTACATAGTTGCAACTTCCGTTTAGATGAGTGAGCCATACCTGCTTCGGTAGGTTTTCTCGTGAGTTATCACAAGACTTTTCCAGAGGCCTCGTCACACGGGTCCCCGAGTACCAGGCTCAGCAAGGGGATGGGCTCGACTTTCGCAGTCCCGTCGCAGTTTTCCGACGTCGGGCTACGGGATTCAACCCGACGATCCTCTGACTTCCAATCACCCCCAGGGTCTCGGCTCGTTCGCAATGCCGGATGCCTTCGGCTCAGCCCCAGCCGCTATCACCGGGCTTGCTGGTCTATCCTGGGCGGCGACCAACACCTCAAGCTACCCGGCTTTGATGGTTTCCCTCACCGGGCCGCATCAGGCGATACAGGGCGGCCAGAACTGCTGCCACCGGAACCCCCAACAGCAGACCCCAGGGACCGGCCAGTCTTCCCCCTGCCAGGACCGCAAAGATGACCGCCAGGGGATGCATGCCTACCCGGGCTCCCACCAGGTAGGGGGAAATCAGCGAGCTTTCCAGCTGGTGGATGGCCACGAAAAACACCAGCACCTTCAGCGCAAGCCACGGCGACTCGGCAAGGGCGAACAACAGGGGGAGGATGGCGCCGATGAACGGGCCGAAATACGGGATTATCTCGGCCATTCCGGCCAGAGTTCCGAGAACAACGGCGAAGGGTACACCAAGCAGCGCGAGTCCGGTGGCCGACAGCGCCCCCATCACCGCCGCCACCGCCAGCTGGCCTCGCAGGTAGCCGTGCAACACGCGGTTCGTTTGCTCCGCTGCTTTGGCAGCCGGCTGTCGCCACGACGCCGGTAGTTCCCTCAGTGCGGCATTCCAAAGCCGGTCCCCATCTCTGAGCACGTAAAAGCTCAACAGGGGCGCCAGGAGGAATGCCAGCAGCAGCTGCACCACTCCGGGGACGCTGGCCAACACCGCCTCCACTCCCCTGAACGCCACTTCCTGCAGCCTGGCTACCACTTCATCCAGAGTTCCTCTGCGGATGGGCAGCTGGTCCGTAGCAAACCGAGCGGCCATCGAGTCCAGCCACTGATCAGCCTTCATCAACAGGCGGGGGTAGCTTTCCGCCAGCCCCTCAAGTTCCCGGATGAGTCGGGGAAGGAATAACCACAGTGCAGCTGCCACCAGCCCGCCAAGTACCATGTAGCAGACCAAAATGGCTACCGATCGGGGCAAGCCTTTGCAGTGCAACCACGCGACCCCCGGTGCCAGCAGATAGGCGAGGGCCGCGGCCAGGACGAAAGGAATCAGGACGGTGCGGATGCGGTACAAGAACGCCAGTACCAGCAGCACCACAGCGAAAAGAACCGCGCGGTCCCACGTCGAGTTCCTGGCCAATCCGCTCCCGCCACCTCATCACTTTTGCTCAGGGTGAACGCCCGCTCCTTCCTCAGCCCGGCGGGCAGCGCCCCCCGCGCGCTGGACTATCTGACGGGCTCGGTTTTTCAGCCTCCAGGCTCCCACCATCATCATTCGCTCACGGGCAGTTACCCGCGTCCGAGCAAGCACCGTGGCGAACCCTGCGAGGGTCAGGAGAACACCGGCCAGCATTCCCTTGAGGAATCGCTTCATGACAATCCACCCCCGCATAATGTTGCCCAAGCGCTTACCCAGCATACACTCCCAGCTTCACCCCACGGCGAGCAGCGAGGCCTGAGCAGCTGATGAGAAACCGGGTACCATGGGGGCCTTGAGCCAGGTAAGTGCGCGTTCAGCGAGCAGGAAGAATTGGCAGCGGGCCACGCGGCTAACATACAGGCCGGCCTCAGTGCACCTGTCGCTCCAGCCGGCACAGCCAACCACGGGCAGGATTCATGTACCTTCAGTTCGCACCTTTCCGCAAACGGAGCCCCAGCACCGCTTTCCTTGCCCGAGCTCTGAACAGCTCAGACGCCGCTTAGCGTCTGACGACAAGGGACAAAGGCTCGCCTGCCAATGCGTCCGGGCGCGCCAGTCAGCAGCGCGTGGGGATCCACGATGATGGAGATAACAACGCCTAGCATGGCGGGAGAAGGCTCAGGTAAGGGCCGCGGCTATGCGCCCGCCACCAACCACAAGACTACCCGAGTAAAGGACGACTGACTGGCCAGGGGTGACTCCCAGCTGCTCACGGCGGAAGAAGAACTGGAACCCCCCTTCATTCAGCACCAGTAACCCCTCCGCTGGCCGGGCTCGGTAGCGGATTCTCGCTTCCAACTCCAACCGGGCGGGAGGATGCTCAAAGGGGATCCAGTTGGGCTGATCCGCCCGCAGCCCGCGTACCCCCAGCTCCTCCCGCGATCCCACCACCACCGCATTGCGCTCAGGCTCCAACCTGAGGACGTACAGCCGCTGTCGGGAAGCAATTCTCAATCCCCGCCGCTGTCCCACCGTATAAAAAGGAAAGCCCTCGTGGGTTCCCAAGACGCGACCGGAGGAATCCAGGATGGGTCCCGGACGGCACGCTTCTGGATGCCGCTCAGCGAGGAACGACCGATACCCTCCTTCGGGGATGAAACACACTTCCTGGCTCTCTCGCTTGGTAGCTACTGGAAGCTCGAGGGTCGAGGCCAGCCGACGCACCTGGCGCTTGGTCACATCCCCCAGGGGAAACAGGCACCGCGCCAGCTGCGCCTGCGTGAGTCGATAGAGCACGTAGCTCTGGTCCTTGTCACGATCAACGGCCCGCAGCAGCAAGTAGCGGCGCCTGAGTGGATCCCAGCGCACCCGCGCGTAATGCCCGGTGGCCACCAGCTCAAAACCCCTCTCCCGTGCCCATGCCAGGAGGACGCCGAACTTGATCTCCCGGTTGCACACCACGCAGGGATTAGGGGTACAGCCGGCCAGGTACTCGCGACAGAAAGGGTCTATCACCTTAACCTCGAAAATATCGCGCAGGTCGAGTACGTGGTGAGTTATCCCCAAGTAGCGGCACACCTTCTGGGCATCGGCGACGGCGCCGTCCTGGACATCGGACCAGGTGCGGAAGGTGACTCCCTCCACTGCGAAGCCGCGTTCCACCAGCAACGCGGCGGCCACCGAGGAGTCGACACCCCCGGACATGGCCGCCAGTACCCGAGTGGCCATCCTCCCTTTCCTCCTAGCGGCTCACTTCGTCGCCGCCGGACGCTCCGCGCCGCGCCAAGTAATCCTCAATGGCCTTACGGAGAGCGTCCGCCGCCAGATTGGAGCAATGCATCTTGTGAGGAGGTAGCCCACCCAGAGCCTCCGCTACGTCCCTGTTGGTAATGGCCAAAGCCTCCTCGATGGTCTTCCCCTTGGCCATCTCGGTCAGCATGCTGCTGGACGCGATGGCCGCCCCGCAGCCAAACGTCTTGAATCGTACATCAGACAGGCGCCCGTCTTCCACCTTGATGGTGATCCTCATTATGTCACCACAGATCGGACTGCCAATTTGGCCGACGCCATCCGGGTCTTCCACTTCTCCCACGTTACGGGGATTGGTGAAGTGATCCATCACCTTCTCAGTGTACATTGCGGGGATACTCCTTTCTGATGGGGGTCAAGGGAGACATATCGCGCAATCGACGGACTACCCGGGGCAAAACCTCCAACACGTAGTCGATGTCCTCGTCGGTAGTATCTTTACCCAGGGTCATCCTGACCGAACCGTGCGCCCATTCGTAAGGGAGGCCCATGGCCAACAGGACATGTGAGGGATCTAGGGACCCAGAGGTGCACGCTGAGCCGCTGGAAGCGCCTATACCCTCCAGGTCCAAATCTAGCAGCAGTGCCTCGCCCTCAATATGCCGGAAGCTGACGTTCACATTATTGGGCAGGCGACGCTCCCGGTGGCCATTCAGGCGAACGTCGGGAATCGTAGCCAGTATTCCATCAATCAGCCGGTCTCGCAAGGATCGCAACCTCGGCACGCGCTCCGGAAGCTCCCGCTGGGCGAGTTCGCAGGCAAGCCCCATGCCCACAATTCCCGGAACGTTCTCGGTGCCCGCCCGAAGGCCACGCTCGTGGGCCCCCCCGTGAAGCACGGAGGCAATGCGGGTGCCCTTCCTGATGTAGAGGGCACCCACCCCCTTGGGAGCGTACATCTTATGCCCGGATATGGTCATCAGGTCCACCCGAATCTCCTCGACGTCCACCGGCAAGTTGCCCACCACCTGTACGGCGTCGGTGTGGAAGTACACGTCGTGCTCCGCGCAAATGCGGCCAATCTCCGCCACCGGCTCAATGGTACCGACTTCGTTGTTTGCCATCATGATCGTAACCAGTACCGTCTCCGGGGTAATGGCCCGACGGACGTCATCCGGATCGACCAGGCCGTCTCCGTCCACGGGCAGATAGGTCACCTTCCAACCCTCTTCCTCCAAGAACTCGCAGGCATGGAGGACGGCATGGTGTTCTATGCGACTGGTAATGATGTGACGTCCCCGCTCCCGATTGGCCAGCGCCACTCCCTTGATGGCCAAATTGTCGCTCTCCGTTCCCCCACTGGTGAATACGATTTCTTCGGAACGCGCACCGATGAGGGAGGCTACCTGTCCCCGTGCCCGCTCGACCGCCTCCCGCGCCCGCCGGCCCCAGTTATGAACGCTGGAAGCGTTCCCGAACTCCTCCAGCATGAAACGTGACACCATCTCCGCCACCTCGCTCCTCACTGGCGTGGTGGCGGCGTGGTCAAGGTAAACCTTACGCAAGTCCATCCACTCCCTCTGCGCGGTATGTTGAATTTTCCCTTGCTCCGTGCTGGCGACAGAGATCCTCCAGGGTTATGGCATCCAAAACCTCCACCACCGTGTCCCTGATCTTCTCCCACACTCCACGTGCCACACATTGCTCTGGCCTGCCGCAGTGATGTGCGGGTTCGCTGACCCCCTCTGTGGCACACTCGCAGGGACCTATAGGACCCTCAAGAGCTCGAATCACATCCCCCACCGTGACCTTATCCGGGGATTGTGCGAGCACGTAGCCCCCATGGGCACCACGCACGCTGCGTACCAAACCGGCCCGCTTCAAGACCCCAATGAGCTGCTCCAGGTAACTGCAGGAAAGGCCCTGTCGCTCGGCGATCACCCGAAGGGGCACCGGTTGGTCGCGCCCTTGCAGGGCAAGCTCGAAAAGGGCCTTAATCCCATATTTGCCGCGGGTGGAAAGTTTCACACCAGCCCTCCCAAATTCCGACTAAGTTAGTCAAGATACTCACCTTTAAGCTAACATAGCCGGATCACTTCAGTCAACCCGCGACTTACGTTGCAGGACGGCCACGAGAAGTACGAAGGCCGCAGCCCAGGGGATCACCTGATGGAGCAAACCATGCACAAAGGACAGCCACGGCCGGTGGGCAAAGCGCAGACCAAAATAGGCGGCGGAAAAAGACAAAATCACCTGCCAGCCATAAAGAAAACACCACAGTGCCGATGCCCATCCAATGCCCGCCGCCAGAGGGTCGTGTTCCGGGCGGCGGCTAAGCCTCAGGGCGACAAACGCCACCACGCCGTGAACCACCGCCAGTAAGCCCACCCCCACCACCCCGCTCCCCCAGAAGTGTATCGGCCCACCCAAAGGAGCTCGGAGTGCACACGATTCCATGCTACAGTAAAGCTTCCTTTCCCCGCGCGCGCAGCTCTTCCAGCAGTTCTTTGAGGCGCTGGTCGCAGTCGCGCCGACACACCAGGACTGCATCTTCAGTCTCCACTACGATTAGATCCCTGACCCCCACCGTAGCCAGCAGTCGCCCCTGGGACACTAGCACGCAGTCCTCGGTGTCGACGCCCACGTGTTCGCCCACAACCACGTTGCCCGCTTCATCGGTATCGTGAATGCGAGGAAGGGCACTCCACGACCCCAGATCGTCCCACGCAAAGCGAGCAGGTAGCATCAATACGTTGTCCGCCTTTTCCATGACCCCATAGTCTATGGAAATCTTGGGCAGCTGGGGGAAGACCCGTGCCAACTCCTCCTCGAAAGTGGGTCTGCCAATGTGGGGACGCAGGCTCCGCAGACCCCGCTCCAGGTCGGGCAAATGGCGGCCGATTTCATACCATACCCCACTCACTGACCATATGAACATACCGCTGTTCCAAAAATAATTCCCGCGAGCCAGGAAACGCTCTGCCGTCTGCCGATCTGGTTTCTCGGTGAAACGCTCCACCCGATACACCGGGTACCCGTCCAACACCTCGATCTGCTCCCCCGTCTTGATATAACCATAGGCAGTCTCCGGCCGTGAGGGCGGCACCCCTATCACCACCACCGGGTCATCCTCCATCCTGGCCACCCGGGTACAGGCCTTAAGGCACCCGAGGAACTCCTCCTCTGGGGAGACGAAGTGGTCAGATGGTACCACCACCATGACCGCATCGGGATCTCGCGCCGACACCCAGAGAGCAGCCAAACCGATGCAGGGGGCAGTATCCCTGCCCACCGGCTCCAGCAACAGATTGTCAGGTGGCAAATCCGGCAGCTGACGCCGGGTGAGGTCTGCATAACGCCTACCAGTGACCACCAGGAGCCTCTCCACCGGCACCAGCTTCTTGAGCCTTTCGTACGTGTGCTGAAGCAGCGTACGGTTTCCTTGCAAGGTCAGAAACTGCTTGGGCCGCTCACAGCGACTCCATGGCCAAAAGCGCTCACCCCGACCGCCGGCCATTATGACCGCCCATACTGACTGCAAACAACGCACCTCCCCCGTCCTCAGGTACTAGCATGCCCCCGTGCTCTGGATAACGGGTGCATACCGTCCCCCCGCCTGAGGTATCCCTAAGCGGGGAGGCGGAACCACATGTCGTTCATGCGTCGCTTCCTTCAGGACATAGGCCGGGCTTCGGCAAACGCGTTACGCTGGTGTATCACCGCTTTCGGCGTCTTCTTGCTGGCCGGTCTGGCCCGGGCCTGCCTGGTGCCGCCATCGCCCGTCGGCAACCCCCACCTACTGGCAATGGTGGTCAGCTACGTGTCCGGCGTCACCCAGCTGGTGGCGGCCGTGGTCTGTGTCGGCCTGCTTTCCCTCACCATGTACCGTCACTGGTCCTGACGCCATCGCCTGAGGCGCTCGCGCAGCACCCTCTCGTAACCCCGGTCCGAAGGGTGGTAGTAGGCCCTACGCGCCCCGGGCGGGAAGTATTCTTGTTGAACGTGGCCCCCCGGATGATCGTGGGGATATTGGTACCCCTTGCCGTAGCCCAGCTGCTTCGCGCCACGGAAGGCAGGATTCCGCAGATGTAGCGGTACCTCTTCCGTCCTCCGCTCGGCCACATCGCGCAGCGCCTCCTCTATAGCCCGGTACGCCGCATTCGACTTGGGAGCACAAGCCACATAAATGGCCGCCTGGGCCAGGGCAATGCGCGCCTCGGGGAGACCAACGTACTCCACGGCCTGCGCGGCGGCCGCGGCCACCATCAGGGCCCGGGGATCGGCGTTCCCCACCTCTTCCGCAGCGGCAATCAAGATGCGGCGCGCTATGAACGAGGGATCTTCGCCAGCATACAGCATGCGCGCCAACCAGTAGACGGCAGCGTCCGGGTCGCCGCCGCGCATGCTCTTGATGAAAGCCGACACCGTGTTATAATGTTCCTCGCCCCGCTTGTCATACAGCAGCGCGCGCCGCTGGGCCGCCTGCACCGCCAGCTGCAGATCTATCCGCCTGGTGCCCCGGGAGTCCGGGGTGGCCGCATTCGCCGCCATTTCCAGCGTGTTCAGCGCGCTTCGGGCATCACCGTTAGCCACGCTGATGATGTGCGCCATGGCCTCTTCGTCCACCGCTATCCCCCGACCCCCCAGGCCTCTCTCGCGGTCGCTCAACGCACGCTCCAGTATACACCGGATTTCCTGGTCAGTAAGGGAACGGAGGCGGAACACTCGCAATCGAGAAAGAAGGGGAGCGGTGACTTCGAAGTACGGGTTCTCGGTGGTGGTACCGATCAGTATTATGGTCCCGTCCTCCACCGCCGGCAGCAGGGCGTCTTGTTGCGCCTTGTTGAAACGGTGTATTTCGTCGATGAACAGGATGGTGCGCTGCCCGTCCAGAGCCCGCCTCTGTCGCGCCTCCTGGATGGCGCGCCTGACATCGGCGACCCCGGAGGTGACCGCGCTCATCTGCACAAAGTGCGCACTGGTGCACCGGGCGATGATGTGGGCCAGAGTGGTCTTGCCGCTGCCGGGCGGGCCCTGGAGTATCATGGAAAACAGCCGATCCGACTCGATGGCGTTTCGCAGCAAAGTCCGGGGGCCGACGATCTCCTCCTGGCCCACGAACTCTCCCAGATGCCGCGGGCGCATCCTAGCCGCCAGTGGTTCCTCACCGCCCGTGGCAGTGCGCTCAGTTCGGAACAGATTCATTCCCTCACTCCCTGGCCAGGCGCCGTACCGCACCAAGCGCGTACTGCACGTCCTCCCGACTTACGTCCTTGTGGGTCACCATCCTGATTTGCTGAGGGCCGATGGCTCCGCATTTAACCCCCAGCTCGGCCAGACGCCCGGCGAAGGTACTGGCGTCCATCCAGCTCGGGTCGAGATCAAATATCACTATGTTGGTCTGCACGGTGTCCAGATCCAGGCTGATGCCGGGAATTTCCACCAGCCCCTCGGCCAGCAGCCTGGCGTTGGCATGGTCCTCCGCCAGCCGATCCACCATCTTCTCCAGGGCGACGATTCCGGCCGCCGCCAGTACCCCGGCCTGCCGCAACCCCCCGCCCAGCACCTTGCGCCACTTCCTGGCTCGCTCAATCCATTCCCGGTCACCCACCAGCACCGACCCCACCGGTGCCGCAAGTCCTTTGGACAGGCAGAACATCACCGAATCGGCCGGCCCTGCCAGCTCCGCGGCCTCCACCCCCAGAGCCACCGCCGCGTTGAATATGCGGGCTCCATCAAGATGCACGGCCAGCCCGGCTTGGTGCGCCACGGAGGCCAGCTCGCGCATCCGCTGCACCGTGGTGACCGTTCCCCCTCCGCGGTTGTGCGTGTTCTCCACGCATAATAAGCTGGTGGGGGGATAGTGGATGTTGGGGGGGCGAAGGGCCCGTCGCACCTCCTCCGGATCCAGGATCCCATGCCTGCCGGGAATGGGTCTCGGCTGGGCACCGGACAGCAGCGCGATGCCCCCGGCTTCAAAGAGGAAGATGTGGGAACTGGATTCCACCAGCACCTCGTCGCCCCGCCCAGTGTGGGTGAGCACGGCGACCTGATTCCCCATGGTGCCAGAAGTGACGAACAACCCCGCCTCTTTCCCCAGCTTCTCCGCGGCCAGCTCCTCCAGGCGGCGCACCGTGGGATCCTCGCGGTAAACGTCATCCCCTACCTCGGCTTCGGCCATGGCACGCCGCATCTCGGGAGTTGGTCTAGTGACCGTATCGCTTCTCAGATCGACGACTCTTTCCACCGCTGTCCCTCCCCCCCGCGTGGCAGCTCAGCTGCCCAGAGCGCCTTGTACGCGCTTTTCAATTTCCTCCCTGGTCATGAAACCAATCAGGCGGTCGACCTCCCGTCCTCCCTTGAAGAGGATTAGAGTCGGAATGCTCATGATGGAGTACCTCGATGCTACGTTCTGGTTCTCGTCGACATTGCATTTGACCACCCGTACCTGTCCGTCGAGGTCCTCAGCCACTTGCTCCAGCACCGGGGCCAGCGCCCGGCACGGGCCGCACCAGGCAGCCCAGAAATCCACCAGTACCGGCATTTCCGACTGCAGGACTTTGCTGTCAAAGTCGCTCTCCGACACCGTCAGTACCTTTGCCAATTTCTCCGCCTCCTCCTTGCCTGTCGAGCGCTAGGGCATTTGCCTCGGGCATTGTTGCTCCCCTCCGTGCCAGCACGTGGGCCACGTTACCCTCCTCCCGCGGGGCCCGGCGGCGCGCCGCTTCCCCGACCCAGGGCAGGCTGCGGCTTTGCCTCGCGGGACGCTGGCAGGAAAAGGGAAGCATACCGCCAAGGATATTGTATCCCTCGGGCAGCGGGGTGTAAAGCAAAGCACCTGATGCACCTGATGAGCAAACAAATGTTCGGGGCCTTGGGGACCGCCGAACCTCACAAAAGTTATGCCCTACCATGCCGTGTTAACCGATGTTTTGAACCCGCGCTCACGCAGGTGGGTGTCCTGCCGGCCGCTTTACACGTCCCCAGCGTCACTGCCCGGGGCATGTGCGCCACGGTCGGACTCCGGACTCCCAGTGTATTGGTGTTGGCTCAAAACTTATCGGGCTACCACGCGCACAGCAGGGCTTGTTACCCGCCTCTATCTTATCACCCTCCCGGTATCCGATCAAGTCTCAGGAGCAGGTCGGTGGGACTCTCCCGCCTCGGGATCCCGAATTGCCCGCGGCGCCAGGCGGATCCCCAGCTCCTCCAGCTGCTCCGGCTCCACCTCGCTGGGTGCACCGGTCAGTAGACAGGCACCGGTACCCGTCTTGGGAAAGGCCATGACCTCACGCATGTTGGCCGAGCCGGTCATCAACATCAGCAACCGATCAAACCCGATGGCAATTCCCGCGTGAGGCGGCGCGCCATACTCCAGTGCCTCCAGGAGAAAGCCGAACCTGCGCTCTTGCTCCTCGACGGACATTCCCAGTGCCCTGAACACCTCTTCCTGCTGGCTCCTGGTGTGGTTCCGCACGCTGCCACTCCCCAGCTCCACGCCGTTGAGTACCAGGTCGTACGCCCACGCGCGCACCCGCCCGACGTCGGTGGCAAGCAGGTGACGGTCCTCGGGATGGGGGGCGGTGAAGGGATGATGCATGGCCTCGTAGCGCCTGGTCTCCTCGTCAAATTCGGCCAGCGGGAAGTCGGTCACCCACACAAACCGCCAGCCCTCCTCCACGAGATCCAGCAGAGCCGCCACCTTTAGCCTGAGCTGGCCCATCACCTGCCGCACCACCGGCCACCGGCCAGCCAGCAGTAGCACTGCGTCACCCATCTGGGCGCCCGCCACCCCCAACAGCGTCCTGGCCGCTTCCTCTCGCAGGTGGCGCCCGAAGCTGGATCGAATGCCGCTGGAACTCCAGGCCACCCAGCTGAGCCCTCGAGCTCCCAGCTCCTTGGCGCGACCCTCAAGACGATCGTATTCGCTCCGGCTGATGCCCGCCCCACCGGGCAGCCTCAACCCCACAACGCCAGTGTCCGGGGCGCTCGCCGCCTGCTCCAGAAAGCGGACGCCGCAGTCGCGGCACGCTGGCGTCAGGTCCAGCAGCTCCAACCCGATCCTGAGGTCCGGTTTGTCCGTGCCGTAACGCCGCATTGCCTCATCGTAGGTGATGCGCGGAAATGGTAGTGTCAGGTGCACGTCCAGGAGCTCCGCGAACAGCCGGCACATCAACCGCTCCATGACATCCTGTACGTCGGCGGGAGTCGCAAAGCTCATCTCCACGTCTATCTGGGTATGCTCGACTTGCCGGTCGGCGCGTACGTCCTCGTCCCGGAGGCAGCGGGCTAACTGGAAATATTTTTCAATTCCGCCCACCATCAAGATCTGTTTGAACAGCTGCGGTGACTGGGGAAGGGCATAAAAGCACCCCGGGCTGTGTCGCGCGGGCACCAGGAAGTCGCGCGCTCCCTCCGGAGTGCTGCGAGTGAGCATCGGGGTCTCCACCTCGAGGAAACCTTCCTCGTCAAAGAAGTCCCGAATCACCTTGGCCGCCCGGTGGCGGAAAACCAGTTTGGCCAGCACTTCGGGGCGGCGCAGATCGAGGTACCTGTACCTGAACCGAAGCGCCTCATCCGGATGGGCTTCGGGATCGGCAACGGGAATGGGTAGGGGCCGGCTGCGGCTCAACACCCGGATGGATCGAGGTGCCACTTCGATCCACCCCGTCTTGAGTTTGGGATTCACCCCGCTCTCCGGCCGCCGCCGCACCGTCCCCATCACTTCCACCACGTACTCAGGTTTCAGCTCGCCAACCTCTGGCGTGCTGGCGTCCAAGGAACTTCTGTCCACCACCAGCTGTACCAGCCCACTGCGATCCCGCAGATCCACAAAGACCAACCCACCGTGGTCCCTGATCCGATGGACCCAGCCCAGCAGCCGTACGTCCTCACCTACGTCGTTCAATGTGAGATCTCCGCACCAACGTCTCATCAACCGCCGTTGGCCTCCCTCCGACTGTCACTACCCTCGAGGATTGTCCTTACCAACGTCGCCAAAGGGACCTCCCGCTGCTCCCCTATCAGCATGTCCCGAAGAGAGACGGTCTCTCGACCCAGCTCCTCCTCACCCAGGATAACCACCCACCGGGCTCCCAGTCGGTCGGCGCGGCGCATCTGTGACTTCAGAGAGCGCCCCGGCTCACCCAGCTCCGCCGCCACCCCGGCCTGACGCAGCATCTCCCCGACCTCCAAGATACGCTCTGTCCGCACCTCGCCCACCGCCGCCACAAAAGCGTCCACCTGGGGGGGCGGCTGTGGCATTACTCCTTCCTTTTCCATGGCCAGAAGCACTCTCTCCAACCCCAGGCCGAAGCCCACCCCGGGAGTGGGTTCGCCCCCGCAGGCCTCGACCAGACCGTCGTAACGCCCCCCCGCACACAAGCTGCTCTGCGCCCCCAGGGACGGGTATACTATCTCGAAAACCGTCCGGGTGTAGTAATCCAGCCCCCGTACCAAGCGATCGTTCACCCGGTGTGGGATGCCCACCGCCTCCAGAAGCCGGCAGGTAGTGGCGAAGTGCTCGCGGCATTGGTCGCACAGAAAGTCCCTCATCGCAGGTGCCCTTTCGGTGAGCCGACGGCAGGCCCGTCGCTTGCAGTCGAGTACCCGCAGGGGATTGCGATGTAGCCGTCGCGCGCAGTCCGCGCAAAGCTGGTCACTGGCAGGAGTGAAAGCGGCTACCAGAGCCCTTCTGTAAGCGGGACGACAGCGGGGACAACCAATGCTGTTGACCTCCAGCTGCAGCTTCCTCAGTCCCAGCCGTTGCAGGTACCGGTACCCTAAGGCAATCACTTCCGCGTCGGCCAGCGGGTCGGCCACCCCGAACAACTCGATGCCGAACTGATGGAACTGGCGGTAGCGGCCCGCCTGCGGGCGATCGTAGCGAAACATGGGGCCGATGTAATAGGCCTTGAACCGTCCGCCCCCTTTATGGAGGCTGTGCTGTAGGTACGCCCTCACCACTCCCGCCGTCCCCTCCGGGCGCAGGGTGAGGCTACGGCCGGAACGGTCGCTGAAGGTGTACATCTCCTTCTCCACTATGTCGGTGGTCTCGCCCACGCTGCGGACGAAAAGCTCGGTGTGCTCGAAGATCGGGGTCCTGATCTCTCGATAGCCGTACCTGCCGGCCAACTCGCGGGCCACTTCTTCCACGTGCTGCCACTTCCACGATTGGTCGGGCAGGATATCGAATACTCCCCGCGGACTGCTCACCATGCCCACCTCTACTCCCGCCGCCCCTTTCTGAACGTCATGATTTCATTGTACACCAGACCCGCCGGGCACGGTCAACGGACGAAGGGGTTGCCCCGCCGTTCGCGTCCCACCGTGGTGTCGGGTCCGTGACCGGGCTTGACCACGGTGGCGTCGGGCAACTGCATCAGCACCGAGCGAATTGACTTGAGCAGCTGACCAAAGTCCCCGCCCGGCAGGTCGGTTCGGCCTATGGAACCAGCGAAGAGAGTATCGCCGGTGAAGGCCATCCCCTCACCGACAATACAGATCCCTCCCGGCGTATGTCCCGGCGTGTGCCGCACCCGGAGCGACAATCTACCAAGGCGCAACTCCTGACCATCGGCCAAGAAATCATCGACCGTCAGGGTCCACGGGCGCCCGACCAGGGAGGACAGATTCCGCTCAGGATCGGCCAGGATCCGGGCTTCCTCCCGATGGGCAAGAACCGGGGCACCCGTGCTGGCCCGCAAATCCTCGGCCGCTCCCGCGTGGTCAGCGTGCCCGTGGGTGAGCACGATCCACACCAGGCGCCAGTGCTGTCGTTCCACCACCTGGAGGATGCGATGGGGCTCCGCCCCCGGGTCGATGACTCCCACCAGGTTGTCCTCCCGCAGCAGGTAGCAGTTTGCCTGCAGGGGGCCGACGATCAGCTTGGTGACTTCCATACTTTTTGCGCCCCCGTCCCTCAAAAGGTCTTGTCGGTGTCCAACAGTATGGTGACTGGTCCGTCGTTGTGGATCTCCACCAACATCCGTGCCTGAAACTGGCCGGAGGCCACTCGCAAGCCGTAAGATCTCAGATCGCTCAGGAAGGCTTCGTACAAAGCCGCTGCTTCGCCCGGAGGGGCCGCCTGAGCGAAGCTGGGCCTCCGCCCCCGGCGGCAATCGCCGTACAGGGTGAACTGTGACACCGCCAGGATCTCCCCACCCGTCTCCAGCAGGGATCGGTTCATCTTCCCTGCGTCATCCTCGAAAATCCGAAGGTTGACCACTTTGTCCGCCAGCTGCCGGCTGGCCTCGCGTCCGTCACCCTTGCCCACTCCCACCAGCACCACCAGACCAGGACCTATGGAGTCCACGACCCTTCCGTTGACCGATACCGATGCTCGTTTCACTCGTTGCACCACAGCGCGCATGCAACCACCTCAGTCTACGACCGTATTGTCCCCCTGCTGACCCGTTCGACCCTGATGACGTCCTTGACCCGTTCCAGACGTTTGGTTATGCGATCCAGCTGTTCCAGATCCCGCACCTCCAGCACCAGGTCGATGACCGCCCGGTTGCCGGAAGTGGCCCGCCCTCTGGCAGCCAGGATGTTGGTGTGCATATCCGCCACCACCTGGGCGACATCCGACAGCAGCCGGGGCCTGTCCATGGCGGTGACCGCTACCTCCGCGGCGTAGGACGAACAGACAATGCCATCCCAGCTCAGCGACATCAGTCGATCGGGATTCTTGGCGAACTGGGCAACGGCGGAGCAATCGCGTCTGTGGATCGAAATCCCCCGGCCACGGGTGACGTAGCCCACGATCGGGTCCCCAGGCAGCGGGCTGCAGCAGCGGGCGAAACGAACCAGGACGTTGCCCAGCCCCTCTATCTTGACCGCTCGTGCCCCGGAACGCACCACTCCCGGCTTGTCAGGGAGGGCTGGTTCCTCGGCCTTCGCCGGTGCGTGCTCCTCGCGGAAGCGGTTCACCAGCTGCTGGGGAGTGACCGACCCAAACCCCACCGCCGCCAGGAGGTCCTCAGCCGAGTGGTAGTTGAGCCTGCCGGCGGCGTCTTCCAACCATTCTTCGCTGAGCACCCGCTGGGGATCCAGGCCCTGCCGTCGCGCCTCGCGCTCCAACATCTCCCGCCCCCTGGCAATGTTCTCCTGCCGGCGTTGGCGCTTGAACCAACCGCGAATTCGGCTCCGCGCGGAGGAGGTCTTCACGAAAGACAACCAGTCAGCGCTGGGCCCGCTGGGAACCTTGCTGGTCATGATTTCCACGATGTCTCCGCTCTGCAGCTGGTAGTCCAGCGGCACCATCCTGCCGTTCACTTTGGCACCCACACAGGAGTGTCCGACCTCGGTGTGAATCCGGTAGGCGAAGTCCACGGGAGTGGAGCCCGCCGGCAGGTCCACCACATCGCCTTTGGGCGTGAATACGAACACCTCGTCCTGGAAGAGATCGATCTTCAACGACTCCATGAATTCCTTCGCGTCTTTCAACTCCCTCTGCCATTCCAGCACCTGGCGGAGCCACGTGAGTTTGGCATCGAAGTCGGTGTCGGTCTTACCCCCTTCTTTGTAACGCCAGTGGGCGGCGATTCCGTATTCGGCGGTACGATGCATCTCATGGGTGCGGATCTGGATTTCGAAGGGTTCGCCGTCCGGGCTCATCACCGTGGTATGCAGAGACTGGTACATGTTGGATTTGGGCATGGCGATGTAGTCCTTGAACCGTCCGGGGATGGGCTTCCAAAGCGAATGCACGATGCCCAGTACTGCGTAGCAATCTCTCACGGTGTCCACCACCACTCTGATGGCGGTTTTGTCGTAGATCTCGTTCAAGGACTTGGACTGGCTACGCATCTTGCGGTAAATGCTGTACAAATGCTTCACCCGGCCCTGGATCTCGCCCTTGATCCCCGCCTGATCGAGCCGTTGGCGCAGCTGCGCGATCATCCGCTCGGTGAACGCCTCCCGCTCTCGTCTCGCCCGCGCCAGTTCCCTGGCGATGCGGCGGTACTCCTCGGGTTGACGATGTTTGAAGGCGAGATCCTCCAGTTGCGCCTTGATGTGCCAGACACCCAGTCGGTGGGCCAGGGGGGCGTAGATCTCCAGAGTCTCTTCCGCGATGTCCTGGCGCCGCTCTGGAGGCAGGTACTCCAGGGTCCTCATGTTGTGCAACCGATCGGCCAGCTTGATGAAGATGACCCGGATGTCGCGGGCCATGGCCAGGAGCATCTTGCGGAGGTTTTCTGCCCGTTCCTCCAGCCGGGTCCGGTTCTCCAGCCGTCCCAGCTTGGTCACCCCGTCCACCAGGTCGGCGACCTCGCCGCCAAAGACCTTGCGGACTTCATCCAGGGTGCATTCGGTGTCCTCCACCACATCGTGCAGTAAGCCGGCGACGATGGTGGGAAGATCCAGCTCCAGCTCGGCCAGTATCAGGGCCACCTGGAGCGGGTGCTCGATATAGCGTTCGCCCGACTCCCTGAACTGTCCCCAGTGCGCCTGGCGGCTGAACTCGTAAGCCCTCTGTACCAGCTCCAAGTCCGCCCCGGGCAGGTATTCCTTCATCCTGCTGCACAACGCCTGGATACTCACCTACCGGCACCTCGATCCACCTGGTACCCTACACTTTACATAATACTACAACCCGCTCAGTACCGGATGATGCTCACCACCGGCAAGTCCCCCAGCTGCTCTCTGCCCGGCAGATACGTCAGCTCGATCAGGAACGCTGCCGCCACCACCTCGCCCCCCAGTTGCTTTACCAGGTCTATGGTGGCGCAAATGGTCCCGCCAGTGGCCAGCAGATCGTCGAATACCAGAACGCGCTGCCCGGCGATCACCGCGTCGGCGTGCATTTCCAGGGTATCCGTCCCATACTCCAGCTGGTAAGACCCGGACACGGTGGCCGCTGGCAGTTTCCCCGCCTTACGCACCGGCACGAATCCCACCCCCAGCCGGTAAGCCAGTGCGCCTCCCAGTATGAAGCCGCGGGCCTCGGGAGCAACCACTGCCTGGGGGGAGAAACGTTCGCACCGCTTGGCCAGTTCGTCAATGGCCTCCTGGAAGGCCAGACCTTCCTTGAGCAAAGTAGTTATGTCCTTGAAGCTGATGCCCGGTTTGGGAAAGTCTTCAACCTCTCTTATCTTGGCCTTCAATCTGCTCTCCAGCTCCATAGGGATCCCTCCCGCCTAAGGATTCAAACCACAGGAACCCACTGGCTCCCGGGTAAAGGCGCTCCTGCAGCTCTCTCACCGGTACCTCTGCAAGCCAGCGGCTGAATCGCAACACCTCGGCAGCCAGGGTCATCCAGCGACAGTAGGTGGGACTGGACGCCCAGGACACCTTCCCCTCATCGCCCTGATGGCGCCATACAAACCGGTTTCCCTCTCGCAGCAGCAGGCCCGCCTCCTCCATGACCCGAAGATGGTGCCACGCCTCCCGGGCTTTCACCGAAGGGGGCAGCCGCACCAGCAGCTGCTCCCAGGTAAAGTGGCGGCGGGGTCCGCGCGTACAGGCTCTGGCCACCCGATAAGTGGTCACCAGGGAGCCTTCGTCGGGAAGGTAGCTGGCGACCGCCTGCTCAAGGCGGCGGGCCTCCGACCCGTCGCACACCAGGTGAACCCGAGGCCACCGGCCGTCCGCGCACGAGACCAGCTCCAGCAGTTCCCCCCACTCGCACGGAGGGGCCAGCAGCACCAACTCCACCGGAGCTTCCACCGGTACCGGGGGAGGACTGCTGGTAATCAGGATGCAGTCATCGCGCGTCTCCCATCGTCTCAGGCTGTCCCGCAGCCAGCTGGAGGGCATCGCGGCGCCCAGCAGTACCAGCCGGCGGCGCAGGGAGGGCACTCGCTGCGCTAGCTCGCGGTATACCTCGACGGCTCGTTCGGTGCAGCCAACGTAAACGCACATCCGACTTCCCACTGAAGCCAACCAGGCAATGTACGGCATCACTTCCTGACCGCGACCGTCAGATACCTCTCCCCGGGGGCGCTCCCTCCGCGCCACCAGTACCGGCGGCTGCAGCTTGCCCGCCAGGCCGGGGGCACACAGCCGCAGTACTTGCCCCTCCCCACTTGATACCGTCACCGCGCCGTTTGCGCCCGCCATCCCCGGCGGGACACCCAGCAGGGGGATTCCGTCGCGCTCCCCAAACCAGCGCTGGTACCACCGCCGGTAACGGGACGCCGCGATGGGAGAAGGCGGTATCAGGCCCGCACCCTCGCGCCGGGCGACGACCCAGCCCAGTTGTACCGCTTCCAAGGCATTGTCACAAAGTACGGTGCCACCGCCGTCCCGCAACAGCATGGCCGCCTCCTCCACCAGCCGATGGGGCACCGGCGGCAACGACACCTTCACCCGCTCATCCGGCACCCAACGGAGCCAGTCGGGTAACCCCTCCCCTGACGGCACCGGCACCCGGGCCGGCACGGCGTCCCGAATGTTGAGGATCAGACGACCGCGGCCCCCGCGGACATCTCGGTCAGGCGTGAACAGCAGATCCACCCGATTCCCTCGTGCCAAGGCGTCCGCCAGACGGCCCACGTTGAAGGCAATGGCTGGATACCGGCTTCCATCAGGCCCCTCCACCCATGCCTTCAGGTGGCGCCCTCCCCGCCCCACCCTGCGTACCGATCGTACCACCGTCTGCGGCATGCAGAGCAACGGCTGGGGGTTGCCGGGCCCAAAAGGGCCCAGGCGCTCCAGCTCCTCCAGCAGCCGGTCGTCCACCGCCGTCTCCACCACCGCGTCGGCCACCCACGGACCATCGGGGGCTCCCCCCTCCACCTGCCGCGCGTAGTCGTTGATCTCCCGCCGGAAATCATCCAGCAGCTCCCAGCGGAGCACCAGACCCGCCGCCTGGGCGTGACCCCCGTAGTCGATGAGAAGGTGCGCGCACCGGCTCAAGGCCTCGCTGAGGTCGAAGCCCTCCTGGCTGCGGGCGGAGCCACGTGCCTCCCCTCCCTCGCGGGTGAGCACCACGGCGGGCTTGCCGAACTCCTCACACAGACAACTGGCCACTATGCCCAATACGCCCGGGTGCCAGTCTTCCCCCGCCACCACCAGGACCCGGTCCTCCTCGCGACACTGGCTCCGGCAGGCAGCCAGGGCTGCCCGCAGTACCTCGTTCTGCACCCTCTGGCGCCGGCGATTGCTACGTTCCAGTGCCTCCGCCAGATGCTGGGCACGGCCCGCGTCCTCACACATCAGCAGGTCCACCGCCGTACCCGCGTGATCCAGCCGACCCACCGCATTTATCCGCGGTGCCAACACGTAGGCTAAGGTCCGGACGGAGATCTCCCCCATGTCGCGCACTCCGGATCGCCGACAGAGCGCAGCAACGCCGGGACGGGGAGAACTCCGCATGCGCTCCAGGCCAGCCCGCACCAGGATGCGATTCTCACCAACAAGGGGCGCCACGTCGGCCACCGTACCGAGGGCAACCAGGTCCAGATTGTTGAGCAGCTGCCGCCGCCCAAAGGCAGCCTCCATCAGTTTGGCCGCCACCCCGACGCCGGCCAGGTCGGCAAACGGATAACGCGAGCCCCGGCGTTTCGGGTTCACCACTGCAATGGCATCGGGCAGCACGGACCCCGGATCGTGGTGATCGGTAACCACCACGTCCAGTCCCAGCCTTGACGCCACTTGTAATTCGCGCACGGCGGTCACTCCGCAGTCCACCGTCACCAGGAGTCGGATTCCCTCTTCCGCGGCTTGCCTCACCGCGGCCTCGTTGAGGCCGTAACCCTCCTCCACCCGATGAGGGATGTAGTAGTCCACGGAAGCGCCCTGAGAGCGCAGCACCTGACAGACCAGCGCGGTAGCGGCAACACCGTCCACGTCATAGTCCCCGAAAACCCTGATACGTTCTCCCCTGGCCACGGCGGCACGTAAACGCCGGGCGGCCACCGGGGCATCAGGAAGCAGGTCCGCAGGATGGAGCTGTTGGAGTGAAGCTTCGAGGAAACGACCGGCTGCCGCAGGATCCGCATATCCCCTCGTCACCAGGATCTGGGCAATGACCGGAGAGATGTCCAGGCTGGCAGCGAGGAGCTGGCACCGCAGGTCGGGCGGACGCACCACCCACCTTCGGTAGGCTCCGCCACCCGGCCGGACGGTCATGGGGAGTCTTCCTTTGCCTCCCGGACGTCCGCCTGGCGCGCTCTGAGTCCGGCCAGCTCTTCCTCCAGCTGCTTCGTCCGGGCTCGAGACTCCTTCAGTTCTGACTCCAGGCGCCTCAGCCTCGCCTGCGCGTCCCAGAGCCGCACACTGGCACGGATACCGCGTAGCGCACTCAACACTCCCACCACCGCCGCACCCGCTGCCGCAGATCCCAGGATGACCAGGGGTAGTGATGCCTCAAACTCCCAGCCGACAAATCGCAAAGGCACCACGATGGCATTCTGAACCGCAAACACCGCAGCAAGCAGTGCCACTATGAGGGCCAGGACCAAATACACTGCAGCGGCCACCTTTCAGAGAGAGTTCACGCGTGGTATTTCTCGTCAGTGGGGGATGATTCCTGTCGGCGTCCTCATCTGGAGATGAGGCGCTGGTGGCGCTTCCAGCGTTCCTGGCGGGCCACTCGCAGGAGCTGGTCGCCCTCCAGCTCGTCGAAGACGTACAGCGTCCCTCCGGCCCGGGCCACCAGGCACCGCAGGAACTCCTGATTGGGTTCCAGACCCACGCAGGCCAGTTCGATGCGGTGGTTACGCACCACCTCCGCCGCGCGCAATGCATCTTCCAGGGGATTCAGCGTCCATTTCGGCACCGTGGGGATACCGTCGGTCACCACCAGGATCAGGGGATACCGCGCCCTCTGGGCGGCCAGGTATTCGACAGCAGTCACCAATCCCTCCGCCAGGGGGGTCAACCCTGCGGGGTGAATGGCCTGTATGCCCTCCATTACTCTCCCCAGCTGCCCAGTGAGGGGTACCCGCACTTCCGCGGAGCGGTCGCTGAAGGTCAGCACAGCTATGCGGTCGCGAGTTCGACGGCACAGCTGGCGGGCCAGTTCTTTGGCCGCCCTTATGCGCTTGCCGGCCATGCTGGCACTGGCATCCACCAGGAGACAGATGTCGATGCGAGGTATCTTCCGGCGCTGCGTGAGCCGCAGATCTTCAGGGCGGATGGCCAGTTCCCACCCGCGGGTGGGTATGGCCCTGGCCGCTGTCGCCACTGTCTCAGCCACCGCGGGCTCGGTCAGGGCTTCGCCCGGCAGGCGCGGCCTGGCTGGAGCACGCCTTCCCCGCGCTTCCGGTCCGGGAATGGCGGTGAAACACCGCGCCTTGACCCAGCGGTTCCAGGACGGCCTCACATCGCCCTCACGCCCCCTCCAAGGGATGGCGCTGATGTGCAAGCGTCCTCGCCAGTAACTGTCCTCGCTGGGTACGACCCCGCGCTCCGGCTGACCAGCAGCCTCATCTCCTCCTCCCGGATGCCCGTCGGACATGGTGCCGGGTCCACTGTCAGGGGGAGGGGGAGACTGGCTGATGCGAGAGTCGGTGGCGGCGCGATACGGGGCGAGATCGTCAGTGCCATCTCCCCGTCCTCTCTCCAGCCTCACCCGCTCCACCTTGCGGATCTCGTACCCGAGGTTGATGATGGTCTGCTCCACCGCGTGGGTGAAGAAGAATACCGCATACAACCACTCGTCCGGCAGCAGGGCGCATAGGTGGACGTGGTTGGCGTGGGCCTGCTTCAGGGTGCGCCGGTTCCCAAACACGAGCGAGCCCGTGACCCTGCCGCCCCCGGTCGAAGTCTGCACGTCCACGTATTCCGCCAGGTCTCGCGGGGGAAGCGCCGAGGTGCTCCAGCCGGCCGCCAGCAGGTAGCTCCGCATCTCCATCACCGACTGCTGGATGGCCCTGGCCACCGCCCGATGGTCCACCTGGGCCACTTCGTGGAACACGTCCAGGTGCAGCACCTCCCCGGGGTGGAGGCGGTGGTAGAATGCTTTTCCGGCATCTGCCCCCACCATGACCGATACCTCGGCGGGAGCTCGTGGGTCCAGGGTGTGCACCTGGCGTGAGCACACGGCGCTCTCTCCCACCCGCACGCCCCTGCCCGCTGCCAGGTGATGTCGGACCACCGCGGCGGCACGGGCGAGCTGACTCGGCTCGGGGGGCCAGCGATGCTCCACCATCACTCAGCTTCCTCCTGGCTTGACCATCTCCCAGCCGGGTAGCTCGGCCAGGGACCGAGCGACCCGGGGCGGAGCGGTGAGTGGCAGGTTCTCGGGCGGCCACCCACTTCGCGCCGGATCGCCCTCGCCTCCGCTGCCATCCTGGCCAGTGGTCCCGCCCGACAAACCCGATCCACGGGCAGGGTTAACCTGCTCATCCGATCCGAGGTTACGGCTCGCCTCACTGTGCCCACTGCCCACCAGGGACTTCAGACGGGCGAACAACCGCCCCCAGGGAACCTGACCCGGACCCGATGTCGCCTGGCCCGCTCCTGCCCGCTGTCCTCCCGCCACCGCCGCCACCTTGTCCGGGGGCCCTTCCCGGGATTCGAGCTTGCCTCTCAGGTGCTCCAGGATTCGACTCAGCACTTCCGGACTGGTGCGGTGGCGTAGCACCAGAGGCGCCACCGCCATCACGTGCTCCCGCGCCACCGTAGTCGCCCCTTGCACCCATGCGGAGAGCACTGCCGCCTGCCGCCAGGACTCGAGAGCCCGCAGGCTCTCCAGTCCGAAGTCCAGGTACACGCTCACCAGCAGTTCTTCCAGTCCCTCATCCCAGAGGGGCGGATGGCTTACCTCCCTCTCCCACGGCAGTGGCTCGCGGACCGCGTCCGGGTCACCACCGGTGCTGCCCGCGCCGTACTGTCCCCAAGGAGAGCTCCCCAGGATCTCCTGGACCGCCTGGGGCTCACTGGGTCTTTTGGTGGTCACTAGCACGTCAAACCGATCCGACAGCTGCCGCCGAATTTCCTCCAGCGGCCCAGGATCTTCATCGGGATTGGAGGCCGCCCAAACCGAAGCGCTCACCGGCAGCTCGGCCACCGCCAGGCCTGTTTCCTCTATCTGGATCTTCCCGGGTTTGGTCCCCATGACTCCCAGCAGCACGTCCACCACCTCCGGCGCGCTGTCCGCGAGCCGGTTCACCTCATCAACCAGGATGATCCCCCGGTGGGCCTGCGGTATGATCCCGGGCAGCAGAGCCGCCTCGGGGCGAGTGCGATCCATGATGCGTGCCAGGTCGATGCTGCCCACCAGCGTGCCCACTTTGGCGGCGGGCGAAACCTCCAGGAAGGGCATGGGCACCAGTTCGGATCCCAGACGCCTTATCTCCTCGGGATCCAGATCCCGATGATCCGGGCAGTGCGGGCGCAAAGGGTCGCAATTGTACAGGCAACCCTTGATCCGTTCGATGCGCGGCAGGATCCCCCTGGCAGCCCGGAGGATGGTCGTCTTTCCGGTGCCCCGGAGTCCCTCTGCGTGCAGATGAAAGGGCACCCCCTGTAGCGTGGACAGTATCGACATTTCCAGCGCGCGGAAAAGACAGCGGTTGCCCGCGTGTCTGATGAGGTGGAAATATGATCTCACCATGAGCCCCCCTCGATGCTTCAGCTCGCTGTTATTCTTTCCCGAGGGAGACCACCTTAATGAAGAGATTGGCGCAAGGGGTGCGGGTTAACGTGTACCATCACGTCTATCACGCGCGGCTCGGCTTGCAGGATCGCCTCTTTGACCTGGCGTGCCGCGGCATGCCCGGCCTGTACGGAAAGATTCGGGTCCACCCCTATTTTGATGTCCACCAGCAACTGCCTCCCCATCCGCCTAGCCCTGAGGTCGTCGACATCCACCACCGCAGGGACGGTTTCCGCCACGTTGCGTAACTTCTGCAGAAGCACGGGGTCATCCAGGCTATCCATGAGATCGGCGATCGCTTCCCGACCCAGCCGCCATCCCATCTTCGCTATGAACGCAGCCACCAGGAGACTGGCCAGGGGATCCAACCAAGCGTAACCCCACCTGGCGCCCGTAATGCCCGCCAGGACCGCCACCGAGCTCCAGGCGTCGGAACGGTGTTCCCAGGCGCTGGCAATGAGAGCCGGACTCCTCAGATGCCGCCCCACCCACATCTTGTACCTGAACATCCCTTCCTTGGTCACCGCCGAGAGGGCCGCTACCCACAGGGCAACGCCACCTGGGCAAGGACCGCCACCTTGCACCATCGCCACGAGCGCATCCCATGCGATCTTCGCCGCAGTGACAAAGAGCATGAGGGCTAGCAGCTTGGCCGCCAGCGACTCGGCCTTTCCGTGCCCGTACGGGTGTTCCCGATCCGCCGGGCGCTGGCTGACGTTCAGAGCCACCAGTATCACCGCCGACGACACGAGGTCAGCCGCCGAATGCAGGCCGTCAGCCACCAGAGCCCGACTACCCGCACAAATACCTACTACCACCTTAATGACAGTCAACATGGCGTTAACCGCAGCGGCTACCCACGCCGCGGTGTTTCCCCTAGCCTGCCAGACATTCAAGGATCCCAACGATGCTGCACCTCATGTGTCTGATCTACTGACCGTGGCCAGATTGCGACCGGTTCCGGGGCGACCCTCACTGAAGTCCCCACTTGACAAGCGCTCACCCGCCCCAGGATCACCATTGCCTTCTCAGCAACGATTCGCTTAACGCGTTTGACCTCCTCCCCTGCGAAACCCCACGTCCATTGCGCAAATGGCTCGTCGGTGATCACCAGCACGCAACCAAATTCCGCTCCGCGGTATCCGGCAATGGCCATGAGCGTCGCGGCCCCCATCTCCACCGCCGGCATGCCGGCGCGGGCGTATCACTGGACGTTGTCACGCACTTCGCGGGAGACGGCGTCGCTGGCCCACACTCCTCCTTCCTGGCATGCTACCTGCTGGAAATGCAGCTGCAGGGGCAAGGAGGGCAACTGTGAGCCTGGCCCGTACGCCGGCCGGCAAGTAATGGTACAAGGTTCCTTCTCCGACTCGCGCAAGGGAAGAAGCATGTCGCCGTTTCTGCACGCGTTGCGTATGGACCCGGCTTCGCCTGCCATCGACATCCGGCGAACTCCCGAGGTCATCAGCACTTCAAGGAGCATGCCGGCTGCCGGGGCCTGAAGAAGGAGCCAAACGCCCCGGCCTCGCCGCCCGTAGGTCCTGCAGGCAATTGCTCTTCCAGGCTCAGCCAACAAGATACGTCCCTGCTCTTCACACGCACCACCTGCCTAGAGCCTAAAGGACCCGAGGAGTAAGGGCGAGCGCTCAGAGGCCGGCGTAGACGGACTGCCCGAAGCCCCAGTCGCGGCACGTACCGATCTTACTCGGCGCCCAAGCTCCGAAATACTCTACAGTCCACTTACAGGAGTATGCGCCTGGCCGACGGGGAGTACGCAGGAGCGGGCCGACCAAACACCAAGCGCGAGCTTTTCGCCCGCGTAAAATGCCGACGCGCCCTCTCTCGGCTTGCCCCGACCCATGTCAGCAGAAGCGGCCTCATGCGAAGACACCCCGGTTTCGTCCCCCACCCGTCCGCTCCTGGCGTGAGGATCGAAACGTCGATCGAAGAGGAACAGAACTATCTACAAGGCCGTACCCGGCTCCGCAGGGGACCCGCTCTGAAGGGCCATTGGGAATACTCGCCGGTACACGCGGACCGACCCGCGTGTACCGGGGTCCGACCGATCCGCGCTCTGCCGAGCCCTCTCGGTGACCCCCATACCGGGACAGGTGACCCTCCAGAACTCCGGGTGAAGTCCCACTACGGAAGTACTTGGGTGTGAGACACGACCGACACACCAATGCAAGTTGACGGGATCGTGGCGAGGCGCCGCCAGAGGAGCTGGCACATGCCGGTTAGTCCGAGGCAGGTACCTCCCTTATGGGCGCAGAATAATCCGTCAGTTGGCAAGGTTAGCACAGAAGCTGCACAGGGGGAAGGGGCGATGTCGTTCCAGGTACCCGAAGCTGTCAGAGACCGGTTGGTCTCCCTGTATGATAAGCTGGCCTCCGAGGGCAAGTTGCTCGGCGAGAAAGCAATCCGCGAGCAGCAGGCAAGGTTTCGCGAGCGTTTCGGTTCCGAGGTGTTAGCGAGGCTCGATGGAGAAGAACTGCTGGAAACTATGCACAATCACTCCAACCACGACAGCCTGGTCTATTGGCTGGAGTTCAAGAATGACGACGAATTCCGTACGTATTATTTCGGTGGCATCGGCGGCGGAAGCGCTTTTAACTACAAAATTTATCGGCAGAAAGGAACCGGCGTGTGGATCGCAGGCAGCCCCCAACGTCCCAAGAGGCTGACGTTACGCGAGGCTATCGCCGTTGCGCGGCGGCACAGGGATCAGCTGGTCGAGGCGAGTCGCGCCCTGGCAGAACTTTCGCCCAGTGCTTCAGACGAGGAGTACCTGAAGCTCCAGCAGTATCTCAACGAGGCAGCACCCGATGTGAGCGACACCGCCTGGGGGCACAAGTACCTGAGCCTGCTACACCCAGAAAAGCTAGACGACTTTCACAATCCACACTGGCAGAGATTTTACTTAGTCAAGTTACTGCAGGAGCCCCCGCCCCACCAAGGACGCTATGTGGCAGCCGGACGTTACGCCCACCTGGCTACCTATTTCGGATGGCCCATGAGCGACATGACCACCGTGTTTAAGAGATGCTTCGGGCTCCCCCACCGTTACTGGCTGTTTAATATAGGAACGCATACACCGTCGTGGGATACGATCCGTGACCAGGAGGTCATAGCATTGTGCTTTAGCAAGCTGGGTGAATTATCCTGGCTACTCCCGAAGCGGGAAAGCATCATCAGCCTTGCGGAGGAAATCGCGGCTGCTGACCCGTCTCTGGCCCAGCAGGCGCGGACTCTTGCGAAGCAGATCAACTGGTTCGTGACCCGCGTTTCCGAGGGGGACACCGTGGTCGTGGTCAGCGGCCAGCGCGTGTTGGGCATCGGCCGGGTGGCAGGCGGCTACCTGTTCAGTGGGGAGCAGGATTTCCCCCATCGAGTACCCGTGGAGTGGCTCGCCGAGGGGAACAGCCTGCGGCAGGTGAACCTCAGCGACCTACGTCTACCGCCCCTGGGGGAGACAGCCCTGATCTCTGCGATAACGGACTACCGCGCAATGACGCAAATCGAAAGATCATCCTGGGCGCGGCCTCTGCGGCCTGCCCCCGAGGGTCTTACGGGCATTCCCCGGCGCATTCGGGACGTACTGGAACGCAAGCGGCAGGTGATCCTGTACGGCCCCCCAGGCACGGGCAAAACTTTTTGGGCAGAACGGACGGCCCGCGAGCTGGCAGCACGCTACGCTTTCGGTAAGGCCTTCGGTGATCTGGCTCCCGCTGAGAAGGAAGAAGTGCTGGGCTCTTCTGGCCAGGAGGGCGGCTTGGTACGGATGTGCTGCTTCCACCCCGCCTTCGGCTACGAAGACTTCGTGGAAGGCTACCGCCCTCAGACCATCGACGGACAGCTCAGTTTCACCTTACAGGACGGCATCTTCAAGCGGCTCTGTCGCGATGCGGCCGCGCATCCGCATCGCAGGTTCTACCTAATCATTGATGAGATCAATCGCGGCGACATCCCACGTATCTTCGGAGAACTGATGACGGTGCTGGAGCGCCGTGACCACCCCATCATCCTCCCTCTATCCGGGGATCTCCTCCGCGTACCTAGGAACGTGTACGTGATCGGTACCATGAACACCGCCGACAGGTCCATAGTGCTCGACACGGCGCTCCGGCGGCGCTTCGGCTTTATCGAGTTGATGCCTGACCCGGACTTGCTCCGTGACGCGGTGGTGGAAGGCATCCCTCTGGATCGGTGGCTGGCCGCTCTCAACCGCCGCATTCGCGAGCACATCGGCCGTGACGCGCGCAACCTCCAGATCGGGCACGCGTACCTGATGCACGGTGGCCGGCCCATCACCAGTTTCGATAGCTTCGCACGTGCCTTGAGGGAGGACATCCTCCCTCTGCTCCAGGAGTACTGCTACGAAGACTACGCCACGCTGGAAAGGATCCTGGGCAATCGCCTGGTGGATGCAAGCGCCCAGCGTTTCCGGGAAGAACTCTTTCAACGCGATCGCAAAGAGGAACTGATTGAGGCCCTTCGGGCCGCCGTACCAGAGATCATCACTTCGCCCGACGTCACGCAAGCTTCCCAGGAAGATCAAGCGGCCGGCGGTGACACGGATCCGAAATGACAAAGCCCGTCTCGCTCATAACGGCCGAATGGCAGACCGTATCGCCTGACCCGGCAGATCCTGTCGGGCGAAAGCTGGTGGGGGTGAGTCTCACCGGCAACCCGTCCGCACGCGACCTGGCTGACGAACTCACACGGCGAGGAATGCTGGAGGTGCTCGAACTTGCGAGCGGCCTCCGGGTCCGTACCACGTCCTTTGTGGGGCGGGTGCAGCTGGGCCCGCTACAGGTCACCATCCGGCCCAAGCTCCCCGGACCGGTTTTGCTGACCCTGTTGCGCTATGCGTACAGCCTGCGCAACCTGCGTCTTGTGGGAACGGTGGACCTTCACCCCGGAGAAATCACCTTCCCCGACCTGCTCATCCATCAACTGGTCGCTGAGGTATCGGAACTCATCTCGCGCGGACTGCACCGCAAATACATCCGCCAACGCGCCGAGCTGCCTTCGCCACGGGGCCGCATCGACTTCGCCAGCCTGGCCAGGAGGGGATCTCCCGCCTCGCCTGCGCTGCCTTGCTGGTACAATCCCAGGCTGACCAACTGCCTCGTCAACCAGGTACTGCTCGCCGGCCTCCGTGTGGCCGAAGGACTCGCGCAGGACGCTATCCTGCGGAATCGTGTCCGACGGGTAGCCACCATGGTGGCCGACGAAGTGACCCCGGTTCCTCTAAACCGCGAAACGTTCCGGCAAGCACTCATGCAGACCAACCGGCTGACGAAGTCCTACCGACCGGCTCTCACGCTGGTTGAGATGTTAGTTGCCGGCCATGGCCTGTCGACCGAGCCTGCACCGCCCCATCCGCGGTCGCCGGATGTCCATGTCCCCCGGATACCAGGCCATCTGTTCGACATGAACCGCTTCTTCCAGGCGGTGGTCACGCGCTTCCTCAGCGATAATCTCCCGGGCTACGCCGTTCACTCCGAGTGCCGCGTGAAGGGGATATTCAGTTATGTGCGTGGTTACGAGGCTCCCGGGCGCGGTATACCCGAGCCCCGCCCCGACATCGTCATCACGCTGCTCGGTTCCCCCTTGGTCACCAGTCGCGGGCCAGGTGCTCTGGGGCCGTCCAAGTTGAGTACAGGGACCTTGCAAGCAGCGGCTTTGGCGGTGTTGGACGTGAAGTACCGGGACCTGTGGCAGAACCCTATACCGACCGACATGCTCTACCAAGTGGCCGTGTATGCTCTCAGCCAGCCCAGGGGCAGGGCGGCCATTATCTATCCCACCCTCTCACCGACCGCCCGCGAGGTTCGCATGGAGGTGCGCGATCCTCTGTCGGGTTTTCGCAAAGCCGAGGTAGCTTTGCGCCCTTTGAGGATTGACTATCTCGCCGAACTGATCCAACCAGCGGCATCCACTACCGCCCAGCAACGGAGAGAGGCTTACGCCCGCTACATCGCATTCTCAGCAGAGACTTCACCCCGCCCCAGCAGCTGATCCTCGATGACCTGGGGGCGCAGTCGGTGCTGCCTGGGCCTAGGACGTTACAGAAGCGCTGGCCCGAAAAGCTTTCATGACCCCGCCGAATCGGGGTTCCTGGCATCAGTCGAGTTTCAACTCCGCTCTAGCAAGGCCCCACCCGCTCCAGGAGCAGCCTTGCCAGCCTCTCAGCGACCATCCGCTTGGCGCGTCTGACCTCTTCTCGTGCGAAAGCCTGTACCCACTGCTCTCCAAAGAGCTGGTCGGTGATCACCAGCACGCACCCAAATTCCGCTCCGCGGTACGCGGCAATGGCCATGAGCGCGGCGGCCTCCATCTCCACCGCCAGCACACCAGCACGGGCGTATCGCTTAACTTTGGTGCGCGTTTCGCGGGAAGGGGGCGTCGGTAGTCCACACCCCTCCTTGCCGGCATGCAACCTCGCAGAAATGGGCTTGTAGAGTAGCCAGCACAGCGGGCCCGCACGCCGGGCGGCAGGTAATGATACGAGGTTCCTTCTTCCCGCACGGCCCAGCAAGGGAGGAGTATGTCGCCGATTCTACACGCGTTGCTTATGGATCCGGCTTCCCCGGCCATGAACATCCGGCGCACTCCGGAGGCAACCACGACTTCAAGGAGCATGCCTGCTGCCGGCGCGCCGAAGAAGGAGTGGAACACGCCCACTTCATGACCCAGGCGACCGTCGAGCGCCCCTGCGAGTGTGGGAGATTTCCGCGCGTTGGTCAGACCGAAGCTGGACAGCATCTGCCGGTAAAAGTCTGTCGCAAAGCATACTACAGCATCCCGCACGCCAAGCGGCTGAGACCACGCTGACGGCTTCACCATTTCCTCGCCTGCACACAGCCACGATGGGAGCCATTGCGTACCGTTCACCTTCCACCCTCCTCGGCAAAGTCCGTTCCTTTCCCTTGCCAGAACAGGGCCTGCCCTGGACACAACCATTCATCTATCTCCGGTTGAGGCCCGTACCTCCAAGAACCGACAACCACGGATGTACTCTGACCTGATCGTACCGTGAGTCCTGGCCTCGGGCAAACGACCGCCGCAAAACCAGGTACTCCCGGTACCCCCACCTCCAATCTCCCAGGTAGCATGAGGAGGCACTACCGAGCCATCGATGGGATGCAGCGTCACGGTGTAACGCCCGACTCCGTGACCCCGCAGGCAACCCGCATGAGCCCACCCAGCAGTTCGCGTGCAGGACGGCAGGCGACTGTACGATGTAGCTCATGACCTGAGGTACTCAACGGAGCACATCTCTTACCCCTGCATGAAGCTCGTGCACGGCAGATGCCCGGGCCGGGAGCCATGCTGCCAGGCGTTGCTGCTCAGCACCAGGCTTCTCCTGGCAGATCAACCGCATGGTAGCAGTACTGGCAACCTGCTGCAAATCCCGCCACCAGAGCCGTTGTGGGCACTCAGGGGCGCTGCCAGATGATCGGCGCTCTAGTACCCTACCAGGTGCCATGACATTGCATCTGCCCGGGTTTATCGCAGGATACCTGCCCCTCGACAACCCTCAGGGTCCCAGGTCTGTCGCAATGCCGGGTGCTTGCGATGGAACTGATGGACATCGGAGGAGGTAAGAATACTGGGCTTGGGTAACGTCAAGGTCAGCAGCTGGGCTGACTCTTTGGAAGTTACCAATCTACTCAGCTCGCAGGCACACCAACAGCGGCCCAGCCAGGCCGCTGTTCGGTATGTCCGCTTTTTCCCAGCTTGGTTTCGAACCGCGTGAAGTACAACTGACAAACTAAGGAGAAATTGCGGAGACAAAACACCACTGGACGGAAGCCGAGAGTCGGAGACGCGAAAAAACCCAGCCCGTGGCCGCCAGTGAATTGTACCCAGTCTAGTGCGCTGACGGATTCCGTTCGACCAGCCCAAATTCATCCAGCCATCGCTGCCACCACATGGGCAATCAAGCCTCTGGCCAATATCACGGGGCACCGCACGACGGTCTGCACCTTTTCTTTGTCGCGTCGCGAATAACCCATGCAGTCCAGAACGACGAGAGCGGGTTCTGCCTGTGCCAAGCGCCGGGCGGCATGGGCAGGATCAGATCGGCAGTATGGAGAGGCAGAGGCGATCACCACCTCCAGTCCTGCCTCCGCCCACCTTTCGTATGCCTGCCGTTCCTGAGCAGCCGATGGTACCAGAACGCCAAGCGTACCCTGTTCCACCAATGCGGTCACCGTGCTGAAGAGGATCTCCTGCGGCCTGATGAGCATCCCTCGGTAGTCGAGGCTGGGAAAAGGAGCAGTACACAACAACAAGACGGCGTCCACTGCCATCCTGGCCATTTCATCCATGCACTGTTGCAATAACGGCAGCAATTTCTGCTTGCTGACCGCCACCTCCTGTCCCTCCCGGAGACGGGTCACCAGCACATACTCACCGGGACGTGGTGCCAGCCGTCGTATCTGGGTGTCCGACAGCTCATCGAGGGCGCCGCGCTCCACCACCCGTACCGATCTTCCCCAGATTTCGGCCATCTCGGGGATCACGTCCGACCGCGGAGACTGCCCTATGGTGACAATTCCCAGCTTCATCAGGTCCCATCCTCCCTCTCCCTGCTCGATCCTGGTCCGGAGCCCTCCCCACCCGTGGTCTGCAGGTGCCGCATCGAACCGTACAACCCCACCAGGCGCTGGAACTCCTCGGGGTCGAAGAACCTCACCTGGCCCTCACCATAAGCCTTGGCCACCTCCAGGCAAAAACGCACCGCCTCGTCGAGGTCTACTGCTTGATTAGCACCGGTGGCACACCCGGGAACCGGCAGCACGGACAGGGTGGCCACGCCCACCACCGGGGCCGTGGTGGCAGTTGCCGGCTGCACGATGCTGTTGATGTGGTACAACCCGTTGCCGTACGGGGTCACGTCCTGGGTACTCAGAGGCACCACTACCGGGGGGCGGCCGGTCACGTATACCACCAAGTCCAGCAGGTCTTCGCTCACCGGCAGTATCCAGCCTTCCTTCACGGTAGGTGTTATGCCGATTCCCCGCGCGTTGACAATGCGGTTCCCCTTGGTGGCGTCTACCGACAGGATCGCCTCCATATCGGGCGATACCTCGTGACGGTTCATGGTCGCCATGTCCACTGGCGAGCTCATGAAAGGGACCGGCCGGTGCGGTACCACCGGGGCCCGAGGGCATACGTGCGTGCGCACCAGGACATCTCCCGGCATCTTTTCTCCATTCGCTTCCCCGCGCGCCAGCGCCATCGCAGTGGCGATGGCCACCAGGGCCCCGTCAGCATCCGACACCAGCCCCAGGCGGCCGGGCCTGGCTCCCACACCGCCCAGTCGGCCCACGATCCCGAGAGTGGGAGCCTCCCCCCCGCTGCTACGCCCCCGGGCACCGGGGAAGTGGAAGCTCACAAAATCCGTCCATCCCCGCGCTCCTCGAACGCGCGTGACTGCTGGTTCTCGCCAGTCCCGTCTTTGGAAATACCGCCGCACTGCCTCTCCATCCACTTCGGGATGGTCCAGAAGTCTAATGGCCTCCAGCACGTCCCCCAGACTCATTGCTGCCCTCCCTCCATGCCGAAGACATACTGGACCAGCGATGTTCCGATGGCATTCTCCAGAGGACGGAACAGCTCCGGATCCTTCATCCCCGACCCCAACGCGAGGGAGCGGGCCGGCGCCCACACCAGCCACACCGTTTTGTCCTTCACTTCGCAGGAGGTCACCGGACGACCGGTTTCGGCGTCGATGGTGGCGATCAGGTCGGGAAATGTGGCCAGACGTCGCTGCTGCATTTCCAACACCAGGTACTCGTTGCAGAAATGTATCTGGGCCGTTAGTCCCTCTCGTTCCAGCTCCAACCACCCCACGTCGAAGCCCCCACGGGTTTGGATGCGATAATCCCTCATCGAGGCCGGACCCCAGCAATCACCCCCTAACCGGTGTGCCACTTGCTCCGCCTTCTCCTTGGGGGTACCGGCGGTCAGCATCAACCTCCCCAGCTCCCGGGCCATGCGGAGCGCACCCGGTGCTCCGTGCTGACCGACCCACACCGCCTCCACCGGATTACGCGCCACCGCCACCAAGCCCCCGGCCTGGATCGCTGCCGCCCTGATGACCGCCGCCGCCGTGGCCAGCGATCCCCTCACCACCAGTTCCAGGTACCGACCCGAATCGGGGTCACCGCCAGCCGCGGCCTGCAAAGACAGATACCCGGGGCGCCGGTGCAACCCCATTGCCCCCATCATGCCCGTCGGGTGCGCGCGCCCGTTGCAGGGCGCATCCACCACGGGTAGACCGCTGAGAGCCGACTGCACCAGACCATTCACGCAGGCCACCGACCCGCACTCATTGGTGATGATGCCCGCCGGCGGTGGTTGGCTGCATTCGAGCAACAGCTGCAGCGACCGCCAGTAATCCACCGGGCGCACGCGCGCGCCCGCTGCCGCCGGCGCGCCCACCAGGGCTACGGTGGCCACCAGCTGCTTGCTTTGCAGGTCCTCGAGGCGGATCACTCGCGGGGTGCCGATCTGCAACGCCAGTTGCCCCAGCTTCAGCCCTTCATCCAGGCAACCGCCCCCTCCTCCCCCCAGCAGGCCGCCCCCGAAAACCAGTTCGCGTAGGACCTCTTCCGTCACCCGCATCCGGCCGTCCTCCCCGCGCCGTGGGCCTGGTAACCGGCCCAATGATTGGTGGGTCCGTGGCCTTTCCCCAGGGGGAAAGCACCCTTCAGCGCAGCATGGACGTATTCCTTGGCCACCCGCACCGCCTCCGGCACATCCAAACCCCGGGCCAGCCCCGCCGCAATGGCAGCCGAGTAGGTACAGCCGGTACCGTGCGTGCTGGTGGTCTCGATGCGAGCGCTGCTTACTTCCATGAACTCTCTCCCATCATACAGCAAATCCACCGCCGGCCCCGGCAGATGACCTCCGGTTATTAATACGTAGCGGGCGCCCAGGCCAGCAATGCGCTTGGCCGCCTCCTTCCAGTTGCCGGTTCCGGTCACCTGCATCTGGGCCAGTACCTCCGCCTCCGCCAGATTGGGCGTCACCACCCGGGCCAGGGGGAGCAACTGCTTGGCCAGATTAGAGACTGCAGCAGGGTCCAGCAGGAGGTGACCGCTCTTGGCCACCATCACCGGGTCCACCACCAGATTCTTCAAGCGGTGCTCTAGAATCTTCGCGGCCACCACCTCCACGATGGCCGCCGTCCCCAACATGCCAGTCTTCACCGCATCGCAGCCAATGTCCGCCACCACTGCGTCGATCTGTTCTGCCACCATCTCTGGAGGCAGGTAATGCACAGCGGTGACCCCCTGAGTATTCTGGGCGGTCACCGCGGTTATCGCACAGGTACCGTACACTCCCAGCGCGAAGAAGGTCTTCAGATCTGCCTGTATCCCCGCCCCCGCACCCGAATCAGAGCCGGCCACGGTGAGGGCCCGCGGCACCCGGCAGTGCTCATTCACCTTCTCCTTCTGGACCGACGAAGCCGGCGCCACCCCACCCGCTCCTCTCTCTGTTTCCACACCGCCCATAGCGGGCTGGCCAGGAATATGGACGAGTACGTGCCCGCCACCACCCCCGCCAGTAGCGCTAGGGCGAACTCCCGCGTGGTCTTCCCTCCGAAGAGCAGGATCGCCAGGATCGCCAGACCGGTAGTGGCGGAGGTATTGATGGAACGCATCATCACCTGGTTGACGCTCTCGTCCACCACCGTCCATACTGACTTCCTCGTCCCCCGCAAGTTCTCCCGGATCTTGTCGAATACCACGATGGTATCATTAATGGAGTAACCTACAATGGTCAGCAGCGCGGCCACGAAGGGGGCTCCAACCTCCACCTGGAGGAAGGAGAACAGCCCCAGGGTCACGATGACATCATGGAGCAGGGCGGCTATGGCCACCAGCGCGAACTTGTATTCGAAACGAATGGTTATGTACACGATCATCGCGGCGGAGGCCAGGGCAAGGGCAATGGCAGCATTGCGAACCAGCTCTCGGGAGATGATGGGGGTCACCGTGCGCACTTCATCAGACAGCAGCGGAGATATGCTCTCTTGCAGTGCGGTCATCAGCCGTTTCCTCTCCTCGCCATCCAGTGGCGGCACGCGCACGAAGACCCGTCGGGGCTCCCGCACGTCCCGCTGGATGATGGCACCTCCGAGGCCGAACTCTTCCAGCATCCTGCGCACCTCGCGGGTACCAACGGGACGCTCGAAGGTGAGGTCAAGCAGGCTGCCACCCGTGAACTCCACCCCCAGGTTCAAGCCCCGCAGCACCAGCAGCAGCAGGGAAACCAACACCAGCGCCCCCGAAATGCTGAACCACACTTTCCGGCGAGCCATGAGCTGTACGCGCATCACGACCGCACCCCAAAGTACCGGGGGGCATCAGCCAGGAGCCGCGTCCCCACCAAGAACTTGAGTAAGAAACGGGTAAGCAGGATGGCGGTGATCATGCTGGCGATGATGCCAATGGACAGGGTCAGCGCGAATCCCCGGACCGGACCCGTGCCATATCGGAACAGTGCGGCGGCAGCAATGAGGGTGGTCACGTTGGCGTCCAGAATAGCCCGCATGGCGCGCCGGAAACCTCGGTCCAGCGAGGCGGCAATGGTGAAACCCGCCCGCAGCTCTTCCTTGATCCGCTCGAAGATGATGACGTTGGCGTCCACCGCCATCCCCACGGAAAGCACAATTCCCGCGATGGCATGCAGCGTGATGGTGGCCCGCACCGCCAACAAGGCCCCCAGCAACAGCACCATATATACGCCCAGGGCCAGATCGGCCATCAGACCGGGGAGGCGGTAGACGCTCAACATGAAGAGACCCACCGCCGCCAGCCCGATCAATACTGCCTGTTTGGACTTCTCCAGGGAATCCTGCCCCAGGGTGGCACTAACCGCGTAATCCTCCACCACCCGCAGGTTGAGAGGCAAAATCCCGGAGTTCAACAGCACCGACAGCCGGAAGGCCTCCTCCATGGACGGGTACCCGGTGATGATGGGCTCTTCGATCCCGCCCACCGAAACCACCGGTGCCGAAATGATCTCCCCATCGAGCATGATGATTATCCGCCGGCCCACGTTGCGGGTGGTGGCTTCCGCGAACTTCTTCCTGGCCTCGGGAACCAGATCCAGGGTCACTACGGGCTCGTTGGTCCCCGGCTGGAATGCAGCGTCCGCGCGCACCAGATCACGACCGGTGATGATGAGGTTGCCCTCCTCGTCGTAGAACTCCAGTAACCCCGTACGTCCGATGAGGTCCAGGGCCGCGTGCCTCTCCTCCACCCCCGGCAGCTCCACCACGATCCTCCCCAGCTCTGGTTCGCGCTGCACGATGGGCTCGGTGACGCCCAGCCTGTCCACCCGCACCCTGATGATGTTCTCCGCTTCTTGGAGGCTTTGGTCGGTGACCGGGGCTTCCGGAGTGCCCTCCGCCTGCAGCACCACCCGGACGCCCCCTCGCAGGTCCAGGCCCAGCCTGAACAGCCCGGCGATCTGGGCGCGCCTGACCCAGAGGAATGCGGCCCCCGTGAGGTACAGGATGAGGAATGACAATAACACAGCCACCGCGGTAGCGCGTCTCAACTCGTCTCCCCTCTCCTCAGCCGTCGCTAAAGCAGTTTCACGTCGTTGATGGACAACCCGAAGTCACAACCCAGGAAACTGGCCGCCCGCCTACACATGATCATCCTGGTGAGAAAGATCTCGAAATAGTCCATCACCGGCGAGATCTCGGTATCGATCTCCAGCTGGAGCGTGATGGCACGTTCTTTGTCATCCACCCACAGGAAGGAATGCTTCACGGCGTAATTGACGCGGTCGTGAATATCGAACGAGGACACGTCCGGGTTGCGTACCCGGCTGCGGTGCACGTCCGCTTTGTCCGCCAGGATGAGGGCGGCTGCCACGTTGTGTACGGGCTGCCCCACGTCCTCCGGATCGTGACAACCGATGGCGGACACCACCACCGCCACTTCCTCCGGAGGCATTCCCATGCGGGTGAGCAGGTGCCAGGCCAGCAGTGCCCCTGTCTGACCATGTCCGTGCCTGGATACCATGTTGCCGATGTCATGAAGATACCCGGCGATGGCCGCCAGCTCGGCTTCCCGGTCGGAATAACCCAAACGGAGCATTATGTTCTGCGCGATGCGAGCCACCAGATTGGCGTGCCGGTAGCCGTGCTCGGTGTACCCGATGGCGCCCAGGCAAGCATCGCTGCAGCTGAGGTATGTGTCCACATGGGGGTCTTGTTTGACCCTCTCCAGGGTTATCGTGGGCACCGCACCACGCCCTTCCCGCCGGTCACAACACCCTTTGTATTTTCTCCCCCTCACCAGGTATTCCTCCTCGCCACCCGGCAGGAACCCCGCGGTCAACGACAACACCCTTCTCCCGCCACTCCCGGATCAGGCACGCGGGAAAGCCCCCTCAAAAACCACATCCACCATTTGCCTCTCCCCGCAGTGGCGGCGGGAGATCGCCAGGGCCCATCGCAAGCACACCGGTTCGCCCGCCCTCTGGGTGGCGACGAACCCGAAAGCATCAGTCACATCCCGGGGTTCATCCCCCCTCACCTGGACCACGACCGCGCCCTTCCATCCGACATGCAGCGCTGCACCATCACCCGATGGGCTAGCTGCTCCAGCCTGTCATCCAGCGGGCTGAGGCGGGCACCTGGATAACGACGGGAGAGGGCCTTGCCCAGGAGGTAGTCGGCCAGCTGTGGATTCTTGGGAAGCAAGGAGCCGTGAAGATACGTCCCCACTGCATTCTCGTACACGGCACCCTCGGTACCGTCCTCTCCGTTGTTACCATACCCCACCAGGACTCTGGCCAGGGGGCGACAACCAGGCCCCAGGTAGGTACGTCCCGAGTGGTTCTCAAAGCCCACCAGCGTGAAGTTCAGGTCAGCAATGGCCATGCGGGCCACCACGTTCCCGATCATGCGGCGAGGGCCCGCCTCCGTCCAGGCATCGAAAATTCCCAGACCCGGAATGGTGTCGCCCTGATGCGTGCGGTAGTAGTGACCCAGCAGCTGAAAGGCCCCGCAAATGGCCAGCACCACCACGCCTCGGCGTACCGCTTCCCTCAAGGCATCTCCCTTCCGCTTGTGCAGGTCCCGGAAGATTGCCCGCTGTTCTCGGTCCTGTCCCCCGCCCATGAACAGCAAATCGAATGCTTCTGGATCCAGCTCGTCCCCCAGGCCCAGAGGCACGATCTCCAGCCGGATACCCCTCCACCGACATCGCCGCTCCAGAGCGATGACGTTTCCGCGATCTCCGTACAGGTTCATCAAATCCGGATACAGGTGCCCGAGGCGCAAAGTGTACAACTCACTGATCCTCCCATATGCGGCCCACCGCTTTCATCCTCTCCAGGGCACGCCGGGCCTGCAGCATGGCGGTATAGCTGCACAGCAAATACAGCAGCGAATCGGGCTCCACAGCATCCAAAGCGGCGCGGATCGCCTGGCCCAGCCCAGGAATGGGCTGGATCCGCGCGGGATCCATTCCCGCGTACTTCAACCGCACCGCCATGTCGTGGGCCCGGGTGCCGGAGGTAACCAGCAACTGGATGCGATGAGCCACCTGGGTCAACCGCTCGAAATCCACATCCCAAAGCCACGACACATCCGTGCCGTCGGCCTGGCGGTCGTTGATCGCCACCACCAGGCCAATGGTTCCGGAATCCGCGCCCCGCACCAGCGCACTGATCACCTCGTTGAAGCCGGCTGGATTCTTGACCAACGCCAGCAGCACCCGCCGGCCACCCACCCGCACCGCCTCCATCCGGCCGAAAGCCCCCCGAAATGACTCCAGACCCCTGATGATGTGCTCCTCGTGAATGCCCATGGAAAGGGCAGCAGCACAGGCGGCGAGGGCATTGTAAGCGTTGTAGGCACCCGGTACCTTCAACCGAACGGCCACCGAGCGTCCGTTGGCCCGCATCTCCAGGTGGCAGCCAGAAGCACCCACTGGCTCAAATCGCGCCAGGCGCACGTCCGGCCGGGGTCGCCGGTGACCGCAGCGTGGACACAAATAGCTGCCCAGATGCCCATACACCAGGAACTCGTAACGGTAGGGCGCATCGCACTGCCGGCAGTACTTCGCGTCCGCCGCATGGGGCATCTCCCGCGGCACCCACGGCCGCGTCTCCACGCCGAAAAAGATGAGCCGGCAGGGCACCCACCGACTCAGCTCCGCCACCAGAGGGTCATCCGCACACAGGACGGCGCAGGAGCGGGCATTCAGCCGCGCGATTCCTTCGGCCACCAGGCCCACCGTCCTCTCCAGTTCCCCGTAACGATCCAGCTGATCGCGGAAGAAATTGGTGACCACCACCGCCATCGGCCGCAACCGCACAATGGCCTGGGGCACGGTGGCTTCGTCCACCTCCATGACCACCACGTCGGCATGCAGCCTCCCGTTGACGCCAGCCGCTCGGCACAGGGTGCTGGCCAGACCCCGGAGCAGGTTGGCACCCTCGCGGTTGTGCACCACGCGGTATCCAGCAGAGCGCAATATGGTGGCCAGCATGGTGGCAGTTGTGGTCTTGCCGTTGGTTCCCGTGACCACCACCGTGCCCCGTCGGGCCTGTTGGGCCAGCGTCTCAATCAACCCGGGAGCGATCCTGAGGGCCACCCTGCCGGGGAGAGTGGAGCCCGCCCGTCCCAGCGCGCGGCACAACCGGGCGATCAGTTTCGCCAGGATGATCGCGAAGCAGAGCCGCAGGAGTTTCTGCACCTCCAGAGTGCCCGGAACCCAAGCTTCTGCAAACCCGGATCGGGTCCTTCCCCCAATTTCAGGGGCATGAGCAACAGCCCCACCCATATCATGGTAAAAGGGGAGGAAACTTTTTCATGTCCGGGGAGAACAGCCAGAGCGAGAAAGGCCAGGCCGTGCTGGGCTCGGTGATCAAAGTCCTCCTGATGACCCTGCTGGTGCTGCTGGTCACCGCGGCTACCAGCTACCTGGCCCTGGAGGCGCAGCTGGCGTGGGAGTATTCTCCGCTGAACCAGCGCCTCCGGCAGGTGAGCACCGTCGACGAAGAGCTGGCGAAGATGCGGCAAGATCTGACGCAGCTCAGTGCGCAGCTGTCGTCCCTTGAGCAGCGACTGGAACAACTGAAGGCCCAACCCTCGCCAGCGGGAGGAGAACCCTCGCGTCCCCACACCCCTGCGCTGGTCGCGGTGCTGCACCGTCTGGCTAAAGCCCAGGGACACATGATGACGCGGAACCTGGGCCTCGCTGAGTACGAGCTACGGGCGGCGGCGGAGCTTCTGGCAAGCCTCCCGCCCTCGGTATCTCCTGAGGTGCAGCGCCTGACGCAGGAGGCACTACAGGCCCTCCTCTCAGTCCCTTCCCTCGCCTGGGGTTACACCGAGGCAGCCTGGCAGCGAATGATCGAGGTCCTGATGCGTCCTGCGCCCGTAGAGGATTGACGCAGTCCCTACCGAAGTATCCCCAGCAGGAGACAGACGGGAGGTGGTGGGCCTGAGGGAAGATTCCTTGTTTGCTGGCGAGCGCCGGGCTCCTGCGGATCTGATCGTTTTCGTGATGGTGCTCACGCTCCTGCTGGGCTACGGGCTGGGAGTACAGGTAGCTTCCATGCCCTGGATCCTCATCTCCCTCATCGGCTATAGCCTGGTTTGTCTGTTTTTCCGCGCCTTTCGAAGACAGCTGGGGGTGGCGGTGGCGTATCTCGGGCTGGCGGGAGGTCTTTATCTGGGCACCTTCCTCACCGTCCGCCTGTTACCGGCCGAACTCATGGCCCGCCCGGAAGCCGCAAACTTCTCCCTGAAGGCGATCTGGACGCTCACCGTCCTGGTGGCAGCCCTCGGCACCATCAGGAACCCCTCGCAGCTGGTGCCGCGGGTGGGTACCGTCACCTTCAAGTGGGCCCTCATCGGTCTTGGGCTGGCCGCTTCTTTCCTCCTCTGGTACGGGTTTTGGTATCAACCTCCCGGTCCGGTGGTACAAGCCGCGCATCTGGCCACCGGTTGGTGGGCAGTGACCGCCCTGGTGGTCTTTTTCGGGCTTAGCAACGGATTCTTCGAAGAGTACCTGTTCCGCGGCCTCATCCAGACCCAGCTGGTGAAGCTCCTGGGGCCGCATTGGGGCATCAACGCCCAGGCCCTGCTCTTTGCCTTGATGCACGCGGGAGTTACCTCGCGACCCCACGGCCCGGCTGGAGGGGTGGTGGCGGGACTGCTGGGCTGGATATTGGGTTACGGCACCCACCGCACTCGCGGCCTCGCCTGGGCGGTGGTGGTGCACGCCATCTGCGACGCAGGGCTGATGCTGATCGGGTTCTGATGGCCAGCGTGAGTCATCACACCTCGAAACCAAGGCTCCTGAACAAGGACCGGGCGCGGGTCTCGTGCTCCCGCGCCATCTTCATCCTGCCCTGGCGCCGGTAGCAGCGGGCCAGCAACGCATTGGCCTGCGCCAGCTGATAGGTGACCTGGGTACCGCGCTTTCCGCTGTAATACCCCAGGGCGTCCTTCAAGATGGCCTCGGCGCCTTCCAGGTTCGCATTGAGGGCAATGTATACCTCGGCGAGACCCATGCGGGCGGTCATCACCGCATCGGGGGCAGATTCACCCCAGAGTTCCTCCGCCTGCTGGTAAAGGGTGGCGGCCATCGCCAGATGACGCCGCATGAGCCCCGGGTCATGCTGGGCCAAGATGCAACAGAGGTCAGCCAGGTTGCTGCAGCACTGCGCCAGACCAGCTTTGTTGCGTCGACGCTTCCACACCGTCAGTGCCTGCTGCCCCACCTCGAATCCCTTCTTCAGATATTCCAGCGCCCGTCCGCGATCCACCACCGCGAGATCGCGGTAGGCCAGCTGCATCCGGTCGCGCTCTGTGGCCAGCTCCTCCTCCCGCCCCAGCGTCTCCCAGAGGGCGGCAGCCCGGTCGTGCGCCTCCAGCGCCCGCTGCACTTGCTCCACCTGGCCAGTGGCCCGCAGACACATCCCTTGCGCACTGAGTGCCTCCGCCTCCAGCTCGGGCAGACCTGCCCTCCTGCTCAGCTCCTCCACTTGGCGAAATGTCCGATGGGCACAGGTCAAGTACTGCCGGTCCTCCCGGAACGCCCGATCAAAATAGGCCCAGCCCCGCGCCATCATCTCCTGCAGGGGCTCGAGCCCTTCCGAGTTCACCCCTTGCCACCTCCCGCCCTCCACCGTGGATTCGTTGACTGCCGGGCAACAGTGCTTTATAATGTAACTGCCGTCGGGGCGTAGCCCAGCTTGGCCAGGGCGCCACGTTCGGGACGTGGAGGTCGGAGGTTCAAATCCTCTCGCCCCGACATGATTTTCTCTCTCCCCACCCTTCAGTCAACTACCGCGTCCTCCCACACCAGCGATACGTGGGTCACGCGGTGGCCGGCTTCCATCAGCTTGTCCACGATCTGCCGTCCTTCTCGGGTCTTGACGCGGACCACCACATTGCCCCGGCCTTGCTCCCGCGGCTCGAAGGTGGCCAGACTGGCGATGGAAACGCCGCACTGTTTGATGATCTGCGTGATATCCGCCAGTATCCCCACCCGATCCGGAACCCGGAGAGTGATGCGGGTCCCCGGCTCGCGCAGCCCAAGCATGTCCACCAGCACCCCATAGATGTCCGACTCGGTGACGATGCCCACCAGCCGCTGCGACTCATCGAGTACCGGCAGGGCGGAGACGTCGTGCCTCCTCATGAGACAGGCAGCTTCCTCGATGATGTCGCCGGGGTTCACGCTCACCACGTCCCTGGTCATGATATCGCCAACTTTCGTCTCCCGGGCCGCTTCCGGTGAACCCTCATCACCCGCCAGGGCCATGAGCAGGTCCCAGGCGGTGACGATTCCCACCAGCTGACCGTCCTCCGTCACCGGTAGCGCTTCGAACCCGGTGTCGCGCATCACCTTCAACACTGTCCTCACCGAGTTAGTCGGCTGAACCGTCAGCGGGTTCGGGGTCATGGCATCTTTGACGAACAACCGTCACACCTCCTCCCGGTGCTCCCTTCCACGGCGGCCGGAGGCTCTCCTGCCCGACTTTCTCCATCAGCCCGCCGCGGTGCTCTGGAACCGGAGAGAGCCCATCCGGGCATCCACATCCACCAGCAGGTGCTGGCCTCGCTTGACCTCGCCTTTCAGGAGCTTCTCCGCCAGCGGGTTTTCCAGCAGCCGCCGGATCACCCGACGCAAGGGACGCGCACCGTAGGCGGGATCGTAACCCTGTTCGGCCAGGAACCTCCGACAAGCAGGGGTCAGGGTCAGCTTGAGCTTGTGGGGAGCAAGTCGTTGCTGCAACTGCCGGATCTGGATATCCACGATCTGCTCCACATGTTCTTTGCCCAGGGTGTTGAAGATGACGATCTCCTCTATCCGGTTGAGGAATTCAGGGCGGAAGTGCGCCCGCACCGCCTCCATCACCCGACGCCGCATTTCCTCATCGTCCCGGCCGGCCAGCTCGCAGATCCACTGGCTCCCCACGTTGGAGGTCATGACGATCACCGCATTTCGGAAGGACACCGTGCGCCCCTTGCCATCCGTCAGCCGCCCGTCTTCCAGCACCTGCAGCAGGACGTTGAACACCTCGGGGTGCGCCTTTTCCATCTCGTCGAACAGGATAACGCAGTAGGGCCGCCGTCGCACGGCTTCGGTCAGCTGCCCGCCTTCTTCGTACCCCACGTACCCGGGCGGAGCTCCGATGAGCCTGGCCACCGAATGTCGCTCCGTGTATTCCGACATGTCTATGCGGATCAACGCCCGCTCATCGTCGAACAGGAACTCAGCCAGTGAGCGGGCAAGCTCGGTCTTGCCCACTCCGGTGGGGCCGAGGAATAAGAACGAACCCAGCGGGCGTCGCGGGTCGGAAAGCCCGGCACGGGCCCGCCGGACCGCTTCGGCCACCGCTCTCACTGCGTGATCCTGACCCACCACCCGTTGCTTGAGTCGATCCTCCATGTTCAGCAATCTGGCGACCTCGTCCTCCATCAACTTGCTGACGGGAATCCCCGTCCATTCAGAAACCACTTCCGCGATGTCTTCTTCTTCCACCTCCTCCTTGAGCATCCGCCGCATGCGCTGCACTTGGGCCAGCTCGGCCTGCTTGGCCTCCAGCTGCTTTTGAAGCTCGGGCAGCACGCCGTATCTCAGCTCGGCAGCCTTTCCCAGATCCGCCCGGCGTTCCGCCAGCTGCTGCTCGGTCCGCACTTCGTCAATCCGCCTCTTGATCTCGCGCACGGCGGCGATGGCCTCTTTCTCCTTCTGCCACTGGGTCTTCATCTTGGCCAGCTGCGCCTGCAGGTCGGCAATCTCCCGGTCCAGTGCCTCAAGCCGCTCCGAGCCCTCCTCGTGTTCCCTGCTCAATGCCTGGCGTTCTACCTCCAGGTGCATCAGACGTCGTTGCAGGGCGTCGATATCCCTGGGCATGCTGTCGATCTCGATGCGCAGTCTGGAAGCAGCTTCGTCGATCAGGTCGATGGCTTTGTCGGGCAGGAAGCGATCGGTGATGTACCGGTCCGACAGCACTGCCGCCGCCACCAGCGCCGAGTCCCGAATGCGCACCCCATGGTGGACCTCGTATTTCTCCTTGAGACCGCGCAGTATGGCGATGGTGTCCTCCACCGAAGGCTCCTGGATCATGATGGGCTGGAAGCGGCGCTCCAGCGCCGCATCCTTTTCGATGTGCTTGCGATACTCGTCCACGGTGGTGGCGCCAATGCAGCGCAGCTCGCCTCGGGCCAGGGCCGGCTTCAGCATGTTCGCCGCGTCCATGGAGCCTTCGGCCGCCCCCGCTCCCACCAACGTGTGAATCTCGTCGATGAACAGGATGACGCGCCCGCCGGCATCCTGGATCTCCTTCAGGATGGCCTTGAGGCGGTCCTCGAACTCCCCGCGGTACTTGGTCCCCGCCACCAGAGCCCCCATGTCCAGGGCGAGTACCTGCTTGTCTTTGAGACCCTCCGGGCAGTCTCCGGCAGCGATGCGCTGGGCCAGTCCCTCCACAATGGCCGTCTTGCCCACCCCCGGGTCACCGATGAGTACGGGGTTGTTCTTGGTGCGTCGGGCGAGCACTTGCATGAGCCGACGGATCTCCTGATCCCGCCCGATCACCGGATCCAGCTTCCCTCGCCGCGCCAGATCGGTGAGGTCCCGGCTGTAGCGGGCCAGGGCCTGGTACTTGGACTCCGGGTCAGGATCGCTCACCCGGTGCGACCCCCGGAGCCGGGCCAGGGCTCGATAGACCCCTTCCCGATCAACGCCCAGTCGGCGCAGCAGCCGACTGGCCTCGCTGTGGCCCTCGACCAGTATGCCCAGGAGGAGGTGCTCCACGCTGACGTAGTCGTCTCGGAGCCGTTCCGCCTCCGCCTGAGCCGCTTCCAGCGCCCGGGAAAGGCCGACGGACACGTACATTCCGTCCGCCCGCTGCGGTCCGTAAACTTTGGGCCTGCGGTCCAGATGTTGCCGCAGCTGCCGCTCGAGCTCCGCCCCATTTACTCCCAACTCAGACAGCAGCCGCGGCACCAGCCCGTCAGCCTGCTTAGTCAGGGCCAGGAGCAGGTGTTCACAGTCCACTTCCGGGTGGCCGTATTCCTGCATCACTGCCCGGGCAGCAGCCAGGGCCTCCTGTGACTTTCTGGTGAAAGAATCCCATCGCATGTGCCATCACCCTTGCTCGGCTCGCTCAGCGGTCTGGCGCCGTTCCTGCAGCCGATGTAACTCCTCGTAGAGCTTTTTTTCCTCCTCGCTCAGGGTGGTAGGCATCCGTACCCGCACCTTCACCAGGAGATCGCCCTTGCCTTCTTGCCGCAAGCGCGGCATGCCCAATCCCCGCAGTCTGAAGGTCTGGCCGTTCTGGGTAGCCGGGGGGACCTTCATGCTGACCCTGCCTTCCATGGTCTGGACCTCCACCTCACCGCCCAGGGCGGCAACCGTCACCGGTACGTCCACTTCGGTGATCAGGTCATCCCCCTGGCGCTGGAAGCGAGGATGATCGCGCAGCTTGACTCGTAGGTACAGATCGCCTCGCGACCTGGCTGCTCCCGCCCCCTGGCCCCTGATGCGGATCTTCATCCCCTCTCGGATGCCCCGGGGTATCTTCACCGCCAGAGTACGGGTGGTTTGGATCTCCCCACGGCCCCGACACCAATCACATGGTCCCGCCAGGGTCAGTCCGGTACCCGCGCACCGGGAGCAGGGCTCGGCCACCGGGAGCCGCAATTCCTTCTCGCGGCCGAAGTACACGTCTTCCAGATCCACTTCTATCTCCCGTTCCAAGTCCGGGCGCGGCTCCACCCGCTGGCGGTACCTGCCCCCCGCCTCCTCCGCGGGACCAAATCCCAGCAGATCCCCAAAAAACGCCTTGAAGAAGTCGCTGAAATCCGCCACCCTGGGATCGCCCCAGGCAAACTGCCAGCGGCGGTAGCCGGCCTGTCCGCCCGGCTGCGCGGTCCCGCGGTAGGCCTGTTTCCAGCTGGCTCCCAGCTGGTCATACCGCGCCCTTTTTCGCGGATCCCCGAGCACCTGATAGGCCTCGTTGATCTCCTTGAAGCGCTCGGCCGCCTCGCGGCTTTTGTTCACATCCGGATGGTACTTCCTGGCCAGGCGCCGGTAAGCCTCCCTTATTTCCTTCTGGGAAGCGTTGCGGTCAACGCCCAGTATCCGGTAATAGTCCTTGAACTCCAGGGTCCATCACCACCTCGATCCGCCTTCAGGAACCGTCACGGTCCGCTTCCCCGCACCTGGCCCCCTCCTCCTGTTGCTGGGGGACCGCCGGACGGGCCACCCTCACCCGGGCCGGGCGCAGCAGCTGGCCCTCGTACGTGTACCCTTTGCGCAGCTCCTCCGCCACCATCTCTTGCTGCACATCCTCGGACACCGTCACTTCCACCGCCTCGTGCAGGCTGGGGTCGAAGGGATTCCCCACCGCTTGAATGGGACGTACACCTTCTCCCTCCAGCAGGGCCAGGAGTTGACGGTGGACCATCGCCATCCCCTGATAGAACGGATCATCCCGATGGCGTTCCACCGCCAGCGCCCGCTCGAAATTGTCCACCACTTCCAGCAACCCGACGATGAGCGAGCGCTTGCCCTCCCGTACCATCTGCTGCACGTCCCGGGCCACGCGCTTGCGGTAGTTGTCCAGTTCCGCCCTGGCCCGCAGGAACCGGTCCCAGTAATCCTCGGCTCTGGTGCGACATTCCTCCAGCTCCGCCTTCAGCCTCTCCACCAGCACCTCGGGGGACACCTCGGCGGTCTGCTCACCTTGCTCCGAGCTGGCATCAGCTACCGGCTGGACATCTTCACTGGTTCTGGACTCGTCGGGTCTCTCCCACATTGCCATCACCTTCCCGCGAACCATGAAATGAGGGGTGGCCGTCGTCGGCGACGGCACCCCTTTGGCGTGCGCGTCTCAAAGCCATCATCCCTCTTTGGGTTCGTAGTCGGCATCCACCACGTCTTCGTCGTCCCGTCGCCGATCGCCGTCTGTCCCGGCGCCGGCCGCCGCCCTCCGGTAGAGTTCCTCGCCAATCCGGAGGGAAGCCCGCTGCAGCTCTTCCATGGCCGACCGGATCTGCTCGGTGTCGTCGCCCTTGAGGGCGGACTTCAGCTTCTCCAGTGCCTCCTCCACCCGCCGCCGGTCCTCGGCCGGGATGCGGTCGCCCAGCTCGCGCAGATTCTTCTCCGTGGTGTAGACCAGGCTGTCGGCCCGGTTCCTCAGGTCCACCGCCTCGCGTCGCTTGCGGTCTTCCTCCGCGTACTTTTCGGCGTCCTTGATCATGCGGTCGATCTCTTCTTTGGTCAGCTGGGTGGATCCGGTGATGGTGATCTTCTGCTCCGTTCCCGTGGCCAGGTCTTTGGCTGACACGTTCAGGATCCCGTTGGCGTCGATGTCGAAGGTCACCTCGATCTGGGGTACCCCTCTGGGAGCCGGGGGAATGCCATCCAGCCGGAACCTCCCCAGGGTTCGGTTATCCCGGGCAAACTCCCGCTCCCCCTGCAGCACGTGGATCTCCACGCTGGTCTGGCCGTCGGCGGCGGTGGTGAATATCTCGCTCTTGCGCGTGGGTATGGTGGTGTTGCGCTCGATGAGCCTGGTCATGACACCGCCCAGGGTCTCGATTCCCAGGGACAGCGGCGTCACATCCAGCAACACCATGTCCTTGACTTCGCCGGCCAGCACCCCCGCCTGAATCGCCGCCCCCACCGCAACTACCTCATCCGGGTTGACGCCCCGATGGGGTTCCTTGTTGGTCAGGCGGCGAACCAGCTCCTGAATGCAGGGCATGCGGGTGGCGCCCCCCACCAGTATCACCTCGTCGATGTCCTCGGGCGAAAGTCCGGCATCCGACAGCGCCTGCCGGAAGGGCCCTATGCACCTCTCGGTGAGGTCTGCCGTCAACTCCTCGAACTTGGCGCGGGTCAGCCTCATCTCCAGGTGTTTCGGGCCGTGCTGGTCGGCGGTTATGAAGGGCAGGCTGATGGTAGTCTCCCCCACCGTGGACAGCTCGCACTTGGCCTTCTCCGCCGCCTCCAGCAACCGCTGCAGGGCCTGTCGGTCTTTGCGCAGGTCAATCCCGTGCTCCCGCTGGAATTCTTCCGCTATCCAGTTGACGATGCGCTCGTCGTAATCGTCGCCGCCCAGGTGAGTGTCCCCGGCAGTGGCCTTGACCTCAAACACACCGTCGCCCACCTCGAGAATGGACACATCGAAGGTGCCTCCGCCCAAATCCCACACCAGGATGACTTCGTTCTTTTTCTTGTCCATCCCGTAGGCCAGCGAGGCCGCCGTGGGCTCATTGATGATGCGCAAAACTTCCAACCCCGCAATCTTCCCGGCGTCCTTGGTGGCCTGTCTCTGGGCGTCGTTGAAATATGCCGGTACGGTTATGACCGCCTTTTCCACCTTCTCCCCCAGATAGCTCTCGGCATCGGTCTTCAGTTTCTGGAGGATCATGGCCGAAATCTCCTCGGGCGCGAAGTCCTTCTGGACGCTGGGAATCCGCACCCGCACTCCATCTCGGGGGCCTTTCACCACCTGGTATGGCACGCGGTCCCGTTCCGTCTTCACTTCCTCCCAGCGGCGTCCCATGAAGCGCTTGATGGAGAATACCGTGTTCTCGGGGTTGAGCACCGCCTGCCGGCGGGCCAGCTGACCCACCAGCCGCTCGCCCTGCTTGGTGAAAGCCACCACTGAGGGAGTTAGCCGGCTACCCTCCGCGTTGGCGATTACCGTCGGTTTACCCCCTTCCATTACTGCGAGCACTGAGTTGGTGGTGCCGAGATCGATTCCCACTACTTTACCCATGCTAGCACCTCCCTCTCCTGGCAGATGACCACCTGGCCGCATCCGAAAGGTCAGCAGTCTTTCTGAGCTTCAGCGCCCTTCTTTGCCATTTCGCGGACAGCGCGCATCTCGGCCTCCAGCTCCAGTATGGCCTTCACGCCAGCGATGTTGATGCCCTTTCCCTTGGTAAGCTCGCAGATCCGCTGCAGCTTCTTCAGATCGTTCTGGGAGTACAGGCGCGTGTTGTTCTGCGTTCGCGCAGGCTCAATGAGCCCCTCTTTCTCCAGCTGCCGCAACGTCTGCGGGTTAACCCCCAACAGCTTGGACGCCACGCTGATGGTGTATACGGGTTCGTCGGGTCCATGCAGTTCCACGCTCACCACTCCCTTTCGCTTTAATTATAAGAAACATGTTCGCGCAAGTCAACAAAATGGCCAAGCCGACAAAACGTGAATGTGACGCGCTCAATCAGCTGCACTAAAGGATGTCTACAAAATCCCCTTCATGAAGGCTATAGCTTCATTGCCAAACAACACCAAGTATTCGGCTGGCAATTTCGCCTGAGCGGCCCTCAGCTGCCGCTGGCCAGTTCCCGCGCCAGCGCCTCGTACCCGGCCATAGCTTCAACCAGCTGATCCACGCTCATGTGTTCATCCGCCACGTGGGCCCCCCGCTCCTCCCCCGGCCCGAAGCCCACCGTGGGTATACCCAGCACTCCACAGCTGCCGGCGGCATTGGTGCAATACTGGTAGGTGGTGAGCTCCCCCGGCAGTCCGCACTGCCGCAGCGCCTGCCGGGCGCGTTGTACCACCGGGTGCTCTTCCGGCAGCAGCCAGGCCGGGAAATACTTGGCCCCCTCCAGCTCCGCCCCCGTCCAGGTGCGATGGCGCCCCCGGGCAATCCGCACCTCGGCCTTTCCCGAACCCACGGCGGAGAGGGCCACTTCCTGCAGCTCTTCCAGCACCTTCTGCTGGGTGTCGGTGGGGAGAAGACGCCGGTCGATGGTGATGCGGCAGCCATGGGGCACCACCGACATTCCGGGATACGGTTCGGAGATAACATCGGTGACCACCGCAATCCCCTCCCCCAGCACCGGGTGCCGGGGAGGGGATGCGTTAGCCAGCCCCTGGAGCACCCGGGCCATGAGCATCACCGCGTTTTCCCCCTCCTCGGGATGGGAGGAGTGCGCCGCGCGTCCCCGGGTGGTCACCGTGAGTTCCGCCCGACCCCGCCCGCCCCGGGCCAGGCGCAGACCGGTGGCCTCTCCCACCACCACCACCTGGGCCGGGTGCTGCCGGAGGACCGCCTGCAGGGCCACTCCTTCCATCACCTCCTCACACACCGTGAGGGTGACCATGAGATCCCCGCGTCGCGACACCGCCCGACCAGCCCGCGCCACCCCGTATACCATGGCAGCAGCCTGGCCCTTCATGTCGCAGGCACCCCGCCCGAATATCTTTCCCTCTCGGCACTCTCCGCCGAAGGGATCTACCGTCCACTGATCCCGATCAGTCACCGGTACGGTATCCAAATGGGCATCGAAGCACACCGTGGGTCCACCACTGCCGGGAAGTATTCCTATGACGCTCCCGTAAGCGTCGATTCGGGTGCAGTAACCCAGCTTTCGCATCTCCTCCGCCGCCAGTCGCGCCGCCGCCTCCTCGCCACCGGGGAGGCTCTCGGTACGGACCAGCCGGATGCAGAACGCGAGCATTTGGCGCCAGTCCATGTAACGGCCCTCCTTTCGCCCGGGCCGCGCACGCGCCCCGGATATCGAGAAGGCAGGAAGCCTGAAGCCTCCTGCCTCCTGTTGACACGGCCTGCTCCGTTGCTACTTGCCTCCTCCCTTGGCGTCGGCGGTGGCCGGTGCCGTCCCCAGAACCCAGGATCTCAGCAGGACCAAACTACGCCACAGCACCAGGGTGTATATGGGCACGATCACCACTCGCGCCGCCAGGCGCGGAGGCAGCAGGACCGGCCAGGAAAGACCGGTGATCAGGACCAGAAAGTAGGTGTTCATCAAGAGCGAAACCACCGCTTCCGTCGCCAGCACCAGCAGCAGCACCTGGACCCAGCTGGGCTGGGCGGGGAGCCGCCCTCGCAGCAGGCCAGGGATGACCCCGGTGAGAGCGGAAGAAATGGTGAACCCGGGGAAGTAGGCGCCGCCCATGGGATTGAGAAAGTATCCCACCAGGTCGGCCACCGCGCCCACCGCCCCCCCGGCCAGGGGACCCAGGGCTAATCCCGCCATCATTATGGGAAGGGGACCAAAGCTCAGCCGCAGGGCCAGGGCGCCGGAAATGGGCAGGGTCACCCCCAGGAATCGGGTGAGCAGAATGCTGATGGCCGCCAGCAGCCCGCTGATGGCAACCACCCTGGCACGGGCTGCTGCGTCCCTCACCGCGCACTCACCACCAGCTTGATGGCCGTACGCTCCGTTCCCCGCACCATCACTTGCACGAAGGCCGGGACCATGGCCAGGTCGATGCCCCCGGGGGCCAAATAGCCGCGCGCAATGGCCACCGCTTTGACCGCCTGATTGATCGCTCCCGCACCTATTGCCTGCATCTCCGCTGTCCCCCCTCGTCTTATGATCGCCGCCAACGCACCTGCCACTGATTTGGGATTGGACTTGGAAGATACCAACAGTGTCTGCATGCGTCTATCACTCCCCGCAAACATTGATACGTTCGATTTGTTGAAAATGATCGGTACCCCGAGCTCGTCCCCTCCGCCCTTCCCTTCCGGTTCCTGAGGTAAGGCACCAAATGATCCGTTCGCCTGCCGCGCCCCAGCTCCTCCCGGCCAGGGGCGCATCCCTCAATCCCTCAGCAGCGCGCCCCGGCTGGCCGCCACCAGCCCCAGACAGCCTGCCACCATCATGTTCCCGTAAGGGGCCGCCTGCAGCACACCGTGGCCATCCAGCATGCGTCGCCAGGGACCCACCACCGCCCAGAAGGTAAAGCCTCCCTCCGTGCCCTCATAGTCGGGAGCGTAACAGACGCCGTGCCCTCCCGCCTCCTTCACCTCCGCGGGGGAGAGCTCTCGGCGGCGGAAGCGCTCCAGCAGGTCCTTCACCTGCCCCGGCCGCAGCGCCGTCCGGTGGTGTTCCAGAATCCCCACGACCCGCATGCTCCGCACCAGGAAGGCAGACAGATGGGCATTGCCCAGATTCACCACCAGGGCGCCCTCCGCTTCACTGGCCCGAAACACCCGCGAGTCGCACAGGGCACCCCAGCATGCAGCAATGGCCGTGTCCATCACCCATGCCCCGGGCACCTGCAGTTGAATGGCCCTCATGCGGGTGAACTGGCGGGGCGGAACCCGATAAACCATCTCCTGGAGGCGGCCACCGCCGCTCACCCATCGCCGGTAATGCTCAAAGCGCACATCACGGTTGGACATGCCGGGTTGACTGCCGTGATCCTGCACCGCCACCGCCACCTCTCCGGGAAGCGGCACACCCAATCGCTCCAGGGCAGCGGCCAGAGCCGTCAAATCCAGATCTCCGGTCCGCAATTTGAGGCTCCCGGGCGGGGCATCTGCTCGGACCTCGATGCCCCAGCTACGCACCCTCTCCAGATCGTTGTGGAATGTCTTCGCCGCCTGGGGAGTGGCCACCAGGGTGCCCCCGGCTTCCAGGTGGGCGCGAGCCGCCCGGGTGATGGGGCCTCCCCCCATCTGATGGCCCCACAGGAAGACGGAAGTTGTGGGACCCGCGTCCCGGATGGCCCGGGCCAGGAGACGGGTTCGCGAGGGAAGTATCAGCTGCACCTGGTTCTCGGGACGCTCTTCCTCATCCCACACCAGCACGTCGATGGTACCCGCCCCCACGTCCAGGGCCAGCAGCCTGCCCACTCAGCTCGCCACCTCCTTGAGGATCTGTCGCGCCACCACCAGGCGCATGATCTCGGATGTACCCTCGTATATCTCGGTAATCTTGGCATCGCGAAGATGCCGCTCCACCGGATACTCCCTGGTGTAACCGTACCCCCCGAGGATCTGCACCGCCGCCACCGTGTGCTTCATGGCCATTCGGGAGGCAAACAGCTTGGCCATGGCGGCCTCCTTGGTGTGGCGCATCCCCAGATCGGCGGCACGGGCAGCACGCCAGGTCAGCAGGCGGGCAGCCTCGATATCGGTGGCCATATCCGCCAACATCCACTGTATGGCCTGGAACTCGGCAATGGGCCGACCGAACTGTACCCGCTGCAGGGCGTGACTCCGGGCAGCCTCGTATGCGGCCTGCGCGATCCCCACCGCCTGCGCCGCGATCCCGATCCTCCCATCGTCGAGAGCACTCAGGGCGATCTTGATCCCGTCGCCGGGCTGGCCCAGCATGGCATCCGCCGGAAGGCGGCAGTCCTCCAGCACCACGTCCGCGGTGACCGAGGCGCGGATCCCCAGCTTGTCCTCCGGCTTGCCGAAGGAAAGCCCGGGCAGACCCTTCTCTACGACGAAGGCGCTGATGCCTCTGGTACCCTTGGAGGGATCGGTGACCGCGAACAGCACGTAGATGTCCGCCACCCCGGCGGAGGTGATGAAGCACTTACGGCCGTTCAGCACCCATTGGTCCCCTTCCCGCCGGGCAGAGGTGGTGATGGCCCCCACATCCGATCCCGCCCCCGGTTCGGTAATGGCGAAGGCGCCGATCTTTCTGCCCGTCGCCAGATCGGGCAGGTACCGCGACCGCTGGGCCGGGGACCCGAAGCGGTGGATGGTGGCGGCACACAGGGTGTTGTGCACCTCGAATATCACCCCGGTGGCCGCGCAGCCGCGGGAAATCTCCTCCACGCAAATCACCAGGCTCACCATGTCCAGTCCCGACCCACCGTACTCTTCCGGCAGGGACATGCCGACGTACCCGTGGTCGCAGAGCGCCTTCCACGAGTCCCACGGGAACTCGGCGCGCCGATCGTACCCGGCCGCACGCGGGGCGATCTCTCTCTCCACCAGGGCGCGGATGCCCTCACGTACCGCCAGCTGGTCCTCAGTCAGGAACTCCTTCACCTCCATCCCCCCTCACCGTTCTGGCCAGGAAATCCTCCCACAGCTTGCGAGCGGCCTGGTGAGGGGCCAGCCGCCGGGAAAACAGCTCCCGACACACCCGTTCCCACAGGGGCCCCTCTCTGGCCTCCCGCAGAACGGCACTGGCCGCCTGACGGCGCACCAGCTCCTCCAGCTCCCAGATCAGCAGACGGCGGCGGCTGGCTTCCCACCGCCCCTCGCGCATCATGTACTCCCGGTGGAGATCGATCTTTTCCACCAACTCGTCCACGCCCGTCCCCCGGGTGGCCACGGTGGCTACGATGGGGGGCGTCCAGCCGGAAGGAGGGCTGAGCTCGAGCAGGGCGCGAAGCTGGGCGATCATTCGCTGCGCCCCCTCGCGGTCCGCCTTGTTGACCACCAGCACGTGGGCCACCTCCAGCAGCCCCGCCTTTATCATCTGAACGTCATCTCCCAGACCCGGGACCAGCACCACCACCACGGTGGGGGCATAGCGCATCACGTCCACTTCGGCCTGGCCGGTCCCCACCGTTTCGACGATGATGTAGTCGAATCCCGCCGCGTCCACCACCCGCAGCGCGTCCCCCACCGCCCTGCAGAGCCCGCCCAGGTACCCCCGGGTGGCAAAGCTGCGGACGAAGACCCCGCGGTCCGCCGCGTGCGCGCTCATCCTCACCCGGTCACCGAGCAAGGCACCACCGGTGAAGGGGCTGGTGGGATCCACCGCCAGTACGGCCACCGACCCTCCCCGATCCCTGAGGCGGCCGATGAGCCCGTCCACCAGCGTGCTCTTACCCACCCCGGGAGGACCGGTCACGCCGATGACGTAAGCCTTGCCTCCGTAGGGGAACAGCCGCCCCACCAGCTCCTCGAAGCCCGGGGCCTCGTCCTCCAGGAGGGTTATCGCCTTTGCCAGGCACCTACGGTCCCCCGCCAGGACTCCCTCTGCCAGGCTGCGGGCGTTGGCCGACCCGCTGGCGGATGTACTCGACGATGTGTTCCGTTGGTGTGCCAGGACCGAACACCTCCGCTACCCCGCACGACTTCAAAAAATCCACATCTTCTTCCGGGATTATACCGCCTACCAGAAACAGCACATCTTCTCCGCCCTTGGCCTTGACCAGCTGGATGACCTTGGGTACCAGGGTATTGTGGGCGCCCGAGAGTATGCTGAGGCCAACCACCGCCACGTCTTCCTGTATGGCGGCTTCGGCAATCTGCTCGGGAGTCTGGTGCAATCCGGTGTAGATCACCTCCATTCCCGCATCCCGCAAGGCCCTGGCCACCACCTTGGCCCCGCGATCGTGCCCGTCCAGCCCGGGCTTGGCTATCAGCACCCTGATGGTCGACACGCCCATCCCCCCGTATCCATCATCCGGAATCATCAGTAGATGACTTCCTCGTGATATTCCCCAAAAACCTGCCGCAGGACGTCCACCATTTCCCCCACCGTGGCGTAGGCCCGCACGCAGTCCAGGATGGGGTACATCAGGTTTGCGCTGCCCCGTGCCGCTCTCTCCAGAGCACGTAGGCACCTGACCACCTCGCGGCCGTCCCGCGTCCTGCGCACGGATCGCAAGCGCTCTATCTGCTGCTTTTCCACCTCCGGATCCACCTTCAGCAGGGGGATTCTTATTTCTTCTTCTATCCGGTACCGATTCACCCCCACGATTACATATTCTCCCCGTTCCACGCGTCGCTGGAACTGGTAGGCGGCCTCCGCAATTTCCCGCTGTGGGTAACCAGCTTTGATGGCCGCCACCATCCCTCCCATTCGCTCTATGGTGGTGAGGTACTCCTGTGCATGCTGCTCCATCAGGTTGGTGAGGTGCTCGACGTAGTAAGATCCGCCCAGGGGATCGACGGTGCTGCAAACGCCCGTCTCCTCCGCTATGATCTGCTGGGTCCGCAGGGCAATGCGTACCGCATCTTCGCTGGGCAGCGCCCACGCCTCGTCCATGGAGTTGGTGTGGAGCGACTGGGTACCCCCCAGGACCGCAGCCAGGGCCTGGAAGGCGGTGCGTACGATGTTGCATTCGGGCTGCTGGGCGGTGAGCGAACATCCGGCGGTCTGGGTGTGAAAGCGCAGCCACCACGAACGGGGGTTCCTGGCCCTGAAGGTCTCCCGCATGATCCGCGCCCACATGCGACGGGCGGCGCGGAACTTGGCAATCTCCTCGAAGAAATCGTTGTGACAGTTGAAGAAGAAGGAAAGACGCGGCGCGAAGCTGTCCACGTCCAGGCCCGCCTCAATGCCGGCCTGAACGTAGGTGATGCCATCCGCCAGAGTGAAGGCCAGCTCCTGGACCGCCGTGGCCCCCGCCTCCCGGATGTGGTAGCCGCTGATGCTGATGGTGTTCCAGCGGGGCACGCACTCGCTGCAAAAGGCGAAGATATCGCTGATGATCCGCAGCGAAGGCTCCGGCGGGAAAATCCACGATTTCTGGGCAATGTACTCCTTCAGTATGTCATTCTGGATGGTTCCGGAAATGCGATCCCAGCTGGCGCCCTGTTTTTCGGCTACCACCAGATACATGGCCAGCAGTATGGCGGCGGGGGCATTGATGGTCATGGAGGTGGTGACCCGATCCAGGGGAATTCCGGCGAAGAGAATTTCCATGTCCGCCAGACTATCCACCGCCACCCCCAGACGGCCCACCTCGCCCTCCGCCCGAGGATGATCTGAATCATAACCCATGATGGTGGGCAGATGAAAGGCCACGCTGAGCCCGGTCTGACCCTGCTCCAGGAGGTACCGATAACGGGCGTTGGACTGTTCCGCGGTGCCAAACCCCGCGAACTGACGCATGGTCCACAGGCGACCGCGGTACATGGTGGGGTGAATACCACGAGTGAAAGGGTACTCACCGGGATCACCCAGGTGCCCTACGTACGAGAAACCCTCCAGATCGTGGGGCCGATAAACCCTAGCCACCGGCAGACCGGAGATGGTGCAGAAGCGCGGTTTCCTCTCCGGCCATTCCTCCGCCAACCCCATCCCCTCCCTTCTCCTCAGTGCGGCACCGCCGAACCCCTTCGATTCTTCGCCAAAGCCGCCCGTTGCTTCCTTCTGAAAATTGCCCCCTTCCCCAAAAACCCGCCGCTCCTCTCACCGATACTACATGCCTCGGACGACAGCACTGCGCATGGTCGCCTCCGCTACCAACCGCTGCCGCCGACACCTGACAGAGCCGCGAGGTAAGGCCCCCAGTTGCCAGCTGGTGCCCAATGAGAAGCTGCAACCGCCATACAATCGACCCACCGCTGACCTCGCGTCTTGCCACTGTCGCCCATCTCGCTCATGCAGACGAGATGAAGGGTCCTGGACAGCAATCACCGCAGCGCGTCGTTGCCAGGGCTGACCGGCCTCCCAACTCCAACAGTTCCGGGTCCTGCCGCGCCAGTTAACTCGCGCCATGCCCAATTGCAGGAAGCTGGACTAAGAGTATTGAAGTAGGCCTGCGAGGTCAAGCTGGTCCAGGAAGGGGTGGAATTTGACTTGCGCATACTCCTCGTCGCACCTGCGACTCACCCGGCGCGCCGACGCCGGCGGGGATTGTTTCCGCCGCTTTCGCTTCTGACGGTGGCAGGCTTGACCCCTGCTCACCACCAGGTGGAACTGGTCGATGAGGCGGTGGAGCCGGTTCCCTTCGAGCGGGACGTCGAACTGGTGGGGATCACCACCAGCACCGCGTGTGCCCACCGAGCGTACTACATCGCGGATCGGTTCCGCGAGAGGGGGGTCACGGTAGTGCTGGGTGGCATACACGCCAGCGCACTGCCAGAAGAGGCGGCGGAACATGCGGACGCGGTCGTGGTGGGCGAGGCGGAGGGACTGTGGGAACAGGTACTGGAAGACTACCAGGCCGGGCGCCTGCAGCGCATCTACCGGCACCAGCAGTTCCCGCGTTTGGATTCCGTCCGGACGCGCCGGGAGCTGATCCGCGCCAGGGATTACGTGGTACCGCACACGGTACAGACCACGCGCGGTTGTCCTTACGACTGTGCCTTCTGCTCGGTCACGGCCTTCTTCGGAGCTACCTACCGCAAGCGGCCGGTGGAGGCAGTGGTGGAGGAAGTACGGCGTCTGGCCGGTCGGCTGGTCGTTTTTGTGGACGACAACCTTCTGGGGGATTCCTCCTATGCCCGCCAGCTGCTGCAGGCCCTGAAGTCGGTGGGCAAGCGCTGGCTGACCCAAGCATCCCTCCCCAGTTTGCGGGACGACAGACTGGTTAGTCTGGCCGCCGAGGCAGGATGTCGGGGTATATTCGTGGGATTCGAGAGCCTGTCCCGTCTGAACCTGCAGCGGATGCGGAAAGCCTTCAATGTGGTGGAGCGATACCGGGAGACGATAGAAAGATTGCACCGATTCCGGATCGGAGTAGTGGGGTCCTTCGTATTCGGATTTGACGAGGACGACGAGAGCGTCTTTGAGCGCACGCTTCGCTTCGTGCAAGAGGTGAAAATTGACTTGCCCACCTTTTCCATACTCACACCTTTCCCGGGCACCCGACTGCACGAACAGATGGAGGCGGAAGGTAGGATAACCGATCGCAACTGGTCCCACTACACTGGCAACCGGGTCGTCTTCCGGCCCTTGCGGATGTCCGCGGAGGCACTGCAACAGGGCTTCCGCTGGGCGCTGCGAAAGGCATACAGTCTCCCATCGATTTGGCAACGGATCGCAGGGCTGCACTCCAGGGTGGGTCTTTACACCGTCATGAACCTCATCTACCGCCGAGGGGTGCGGGATCACCTCGCCGCTGCGCGCGGGTGACGGCCCGATGGCCGCCATGGCACCCACTACCTCCGGAGAGGTATGACCGCTGCTGCAGCGGCAAACAGCGGAGGGGCAGGGGGCAGGTAGCGCCCGTACCGATCGCTTGGGGCGGAGGCCTACTTCACACCCCGAGGGGCGGAAGGTGCACGTACGCTGTCGAATGGCACGTGCAGCCGGTGAAAACGAGGGGGAAGTATCGGCATCCTCCAAAGCTCACCTGATGCAGTGACCGAGACTGGTCAGAAGACCCATGGCGGGCGGCCGAGCCCTGGCATCAGGGACGGGCCAACTTGCATTGCAGGAACATTTCACCGGCAAACGCACCCAGGCACCGAACCACACCCACCCCGGCTAGTTCGGCATCCTCTGCTCGCGAACGGCTTCGTACGCCGCCCGCATGGCGAACGCACGCGGTTGGCACAGTAACAGTCCGTACGCGGCCGCTTCCATCTGATGTTCTTGGAGCCTGAGGCTACCCGGCGCTGAAGTGTCGACGAACACGTGGGAGGTCCGATATATCAACCCACGCCGAGAAGGATCCACCCAGTCGTTCAAGACCAACAACATGTGTCCAGCATCCAGGTCGATACCCTCCGCCGCGGCCCAATTGCGGATGCGCGCCAAGATCTCCTCTTGGTCGTGGCCTCTCGCAGGATCGATCCTGATCACCAACCCCACATCCTCGTGGGGCTTGAACTCACGCAGGAACTCTCGCATCGCCATCTGCCAGCGGTCATTCGGGTCGGCCCAGTCCGGCATCAGTAGCAGGTGAACCGATCGCTTTTCGGCCAGCGGGAGCTCGTCGCGCCGGGAGGCGTGGTGTCGGGGCAACGCCTGTCCTCTCAGGGCGTGCAGGCGCTCCAGGACCCTTTCCGCCGACCGTCGCCAGCTGAAGGCCCTTCTGATGTGCTGGCTGGCGCGCCTTCCCACCGCCTTAGCCTCGGCGGGATGTTCGTACACCCGCCGCATCAGCTGGGCCAATGCTTCAACGTCCGGCTCCGCCACCCAGAGGGGCCCCGCGGCCTCCAGCGGTCCCACCCGCCGGGTGAGCAGCCGTCTCTCCACCGCCGGAATGAGATAGGCGGTCCGGGGATCGCAGAAGTCCAACGCGGCCCCGTAGTTGGTGACGATCACCGGCAGGCCACACGCCATGGCCTCGGCGATGGGCAGCCCGAAGCCCTCTCCGCGGTATGGATGCACCAAACAGTCGCAAGCGGTATACAACCGGGCAAGATGCGCCGGCGGCAGGTCGCGATCCATGTACACGATTGGTGGCTTGTCACGCTGCGCTGCGTACTCAGCAATGACGCGACCCCATTCATTACCCCTGTACACCCCCTGGCCTCCCACCCCCTTGATCACCAGACACACATCGTCGGAGCGGTCAAAGGCTGCCCGATATGCCTGCAGCAGCAAATCGATGCCCTTCCGCCACAGGGTGCCTCCCACGAACAGGAACTTGAACCGACCCCGCAGGGTAGGACCCAAGTCCAGCGGCGGCACGTCGGGGTGGAAAACCTCTGGGTTCACACCATTGGGCACCACGTAGACCCGCTCTGCCGGGACGCCACTACGTATGTAGCAATCGCGCACGTAGGAGCTGGGGACCCATACCTCGTCCACCACCGTGCTCATCAACTCCACCCACAGCTTGGGCACACTTCCATACTCCCAGGGTTGCATCACCACCAGGAGCCCTTCGGGCGGTGCGCTGAAGTCCGGAGGCCACCGGTGCCTGACGTGAACCTCCGCCGGCCGCGGCAGGGGTGCGCGCACCCGTTCGGAAAGCTTCAGAAAGCGGGGCTCGAGGTCCGGCGCGAACTGATCCGGTTCATAGGGCAGGATGGAGAGCTCGCAGCCGGCCTCGATGAGCTGCAAACACAGCTCGCGGTTCACCAGGGCCAGAGAGTGGTGCAGGAACTGAGATCCCTCCCACACCAGACAGAAGGGATCGTCTTTTGGATCCCTTCCGCTTGCTGCCGGGGCCGGCGGCGCGGTTCGCTCGGGCGCGATCCCAACCCGCCGGCCGCTGCTCAGCTCGGCCAGAATCTCCTCATACACCTGCGCGGTCATAGTGGCAGCGCGGCTCCAGGTGTAATTATCGAGTATATGTCGCCGGCATGCCCCGGCGCGATCCGCACTCGCGCTCTGCCAAGCACGCAGCACCGCCTGCCGGATGCTCCGCCAGTCGCCGGGGTCGCAGGGGATCGCGTACTCCCCGAGATACTCCATCTCCGCCCCGCGGTTGCCCACCACCAGGCTGCAGCCCGAAAGGCCGGCCTCCAGATTTACCAGCCCCGGTGTCTCCGACCACGATGCGAGGGCGTGCACCCGTGCCGCCGCGTATGCCGATGCTAAGAGGTGGGGGGACAACTCACCGAGAAAATGTACGTTGTCGCCCGCCCATTTGCGGCACAGCTCTGCGTAACCCTCGTCCCGCACCGAACCAGCCAGGACCAGCGGCAGCCCGGTGTCGCGCAGGGCCCAGATCAGCATCATCTGGTTCTTGTTCGGCTCAATCCGCCCGGCACAGAGCACGAAGTCCTGAAGCCCGAACTGGCGCACGAAGGGCTCCTTGGAGGCGGCCAGGTACCGCTCAGGACGAACGGCATTGGGGATCACGTGAACCCGGGCGGGTAACTGACCGAAGTTAGCCTCCAGCATCTGGACCTCTCGCCGGCAGTTGGGAAGCAGCGCGCGGGCACACGAGAGCACCGCCCGCTGGCTGGCCCGCAGCGCGGGGGATTCCCTTGCTTGCTGGGGGGAAAAACCGTGGACTCGGAGGCTGCCATCGCGCCACGCATCCAGCAGTTGTGCCACCTCATCCTCGCTTCGGCGGGAGAAGATGGCTCGCACGATGGCGCTGGCGTAGCGAAGCTCCGAATAGTCCCAGAAGATGGTGGAAACCACCACTGGAACCGGTAACTGCCGCAGCAACGCGAGCTTTTCGTGGTGAAACAGGCTGAAAAGATGCACCAGATCGTAGCGATTTCCGCCCAGCCTCATACTCAGGGACAGGTCACCGCGCACGCCGTGCCGGCGCAGACCGTACAGAGTTTCCAACAGCTGGGTCTCCCCACCGCCAAACATGTCAAGGGCCCGCGAGTGTGACACCATGAGCACCGAGCGACGCACCGCCCGCATCCTGTCACCTTTCCATCCAAAAGCCAGCAGCCACGGGCAGTCCGCTACCGGGTCCACCAGGTGTACCGTGGCGTCAAACTCGGACTCCAGCCTACTACGCCAGGCTTCTACATCCTCGGGAAACGTCGGTACCCCCACCAGGAACAGCCCCTGCGCCCTCAGCAGGGGCGCGGCCCAGTCCCATGCATGCCCAAGGGCCACCAGAGAGTCCACGGTGTCGGCAGCAGAAAGGGTGGCTCTAGCATCGCGGGCAGACTCGGATGGAGCGAGGATCTGCCAGCCGTCCCGGGCGATGGCTTCCCGTTCCCAGGGCTCTACCACATGCAGGCACGCGCACTTCCCGCTACCGCCCCGGGGAAGTCGCTGCCATAACTTCACCCACCAGCGGGGAGGGGATACCATCTGTTTCACCTGCCCACACCGCCTTTCCAGCCCGCTCTCCGTCCTCGGTTTCCCCTTTGCATCCAGTCTCACCCCGCGCCTGATCCGTAAGTGAAGGGCCATTTCACTCATTGGTGCTCCCGCAGCGCATCATCGCGCCACCGAGCCTTGGGCTGCCGGATGGTCCGCTTTCTCCCTCTCAGCTTTTCGGGTTTGGGGTCGTCCGCGATCACCCTTCCCTCCCCCACCGTCCAGGCGCGAGGCCACAACGCACCGAAGACAAGATCAGCCCGGGCAAACTACATCTCCCGGGCCGATCAGGAGCTGCGCCAGCTCTTCAGGAACCCAGGCGACACGACGCCAGCGCGCCGACACGAGCAGTCAGACCAAGCCAACGGTGCTGCCCGCAGTAGCCGGCAGTACGACCACCTGGTCCCCGCGCTTCACCGTGCCTCCGCGCAGCACCCGGCAGAACACCCCTTCCCGGGGCATTATGCAATCGCCGATCCGGCGGTATACGGCACAACGCTCGTGACATTCCTTGCCGATCTGCGTCACCTCCAGGAGTACCTCCGGGCCGATCTGCAATTTGCTGCCCACCGGCAGGCTGCGGAGCGCGAGCCCCTTGATGGTTATGTTCTCGGCGAAGTCGCCGGGCCCCACCTCTAGCCCCCGGGCTCGAACCCGAGCGATGCTCTCCCAGGCCAACAGGCTCACCTGCCGGTGCCAGGGTCCCGCGTGGGCGTCACCCTCCAACCCGGACCCCGCCACTACCCTTGCCTCGCCAACATCGCGCTTCGCTGTGCCCTTCCGCGAACTGATGCAGACCGCCATGACCACACCACGTTCGCTCATTGCTATCCCCTCGCCACTCGGTCCATGATGACACCCAAGGTCAGGAGCAGGCCGGTCACCGAATGCAGCATCACGGTCAGTGCATTGGCCGGCCGCAGCGCGGACGGCCGATCATGGAAGCTGGTAGCCATCACCACGATGTGCCATGCCGCGGGAACCGTCAACAGCCCCAGCAGTGCCATGGGGGGTAACTGACCGCACGCGGCCCCCCCCAGGAGCGACCCGTAAATCCCCGCCAACAGCCAGCGCAGACCCCGGGCCGCCCGCGCCGTCCCCAGCCTGACCACCCAGGTGCGCTTGCCCGCTCGCTTGTCTGCCTCGTAGTCGGGCAGCTCATTAACGTACAGCACGGTGGTGATGAGAAGTCCCACCGGTAGCGAGGCCCAGGCGGCTGCCGGCGTGATGGTCCCGGTTTGCACGAAATAAGAACCGAGCACCAGGCCGGGACCGAATCCCAGACCCACGAGAAGTTCTCCCGCACCGCGGTAGGCCAGACAGAAGGGGGTGGCATTATACAGCACTCCCACCAGGAAACCCCCCGCGCCCAGGGCCCATATGAGCCACCCACGAGTTAAGCTCAGGACGTACCCGCATCCAGCCGCCAGCCCGTAGCACAGCAAAGAAGCCTGCAAGACGGGCGCCGGCCGCAGGATCCCGGCCTGAATCAAGCCCGCCCCGCCGTTGAACGGACTGCGGTGGGGATTGTCATCATCACAGCCCAGCTTCCAGTCATAGTAGTCATTGGCCAGGTTGGCTCCGGCGTGCGCGGCCAGGCAACCCAGCAGGGTCCACGCCAGTAGGCCCCAGTGCACCGTTCCCGTGCGCTGCCAGGCCAAGGCTGCTCCCAGCAGCACCGGGACCACGGTAGCGGTGAAGAAATGCGCCCGCGCCGCCCGTAACCACAGAACCAGTGTCTTCACCGCCATCATCCCCTCACTCACGCCGTCAGTGCCCGCTGCACCAGGGCCGGAACCTCCCACGGCAGCTCGGCCACCGCCACCCCGGCAGAACGCAGGGCGCGGACTTTGGACGCGAAGCTACCCTTACCCCGCTCGATGATCGCCCCCGCATGGCCCATGCGCTTGCCCGGCGGTGCATTGCGACCGGCCAAATAAGCCACCACCGGCTTGCTCAGGGACTTGATGTATTCCGCGGCCTCCTCCTCCGCAGTGCCGCCGATTTCTCCCACCAACACGATGACCCGAGTGTGCTCATCCCGCTCGAACTGCTTCAGCAGCTGGACGAAACCAAGTCCGGTGACCCGATCCCCGCCCACGCCCACCACCGTGGACTGCCCCAAGCCGGCCAGGGATAGACTGGCCACCACCTCATAACTGAGAGTTCCGCTCCGGGCGGCCACGCCCACCGGCCCCGGACAGTAGATCCGATTGGGCATGATACCGATCTTGCATCTGCCGGGAGAGATGACCCCGAAGGTATTGGGACCCACCACGGTCGCCCCGCGTTCCTGTGCGAAAGCCACGATGTCCAGCGCATCGTGCAGGGGAATGTGCTCGGTGATCACCACCACCAGCTTGATCCCGGCGTCCAAGGCCTCGAACACCGCGTCTTTGGCAAAGGGAGCGGGGACGAACACGCAGGAGGCGTTGGCCCCGCGGGTGGCCACCGCTTCTTCCACCGTATCGTACACCGGGACCCCGCAGACCTCGTGGCCCCCCTTGCCCGGGGAAACGCCCGCCACCACCCGCGTCCCGTACTCGAGCATCTGCCGGCAGTGGAAGCTACCCTGCCGCCCGGTGATCCCCTGAATGACCAGCTTCACCTTTTCATCGATCAGGATGGCCACTCAAGCCTCACCTCTCGCCAAGCGCACCACCGCCGCGGCCGCCTCTTCCATCGACCGGTAGGCTTCGATGCCCGCCTCTCGGAGCAGTCGCATTCCCTCGTCTTCATTGGTCCCCACCAGGCGGACCACCACCGGCAGGTCGAAGGGTCGTGACCCCCGTACCTCCAGCACGGCCCGGGCCACATCGTCGCAGCGGGTTATGCCGCCGAAGATATTGATCAGCAGCGCCCGGGGCCGGGCCTCCAGCAGCACCGCCATGGCCTTGGCCATGGGTTCGGCCGCCGCGCCGCCCCCCACATCGAGAAAGTTGGCCGGGCGGCCCCCGAACTTTTGCAGGACGTCTATGGTGGCCATGGTGATGCCCGCCCCGTTGGCCATCACCGCGATATCCCCGTCCAGCTGGACGTAGGACAGACCCAGCTCCTTCACCTTCCTCTCCAAAGGCGTGTCATCGTGGACTCTGGGCAGCTGCTTCTGGCGGAACAGCGCCTCGTCGTCCACATTCAGCCGCGCATCGGCAGCCACCAGACCGTCGGGGGTAACCGCCAGCGGATTGCACTCCACCAGCTCCGCATCGTACTGTCGAAAGGCGCCGTACATCCGACAGGCGATGTCGGCAAAAGCCGGCACCAGCTGGCGCGGCAGACCCAGTCGTAGGGCCACCTCCCGCGCCCGGTAGGGCATCAGTCCCCAGCGTACGTCAATCTTCCGCCTGATCAGCTCGGCGTCCGGCACCTCCTCTACATCCACCCCGCCGCGTGCCGACGCCAGCAGTACCGGCCTGCGGGCGGACCCGTCCACCACGATGCCCACGTACAGCTCCTGCTCGATGTCCAGGCGTTTTTCCACCAGGATCCTTTCCACCGGGTACCCCTGTATCCGCGAACCCAACATGCGCTCGGCGCGCCTTCTGGCCTCCGCCGGGCTGGTGGCAAACACCACCCCACCCGCCTTACCGCGCCCCCCCGCCAGCACCTGAGCTTTCAGCACCACCGGCCCGAGGCGCGAGGCGACGCTGGCCGCCTCCTCGGGGGTGTCCACCACCTGGCCAGGCGGTATGCGAATGCCGTGTCGTTCCAAGATTTCCTTGGCCATGAACTCGTAGAGTTTCATGACCTTCGCGCTCCTTTACCCAGGTAGTCGGGCAGGAGCATGGGGGATACGCGGTCGGTCTCGATTCCCGCTTCGTCCAACAGCCGGTGGTAGGCCCGCACGTGCTCCAGGGTGGGTTTGCCCAGGCGCACCGATCCCACTTCTTCTGCCGCCGCCCGACCGGCTCGCCGACCAAAAACCAGGATATCCAGCAACGAGTTGCCCATCAGCCGGTTCCGCCCATGCACGCCGCCGGAAGTCTCTCCCGCCACGTACAGCCCCGGCACCTCCGTGCGGCCGTATTCGTCGATCCTGACCCCGCCGTTCTGATAATGCAGCGTGGGGTAAACCAGGATGGGGTGCTTGCTCATGTCGATCCCAAATCTCTGGTACTGGCGGTACATGGCCGGCAGCTCTCGCTGAATGGTGCCCTCTCCGTGGATGAGGTCTATCATGGGAGAATCGAGCCAAACTCCCTGCATGCCGGTGGGGGTGGTGACTCCCAGCCCTCGATGAGTACACTCCCGGATGATGGCTGCCGATACCGCATCCCTGGTCTCCAGGGGATATACAAACTGTTCTCCTCGGGCGTTGACCAGCTGGGCACCCAGACCCCTCACTTTCTCGGTCACCAGGAGCCCCACGATCTGTTCCGGATACGCCACTCCCGTGGGATGGAACTGGGTCGATTCCAGAAAGCGCAACGAGGCGCCCGCGCGGTACGCCATGACCAGCCCGTCGGCGGTGGCGCCGTAGTGGTTGGTAGTCGGAAAGCCCGCCACGTGCAGGCGACCAAAGCCGCCGGTGGCCAGAATCACCGCCTTAGCCTGCACGGTCAGATACTCCCCCGTCTCCAGGTTCCACAGCACTGCGCCGCAGCAACGTCCGGCATCGTCCAACACCAGCTCCACCGCCGGAGAGTACTCTATCACCTCCAGGCCCCGGTTCCTGACCTCGTCCCGCAAGGTGCGCATGATCTCCGCTCCCGTGTAATCCCGGGCAAAATGCATGCGTTTCCGGGACGTACCTCCACCGTGGATGGTGATCATGGTGCCGTCGGGCTCCTTGGTGAACATGCAGCCCAGCTCCTCCAACCACCGGATGATGAAGGGCGCATCACGCACCAGGGCCCGCACCAACACCGGATCGTTCACGAACCCGCCGCCGCCCATGACGTCCAGGTAGTGGATGGCCGGCGAGTCGTTGGGCTTATCGGCAGCCTGGATGCCTCCCTGTGCCATCATGGTGTTGGCATCTCCCAGCCGCAGCTTGGTGACCAGCAACACCCGAACCCCGGCTTCGGCGGCGGTGAGGGCGGCCGAGCTGCCCGCACCACCCCCACCGATCACCAGGACGTCGGTCTGATAGTCCCAAGGCTCGATCTGGAAACTCTCCGGATCCAGCCGGCTCCTGGCCTCCAGGAGATCCACCAACTCGTGCGGCATCCGATCCCCGGCGTTGGGACCCACGCGCAATTGCCGCGTGGTATCCTTGCGGTAGTCGGGGTGGAACTGCTCCAGCAGCTGCTGTTTTTCTTCCGGTTCCAGGCGGGGGAACGCTTCCTCCATCCTCCGGGGGCGGGTTTGCTCCACTATCCTCATGGACTCCAGCATGCTCTGGCTGTACCCTGCGTCTGCCATCTGGCTCCCCCCTACGGCTCGATATCCCTGGCGTTGTACAGTGCCACCAGGGACTCCCGGTCCAGCGCGGTGAGTCGATCCAGCTCCTGGTCGAAGCGACCTTCCTCGATCTCCGCCAACCGCTGGCGCAGGTGCTCCGCTTCGGGAACCAGGTAGCGGCCGTACAGTCGGCGCGCCAGGATGAAAATGTTGTACTGCACGATTTCCGCCGGGCACCGCGCCGCGCACAACCCGCACATCAGGCAGTCAAAGGACATGTTCGCCACCTTCTCGATGTCTCCCCTCATGGCGGCAGCCATGATGTCCATGACCTCCAGCTCCTGCGGGCATACTTTTGTGCAGGTGTTGCATCCCAGGCAACGGCTGAGTTCCGGATAGTGCGCGAGCAACACCCCCAGGGTGGGTTGCAGCTCGGAGATATCGTAAGTAGCCTTATTGGCCGGAAAGAACGGAATCTGGGTCAGATGCATCCCGTCAACCACCACCGTCTGGCAGGCCAGACCCACCTTCAGGCGGTAATCGCCGGGCAAGCGGTAGACGGTGCCGCAGGCACCGCAGAACCCCCCGCGGCATCCACATCCCCGGATGAACCGGTACCCCGCGTACTCCATTGCCTTCATGATGGTCAGACCGGCGGGGACGGTATATCGCTTCCCCATTATGTAAACGTTCACCGTCTCCGTTGCCATGGTCTTCCCCCTTTTCTCACCTGGGTTCCAGCTCTTCTTCCCTGAAGGTGGCCAGGGGCAATTCTTCCTCCCGGTCCCTCCCCGGCTCGTAATCGAAGATCTGCTGGATGGTCTCCCCTACCGCGGCGAACAGCAGACTCACCGGCAGCTGGCTGGGACAGGCCGCCTCACACATCCCACAGCTCACGCAGCTCGATCCCATGTGGTTCAGCCTGGTCAGGTGAAAGAGCAATGTGTCGGTGGGCATCTCGATGATGCCCCGCCTCGCTGCCCAACGGTGCAAGTGCTGAGAAGGATGCCGGAAGATGGGTCCCTCGAACACGCACTCGTGACAGTAACATAGCGGGCAGGCGCGGCGGCAATTGTAGCAGCGGATGCACGGAGCGAGCATTTCCATCAGGTGGTCCACCTGCCCGTGCCTGGCCCGAAATTCCTCAAGAGTGCGCTCCCGCCGCTGGCGCCGGTCCGCCGCCAATTGCCCCAGCAGCTGGGCGCGCGGGGAGGGCTCGGGCACTTCCTCCAGCTCCAGGGAGGCCATGGCCTGCTCACCGCGCGGGCTCACCGACTCCACCAGCAGCTCGGGGCAGCCAATCCAGGCCAGCCGCAGATCCACCCCTCCCGGTGCAGGATACAGACAGATGTCGCACGCCGAGCGAGGCTCGACCGTCTCCAGGGGCCATTCGCCCCGGGTACCGCGCTGCCACCACGCTTGGTGGATTTCCTCATCGGACGCGCATTCCGCAAAGGCGGCGGGTTTGACCGTGCCCAGGCAGTCCACGCCCACCAGCAGCAGTCTGCCGAGGTCGGCCTGCTCCAGCTTCTCCAGCTCCACCAGTGCCCTCACCTCGCAGCTCCGCAACAGGACTGCCGCGCGCTCTTGGGGCTGGTTGAAGGTGAGTCGCGCCGCCAGCGTCGCCGCGCTGACCGATACCACTGGAGCCACGGGATCAGGAGTGGTGAGGCGACGGGGATCCCTGACCAACGTGGGGACTACCATTCGGCCGGAAGTAGTCCACTGGGGAGAGAGCACGGCATCGACGATTTCCCGTTCCAGCAGGGCGCGCAGCCATCCTGCCAGCTTCTCGCGGTACCCCTCACCGTCCAGGCGAAAGAATCGAGACATCTCTCTCCCCCACTTCCCTCACAGTTCCCAGCGGTCTCGCATGGGATTAGGACCAATCTCCTTCAACTGGGCCACCATCTCCCGCACCGTCTCGGCGAACAGCCTGCCCTCGCTGGCGCTGATGAACCGGAACCACACGCGGCGGCCGTCCAGACCCAGCTGGTCCAGCACCCGCCTGGCAATGGCCACCCGGCGCCGCGCTTTGTAATTGCCGTTGATGTAATGACAGTCACCGGCATGGCAGCCTCCAATCAGAACCCCGTCCGCTCCCTCCAAAATGGCCTTCAGGATGTACATGGGGTCCACCGAGCCGCTGCACATGACGCGGATCACCCTGATGTTAGGGGGATACTGTATGCGGGAGGTTCCCGCCAGATCCGCCCCGGTGTATGAGCACCAGTTGCACAACAGGGCCACTATGCGCGGTTCGAAATCTCCCGGTGACTGCCCTTCCTCCCTCTCCACTGCCACCCAATCCATACCTCCCTACCTCAAGGCTGCCTCCACCATGGCCAGGATCTGCTCCTTGCTGAAGCCGGCTTGCTGTGAGGCACCGTTGGGACAGGCCACCACGCACGCCCCGCAGCCCTGGCAGAGCACCTCTGTCACCCGCGCTTTCTTGCTCTCCGGATCGATCTGCCGCGCATCATAAGGACACGACTTCACGCAGAGCCCGCATCCCGAGCAGGCCCGCTCCCGGACATACGCCACAATCCCTCGGGCTTCCAGTCGGCCCTTGCCCAGCAGCACCGCCGCCCGCATGGCGGCAGCTCGTGCCTGGGTGATGGACTCCTGCATCAGCTTGGGACCGTGGGCCAAGCCGCACAGGTACACCCCGTCGGCCGCGAAATCCACCGGCCTCAGTTTCATGTGCGCTTCGGCGAAGAACCCGTCCTCGGTGAGGGGCAGCTTGAACAGCCGGCTCAGTTGGATGGTGCCATCTTGTGGTTCAACCCCCGGGCTGAGGACGAGCAGGTCAGCCTCCATCTCCAGACTCCAACCGGTGGCCGGATCCCGCCCGCAGACCAGCAGCTGATCCCCGTCCGGGCGCACCTCGGGGGGCTGCTCCGGGTCGTACCGGATGAACAGCACGCCGCGCTCCCGCGCCCGCCGGTAGTGCTCCTCCAGGAGGCCGTAGGTTCGGATATCCCGGTAGAAGATCACCACCGACGATGCGGGGTAACGCTCCCTGATGCGCACGGCGTTTTTCACCGCCTCCGCGCAGCAGATCCGGCTACAGTACGGCCGCTGGGGTGTTCGCGAGCCCACGCACTGGATCATCACCACCCGGCACCCCGCCAGCTTCCCCGACGCTAGCATCTCCTCCAGTTCCAGCTGGGTGACCACTCGTGGGTGACGGCCGTACAGATACTGGTCGGTGGTCGCTTCCCTGGCCCCGGTGGCTATGATGACCGCACCGTGCCGGATCTCGGTGCGACGAGAATCGTCGCCCCCGCGCAGGACGGTCACATAATTCCCCACGTAGCCCGCTGTCTCCTCTACCTGGTGATTGAGATAGACGCGTATTCGTGGGTTCCCCAGCACCTCTCCTATCAGCCGGTCGACCAACCCCGAGGGGTCGTCGCCACCCACCGTGTATTTCACCCGCCGGGCCATCCCCCCCAGCTCCCGCTCCCGCTCCACCAGGTACACCTCAAACCCCTGGGCCGCCAAACACAGGGACGCGGTCATGCCCGCCAGGCCTCCTCCGATGACCAGGGCCCGCGGGTCCACCTCGAAGTGGCGGGCGGGTACCGGTCGGAGAAGACGCGCCTTGGCCACCGCCATGCTGACCAGGTCGCACGCTTTGTCCGTCGCCCGTTCGGGCAGTTCCCGGTGCACCCAGGAGGATTGCTCTCGGATATTGGTCATCTCGAACAGATGGGGATTGAGCCCGGCCTCTCGGATGGTGTTCTGGAATAAGGGCTCATGCGTCCGGGGAGTGCAGGAAGCCACCACCACCCGGTTCAGCTGGTGCTCGCCCACCCGCTCCTTGATGAGAGCGATGCTGTCCTGGGAGCAGGTGAATAACAGATCCTCTGCCCACACCACGTCCGGCAGCCCGCGGGCATGCTCCACCACCGCTTCCACATCGACGGTGCCCGCTATGTTGATCCCGCAGTGGCAGACGAACACTCCCACCCGGGGGGGTTCTCCCTCCACCGACCGCTCCGGAGGATACCGGGGCTCACGGGCCAGCTGGCCGCGGGCCTCGGCCAGCTGGGCCGCTGCCAGGGCGGCCACCGCGCTGGCTTCGGTAACCGTCTCCGGGATGTCCTTGGGGCCGGCAAGCGCACCCGCCACGAACACGCCGGGTCGCGAGGTCAGGCCCGGCTCCAGCTCCCGCGTCCTCAGCAACCCGTCCTCGTCCGTCTGCACACCCAACCGCCTCGCGGTCTCCACTCCCGCCGAGGAGGGGCGGATTCCCACCGCCAGGACCACCAGGTCGAACTCCTCCTCCCGGAGCTGTCCGTCCTCCGTGCTGTAACGCAGCAGCAGGTTGCGGCTGTCGGGAATTTCCTTCACCGACGCCACCATGGACCGGACGTAGCGCACCCCATACTCCTCCTGGGCCCGCTGGTAATAACGCTCGAATTCCTTGCCGTAGGCCCGCACGTCCATGCAGAACACCGTGACCTCCAGGCCGGGGACGTGTTCCTTGGCGATGATGGCCTCCTTTGCGGTGTACATGCAACAGACGCCAGAGCAGTGCCGGTAACCTCCGCGCAGATCCCGCGATCCCACGCACTGTATGAAGGCGATCCGCCGGGGTGGTCTGCCGTCTGAGGGTCGCCGGACGTGGCCCTCCCAGGGTCCGGAAGCGCTGAGCATCCGCTCAAACTGCATGCTGGTTATGACATTGGGATACCGGCCGAAGCCGTATTCTCCCTTCAGCCGCGCATCGAACAGTTCGAACCCCGCGCTGAGGATGACCGCCCCGACCTCTATCTCCTCCAGCTGGTCCTCCTGGTGGTGATCGATGGCCGCCGGACGGCAGGCAGGCACGCACTGCAGGCATTCCGAGCAGCCCCCGCAATTGAGACACCGCTCCGCCTCCGCCACCGCCTCCTCCAGGCTGAGCCCGCCCACGACCTCGTCGAAGTTCGTCCTGCGCACCCCCGGCGGCAGTTCCCTCGGCCGGGCCCGCTCCCGGGGCACGGGCACCACATCCGCGGGAAACGGGGCCACCCTTCGTTCCTCGTTGGGCCCCCCCATACCTTGCTCCCCTACCTCCCCGCGCAGGACAGCAGCGACGGCAGCCGCCACCCGGTTGCCGGCGGCCACCGCCTCAACCACCGTGGCGGGGCCGGTGGTGACATCCCCTCCCGCGTACACCCCCTCGCGGGAGGTCCGCCCGTCCGGCCCGGATACTACCAATCCCCGACCGTCCACTGCCAGCCCCGCCTGGCGCAGGGCCTCGCTGGAGGGGCGCTGTCCTATGGCCAGGATCACCGCATCCACGTCCACGTGATACTCACTGCCCTCCACGGGCACCGGACGCCGACGCCCGCTGGCATCGGGTTCGGCCAGGCGATTGCGCACCAGCCGCAGCTGGGTGACCCTGCCATTCCGACCCACCAGGGCCACCGGACTGCAGAGGAAGGAAAACTGCACGCCCTCCGCCCTGGCCTGTTCCACCTCCTCATCGGAGGCCGGCATTTCGGCCCGGCTGCGCCGATAGTAGACGCACACCGACTCCGCCCCCAGCCGCAGCGCCGTCCGCGCCGCATCCAGCGCGGTATTGCCGCCTCCGATGACCGCCACCCGGCCGCCCAGTCGGGGGGAGCGTCCCAGGTTGACGGAACGTAAGAAGTCCACCCCGTGGAACACGCCCTCCAGCTCCTCTCCGGGAAGACCGGCTCGCTGGCTCACGTGAGCGCCGGTGGCGACGATGATCGACTGGTACCCATCCTCGAATAGCTCATCGAGGGTGAAATCGCGCCCCAGCGCCGAGTTCAACCGCACCTCGATTCCCAGGGACAGGATGAAGCGGATTTCCCGGTCCAGCACTTCCCGGGGGAGGCGGAAGGCGGGGATGCCCACCCTCATCATGCCCCCCAGTACGGGCAGGGCCTCGAACACGGTTACCGAAACACCCCGCCGGGCCAGCTGATAAGCTGCAGTGAGTCCCGCCGGTCCAGCGCCCACCACCGCCACTCTCCCCTTCAGCCGCTCCTGGCAGGGTTCCAGCTCCATCTGGTCCGGATGCTCCGCCATCCAGTCCGCGATCGCCCGCTTGAGGTCGCGGATGGCCACCGGCCGGTCCACCTGTCCCCGGAAACACTCCTCCTCGCAGGGATGGGTGCACACCCGCCCGCAGACGGAAGGGAAGGGCAGCGTGCGCATGATCACCTGCCAGGCTTCCTTGATCCGTCCGCTGCGCAGCAGCGCCACGTACGCGTGGGCGTTCACCCCCGCCGGACACGCTTTACGGCAGGGCGAAACTCCCCTCTTCTCAATGGCGAAGGCATTGGGGATGGCCTGGGGATACAGCTTGTAGATGGCCTTGCGCACGCCCAGATTGCCATCAAAGGGATTGGGCAGCTCCACCGGGCAGGGGGCCAGGCAGTCGCCGCAGGCGGTGCATTTGTCCACATCCACATAGCGCGCTTTCCGGCGCAGTATGGCCCGAAATCTGCCCGGCTCGCCCTCCAGGCGCTCCAGGACCGTGCCGGGGTGCAGCTGGATGTTCAGGTGCCGGCCCGCCTCCACCAGCTTGGGAGAGAGTATGCACATGGCACAATCGTTGGTGGGGAACGTCTTGTCCAGCTGGGCCATGGTCCCTCCGATGGCCCATGCCTCGTCCACCAGGTGCACGCGGAAACCGGCCTCCGCCAGATCCAGGGCGGACTGCATGCCGCTGATCCCCGCCCCCACCACCAGAACTGCTCCCACCGTGCTCATGCCGTTTCGGCTCTCAGGCATTCGCGCATTACCCTCCCCGGCGGGCCCCAACCCCTGGGTAGAACCTGCTCAGCACCGGAGCGGGATCCACCAGGTGGGCCCTCATCCACCTCTTCACATCGGGAAGCCCCAAGGCCAATCCCATCAGCTCGGTGAAGTAAAAGATGGGCATCTTGATGTGCGCCGGCCGCCGCATCTCCAGATTGGACTGGCAGAGCGGACACGCCGTGACCACCGCCTCCGCCCCCGCGCGCTGTGCCCACGCCAGGATGGTGGATACCAGTCGTTCCACCACCTGTCCCCTCACCAGGGAAAGACTGGCGCCGCAGCATTCGGTGGCCGCTGCCCATGATGTGGGCTCGGCACCGATGGCTGCCATGAGATCGTCCATGGCCCGCGGGTGCTCGGGATCATCGAAGGCAGCCACCTCGGGGGGACGGACCAGCAGGCAGCCGTAGTAACACGCCACCCGCAGACCTTCCAGCGGGCGGCACACCCGGCGGCGGATGGCACCGACGCCCACATCCTCCCAGAAAAGCTGCACCAGGCTCTTCACTTGCAGCCCACCGTGGAAGCGGAAACCGACCACCTTCTGAATGGTCTGGGCCGCCTCCCCGCCCTCTTCCAGCTGGCACAATGCCGTCTTGAGGCGGTTGAAACAGGCCGCACAGGGCGCCACCACCACCTGATGGCCAGCCGCCTGGGCCCGTGCCAGGTTGCGCGCCGGCAGGGCCAGGCTGAGGACGGGATCCAGGCTGTGGGCGGAGGTAGCGCCGCAGCAATTCCAGTCCTCCACGGTGATCAACTGCACCCCCAGCGCCGGAGCCACCGCGCGTACCGACTGATCGTACTCCCGGGCGGTGGAATGCAGGGAGCATCCGGGGAAGTAGGCGACCTTCATTGACGGCCGCCCTCCCGGCGCAACGCAGCCGCCCTTCTCCAGACCGCCCGCAAGTCTCCTCGCCCCTTGATCAGCTGTGGCAACGGGCTGAGCTTGCCCCTGGTGAACATCAACAGCCCCACCTTCAGATCACCGAACAGGTTGCCGGAGGCCAGCTTGTGCAACCCGATCAGCCCCAGCTCGTACATCCGACCCAGCCGCGCTACCGTTGCCAGGAACAGCCGGTGAAATAGCGCCACCTGCCGATCACCCACCCGCACCCTCCGCGCCAGCGCCATCTGCTTGAGCGCGTCCATGACCGCGGGGAGATGGATGTCGTTGGGACAGCGGGTGGCGCAACCGTGACACGCCGAGCAGAGCCAGATGGTGCGGCTGACCAGCACCTCCCCCTCGGCGCCCAGCTGGACCATCCGCAGCAAGCGGTGGGGGGGATGATCCATGGCCCAAGTCAACGGACAGCCATTGGTGCACCTGCCGCACTGAAAGCAGCGCATCACCGGCTGGCCGCTGGCGCGGCCCACCTCCCACGGAAAGCCGGGATCCAGGGGGATGGACCTGGTCGCAGCCCGGGCCCGGATCACCTCAGCGTTCCCTCCCCGCGCCATCCGGTGGCCCAGTGAAGGTATCGATCATGGACATGAGCTGCTCCTTGGTGAAGTTGATGTGCTGCGTGGCACCGTTGGGGCAGGCGGCGGCGCACGCCCCGCACCCCTGACACAGCACCTCGCGCACCCTGGCCACCTTGCTGACCGGATCGATCTGGCGCGCCTCGTAGGGACAGCTCTTCACGCACAGGCCACACCCGGAGCAGATCTCGGGGTCCACCCGCACTACGGTGGGGGGATGCAGGAGCTCGTCGGAGGAGAACAGCGCCAGCACCTTGCTGGCCGCCGATCCCGCCTGGGCCACCGCCTCGGGGATATCCTTGGGCGCCTGGGCGCAACCCGTAAGATATATCCCCCTGCTGAGCGATTCCACCGGCCGCAGCTTGGGGTGGGCTTCGCTGAAGAAACCGTGCTCGTCAATGCTCACTTTGAGTACCCGCGCCAGATCGCGCGCGGTGGGACTGGGCACCATGGCCATGGCCAGCACCACCAGGTCGGCGGCGATCTCCACCTTCTCGCCGCTGATGGTATCCACGCCCCAGACCATCAGTTTTGAGCCCTCCGGGAATATGCGGGATACGCGGCCCCGGAGGTACAACACTCCGTCCTCCTCCACCGCCCGCTGGATGAACTCCTCGTAGCCCTTGCCCCCCGCCCTCACGTCCATGTAAAACACGTAGGCCTGCCCGTCGGGCACCTTGTGCTTGTAGAGCATGGCGTGCTTGGCCGTGTACATGCAGCAGATCTTGGAACAGTAAGGCACTCCCTTCTCCTGGTCCCTGGAACCCACGCACTGGATGAACACCACTTCTTTGGGGACTTTACCGTCCGAAGGCCGCTGGATGCGCCCTGACGTCGGGCCGGAGGCGGAATTCAGGCGCTCGAATTCCAGGCCGTCAATCACGTCCGGATACTTCCCGTAACCGTACTCCCCGATCCTGGCCTTGGGGAACAGCTCGTATCCGGTGGCCACCACGATGGCCCCCACCTTTTCCTCATGGATCACCGGTTTCTGCTCGTAGTCCACCGCCCCCACCGGGCAGGTCTTTTGGCAGATGCCGCACCGCCCCTTGGTGAAGTACAGGCACGCCTCAGCATCGATGCTGGGCCGGTAGGGCACCGCCTGCGGGAAGGCGACGGAAATCGCCTTGCGGGTCCCCAATCCCCGCTCGAACCGGGAGGGCACCTGGCGGGGGCACTTTTCCACGCACTCCATGCACCCCGTGCAGGTAGACCAGTCCACGTAGGTGGGATTCTGCCGTATCCGCACCACGAAGTTCCCCACGTAACCCCCTACCTCGATCACCTCACTGGCCACCATCAGCTTGATCCGGGGATGGCGGGCAACTTCCGCGGTCCGGGGGGTGAGGATGCACGAGGCGCAGTCCAGGGTGGGGAAGGTCTCGGAAAGCTGCGCCATGTGCCCACCGATATACGTCTGTCTCTCCACCAGCAGGACCTCGTGACCGGCATCGGCAATCTCCAGGGCCGCCTGCATTCCCGAGATTCCGGCCCCAATCACCAACGCCCTCTTGGTGACCGGCACCCGCAGGGGTTGCAGCTCCTCATCCCGGGCCACCTTCTCCACCATGCTGCGCACGATGTCCAGGGCCTTGGCGGTGGCCTGATCCCGGTCGCGGTGCACCCAGCTGCATTGCTCCCGGATGTTGGCGATCTCCAGGCGATAGGGATTCAGGCCGGCCGCCTCCGCCGCCAGGCGGAAGGTGACCTCGTGCATGTTGGGGGAGCAGGCAGCCACCACCACGGCGTCGAGATGTTGCTCGGCAATGGCCTTCTTCATCAATTGCTGGCCGGGCTCAGAGCACATGTACTTGTAGTCCTCGACCCAGGCCACTGGAGCGTCCCGGCCCAGCTGCCGGCATAACGCCTCGATGTCCACCGTCTCCGCGATATTGCGCCCGCACCAGCAGACGAACACCCCCACGCGCTTCATGCTTCCTTCACCTCTGGCAGGAAGGCCGCCACCGCCGGCCGGGGATCGATGCGGTGCGCGCTCCAGTCCAGGCACTCATCCGGCGCCGCCAGGGCCAGGGCGACCAGCTGGGTGAAATACAGCACCGGCAGCGGCGCGAAGCTGGGTTCCCGCGTCGCCAGTGCCAGCGAGCTTTCCTCCAGGTTCCAGAAGCAGAGCGGACAGCTGGTGACCAGCACCTGAGCTCCCGCCCGCCGGGCCGAGGACACGATAGCCCTGACCGCTGCCTCAGCTCCCGCCCGGTCCAGCAGGGAAGAGTATGACCCGCAGCACTCCGTCCGGTAGGCATACAGCACCGGCTCAGCTCCCAGCAGGCGCACCAGCCTCTCCATCTTCTGCGGGTCCTCCGGGTCGTCGAATCCCAGTTCATCCTCAGGACGCAGCAGCAGGCATCCGTAGTACGCGCCCACCCGCAAATCCTTCAGGGGAACTGGCGGCTGCACCGACTCCAGCGACGACAGGAGCAAATCCAGATAGTGCAGCACCTGGACGCCCTCGGGCGGGTATTCCTGCTCGCAGAACGCCTCCAGCTTCTGGCGGGTCTCCTGGTCCCTGGCCATCAAGTGGGCGGTCCTCTTGATCACGTGGAAGCACCCCGAGCAGCAGGTGACCAGCGCCCGGCCAGCCTGATGGGCGTTGATCAGAGCCCGGAACGAGGCCACCAGACCCATGGGACTGTCCGTGCTCAGGGGGAACACCGCCTGACAGCACTGCCAGCTGTCAAGTTCCTCCAGCTCAATGCCCAGCCGCCGGGCGGTCCACCTGACGGTGAGCTCGAAGTTCTTCATCTGCGTGGGCAACGTGCATCCGGGAAAATAACTGTACTTCATCGCCCAACCCTCTATCCCTGGTACTTGCGCGCGCAGCTGACCAGCGCCTGCTGGGGAGCGCGCATCAGTAACTCGGCCGGCAGCCCTTCTGGCCTCACCTTCGGTTCGCCCCCCCGCAGGATCAGCAGCCGCAACGATTCCATTACCCGCGCCAGATCCACTCCCCGCGGGCACCTGGAAGCACAACTGTGACAGGAGGCGCACATCCACACCGCCGCCGTTCGCATGGCGCGGCTCACCTGACCCAGCTGCAACAGGCGCATGACCCCGTGGGGGACCGGGTCCATGAAGCTGGCCATGGGGCAGCCGGCGGTGCACTTGCCGCATTGATAGCACCCCAGCACCCGCTGCCCGCTCATCTCCTCGACCTTGGTCACCAGCCGGCTCCTCACCCGCTCCCCACTCAGCAGCAACTGCCTCACCGCCTCGCGAAAGCCGCGTTGGCCTTCTCCACCAGCTCCTGGGTGTGCCTGGCCACCCATTCCGGGTCCACCTGGACCCTGGCTACCCCGCTTTCCATTGCCGCCCGCGCTACCGCCGCGGCCACCGCTGGGGCCACCCGGCGGTCCAGCGGCCCGGGGATCACGTTCTCCTCCCCTAGCTCCTCCTCGGGAATGATCTGGGCAATGGCCCGGGCCGCGGCAATCTTCATCGCCTCGTTGATGTCGGTAGCCCGGGCGTCCAGCGCCCCCCGCAGCACGCCGGGGAAGGCCAGCACGTTGTTCACCTGATTGGGGAAGTCGGACCTGCCCGTCCCCACCACCTGGGCACCCGCCGCTTTGGCCTCCTCGGGCCATATCTCGGGAATCGGATTGGCCATGGCGAAGACCACCGCCTTGGGGGCCATGGAGGACACCATCTCCCGGGTGACCACCTCTCCCACCGAGAGCCCGAAGAAGACGTCCGCTCCCTTCATGGCCTCGGCCAGCGTTCCTCGGACTCGGTCGCGGTTGGTGCGGCGGGCCACCTGTTCCTTGTATGGGTTCATCCCCTCGCTGCGACCCTCGTAGATGGGCCCCCGGGAATCGCAGAGAATGATCTCACCCACCCCCAGGTCCAGGAACAGCTTGGTGGTGGCGATCCCCGCCGCTCCCGCCCCGTTGATGACCACCTTGATGCTGCCCAGCTCCTTCCCCACTACCTTCAGGGCATTGAACAGCACCGCGGTGCACACGATGGCGGTCCCGTGCTGGTCGTCGTGGAATATGGGGATGTTGGTTTCCTTCTTCAGTCGCTCCTCGATGGCGAAGCACCTGGGCGCGGAGATATCCTCCAGATTGACACCCCCGAAGGTGGGTTCCAGTTTCTTGACAATGTCCACGATCTCATCCACATCCTTGGTCCGGACGCAGATGGGGAAGGCATCCACCCCCGCAAAGCACTTGAACAGCAATGATTTGCCTTCCATCACCGGCATCGCTGCTTCCGGGCCAATATCACCCAACCCCAGGACTGCAGTACCGTCGGTGACCACCGCCACCAGATTGCCTTTTGCCGTGTACTCGTACACCTTGTCCCCGTCTGCATGGATCTCCCGACAGGGTTCTGCCACGCCGGGAGTATAGGCCAGCGACAGGTCCTCCTTGCTGCGCAAGGGGACCTTGCTGGTAACCTCAATCTTGCCTACATGGTCGCGGTGAAGCTCCAGTGCTCGTTCCCTCAGTGACAACCGCCCTCTTCCTCCTTTCCCGCGCCGGTGATCACTTCACCCACGGTCCCTGCGGTATTTCTCTCGGCCCATCCGATAGATGTCACATCCGTTGGCATCAATCCCCACCATCACCGGAAAGTCCTCCACTCGCAACCGGTAGATGGCCTCCGGACCCAACTCGGGGAATGCAATCACCTCCGCCGCCTTGATGCGCTTGGCCAGCAGGGCGCCCACACCCCCCACCGCCACCAAATAGACGGCGCCGTGCCGTTTCATGGCCTCCACCACCTCTGCCGAACGCATCCCCTTGCCGATCATCGCCCGCAGACCCCGGGCAATCAGACGAGGAGCATAGGGATCCATTCTCCCGCTAGTGGTGGGCCCCGCTGAACCGATGACCTGGCCAGGCTTGGCCGGGCACGGACCCACGTAGTAGATCACCGCACCCTCCAGCTGCACCGGCAGCTTTTGTCCGCGGTCCATCATCTCGCACAAACGCCGGTGGGCCGCGTCGCGTCCGGTGAGTATCTCTCCGTCGATGTACAACCTCTCCCCGGCCCGCAGGGACCTCACCTCATCCTCGGTCAAGGGAGGACGCAGTCTCCTCACCACCATCACCTCACAAGGCCACGCTGGCGTGCCTTGCCGCGTGACACTGCAAATTCACCGCCACCGGCAGGGCGCCGATGTGAGTGGCGTAAGCCTCCACGTGGACCGCCAGCGCCGTCACCCGACCGCCCAGACCCTGGGGACCTATGCCCAGATCGTTGATGTCCTTCAGGATATCCTCCTCCAGGGCCGCCAGGTGCGGCTGGGGGTGCGGCTGGCCCACGGGTCGAAGCAATGCCCGCTTGGCCATCAGGGCGGCCTTATCCATGGTTCCTCCCAGGCCCACCCCCACGATCACGGGAGGGCACGGATTGGCGCCCGCTTCCTCCACCACCCTCACCACGAACCGCCGGATGCCCTCCGGGCCGTGGGCGGGAGTGAGCATCTTCAGCGCCGACATGTTCTCCGATCCGGTGCCCTTGGGCACTACCGTCACCCTGACCGCATCCCCCGGCACCAGGGTGGTGTACAGTATCGCGGGAGTGTTATCCTGGGTGTTCTCCCGCCGGATGGGATCGCGTACCACCGATTTGCGCAGGTATCCGCCCACGTAGCCCCGCCTGACCCCTTCATCGACGGCTTCCTTCAGGCTTCCCCCCACCAGGTGGACGTCCTGTCCTATCTCCAGGAAGACCACCGCCACCCCGGTATCCTGGCAGATGGGGATCTGTTCTGCCCGGGCGATCTCGGCATTCTCCAGCAGCTGCTTCAGGATCTCTCGTCCTTGTGGGGACTCCTCCTCCTCCAGCGCGCGTTGCAGAGCAGCGGTGACGTCCTCCGGCAGCTCGAAGCACGCCTTCTTGCACAGCTCCTCCACCGCGTCGGTAACCCTACTCACATGCAGCTCGCGCAGGCCAATCCCCTCCTTCCCCCACCAGCTGCGCCAGAACACACCAACGGCCGGCCCGCCGGCCAGCCGTGCTCCGTCCCTTCCCCTCGCGAGTTGCCGCCCGCGCGGCAGGACGAAGGGGCCGTCGCCCCGCTTGGACCCGCTCCTTGAGCGGGCTTCCGCGGAGCAACTTACAGGTCAGTTGCTGTCCTCGCGCGAAAGGTACGACCGGTACTTCTCGTGGGCAATGCGCAGCGCCGTCACCAGCGCCTTCTGGGCATTGCCGTGATACCTCTGCTCGATGGCTGCCACTATTTCCGGGAAATCCTCCAGCAGTCGCCGTCCCTTGACCAGGCGCCGAAAGAACCGCCGCCCTACCGAAGTCGCCAGCGTCGCCTCCACGTCCACGATTTCCCCCGACCGGGCATCCACCTCCAGCCCTACTCCCACCACCCGATACATCTCGCTGGCGGTTATGCCGGCCGGTAGCCGCGCGTACCCGGTGAAGAACAGGGTGTGCCCTCCGCGGTCCACCGCACCACCCCCGGCGGGACTGCCTCCGGTGCCGCTTTCGACGTTCAGGCAGGTGGTTCCTCCTCGGGAACCTGGGGCCGCGGATAAAGCCCGGCCCGGCTCACGATTTCCGGCACCACTTCCTCCCACATGATGGCCATGATGTGCACTCCCCGCACGCCCTCCACCTCGCGCAGCTGCTGGATCAGCTCCACCGCGATCCTGACGCCTTCCTCCGCGCGGCGCCCGCGCGGCACCTTGCGCATGCGCTCGATGAGGTCCTCCGGCACGCTCATCCCCGGTACCTCGCGCATGTATCTGAGTGCCCCGGGAGACTTCGGGGGCACGATCCCCGCCAGGATGTACACCCGCTCGTGCAACCCCGCATCCCTGACCATACTCATCCAGCGCCGGAAGCGTTCCAGGTCGAAGATCGCCTGAGTCTGGATGAAGTCGGCCCCCGCCGCCACCTTCTTGGCCAGGCGCACCAGGCGAAACTCCAACGGGTCTCCGAAAGGATTGGCGGCAGCTCCCAGGAAGATGGAGGGGGGATGGCGCATCTCTTCCCCGCACATGAACCTGCGCTCGTCGCGCATGGATCGCAGTCCCGCCAGCAGCTGTATGGAGTCCAGATCGAATACGTTGCGGCTGGTAGGATGGTTGCCGAAGGACTGGTGGTCTCCGGTCAGGCAGAGGATGTTACGAATGCCCAGACTGGCCGCCCCCAGCACGTCGCTCTGCAGGGCAATCCGGTTCCGGTCCCGGCAGGTGATCTGCATCACCGGCTCCACCCCGGCGCGCAGCACGTGCAGGGCTGCTGCCATGCTGCATAGCCGCACGATGGCGGTCTGATTGTCGGTGAGATTCGCCGCATCCACATACCCCTTCATCAGGCGGGCGTGGTTGACGATCTCCTGACCGGAAGCGCCCTTGGGGGGACCGATCTCCGCCGTGACCACGAAATGACCCGCTTTCAGCAGCCTCTCCAGCCTGGTGCCCGCCTTCATGGACGCAGATCCTCCCGTATCACCCGACGCGGACCGCCGTCCCGCGCCCGCGACCAATCCTTGGGCGGCAGGATGGCTTCCAGTTCTTCGAGGCGCCCCTGCCCCTTCAGCCGGTCGTAGATGAGCTGCCAGGCACACTCGATTTCCTCATTCACCTCGCAGCGACCCCCTTGCGAACCCCCGCAGGGCCCGTTGAGGAGGCTTTTCGAGCACCGTATGATGGGGCAGATGCCTCCCGTGAGATGCAGGATGCAGTCGCCGCACAGACCGCACCTCTCCCCCCACCAGCCCGGTTCCACCGTCCCACCGGCGAACTTGGTGTCCAGGGCGGGGAAGACCGGTATCTGGGGGTGCCGTTCGGCCAGGAACTGCACGCCCACCCCGCAGCCGAGGGAAAGCACGCAATCCGCCTTCGCCACCAGGGGGTCGGCCTCGGCGAGGAACTCCGGCTCGCACTGCCGCTGGATGACCACCGTATGCACCCGCGCGGCCACCCCCCGGTGACGGTACCACAGGCGTAACGCTGCCGCCAGCGACTGCACCTCCTTCTCCCCGCCTGCCGAGCAAACGGTGACGCATTCGCCACAGCCGGCCAGCAAGATGGATCTATATCCATTGAGCAATGCCGTGATCTGATCCAGTGGCTTCAGCTCCGCTACGATCAATGCTGTCTTCCTCCCTCCGCCCCTGGGCTTTCCTGGTCAGCGCCGCCGGCTGCGGAACACCTTCAGGTAGGAGTCCGCGTACACGTCCTGGTTCAGCAGGATGCGGGCCGTGGCAATGGTATCCAGGAGTGCGTCGTCGTCCAGATTGAGGATGGCCGCATCCAGGCCGGCGGCCATGGCCATGGCCACGAAGGTCCGGTCCACCAAGGATCGGTGCACCGCCTTCTGGGATACGTTGGAGAGGCCAATGATGGTCTTGGGCGGGGGACTGGCCAAATTCTTGACCTGACGTATGGTCTCCAGTACTTCCGGGCCGTGGTCCTGGGCCACGTTCACCGGCAGCACCAGAGGGTCGATGAAGAGGTCTTCTATGGGAAATCCGAACTCATCGGCAGCAGCCACGATCTCCATGGCCAGAGCTGTACGTGCCTCGGCATCCTTGGGAATCCCCTTACGGTCCATGGTGAGACCGATGACCTTCGCCCCGTACTCCTTGGCCATGGGGAATACCCGCTCGATCTTGGGTCGATCGGCGGGAACCGAGTTGATAATGGCCGCCTTCTTGCACAGCCTCAGGCCCGCCTCGATGGCATCATAGTTGGTGCTGTCCAGGCACAGGGGTACCTCGGTCACTTCCTGCACTACCTGCACCAGCCACTTCATGGCCTCCACCGGGTCCTCCGCCGCCGGACCCACGTTCACATCCAGGTAGTCGGCGCCTGCCTCCTCCTGCCTCTTCGCCCAGTGCTGCACGGGACCCGGATCCTTGTCGCGAATGGCGCGCCGGATGTCCCGAAACATCCCATTGATCCTCTCGCCCACCAGAATCATGGTCTTTCCTCCTCCCTTTTGCGCGAGACGCTGTCGCCTCCCTACGCCCTGTTGGGCACCATGAGCTGTTCTATATGCCGTCGCAGCAGGCGCAGGGCATCCGGATTCCTGAGGATCACGATGTGTGCCCCCGCCTGCAATCCGTGCGCCCCGGTCATGGCTTCCCAGAGGACAGCACGAGTTGGTTGATCCCCCCATCGGGGGAACTCGCTCTCGGGAACGTTGGCCTCCTTGGCCCGCCACGCTTCGTATCCCACATTGACTATTACCGGCATTGCCAACATGCTGTCGCCCCCCAGGGCACCCAGACGGATCCGCTCCATGATGGAGTAGGTGTACTCAATCCCGTACCCCAGGGCCCCCAGGGTGGGATCAATGACAATGCGGTCCAGCGGCATGTTCATCTCGCTGATGAGGATGTTGAGCTGCTTGCATATGTTGATGTCGATGGGTGACTGCGCGATTATGTTGTGTTTGTGCACCATGCAGGCAGCGGTGAGGGTCTTGTAATTTTCCTGGGTGGCGATCCCCAGCAACAGATTCTCCCCCGCGCCCGCCTCCGCCACCGCCGGCATGACTTCGTTGTCCTTGTCGGCATCGCCGCAGCCGATCACGATCAGGGGCACCTTCACCGCTTCCAACACCCTGCGTACGACCTGGGCGCACTCCTCCGGGCTCCTGTTTTCGCCATCGGGATCAGCACCCACGAGTCGTAAGCACACCAGGTCGGCTCCGAACTGCCGGACCGCCTTGGCCGCCCAGGCCCCGGGGTCATCCAGCACATCCCGATAGTGCTCGAGCAGCAGTTGGTGCCAGGCGGGAGGAACGTCGTTCACCTCCAGGGCCAGTACCGGTCGGTGGGGTACTTCGCCCTCGAAATGCAAGAAGGGGAGCGTGCTGTCACCGCCCACGGTGATGGTGTGAGAGCGGGTACCCCCCTGCTCGGCAGTCGCCCCCAGCGTGACCTCGCGCACCCTGGACGTGTATCTTTCCATTATTCGCTCGACGGCCATGCTCACACCCCTCTCTGCACCTAAACTGCCAGTTCTTCCAGCATCCGCATCACAGCCCTCACCGCCGGAGAATTCGCGGGCAGCTGGAACAGGGGCCGCCCGTGAAGATCGTACTCCTCCACCAGCGGGTCGTAGGGAATCACGCCCCCCAGCTGAAGTCCCGCCTCCTCCAGGTGGGGTTTCAAGACCTCTGGCTCATCTCCCCGCGCCTTGGTAAGGATCAGATAAAACGCGCCCACCCCCATGTCCAGAGAACGCGCCAGCTCGGCGATCCGGGCCGCGGACCGCACTCCCCGCACGCTGACATCGGAGGTGATGAACATGACATCCACCGACTCCGCCACCCGGCGGCTGAGGTGTTCGAGACCCGCCTCGTTGTCCATCACCAGATAGCGGTAATTGCCCGCCAGCCTGGTCATATGTCGCCGTAGCAGCTCATTCGGATAGCAATAGCACCCGGGGCCCTCGGGACCCCCCATGACCAGTAGATCCACCTGCGTGCTCTCGGACAGGGCCTGAGACAGCCGGTACTCCACGTAGGCCTCCCGGGACATCCCCGCCGGCGGCCGGCCCCCGCCCCTAATCTCGTCCAGGATATCCGATATACTGGTGGGTCGGGGTATCCCCAGCGCCTCGTGCAGATTGGCGTTGGCGTCGGCGTCCACCGCCAGCACCGGTCCGCGTCCGTGTTCCAGCAGGTACCTGACTAACAGAGCGGCCAGGGTGGTCTTGCCGGTACCCCCCTTGCCGGCTACGGACACGTGCCTAGGCAATTGCTCTCACCTCCCCGGTTCCCGTCCGCCGTCACCGACGGAAACAGATCCAGGTTGGTATGGGGAATGAACAGGGCGGACACGAATTCCTCCATGAAACCGGGGCCCACCGATAGCTCCAGATAGGTCATACGCTCCGCCAGCTGCCACATGGCTTCCCGGGCTCTCCGGGACAGCAGCGCTGTACGGGCTCCCTTCACCGAGCTGTTCCCCAGGAAACCGTAGCGCGACCGATCCACATCGGGCAGCATTCCGATCCTGACCGCTCCCTGAAGGTTCAAGTAAGTACCGAAGCCGCCGGCTATCCATATGCGGGAGATGTCCGAAGGGCTCAAATCCACCGCCTTGAGCAGGGAGCGAATTCCGGCGAATATGGCTCCTTTGGCCCGGATCAGGTTCTTGACGTCCGCCTCAGTGATGACAATATCCTCATCCACCCCTGCTGCCTCTCGTGGTACCAGCACGAACTCCGGTCCCGCCTCACCCGAACGCAGCATTGCGCTGGGTACATCCTGGAATTCCCCCGCCCGGTTGATGAGTCCCACCCGGTGCAGCTCGGAAAGACACTCCACCAGGCCCGATCCGCAAATGCCCCGGGGCGGCGCCCCGCCCACCGTCACCACCTGGCTGACGAAGGTCTCCGGATCGATCCGGATGCTCTGGATAGCCCCGGGGACCGCGCGCATGCCGTGGGTGATCCCCCCACCCTCGAAGCAGGGACCAGCTGAGCACGCACAAGCCACCAGCCAGTCGCGGTTACCCAGGACCATCTCCCCGTTGGTCCCCACATCGATGAACAGGGTCACCTCTTCGCATTCGGCAAGGCCGGCTATCAGTGCCCCGGCTACCACATCGCCACCGACGTATGAGGCCACGGCGGGGATGATGATGACAGCCGCGTGCGGGTTGATCTCCAGCCCCACGTCCCTGCCCTCCAGGTAGGGGAAACGAGTCACCGCCGGTATGTAGGGCTCCAGGCGGATGTACCGGGGGTCGATGCCCAAGAACAAGTGCTCCATGGTGGTGTTCCCGGCCACCGCCGCCGCCACCACCTGTTCGGGAGCTGCCGACGCCTCCCGCAGGAGCTGGCGGATCAGGTGATTGGCAGTCTCCACCACCGCGGTCCGCAACTCTTCAACGCCCCCCGGGTGCTCGGCGCAGTGGATGATGCGGCTGATGACATCGTCCCCGTACTTGAACTGCCGGTTGTACGTGCCCCTTTCGCCCACTAGCGCCCCGGATTCCAGGTCCACCAGCTGCACGACCACCGAGGTGGTGCCGAGATCCACCGCCACTCCGTACAGCGTTCGCCATTCGCCGGGCGGCCTGAGATCAACCACCCGCGCGGGACCATCGGCCGCGCTCCAGGTGACGTCCACGCACCATTGAGCACTGCGAAGCCGCTCGGGCAAGCCGCGTAACACGTCGATCGGTATGTGTACAGGTTCTTTCCCCACCTGTTGAGCCAGCGCACGGCTCAGCCGGGTGGCATCGCTGGCATTATCGGTGAGGGTAGGAGCGGGTAGACGCAGCTCCTGGCGACGGCACACCGGGTCCCGCCCGAAACGCTCAACCCAATCGATGTCCCGTTCCAGCAGTCGGCCAGGGTGTGCATCCACCACCACCTGGTGCTCGACGACCCGCGCCCACTCGGGAACCTCCACCAGCAGATCGCAGGTAACCCGTACCCGGCATGCCAGGACACCCCCCTGCTCGCTGAGCCGCCGGGGTGGGTTGCCTTGCAAGATCTCCGGCTCTCCCCGGCGCAGGAAAACAGCACATCGGCCGCACGTGCCCTGGCCCCCGCAGCTGGACTTCAGCTCGATCCCCAGGCGGCGCGCCGCCTCCATCAAGCTGGTTCCCGCGGGCACCTCAATGGTGAGGTCATCAGGCAGGAACCGCACCCGGTACGTCAACCGATTCCTTCCCCCCACTACTCGTCGTCAAGCAGCGTAGCGCGACCGCACGAAGGCGGGGATGCCCGCTGCCTCCCTGGGACCCACTATCACCTTCCACCCCGAAAGTTCCTGAAGCTTACCGCTCATCACCGCCACGTGCCCAGGTATTATGACCTCCCGATGCTTCACGCGGTCAGCGATCCCCGACCTTTGCAGCGCTTCCGCCACCGCCTCCGGCGTAAACTTGCCCGCCGCGTAAGCAGTGAGCACCGAGGTACCCTCCGTGTTCACCACCACGATGTAGCCAGGGATCTTCGAGGCTTCCACCTCGGCTTCCACGCTGAAGTAGGTGAGGGAGAAGTTGGTGGTAACGTACACCGGAGAATCGTCGCGCACGTCTCCCACCTCATATACCCTGGGCTCCACCTGGATGGGTTTTTGCGGATCGGTGAATACGTTGGTCCGCCACGTCAACAGCGGCAAGATCTCTGATCGCCTCCACGCCTGCCGGAGTACCACCAGCGACGCGTATTTGCCCACGTACACTTGCGCTTGGATGATTTCAGTCGTCGCATCCGGCTCGCTGGTAAAGGCAATGGTGGGATACCCGAAGGGCCGGAACTTCTTCTTTATCGCCAGCCTGCGAATCTGCGTGAGGTCGGCCAGCACCTGTGACGTTTCGCGGCTACCCGGATCGATGACCAGCTCCCTGTATCCCCGCTGGGTGATCTTGGTCACCAGCTCCGCCAGGTGGTCGAGATCCCGACCACAAACGCCCAGCGGGATCTGGTGCTCCTCGGCCAGCTGGACCATCTTCTCCCAGTTGTCATCGGTAGCGGCGTAAAGCAGCGGTCGGCGACTGGCGAGCAGCCGCACCACCGGTTCGGCCAGTGCGGGATCCTGGCAGACAATTACGAAGTTCCAGGGTACCGCTGCGGCCGCCTTCTGGGCCAGCCGAAGGAACCGGTCGGCGTCCCCGGAAGTCGCCCGGAGAGCCACGCCGTCCACTCGATACTGCTGCCCCACCCGCTCGAACTCCAGCTCGCCGATCGCCCTCAGGCGTTCATCCATGGCCGCCTCGTCCAGGTCGTCGCCGACTTCTATGAAGATGCCCGCGGGGTGATAGAAGGTCTTGTCGTGACGGAAAAGCACCGTCTCATCCCCGATCTCCAGTACGTGATCGCCCGCGCCCAGGGTGACCAGCCTGATGGGCGGCGCGGCAGCGCTCTGCAGAGCCTCTCTGGCCTCTTGGGAAATGTATGGGCAGGCATCAAGAGTCGCCTTTCCCGACGCCAGCTGCATGGCGAAAGCCAGACAGGTGGGAGGCCCGCATTCGCCGCAGTTCTTCTTGGGCAGCTGCTTGTAAATCTCCAACCCTGTCAGACCCATGGCTGTTACCTACCTCCTCTCCCGCGATTACCCTCACATCAGGGGTTCCATACTCAGAGCCGGGTGTCCCTTTTGCTCCAGGAAGGGCAGGATTTCTTCGATGCTGGTCCCCACCGTTTCGTCGGCGATCTTGTCCACAAAATCCTCGCCCAGACCCAGCTCGTTCGCGCGCTTTCTCAACTCTTCGCCCAGGAATTCCTTCAGCTCCTTGGGCATCCATACCACCCGCGCCAGCCCGCCGTCGGCAGCTATGAACTTGCGGCTGACGACGTAGGAGCGCCCGATGCCCATGAATCCAGGCGTCTGAACTCCGCCCCCCACCATGCCCGCCAAAGTGGAGAAGGTCATGCCTACGGGCGTCATCAGCCGGGACGACTCGCGGGTGGTGATGATCACACCGTTGGCTTCGGGCAGTAAGGCCATGATGGCCTCGAAGCATCCGCAGGAAGTCATGGGCATCTCCAGCAGGGTATAGAGGCAAACGCCATCGATGTTGCGGTTGCTAGCCTTGTACACGTACTCGTCCACCGTCTTCCAGCGACCCTTGACCTCGTCCAGACACTCGCCCTTGGGAATGGGCTGGTTGGGGCCGGTGGGATTGATCTCGTATGAGGCCTTCGCATCCAGCCAGCTCACCGCCCCACACAGACCGACCCGCTCCGGGGTCACCACGCACACGTGGTTGGGGGCGAAGGACTGACAGAGCACGCAGGAGTAAAACTCGTCCACCGCGTCGTCGGTGAGGCCCTTCATGCGGGCGTCGCGCTCTGCGTAGATCTGGCGGGCCATCTGGAGGCGTTCCTTCACCAGCTCCTCGTCGGTGATGATGGTCACCTGCACCCGGTCCACGATGGCCGGAAACTCCGCCTTGAACTTGGCGACCAGGAGGTCGCCCCAGTGGCGGGCCCGGAACCCCTTTGCTATGGCATCCTTGGCCACCCGGAGCCAGGCCATGTCGCGCTGGGCAACGTGCCAGAGACCCTCGGCGTAGTTGATGAAGTAGTGGATGCGCCTCTCCAGGACCCCTTCGAAATCCTTCTGCATCTTGCGGCCGTATATGTCGACCACTATGCCCAGGGGATGGGCCTTTCCCGGCTCCAGCTGGTCGATGTCGGGACCTATTAGTTCCACCTTCTCGTCCTCGACCTCATCGAGGCCCACCATGCGCACCAGCTCGAAGGCCGGGCTTCGGCCGCCGCCGAACTCGCAGTACATATCTTCCTTGCGGATGGTCTCCCCCTCGAAAGCAGGGCCGTAGTTCAGCGGGATGGGTATCTCGATCGCTGTGAGCTTGATGCCCCTGAGCTCCATGGCGAACTTGACCAGATCATCGTAATCGGGGTGAGAGACGTACCAGTCGGGAAGCTCTTCGTCCAGCTCCTGATCCGTTATGACCGGGAAGCCCAGGAAGATGGCCCCGAACTCTGCCGCCACCTTCACCTCATCGATCTCCCCCAGGTGAAGCACGAACGCCCGTACCCGTCGGCGCTGATAATCGCGCTGCTCCGCGCGCCTGCCCGGTTGGATGCCGCCGAAGGCCAGGCCCGCCCGTAAGGCGTAATTAACCGCATGCACCACCTGAGTGAAATTGCCCACGGGGAAGCAGATGTAGTCGATGCCCATCTTGACGTCTTCTTCCAGCAGCTGCTCGATGATCTCGTCGGAAAGGAAGATCATCATACCCTTGGACATGAGTTCGTCCACGATCTGCTTGGCGTGCTTGGAGGTCTTGGCGCGACCGAGGATGACCGCCTGCCCGGGGATGGTCCAGTCCACCAGCTTGATGCCGTACCGGCGTAAGACAGGATCGGTGAGGAATCCGGTCCACGGTTCCACCTTCGGTTCGTCTTTGTCCAGGTAGTGCAGAACCTCGATGATCTCCGCAGCGTAAAGGGTCGCTTCCCCGGCCAGCCGGGCGTTCTCGAAGGTAAGGGGCTGCTTAATCTGGGACCGAATGCGATTGAGTATGGGTGGCAACTCCCCCAGTTTGGTGACCTTCTCTCCGCTCAACGCGGTAATGACGGGAAGATAGTAAGCGGTATCGGGATAACCTATCTCCTGGTCGGGACCGTATTCCCTCAATGCTCTGCTGAGGAGGATCTCTGCGTAACTGACGGCGATGATAGCACCATCGTAAGCCTTCCGGAACAGACCCACGGGAGGCCGGTCACCGTACGCCTTGACCGCCTCATCGTAGATCTTGTCGAACTCGGTGATCCGCGGCTCCCAAACATTGAGCGTGGACACGGGTTTTCAGCCTCCTTTCGCGCCGGCGATCACCAGTGGGCCGCCACGAGAGTCTCGAATTTCTTGGCCGCTGCCTGGTGGATGCCCAGTTTCCACCGGCGATACTCCAGCGCCGCCAGCAGTTTCTCGGCCGCTGCCTGCGGCTCCATCTCGAAGATGAAGTGTCCACCGTACACATCGTGGGCAATCTGGGTCAGGATGCCGTACACCAGCGGGCTTCCCTCCACCGGCGGCATAATCCCCACGTGTACAGGCAGCCCCATGGCCACACACCAGGAGCCGATGGAGACCGCTTTCTCGTGCATCGCCTCCGGGGCACTGGCCACGAAGGGGACCTTGGGCACGTCCACCCCCATCTCCTCCGCCATGGCGGTGCACAGATCGGCCGCCCGGGTGTTGTCCACGCACGAGCCCATGTGGAAGACCAGGGGTAGTCCATCCTCCAGCCCCGCGGCCTCCGCCAGGCGCCCGAGGAAACGCCGGAGGCCCTCCCCGGCGTACTGCTCCACCGCCGCCGGGGTGGCCAAGCCCGCCCGGGCAAACGCCCCCGCCGCGCAGCCGGTGGCGACGCAAAACACGTCATTCTCCACCAGGGTCTTGAGAATGGTCAGATGACTGGTATCGTGAGGCACTCTCTGGTTGGTGCACCCGGCGAACAAGCACACGCCCGCCAGCTGGCCCTCCCTGATCGCATCGGTCAACACCCTAACCGGCCGTTCGCGGTCCACGTTGCCGAACAGCTCCAGCAGTGCCTCCAGACTGAACCCGGCCATGGTGGCCACCCTGTGGGACGGGATGTGAACTCGATCGGGATCCCGTTCCTTGTAAGCCTCGATGGCCAGCCTGACCATCTCTCGAGCCGAGGCCAGTGCATCTTCTTCCCGGAAGGCAACGTGATAGGAAGCGGGAAGCTTGGCCAGCGGATGGGTGGTGATCACCCGGGTGTGATAGCACTCGGCCAGTGTCTTGACTGCCGGCATGATGCACTGCACGTCCACGATCATGGCATCCAGAGCACCGGTCATGATGGCCATCTCCTGCGCGGACTGGTTGGCCGCCAGCGGTACACCCTGGCGCATCAACAGTTCATTGCCCGTGCAGCAGATACCCACCACTCGCACGCCTTTCGCGCCCGCCGCCTGCGCTTCCGCCTTCAGCTCTTCCGCTGCCGCCAGCACCATCTCCGACAAGGTGGGATTATGACCGTGGGTGGCTATATTCACGTAGTCGGGATCGATGGCCCCTAGATTGGCCTCGGTGCGCACCGGCCGCGGCGTCCCGAAGAGCACGTCCGACAGATCGGTGGCAATGTGCATGCCCGTGTAGTCGGCCAGCGCGGCTCGCAGGCCGGTGAATATGATGTTCACCGGGTCGGCATCCATTCCCATGGTGGTCCCGTGCAACACCTGCACGATGGAGCGGTCAATGGCGTAGGGGACGATGTCGCAGTTCTTGAATTTACGGCGCCGGCCCTCGGTGATGGTGCTGGTGAGGAAAACGCAGGGTTCGTCCGCCGCCCGGCCGAACTCCTCCAGCGCCCTCAGGGCCACCTCCTTGGCCAGGTCGCGATCCGACTTGCCGTCGGTGGGTACTCCCACCCGGCGCGCCACCCGCCGCAGTTTTTCGGGGTCGGCAATCCGGTAGTCGGGAGCGCGGCCTTCGGCCACTTCCAGTAAGGTGCGGGCTATGTGTCGGGCGTGGTCGGAGTGAGCGGAGGCTCCACCCGCGATGTACCTGGCGACGTTGCGGGCCACGATGGTGTAATCCGACGCCCCGCACACTCCCCTGCTCCCGACTTCATCGCGCTTGACCCGACACGGACCCTGTATGCAAATGCGACAGCATATTCCCGTCAAGCCGAAAGCGCACTGAGGTTGTTGCGCCAGGTAGCGGTGGAAAGCGGTGATAACGCCCTCTTTTTCGGCACGCTGCAGCATCTCCGCGGTGGCGGGATCGCTGGTGCGCACCACCTCTTTTTCGCGCTTCCTGGCGGCCGCCTGCCCTCGTATCTGGCCGACGTACACACCGCGATATCTGGGCATCGCATCTTGACCTCCTTCGCGGGTACCTCAACTACACAACGCCGCCGGGCCCTGCTTCACGCAGGGAGCATTCTTATCACCTTTTCTCCCCTACCCTCCCCTTTCCTCCGCACTGCAGCAGCTTGCGTACCACCAACTCGGTGACCACCACGATGTCCTCGGTGGGCAGATGGCCGGGGGCGGTAACGTCGTACAGAATGGTACCTGAAGGGGGAACCTCCTCGTCGCCCGGCCAGAGACCTATGCCTAACGGAAAACGGGGAAATACCTGGAGCAGCACTCCCACCCGCCCCACACCGGCCAGCTCCACCCCTCCCAGAGGAACAGCTGCGGGGAGAAGTCGCTGGGGGCAACGGCCAAACTCCCTGACCAGGGGCTCGATGGTGCGGGCCCGGTAAGTGGGGTAGTATACGGAGCCTCCGGAGATCTCCTTGAAGGTGATCCAGCGCCCCTGTACCTCCGCGCCAGTGCTCTCCAGCAAATGGTGCAACACTATGATGGACACCGCCAGTGGCGCTGGCCGTCCTCCCAGAAGCACATCTCCTTGCCGCCACTTCACCCGCAGCTGCTGCCCCAGGAAAGGCAAGTGCAGCTCGCCGGTATCCGCCACCCAGCACCCCCCCACCAGGCTGGCCACCGCCTCGGGCCGGCGTTCCGCCAAGTGGGCCACCGCCCGCCGGTAAGCCTCGCGATGGGCTTCTCCCCAGCTGTCGAGATTCAGCTCGCGGGATTGCCCGCTCATCCCGCACCACCTTTTCCTGAAATTTCAGTATGCAAAAATATCAAGGGCCGGAAGCTCCGGCCCTAGCTCATATACAATTTCCATTTGCCAACCCTCACAACCGGCTGGATCCCCCCCGCCTCGCTGTTCCGCCCCCGAGCTACTCCTCCCCGGCCACCTCGTCGAGCAACCTCAGGATCTCCTCAATCCGTTCGCGGTCCACCGCAAAGCTCACATCCGCATCCCCCGGCCTCGCCCAGTACCCCTCGGAGCCGCGCCCTACGCGCAACGTTACCTCCCCGGTGCCCGTCCGCACGCGGATGTACCACTGTTGCTGGGGTGCTTGAGGCGCGTCCGCCACTTTCTCTCCCCGCAGGTAAGCCAGCTTTTCCAGCAACGTTTGAACGTTCTCCGTCGCTAATCTGATGTCCTCCCTGTACCAGTACTTACCGCGACGCTGGCACCGGAACCGACCCGCCGGGCCTTCCCAGACCAGCTCTTCGGCCTCACTGGGCTCGAACTCCGCAAGACGCTTGGCCACCAGCTCAAACGCGTCGGCCTCCAGCGCCGACAGACCAGTTCCCTCCACCAGGTACACGGCGGGCTCCCGGCTGGTGTGGGCGTAGTAGCCGCCCTCCGGGGCGGGAGAAAAGCGCAGGGTGAGCTCCTCCTCGCCCAAACGCAACATTATGGTGACTGCAGGTGAGTTAAGACCATAGGGCTCCAGATCCTCAGCGGCATCATCCACGAATTGACCAATGCGCAAATTCAACAGGTCGTTCAGCCACCAGCGTATGCCGTACTCATCGCCCCGGGCCCGGTAAGGCGCCAGCAGCCGCCAGCCACCATCCACGTTGGTGGCTTCCAGGACGAAATCTGCCCGCTCCAAGCGGAACCAGGTCACCTGGTCGAGGTCCATGCGCACCAGAGAGCGGTCGCGCAGGGATTCTGGAGAGCAGTCGAAGATATCTACCCGGTAATCGGAGCAGAAATATACCTCGTCGGAGTCCGGCCTCATGACGTAATAGCCGGTCCCCGCCGGATTCCTGCCCCCCACCAGCACTTCCGCTCGCTGGCCCTCCCGGGTGGTGAACACCAGTCGCAGCCACGGGCGATCCAAGCCAAAAGGCGAGAGCGACCCTCCCGAGGCCACCATCTTGTCCACCCGAAAGGCAGCGCCCTGGGTGGCCATCAGTCGCACCCGGTCGGGGTTGACCCTCACCAGGGCGCCTGGCCGCTCCAGCCCCCAGGTCCCCGCCTCGGTGCGTCGCAGCCGATACCGCAACTCATCCCCCGCCCATACCTCCATCTCTGCCAGCTCCTCGGCACCACCGGCCAAGGTGTACAACAGCACCTTTTCTGGTTCAGGCGGGGGAGGGGATGGACTCCACCGCAGATGCAGCCAGTACCCCGCCAGCAGGAGGAACAGCACCCAGGCCACCCAGGTGGTGGAAAACCGCCTCTTCCTCACAGCCTGCGTCGCCTCCACCATATCACCGCCCCCACCAGGAATACCAATCCCGGCAGCCCAGCGGTGAGACCATAGAAAACCATGCGGGCCTGTTGCGCGGTGAGGAACACCATGCGGAACTCGGGGTTCCGCGGCCGTATGGAAACCTTCACGTCTTCGCCCAGCATCCAGGCCACCAAATTGAGGAAGAAATCACAATTGCCCTGGAACCGGATTATCTGGTCGATGAGGAAAGCGGACGAACCGAAAACGGCCAGCTGGGCGGGACCCTCTTCCGGCCCCACCAGCACGCCCAGGACCAGAGGACCGGGGCCCACGTCGGTGCCGTGGTCATAGCTGGGCGTTTCGTCGAAAGACGTCTCCCCCCACGCAGCAGGGCTACTGCGCAGAAGCGGCACCAGATGCAGGTCCTGGGGAGGTTCCAACAGCTCAAAGGGCCGGCAACCAGGCAGTACCATGGCTTGTCCTCCCCGGATGATGCTTTCGGTGCTAGGGTGATACTCGATGATGGGCACCGGGCTCATCACATCCATGAAGTAGTTCCGCTCCGGATCCACCACCACCGCGTGGTGCGGCCGTACTCCCCACTCCACCAAGAACTGGTCCCAGCCCGCCACGTCCTTGGGGTCGCGCAGGGGATCCAGCATGAGGATCACCCGCCCTCCAGCCCGGAGGTACTCGGTCAGCAGCTGCCTCTCCGATTCCTGCAAGGGAGCCCGCGGCCCCGCCACCACCAGCAGATCGCAATCTTCGGGCACCTTGCCTGAGCGACCCACATTGAACGTCTTGACCTGGTAGCCGTCCCCCGTGAGCTTGGCCCGCAGGAAGGCCATCTCAGCAACCAGGTCCCGCTGACGATGTCCCTCCATGAAATAGACCGTCTTCTCGGTGGCGGCCATCAGGGACAGCAGCGCGGAGGTGAATGCCTGCTCCCCTTGAAAGCGGGGGGTGGAACCCTCGAAATCGTAGAGCTCGTAAAGCTGGACCGTGCGTCGCTTCGGCCCCATCTCCAACACGGTGGTACCGTAGCGGGTCACCTGGTAGGCCTGAGCCAGGGCGGGGTCCTTGTCGGGATCGACGAACCGCACCCGTATGTACGGCGAGCCGTGCTCGTATTCCTCCAGCAGGTCCCGCACCTCCCCTTCTCCCGGCCCTCCGGGAGAGAAGAAGGCGATGATCTGCACTTCCCGGTCCAGGGAGGCCAGCGCCTTCCTGGTCTGCTCGGAAAGGGTGAAGCGGCCGGCACTGGTCAGGTCCCGGCGCCACCGGTGCTCCTGGGCCACCACGTTCAGCAAAACCAGGATGCCCAGGACCGCCACTGCCAGCAGTAGTGCGTTGCCGCCATAACGCAGTCTACGGGAACGGAGCCATCTCGCCATCAGCCCCACCTCCTGCGCTCGAGCCCGAGACCCGCCAGGAACAGGAACCCCACGATGTAGCTGAGGTAGTGGAGGCAGTTGCTGCTGTCGATGATACCCTTGCGGAAATCGTTCAGTCGTTCGAAAAGGGCCAGGGAGGTGAGGACGTCGCCCAGCCTGCCCCCCAGGGCCTCTCCCGCCCAGCCCAGCACCCAGAGGAGGAGCAACAGCCCGAAAGCCACCATCGCCGCCACGATGTTGCTATCGGTCACCGAGGAGGCAAACAGGCCCACGGCTAGGAAGGATGCCCCCAGCAAGAAGATACCCAGGTATCCGCTGATGATGGGTCCGGGGTCCGGGTTGCCGAACCTCAGCAGAACCCACGGATAAATCCCGGTCATGGCCAGCATTGCCAGGTACAGAACCAGAGAAGCCAGGTACTTCCCCAGGATGATGTGGGTGCTGCGGAGAGGACAAGTGAGCAACAATTCCGCGGTGCCCTGCCGAACTTCCTCTGCCAGCAGCCTCATGGTGAGCAACGGGACGACGAAGATGAGCACTATGGACATGTTCCCAAAGGCAGCCCGCATCTCGGCGGTGCGAGTGGTGAGCATTATTACCGAGAAGAAGTAGCCGCTGAGCAGTAGGAACACCCCCGCCACCGCGTACGCCACCGGGGAGAGGAAGTAGGCGCGTAGCTCCTTCTTGAAGATTGCCCAGGTACTACGCATGGGCCTCGACTCCTTCCTCGTCCGTGGTGAGCCGCAGGAACACATCCTCCAGCGTGAGGTCGCGGGGCACCATCTCCAGCAACGGCAGGTCCGCCCGGGCCAGGGACCGGAATATCTCCTCCCTCACGTCCACTTCCCGTTGGGAGCGCACCACCAGCCTGCCCTCGGGACCGTCCAGCACCTCGCTGACGCCTGGTATGCTCTCCAGAACCCGGCGGGCCACCGACCGGTCCCCCTTGACCTTGAGGGTGATGTCACGGGATCCGGTCAGGCGCCTGGCCAGCTCTTCGGGCTTGTCCACCGCCACCACGTGCCCTCGATCCATAATCATCACCCGGGTGCAGACCATGCTCACCTCAGGCAGGATGTGCGAGCTGATGATCACCGTGTGCTTGCCGGCCAATGACTTGATCAACCTTCGCACTTCGATGATCTGGCGGGGATCCAGCCCACTGGTGGGCTCATCGAGAATCAGCACCGGGGGATCGCCCAGCAGGGCCTGGGCCAGGCCCACCCGCTGCCGAAAACCCCGGGAGATGTTCGCGCACAGGCGCCCCCATACGGGGGCCAGGCCCACGGACTCTACCACCTTCTCCAGCGCGCTGCGCCGCGCCGAGCCACGCAGGCCCTTTATCTCGGCCACGAACTCGAGGTAGGCCTTCACCGTCATATCGGGATAAAGGGGAGGATGCTCGGGCAAGTAACCGAGGCACCCCTTGGCTTCCAGGTCCTCTTCCAGGGCGTCGTACCCGCATACCCGCACGCTGCCGCGGGTGGGTGGCATATACCCGGTGATGAGCCGCATGGTGGTTGTCTTTCCCGCCGCGTTGGGACCTAGAAACCCGACTACTTCGCCAGCCTCGACCCGAAAATTGAGTCCTTCCACTCCTCTGGTGCGCCCGTAATACTTGGTCAGATCAACAGCAACGATCAAAAGGCAACCCTCCGCCAACAGCTGGCTTCACGCCGGTTTTGGTCATCCATCAGCCAGACAACTCCCTGAGCGATCATCGAACAACTGGGCAATGAAGCAACGAGGGCACTCGCGCAAGCTATTATAGCACAACGGCTACCGGGACCTGATGGCCAACTTTTGGGCAGCTGGCAGTCATCTGGCGGCACCTGCCGGATCCGAAGCCTGTGGGGGCATCCGCCCGGCATGCGCTGCCCGACCGAATCAAGGCCCGCCGCACTGCTGGCTGGCGCCATCGGCGATTGGGGGCGTGGGGCTACACCAGCCGGCCTTCTGAGAAGCAGACGCACCTCGAAGCTCACCCAGGCACGGAAGGACCTGTGCAGGTATCCTGGTCCTGTGGTGGCCCCCTTCCTCATGGTGGGCCACATGGTGTTCCAGAGTGTGAAGAATGCTCAGACCGGCAGGAAGGCTGGAGCATCGCTCATTGCAGGGAGCTGACGGATGATCCTGGTCTTGGTCACCCAGTGGGCGATACGTCACTGCAACGTCATTCGAGGTCCTGCTTGGCAGCCAAGAAAGCTTCAACCTGAGTCATAAACTCATCAATGTTTCCGAGATCTTCCTGGTAGATGGAATAGACCTGTTCATCATCCACTTCCCAGTAAACGTGAGCCAGCAGGTTGCGAAACCTAGCTAGTTCCATCATCCGTTCAGCTAGCTCTCGGTCGATTACCGCGTGTTTGGCGAGGACCCGAAAGACATCCTGATACGTCTCAAAAGTTCCCAGCCTGAAACGCGAGATCAGAACGGCACCGATGTTGATACAGGTCATTGCGACAAGGAGCAGCCAATGCTTCACGGCTGCCATTTCAGTCGGAGACGACAAAAACTCCTGCTTACTGAGCCACTGCTTCGTCCGCAGAAGTGACAGATATTCGTCGAGCAGCAGCAGCTGCCTACTCAATTTGTCATCGAGCATCTGAGCCCACCCTCTTGCGAATTCGGTCCAACAGCATGCGGCGCTGGAGATCAAACAACGGCTTAATGTCAAGGTACTCCAGAACGGCAGAGGCTTCTATCAGTCGGCGGAGCGCCGGGTCTCTGTCAAACAACAGCAACGAATTGCTCACTATCTCCTTCTTAAGGCGGGGGGGTGCCTGGTCGAAGAAGACGACGTCGACCTCGTCAGTCCCCAGGAGCTCAACGATGCGAAGCTCGATCCTAGTTCGTCTCCTCCTTGCCAGCTCCGCCTGATGGAGCAGCACCGCAATGTCTACGTCGCTCAGCCTGTTGGGGGATCCCTTGTGAAATGACCCAAAGAGATACAAAGCCAGTATCTCGGGGAATTCCTCTGCCAGCGTCCCGAGCTTCGACAGACGTTTGCGGATTTCATCGGGTCTTGTAGGCTTCCTTCCCCTCACGGCCTCACGTCCCTCACCTATCCCTCCCGCACCCGAAGTCAGTATAGCCAAACGGTCAGTTTGTCAACGGGCTTCTCCAGGGAGGCACTCTCTTGTCTACTTATGCTCTCCTGCAGGCAATCCCTGCGTTGATAATGGAGACCCGCCGGAGGTTCCGGAATGAGCTGCTAATGGTTTTAGGGACTCTGTTGGGCTTCTTCCAGGTGCTCCTCAGGCTGCCGGGCGGCGTCCCCGAGTGCTTCTCGGTCCAAACCAATGGGTGCGTCCTGACCGCGCCGTTCATTAGCTAGGTAAAGATCCGGCGTACTTTGCTTGGGCGCTCGCCGTCCGGCCCTCACTGCCAGCGGGCAATAGTCTTTCACCTAGTATCGTTTTCATCCGTGCGCTACATCCCCCGCCGGGGGCTGGTCGTCGAAGAGGCAAACGAGCGCGGCTAAGCGCCTAAGGAACGGCAGCGTCGTGGTGGTGCTGTCGAGGGCCACCCCGCCCGGGCGCGACCAGAAGGACTGCGGCCGGCCGTGCCAGTCGGGCTGCCGGGCCACAATAAGGCCTCAACCACACCTCAATGGTGCCGCAGCCTTGGCCGCGGATGCAACAAGCAGATCGTGTCCTCGTGTTCCTCCCCTGCGAAGCTTCAACGGTGCCGCAGCCTCGGCCGCGGACGCAACGCGGCAAGGCCCTGATGGCGGAAGAGGGCACGACGCTTCAACGGTGCCGCAGCCTTGGCCGCGGATGCAACTCCGGGCCCGTCTTTGCCCGCAGAATAGCCTTTGGTTGCCCCCGTTCCGCAGACCTCTTGCTTTTCGTTGAGGTCGCACCGCTGCACTCACCCTCCAACGATGGAAATGCGCGCAACACCGCCGCATTTCCGAATTCACGAACCTCCTGGGTTTTCGTGTCCACTTCCGGTTCGCGCAGAGAAACTCTCACTTTTCAATGTCCACCTGGGGCTCCAGTATCAAGCACCGCCTCGCCTACGCCCGATGCAACCAGGCATGAGGTGGACTTTGGGGTGGAGTTGAAGTTGCATCATCTTTACCGGGCATTAGATGTGCTTTATGAGAACAAGGAAGCCATTGAGGCGGGGTTATTTGGGCAGATGCGGGATTTGTTCTCCCTGGATGTCAGCGTGGTGTTTTACGACACCACCTTGATTTCCAGTTATGGCACCTGTTCGGAGCTGATTCGGTACAGTCGCAATGGGGAGCCGGAGTTCTTGCTGACGTTAGCCTTGAGTCGGGAAGGACTGCCGTTTGCCCATGAGTTGCATCCGGGCAATACGGCGGATGTAGTCACGGTGTCAGAAGCGGTGAAGGCGCTGAAGCGGCGGTTTTCCATCCGGGAGTGCATTTTCGTTGCCGACCGTGGGGTGATGAGCAGGGACAATCTGGAGTTGTTGCGGCAGGGTGGTCTTCACTACATCGTGGGCTGTCCCATGCGCCGGGCGGCTGATGTGCGGGATGAGGTGCTGTCAAGACCGGGGCGGTATCGCCAGATTGAAGATATATACATCAAGCGGGTCGTGGTGGATGGCAGACGTTACATCATCTGCTACAACCCCCTGCGGGCCGCATACGACCGCAACAAGCGGCAGGACATCCTGGAGGAACTTGAAGCGGACATCGCGGAGCTTGATCCCCGCTCCAAGGAAGCGGCGCGGCTGATAGCACACCGGACCAAGGGTCGTTATCTGGAGCGTTTGGAGGATGGTACTTTGCGTTTGAACAAAAGAAGGATTGCCCAGGAGGCACGTTATGATGGCAAGTACGTCATCCGGACCAGTCATCCGGAACTTTCCGATGAAGAAGTGGTCCGGGCGTATCGGAATCTTGCCCTCATTGAGCGCTCCTTTCGCAGCCTGAAGAGTCTGGAGGAGATCAGTCCCGTCTATCACTGGCGCACCAGACGCATCAAGGCTCATGTTCACGTCTGCGTCCTGGCACATCTTCTGGAGCGGTACCTGGAGAAGCGGCTGCGGGAGGGTGGCCTCAAGATGACGGCAGAACAGGCCCTCCGTCACCTCGGTCGGATGAAATCGGTAACCGTTACCATCAACCGTGAAGTCTACCGCATGAGGACGGAAGCCCCACCTGAGGTCAGAAAGATATTCAAGGCGCTGGGTTATCGCATCCCACCGCGCGTGCAATCTAAATGCAGCGCACCTGGTGCCAAAAAATCAACCTCCATTGCCTGAAATGCCTTTCGCCATCAGGAAACTTGCTGGTATCGGTGTCAAAGAACTGCTTGGGCAGGCGGGGGACAAACGGATGGTCGTCGCGGCCATCCAGGTCACCACGGTCGTCCAGCAGGAGATAAGCTGGCTCCCAGACCGGGAGGATTCCACCGCCCGACCGCGAATCTAACGGCAACGCATCCATGGACGCCGATGGTGACCAGTGGAAGGAGGTGGGATCGCCATATGCTGGACGTACTGATCGAGAACGCGTGGGTGGTGGACGGTACAGGCAATCCAGGGTTTCGTGCCCATGTGGGGATCCGGGAGGGGCGCATCGTCCTGCTACGGCGATCGGTGCCGGTGCCCGAGGCGGCACGGGTCATCGATGCGGAGGGCTTGGTGTGCGCCCCCGGCTTCATCGACCTTCACACCCACAGCGACTATTCCATCCTGATCCACCACCACGCTTTGAGCAGTCTACGCGCGGGCGTGACCACCGAGGCCATGGGTATGTGTGGGTACGGCGTTTTCCCCGCCGATGAGCACCTGGCGGAGGAGGCGCGCGCGCGGATTGCCGGGCTGTCTCAGGTTGACCAGGAGGCGGTGGGGGAGGTGGACTGGTTCAGCCTGGATGACTGGTTGAGCAAGCTGGAGCGGCGGGGCGTGGGCATCAACGTGGCGCAGTTCGTGGGGCACGGTGCGCTGAGGGCTCACGCCATGGGTCCGGAGGGAAGCGGTGGCGAGGAGATCGAACCCACCCCCGAGCAGATGGAAAAGATGAAGCGCGCCCTGCGGGAGGCCATGGAACAGGGGGCCTTCGGGCTGTCCAGCGGGCTTCAATATCCCCCAGGTCGCAACGCCACCACCCAAGAGCTGGTGGAACTGGGCCAGGTGGTGGCCGAGTTCGGCGGCAGCTACATCTCACACCTGAGGAGCGAGGGAGAATTGTTGATCTGGGCGGCGCGGGAGCTGATCACCATATGCCGTCGCTCCGGCATGCGAGGTTCCATGAGCCATCATAAGGCCCTGGGGGAGGAGCACTGGGGCAAGGTGCGGGCCACCACCGCCCTCATCGACGAGGCGCGAGCCGAGGGCATCCAGGTGATGTGCGACTTTTACCCCTGGGAATACGCGGCGGAATCCAACATCGGATCGGTCTTCTACACCGATTTTGAGACTACGCCCCGGGATGCCGAGGAGCTGATGCGCAAGCTGCGCGATCCTCAGGAGTGGCGAAAGCTCAAGAGACAGCTGGAAGCAGTGCAGGCCGAGCAGCTGCGGGCCCAGCGCGCCCGGGCGGAGGCCCTGGCCAAAAGGGGCGTGAGGTGCCCGTCAGGGGGAGACCGCCTGGAGAGCACCTTCATCGTCCATTCCGCCAGCCATCCCGAGATCATCGGCATGAACGCTCGGGAGGCCGCTCGCCACTTGGGCTTCGGAGACGACTACCTGGAGGCTGCCCGGCAGCTGTACCTGGACGATGATGGCTATTGCTACGTGGCGGGAGGCAGGATGTGGGAAGAGGATATCCGACACCTGGTCACCTACCCGTATGCTGCCATATCCACCGACAGCTGGACCATGGAGCGGTTTCCCAACTTGCGTCGACCCGGCATCTCCGCCCATCCTCGCAACTACGGAAGCTACGCCAAGATCCTGGGACAATACTGCCGTGACGAAGGACTGCTGCGACTGGAGGAAGCGGTGAGGAAGATGACCTCCCTGCCCGCCAGCTTGTTGGGCTTGAAGGACCGGGGGCTGGTGGCGGAGGGGTACTGGGCGGACCTGTGTCTGTTCGATCCCCGCACGGTGAGGAACGAGGCAACCTACGCCGAGCCCTGTCGTTGGCCAGTGGGGATTAAGTACGTGCTGGTGAACGGCGCCATCGCCATTGACGACGGCCAGGAGACGCGCTCCCTCAGCGGCCAGGTACTCCGCTTCCGGGGGTAGGGGGCTGGGTAGGTTGCCGGGAGCCGGCGGGCCAGCTGGGAAGGGCGATGGGCGCAAAGCATCAGTACTGCACCCGGGTTCTCACCTGCCGGGAAGGCCCTTCCCCCTCGCACCGCAGCCAGTCAATCAGCGGGCAGAGCGGCGAACACAGAGAGAGGGAGCACTCCGTGCTCCCTCTCTCTGCCTTCAAGGTTGACGGGGTCGTGGCGGCCTCCAGGGCATCCATCCCCGGGGCGGGCCGAGGATTTGCGACCACACTAAGCCCCTGAGGAGCTGGGCGGCGTCCACCTGCAGGAATGCTTCCTTGGGTGGCGTAGGACGCGTCTCCTGCACGCGGGAGGGTTCCGGGGATTCGGAAGGGCGCGATGGTACCACGGGGGCGGCAGGCCGGCCGGCATCCACGGCTGGCCAGCTGGGCTCCCATTCCTCCAGGGACCGCCGGCCCAGCTGCGGCACAGCTCGCGGGCGTCGCTGGAGCCCGCGCCGAAGCAGGACCGTGGCCACCAGCAGGCCCAGCATCATCAACAGGCTAAACACGACTTCCACCCCAGCTCACTCCTGCCGCGATGGCGGGCTGCCGGGTTCCTCCTCCGGCTTGCCCAGTCGCGAGAGAGCCTCTCGCATCGCGGTATCGGCCAGTATGTTTTTCAACTGGTAGTAGTCCAAGACGCCTATTCTCCCCGCGCGAAGGGCCTCGGCCAGGGCTTTGGGGACTTCGGCTTCTGCCTCCACCACTTTGGCCTGCATCTCCTGTACCAGGGCTTTCATCTCCTGCTCGCGGGCCACCGCCATGGCCCGGCGCTCCTCTGCCTTGGCCTGGGCGATGCGTTTGTCGGCTTCCGCGCGGTCCGTTTCCAGCTGAGCTCCGATATTCTTGCCCACGTCAACGTCGGCGATATCGATGGAGAGGATCTCGAAGGCAGTGCCCGCATCCAGGCCCTTGGCCAGCACGGTGCGGGAGATGGTGTCGGGGTTTTCCAGCACTGCCTTATGGTCGGCGGCGGAGCCGATGGTGGTTACTATGCCCTCTCCCACCCGGGCGATGACCGTGTCCTCGCCAGCACCACCCACCAGCCGGTCGATGTTAGCCCGCACGGTGACCCGGGCCTTGGCTCTGAGCTCTATGCCGTCCTTGGCTACTGCTGCCACTATGGGAGTTTCGATGACCCGCGGATTGACGCTCATCTGCACCGCCTGCAGCACATCTCGTCCTGCCAGGTCGATGGCCGCCGCGCGTTCAAAGGGGAGTGGGATGGCCGCGCGCTGAGCGGCGATCAGGGCGTCCACCACCCGGTCCACGTTGCCCCCTGCCAGGTAGTGGGCCTCCAGGGTGTTGACATCCAGCTGCAGGCCTGCCTTGGTCGCCTTGATCAAAGGATTGACAATGCGCGCCGGGGGCACCCGCCGGAGCCGCATGCCGATCAGGGTGATGAAGCCCACCGGTACTCCCGCGGCATAGGCGGCGATCCACAGTCCCAGGGGGATGAAGCTGAACACGACCGCCAGCAGTATTACCCCCAGGGCCACCAGCACGATGGTGCCCACGTAAACCTCGGGCATCTTGGTCAACCTCCTTCACTCGGTACTTTCCACCACTATCCTGGGTCCTTCAACCTTCACCACCTTGACCCTGGTCCCCGCCTCCAGGAACGATCCTTCGGTCACCACGTCGACGCGGCGGTCTCCAATCAGCGCAACTCCCGCGGGACGCAAAGGGGTCACCGCGATGCCCTTTCGGCCCAGCAGGTCGGCGGTGGACGGCCGCGCCACGTACCCTTTCTTGGACGTCAGCGCTGTCCGCAGCGTGAAGCGGAGCAGCCACCCGCGCCGCGCTGCCACGCGCAGCAGCACCACTGATGCTGCCCCGGCGCTGACCAATCCCACGGCCAGGGTCCTGACCGCCTGCACCCCGGAGGCAGATGCCATGTATATAGCCACGGCGAGAGCCACTATCCCGCTTAGCCCGAAGAGTCCAAACCCGGGTGCCGCTGCTTCAGCAGCCAGCAGCCCGAGCCCGGCGGCGAAGAGCAGCACCGATTCCCATCCCGCGAAGCCAGCCAGCAGGTGGCCGCCGAAGAACAGGCCGAAACAGGTCAGGGCCAGCAGCCCCGCCACTCCCCAGCCGGGTGTGATGAGTTCGGTTATCGCCGCTACCAGGCCCAAACTCAGGAGCAAGGGTGCCACCAGCGGGTGGGTTACCAGTCCGGCTGCCCTTTCCGCCCAGGTCTGCCGGGTTCTCATCAGGGGCAGGTCCCTCCAGCCGAGGCGGGCGAGCAGGACGGCGAGGTCGGGGGCGGTCCCGTCGGAGAATCCGATCTCTTGGGCTTGGGCGGCGGTGAGGGTGAGGATCTTCCCCGCCTCTACCAGTCCGGGGATGGTAACTGCAGCGTCCACCATGGCCCGGGCCACCTCGGGATCCCGTCCGCGCTGTTCCGCAGCCGCCGCCATGGCCGCCCGCATGGCCGACACGTACTTTTCCTCCGCCGGTCTGGGTTCGGCAGCTCCCATGCTGCTTCCCGGAGCCATGTACAGCCGTTCTGCCGCCAGTGCCACCAGCGCGGCCGCCGACCACGCGCGATCCCGCACCCAGGCTACGGTGGGAAGGGCGGTTGATGTGATTCGATCGTACATGCTCAGGGCGGCCTCCAGGGTACCACCGGTACTGCTGATTTCCAGCACCACTCCCACTGCTCCCGCGGCTTCCGCCGCCCGCAGGGCCCGGGCGAGGTAAGCCGCCTGGCCGGAGTTGACTTCTCCCTCCAGCTCCACCACCCACACCGTGGGCCCGTCGGCGGCTGCGGGCAATGTGCCCGCAAACAGCGCGGCACACCATAGCACCAGCATGACCCAGCGCCGAAACACGTGATCACCTCCCCCCTCAACAGTACCCCACCGTCAGTCGCGGTAGCCCTGCTATTGCCGGATGGCTGACGCGGATCGCGTGGTCAGGCGAGTTTTGGGCACGTGTTGACAGGATCGTCTGCAAAGATGAACGCCGGATTGCCCGGCGCGATGTTCGTTAGGCCGAGTTAAAGGTGGCCAAGGACGAACGTAACGAATTTTCTGGCTGCCCCCGAGATGAGGGTGTGCAAAGGCGACTTCCTTCCGGCCGGTTGGGGTTTATCCCGGCTGGCAAGTTAATGTGTGAGTTCTGCACTCCTACAGGACATTCCTCCTCATTCCTGTGATCACCCAGATGCTTCTCGTCCCTGGATGGTGCCTTGGTTGGAGGAGTTTCGGCTTCCGTGTCGACGGTCCATCCAGAACGCCTGGCCCTCAGGCGTTCTTCGGTTCGCGCGACGACAGACGTTCAGCGGTCAACGCTCACTGCCCAGTCACGAGCAAAAAGGAGAAGTTCAGGTCAGTTGACCAGGGCCAGACTGGACGGTCAGTGCCGAGCCGAAACCAGTGTAAATTATTGTGGGCACTCTCGATGAATATAAAGGAAGTCTTGATGCACGCGGTGAAGCACGCCTCGGAAGCTGCCGGAGACGCAATCGGGGAGTGAGCTGCCACGGGATTGCTGCCGCAAACTTTCAAACAGCTGGCCGCGCTGGCCGCTGAGACCCTTGCCGGGGCGCTGGGAATCGCCGGGGTGCACGTAGGGATACTGCTGGTGGACGATCCGCGACGGCCGCGGGAATTGGAACTGGTGGCCCAGAAGTCGGCTTACGAGGAACTGGCCCCCATCGGCTACCGGCAGTCGGTGAGGGAGGGACTAATAGGTCGGGCGGTGACCACCGCCAGGGTGCAGTGGGCCCGCGACGTGTCCCAGGACCCGCACTATGTGCTGGTGTACAAACGGTCAACTCGCAGCGAGCTGTGCGTGCCCATCCTTTCCTCGGAGGGCGAGGTGCTGGGAGTGGTCGATGTGCAAGCGCCGAGGGTGGACAGTTTCACCGCCCAGCAAGTGACCTTCGTGGAGGCCCAGGCGCGGTTACTGGGTGCTGCCCTCGAGCGCGACCGGGCAGTGAGGCGAGCGCAACTGCTGGCCGAGGAGGGACATCGGGCCGCGGAGAGACTCCAGGTGGCCCTCAGTGCTCTGGCAACGCTGTCGGAGAGTATGGACCCTGCAGAAACCCTCGCTCGCCTGGAATCCCTGCTGGCTCAGCAGTACGGAGGGCTGAGCACCTGCGTACTGCTGCGGGATGAGGACGGTTCATGGCGGGTGTTGGCTTCCAGCCGACCCGGTGGCTATTTACAATCTCCATTTCCGCGGCAATCGGACTTTCTCGACCAAGTGGCGCGAGAACAGCGGGTACGCGTGCTGCGAGGACGACAGTTAGCCAGCGCTGCCGCGGAGGTACCGGCGGGGTTGGGCTCCCCTGACCAGCTGGTGCAGCTCATGCTGGTTCCACTGCAGCTGGGCTCGGAGACATCAGGTATCTGGATGGTGGCCGCCCGGGAGCAGTCCAGCCTGCAGGAAGATGACTGGGTATGGTTGGTGGTAGGCAACTCTCTGGGTTTTTGGCTGGATAACGCTCTGGTCTATGCTGATCTCCGGGCGGAGATGCGGGCCCTGCGTGCCTTGCACGGGGGCCTGAGGTTGTTGCCACTGGTGCATGAGTCGGAATTGGCCCTGGGGCAGCTGGTGCAGTCCTGCGCCGTGGCCCTGCAGGCGGCGGGGGTCATGCTGGTCTTGACCCCCGAGCGACCCGAAGATGCGCCACTGGCCACGTTCTGGCCCGGGGAGCTGTCTCAGCTGGTGGACCGGGAGATACTGCACCAGGTACTCCAGCAGTGCGAGCGGAGACAGGCGGCTGTCCGCCTCATGCGCCTGGCTGCGGGGGCGGTGGGAAAGCTGGTGCGCCCCCTGGGAGCCCAATTGGTAGCAGTGTTGCGTCTGGACCGCCGCGGGAGTGTGGCCGGGGCACTGGTGGCCGTGTGGTCAGAGATCCCTGCCAGTCGCCCTTCCCTGCGCAGGCGCCTGAGGGAGCTGAAACCACAGGCGGAGGCGGTATTGGAGGGCTGGCGGCTATTCCGCGAGGCGAGGATGCAGATTTGGGATTCCGCGCGCATAGCCGCGCGGATGATAGACGCCCGCGATCCATTGACCCATCTGCACTCGGAGAGAGTGGCGCTTTACAGCCGAGTAATTGCCGCCGAGATGGGGATGGATCCGTATCTCCAGGAGGAGCTGGGTCTGGCGGCGCTGTTGCACGATATCGGCAAAGTGGCGGTTCCCGACGCTGTCCTCACCAAGCAGGGATTGCTGTCCAGCAGCGAACGCCTCCTCATGGTGGCACACGCCGAGGTAGGCGGAAACATCCTGGCGGCAGTACCGAGCCTGGCCCATCTCGCGCCCCTGGTGCGACATCACCACGAGTGGTATGACGGCAGCGGCTACCCAGACGGGCTGAAGGGAGACGAGATCCCCCTGGGTGCCGCCATCATCGCCGTTGCCGATGCGCTGGATGCCATGACCTCCCGTCGCCATTACCGTCGGGAGACGGGACTGGCGTACGCTCGCCGGGAGATTGAGCGTTGGTGCGGCCGGCAGTTCCACCCCGAGGTGGCCAAAGCCGCCCTGCGGGCCCTGGAGGTGGGTCTGCAGCGCGGCGAGCCGTGGGCGCTACGGTTGCGCGATGCCCCACACGATGAATCCGGGGAGCCCCCAATCTTACCGTTGGCGGCGGTGCGCGGGCAGAAGGACCGGGAGATGGCCATGCTGGTCAGCGTGTCCCATCAGCTGCAGCGGGCGGCCAGTCCGGGCATGGTGGTGAATGCCCTGCGGCGAAATCTTCAGCAGTTCCTGTACTCGGCGGAGGTGACAGTCTGGCGGCTGGAGGGTACCGGCCCACGGCTTTTGACCCCGGTGGGGGATCGCTGCGCGGGACTTAGGGATGGGCGCGTGTTTCGTCTCACTTGCCGGCCACACCTCGAGCAGGCATCGCCGTCGGGGGACGACGCCCGGTGCCCGCTGGATCCCGAACGCTGGTGCTTCCCGTTCGGGTGGGAGGGTCACTTGCGGGGAGGGGTGAGCATCAAAGGCGGCCAGGTGGAACCCTACCGCGAGGTGGTGGCAGTCCTGGTATCGCATGGGGGGCTTCTACTCAGCGTCCTGGAGAGCGGGCACCGGAGGTCACGGAACCAGCAGGTCCCCCGGCCAGGATCATCCAGTGAGGATGCATGAGAGCATGCCCATGTTGGCCCGCTGCGGCACGATTCTTGCCTCACCCTCAGCCCAGGGGATACCAGTGGATTGGACCGGGCACCACGGTCACGACCCTCAAGATTTGCAGGCCGGCCCCTGAGACTGCCCGCGCGCCGGTGACACTTGCATCCCGACGGAGATCGCGGCTGACTCCCATTGCCGACCGATTCCTTCTGCGAGGGGTGGGGCACCATCCTGGCGGCAGGCTCTCGGGCAGCGGGGAGCGAATTGCACCTTAGGCGGACATGATGGGTAGATCAGTCGCACGACGATTCCAGGTCATCGCTTACTTCCTCTCTGGACGGGGCATCCCGGCGTGGCGCGGGATTTTCGGCACTTCTTATCCGACACTACGCGCGGACCGGCTGTTGCTGCTTTCTCGGATGGCCTTTTGCTGGTACTCCGTGGCCGGATCCTGGGGTCTGGTGACTCGGTGGGAACAAGGCGTTTCCCGGCCTCCCGCCTGGCGGTGGATTCTGGATTTGCTGCGCCGCCGGGGCCTGCCGGTGGACGCCGCGGTGCGCCTGGACGGCAAGACCCCAGCCTCCCTGCCGGGATTGGTGGATGAGCTGGTGGAGGAGTCAATGCATTATGATGGCCTCCATCTCTTCCTTGACCGCAGTTGGTGCGAAGGCAACCACGACCAAACTGACTGGCTGGTCCGCATGGTATTGCTCCTTGGCCATGCCCTGAAGGCAGGTGGCAAGCAGCTGTACCTCACCCTGGGCCCGGGGGCGGCCCTGCCGGCGATTTCCTGCTTGCGTCTGATGGCGGGCGCACTGCGGGGGATGGTGAGTTTCCCCGAGCAGCCTGCGGAATTCCCGGTGGTGCCTGCTCTTCCCCCCCAAAGGTTGTTGGCGGGGGTTTCGCTGTCGGCCGCCGACCAGCGTACTTTCCCCTGCATCCTCCGGCAGGTGCGTCACCGCCGCCTGGCAGGGGTGGCGTTGTGGCGCGTGGACCGCGCCCAAGAACACCACTGGGACTCCTTGGCCCGGGAACTGGAGCGGTGGAGCTCCGTGAGCTGAGCCCGCTTCACCCGTCGGGCTCACCCTCCAGGAGCGCGTCCAGGCACGCCAGCAACCCCTTAAGCTGCGTGTTACGATCCATGCTGGGTGGTGGCAGCTGTCCGGCGTGTCCCGAAGGGGGGTCCGCTGCCTGTTCGGGGAACAGGGGTACGTGGATGAAACCGGCCGGAGTGGCGGAACGTCCTTCCAGCTGGAGATAGTGCCGGACCAGGTAGGCGGCGGCGTTGCACAGATAGGTTCCGGCGGAGTTGGAGATATAGCAGGGGACGCCCCGGGCGCGGCAGGCCTCGCGCATGCGACTCAGGGGCAGGGTAGACAGGTAAGCGTCGGGCCCCTCGGGAATCAGGGGCCTGTCGCCCCCTTCCCGGTTGCGCTGATCCCGGCCCCGGGCCCAGTTCACCCCCACCCGCTCCAGCGCCAGGGCGGGACGCACTGCCTGTCCCAGGCACACCACCGCCCGCGGCCGGTGCTCCTTCAGCAGTCGGCGCAGCTCCCGACCCACCTCTTCCCAGGAAACCGGCAAACAGGCTGCCATCACCACTTCCGGCCGTTCCGCGGCCAGGGCTCGTGCCAATTCCCACGATGGGTTGATGGTCCATCCCCCGAAGGGTTCAAAGCCGGTGACCAGTATCAGTGGGGCCACCTCCTTCCTCCGGCTGATGCTTGCGGTTTCGGCGCACGGCGTCCGCTTTCCTGCCCGGGCAGGAAAAGGTCCCGGCGGGAGCAAACTATCCTGGTAGATGCTGGAGAGGACGGTGAGAGATGTTCGAGGGTATTTATGCTCCTATCCCCACCCCGTTCGACCGCCGGGGGGAGATCGCCTGGGAACGGCTGAAGGAGAACCTTGACCGATGGGCGGCCACCCCCCTGGCGGGACTGGTGGTGCTGGGCACCAATGGGGAGTTCGTGTATCTGGACTCCCGCGAGAAGGAGCGGATGGTGGAGTTCGTGCGGGCCAACTTTCCTGCCGATCGCAAGGTGATCGCGGGAACCGGCGCTGAGAGCACCCGGCAGACCATCCAGGCCACCCGGCGGGCGGCAGAGTTGGGTGCGGACGCAGTGCTGGTGCTCAACCCCCACTACTACAAAGCTCAGATGACTCCCCGGGCGCTAGAGCACCATTACCGCCAGGTTGCCGACGCCAGTCCGGTGCCGGTGATGCTGTACAACATGCCTCGCAACACCGGCTTGAACCTGCCGCCGGAGTTGATTTGCGCGCTGAGCACCCATCCCAACATTGTGGGGATAAAGGACAGCTCGGGAAACCTGGTGCAGATCGCCCAAGTGTGCGCCAATGCTGCTGAGGGCTTCGCGGTGTTCGCCGGCTCCGGGAGTTTCCTGCTGGCAGCCCTGGCGGTGGGCTGTGTAGGAGGGACCCTGGCGGTGGCCAACATCATGGCCAGGGAATGCGTGGAACTCATGCAGGCCTACCGGCTAGGTCGCCTGGAGGAGGCCCGGAGGCTGCAGTACCGGATCCTGCCGGTGAATGCTGCCGTCACCACCCGCTGGGGTGTTCCGGGACTGAAGGCGGCCATGGACATGCTGGGTTATTACGGCGGTCCGCCGCGGGCGCCGCTGCTGCCCCTGGAGGAAGGGGAAAGGAGTCAGTTGGGAGAGATCCTGCGGGCTGCTGGCCTCAAATGAAGCTTTGTCAAGACTGGCAGAAGGGAGAAGGGGTGAGCAGGAAGATGTCTCAGAGGGTGATACCATCGGAGAGGATCCTGATGGGACCGGGGCCGAGCAACGTCGACCCCAGGGTGCTGCGGGCGCTGGCCGCGCCGGTGATGGGTCATCTCGATCCCGATTTCCTGGCCATCATGGAGGACACCATGGGGTTGTTGCGGATGGTGTTCGGCACCAAGAACCAGCTGACCATGCCGATGTCGGGTACCGGCAGCGCGGGGATGGAGACGGTCCTGGTGAACTTCGTGGAGCCCGGAGATCGGGTAGTGGTGGCGGTTTGCGGCCTGTTCGGGGAACGGATGGTGGACATCCTCGAGCGGGTGGGGGCGGAAGTGTCCAGGGTGGAGGCTCCCTGGGGTCGCGCCGTGGATCCCGAGGACATCCGCCGGGTGGCCAAGGAACGGGCGCCGGTGAAAGCCATTTGCGTGGTGCACGCTGAGACCTCCACCGGGGTGCGCCAGGATCTGGAGCCGGTGGCGGCGGTGGCGCGCGAGGTGGACGCGCTGTTGATCGTCGACTGCGTGACCTCCCTGGGCGGCATGCCGGTGAACGTGGACGAGGTGGGGGTTGACGTTGCCTACAGTGGATCTCAGAAGTGTCTGAGCTGCCCGCCCGGGCTGGCTCCCGTCACTGCCAACGACCGCGCCCTGGAGCTGTTAGATCGACGCCGCGGCAAAGTACCCAGCTGGTATCTGGATCTCACAATGATACGCCGCTACTGGGGGCAGGAGCGCTTTTATCATCACACTGCGCCGGTGAACATGATATACGCTCTGCGCGAGGCGGTGTACCTCATAGTTCAAGAGGGACTGCAGAACGTGTATCAGCGTCACGCCCGGAACATGGCTGCTCTGGTGGCGGGACTGGAGGCCCTGGGAGTGGGTGATTTTCTGCCTCCTGAAGGACAGCGGCTGGCGTCCCTGGCCGTCATCAAGGTGCCGGAGGGAGTTGACGAGCTGGCGGTGCGGAGGTTCTTGCTGCGGGAATTCTCCCTGGAGATAGCAGGGGGGCTGGGTCCTCTCAAGGGCAAGGTCTGGCGGATTGGACTCATGGGGTACAACAGCAAACCCCGAAATGTCATCCTGCTGCTGTCGGCCCTGGCGGCCGCTCTCAGACAGCAGGGAGTGAAGGTGGATCTCGAGGCCAGCCTGGCGGCGGCCCTCAAGGTCCTGTCCTCCTGAGGGCGTCCCGGGGGAGGGCAAGCACCAGCCACTCTGTTCTCGTTGCCCGCTAATCCGCGGTAACCGGGGCCGCGATGGGCTGCCGGGAACAGTGCGCAGCGAACAGGGCGAAGCGCCCGGCTCGATGTGGATACCCACAGGTTGAAGCGGGTGCAGTCCCGGGGGGAGAAGTGGCGCCGGCCCCAGGCGATGGTGGAGATGATGCAGTTACTGTGCTGCTGGCGAGATCGACCCCGCTGCCTGGCTGGCGATATCCGCGGGTAATGCGAACGGCCGTCAGGTTCGGCGCGTGGGGGCCATCCGGGGGAAGCTGATCAACGGGCGCCGCGCAGGCCTAAACCAAGAACTGAGCTCCCGTGGCCTGATCGAACTGGATTCAGGAGGAAATGGCCAAGCTCGGGGGCGGATCGGGTCAGCCACGCTCATCGGAGTTGTGGTGGCCGCAGGAGGTGACGTCCTGGAGCGCTTCGTGCAGGGCGGCGAGGCCCCGCAGCAGGTCTTCGCGGGACCGCGGCGCCATCCTTTCCAGTGCCCGGGCCAGGAGTTGCCGGGGCGCACCGCAAGGGGAGAGGGCCTGCATGAGCCGTCGGCCCTTCTCCGTCAGGATTACCACCACCACCCGCCGGTCGTCTTCGGAGCGGTGGCGGATCACCCATCCGCCCCGGACCAGTCGATCGATCTGGCGGGTGATGCTGGGAGGGCTGACCTGCAGTCGTTCGGCCAGCGCCCCGGTGGGGAGGGAACCCTCGCGATGGAGGGTGGCCAGGACCTTCAGCTGGGCCATGGTGAGATCCAGCTCCAGCCAGCTCACCCGCCGACTGCGGTGGAGTGCTCCCAGCACTTGCCCGAACAGGTTGAAGATCTGCTCGTTGGGGTCGGACACCGCGGTCTTCCTCTTTCCGTGGTGGACTGCTGAGGTGAATTCGCCGTTGGCTCATCGTGCACCTGCGCTCCCGCGCGCAGAACGGCAGCTGCTGGGAGGTGATGGTGGGGTATGGCGCAGGTGGTTAAGCTGGCGCTGGTGGGTTTTGGCCGGGTGGGCCGGTGGGTGGCCTGGGACCTGGCGGAGCGCGGCCGGCGCATTGAGGCTCGCTACGGGGTGCGGCTGGTGCTGGAGTCGGTGATTACCTCCCGGGGGGCGCTGCACCGGGCGGATGGATTGCCCATGGATCTATTCCGAAGTGAGCGGCTGCGGGATCATTGGGTCCCGCTGGAGGAGTTCGGCTGGCCCGTGGACCGCTCGCGGGCGGGGCTTGAGGGGGTGCTGGGCAGCGGTGCTCAGGTACTGATCGAGGCCACCCCCACCGATCTGGAGAGCGGTCAGCCGGGCCTGGATCACGCGCTGGCCGCCCTGGGGCGCGGCATCCACGTGGTGTTCCTCAACAAAGGACCCCTGGTGGTGGCCTGGCGGCGGTTGAGGGAGGTGGCCGGGGGCAGCGGGGCGAGGATCAAGGCGGCGGGGGCCACGGCCGCCGCCCTGCCCGCCATGGACCTGGGGGATTGGTGTCTGGCCGGAGCCCGCATTGAGCTGATAGAGGGCATCCTGAATGGCACCACCAACTTCATCCTCACCCGCATGGAGGAGGGGATGGATCGGGCCGCTGCCCTGGCGGAGGCGCAGCGCCGGGGCATTGCCGAGGCCAACCCGCGCCTGGACCTGGAGGGCTGGGACACTGCCGCCAAGCTGCTCATCCTGGCTAACCTGCTGATGGAGGCCGAGCTGGAGCTGCAGGAGGTCCCGGTGGAAGGAATCCAAACCCTGACGGCGGAGGAAGTCCGAGCCGCGCGCACCAGGGGTGAGGTGGTGAAGCTGCTGGGACGGGCGGTGAGGAGGGATAGTCGGGTGGAGGCGGCAGTGAGGCCGGTGGTGCTACCCGTTGACCATCCCCTGGCGGGGGTGCGTGAGACGACCAAGGCGGTCAGGTTGGTGAGCGATCTCATGGGGGAGCTGACGGTGATCGGTGGTGCCTCGTCGCCGGCCGCTGCGGCGGCGGCCGCGGTGAAAGATGTCATCAACCTCGCGCGAGAGGGGGCGGTGGGGGCATGAAGGAGGCCCCGGTGGGGGTTTTCGACTCGGGAGTTGGGGGGCTGTCGGTATACCGCTGGATCAAGGAATTGCTACCCCATGAGCGCGTCATTTATCTGGCGGACACCGCGCGACTGCCCTACGGCCTGAAGCCGCAGGCGGTGGTGCGGGAATTCGTGATCCAGATCGTGGGTTTCTTGGTAGACCTGGGGGCCAAGGCGGTGGTGATTGCCTGCAATACCGCCACCGCTGCCGGTCTGGAGGCGGCGTCCGGGCGGTTTTCCATTCCCTTGGTGGGCATGATCGGGCCGGGGGCGCGGGAGGCGGTCAGGGCCACACGCAACCGGCGAGTGGGCCTCCTGGCCACCGAGGGGACGGTGAGAAGCGGAGCGTACCAGCGGGCCATTCGCCAGCTGGACCCGGAGGTGGAGGTATTCGCGCGGGGATGCACGCCGTTCACCACCCTGGTGGAGGAAGGGCGCACCGAGGGGCCGGAGGCCGAGGAGGTGGTGAGGGAGCAGCTGGCCTGGTTCGCGGACAAGGACATCGACACCGCCATCCTGGGATGCACGCACTACGCGTTCTTGAGGTCGGTGATCTCTCGCGTCCTGGGGCCTTCGGTCACGCTGGTGGATCCGGGCCGGGCGGTGGCCGAAGAGCTTGCCCAGCTGCTCCGCTCCCAGGATCTGCTGAATCGGGGATGCGAGACCGCGCCGGAAGACGCATTCTACACCAGCGGCAGTCCTCGCCGACTCCAGGAGATGGTCCAGCTGCTCCTGGGATTGCCGGCTCCTTCCGTCGGTCAGGTCAGCTGGCCGGGGTGACTCCGGTCCCCAGCGAGCGGATTAGATGGGCCACACGGGTTGCGCAGGATGGTTGCCGGGTCTGCGCCGGGCAGTTGCGTTTCCCGCGCGAGGCGATGGGGAAAAACTTCCGCGGATGGTAAAACCCCGGGGGCGTGACCGGCCGTCCACGAGAAATGTGAGGCCAAGAAGGAGGGCATGCCGTTGGCGCTGTCTTATGGGGTATCTGATGAGTACTCGCCGCTCAAGAGAGTCCTGGTCAGGAGGCCGGGGCCCGAGTTTCAGGACATGGATGAGTACCGCAAGTGGGGTTATCCGGGCATTCCTGACTTGGCTTTGGCCCAGCGAGAGCACGACCAGTTCACCGACATACTCCGAGCAGAGGGGGTTGAGGTGATCTACCAGGAACAAGTGCATCCGAAGAAAAGGGAGCCCCTCTTCACCCGCGACGCCTCCATCATGACCCCCAAGGGGGCCATCATATGCCGCCCGGGCCATCCCCTGAGGCGGGGAGAAGAGGAATACGCCGCCAGGACCCTGGCCTCCCTGGGCATCCCCATACTGTACACCGTCCACGGAGAGGCCACCATCGACGGGGGAGACACGCTGTGGCTTGATCCCGACACCTTCTTGATCGGCCACTCTTACCGCACCAATCACGCGGCGTTTCGGCAGATCAAGACGGTGATGGAGGGCTTTGTGACCGAGAGAGTCATCCAGATCCCGTTGCCTCATTATGAGGGACGGGACCACGTTCTTCACCTGATGTCCGTCATTTCCCCGGTGGACCGAGACCTGGCGGTGGTTTACCCCAAACTCGCACCCATCATCCTCCTGGAGCTCCTGGAGGAGCGCGGCATCAAGACCATCGCCGTGCCTGACGAGGAGTTCGATACCCTGGGCCCCAACGTGCTGGCCATTGCCCCGAGGGTGGTAGTGATGCACTCCGGCAACCCGGTCACCAAGCAACGGCTCCTCGAGCATGGCTGCCGGGTCCTTGAGTACCGCGGGCAGCAGATATCCCTCATCCCCATGGGCGGCCCCACCTGTCTCACCCGACCCATCCTCCGGGAATAGATGCCCAGGGCCCCCGGTCTGCCCCGGGGCTGTCCAAGGGTGGGTGAAGCACGGGCATGGGTTCTCGAGAGACATCGGTACTGGAAGCTGACAGACAAGGGCTTCGAGGGGGGATGAGCTGCTGACCAGCCAATCGGGCAGCGATGATCCTCCACTGCCAACCATGCGGTAATGGACTCTGGCATCAGGGTAGGTCTCGTTTCTCCCATTCGGTCATGCAGGGCTGCAGCTTGAGCGTTCTTGCACAGGTGGCCGGTGTGTATCATCTTCCCCCGGCTGGAGGCACGACTACCTGGCTTGGCTTCTTGCTACCCCCCTCGGGGGAGGAGCAGGCGACATGCTGAGTGGTCGATGCCCGTCTCCATAATGGTCAGACCGTCGGGTGAGCTTCTCGCAGAGGGTTGAGCGCGATGCTGTTAATCCCGCCTGTGCAGCAAGCGGCATCTCCACTCCCTGCTCTGGCCCTGGTCACCTCCGCGGCACCCCCCGGGGAGCGCTGCTGCCCGGTCTCTGGCAATCTGAGGGAGCTTGGTCGCCCGAGCAGGATTCAGCTGCTGGTGATGACGCATGCTGCCTCTTGATTTAGCCAGTAGCGGTTGGGTCATCCTCGAGTACCACTGCCGTGCCGTAGGCGACGATCTCCGCCGCCCCGCCTATCACCTGGGCGGAGGCCAGCCGCACTTCCAGCACTGCGTTGGCCCCCAGCTGGCGGGCCGCCGCCAGCATCCGATCCAGGGCCTCCTCCCGCGCTTCTGCCAGCATCTTGGTGTATTCCTTCACCTCACCGCCTACCAGCGTCCGGAGTCCGGCCATGATGTCCTGTCCCAGGTGCCGGGCCCGGATGGTGTTACCGCGCACCAGCCCCAGGACTCGAACTACCTTCTTGCCCGGTACGTGATCCATGGTGGAAACCAGCATCAATGCTTCACCTCCCGGTAGGGATCTTGGCGGCTTTCGCGGAGGCGCTCAGCTATGATGGATGCCAGCAGCCCCGCGATTCCCAGCAGCACCAGCACGCCCGCAATCAGTTCCCAGCGCAAAACGGGCAGGCGGCCCAGGGCGGTCAACAAGCCGTATATTATCCGACCCACCAGTATTGCCCCGCCCGCGATCAGCAGGGCCCAGGAAAGCCTGCGCATCTTCTCACCCCCCGTGTGCGGAGGATATGTTGTCCGACGGCGCCCGGTCACTCCTCGATGATGATGGCTTCCACCGGACAGGAATCCGCGGCCTCGCGGCACGATTCCAGCTGGGCGCAGGCGTCCGGGTTGGCGACGCGGGCGATGCCGTCATCGCCCAACTCGAACACCTCCGGGCAGATGTCCACGCACAGCCCGCATCCGACGCACAATTCAGGATCCACTTTGGGTTTCACGCGCACACCCTCCTCGACATCGATATGCCCAGATCGCTGCTGGATGCACGGGTACCGTTTTGGCGTTCACAGGTTGGTGCTGACCAGCCACAACAGCAGCAAATTGGCCCCCACCGTGGCCAGGATCAGCATGGCCGCCTTCAGCATTCTCCTCTCGGCCGGACTGATCATCTCCTCGGGCGTCTGTTCCCTGCCCGTCAATGCAAGCCACAACCGCCAGATCAGCGGGTATCTCTTGCCTCTCATCCCAACCCCCTGCTGATTTCATTCTTCGTTGTATTATTCGCTTTATGTACCGGCTCCCGTCACCAGCCCGGGGTTGTCCCGAAAGAGCCGGGTGGCCACCGCCGGGCCAAACTGTCGTTCAACCAGGCAGTAGGCCTGCTTGAACGGTGCGAAGGATCTGGTGCGCGAGTGGGCATCGCTGCATACCGCAAAGCACAGGCCGCGACGTACCAGCTCCAGGGCCGCGTGACGCACTTTCTCTCCGAAGAGTCCCACCAGGCTCCCGGCGTTCACCATCAGCTGAGCCCCCGAGGCCACCAGTTCGCCGAGGATCTCCGGCCGGCGCTGTACCCACTCACAGCGCTCCGGGTGTACCAACAAGGGTCGGTATCCGAGCACTGCCGACTCGAAGATGATACCCCGCAAGAATAGAGGCTGGTGTCCCGGCGGTGGCTCCAGGCAGACGTACTGGCTGCCGGCAAGACAAAGATGACGCTGGTTGGCACACCCGGGCGACCATTCATGGGAAGGGATTTCCATCCCCTCTCTGACCTGAAGGGGAATGTTTTCCTGCTGGAGCCGCTGGCGCAGCTGGGCGGTGAGATCCATCACCGATTGGGGGTGATTGCGCCTGCCCGCGTACGCGGCATGAGGGGTAACCACCACCGTCGAGATCCCCAGACTTGCTGCTTCTTTGGCCAGGGCGATGGACTCTTCCCAGCATCCTGCCCCATCGTCGATCCCGGGCAACAGGTGGCAGTGCAAATCCACCATCGCCGTCCTGCCTCCCACCTCAGGTCTTCGGGGCCGGCTTGCGGTGGTAGTAGTAATAATAGTAGTAGTCGCGCCGGCCCATACGCACCCGATCCAGCACCACCCCCAGGATCCTGGCCCGGGCGGTGGAAAGCACCTCCTTGGCCTTTTGCACCGCCGGGTAAGGGGTCTGGTGAGCCTGGACTACCAGCACCGTGCCGTCGCACTGGGCGGCGATCACCGCGGCATCGGCCAGGGAGAGCACCGGCGGGCTGTCGATGATCACCAGGTTTCCCTCCTGGGTGAGCCGTCTGAGCACTTCCGCCATGCTGCGGGAGGCCAGCAGTTCGGTGGGGTTGGGAGGCACGGGACCGGCCGGGAGGACCGCCAGGCGGGGCAGGGGACGACCCAGGGCCGCCTCCAGGGATGGCCCCTGGTTCCCCCTTACCACCAGGGTGGTCAGCCCGGGATTCTGGGGCAGGCCGAACATGGAATGCAGGATGGGTCGACGCAGGTCCCCGTCCACCAGCACCACCGGGTCGCCCGATTGGGCCACGGCTATGGCCAGATTGGCGGCCACCAGGGATTTGCCCTCCATGGGCAGGGCGCTGGTCACCAGCAAGGTTCGCAGCGGCTGGTCCACGCTCACGAACCTCAAGTTGGCCCGCAGGATGCGAAAACTCTCCACCACCGGCGAGCGGGGGTGGAGCTGGTGTATGAGCTTTTCGTCGCACTCGGCATTCCGGGGAGCTTTCATGCATCCACCTCCCGAACCCGAGTCGACTGAGCGGTGCGTCGACGTTCTTCGTGCACTCGTATTTCGGGAATGACACCGAGAACCGGCAGGGCCAGCCATTTCTCCACGTCCTCGGGTCGTTTGATGCTCTTGTCGAGGTAATCCACCACGAAGGCCAGGAAGGTCCCGGTCATCAGTCCCAGCACGCCGGCCACGGCGGTGTTCAGCAGCGGCCTGGGCCGGATGGGCTCCACCGGGGGGACGGCAGGATCCACCACCGCCACGTTGTCCGCCTGCATGATGCGTAGCACTTCCTCGATGAAGGCCTGGGTCACCGCGGTGGCCAGGGCCGCCGCCATTTCGGGGTCGGTGTCCCGGGCGGCGATCTCGATCATTTCCGTATCCCGCACGGTGCGCACGGTGATGACTTCTTGCAGGTCTTCGATTTGCATGTCCAGACCCAGCTGGGTTATGACTTTGCTGGCCACGGTCCGGCTGCGGGCAATCTGCTGGTAAGTCTTCACCAGCTGTCTGTTCAGCAGCAGCGTGTTGTAGTCAGGAAGCGGGGTTTCTTTGCGGATGACGATGAGGCTCACCGATGCCTCGTAAATCTTGGGCAGGACATAAAAGCTCAGGCCAGCGGTGACGGCCACGGTGAGGGTAGTGACCAGCACGATTACCCAGGCCCGGCGACGCAAAGCTGCCAGGTACTCACCCAGGTCGATTTCCTCGTCCATTGGTTCTTCCCTCCCTGCGGACAGCCCCGGTTCCGCCTCCTCGGGTAAATCTGGTACCGACGGCGATTTCTACAAAGCCTCGCTGCTTTCCTTCCCCCGGGCGGGTCCGCAGGCTTGTTCGGTTGGCATTGCTGCATCGTTTCACAGCTTCAGCTTGGGGTCGAGAGCGTCCCGCAGGCCGTCTCCCAGCAGATTGAACGCCAGCACGGTGACGGTGATGGCCAGGCCGGGAAACAGGGCTATGTGAGGAGCGTTCCGCATGTACTGCCGGCCGGTATTGAGGATGGTCCCCCAGCTGGCAGTAGGAGGCTGCACGCCGAAGCCCAAAAAGCTCAGGCTGGTCTCGATGAGAATGGCCCCCGCCACGTTCAGGGTGGCCAGGACGATGACCGGGGCCAGGCAATTGGGCAGTATGTGACGCAGGATCACGCGCAGGCTGCCCCCACCGATGGCCCGGGCGGCCTCGACGAACTCCTGCGACCGCAAGGACAGCACCGTGCCGCGGGTTACCCGGGCGTAACCCGACCAGTGGGTCAGCCCTATGACCACCATCACGTTCAGCATGTTGGGACCCACCGCCGCCACGATGGCTATGATGAGCAGGAAGGCGGGAATGGACATCAGTACGTCCACCGTCCGCATGATGATGTTGTCCACTACCCCGCCGTAGTACCCGGCGAGCGCGCCGAGAAACACCCCCACCACCAGGGAGATGCCCGCGGCCACGAACCCTATGCTCAGGGAGATGCGGGCGCCATACATCACGCGACTCAACAGGTCGCGGCCCAACTCATCCAGTCCGAAGGGGTGAGCGAGGCTCGGCAGCTCCAGCCGGCGGGCCGGGTTGACATCGTTGGGCGGGTAGGGGGCCAGGTAAGGGGCGAAGATGGCCATGGCATAGAGCAACAGGATCACCGCTGCGCCCACCAAGGCCAGACGGTGCCGGCGGAAGCGCCGCCACACCAGCAAGGCCCAGCTCTGCTCGAGATATTCCGTTTCCTCAGTTGCCATGTCGGTTCCTTTGGCCACTCACTGCACCCCCATCCAGGTGTTATCAATCATACCGGATTCGCGGATCCAGGAAGCAGTAGATGATGTCCACGGTGAGGTTGGCTATCACGATCATGGTGGCGGTCATCAGCACCACCGCCTGCACGACGAAGTAATCCCGGCTGTAAAGGGAGTTTATGGCCAGCCGTCCTATCCCCGGCCAGGCGAAGATGTGTTCCACGATGAAGGAGCCACTGAGGATGTAGGCAAACCGGAATCCCATCATGGTGACGATGGGGATAGCGGCGTTCTTCAACACGTGCTTATATATCACCACCCGCTCGGCCAGGCCCTTGGCCCGGGCGGTGCGCACGTAATCCTGATGCAGTGCCTCCAGCACCGAGGAACGGGTCATCCGCATCAGGCCCGCCGCCTGCGCGGCCCCCAGGGTGAAGGCGGGCAGCACGTAGTGCTTCCAGGTGCCCATCCCGAAGACGGGCAGGATGTGGAGCTTCAGCGCGAATACTATCATCAACATCAGCCCCAGCCAGAAGCCGGGCATGGAGACTCCCAGCAGGGCAGCCACGGTGCCCACGTGATCGAACAGGCTGTACTGGCGAAGGGCCGAATACACGCCCACCGGGATGGCGATGCACAGGGCCAGGGCGTAGGCCGCCAGGTTCAGCTTGAGGGTGTTGGGAACCCGGCTGAGGATCATGAAGGAGACCCGCTCGCGGGTGGTCAGGGATATTCCGAAATCCAACACCACCGCCCGCCTGAGCCAGCGGAAGTACTGAACGTGGATGGGCTGGTCGAAGCCCCACTCCTTCCGTATGGCTTCCACCACCTCCGGCGGCGCCTCCAGACCTGCCACCATCATGACCGGATCGCCGGGGGCCATGTGCATGATGGAGAACACCAGCACCGATACACCGAGCAGCAGGAAGACGGAAAGAAACGCTCTCCTGGCCACGTACTGCCCCATGGTCATGCTGCCTCACCCCTGCCAGACTCTTGTGCCACGCGGGGGCACCCGGAGCCGCGCGTGGCCCGGGCACCCCCGCCGCGCGATCACTTGCCGGTGGCTTCGGTGTCCCATACTTGGTGTATGTACTGCAGCTGTCCGGCCGGCTCCTGCTTCATGCCCTTGAACCGGGAGCTGCACACGTTGACGTGGTTGGAGTGCCAGAGGAAGATCACCGCCACGTCCTCGGCCACAATCTTCTGGTATTCGTCGTAATACACCTTGCGCTGCTGCGGATCCAGGGTGGTGCGGCCCTTCTCCAGCAGTTCGTCCACCCGCGGGTTGGAGTAGTTGCCCAGGGCGAAGCCGCCCGTGGAGTGGAAGATCAGGTGATGATCGGGCTCGGGGCTGGCGCCGAACTGAACCAGGGTCACGTCCCAGTTATCCCGGGTCTTGGTGAGGGCGTCCAGCATGAGACTCCACTCCCACTCCCGGATGGTCATCTCCACTCCCACGTCTTTGAGCCACTTCTGGATGAGCACCGCGATATTGCGCCGCAGCTCGTCGCCCTGTTTGATCATCATCTCGATCTTGAAGGGTTGGCCGTCCTTGTCCAGGATCCCGTCCTTGTCGGTGTCCGCCCAGCCCGCCGCCGCCAGCAGCTCCTTGGCCTTGTCCGGGTCATAGGTGAACTTGGGCACGTCGGGGTTGTAGTAGAAGCCGTAGGCCTCCGAGTAGGGTCCGTGGGCTACCACTCCGGTGTAAGGCACGAAGTTCTCGACGATGGCCTCCTTGTCGATGGCGTAGGCGAAGGCCTGGCGGACCCTGACGTCCTTGAAGAACGGGTGCCAGTGGTTCAGCCCGAAGAAATGGAAGTCGGTGCGCAACGCCCAGTACAGGGTAAACCGGGGATCCTCCTGCAGGCGGGGGATCTCCTCTTCCGGTGTCTGCCACCAGTTGTAGTGAGCTTCTCCGGTTTCCAGTGCCATCAGCCGCACCGAGGGTTCGGGGATGTTCACGAAGACCACCTGGTCCAAATAGGGTCGGCCCTCGAAATACTCGTCGAACCGTTCCAGGACCACTTTCTCCTCGGGCACCCATTCCTTGAACTTGAATGGTCCGCAGCCCAATGGGTGGTGGTTGTAGTTTTCCAGTCCCACCTTCTCCACGTGGTGCTTGCATACGATGGGTTGGGTGGCGATCTTGTCCAGCAATGCCGCGAAGGGTTCCTTGGTAACGATGCGGAGGGTGTAGTCATCTATCACTTCGACTTTGTCCACCAGGTCGAAATTGCCTCGCCGGATGGATTTGGTGGCCGGGTCCATGATCAGATCGTAGGTGTACTTCACGTCATGGGCGGTGACCTCGGTACCGTCGTGCCACTTGACGCCCTTGCGGAGGTAAAACGTCCACTCCAGCCCGTCATCCGAGTACTCCCACCGCTCGGCCAGGATGGGCACCAGCTCGTTGTTGCCCCGGTACATCACCAGCGGCATGTGGATCATGCGGTTGACGGTGTTCGAGGCGCCGTCGGTGCTGAGAAACGGGCAAAGGTGGGTGATGTCCGCGTACTGGGCGATGATGAAGGTGCCTCCGTACTTCGGCTCTTCCTTGGGCTGTTCTTTGGGTTCCTCCGCCCCCGGCTTGGCTTCCTCCTGTTGGGGCGCGCATCCCGCCACCATCAGGGCAGCCACCAGGGTGACCACCAGTAGCATTATAGTCGCCCTCTTCACGATTGCACCTCCTTTTCCGTCAGGTTGATAGGCGTGGTATACTGCGACGGACTAACGACTCCCATTCCTCACCTCCCTTGGCGATATTCAACCACCGCATGGGACGAAGCCACGTACAGCGACGGTTTGGCAGGAGATTCGACGGAAAATGTCGCGATTCCTTCCGTCTGGAGGAAAACTTATGGTAGAGGTGGGGGAGTGGCCATGATGTAGGCTCCCATGAGGGCCAATCCCACCAGGGTCAGGAGCAGCCAGGCAAGCACGTCCCTCCAGCTATCCCTCTGCATCGCGCATCTCCCTCACCACGGCGCGGTGCGCACCAGGCCGAACAACAAGTACCAGAACACCCATACTACTGCCACCGCGGTGTACCGCAGGATGTCGTGGGCGCGTCCCCCGGGGCGGCGCCACCCCCAGAGGGCGAGACTCAAGGCGGTGGCCAGGGCTGCCGCCACCAGGTCGTCGGTCAACCCGGAGGCGCGGGGAAACAGGCTCACCAGGGCCCGGGGTGCCGCCAGGCGAAGCAGGATCACGCTGGCCGCCACCGCGACCACCACTGCCCCCAGGGGAGGCTCCGATGATAGAACCCGTGCCCTGGTCAGCACCCATACCACCAGCAGGGCAGCCAGTACCGTTCCTGCGTTCATCAGCAGCTGGACAACCGCTGTCGCCAGAAGGGTCACCGCCCGCAAGGGGATACCCATCCACAGGTTCTCCTCCTTCAAGCCCACCAGGTTCCAGCGGGTTATCGGGGCGGGGTCCAGGGTGTGCATGTACACCAGATCCTGTGAGCCGTCCGGCTGCAGGCGCAGGGCGAGGAAGTGGCCATGCCCGTCCGGGGAGATGAATGCCACCGGGTGCCAGCATCCTCCCAGCTGACGGGTGAGGCATACCGGCTGATGCTCTCCGTCCAGCACCATCCAGTAGCATTGCATTTTCCTCTCTCTGCCCTCCACCCGCATCCAGGCGAGCACCGGCCCTGAGGAATCTGGACCGGCGGTGAGTCGGGGGTGGTAGCAGGTGCCCTCCTGCAGGCACGAAAGCTCGGCAGGACTGTCGTCTCCCCCGATGCGGGCCACGTACAAGCCGGCCGGGGCGGACCGTCCATCGGCAGGCTGGCCGGCGAAGGCGACCCACAGGTGGCCGGAACGGGTATCAGGCACCGCCGAGAACCCGGCGGTGGTTTCCGCGGCCCAGTACTCCACCACTGTATGAGGGGATCCTCCTTGCAGTGGTCGGGCCCAGATGGCCTGGTAGCGAGAGACCAACCTGCAGCTCCAGAGCAGCCACCATTCCAGCTGGGGCGAGTGCAGGACTTGGGCCATGGTGCAGGGATGGGTCAGTTCCTCCAGGAGCGGCGTGGGGCTCAGATCTCCCGTCAGGTGAAGAAGCATGGGGACCATCAATCCGCGACTGCTCTCGCACCACACGGCAGCCAGTCGCTCCTCGTGCACGAACAGGCGGGGGCTGGCCATGCTGAGGTCGGTTTCCCGCAGGATTCTGACCTCCGGGGGGGCATCCGGAGCGCGCACCACCGCGTGGCCCAGCATGGTGCGGCCGTTCTGCACGGCAGTGAACAGGAGGTGGACGCTTCTTTCCGCCAGTGCCAGGGCCACCTCCTGGACCCTGCCATCTTCGCGCCAGACCCAGCATGCCCACTCCAGCCCGGCCGCGGCCGGCTGCAGGCACCCGTAGCGCAGGCCGACGCCCCCGGCATGGTCCTCCAGCCAGGCGAGGTGGATGGATCCGTCGGGGGCCAGTTCCGCCGCAAAGCCGCGGGCGAAACGGCTTGCACGGGCCAGCACCACCGCTCCCGACCACCCCTCCGGCCAGCCGTACGGGGCGGCGCAAGTGTGGGCGGGCGCCAGCGCCGCGACTGCTACCAGGACTGCCACCAGCAGCAAGGCACGCAAGTCGTTTTCACCTCGCGGACTTGGAGACTTCTACGGCTGGTGCGGGCCTTCCTTCCCGCGGGGGTGAGTGGGCGCCAGGGCGGGAGGCGCGGTCCAGGGGGGAACGCCTCGCAGATGTGCTACTGCGTCCGGGAGGAAGGCGTTCGGGGACCGCCGAACCCATGGCCTGGGCCGAAGCCAGAGGGCAAGATGCGGGGCGCGGCGGCGTCCCCCACCGAGGAGAGGATGCAAGACGAGCCTCATCGAGCGGACGCTGGAGTCCTTACCGCCGTGGGCGGCGGTGCTGCTGACCGCCACGCTCCCGGTCATCGAGCTGCGAGGGGCCATCCCCCTGGGCCTGTCGCTGGGTCTTTCCTTGGGCGAGTCAGTAGTTCTGTCGCTGGCCGGGAATCTGGCGCCCATCCCGCTGGCCTTCAAGCTGCTCCAGCCCATCATCCTGCGGCTACACCGAATACCGCCTCTGCGGCGCATGACCGGATGGCTGTTGCGGAGGTCCAGCGCGCGCGCGGAGGCAGTGAAGCGTTACGGATGGATGGGGCTGGTGCTGCTGGTTGCCGTGCCGTTGCCCTCCACGGGCGCCTGGACTGGAGTGCTGGTGGCCTCACTCTTACGGCTGCGTTTCTGGCCCGCCATGTCGGCGCTGGCGCTGGGGACTGCTCTGGCCGCTTTCATCGTGGCGTTGCTCACCTGGCTTGGACATCCCGCCATCTAGCTGGGGCGGCCCGTCCAGCAGTCGCCCCAGCTCCGCCACCCGGCGGCGCAGCTGGGCCCGGAACTCGGCCAGGCCCTCGATCTGCTCAATGCTGCTGCGCCGGCAGAAATCTTCCACCAGGGCGTTCAGGGCCCGCTGCTGCTCCCTCAGCTGAGCCGTTCGCTGTTGCCAGTATCCATCCGACTCGAGCCGAAGGAGTCCCCGGTGCTCCTGTTGTTCTTGAGCGCGGGCAGCCAGGGCCAGGAGCTGGGACAAGCCGCGGAGGAAATGGGCGAGATCCTGGTAGGCGAAAGCGCGCGAGGCCCGGCGCAACAATGTGGCCACTTCGGGCAGGAGATCGCCGTCATCGGTTAAGGCATCGGCTCGGCGGTACCGCTTGGAACGTTGGCTGTAGTAGCGGTAGCGGATGGCGCGGGCGGAGCGGCCCAGCTGGGATTCCAGTTCCTGGAATATTTCGGCCAGCTTTCTCCCCTGGGACCTGCCTTGCTGCACGGCCAGCCGCACTTTTTCGTCCTCCTCCGGGGTCCACGGAGGGCGTATCTCCAGCACCTCCTCCCCGCGAGCCTTCAGCTTCCGTTGCAGATGATAGTACTTGGACCGGATGGCGGAGACCGAGAGATTCCGCCTACGGGCAAACCGCTCCAGGGCTTCCCCCAGGCTGGAGCCCTGACGCAGATGATGCAGGACTTCTTCCCTCAGCTGCGCCTCCAGATCCGGGCCCCAGGCGATCCTGCCGTTGCGGATCTGTATCACCGAGCTCACCGGCTCCCACCACCTTCCCACCATCTGACACCGTGTATTGTATGCAACCGCAACCAGCGTCATACGGCCGGGGACAGGCACCGGACGAGCTTCCTTCCTCATAGGATGTTCACTGACCAGTTGACCGGGAGGGAAGTGGTGGATGGACGCTGGTCGGGACTACTCCTTCTTGGGCTACCTGGGCCGCGGGAGCACCTTTCCCCACCCCCTTTCCCGCGATGAGGAACGCGAATGCGTCCGACGGGCGCGCCAGGGCGACCGGAGCGCGCGCAACGTGCTGGTGGAGCACAACATGAGGCTGGTGGCCCACGTGGTGAAGAAGTACGAAAATTCGGGGGTGGACCTGGAGGACCTCATATCTGTGGGTTCGGTGGGCCTGATCAAGTCCATCGACACCTACGATCCCCAGCGGGGCACCCGGCTGGCCACCTACGCCGCGCGCTGCATAGAAAACGAGATCTTGATGTTTCTGAGGAGCCTGAAGAAGCTGCGCCGCGAGGTGTCCCTGGAGGAACCCATTGGAGTGGACTCCGACGGCAACGAGATCAGTTTTGCTGACGTTTTGGGTTCCGACCCCGAGGCGGTGCCGGAGGCGGTGAACACCAGGGCGGAGCTGGATCGACTTCGGGAGAAGCTGGAGACGTTGCCTCCCCGCGAGCGCCGGGTGCTGCAATTGCGCTATGGCCTGCTCAATGGCATGGAAAGGACCCAGCGGGAGATCGGCAGGCTCCTGGGGGTTTCCCGTTCCTACGTCTCCCGCCTGGAAAAACGCGCCCTGCGCGCCATGGCCGCCCTCATGCGTCCCGGTTGCTGACCGTCATCAGCGGGCCCCCTGTACCCTATGTTATAATGGATCCTGGATCCTGCCAGGGAGGGGGCGGGACCGGTGTGGCGCTACTTACAACCCGACCTGTACCTGACCTCCATATATCGCCTTCCGCTTTCCCACCTCCGGGATCGGGGCATCAAGTACCTGATCCTGGACCTGGATAACACCCTGGTGAGATGGGACAGCGCGCAGCTGCCAGCACGCCTCAAGGAGTGGGTGAGCCGCGTCCGAGGGGCGGGCTTCCGCATGTGCATCGTCACCAACAACAGCGGGCCCCGGGTGACCGCCCTGGCCGAGGCCATGGGGGTGCCGGTGCTGGCGGCGGCGGCCAAGCCACGGCGGCGGGCGTTCCGGGGAGCCATGGATATCATGGGGGCCCGCCCGGCGGAAACCGCGGTGGTGGGCGACCAGCTGTTCACCGACGTTTTGGGCGGCAAGCGGCTGGGGCTTTACGCCATACTGGTTCGACCCCTGGCAGCCCGGGAGTTCGTGGCCACCCGGTTGATGCGCCGGCTCGAGCGATGGGTGCTCGCCCGCCTCGATCTGCTACCCGCCGACACCGCTCAGCAGCCGGGACCGGAAAACCGGTAGTTCTTCGACACGCTTCGACCCCAGGTGTCACCGAATCCCTGTATTCTGACGTGGGGGAGGGGAACATGGGGTTGAGGCCGTCGGTCCTGGTAGTGGAGGACTACCCACCGCTGCGCATGGTCATTCTGGAGGCGCTCCGCGTCCTGGGGGGAGAGATACATCTGGTGGGGGCGGTCAGTACCGAGGACGCGCCCGCGGTACTGCGCGCCCGCAGGCCCCAGCTGGTGATCCTGGGTCTGGGTCCGCGACAGCTTCAGGGGGGCTTATGCTGCCTTCTCAAAGGGGAATGGCACACTCTGGTACTCACCCCCGAGCCCAGCATCGGTGCACAAGCGGCGATGGATGTGCTTCCCAAACCCTTCGACATACAGCAGCTGGCGGATCGGGTGCGGCAGGCCCTCCGTCTAATCAGAGACGAGCCCCCGGACGGCTCGACCAGCGGCCTGGCGTCCCGAGCCTGAGGAGACCCGGATTTGCTGAGCGGAGATCTGTCTTCGCCGTCGGGTGCGGTCGTGTCCCGGGGGAGGGCTGCCGGCGCGGGTGCCGAAATACAGCGCTAGCGCTCAGTGGAAAATGGGGTGATGGTGATGTCCAACGAGCTGGTGCAACAGGGGTTGCGGCGCATCGAGTGGGCGGGGCGAGATATGCCGGTGGTGCGCCGGCTGGGAGAAGAATGGGCGCGGAGCAAGCCGCTGGAGGGCGCCCGCATAGCGGCCTGCCTGCACGTGACCACGGAGACTGCCAACCTGGTGTGGGCACTACGGGCGGCGGGAGCCGAGGTGGCTCTGTGCGCCAGCAATCCCCTGAGTACGCAGGATGACGTGGCGGCGGCGCTGCGGTCGGCCTGGGGAGTGCCGGTGTATGCCCGGCGCGGGGCGAGCACCGAAGAATACTACCAGCACATCCGGCAGGCTATCCGCATACGCCCCCATCTCACCGTGGATGATGGGGCCGATCTGGTGGGAGTGCTCCATGCTGAGCTCTCGGAGGAGCTGGAGGAGGTGCTGGCGGGCACCGAGGAGACCACCACCGGCGTCCTCAGGCTGCAGGCCATGGCCCGGGAGAGCAGGCTGCGTTACCCCATCGTGGCGGTGAACGAAGCTTCCACCAAGCACATGTTCGACAACCGCTATGGTACCGGTCAGTCGGTGGTGGATGGCATCATGCGTGCCACCAACCGACTCCTGGCGGGGTGTCGCTTCGTGGTGGTGGGTTACGGCTGGTGCGGCCGGGGGGTGGCCAGCAGGGCGCGGGGCCTGGGAGCGCGCGTCACGGTGGTGGAGACCGACCCCCGCAAGGCCCTGGAGGCGGCCATGGACGGCTACGACGTCGACGACATGGCCGGGGCGGCCCGCAAGGGCGATGTCTTCGTGACCGTCACCGGTGGCTGGCGGGTGATAGATTGGGAGCACATGGAGCTGATGAAGGATGGGGCGATCCTGGCCAATGCCGGCCATTTCGATGTGGAGATCAATCTCTCGGTTCTGAGGGAAAAGGCGCGGGAAGTGAGGGAGGTGCGGCCGGGAGTGACTGGCTACGTCCTGCCAGACGACCGCACCCTGTTCGTCCTGGGGGAAGGCAGGCTGGTCAATTTGGCTTGCGCCGAAGGCCATCCCGCTCAGGTCATGGACATGAGCTTTGCCAACCAGGCGCTGGTCATCGAGTGGCTGTGGAGGGAAAGGCCCGCCCTCGAGCCCAGGGTTCATCCCGTGCCGGCTGCCATCGATCGGCGGGTGGCGACGCTGAAGCTGGAGGCCATGGGTCTACGGGTTCAGCCGCTGACCCCGGAACAGGAGGAGTACCTGAAGTCGTGGGAAACGGGGACCCGGTGAGGGGGGCACTGGAGATGAGGCGTGTGGAGCTGGCGCAGATACTGGAGGAAGCCGTAGCGCGCGGTGCTTCCGACGTCCACCTGAGCGCGGGCAGGCCGGCCACGTGGCGGCTGCCCACCGGTCTGGTGGTGTCCGAAGGCCCACCGTTGTCGGCGGCGGAGGTGGAGGAGATGCTCACCGCCAGCTTGCCCGCCGGTCGCCAGCTGATGCCCCCGCACGGAGATTGGAGTGTCGGCCTGCCGGGAGTGGGGCGCTTCCGCATTCACGCCTTCAGGCAGCGAGGCAGCTGGGCAGCGGCCATCAGGGTCATCCCGGACCGCATACCCCGCCGAGAGGAACTGGGTCTGCCTCCCGTCACCGAGGAGTGGATTGCCCAGCGGCGGGGCCTGGTGGTCATCGCGGGGGACCGGGGGAGCGGTCGGACCACCACCCTGGCTTGTCTGGTGGATTCCATCAACCGAAGCCAGCCGCGGCACGTGGTGGTCATCGAGGATCCCATTGAGTACCTGCACCGGCACCAGCGGGGTCTGGTGAACCAGAGAGAACTGGGTACTGACGTGGCTTCGGTGCAGCAAGCACTGCAGGGAGCGTTACGGGCGGACGTGGACGTACTGGCCCTCGGCCTTCCGCTGGAGCCAGAGGACCTGTCCCTGGTCCTGCGGGCTTCGGAGCATTGCCTGGTGCTCACCATCGCCTCCGGCAGGTCGGTGACCGAAGTGGTGGGATGGTTGCTGGGGTCGGCAGGCGAGTGGAGGAGACGGATGCTGGCCCGCAGCCTGGTGGGCATCATCGTCCAGGCCCTCGTCCCCCGGGCGGACGGCCGCGGCAGGGTGCTGGCCAGCGAGGTCTTGGTGGTCACCGAGGTGGTGAGGAAGATCCTGGAGGAGGGGCGGGACCATCAGCTGGTGCCGGCCATGGAGGCGGGCGGGCGCTGGGGGATGAGGACCATGCAGATGCACCTGGAGGAGCTGCGCCAGCAGGGAGTCATCCAGTAGCAAAATTTTGCAGGAATTTGGCGGAAAATCTTGTAGCTTTATGTCAATAGTGCTATTATGTGGTTTGCACCAGCGCTGGGAGGGAGGGATACCCCGTCGCCCGCATCACGGTTATGTTAACCACGGAGGGAACCTACCCCTTCCATCTCGGTGGGGTGAGCACCTGGTGCGACATACTGGTTCATCGCGTGCCCCAGGTAAGCTGGGTCATCTACGCGGTGATGATGAACCCGTTCGTGACCCAGAAGTACCGACTCCCTCCCAGCGTGCGACGGCTGATCAAGGTGCCCCTATGGGGTACGGAGGAGCCCTCGGAGCCCCTGGAGGAGATCCCGTTTTCGCGGGTGTACGACGCCAAGAGGCGCACCGACGAGCGGGTGGTCAGGGAACATTTCCTGCCCCTGTTCCGCGACGTGCTGGAGGAGATCCTGGATGGGAGCCCCCAGCCCCGACGGCTGGGGCGCGCGCTCAGCGAGATGTATCGGTATTTCCGCGAATACGACTACCACCGCACCTTCAAGACCAGGGTGGTGTGGGAGACCTTCCGGAAGGAAGTGCTGCGCCGCGCCCACGGGGAGGAGGGGCGGTGGCCGGTGCCCACCCTGTATGACGTCACCGAGACCTTGGGGTGGTTGTACCGCTTCTTCATAGTTCTCAACATTCCCCTCCCGGAGGCCGATGTCGCACATTCTGCCGCTGCCGCGTTCTGCGGAATTCCCTGCGTGGTGGCCAAGCAGCAGATGAGGATACCGTATCTCCTCACCGAACACGGGGTGTATCTGCGGGAACAGTACCTGTCGGCGTCCAAGGCCCTGCTGTCCACCTACTCAAAGACGTTCTTGCTGAATCTGGTGAGGGCGGTGGTGCGCCTCAACTACGAGTTCGCTGACCAGATCTCCCCCGTGTGCGCGTACAACACCCGTTGGGAGAGGGAGCTGGGGGTGCGCCTGGACAAGATCCGGGTCATCTACAACGGGGTGGACCCGGATCTGTACCGGCCCCGACCCGAGGTGCCGGCGCCTTCCCGTCCAACGGTGGTCACCGTGGCCCGCATCGACCCGGTGAAGGATATCCTGACCCTCATAAGAGCAGCGGCGGTGGTGCGGGACACGCTGCCGGATGTCAAGTTCGTGGTGTACGGTAGCGTCGCCGTCCCCAGTTACTACGATGAATGCCTCACCCTCCGCCACCAGCTCGGGCTAGAGGATACCGTCATTTTTGCCGGTCACACCGATGACGTGCCCGCTGCCTACCAATCGGGGGATGTGGTCTGTCTCTCCAGCCTCTCGGAAGGCTTTCCCTACTCGGTCATCGAAGCCATGATGTCCGGAAAGGCCATCGTGGCCACCGATGTCGGCGGGGTGAGGGAAGCGCTGGGCGATGCCGGCGTGGTGGTGAGACCCCAGGACCCGGAAGGCATGGCCGCCGCCCTGCTCCGGCTGCTGCGGGACCCCGGGCTGAGGGCTACGCTGGGGGAAGAGGCCAGACAGAGAGCGTTGAACTACTTCTCCGTGGCCCAGGTGGTCAAGTCGTATCTGGAAGCTTACCTGGAGCTGTACGAGCGGCGGGCCCCGGTGACGGTCACCCCGGCGCGGACCAGGCAGCGGCTTCACGCGCAGCGCGGCTATGCCCTGGCCGAGATCGGGGCATGGAAGGAAGCGGCGGAGCAGTTCGCCCTGGCGGTGGAATGCGATCCTTCCAGCCCCGCAGCTCCCCTGCTGCTGGCGGAGGTGGCCCGGGCCCTGACCGAGCTGGGGCAGTTCGATCGCGCCATGCTGGCATTGGAAAAGGCCGAAGCCCTGGCCGAGTTGCTGGATCGAGAGGTGGCGTGACGTGAGTGGGCATGCTGGGCACCTGGAGATGGGGCCGGAACGCAGGTTCAGTCGATCCCTGTGGGGGTACGCGCCGGCGGAGGTGGACCAGTACCTGCAGGACATGGCATCGCGCCAGGCGCGCGAACTCAGGGACCGCGAAAACCAGCTGGAGCGCCTGCAGTCAGAGCTGGAGACGCTCCGCGAACGGCTCAAAGAGGCGCAGCGGGAGCTGGAGCAGTACCGAGAGCAAGAGCGGGCGGTGATGCAGATCCTGGTGCAGGCCCAGATGCGGGCAGAACGCATTGAACAGGAGGCCCGTGAGCGGGCGGAGCAGCAGAAGGAGGCTATCCTGGCGGAAATCGCGCAGAAGAGGGCGGAGCTGGCGCGCGTGCGCAACCGGATCGACCAGTTCCGCCGGGAGTTTGCGGCCATTCTGGATCGCTATCAGGCATCCATGGAGGATCTGGGGCGGCTGGTGGCCGAGGATGACCAGGAATGGTCGAACCAACCTGCCGCCCAGGAGCAAGAAGGCATCTGAAACCTGGAGGCGAAGGGCTGGTGCAGCCGCGTTTCCGGAGAACCCTTTTGGGATATAACCCCCGCGAAGTTCACGGCTACCTTGCGGGTCTGGCCCAGCACCATCAACGCGTGCTTGGCCTGGTGCAGGGACGGCTGCAGCGGCTGGAGGCGGACTGCGAGGCGACTCGAGGAGAGCTCGACCGGGTGCTGGCTGACCTGGCGGAGTACCGACGGCTGGGGCCCACCTTCGGGCGGGCGGTCCGCCATGCCCACGAGCTGGCCTGTTCCCTGGAGGAGATGGGCCGGTACAAGGCGGAAAGGGTGGCGGCGGAAGCGGAGCAGGAACTGGAACGCCACCGTGCCTACCTCGCCGCGGTGAAGGAGGAGCTTGGCCGTCAGCAGCGGCGGCTGACCTCCCTGCTGGAGGCGGCCAGGACCTTCCTGGCCGAGCGGACTGCAGAGCCGGTGGAGAAGGTCGACTGGGACCGGGTGGCGGCCAGGATCGTCAGCGCCCAGGAAGCCGACCAGCTGTTCGCCACTCCCACTGGCCAAGGTTTGCTGCGAGTGGACGTGCGCCGGCAGCAGCTGAAGGTGGTCAGCCGCGATGGCCAGGAGCTGGGCACGGTGGGGCATTTGCTGGTGGACCAGAAAACCGGGCAGACGGTGGGGTACGAGATGGCCCAGGTGGCCCCGGGCAGCGGCCTGGAGCCGGGCGGCGTGGTGCCCAGCCTGGACGTGGTGGCGTTGCGGGAGAATTCCCTGGTGCTGCGCCAGGACGCGGGGCGCATCAGGCCAGCGCAGCTGCCCGGCGAGGCCGAGGCGCCGCCTGCCCAGCAGGCTGCTGATGAGCGGACCGAGCCTGTAAGCATCCGCCAACAGCTGGACCAGCGGATTCAGGCCACCCGGATGAAGTACCTGGTGGGGAAGGTGGTAGGAAGGGATCTGGCCGACGACCAGGGCAACCTGCTGGCCCGGCGGGGAGAGGCCATCACCGAGGAGCTGGTGAGCCGGGCCCAAAGCGCCGGCAAGCTGCCCGAGCTCATTGTCCACATGGTGCTGCCAGAAATGCTCGATGAGGAGGTGGGAGGTGCCGGGTAGCCGGATGCGGGAATGATCCCGGCCCCGCATGAGCGATGGACACCCTCGCGCCGCGCGGCGATGGCCTCCAGGAACTGGCCCGCCAGGTCGCCCGCCGATCTCCCTTTCCCCACGATCACTACGAGGTGGCGGCCATCGTCGAATCCCTGGGCTGGACTGACCACCAGGTGCAGACCACCTTCGGGTACCCCGATGTATTCGCGCTGGCACGCGCCATCTACGATGGGTTGAAAGCTGCGCCCACTGTGCTGCCTCACGTCCCGCGCAAGACCCTTCCCTGGCATCAGGCGTTGGGCAGGGCGGTGCGCCACTTTTTCCGCGGCCTGGTATTCGCCCTCCCCATGGCGGTGTCGGTGGCGGCCATGCTGGTGGTGAGGTACTCGCTGTGGGCCTATCAGTACTTCACCCTGGAGGTGGCCACCGCCGTGGCCATCGCCACCATGCTCTCGCTGCTGGTGACCGGTGGGTTCATCCAGTCCATCGCCCGACGCGGGCTGATGTACGTGGAAATGGATGAGTATTACGTGGCCCGGAGAGTCACCATGCGGCTCATGGCGGTGGGGACGGCAGTGGCAATGCTGGTGGGGCTGGGATTCGGGCTGGTCAATCTGGTGTTCCTCATCTATCCTTGGCGCATGGTGGGCTGGGCTCTGCTGTACTACCTGCTGCTGTGCACCGTGTGGCTGGCGGTGGGGCTCTTGTACATACTGAAAAGAGAGCTGCTGCTGACCGTCATCTTCGCCCTGGGCATAGCCGCAGTGGGCATCCTGCACGAGGTGTTCAGGCTGACGATCATGCTGGCCCAGGGGCTGGCCCTGGCTTTCACCTCCGGGGCGTCGCTGCTGGTGGCGCGGCGGACCTTCGCCACCTACGAACGACGCCGGGTGCCGGGAGTGGAATATGTGCCGCTGCCCCGGCCCTCGCTTCTGCTTTATGCGCTTTTGCCTTATTTCATCTACGGTTTCGGTTACTTCCTTTTACTTTACACCGACCGCATCCTGGCCTGGACCGCCGATGCCCCATATATGCCCTATTTCTTCTGGTTCCGAGGCGATTACGAACTGGGGCTGGACTGGGCCATTCTCATCCTGGTGCTACCCCTGGGTGTGGTGGAGATGGCCATCGTCCGGTTTGGGGATCTCCTGAGGCAGAGACAGGCCCTGCATCCGGCTTCAGACGTGGAGGGTTTCAACCGCTGGTTCCTGGCATTTCACACCCGCTGGCTGTGGGTGTTTGCGGCAGTGGTCACGGCGAGCGCCGCCCTGGTGTATTGGGGGACCATAGCGGTGGAAAGGAGCGGGGTGCTGGCGGTCCCGCTGTTCGCCAACCGCATCAGCTACTGGGTTTTTGGCTGGGCGGTGCTGGGGTACGCCCTGATCGCTGCTGGATTGATGAACGTCTTACTGCTGTTTTGCCTGTCCCGCCCCGAGCCGGTGCTGCGGGTGCTGGGGCTGGCCTGGTTGGTGGATGTGGTGGTGGGGTTCGTGATGAGCCGGCAGCTCGGCTACCAGTGGGCGGTGTGCGGCCTGGTGGCGGGGGCGCTGGCCTTCTTTCTTCTGAGCACCTACTGGTGTCGGTCCATCCTGCGGGAGCTGGACTATCAATATTACGCTTCCCTGTGAGGGGCTGAAGGGTGGGGTACTGGTCGGCATACCTGGTGGGCTCGGCCCTGCTGCGCCTGGCACTGGCCTGGTGGTTCTTGTATTTGTGGCTTCCGGGGCGGCTGTTTCCCTTTCTGGCCCGGAAGCGAGGGCTCGAACGGTGGGTTGCCGGTGCCTGCCTGATGCTGTTTGCCAACATCACCCTGGTGTATCTGCTGGCGGTCACCCGCCTGTACGAGGTGGCCTCGGTGGTGGGATGCTGGGTGATAGTCTTTCTGGTGGTTCGTTATCGCCGCGGGGGGTATACCGCCCTCAGGGAGGACGCGCGGAGCGCTTTGGGGACGATCCTTGAGGTGCTGGACGGGGTGCGTCACCCGGTGAGAACTCTCAAGGGGTCGGGGACGGGCTTGGTGCAGGCGGTGGGTGATGCGCTGAGCCGACGGAGCCTGGCTGATCTGGTGTTTTTTGCCGCCGCCCTGGGCACCGCCGCGGGGGCGGCGTACCTGAGATTTCGTTCTGCCCTGGTGCATCCGGCACCGGCAATGTCTGACGCCTACGTGGTACTGGCCTGGATGAAGTACGTGGAGGCGAGGCAACTGTTCCGCGACGGCGTGTACCCCCTGGGGCTGGAGATATACCTGTCGCTGCTGAGGAAGTTCTCCGCCCTGGATGGGCTGCTGGTGCTCAATCTGGCCGGCCCGTTGTGTGGGCTGCTGGTCTGCGTGACCCTGTACCTGGTGGTGTCCCGTGTGCTGGAGGATCGGTGGTCGGGGTTGCTGGCAGCCTTTGCCTACGGGGTGATGGGACCGCACCTGGCGGGAGAATTTGTGCGCCAGGCGGCCACCAACTCCCAGGAGTTCGGGATGATCTTCGTACTTCCGGCCGCGTGGTGGACCTATCGCTACCTGCAAGGAGGCCAATCACTAGACCTCTGGCTGGCAGCAGCCACGTGCGCGCTGTCGGTATACATACATCCCATGACCGCGCTTTACACCGCGCTGGCGGTGGGCACATTCTCCCTGGCGGCGGCACTGGTGCACCGGTGCCGGCTTGGTCAACTGCTGAAGCTGGCAGGTGCCTGCCTAATGGGGGCCCTGGTGGGTGCCCTGCCTCTCCTTCTGGCCATGGGGGCGGGGATCCCGCTACATGCCTCCTCCGCCGAGTTCGCCACTCGGCGGGCGGCCTTGACACCGCCGCGGGTTACCCCCCGCGACCTGGCGGCTGGTGCCCTGCTGGGGGTGGGGTGCCTGGTGAGCTTGTCTGGCGCAGGGCGCCGGTGGCGCGGGGTATGGACGCTGGCAGGGCTGGCAGCCGCCGCGGCAGCACTGTGGCAGGCACCTCGATGGGGTATGCAGTCGGTGGCTTTGGCCGTGCGGTCGGGGGAATTCTGGTCGCTGGCCTTGTGTGGGGGGCTGGGAGTGGCCGGAGGTCTGTGCCGGGGGTTGTTCGGTCGCCGGGAGGTGCTGTGCGCGCTGGTGGTGGTGGCCGGCATGGCCTACGCGCTGCAGCTATGGCCGGTGCAGCCGGCGGAACCCTACCGCCTGCAGTGGGACTCGGAGGTGGCCCAATACCTCCGCATTGCCTCCGAATTCCGCCCCACCGAGTGGCTGATAGTGTCCTTCAACGAAGGGTATGCACTGGCCCTGGGCCGGGGCTGGCACATGCAGGCCTCCACCCTGGTGGAAGAATACGATCCTCGCCGCACGGTGGTGGGCCTGGGGATGGAAGGGGACGGCCTGCGGGTGATCCCGGTACCCGATGTATTCATCTTCGTGCCCCACCAGCTCTACCCCCTGCCAATAGAGGAACTGCGCCAGGAGTGGGAAGCCCGGCAGGAGACCCTGGCCAGATTGAAGGAGTGGGTCCGGGCCTACCAGGAGGTGCGGGATGACATGACGGTCTATTACGCGGACCACCAGCTGGTGGTCTACCGCATCTCCCGGCCGCTGACCCCCGAGCAACGTTTCCGCCGCATCTGGGGGGAACCGCCCTGAGGCTGGAAGGGGAGCTGCGACGGCTGTTTGACCTGGTGCTCCTGGCGGTGGTCACCGCTGGCGTGCTTGGCATCATCAATGGTGCGGCTGAGCTGGCATGGAGCTGGTGCGAGGGACGCCCGGCCAGCGATCCTGGGTGGATGCTGTATTCTGGTCTGTCAGCCCTGCGGGTGGCGGGATCTTTTGCCGCTTTCTACTTCGTGGTGCCCTCTGTCTTCTGGCCCCGGGGGAAAAAATCTCTGGCGCTGTCCCTGCTGGAGTGGGCCGTTCTGGGAGGTTCGTCGGTGTACCTGGTGGTACATCTGCTGGCGTGGTTGAAGCTTTATGATTCTTTGTCCCTGTGGGCGGGGTATCTTGCCTGCCTGGCGCTGATGGCCGGAGTGGCCGGAGGTAGGCCCATCAGTAGAGCAGCGGAGGCCGTACGGGCGGGCTGGCGTTTAGCACTGGATGCAGTTGAGGATACGCCGGCTATGGTAGCTTTACTAGGGAGCTATTGGCGAGAATTGTCGCGGGTATGGCGACAAAAAATCCCGTCCCCGGCGCTTATGTTGGCAGGAACTGGTGTCCTAGCGCTGCTGGTGTGGACGCGCGGATTCCATGCTTTAAGGTATTGGCGTCTAGCATCATCAGATGCCTATGTGCACCTGGTTTGGATCCAACAGCTCAAAGCTGGCATTCTGTACCCGGATAGAATCTATCCGTTTGGGATGCACGCCATGGTATCCGCTCTGTCTTGGGGACTGATGTTAGACGCAAGGCACATAACGCGCCATTTGCCGATGGTAGCGGTGGGTCTGATGGCGCTCGCACTGTATGCAACGGGGCTGCGGCTATCCCGACGCTGGGAGGGAGGTATACTGGCATGCTGGTTGCTTGCATGGGGATTGCGGTTCCTGGCTCCTCACGGCGCGTGGCGGCAAGTCAGTGCTCTGCCCCAGGAGCTCTCCATGACTTGGATGATGGCCGGCCTTCTGATGTGGGATGATTTTGTGCGCCATGGGCACCGGAAGTCAATGGTGCTCGCGGGAACTGTGCTTGCATTGTGCACTGGGACCCACCCAATCGGTACGGTTTTCTGGGCGATCGGCGCGGCGGCCATTCTGGTAACGCAAAGGACTTTTCCGAAGCGCTTCCAATCAGCCGTGTTGGTCGTGGGCCTTGCGGCAATTTGGGCAGCCTGGCCGGTAGTGGTGGCGCGAGCGCTGGGCTTTGGCGTGCGACGCGGTGCTGTTCAAGTGGTCCCGGTACGATGGGCTGCACCCCGGGTGAACATTCTGCCTGGGTTTCCTTCTATGTTGCGCCACCTTTGGGTTGTTTGCGCGGTACTGTTGGAACTGATGAGTAGACCGGGGCCGCTGGTAGCGGGAGCCACTGCCACGACAGCGGGTGCCTGGTTGGCAACTTCGATGGGAGCACTGGGGTTGCCGAGCCCGGTGAACCCGGTGCGTGCTGTACACTTTCTCGCCCTGGGGTGGATTGTCCTGGTTGGCGCTGCCGTGGGGACATGTGTTGGCCGGCTGCGTCGCTGGGCGGGAGCCTTGTCGGTATTGGTCTTGGCAGTGACTGTAGTGCTGGTTCCTGTGCGCCCGCCCATCGGGGAGCGGTACGAATATGACGGCGTGGTGTTAGCTTTGGAGATGGCCGCACGCACCTTCACTCCATACGACTGGACCGTGGTGGCCACTACTCATCAGCTGGGTCAGGTCATGGGCCGGGGGTGGCATTATGAACTGTGGCGGTTCCTGGAGGATGCCCCGGAGGACAAAGCTGCTGATCCTTCGTTCTACCCCCCGGTGAAGACGCCCCATCTGCTGGTGGTGGTAGAGAAAATTCCCTTGGTCCCAACGATAACTGCAGCCATGCTCGGAGAGCCGGAGGATGCGGAAGATCTGGTGGTTCGCTACTACCTCAACGTGCGAAAGAGGGCGGAGCTGCAGTCGCGCATTCACCATTGGTGCTTAGCGTATGCGAGCACCCACCCCGGGGTGCGGGTATTCTACGAGGACCAATCGGTGGTGGTCTACTATATCCCCGTTCCCCAGCGCCACCGATAAAAGGGTGGAGGAGAGCATGTGAAACGGGTGCTGGTCATGCCGCAATTCAACGAGGAGCGCACCATCATCGGGGTGCTGGAGCGGGCCCTGCCCTGGGTGGATTACGTGGTGGTGGTGGATGATGGGTCCACCGACTCATCGGCCCAGATGGTGGCGAGATGGATGGCGGGCCGACCTGGCTGCTACCTCATTTCTCTGGGTCGCAACCGGGGAATGTCCGGCGCGCTGAAGGCGGGTTTCTGCCTGGTCTACTCCTGGCTTCAGGCGGGGCTGATCCAGCCCGATGACCTGGTGGTGAACATCGACGCCGACGGGCAGCATTACCCCGAGGAAATTCCGGAGGCGGCCAGGCGACTGCAGGAGGGCGGGTACGACGTGCTCCTGGGCTGCCGGGACCTCAGCGGGTATCCCTGGCCGAAACAGCTGGGAAACCGAGTGCTCTCCTGGTGGGCCTCGTTCCTTTCCGGCTTTCGCTACCGGGACGTGGAATGCGGGTTCCGGCTGATGCGGGCGGCGGTGCTGGGACCGCTGCTGAGGTACTTCACCGGGTTGCGGTACGGGTGCGCCCAGGAGATAGCAATCATCACCGCTCTTTGCGGTTTCCGCATAGACAACCAGTACCCGACTTCCATTGCGTATTACCGGCCGGGGGCCCGGCTGGTGGACGGGCTGGTCAACATGCTCATGGGGGTGCTCGCCTGGGCGAGGGTGAAGCTGGGTTGGGCCAACTGCCTGCCCCGCCTGCTGGAACACACCTTACGCGATGCCCACGTCCGCTGCGGTAGTGGCCAGCCGGTACGGAGGAGTGCAGGATGACTGCTCCCGCTGTGCTGTTCACCGATGCCCAGCACCGCAAGACGCTGGCCGCCGTACGCTCCCTGGGACGCCGAGGCATCCGGGTAGCGGCGGGGGAGTGCTCAGCTCTGGCGCTGACCTTCTTTTCCCGCTACTGCACCGGGCGCGTGGTGTACCCAAACCCCGAGTCGCACCCGGAGGGTTTCGTCTCGTTCCTCCAGCAGTACCTGCAACAGCGCCCCGGGACGCTGTTGGTCCCCATGGACGATGCCGCCCTCAGGGCGATAAATCGCCACCGGGATCGGCTCGAACGGTGGCTGGGCGGCATGCTACCGGCGCCCGATCGGCTGCAGGTGGCGCTGGACAAGCTGGAATGCGCCCGGGCCGGCCGGGCCGCGGGCCTGGCGGTGCCCGAGTTCTGGGAGCCGGAGGAAGCCCGCCGCTTGCGGCCGTCCCCCCCGCTGCTGGTGCGCCCCCGGTACTCCTCCGGAGGACGGGGCATCACCCTGGTCCGAGATCCCTCGGAACTGGAGGGGACCCTGCAGGCGGTACAGGCCCGCTACGGGCCGGTGATGGTGCAGCGGTACGTGGGCCGGGGGGACAAGTACAATGTGGCGCTCTTGTTCGATCGGGCTGGCCGACTACGGGCTTCCTTCGTGGAACGGGAGCTCCGATGCTACCCCCCGGAGTGGGGTCCGGGAACGGTCCAGCAGAGCGTCTGGCGTCCCGACCTAGTGGCGGCAAGCCTGAAGCTGTTGCGCTCCTTGGGCTGGGTAGGTCTGGCCGAAGTCGACTTCATGGAGGATCCGGCCACCGGAGTCTCCTGGTTCATGGAGATCAACCCCCGATTCTGGGCCTCGGTCCAGCTGGCCATAAGCTCGGGCGTGGACTTCCCGCATCTGTACTACCTCCTCGCCACCGGCGCTCGGGTCAGCACCCATACCCGCTACCGGGTGGGATTGCGCTGCCGCTGGCTGCTGCCCGGAGAGCTGCTGTACTGGCTCAGACAACGCCGCCAGGGTCTGCCTCCGGATTTCTGGCGGTGGGATCGAGACACGGTCCCCGACATTCCCGCCCGGGACGATCCGGGACCGGTGTTGGGTTTCTGGCTAACCTGCCTGCCCTACCTGTTGGATGCACGGCGCCGGGAATTCGTCCTGCGGAGGGAGTCCCGGTGAGCCAGCACGTCCTCACCGTGGACGTCGAAGAGTGGTTTCACGGCCACGACCTGGGCATAGACCCTGCGCGGTGGTCGGATCTCCCCTCCCGGGTGATGACCCAAGTGGCGCGGCTGCTGGAGCTTCTGGAGCGGTACCGCTCCCGCGCCACCTTTTTCGTGCTGGGGACGGTGGCGAAGCGACACCCGCGTGTGGTGCGCGCGATCGCCGAAGGCGGCCACGAGGTGGCCAGTCACGGCTACGACCACTGGCGCCTGGTGGAACTGGGCAGGAAGGAGGTGCGCCAGCAGCTACGCGCCAGCCGCCAGATACTGCAGGACCTTTCGGGGCAGCCAGTGTGGGGATTTCGCGCACCTTCCTGGTCGGTGGGCCCCGATAACTTATGGGTGCTGGACGAGGTGGTGGCCTCAGGCTACCGATACGACTCCAGCCTGTTTCCGGTGCGAACCCCGTACTTCGGCTGGTCCGGCGCCCCCGTAGCCCCAGCCACCCTGCTCACTCCTGGTGGGGCTCGGCTCCTGGAGATCCCGCCTTCGGTTGCCCGCCTGGGGTGCCTGCGGGTGCCCTTCGCCGGCGGGTTCTTCTTGCGGGTCTGTCCGGGGTGGCTGGTGGAATGGCTGGCCCGGCGGAAGCTGGCGGAAGGGCTGCTGGTATCCTACATACATCCCTGGGAGTTGGACAGCTTTCATCCCCGCTTGCCCCTGGGGTGGTCGGGGCGGCTGCTGCGGTACGCAGGGCTGGGTACCACCCGCTGGAAACTGGAGCGGCTGCTCGCCCTGGCTCCGGCCCGTCCGGTGCGTGAGGTACTGGGACCGCAACTTGACCCCTCCCGGGAGGATCTCGCGCCATGAACCGCCCCTGGGGCGGTCTCGGTCAGCTGGTGCCGAGCCTGCGATGGGGTACTGACGCCCGGCGGCTGGGGGTTGTGGTCACTGCCAACCTGCTCCTGGCGGGGGCGGCGGTGCTGAGAGAGGCGCTGTTTGCCTGGAGGTTGGGAGCGGAAGCGGCGGCGGACAGCCTTTTCTTGGGCTGGACCCCGGGCGACGTCCTGGGCAACCTGCTGCTGTATACCGGGTTTTCCCTGGTCCTGGTGCCTCCCCTGGCCCGGTTGACCGGTCAGGGACGGGTGAAGGTGGATGAATACCTGCCGGCGTGCATGGCCTGGGCCCTGATGGCGGGTGCGCTCTGCACCTTGGGAATCGTGGCCAGCAGCTCCTGGTGGGTGAGCCGGGCGGGCGTGCAGCTATCGTCCCAATGGGCTGGGCAGGCCCGGCTGTTTGCGGTGATTGCCGCCCCTACTGCACTGCTGGGGGCTTGTAGCGGTACCCTCACCGGTGCGCTGCACGCTGGGCGACGATTCACCAGCGCCGCCTTCGCCCCCGTGGTCTCCGCCCTGGTGGTGGTCGGAGTGCTCTGGATATGGGGTGGGGACAATCTACCGCTGCTTGCCGTTTCCATGCCGCTGGGGGTGGGACTGGGTGCCCTGGTGCAGCTGGGGGAGCTGAGGGACCTGGGCAGGTGGCGATGGCCCCGGCGGGAACAGCTCCTGACGGTGGCCCGGCTGGTGGGAGCCCCGGGGGCCGCTGTGCTGGTGCGCCTGGGGGTCTTGCAGCTGGTGCCGGTGGTGGAACGCATGATGGCGGGGGCTCTCGGGACGGGAGCGGTGAGCTGTCTCAACTACGGTTACAAAGCGGCTCAGTTTCCGCTGTGGGTGTTCGGAGCTGCGGTGGCGGTGGTGGTGTACCCGGCCCTGGCCTCCTCAGCAGGGAATCGCCGGCTTCTGCGGGAAAGGATTTCCCACGGCATCGAATTGTCGGTGCTGGTCACCTGGCCCTGGACGGTTTGGCTTTGGGTGCTGAGGCGCCCCATACTGGGATTGTTACTGCAGCGGGGTTTGTTTCTGCCGGAGCACACTGCCCGCGTGGCCTACCTGCTGGCCACCTACGCCTGGGCGGCGCCCCTGCGGGCGGCTGCTGATGTGCTGCTGCGCGGCTGCTACGCTGGCGGCGCCCACTGGGCGGCTGCCGCAGCCGCGGCCGCGGGGGTAGCGGTGGTGGCGGCGACGGACGTAGCCTTGCTACCATCCTTGGGACTGACGGCGCTGGGTCTGGGAGCGGTGGCGGGGACCGTAGTGGAACTGTGGGCTCTGGGGCGGGTGGGCCGCAAGGTCTGGGAATTCGAGGGCTGGTGGCGCCTGCTGGTCCGATGCCCGCCGCTGCGGTGGGGCGTGGAGGCAGGGATCATCTTTTACGCCGGGGCAAGCATCACGGGGCTGTGGGAGGCCACGGAGTTTGGCTGCAGGGAGCTGGGCGTGCTGGCGGCGGTGAGCGGTCTTGGGTTTTTCTGGTACGGCCTGCGGGCCCTAAAGGACGCTGCGGGGCCGGCTCGACCGGCGGGGGAGTGAAGGAGTTGGGGGGCGGGATCCTGGATGCTGTGGAGTGAGCGCGCCATCGTCACTGCTTACTCGCTCTTGTCGATGTTTGCGCTGGTGGTGGCGCTAATTTGCGTGCGTCGCTGGCGGCGGCTGCTGGAAAGGGAAAGAAGGGTGGACAAGCTCTGCCGCGTCCTGAGCGAAGGGACTGAAGGGGAGGAGACCATCTCCCGGCTGATGGCGGCGGTGGCGGAGATCATTCAGTCCGATGGGTACTACCTCTATCTCCCCGACGCCCGCCTGGCGCGGCTGCGCCTGGCCGCCACCAAGAGCGTGTGGGTGGGAGGTGAGGTGGCCCCGCGTTACAGCGGCCTGGCCGCCTATCGCCACCGGCCGTACGAGCCCCCCCTCGGCCTGGAGCCTGCCGAGCTTCCATCTGAGATCCAGCGGACCCTCCAGGGGGGGTACGCGTTCGTGGCAGTACCCCTGGGCAGAGATCCCCGCATCGGTATGTTCATGATAGGTCCCTACCACCCCCGGCGGGACCTGAGGCGGGAGGTGCAGTTGGCGCGGGAGATCGCGCCACTGGTGCGGGGAATCATCCTGGCCTGGTATCGGGCGGCGCGGTACCGGGACAAAGCCCGCCAGGAGGAGGCCCTTTCCCGCGCCTCCGCCGATGCCCTGCGTACCGCCCTGGACCCCACGGGGATTGTGCGGGCCATGCTGCAGCTGGGGGTGGAGATGACCAATGCTGCGGGCGGAGCGGTGGTGTTCAGGGACCAGGAAGGCACCGTTCAGCCCGCGGCCACCGTGGGAGAGGCGGGTTCAGTGGCCGTCCAGTGGTTCCGCACCCAGGGCGCGATGGCGGAGGTTGTGGCCGGGTCGGGCGAGCCCGTCCCCTGGGAGAACCGCTGGGTGACGGCGCTGTCGGTGGCCGCTCGCCGAGGATCAGGGGGCTGGTTGGTGCTGGTCCACGACCATCGGCCTCGGATATCCTCGCATGCCCGAGCTGCGCTGGAGCTCATCGCCGCGCGCGCGGCGGTGGGCCTGGAAGGGATACAATGGTACCGCCGGGTGGCGGAGGATTACCTGGACGCCCTGCGTGCCCTGGTGGAGCTCATGGACATGCGCGAGCCGGCCACCCGTGGTCACTCCCGACGCATCGCCCGCTTTGCTGGCTGGATTGCCGAAGAGCTGGGACTCCCGCCGGCGGAGGTGGAGGCGGTTCGGACGGCGGCACTGCTCCACGACGTGGGCATGTTCATCCTGGAGGAAGAGGTGCTGTACAAGTCGGGGCGATACACCGACGACGAGTACGAACGGATGAAGAGACATAGCCAGGTGGGGGCCGTGCTCTTGGAGCCGGTGAGCACTCGCCTTGACCTGGCCCGTGCGGTGAGACATCACCACGAGAGGTACGACGGGTGGGGGTACCCCGACGGTCTGGCGGGGGAGGAAATCCCCCTTTCCGCCCGCATCATCGCGGTGGCCGACACATTCAATGCCAAGATCTCGCCTCGCAGCTACCGCAACCCGGTGCCCTACGGGCAGGCGGTGGCGGAACTGGAGAAGGTGGCGGGGAGCCAGCTGGACCCAAGGGCGACGCGGGCATTGTTACGTGTCCTCCACCGGCGGCGCCAGGCCGCTCGGCCCGACCGATGGTTGGAGCCCTGCTGGGTGTTCAAGTGCCTGGACGACAGCGTATGCGGGGATTGCCCCGCCCGCCGGGGGACGGACAACTGCTGGGAGGTACCGGGAGTGTTGTGCGACAGCCACGCCGATAACTGCCGGCACTGCGTGGTATTCACCGAGTACGAGGATCGGCGTGCGGCCAGGGGTGACGGGAATTGAGTCGGTTGGACGGGGTGACTTCCTACGCCCTGGATTACGGCCGCGCCCCGCTGGACCAGCTGGCGAGGTACCAGCTGGTGATTGTGGAGCCCACCGCCCGCTCCGCCGCCGAGGTGCGCTGGCTGCGCCGCCGAGGGGTGATGGTGCTGGGGTACCTGTCGCTGCTGGAAGCGGGCCCTCATCTCGATTATTTTCCTCGCATCCCTCCGGAAGCGTTTCTGGGCCAACAGCGGGTCGGCGTGCTCGATCCCCGTCATGAGGGGTGGAGGCGACTGATCATGGCGGTGGCGCGAGAGCGGCTGCACCGGTGGGGTCTGGACGGGCTGCTGCTCGATGGTCTGGAATCCGCCGAGACCCCACCGCCCGGGGCCGGGAGGCTGCGAGACTGGTGCATTCCCGCTGCGGCCGACCTGGTCAGACGCATCAGGGAGGCGCTGCCCGGAGCGGTGCTGGTGCAGAACCAGGGTTTGTGGGAGGTGGCTCCTCTGGCCGCCCGGTGGCTGGACGGGCTGATGTGGGAGAATCCCCCCCTGAAGCCCCCTCAACTAGCATACAGCTGGCGGCTGGCCGAGCACCTGGTCGGCATCGCTGGCCGCCACCGGCTGCGGGTTTTTGTACTGGTGGAGGGCGACTGGGTGAGAGGGCTGGGGGAGGAAGAAGCATCCTACTTCAACTCATTGCATCGCCTAATGCAGCGCCTTCCTGGCGCGATGCTGTACGTGTGTCCGCGGCGGTATGCCAGCGGTGAGGTAGCCGGTGTCTGAGCTGCTGGGGCGGGCGGTGATGGGCTGGCTGCAGGGGGCAGTGGCCTGTGTCTGCGCCCACTTTCTCCTCGGCCGACGCGGACTGCTGCGGCACCCGACCCTGTATTGCTCGCGGACCAGGGTGCTACTGTGGTGGAAGGCGGGCGCCCGGTGGGCCCGCGGGACGTGTCCCCGCTGTGGCGCGGAGGTGGATGCCGCTTTCCTGCTGGGAGAGGTGGCGGGTCTGGTGGCGGGGGCGGTCTGGGGCTGGAGGGCGCTGGTTCCCTTCCTGGTGAGCTGGGTGGTGATTCTGGCGGTGGTGGATCTGCGGTCCAGACTGGTGCCCAATGAGGCGGTCTTGTGCCTGGGGGCCATGGGCCTGATCAGGTCTCTGGTGGGACCATGGCCGCTGATCGGCGGGCTGGCGGGGGCAGGGGCGGCGATTTTCCTGTTGGGCACCGCCGCCTGCCTGACCCGAGGCGGATTGGGGTGGGGAGACGTCAAGCTGGCAGCAGCGCTGGGGTGCTGGCTGGGCTGGCCGGCCACCTTCACCATGCTGGTGGTGAGCATCCTGGCGGCGGGAGCGGTGGCGGGAGTGCTTCTGGTGAGCGGGCGCGCGCGACGCGGCCATAGTGTGGCTATGGTACCGTACCTGGTGCTGGGAACGGTGATAGCGCTGCTGGGAAGGGGTGTTACATGAGGATTCTCATCACCGGGGGGGCGGGGTTCATAGGCAGCTGGACCGCCGAGCTGGCGGTGGCCCATCACCAGGTGCTGGTGGTGGACGACCTCAGCACCGGCAGCAGCCAACAAGTGCCACCAGGTGCGCGGTTGGTGTGTGTGGACGTGCGGGACCGGGAGCTGCTGCGCGTGGTCAGCTCCTTCCGTCCGCATGGGGTAATACATCTGGCGGCCCAGGTGTCGGCGCCCGCCAGCGAGCAGGACCCGGGGGAGGATGCGTCGGTGAACATCCTGGGAACCATAAATGTCCTGGAGGCCTGCCGGAAGGCGAACGTGCGGTGTTTCGTCTATGCTTCCTCCGCCGCGGTGTACGGCGAACCGCAGCGACTTCCCGTCGAGGAAGATCATCCCCGCCAGCCCCGCAGTCCTTACGGTTTCAGCAAGCTGGCCGGCGAGTGGTACTGTTGGCGCTTGACCCAACGGTGGGGGATGAACTGTGTGATCCTGAGATATGCCAACGTTTACGGGCCGCGCCAGGGGGTGAAGGGAGAAGGAGGGGTGGTGGCGGCCTTCGCTTCCCGCCTGGCTCGCGGTCTCCCCGGGCGGCTGGAGGGGGACGGGGAGCAGACCCGGGACTTCGTCTACGTGCAGGACGTGGCGCGAGCCAATATCATGGCCCTGCAGGCGCCTGCCGGGACATACAACATAGGGGGAGGACGGGAGACGTCCATCAGGGCGCTGCATGCCATCATGGCGGCCATGGCGGGGGTGGTCGACCGTCCCGAGCGCGCGGATCCCCGCCCCGCGGACATCCGGCGCAGCGTGCTGTGCTGCCGTGCTGCCCAGGAGAGGATGGGGTGGAGGGCGGAGGTGACCCTGGAAGATGGGCTCCGACGCACCATGGACTACTGGCAGGCCCGCACCGCCCATGATCGCAGGGTGTGACCGGTGGCATCAGGTGGGTTGCGGCCAAAGGGGTCGTACCTGCGGGGTTGGATCCTGGTGCCAGTGGCGAGGGATGTCATTCAGCATCCGGGGAGGAAGGAGCTACGGCTCAGATTGGGGCCCGGTTGATGATGCCCTGGCGGTGTTAAGACCCCTGGGTCGTGGAGCGGTGCCGGGCCCCAGCTCCCCGAGGATTTCCCCTGGGAGGGAGACCCGAGTTGGTGGGGCCCAGGGGTGAACCAGGGAAGTTTTGGACAATCAGCAGACCGAAAGGAAGGGTGAACGGATGAGGCGATGGTCGGAACTGAAACAACGAGTACTGCAAGCGGTGGATGGGCGGCAGAAGGCCCTCTGCCGACTTGCCAGGGCCATGTTTGAGCAGCCGGAGGTGGGCCTTCAGGAACGTGCGGCCTGCCGATGGTTATGCGAGTTCCTGGCGGAAGAAGGGTTCCAGGTGGAGCGCGGCATCGCTGGACTGGAGACCGCCTTCCGGGCGACCTATCGGGGATCCGACGAGCGTCCCGCCCTGGCGTACCTGGCGGAGTACGACGCGCTTCCCGGCATTGGGCACGGGTGCGGGCACAACCTCATCGGGGCGGCCAGCGTGGGGGCTGCAGCGGCCCTCAAGGCGGCCTGGCCGGATTTGCCGGGCAGCGTGCTGGTCCTCGGAACCCCAGCGGAGGAGGGGGCGGTAGACGGTGCGGGGGGCAAGGTGGCGTTGCTCGAGGCGGGAGCTTTTGAAGGGGTGGATGCCGCCCTCATGTTTCATCCTTCCAGCCGCACCACGGTGTACAACACCTCCCTGGGGCGGGTGGCTCTGAAGATCGCCTTCCGGGGCAAAGCTGCCCACGCCTCGGGGGCTCCCCACGAGGGAATCAACGCCCTGGAGGCGGCCATCCTCACTTTCAACGGGATCAATGCGCTGCGGCAGCACCTGGTGCCGGATGCCCGCGTTCACGGCATCATTTCCCACGGGGGTACATCTCCCAACATCGTGCCGGAATATGCGGAAATCCGGTTGTATGTGAGGGCGGCTGACAGGGCCTGTCTCCAGGAGCTGGAGGAGAAGGTGAAGAATTGCGCCCGGGCGGGAGCACTGGCCACCGGAGCGAAGGTGGAGTTTTCCTATACCGCCCACACCTACCAGAACCTGCGTACTAACAAGGCGCTGGCTAGAGCCTTCGCCAACCACCTGCGGGAGCTGGGGGTGCCGGTGGATGAATCGGAACAGCGCCCGGGTGGCTCCACGGACATGGGCAACGTGAGTCAGCGTATCCCCGCCATCCATCCCTACGTGGCCGTGGTCCCCAGCGGGGTGGTGGGCCATAGCCGCGAGTTTGCCGAGGCGACGGTGAGTGAGTCCGGGTTGCAGGGCATGTTATTGGCGTGCAAGGCACTGGCCCTCACCGGACTCCAGTTCCTGGGAGATAGCCAGCTGCGCGAGGAAGTCCTGCGGGAGCACCAGGCCGCATCCTGAGTCCGAGTGGGTAAAACCACCCAGCCCCTCCACCGATACATCGGTTGAGGGGTTGCATTGCTTCAGCGGGAGGTGGGACCGCCATGGGTGCGGACCTCGCCGATCTAGATCGGATAGTGAAAGAGACTATTGCCGCCATCGAGCGGAGCCGGGAGCAGATATATGAGATTGCGGAAGGGGCCCGGCAGGAGTACCAGACGGTGGAGGCGGAGCTGCAGGAGGTCAAGGATCAGGTCAACGCCCATATCGCTCTGGTGGACCACTTGACCCGGGCAGAGAAGGTGGCGCGGCAGCGTCTCTTGCACGTCAGCCGCAACTTTTCTCAATACGGGGAGCAGGACATTCGGGAGGCTTACGAACGGGCTTGGGAACTACAGGTGGAACTGCGGGTGGCGCAGGAACAAGAAAAGCAGCTGCGGAGAAGACGGGATGAGCTGGAGCGCCGCTTGCGACGTCTGAAAGAAACCGTACGGCGGGCGGAGGAGCTGGTGTCCCGGGTGGGGGTGGCCATGGGGTATCTGGCGGGCAATCTGAAGAAGCTGGCTGCCCACATGGACGATCTGCGTCAGAGGCGCTGGCTGGCGGCGGCGGTGATCAAGGCCCAGGAAGAAGAACGCCGACGGGTGGCGAGGGAAATCCACGACGGCCCCGCCCAGGCCCTGGCCAACCTGGCCATGCGGTTGGAGGTGTGCCAGCGAATGTTGGAGCAGCAGCCGCAGGATGTTAAGGAAGAACTGAAGGATCTCGCGGAGCTGAGCCGGGCATCGCTGGCGGAAGTGAGGAAGATTATCTTCGACCTGCGGCCCATGGCGCTGGACGACCTGGGCCTGACGGCGGCTTTGCGCGCGTACATCAACGGCCTGCAAGAGAAGACGGGCCTGCAGGTGGAGCTGGTGGTGCTGGGGCCGGAGGTTCCCCTGGATTCCGCGCTGGAGGTAAATGCTTTCCGACTGGTGCAGGAGGCCCTCAGCAACGTGGTCAAACACGCGGGCGTGGACCGGGCGTGGGTGCGGGTGGAAACCACCCGTTCGCAGCTCAACCTGGTGGTGGAAGATGAGGGGGTGGGGTTCAACGTGAAGGAGGTGATGTCGTCCCCCAATGGCTTTGGCTTGATGGGGATGCGGGAGAGAGTGGAAATGTTCGGCGGCAAGTTCCACGTGCGATCGGCGCCCGGTCAGGGCACCCGGGTGCAGATTTCCCTTCCTCTGGAGGGAGCAGAAGAGCAGGTGGGAGGGAGATGACGCCCATTCGGGTGGTCATAGCGGACGACCATCGCTTGATGCGCACCGGCCTCAGGCGGCTGCTGGAAATGGAGCCGGATATGGAAGTGGTGGGCGAGGCGGCCGACGGTCGTGAGGCCATAGAGGTCAGCCTGCGGGAGCACCCCGACGTGGTGCTGATGGATATCAGCATGCCGGGCCTGGGTGGGATCGAAGCGGCGCGCACCATCACCGGCCAGCTGGAGGGTACCAGAATCCTGTTTCTGACCATTCACGGAGAAGAGCAGTACGTCCTGGAAGCGATACAGGCCGGGGCGGCCGGCTACGTCCTCAAGGACATCTCCTCCGCCACCCTGGTGGAGGCGGTGCGAAGGGTGGCCAGGGGAGGAGCGTACGTGGACCCGGAAGTTGTCCCCTCGCTACTTCGGAGCCTGCGTCGCCAGGCGGTCCCCGGGTGGGAGGGGGACAGCCGGGTTCTCGACCTTCTCAGTGCCCGAGAGCGAGAGGTACTTTCCCTGGTGGTTGCCGGGTACTCCAACCGCGAGATCGCCCGCAGACTCTACATCTCGGAAAAGACGGTGAAGAACCACCTGTCCAGCATCTTCGCCAAAATGGGGGTGAGGGATCGCACCCAGGCAGCAGTACGGGCGCTGCGGGCCGGCCTGAAGCTTCCAGGGTAGGACCAAAGTCCCATCACAAAATGATACCCCCGACGCATGACGGCCTCCAGGCCGTCATGCTAAGCTGAGACTGCCCCGACAAAGGCAACCGTCACCGAAAGGGACGGGCGCAAAGCCACGGGTCTACGGCCGGAAAGGCTACGACAGCCGGGCTGCCGAAGGGCAGTGATCACTTCCTTCGGCGCCCGCCGGAGGAAGCGTTGTTTTTAAGGGGGTGAACAGAGTGCTGTGGTGGCTGCTGCGAGGAGCTCGTGATGACGAGTCCGGGCAGGGCATGGTGGAGTACGCACTCATCATCGCGCTAGTGGCCGTCGCCCTCATCGCCATCCTCTCACAGCTGCAGGGAGGCATCCAGGGAATCTTCCAGAGGATCATCGATGCCCTGAGCGGCGTCTGAGGCTGGAGCTGGCGAAGCGGAGCGGAAAGGAAGGGAGGGGAAGGTCGTTGAGGTGTCTGAGGCAGGCGTTCAGGCGCGGCGAAGGCGGCCAGGCCATGGTGGAGATGTGTCTCGTCTTGCCCCTATTCCTCCTGCTGGTGCTGGGCATGGCCGAGGTGGGCAGGGCCTTGGCGACCTTCCTCACCCTGGAGCACGCGGCCCGGGAGGGTGCGAGAGTGGCCATAGTGGGCGCCAGCGATGCTGAGATAGAAGAAAGGGTGAGGGAGGCCGCCTCCTGGCTCGATCAGGGCAGGCTGCAGGTGGTGGTTGATCCCCCGGAAGGGGAGCGGCTCAGCGGTCAGATGGTCACCGTCACCGTGCGCTATTCCTACCAATTCCTGGCTCCATTTTTGGATTACGTGGCTGGTCAATTCCTCCCTCTGAAGAGCTCGTTGTCCATGCGGGTGGAATGACGAGATGGGAGGCACCGTGGTGAGGGAGACGCAGGGCTGGGGCGAGGAACGGGGCAGCGCGGTGGCGTTGCTGGCGGTGACCCTGGCCGCCACCCTCACGATGGGAGCGCTGGTGGTAGATGGCGGCCGGGCCTTCGTGACTCGCTGTCAGCTGCAGAACGTGGCGGACGCCGCCGCGCTGGCGGCGGTATCCTACCTACCCGAGGATCCCGCCGGCGCCGACCGTGTGGCCAGGGAGCTGGTGGAGCTGAACGCCGTGGGCCCGGTGAGCTTGTGGGTAGAGATCTCGGAAGATCGACATCGGATCTCCCTGGGGCTTGAGACCTCGTTGCCCATGACCCTGGCGGCGGGATTGGGCATTGCTACCGCCAGGGTTACCGTCGGCGCGCGGGCGGAGGTGGGGGCGGTGAGCGGGCTGCGAGGAGCACAGCCCTTCGGTATTCTGGAGGCGGACTTCACTTTCGGGGAGCTGTATACCATCAAGACCGGCGCCGGCGACGGCAGCCAGGGTAACTTTGGTGCGATAGCCCTGGGGGGAACCGGCGCGCAGGTGTACGAGCAGAACATCCGCAGCGGTTACCAGGGCTGGTTACGCCTTGGCGACGTGATCCCCTCCGAACCGGGCAACATGAGCGGGCCCACTCGGCGTGGGCTCAGCTACCGTCTGGCCGCGGATCCGGGGGCAACCTTTGACTGCTTCCGTCCCGGTTCGCCTCGGCTGCTGTATCTGCCTCTCCTGGAGCCGATACAGCGCCCTGGCCGCTGCGACATGAAGATAGTGGGGTTTGCCGCCTTTTTCCTGGAAGGGGTCAACGGTGATCGAGTACTGGGGAGGTTCCTACGTTACGTCACCTATGACTCCGTGGAGCTGGGGGGACCTGATTACGGGCTGCGGGGCGCCAGACTGGTCCGCTGGAAGGAGGATGTGCAGCGGTGACCCTGCGGCGGCTATGCAAGCTATTGCTGATTCCGTTGGCCCTCAGCCTCACGGTAACCTATGCGATTTACGCGCGAATGGGGAGAGCGTCGGAGGAGCCCGAGGTGGCCATGACCGAGCTGGTGGTGGCGGCGCGTGCCCTGCCGGCCCGCACGGTGATCAGCGCTCAGGACGTGACCCTGGTGGAGGTGCCGGTAGCCTTCGCGGGGCAGGGCCATCTCCGCAGGCTGGAGGATGCCGTGGGCAGGATCACGCTGGTGCCGTTAGCAGCTGGGGAGGTACTGTACGAACACAAGCTGGCGACAGCGGGCAGCGCGGAGGACGGGCTCGCCTTCCTGCTCCCCTCCCACCTCAGGGCCATGTCCCTGCGCGTGGATGACGAGACCGGGGTGGCCGGGCACCTGCAACCGGGTGATCACGTGGACGTGGTGGCCATCATGGCGGCCCCGGGAGAGCCGGTGCGGAGCCGCCTGGTTCTGGAGGAAGTGCCGGTGCTGGCAGTGGGGCAGGAGGGCGGGGCAGGGGGAGGCACAGTCACCGGGACGTCTCGCGTCATCACCATTGGGGTAACTCCGCAAGAAGCTGTCCTGCTGGCGCTGTGCAAGGAGGCGGGAGCAGTGCGCCTACTTCTCCGCCCGGCGGTGGGAGCGGAAAATAAGGGGGATCTGGAAGTGACTTCGGAGATCTTCAAGGAGGGTTACCGGGCGCCCATGATCTTCGAGGTGAAAACGCAGGTGCGGTTGCAGGTGGAGGTGGCAGCGGTGGCCAGCTCCGCGGTGCACCAGCTGGATCCCGCGCTGGGGCAGCCCGGTAGTCCTGTAGTAGTCGGTGAGGTGGCAGCGCGAGCTCGGGCCACCCTCGAGGAGCTGGTGCGAGCTGGCCAGGCGGTGGTGCTGGCTCGGCGCGACTTGATAACCATGAACCGCGAGGAGGCACGGTTTGCCTTCACCGGGCAGGTACCCATACACGATACCCGGGCGGGGATGCGGCTGCTTAGCTGGCGCGAGTACGGGTTGACGGTGTCCATAACCCCCGTCACCTATAACCGGCCCTATTTCGACCTGCAAATACGGGCTACGGCGGATGTACTGCGCATGGTCCCCGCGGAGGACGGGTCGCTGCAGCCCTTCGTGGACAGGCGCCTGGCCGAAGGCACCGTCCGCATCGACCACACCGAGATGGTCACCATCGGGGGCCTGATCAGGCAAGAAGACCTGGCTCAGGAGGGCGGCCATCCCCGCTACTGCCTGCCACCTGAGCTGGTGGCAGGACTGAAGCCCGGTTTTGAGCTGGTGGTATTGATATTTCCCTCCGTCGATCCGCGGTAGGTGTTGCCCATGAAAGGTCCTCTCACCGTCCTGGTGGTCGATGACAATGCCGAGTTTCGAGCTGGTCTGAAGAGACTGCTGCAGGCCGAGCCTCTGGTGGGACAAATCCTGGAGGCGGAAGACGGATTGCGAGCGGTGGAGACGGCTTCTCGGGCACCAGTGGACGTAGTGCTGATGGATATCAACATGCCGCGGATGGACGGTCTGTCGGCCACCGCGCAGCTGACCCAGGTGTCGCCGGCCTACGTGATCATGGTGTCCGTCGAGCATGAACGCGACTACTTCCGCCGGGCCATGCAGGTTGGCGCGCGCGACTTCCTGGTGAAGCCCTTCCAGGCGGAGGAGCTGCACGCCGCCCTGGAGCGGGCCATGGCCAGCCGCCGACGCGCCAGCTTGCGTGGGGGTCGGCCGGGGCGGGCGGTGCTGTTCACCAGCTTCCAGGGAGGAGCGGGTTGCACGTCGCTGGTGGCCTGGTTGGCTCGCTTGGCGGCCTCGCGTCGCAATGAGGTGGTGGCCGTGGATTTGGACATCCGGCTGGGGAACCTTTCATGGTATTTGGGAGTGGAGACCTCTGCCTCGTGGGCCCAGGTTTGGGTGGAGGAAGGGGACGCAGTGGAGAGGCTGGCGGAAGCGGCAGTGCGGGTGGACGATTGCCTCCGCCTGGTGCCGGCACCTACCACCCTGGAACAGCTGGCTGACCTGGAGCGCGGCGGATTCGAGGAAGAGTACGGGCAGGCGGCGGCCCGGGTCCTTGATGCCGCTCGCGGATTGGGCCGGCTGGTACTGGGAGATGCCGGGCACGCCCTGGGCGAGACGGCACCGGCGGCCATGCACTCGGCGGACCAGATCTTGGTGGTAGCCACCCCCGAAGTGCCGGCTATTCATCGGCTGGCGCGGGGACTGGAGCTGCTCACCGGCCACATGGGATTGCCCGCGCACAAGGTGGCGGTGGTACTCAACCGCTGCGACGAACCAGGGGGCATAGCTCCGCGCCAGCTCCAGGAGGAGCTGGGTAGGGAATTCCTGGCCTTGCTCCCCGCGGACTACCGCCTGGCTGCTGAGGCCTGCAACTTGGGCAGGTCGGTTCACCAGATCCGTGGGCGGAGCCGGCTGACTAGGAGTCTGATTTCCCTGCTCGACGCGGTGATGGACGGAGCCGTTCCTCCGCGTGCATCCTGAGGAGGGAGAGGATGTCGATCTACAGGAGGCTCAGTCACGCGGCCAGTCGCGCTCACGTTGCTCCCGAACGCGCCAAGAAGCACTGGACGGGAGCCGGGCTTGCTCTGGGCCGACACGAGAGCATCCGCCAGCGCCTGCTCAGCAGGCTGGCGGAGGAGGCCGATGAATGGCTGCTGCTTGATGAGGCTGCCGACGACTCCAAACGCCAGGAGATCAGGACCCGTCTTTACCAGCTGCTGGCGGAGGAAGAAGGGAGCCTGTCTCCCATGGAGCGCGAGGCGGTGGTGGAGTCCTTGGTGGCAGAGATCACCGGCTTCGGGCCCATACAGGCCCTGCTCGATGATCCAGAAGTGACGGAGATCATGGTTAACGGGCCCGATCAGGTCTATGTCGAGCGGGGTGGCAAGCTGCACCGGGTGCCGGTGAGATTCACCGATCAACGGCACATCATGCGAGTGATTGACAAGATCCTGGCACCATTGGGGCGCAGGGTGGATGAGGCCAGTCCCATGGCCGATGCACGCATGCCCGACGGTTCACGAGTGAATGCCGTCATCCCTCCTCTGTCCTTCCGGGGACCGGTGCTGACCATCCGCAAGTTCTCGCGGCGCCCCTTCAGCATCGAAGACCTGATCAGGTTCGGGACTTTGAGTCGGTCCATGGCTGACTTCTTGCGGGCCTGCGTGCGCGCCCGGCTGAACATAGTGGTATCGGGAGGCACGGGCAGCGGTAAGACAACCACTCTCAACGTGCTCAGCTCTTTCATTCCGCCCGACGAGAGGATCATCACCATTGAGGACGCGGCGGAGCTGGCGCTCCAGCAAGAGCACGTGGTGTCACTGGAGGCCAGACCCCCCAACATCGAGGGAAGGGGCGAGATAACCATCAGGCAGTTGGTGAAGAACTCGCTGCGCATGAGGCCTGACCGCATCATCGTGGGGGAGGTGCGCGCCGGCGAAGCCCTGGACATGCTTCAGGCCATGAACACCGGTCATGAAGGCAGCCTGACCACCGTACACGCTAACAGTCCCCGCGATGCCCTCAGCCGCCTGGAGACCATGGTGCTGATGGCAGGAATGGATCTCCCCCTGCGTGCCATAAGGGAGCAGATGGCCTCAGCGCTGGACTTGATCATTCACCAGGCGCGCTTCCCGGATGGTAGCCGCCGCATCACCCACATAACGGAGGTCCAGGGAATGGAAGGCGACGTGATTGTGCTGCAGGATCTGTTCCGGTTTGAGTGCACGGGCCGAGGGCCGCGCGGTGAGGTGCTGGGCGAATTCGTCAACACGGGGGTACGGCCGGCATTTTGGCCGCGAGTGCAAGCTGCGTGTGATGACCCTGCCACCGATCCCTGGCGGGCCATGGAGGGGGCCAGATTGTGAGGCAAGCACTGGTCCTGGGGGGCGTGTTCCTGATCACCTACAGCTGCGCCGCCCTGGGCATGGTTTGGTTGTCCCGTGGGGATGAGGTGCGGCTGCGGCGGCTGCGCGCGGCCCTGGGTGTACTCCGCAGGCAGCTGCGGCCCGCGCGGCAGCGGGTGGCGGGAGGATGGGCACGCTACTGGCAAGGCCGCCTGCGGCGCGCTGGACTGGAGGCTTCCCCTTCCACCCTCGGCGGACGGCTGCTGGCCGGTTGGCTGGCGGTGACTGCCCTAGGGGTCGCCGTGGGGCTGCCGGTGATGCTTTGCGCTCTGCTGGCGCCGGCGCTGACGGCTGGTGCTGTCCATGTCGTGCTGCAGTGGAAGGAAAGGAACAGATTGCGGGCGATGGAAGCCCAGCTGCCCGACCTGCTGCAGATCCTGATCAACTCCCTGCGGGCGGGCTATTCGCTCCCTCAGGCGCTTTCTCTGGCGGCTTCGGAGTGCGATGCGCCGGTCAGGGAGGAGCTGGAGAGGGTACTGCGGGAGCTGAGGCTGAACGCGAGCCTGGACGAGGCCCTGGACAACTTGGTGCGGCGCGTGCCCAGCCGGGATCTCGAGCTGGTGACTCAGGCCATCATCATCCAGCGCCAGGTGGGCGGCAACCTGGTGGAGGTGCTGTCCAACATCAACCGGCTCATCAGGGACCGCATACAGTTGGCGCGGGAGGTTCGGGTCCTGACCAGCCAGGGAAGGTTGTCCGGCTGGGTGGTGGGTTTGTTGCCGGTGGCCATGGGCCTGGTATTGTGGATGCTGGCCCCCTGGTACGTCACGCACCTGGTGGGCAATCCCCTGGGCCGGTTGTTGCTGGGTTGCGCGGCGATGATGGAAGCGATTGGCGCCTGGGTGATCAGCCGTATAGTCAAGGTGGAGTACTGATGCAGATCGATTACTGGAGGCTGGTGATAGCCGGGCAGGTATTGGTGATTTCCTTCCTGGTGGCGCTGTTCCTGGTGGCGGAAGACCCGCTCACCCGTCACCTGCGAGAACGCCTGCGCCGGGCGAGCAGACCGAGAGAGGTTGACTCCCGGGAGGTTACTGGCCGCCGCCGACCGCACTGGCTGGGTGACACTGTACAGCGGTTGTGGGGAGCCACTGGTCGCTCCCTGGTCCGCCTCTTGCCGGAAGGCCTACGCCAGCGACTGGCCCGACCCCTGTTGGCGGCGGGTCGCCCCTTCGATGTCTCGCACTTGTTCGTCCTGGAAGTCGGGTGCGGGCTTCTGGGGGTGGTGGCTTGTCTGGCGATCATTCAGCAGCTTCGCCCAGTTTCCGGGGAGTGGGGCCCAGCCGCATGGCTGGCCATGGCCTCCTTCGCGGCTGCGGGATTGATGGCCCCCCGCCTCTGGCTGTGGCACGTGGCGGCTAGGCGGCGGCAGGAAATGCGGCGGTACTTGCCCGAGGTGGTGGATTTGCTTTGCGTGTCGGTTCGGGCAGGATTGAGCTTCAATGCGGCCTTGAGTCGCGTGGCCCAGCGGCTGTCAGGGCCACTGCGGGATGAGCTGGCCACTTGCGTGCGCGAAATCCGCCTGGGATCTTCCCGGGCCGATGCCCTGCGTGCCTTGGCAGCTCGAACCGGCCTGACCGAACTTGGGCCCCTGGCTGCCTCCCTGGCCCAGGCGGAGCGACTGGGGGTCGGGGTGGGAGATCTCCTGGAGGTGTACGCCAGCGACCTCAGGGCACGGCGGAAACAGCGGGCGGAGGAGGCGGCGATGAAGGTGCCGGTGAAGATGCTCTTTCCTCTGGTGTTCTTCATCCTTCCTGCCCTGTTCGTGGTGGTGCTCGCTCCTGCCGCGATGATGTTCCTGCAGACCGTGGTGCGGTAACCGTGGGGGTGGAAAAGCGGAGGATGCCGCTTGCCCTGATTAACCGACGCAATGGCAGAACGGTGTGCTGGACCACCCGCATTGCGGATAGCTTCTGGTCGCGGTTCTTGGGTGTGCATGGGCGGCGGTTAGTCCCCGGTGAGGGATTGCTCCTTTACCCGTGCCGACAGGTGCATGGGTTCTTCATGACTTACCCCATCGATGTAGCATTCCTCGATGTGGCGCTGATGGTGGTGCACGTGTGTCAACCGCTGAAGCCGTGGGGCATCACGCCCGTGGTTCGCGCGGCCCGCTGTGTGCTGGAATTGCCGGTGGGTACGCTCCTGCAAGCTGACGTCCGCTGCGGGGATGTGCTCGTCCCAAATGTCGTGGAGACGGCACCGTGCGGAGCGTCGCTGTCCTCCCACCGGTACGCTGGGGCAGGAGACCGCTTCCGGGAGCCGAACTTAGATGGCGTCGGCCCAGCCTCCGGAGGTGGTGTCCATGCGGGAAATCGTAACTGCCTGCCCATTGAACTGCTGGGACACCTGCACGGTACTGGTGACCGTGCGAGCCGGCCGCCCGCTCAGAGTTCGCGGCCATCCCGATCATCCGGTGACCCGGGGCTTCGTGTGCAGGAAGATGAAGTATCAGGTGGAACGGGCTCTGTCACCGGACCGGTTACTTCATCCGATGGTCCGCGCAGCTGCGGGATGGCGCAGGCTCAGCTGGGGGGAAGCCCTGGACAGGATCGCTGAACGCATGCAGCGGGTGATCAACAGGTGGGGAACGCTGGCGGTGGCCCACTACTGGGATTACGGTTCCATGGGTCATCTGCATAATCTGGTTCGCCGTTTCTTCAACGCTCTGGGTGCCATCACCCAGCCGCGAGGGAGTCTGTGTTGGGCACAGGGCCTGGAGGCGCAACGACTGGACTTCGGAGCCAACCGGGCCCACGAACCCCACGACCACGTAAACAGCCGACTGCTGATCCTGTGGGGGAGGAACCCTGCTGCCACCAACATCCACCTCCTACCGTACCTGAAGGAAGCCCGGCAACGGGGGGCGGAGATCGTGCTGATAGACCCCCGGCCCAGCGAGACTCGCCGATGGGCAGACTGGTGGATCGCGCCCCGACCGGGCACCGATGGAGCGCTGGCTCTGGCCATGGCCCGGGAGATCATCGACCGGGACCTGATGGATGCCGAATACGTGACGGACCACGTGCGAGGCTTCGAGGAATACCACCAGGTCCTCCGGGGTTACACGGTGCGCTGGGCTGCGGAAGTGACGGGGGTTTCCGAGCTGGATATTCGGGATCTGGCTTACCGTTATGCCACCACCCGGCCGGCCTCTCTGATCCTCGGTTACGGATTGCAGCGGTATGCCAACAGTGGCAGCGCAGTACGCGCCATCGATGCCCTGGGTGCGCTGACGGGACAGCTGGGGATACCCGGGGGTGGGGTCAACTACGCGGATCTGACCGTGGGGGAAAGTCTGGACGACCTGGCCGGGAGGCCACCTGCCGGTGGGCACCGGTTGTTAGACAAGCCGCAGTTTGCTCGCCAGATGTCCCGCCTTGACCCTCCGGTGAAGGTGCTCTTCGTGACCCGGGCCAACCCGCTGGGCCAGCTGCCGGCCACCAGACAGGTGTGGGAGAGCTTCCGCGGACTGGAGATGATGGTGGTCCTGGAGCTGGAGATGACTGACACCGCCCGGATGGCCGATTTCGTGCTCCCCGTGACCACTTTCCTGGAGCAGCGGGACCTGTACTACAACTCCTGGCACCGCTGGCTGACGTACGGGGAGGCGGCTATGGCTCCACGTGGAGAGTGCAGACCGGACTGGTGGGTGTTCCTGAAGCTGGCCGACCGTCTGGGACTGGATCTCGGTCTGGCCGGGACCCCTCACGAGTGGATACAACGCGCGCTGAGGCCGCTGGCAATCGGGGCCGAGCCGGGAACTTTCCTGCGCATGCCGGGAGCCGAGTCGGTGCCCTGGCGCGAGGCGCGATTTGCCACCCCCAGCGGACGTTTCGAGCTGGCCTCGGAGGAAGCTGTGCAGGCCGGGACCACTGCGGTCCCCACGTATCATCCACCGGCCAGCTGGAGGGACGAGGGCCTGCAGGTGCTCAGCCCGGTGCATCGCAACTCCCTGCATTCGCAGTTCTTCCACCGGGCGGCACCGGACGGGCTGCGGGTCTTGATGGCCGCTGCTGATGCTGCGCAGAGGGGAATACAGCCTGGGGATTGGGTACGGCTGGAAGGGAGGCACGGTGCTTTACGGGTACGGGTAGAAGTTTCGGAGGAGCTGCCCCGGGGGGTGCTGGTTGTTCATTCCGGTGGACACGTGCACGACGGCCAGTGTGTTAACCTGGTCACATCGGACGTATTGCCTGACCTGGGGATCGGTGCCTGCTATTACGATGTGCGTTGCCAGATAGTGAAGGAGGCGAGGCCGAGTTGAACTTTCTGTCACACTTGGAATGTCCGCGCTGTCGCCAACAGTGGCCTGCCGACAGGACATGGAACACCTGCGAGTGTGGTGCGCCTTTGCTGGTTCGATATGACCTGGAGGGGGCTCGTCGCGTCCTCAGCCGGGATCATCTCGCATCGCGGCAGGCCGACATGTGGAGGTACCGCGAGCTACTGCCAGTGCGGAAGGAGGAGAATATCACCACCCTGGGCGAGGGCTTCACCCCATTGCTGCGGCTGTCGCGCCTCGGAGCAGCCATGGGTGTGGAGCTGTTGTTGAAGGACGAGGGACAAAATCCCACCGGTACCTTCAAGGCTCGCGGTGCGGCGTGCGGCATCTCGCGAGCGTGGGAGCTGGGTATCCGCAAGGTGGCGTTGCCCACCGCTGGCAACGCGGGGGCGGCGTGGGCATCTTACGCGGCGCGGCGCGGGATGGAATGCCTGGTGGTCATGCCCGAGGATGCTCCGGAACTCACCAAGAAAGAATGCTCGGTGGCGGGCGCACAGGTGATCACCGTACCGGGCCTCATCAGCGATGCGGCGAAAGTGGTGGCTCATTATGTGCGATCCCGGGGATATTTTGACGTCAGCACCCTGAGGGAACCGTATCGGATTGAGGGCAAGAAGACCATGGGTTATGAGATAGCGGAGCAGGTGGGATGGAAGCTACCCGACGTTATCGTCTACCCCACCGGTGGAGGCGTGGGCCTGATCGGTATGTGGAAGGCATTCCAGGAGATGAAGCAGCTGCGCTGGCTGGAGGGGCCCCTGCCGCGCATGGTGGCGGTGCAAGCAGCAGGTTGTGCACCCATCGTCCTCGCACACCGGCAGGGTCGGGAAGAGTCCGACTACTGGGCGGGGGCGCACACTGTGGCGGCAGGGATCCGCGTCCCCAAGGCCCTGGGAGATTTTCTCGTCCTGCAGGCTCTCCGTGCCAGCGGGGGCACCGCGGTGGCGGTGGAAGACGAGGAAATCCTGTACTGCGTCCAAGAGCTGGCTGCGCGGGAGGGCGTTTACGTCTGCCCGGAGGGCGCTGCCTGTCTGGCTGCCATTCGCAAGCTGCGCGAACGCCAGTGGCTCCGCGAGGGGGAGACGGTGCTGCTGCTCAATACCGGTTCGGGATTGAAATATCCTGAACTGGTGCAAGCAACGGTGACCCCACACGAATCAGCTTCTTAGCGCGTCAAGGTGGGGACGATGCTCTCCAGCGGATTGAGCACCTCCAGCCAGATCTGGCGCTGGACCTCTTTTGAGGTGGACCTAGCCGTGAACATTACCGGGTGAGTTCCCTGCGGGCAATGGCGAGGCAGGACTACGGTCGCTGACCAGCCTTGCCCGTCACGGCGGAGGGAGATGGGAAAGCCCCAGGGCCCTGATGCTTCCACGGCGAGCAGGTTGGGGCTACCGACGGCGAGAACGGTCAGCTGGGTGCCGGCAACACAGGGGTTTGGGTGCACCGATCCCGAGAGGAAGGTGGGGTCTTTCACCGTCAGATGAACGGTGCCTTCTTTGGTCCCGCGCGCGAACACCGCGACGAAATGGATGACGTCCTGTCCTTCGGTGCCGGAAGGCACTGGCAGCTCCCCGCGCCACACGTTGCAGGATGTCCCGGGGGGAGCGGTGGGAGTGAGGTCGACCCATTGCTCGCCCAGGAGAGCGCACCGGGCCCTCACTGCCACTGCCTCCCCTTCGGTCTGAGCGCGCAGGTGGAGCGTGGATCCCGCTTGCACCGGGTTTGGGTAAGCCTGACAGCTCAGGCGTCGATACTCCACCTCCAGCGGGACGGGGACGCTCAGGTAGCTCTGACCCCTGCGGTCCCGCACTTCTGCCTGACACAGGTACACCCCAGCCGGTACTGCTTGCCCGCGTTGATCATGCCCGGTCCACGTGACGCGCGCCGCCGACTGCACCCAGGGTTCCCAGCCTGTATTCCATACCACCTCTCCGTCGAGGTCTCTCCTGATCTCCACCCGCCAGGACTTGACGTTGCGGTTCTTCAGGATGTCGATCCGAAGTTCGGCGGAGCCCTCGGTTCCTTCCTCCTGCGGACAGATCAGGGTAGGTGACACCACCAGCCTGCAGGCACAGGCCCGGTACAACAGTGTTGCTGCTTCCGCGCGGGTGAGAGATCGAGCCGGTCTTAAGGTACCATCAGGATAACCGCGTATCATCCCCACCCATATGGCCACTGCCATCTCTCGCTGCAGCGTTGGATCGGTCTGTTCTCCGTCAAAGAAACGGTGCAGCTGCCGGTGCAGCCGTGCCTCGTCGAGGTGTATCGCTCCCTCGGTCAGACGCAGGGCGCGCACCAACATGGCCACTGCCTCTTGCCTGCTGGTTGGTTCTGTGGGGCGGAAGGTGCCGTCGGGGAACCCCTGCACTATGCCCGCCTTCCAGGCCGCAGCCAGGTAGCCGGTCACTGGTACCCGACCGTCGAAGGCAAGGCCTGGCCGAACGTCACGCCAGGGAAGGGAACTGGCGTCTTGAGGAGAAAGCCCGAACGCCTTGGCAGTCATGAGAATGAAGGCAGCCCGGGTTATGGACTCATCTGGCCGAAAGTGCGTGCGACCAGCCCTCCTGAACCCGTCCGTGACACCCTCCTCCCACAAAACCCTAATGTAATGCCGCGCCCAATGACCATCCAGGTCCACGTACCACGGGTCCCCGGCCATGGCTGAGGCAGTGGGGAGCATCGTCATGAGAATCGACAACGCCAGCGAAATTGGGAGTACCTTGACTACCATATTCTACCTCTTCTACCATATGACGCCAAATCCTTGCACGAATGGTGACAGCTGGTGTCGAACGAAAGCGCCTTGACAAGCGGGCCGGGGATCTGCTAACATCCCTTATGCCAGAAATTGGCATGCCTGTCATATCCTGGCGCTCGCCCCGCCGCGTCGTTCCTGGGTTCGACGCCAATGGAAAGGGGGGAGGAAAAGCGTCGAACCCCAGCCGTCCAGTGTGTCCCCGCGGGACGAACAGGGCCCGGTGTTGGCCCAGCCGGGTCCGTCGTCGGCGGGGCGACGCGCCTCTCCTTTCGGGGGTGAGCAAGGTGAACGATCGCCTGCGGAAGTGGGTACCTTTGGTGCTAGCGCTGCTTTCGGCGATCTACGTGTACTGGAGTATGAGTCAAAGCCAGCGCACGTCACCGGTGGTGGTAGCTGCGATCGACCTCAAGGCTGGGATGCGCCTCGATGCCGCCAGCGTTACCGAGGTTCATCTTCCGGTACGAGCGGTCCATCCACGGGCAGCGCGGTCGGTGCGGCAGGTACTAGGGCAATATGTACTGTGTCCGGTGGTAGCCGGAGAGCAACTGCTGGGCAGCAAAATCAGTCTGATGGATCCCCAGGCTGCTATCGTTGCCTCCTTGCCGGCAGGGTACCGGGCCTTTTTCGTGCCGCTGGATACCGACCGCGCGGGTGGAGGGGCGGTACGAGCGGGCATGGCAGTGGATCTGATCTACGTTCCACGCGCCACTCCGCTGGGAGGAGAAGCGGCGATGTTGCTCCTTCCGCGGGTAGAAGTTCTGGAGGTGCTGACCGAGCAGGCCTCTCCGGCCGGGCGTATCCCGCAAGTGCGAGGTGTCCTGGTGAAGGTCCTTCCACACGAAGCAGAAGAGATCGCATATTGCCTGGAACGAGGTAGCATCTTTCTCGCACTGGCGCCTCCCGCCGAGCCCACGGGGGCGGGGGCGAGGCGCAATACCGTCCAGCGGGAGGGTGAAGGTTGAGGTACTGCGAGTACAGCGATTCGGCACTGCTGGCCAAGATAGGGGAACTCGCTGGGGAGACGGAGGGAGACCTGCCGGTAGTAGTACTGGGGGAGGGTGCGGTACTCGAAAGGCTCAGGGCTTTGCCGCGGGTGCGGGTGCTATATCATGCGCGGTCGCCGGAGGAGTTATTTGGGTCGGACTTGTTACGCCGCGCCAAGGTGTTGGTAGGTATTGACAACAAGGAGAGCGATGATTGGGACTGGTTCTTCACCTATGCCATGGTTCGGTACGATGAGCTCATGATTTGCGTTCTACGTGGGGGTTCTGGTGCTGTGCGGTCTTCCACCCCCCTCGGTGGGTCTCGACGCACCTCGGCGGACGCCATCACAGCCCCGTCGAACACCGGCTGCGGGTCCGACGGTCGGAAGCTGGCCCTGGTGTGTGGGGGGAAGGGAGGAATCGGAAAGACCTTTATTGCCACCAACCTGGCGGCCGCCTGCGCCGGCCAGCGGGGGGACCGAGTTTGTCTTCTGGATCTCTCTCTTCCGGTGGGAGACGTAGGTCTGTACCTGGATCTTTGCGGCGAAGCTGGTCTGGAGAGGTTCATCACCACGCCCGATTTTCTCAGCAGTGATTCGCTGATGGAGACGCTGGTAAGTCATCGAACCGGGATGAAAGTACTGCTGGGTAACGACCGCCCCGAGCTGGTGGAGATCATCCGCCCGGAGCAGCTGATACGAGTGGTTGACCTCGCCCGTCAGGCCTTCGAGGTGACTGTGGTGGACACCGGGCCTGATGTCAGTTCGCCCTTTCTGTATGAGTGCATGGAAATGGCCAATGTGGTGCTGGTGGTTACCACCCCGGAGCTGGGCTGTTTGCGGAGAACGCAGCTGATGCTGGACCTGGTCGATCGGCTGCAGATTTACCGCCCTGAGAAAGTGGGCGTGGTGGTGAACCGCTGGACCAAGGAGTCGCCGATCTCTGCCAGTAAGGTGGGGGCACTTCTGGGGGTGAAGCCCTGGGCGGTACTTCCGGATGATCAGGAGCTGGCGCGGCAATTCGCCGCCCGCGGCAGGTTGGCCTGCGAGGCCGACGGGTCAGGCGAATTGAGCCGGGCCATCAAACTCATCGCCCAGCGTTTGGTCGGGCCTATTGCGGAAAGTGAAGTGAAGCGCACGGATTGGTTGCAGCAACTGCGGGCGCTATGGGAGAGGGTGCGTTAGCGTGAACGGTGGCCTGCTGGAACGTTTGGCCAAGCGTTCCAATGACGTGTCCCTGGGCCGTCTCAAGGCGAGGCTGCGGGAAAATCTGACGCGGCATGCGCCGACGCTGCTGGAGCAGGCGCGGAGCGACTCGCGAGCTCGGGCTCGTCTCAAAGCATACATTGCCGATTTCCTGATGCGTGAAGGGATAATGCTTGATTCCGATCGCCGCTCGGCAATGATCGATGCCCTGCACGCTGAGCTGGTCGGGATGGGCCCTCTTGAGGAGCTGCTTGCGGATCCCGAAGTGCAAGAGGTAATGGTGAACGGGCCCTCTACCGTTTATGTGGAGAAGTCAGGTCGCCTGGAGCTGACGGAGGTGCGGTTCGAGAGCGAGGAGGCTCTATGGGAAGTGTTGCTCAGGATGGTGGAGGCCGCCGGGCGACGGATCGATCGTTCAAGCCCGTACGTGGATGCACGCTTACCCGGCGGAGCGCGCCTGAATGCAATCGTGCCGCCTCTCAGCGTGAAAGGACCGGCAATCACGATACGGAAGTTCAGTCGGCATTTTCGTAGCCTGGAGGACCTGGTAAGAGCGGGGTGCGTGGAGGCGAGGGTGGCTGACTTCTTGCGTTCATGTGTGTTGCAACGAGCGAACATGCTGATCACTGGTCCGGCGTCCAGCGGTAAGACCACGCTGCTTAACGTTCTGTGTGCACTCATTCCTCCCGGAGCCGAAAGGGTAATCACCATCGAGGACGCGGCGGAGTTAGATCTACCCTATCCTCACGTGGTGGCGCTGGAAGCCCGACCTGCAAACGTGGAAGGTCGCGGGCAGATCACCATACGTCAACTGGTGATCAACGCCCTCCGGATGCGCCCGGACCGTCTCATCGTCGGTGAGTGCAGAGGGGCGGAGGCGTTCGACATGGTTCAGGCGATGCTGACCGGGCACGAGGGAAGCATGTCCACCATCCACGCCAGCAGCCCTTACGATGCACTCATCCGTCTCGAGTCGATGGTGCTGATGGCGGGAGAGGGAGTCCCCCACAAGGTGATCCGGCAGCAGATTGCTTCTGCCATCGACGTGATCGTGCACCTGCGGCGCGAGGCAGACGGTACTCGAAAGGTGAGCGAGGTGGCGGTGGTGCTGCCTCCGTCCCCGGCGGGTGAACTTGCGCTGTGGACCTTGTTCCCGTGGACGGAGGGCCGCGTACCTGGACCAGGTGAGGTTCCCGACTGGAACTCCATCAAAGCGCGCCTCAAGGAGGAACGCCGGGAGGCTGAGGTACTTTGATCGCTCCCTTGGTAGCTGCCGTTTCGGTTTGGCTGCTGGCCCACCAGTTGACGACAACCCTGACGGCGGATCGGTGGGCTCGGTTGCGATTTCGACCAGACAGTGGCCGCCTCAGGCACCGCCACTGGTGCGCTGCTGCCGGGATTGGGTGGATTGCTTTAATGATCTGTTGGCCACCGGCAGGGGTTGCCATCGCCGCTTTGCTTGTGGGCTGGGGTGTGCGTTGTAGGTGGCGCCGACAGTGGGAAGGTCGGCTAGCAGTACGCCAGCTCGCTTGGTTCCTGTTGCGCTTTGCTCAGCAGGTGCGGACGGGAAGCGGCATGACCGCTGCCTGGGCAGACAGTTCAAGGAACATGCCAGAACCGCTGGGCAACTGGCTGGCAGCCGTCAGGCGCCAACACCTGGCGGGCCGCGCTTTGGGCGAGGCGGTGTCGGTCATTCCCGCTCCCGGCGATCGTCCGGAATTCTCGCACCTGAGTAGGATCCTTGGCATGCGGTATAAGAGTACATCAGCCATGGTCGGGCTGCTGGACGCTCTGCGGCTGGGGTTGGAGGAACGTCTGCGTAGGGCGGAAGAGATGAGCGCGCGGACGCTGGAGACGCGGCTCAGCTGCTGGGTGCTGGCAATCCTTCCTCTGGTGACTGCGGTGCTGCTGTACTGCCTGGCTCCCGAGACACTATTGGTCCTCGCTACCACTGGCGCGGGAAGAGCTGCTCTAGTGTTTGCGGTGGTAACTTGGAGCGCGGGAGTGGTGCTGGTGTTGTGGCTGGCCCGGGAGGCGGCATCGTGAAATACCTGGTGCTCACCGCCGCCATGGCCTTCTGCGCCACCTACAGTGTGGTGCTGGCCATGTTGGGTTGGCCAAGCAGCCCGAAGCTCGCGCATCGACTCAAGCCTCAGATGGGGCGAGTCAGAAGCCCGGCGAGCTGGATTTCCAGGGTAGGGGGATGGGTTTGCCAATCGTTGGCATGGCGCAGACCCGCTTGGTGGGGTTACGGCCGGGCGCGAAGCTGGCCGGCGTGGGAAGAGGTGGCTGGATGGGCGGTGGTTGTCGGCCTGGTGGGCACTGTCCTGAGCGGCGCACTGAGAGGTGCTGTTGCCAGCCTCGGCTGGCTGACCGCCTGTGCCGGCTGTGCGGCGGCAGCGGCTGGATACCTGAAGAAAGATTGGGCCGAAGCTAGGCGGCGTCTGCAGGCGGAGCTCCCGATTTTCTTCAGGGCCATGGCCAGGCTCAGTCAATCCGGGCTAACTCTGCGGGAGGCGGCGCAGTGTGCCATCGACTTGCTGGATACCCACCAGGCACTACGAGACGTGCTGGTGACAATACGTTCGCGCCTGGCCGCTGGGTTGGTCCTGAGCGAGGCTTTAGCGCCCGTGGCGGACATGTGTGTAGACAAAGATCTGGTGACGCCGGTGCTGAGCGTGCTGGACGGCGGGGAACGGCTCGGCGTTCCAGTGGCAGCGGCGCTGGAGCATTATGCCCAGCTGTGCTCGGACCGCAACCGTTACCGCTGGGAGAGCCGCCTTGGGCGCATGCCGGTATACCTGAGCGGGATAATGATCTTTTTCTTCTTACCCAGCATGTTCGTGCTGGTGCTATTTCCCAATCTGCTCAGCTTCCTCGAGAACTGGTAGGAGGGGGATACAAGTGTCCACCGTGGATAGGGTTCGTCGCTGGTTGTACCGAGTTGCAGCCCACCAGGAGGGCGCAACAGCTGCAGAATATGCTTTGATTCTAGCACTGGTAGCAGTAGTCCTGATCTCGAGTTTATCCGCCCTTGGTGCTGCGTTGAACGAAAAAATTCGTGCTATCATAGACCGGATAGCGAATGCGTGGTAGCGTGAGTGACCGCGAGTCCGGAGCTGCCGCGGTCGAGTTCGTGGCGGTCCTTGGCCTACTGGTTACTCTGCTCTTTGGGATCCTGGAGGTGGGTCTGATCATGAACTGCCAGCTCGCCTTGTCTTCCTTCGCGCGGGAGGTTGCGCGAAGTGCGGCCGTTCACGGAGGAGATCAGGCTCCGACTCGCGCTTATGCTGAGTATTTGGCCAATGCACTGGGTCTGGATCTGGCCAGACTCCAACTGTACATCAGCCCCAGGAATGCGTCTTATGGAACTCCGGTAGAGGTGACGGTACGTTACGAGTATCTGACCCGGACTCCGGTGGGTGTGGCCCTTTGGGCGGGGAGGATTGTCCTTGAAAGCCGGCTGGTGTCGCGCAGCGAGCGCATCCGACGATAGGTTACAGTCAGGAACGGCGGCGGTGCTGGTGGCGCTGTTCCTGCCGGTGCTGATGGGATGCTTCCTTCTGTTGACCGAGCTGGGCTGGCAACTGGTGGTTCACGGCAACCTACGAGCTGCAGCCGACCTGGCCGCACTGGCAGCCGCGCAGTGCGTAGCCCTAGAAGATCTGGCCGCAGGACAGATCAGGCTCATTCCGGAGGCCGTGCATGCGGAGGCGGTCCGATTCTTGCACGAGAATGCGCGCTGTAACCCGTTCCTGGCCGACGATTGGAGTCAGTATCGGATTCGGGTATCGGTGCTCAACGCATCGGTGGCCAGTCCAGAGCGGGATCCGTGGACTGGGGAGACCGTGGATGCTCCCACCGTTTGCCTGTTCGTTTCACACCGCGTTCACTCCCCAACCCGGTTATTTCCGGGACGCTGGATACACGTTCACTGTCACGCATCCTTGGCAATTAGGTCGCGGTAGGCAGGATAAAGCGACTCAGTGTCAAATAGTGGAAAAGCACACCGAGCAGAAGGGGTTTGTCACATGGAACAACGGCACCAACAAGACGGTGCGCGGTGTGAACGCTGCGGAGGTAGCGACTGGTGGTGGTGTGGCTTGAGGGTGCCGTCGGCCACCAAACCATTTCGCGTGGGCAACAGCATAAGCAGGGATTACCTCCTTCGCTGTACGCGGTGCGGATGGAAAATCGTGGTGGCCGAATTGCCGGATGGGGTGCAGACTACCAAACCCGCTCACCTCCCATTCCCGATGGGTGAGGACGAACAACGGGAATGAGAGTGTTCGATCACGGAGGGTTCCGTCAGGCGCTGCTTGGCCAGTGTTGCGACGTTCAGGAAGAAGTCAGGATACCCGGCGCTGTCTCCGAGGGTTTCCAGCTTTTCCATGACCTGCGGCAGGATGTGGCGGCGACCGGTGAGCCAACATGCCAATCCGTAGAGGTAGTAAAGGTCGGTGTTTGCCGGGTAGGTGACGAGGGTGTCTTTTAGCACCTGCAGCGCTTTTTGTCCCTGCCCAGCTCCAACAGGCACACGACGATGCATCGCACACGGGTAGCGTGTTGATAGGCCGAGGATACGGAAGGGAAGGCACCACCCCCTGTAGGGGAAGGTAGACACGCCGGACACCTGCGGAAGCTGAGTGCGAACCCTGTCGTCGCGCCACCATTTGCCAGCGGGCAACGGGGTGCTGCTCGAGCAGATCGCGAACCAGCGGTGCCAGCACGATATCCGCTTCAGTCTGCTTCAGAAGATGCTCCAGCACTGCGCGATTCTTTTTTCTTCGACCCACTGCTGATCCTCGATGAGAATTTCCCAATCATCCAGGCAATTCCGAGAAGCTACCTCCGGCTCGGCAACGAGGCGGTAGGATGCCTCAGGCGATCGATGGTCTGCTCCCAACTGGAGCGTACTGCTGGCTTGAGTCCGCCTTCGTGGAGCCGGCGGCGGAGGCTGGTCTCTTGCAGTACCCGGATGCCGCGTACTCCAGTACCCCGGCATGGTAGTGCTGACCACCGGACAACCGCATGCCATGGCTTCCAGTGGGGGCAGGGAGAATGCTTCGCAACGGGAACCGGGTACGAAAACGCTGGCGTTGCGGTGCAGATCAGCCAGTACTCCCTGGTCAGCGCTGACGTAGGTGTTCCGGACGGATTGCCGGGGGATGGGGCGTCACCCACACCAGGTCCAGCTGGTAGCCGGCCTCCCGCACCAGCTGGTAGGCGCGGATCATGTCCTGGGTTCGCTTGAACTCCAGGGCATCGCTTCCCACGATCAGGTAAGGCCTACCGCCTGCCCTCTGTCGGCTTTCTTCCTGAGGGGGATGGAAGATCCGGGCGTCGATACCGCTATGGACTACCGCGGCACCGCGTCCGTACCTGTCCCTATGCGCCCTTGCTGCACCGCCGGACACCGCGAGGACAGTCGAACAGGTGAAAATCGCCCTGTTCGAGGTACGCCACGGGAGCAATCCCCTTCTCCGCGCACGCGTGGATATGGTCCCGGTAGGTACGATCACGTCACAGTCCGGTATGCCTGGGGCCAGTTCCAGCTGGAAGGGTACCTGACGTATCTGACGCGGACTTCATACCGGTCGAGCCTTGGACAGTGGCAGACGATGGTCACCGGGATACCCTTGTCCTGCAGGCGGTTGGCGTGCTCGAATATCACCCGGGCCCCGCCGCTGACCCTTACCTGGGCCACCACATATACGACGTGCGGTGCGTCTGTTCTCGGTCGCGGTGGGCGCATCCATCAGCCGTTGCCTGACGGGCCACATCGGAAGCGTCGTAAAACTGCCTCACATTGCTGACCGCACCTAGCAGCCGGATGCGCCCCTGCAGGCCAATTCGGTTGTGAGCTCTTCCACTGCGTCTTTCTGTTCCCCGTCGTCCCCTACTAGCAAGGGGGCAGCGGTCCTGATGTGGGCCATGGCTTCGACTGCGTATCTCACTCCGTTCTTGGCGGTGAGGTGACGGGGGCAAAGCACCACAAAATCATCGGAGTCGAGACCCAGGATTCTCCGGGCTGACTGTTTGTCGGCACCCGGCGTGAAGCGGTCGCCATCCACGAAGTTGTATATGATGACGGGCTCTCGGCCCGAAATCTCGCGAACATGTCGCGCCGGGCGGCTGTCGACGGTTATCAACCTGTCCACTGCGGAATAACCTTGGTGTTCCAGTGCCACGAGGTAATGATACCCCAGGCTGTCGTGCGCGCATACGTTTGCGCTCACCGCCTTGCTAGCCAGGTGTCGGTGCCAGGTCAACACGGTAGGGAAGGCCATGGGGCTGTGGGCCATGGCAGCGGCAGCCACGGAGTCGTGAAAGTGCGCGGCATGGGGCATCGTTTCGCGGCCCAGCTCCTGCAGCTAACAGCGGTGGTCTGCTGCCTGTACGGGAGGGCGGCGATGTAGGTGGGACCCCGGTGGGCCGATCTCAAGCTGTTCACGCCCATGTCCAGTACCGTACGCCCCCGCAGGCGCAGCGCCCGGTCCAGCGTGGCCATATGGGAAGACACGCCACCTACATGCGGGTAGTCCCAGCTGGTGACCAATACCACATACATCCGCTCGCTGCTCATTCGCCGGTCGCCTCCTGCTGTCAGCTCGCCCCGGCCACCGGCTGAGCGAAAACGCGGTGATTGCGGCAAAGATCCCGCAAGCTTCATCGGTCTCCTCCCGTTCACCATGAAGGGGACGGTGACAACGGCGGGTAATTGGATCACTTCCCATGCACCCAGTTCGCTCACGGGACGCGTGTAACGCCGCGCGGTGTTTCAGGTCCGCAGGGTGGTTTCGGCCGGCAAGGAGGAACGTGAGGGCCGGGCGAAGAATGTAAACCACAGAGTTGAGTCCTTGACAATCGCACATTCTGACGGATGAAGGTTGCGGGAGAGTGGTCACGCGGGTGGCGCGCTGCCTCAGTAGCCGTCAACCGGTGGCGTGCCCCTCTCGACTTCCGACCGCAGCCCGACGGCCCTCTGGAGAGCTCACGGCGCAGATGCGCCGGGCACCGAAGGGGCAACTTCCAGTCAATGGAAGGAAACTCTCAGGTAAAAGGACAGAGGAGACGGAATTAAATGGTAGTCTCGGATGTCCTTAAATTTTTTGCCCTGCCGGGAGTGGTTCGGGGGGCGACGAAAGCGAGGTGCAAGCGGTGTCTGAATTGAGGCGTACGCCGCTGTATGAGTGCCACTTGAGGTACGGCGGCAAGATGATCGATTTCGCGGGCTGGGCGTTGCCCGTCCAGTTCACCAGCATAAAGGATGAACACCACGCAGTGAGGAAGGCGGCGGGACTATTCGACGTCTCGGACATGGGGGAGGTCGAGATCAGCGGGCCACAGGCACTGGATCTGGTGCAGCGGGCAGTCACCAACGACGCCAGCCGCATGAGGGTGGGACGGGTGATGTACTCACCCATGTGCAACCCTCGGGGGGGACTCATTGATGACCTCCTGGTGTACCGGCTGGGGGATGACCGATTCATGCTGGTGGTGAATGCGGCGAACATAGGAAAAGACTACAGTTGGCTCCGAGAGCTGTCGGGACAGTTCCCCCGCGCCACAGTGACCAATCTGTCTGATGAGGTGGCGCAGCTGGCGTTGCAGGGTCCTAACTCCGAGCCCATATTGGCTAAGCTGACTGACGCCGATCTCAGCTCACTCAAGTACTACTGGTGTCAGGACGGGGTTGAGGTAGCGGGCGTGCGGTGTCTGGTATCCCGCACCGGTTACACGGGCGAAGACGGCTTCGAGCTGTACTGCGCGCCGCAGGAAGCGCCCAGGTTGTGGGAGGCCATCCTCGAGGCGGGCCGCGAGTACGGTGCGGTTCCCGCCGGGCTTGGGTGCCGAGACACCTTGCGGTTCGAGGCGGGGATGGTGCTGTATGGCAACGAGCTGACCGAGGAGACCACGCCTCTAGAGGCGGGCTTGGGGCGTTACGTCAAGTTCAACAAGGGAGATTTCGTGGGCAGGCAGGCTCTGCTGAAACAGAAGGAGGAGGGCGTCCGGCGACGGCTGGTGGGATTCCGCATGATCGACCGGGGGATCCCGCGCCATGGATATCCCATCGTGGTCGGCGGTGCCGAGGTCGGAGTGGTCACTTCCGGCACGTACGCGCCCACCCTGGATGCGAATTTGGGTCTGGGGTACGTGCCGGTGGAACTGTCCGCGCCGGGCACCGAGATATGCGTCCTGGTGCGAGGGCGCCAGCTGAAGGCACAGGTTGTTGAAATTCCGTTTTACCGAAGGGAGGAGGGCAAGAGATGACTTATCCCAGGGATTTGCGGTACACCAAGGATCATGAGTGGATCAAGGCCGAGGATTCGCGCGGCAGGATAGGCCTGACCAACTATGCCCAGGATCAGCTGGGCGACATTGTGTTCGTCGAGCTTCCTGAGGTCGGGCGGGAGCTGGAACGCGGCGAGGTCTTCGGGGTGGTGGAGTCGGTGAAAGCGGTCTCCGACTGCTACAGCCCGGCCAGCGGTAAGGTGGTGGAGGTCAACGAGAAGCTCCTGGATGAACCGGAGCTGATCAACAAGGACCCGCATGGTGAAGGGTGGATGATCGTCATTGAGTTGTCCGACCCCGCAGAGCTGGACCAGCTGATGGATGCTGAGGCGTACGAAAAGCACCTGGAGGAACAGATGCAGTGAAGGGACACCGGTACCTACCCCTTACCGAGCAAGACCGTCGGGAGATGCTGGAGGCCATCGGCGTCACCAGCATCGATGACCTGTTTGCTGACATACCGGAGGAAGTCAGGTTCAAGGGCAGCCTTAACCTGCCTCCGGCCCTCAGCGAGCTCGAGCTGGTTCGGCACATGAAGGAGCTGGCGGGTGCGAATGCGACCGTCAACGATTACGCGTGCTTCATGGGCGCGGGTGCATACGATCATTTCATTCCCACGGTGGTCGACGCGGTGCTCTCGCGGGGCGAGTTCTACAGTGCATACACCCCCTATCAGCCGGAAGTGAGCCAGGGAACGTTGCAGACGATATACGAGTACCAGACGCTGATCTGCGAGCTAACCAGCATGGATATCGCGCAGGCATCCATGTACGATGGAGCCACAGCCTTGGCGGAGGCCGCCCTGATGGCCTGTGTGGTGACCAGACGCCCGCGGATCATCATGGCTGAGAGCATCCACCCGGAATACCTCGAAGTGATCCGCACCTATACCCAAGGCCGACACCTGGAGCTGGTGACGGTGGGCACCCAGGGTGGCCGGGTGGACCTGGAAGCCTTGGAACGCACCGTGGACAAACAGACCGCCTGCGTTCTGTTGCAAACTCCCAACTTCTTCGGGCTCCTGGAGGATGGCCCGAAGGTGGGTGAGGTGGCGCACAAGGCGGGAGCCCTGTTCGTGGTGTGCACGGACCCCATCTCGTTGGGAGTACTGAAGCCGCCCGGGGAGTACGGTGCTGACATCGTGGTGGGCGAGGGCCAGCCGTTGGGCAACCCGTTGAGTTTCGGGGGGCCGTATCTGGGCTTCTTCGCCGCGCGCGAAAAGTTCATGCGACGCATGCCCGGGCGAATGATCGCCATGACCGAGGACAATCGTGGCCAACGAGGGTTCGTCATGGCACTGCAGACCCGCGAACAGCACATCCGCCGGGAGAAGGCCACCTCCAACATATGCACCAATGAGGCACTGTGCGCGCTGGCCGCTTGCGTGTACCTGTGCGCCATGGGACGGCAAGGATTCCGGCAAGTGGCGGAACTATGCCTGCAGAAGGCGCATTACGCCGCGGAACGGATCAGCGGCCTGGAGGGATTCGAGCTGGCCTTCGAGGGACCATTCTTCAAGGAGTTCACGGTGAAGTGCCCGCTACCCGCGGACCAAGTGGTGAAGGATCTCCTGTCCCATCGTATCCTGGCGGGGGTACCTTTGGGCCGTTTCTTCCCGGAGATGCGGAACCACCTCCTGGTCTGCGTGACGGAAAAGCGAACTAAAGAGGAGATCGACCATCTTGTCAGGCGACTGGAGGGATTGGCATGAAAGTGGTGGAGCCCTTGATCTTCGAGATGTCGGCTCCCGGTCGCCAGGCCCACTCGCTGCCCGAATGCGACGTTCCCGCTCGGCCTCTGGATGAGCTGCTCCCGGCCGGGATGCTGCGCGAGAGTCCGGCCAACCTCCCGGAGGTGAGCGAGGTTGACCTGGTGCGGCACTTCACCCGCCTGAGCCAGCTCAACCACGGCGTGGACACCGGGTTCTACCCCTTGGGTTCCTGCACGATGAAGTACAACCCCAAGGTCAACGAGTGGGTAGCACGTCTGGAGGGGTTCGTGGATCTGCACCCGTACATGCCGGAAGAGCTGGTCCAGGGAGCGCTGAAGCTGCTCTACGACATGGAGCGGTACCTGTGCGAGATCGGGGGCCTGGCCCGCGTCAGCATGCAGCCGGCGGCAGGAGCCCACGGAGAGGCAACTGGTCTCCTCATCATCCGGGCCTACCACCAACACCGCGGGCAGGGGCACCGCAAGAAGATCATCATCCCGGACTCCGCCCACGGGACCAATCCTGCTTCTACCACCATGTGCGGGTACCGGACGGTGGAGGTCAAGTCGGACGAACGAGGCGGGGTGGATCTCAAGGACCTGGAGCGGACCCTCGACGACGAGGTGGCGGGGCTGATGCTCACCAACCCCAATACCTTAGGTCTGTTCGATGAGAACATTCACGTCATCAGTAAGATGGTACACGAGGCGGGCGGGTTGCTGTACTATGACGGAGCAAACGCCAATGCGGTGCTGGGCATCAGCCGACCCGCGGACTGCGGCTTCGACGTGGTGCACTTCAACCTCCACAAGACGTTTGGCACCCCGCACGGAGGCGGTGGTCCCGGATCCGGGCCGGTGGGCGTCATCGAGGAACTGGTTCCCTACCTTCCCGTGCCGCTGGTGGAGTACGACGGGAGCAGGTATTACCTGAATTACGACCTCCCGCACTCCATCGGCCGGATGCGCTCATTTTACGGGAATTTCAACGTGGTAGTGAAGGCCTACGCCTACATCCGCGCCCTGGGACCGGAGGGCCTGCGCCGGGTGAGCGAGGATGCGGTGCTGAACGCCAACTACCTGATGGCGAAGCTGAAAGAATACTACTGGTTGCCGTATGACCGCATCTGCAAGCACGAGTTCGTGCTGAGTGGAAAGCGGCAAAAGGATCGGTACGGTGTCAGGACCATGGACATAGCCAAGCGGCTGTTGGATTTCGGCTATCACCCGCCCACGGTGTACTTCCCGTTGATCGTCGATGAGGCCCTGATGATCGAACCCACGGAGACGGAGAGCAAGGAGACCCTGGACGGGTTCATCGACGCCATGATCCAGATAGCGCGGGAAGCCGAGGAGGAACCGGAGAAGCTGCACCAGGCACCTCACCGCACCCCCGTAGGGCGGCTGGACGAGGTTCGGGCCTCGCGCTTCCCCAATCTGCGCTACCGGCGTGAGGAGTGAGATGAGGCTTGCTGAGACGGCAGTGGGGCCGCCGGGTGCGGCCCCACTGTTCGATGCGGAAATTGAATCGCAGCTGCAAAGGGCCTGGGAGGTCAGGGTTCGCCACCACCCCATGGAACTGGACTGCTGCGATCCCTCTCGCACCGGCGTGGTGAGCGTTACCGGTTCGTGGTGTGCCCTGAATTGCGCCCACTGCGGCGGGCGGTACCTGCGCGGTATGACGCCGCCCGGGGAACTGGGGGATCTGATGCGGCGCCGGCCCTCCAGCTGGCTGGTGAGCGGGGGCTGTGATCCCTCGGGTCGGGTGCCGGTGGCGGAGCACCAGGATCTGTTACGACGGCTCAGGCGCTGCGGTCCGGTGAACCTCCACGTGGGGCTGATCCCAGCGGAGGAAGCGGCGGCGGTGGCCCCACTGGTGGACGCCATATCTTTCGATCTCCTCGCCGATGGGCGAACCATCAGGGAGGTCACGGGCCTTACCTGCGGGCCGGAGACCTATTTCGCCACTTACGACCTCTTACGCGCGTGCGCCCGGGTCAAGCCGCACATATGCATCGGCATCCGGGGGGGAGGACCGAGCGGAGAGGAGAGAGCCTTGGAGTTCCTCGCCCGTCGAGGGGCGGAAGAGGTGATCTTCATCGTCTTCATCCCCACCCCCGGGACCAGGTACCAGCATCGACCGCCTCCTGACCTGAAGCGGGTGGTGGAGGTCCTGTGCGCAGCGCGGACCATGCTGCCCAGGGCTCGCCTTAAACTGGGGTGCATGCGTCCACGCGGGCGGTACCGGGCTTTGTTGGACCTGTTGGCGGTACGATCGGGGTTCAACTCCATAGTGCGGCCCACCGCCGCGGCCCGGAGGCTGGCCAGCACCCTGGGCCTGCACCTGGTGGAGAGAGAGGGGTGCTGCGCGCTGTGGTGAGGGTATCCGCCGGTACTGCCGCGGTGCTTGGCCTGAGGAGGTACCGCCTCCTGGTCCCTCCCACCACCGCGTACCTCATGGTCGGGGAGGGCTGCAGGTACTCCTGTGCCTTCTGTCCACAGGCTCAGGCCAGTGCCGGCCGGCGAGATCGCCTCTCTCGGGTGGTTTGGCCTCCAGCGGCCAAAGAGGAAGTTGTGCTGGCGGTGAGAGAGGCAGCGCGAGCGGGAAAGATCAAGCGGGTTTGCTTGCAGGTTGTCCACAGCCGCGGCATTTGGGCACCAGTCCTGGATATGGTGACTGCACTGGCTGCCTGCGGATTGCCAGTTTGCGTGTCGTGCTCACCGGCCACCCTCCGCCGGATAGGCCAGCTGCTCGAGGTGGGTGCCGACGGGGTCACGATTCCTCTGGATGCTGCCTGCTGCCGGGTGTACCGCGCGGTCAAGTCCGGATCCTGGCAGCGGAGATGGCAGCTGCTGGAGGGGGCTGCGGTCCGTTTTCCGGGACGGATCGGTACCCACCTGATAGTGGGCCTGGGCGAGACGGAGCGAGAGATGCTGGAGTGCTTGCAACGGTTGCACGATCAGGGGGTGAGAGTGGGTCTGTTCGCCTTCACGCCGGTGCGTGGTACCCCTTTGGCCCAAACACCGCCGCCGCCCGTCGGTACTTACCGTCGGATCCAGGCGGGATGGTTTCTCATCAGGACGGGCGCGTGCAGCTACGCTGACATGAGATTTGCACCGGACGGCAGGGTGGTGGACTACGGATTGGCCAGCCAGCAGCTGGAGGAGCTTCTCAAAACGGGGGAGGCCTTCCGCACCACCGGATGTCCGGACTGTAACCGGCCCTACTACAACGAACGACCGGGTGGAGTGGTGTACAACTACCCCAGACCCCTGACCGAAGCCGAAGCCCGCGAGTGCATCCTCCAGATGGAAGAGTGCGGGGAGGAGGATGGGGATGCCCTGGCGCTTGATCGATAGTCCGGCTGCCCCGGCGGCTCGGAACATGGCAGTGGATGAGGCCATACTGGTGGCGGTATCGCGGGGAGAGGCCCCCCCTACTTTGAGACTGTACGCCTGGGATCCTCCCGCGGTATCGGTGGGATACTTCCAGCGCCTGGACCGCGAGGTGGATCGGGAGGTGTGCCGGCAACTGGGCGTGCAGTGGGTCCGCAGACCGACGGGTGGTCGCGCGGTACTTCATGAGCGCGAGATCACCTACAGCGTTGTGGCACCCCTGGAGGTGCTGGACGGCAGCGTCCTGACCACCTACTGCGAGATCAGCCGCGGCCTGGTGGCGGGGCTGCGGCTGTTGGGGGTAGAGGCGGAGATCGTCCCTGCGGCCCGGAGCCCGCGGGGGCTTCGGTCCGGCGCGTGCTTCGATGCGCCCTCCTGGTACGAGGTGGTGGTCGGCGGGCGGAAACTGGTGGGAAGTGCTCAGGTGCGTCGCGACGGTGCCCTGCTGCAGCACGGGTCGGTGCTGCTGGAGTTCAACCCCCGGCGGGTGGCCGCCGTACTACGCCTGCCACCGGCAGCGCGGGAGAGATTGGCCCGCCTGTTGGCTGCTGGTGCCACCGGACTCAGCGAGGTACTGGGTCGGTGCCCGGGGGAGGGAGAAGTGCGGGCTGCCCTGTCCAGGGGCTTCCAGGAGGCCCTGGGGTGGGACCTGGAGCCGGGGGAGCTCACGGCCGGGGAAAGGGAGCTGGTGGCCCGACTCGAGGAGAAGTACAATTCCGATGCGTGGAATCTGGCAAGGGGTGAGGTCAATGTATGATGTGGTGATCATCGGTAGCGGCCCCGGGGGGTACGTGGGTGCCATTTACGCGGCCCAGCGGGGGGCCCGGGTGGCCCTGGTGGAGAAGGCTAAGCTGGGCGGATGCTGCCTGAATCGCGGCTGCATCCCCACCAAGGCCCTGGTCAGGTGTGCGGAAGTCTACCGCACCGCGGGGGAGGCTGCCAGGTTTGGCACCCGCACCGAATCAGTAAAGCTGGATCTGGGAGCGGTCATGCAGCATAAGGAACGGGTTGTGCAGCGGCTGGTGGGTGGGCTCAACATGTTGCTGAGGTCCAACGGGGTGGAAGTATTCATGGGCGAAGCCCGCATTGTCCGGCCGGGATCGGTGCGAGTGTCGTTGCAGGATGGGGAAGAGATGCAGCTGTCCTGCCGGCACATCATCATCGCCACCGGAGCTCAACCGGCACAACCCCCGATCCCTCAGGACGCCTTGGGGCTTTGCGATTCATCCGATGATGCGCTCTCTTACCCGGATGTACCCGAAAGCTTGCTGATCATTGGTGGCGGAGTCCTAGCAGTGGAGTTTGCGTGTATCTGGGAAGCCTTTGGTTGCTCCATCCGCATGATCAAACGCTCGCCCCTCATCCTGCCGCCCATCGACCCTGAGATCAGCCGGCGACTGATGACCATTCTGCGTCGGCGAGGGATGATCATCAACACCGGGATTTACATAAAGGATATCGTCGAGGCGGCCGGGGGAAAGAAAGTGCTGGCGGACACCAAAGAGGGGGAGGAGGTCTCCTTCCAGGCACAGAGGGTGCTGGTGGCCATGGGCATGCGCCCCTATTTCGGCGGGCTGGATCTCGATGCTCTGGGCGTGCGCTACAACCAGCGGGGAATCGAAGTGGATGACCGCATGCAGACGTCGGTTCCCGGGATCTGGGCCATAGGAGACGTGGTGGGGAGGTACTACCTGGCCCCGGTGGCTTCGGCAGAGGCCATGGTGGCGGTGGACAACATTCTGGGTGAGGATCGCCGTATGGATTACTCGGTGGTACCTCAATGCGTCTTCTCCCACCCCGAGGTGGCCAGCGTGGGCATGACCGAAGAGCAGGCCAGGAAAGCTGGATTCGAAGTCAAAGTTAGCCGCTTTCCCCTGGGCGCCAACGGCAAGGCGGTGGCCATGGGGGAGACGGAGGGCCTGGTGAAGCTGGTGGCCGATGCCAAAGGAAAGTTGCTGGGCGCCCACATGATGGGTGCCGGTGCCAGCGAGCTCATCCACGAAGCGGCAGTGGCCATCAAGGCCGGCATGACGGCGGAAGAACTGGCCCGCATTGTCCATGCCCATCCCACCCTGTCGGAAACCGTAATGGAGGCGGCCCATGGTATATCCGGTCACATGATACACGTCGCCGCGCGCCGCAGGTGACGGGCGACGAGGCATCCGGGGGGTGCGGCCGATGAAGGGGAAGATGTGGGCGCTAATGAAGATTGGGCCCGGGCCGGGTGCCGAGCTCAGGGAAGTGGACATACCCGAGCTGGGGCCCGATGACATCCTGGTCCGGGTCAGGGCCTGTTCAATCTGTGGCTCTGACCTGCACATATACCAGTGGGATCGCTGGGCGGCCGGGAGGATACGGCCGCCCCTGGTTTTTGGTCACGAGTTCGCCGGTGAAGTGGTGGCGGTGGGCCAGCGGGTGGATCACCTGAAGGTGGGACAGCTGGTCTCTGCCGAGACACACATCACCTGCGGCCAGTGTTACCAGTGCCGGACTGGCGCGGAGCACATATGCAGCCGGGTAGCCATCCTGGGGGTGGATACCGACGGCGCCTTTGCGGAGTACGTGAAGATACCGGCCCGCAATGCCTGGCCTACCCCTGCTGAGGTGGCTCCGGAGATCGCCGCCATCCAGGAGCCGTTTGGCAACGCGGTCCACACCGTACTGGCAGGGGAAGTCACGGGATTGCGAGTGGCGGTACTGGGCTGCGGACCTATTGGGCTGATGGCGGTGGCTCTGTGTCGGGCTGCGGGCGCCGCCCTGGTCATCGCCACCGACGTGAACGCCTATCGCCTGGAGTTAGCGGCCCGAATGGGCGCGCATCTGGTACTCGACGCCACCCGGGGCATACTGGACGAAGTCAGGAAGGCGACTCACGGGGAGGGGGTGGACGTGGTCCTGGAGATGTCCGGCGCCCCCGCGGCACTGCGGGACGCTTTGCGCATGGCCAGAAACGGAGCCCGGGTGAGCCTGCTCGGCATTCCCTCCGAACCCGTCTCCCTGGACATCGCCGAGGATGTGGTGTTCAAGGGTCTCACCATTCAGGGCATATCGGGACGCCGCATGTTTGAGACCTGGTACCGGACCCGGGCGCTGCTGGCCTCCGGGGTGGTGGATCTCTCTCCCTTGATCACGCATCGGTTTGCCCTGTCGCAGTTCCGGGCGGCCTTCGAGCTGGTTGCATCCGGGCAATGCGGTAAAGTGGTGATGTTCCCCCAGGGGCTGACCTGACCGTTGGGGCGGATCTTTGGCCCCCAGAACAGCTAACCCGGATAGCGATAGCAGGGTCAACGCTGCCGGGACTGCAGCCATGCTGGGCCAGTTGGCACGTCCCGGGCCGGGCCCATATTGGGTTTAACCAGGGAGAGGGGCGCCGGGGCAGTTCGTGGTGGGGCGGCAGGAGAGGGGCTGGGGATCCGCGCGTGGCTCATGCGTTCAGGCGAGCCGCGGGTGGTTTCCCAGGGGCCGGCAGCCATTTTGGCAAGCTGCGAATTAGCGGCACCGTTCTTTGCGTCTGTGGGTGCTCCGCCATCCACCGTGGATCGTCTCCGTCCGACAAACTTTGCGCGGTGACCGGGTTATAATACTGCTGCATTCCCAAATCCAGCAAAGGAGGAGCAGTAAGGGTGTCGGAGGGTAAGCTGCAGCTGGTCACCGTCGAGCGCGGCGGCGCAATAGTCATACCAAAGGATATCATGGAGCGAATGGGCCTGAGTCCGGGTGGCGAGGTGATCCTGGCTCTGGAGGAGGGCGGGATAAGCATCCGCGCCGTGAAGACCAGGTCGCCGGTGGCGGGGTCACCACCCAAGGGCTGACCGGTTTCCCAAGGGGACTGACGCAACGGGGGCGGCCAGGCGGCACGCCCACGTTGTACGCTTGGGGGAGTTCATGGTAATATGACTTAGATTCCGCAGGGAGGTGTTGGAAATTGGACTCACGGCTCGCAAAACTGCGGGAATTGGTGACCTCCTACCTGGAAGGCATTCCCATGCTGATCAGCAGTCCGGAGAATCGGCGATATCTCAGCGGGTTCACCGGTTCGGCCGGATACCTGTTGATCGGTGAGCAGGAGTCCCTGCTGATCACCGACTTCCGGTACGTTGAGCAAGCCTCCGCGCAGGCTGCCGGTTTCCGGGTGGTCCGCGGAGAATTTCCCCTCCTGCGGACCGTAGCAGAAGTGGTCAGCCAGCGGGCCTGGAAGCGGTTGGGCTTCGAGGACGAGCACGTCAGCTTCGCCGACTACCGGCGACTGCAGGATTTGCTGCCAGGAGTGGAGCTGGTGCCCGGTTCCCAGGCACTCAGATCCCTGCGGCAGATCAAGGAGCCGGGAGAGCTGAGCTGCATTCGCCGAGCTGCCAGGATGTGCGATGCCGCGCTGGAGGCGGTATTGCCTCTCTTCACCCCCGGAGTGGAGGAGGCGGAACTGGCCTGGGCGCTGGAGCGCCGGCTGCGGGAGGCGGGGGCGGAGGACATTGCCTTCCCCCCCATCGTGGCGTCAGGGCCGCGTTCGTCCTTACCACACGGGCGCGCCAGTCACCGCCGCCTGCAGCGAGGTGACCTGGTGACGGTGGATTTCGGGGCCCGCTACCAAGGGTACTGCTCGGACATGACCAGGACGGTCGCGGTGGGAGAGGTGTCGGCAGATGCGCGCCGGGTGTACGAGGTGGTGGCCCGCGCTCAGCAGGCGGGTCTGCAGGCCATTCGGGCAGGCGCATCCTGCCGGGAGGTGGATGCCGCGGCCCGTGGGGTGATCGAAGAAGAGGGATTCGGTGAGTACTTCGGTCATGGGCTGGGCCACGGCGTTGGTCTGTCGGTGCACGAGGGTCCGCGCCTGAGCCCGCACGCGGAAGAGGATGCGGTTCTGCAGCCGGGGATGGTGGTCACCGTGGAGCCGGGGGTGTACCTCCCCGGGCGGCTGGGGGTGCGGATAGAAGACCTGGTACTGGTGACGGAGGACGGGTGTGAAATCATCAGTACATTCCGGAAGGACCTGTTGATACTGGGGGGCTAGGGAGATGGAGACCATTTCCACCAATGACTTCCACACCGGGGTCACCATTCTGGTCGACGGAGAAATCTATGCGGTGGAGGAGTTTCAGCATGTGAAGCCCGGCAAGGGATCGGCCTTTGTCCGCACCAAGCTGCGCAATGTGCGGACCGGGGCGCTCATCGACCGGACTTTCGCCGCGGGCGAGCGGGTGCCGCGGGCCCATTTGGACCGTCGAGAGATGGAGTATCTGTACAGGAGCGGCGAAGAGCTCTACTTCATGGACACCGAGACTTTCGAGCAGATCGCCCTGAGCGAGGAGCTGTTGTCCGGGGGCCTGCAGTACCTGAAGGAAAACATGAGCGTGGTGGTGATATTCCACGAAGGTAACCCCATCGGCGTGGATATGCCAAACTTCGTGGAGCTGGAGGTGGTTTCCACTGCTCCCGGCCTCAGGGGCGATACCGCTTCCGGGGGTTCCAAGCCGGCCACGCTGGAGACCGGGGCGGTGGTTCGCGTGCCCTTGTTCATCGAGCAAGGGGACGTGATCAAGGTGGACACCAGGACGGGAGAATACATAGAGAGGGTCAGTACACGACGTTAGGGGGTTGACTGATGGCCGAGCTGGTATCCCGAGTTTCCTATCTGAAGGGGTTGGCCGAAGGGTTGGGGGTGGATTCCTCCACCAAGGAGGGCAAGATGCTTCTGGCCATTTGCGAAGTCCTGGAGGAATTTGCCCGAGAGGTGGAGCGTCTGGACGAGGCGCAGGAGCAACTGGAACAGTATGTGGAAGACCTCGACCAGGATTTGGAATCCCTGGAGGACGAATACTACGGCGAATTGGAAGATGAGGACTACACCGAGGTGGAGTGCCCGCACTGCGAGGAAACCGTGTACTTCCCCACCGAGACTTTGCGAGGAGAGGAGAAGGTAGAACTGGTCTGTCCGCGCTGTGGCAAAACCATCTATCAGGACCAGGAAGAAACTGAAGAGGGCGAAGAAAGCCAGGACTGAGGCCGAAGCGCTCCCAGCGCGACGGATGCGGCGGGGCACGATCCTAAGGAACAGTTGGGCCACCGAGGTAAGGTGGCCCTGTCTGCTTGAAGGAGGGGCAGAGCTGGCTGGTCCTTGCCGTCGCGAGATCAGTGCGTTATGAGCGGCAGATGGTCCCCCTCCATGGGGTTCCCTCCTGCCCCGCTGGTTGGCGGACATGAGTTCCCTTCAGGGAGATTGACCAGCGGCTGGGTCCTGGCTTTGGTCTGCCCCAGCACCGCGGCGGGCTGGGGTTTTCTCGTGTATGTGGCGGTGGGTGCAGCTGGAATAAGTTTCCCGTCCTCCTCATAGTTTCCTATTGATCAGGGGGTGGGGGTCGTTGGGAAATCTGGACGCCCTGCTTGCAGTCCTGCCGCTGCCGGTCAGACGGGCGCTGCGCGCGCTGGGTCCAGAGCAGCTGGCCCAGCTGGAAGAGATACGCCTGCGATCGGGACGCCCGGTTACGGTGCGGCTGGCGGGGGTCATGCGGAGGCTGCACTCTGACGGACTTGGCGGAGCCGGCACCCCGCTGTTTGCCACTCCCGACGACCTGCAGCGGTGCCTGGAGCTGGCGGCCAGGTGCTCTCTGTATGCCTGCCGGGAGCAACTGGCCGAGGGATATCTCGCGCTGCCGGGAGGTCACCGCCTGGGGGTGGCCGGTCAGGTGATCATGGAGGAGGATCGTTTGTGGTTGGTCCAGCATCCAACGTCGCTCTGCATTCGCCTGGCCCGGCCCCGGCCCGGCGCGGCTTCGGCCCTGCTGAAGCACGTCATGGCAGGTGGGCAATTGCACTCCTGCCTCATCTTTGGCCCACCGGGTTCGGGAAAAACTACGGTGCTACGCGACCTGGTGAGGGTGTTGTCCGACCGTGGATTCAACGTGACCGTGGTGGACGAGCGTTCCGAAATCGCTGGGTGCGTCGCGGGGTTACCCAGCATGGACGTGGGCTCGAACACTGACCTCTGGGACGGCTGTCCCAAGGCCCTGGGGTTACTGATGGCCATCCGATCTCTGGCTCCCCAGGTGGTGGCCACCGACGAAATCGGGCACCCGCGGGATGCTGAGGCCCTGCTGGAAGCCCGCCGGTGCGGGGTGGCGGTGCTGGCTACGGCACACGCCTGGGACCTCGACGACGTCATTGAACGCCCTACGTTACAGGTCTTGTGGCAGGCCAGGGTTTTCGCCAGGTTCTTCCGCCTGGGCGTTACACCCACTCCCGGTACCCTCCTGGGGGTGTGGGACGAGGCAGGTCGTGCCTGCGAGCAGGAGGCTGCCATCGTTGCTGGCTAAGGCGCTGGGGGCCGTTCTCGTACTGGGTGGAGGGCTGTGGGTGGGGAACGCCATGGCCGGGCTGCTCGAGGCTCGGGTGGTGGAGTGGCAGCGCTGGGAGCGAGCCTTGGCCATTCTGGCCAGCCGGGTGGGATACGCTGCCCAAATCCTGCCCGATGCCCTGCGGGCTGCTGGACGCCAGGTGGGCGGTACGGTGGAGAGTGTCCTGGTGCGGGTGTCGCGGGAGGTGGCCGAGGGTCGCGCCACGGCGGAGGAGGCCTGGACGCACACGTGTCGGGAATATCCGGGTCCCCTGGGGGAGCGCGACTGGGAGCTGCTGGCTCAGATAGGAGCCATACTGGGGCGCACTGGTCGGTCGGATCAGCAGCGGCAGCTGGTGGCCCTGCGGGAGCAGGCGGCGGAGAGGTGTCGGGAAGCGAGGGAGGAGTCGCGCCAGCTGGGTCGTCTGTACCGCTATGTGGGGATCCTGCTGGCGGCTCTCTTGGTACTATGGTTGCCCTAGGAGGCGGGCCGGTTGGTGGACGTGGATCTGATATTCAGAATCGCCGGCATCGGTCTCATCGTATCCGTGCTCAACATTGTACTCCGTCAGGCGGGAAAGGAGGAACAAGCCCACCTGCTCACCCTGGCCGGCGTGGTGGTGGTGCTCATGATGCTCATCGATCTGGTATCGAGGCTCTTTCAAACTGTCCGGACCATGTTTCAAATCCCGTAGGGGTGACGCGGGGTGAACGTGGATCCGTATGGGTTGATCGTGGTGGCGCTGGCTGCCGTGCTGCTCCTGGCATTGCTTAGGAACTGGCGCCCGGACCTGGCGGTGGCCCTCAGCCTGGCCGCCGCGAGCGTACTGCTGCTGTATGCGCTGGGGCCGCTGCGGCAGCTGTTTGCCCTCTTCGCCGATCTCGCCGCCACCGCGGGCCTGAAGGCGCTGTATCTGGGCGTGATACTGCGGGTGCTGGGCATAGCGCTGATATGTGAGTTGGCCAGTCAGGTATGCCGTGACGCCGGGGAAGGGGCGGTGGCCACCAAAGTGGAGCTGGTGGGTAAGGTGATGATCCTCACCGCTGCGGTCCCGGTGATGCGATCCATCGTTGAGACGGTGGTCTCGCTGTGGCCGTGAGACGACGCGGCTGCTTGCTCGTTCCCCTGGGCGCCTTGCTGCTGGTGCTGAGCCTCTGTCGGTCGGTGGGAGGCGCTGAACAAGGGCTCGAGGACATCTTGCAGGAGCAGCTGAGCCAGGTGGATGCCTCAGAAATCGACCGCTGGCTTGAGGAATGGCGCCAGTCCCTGGGGCGAGAGTTCCCCGCCGTCAGCTGGCGAGATGCGGTGGAGGTGGTACGAGGTCGGGGAGTATTCATTGACGTGCCCGCCCTGCTGCGGGCGCTGGCGGCGCACGTGGGTCGGGAGCTGGTGGCCTCCGCTCGCCTCCTGGTACAGCTGTTAGCGCTTGGCATCGTGGCCGCGTTCCTCGGTCAGCTGGAGCTTTCCCCTGGACGGGGAGACGTGGCTCGCGTGGGGGGCTGGGCTTGCTTTGCCGGAGTAGCACTGCTGGCAGTGACCTGCTTCGCCCAGGCGCTCCAGCTGGCCCAGGCTACCGTTCGCGATGCGGTGACGTTCATGCAGGCGATACTGCTCCCCCTGACCAGCCTGCTGGCAGCCTCCGGGGCCCCGGTGTCCGCAGGCCTGCTACACCCCCTGGCCATGCTCCTGGTGCAGGGAGGGGCCGTCCTGGTGGCCGACCTCGTCTTCCCGCTCCTGGCCATTGCCGCCCTGCTGGAGGTGGCAACACTGAGCGTGGGGTCGTCGCTGGAGGGCCCCGGATCTCTACTCAGACAGGTGGCCTTCGCCGTGCTGGGAGGGTTCCTGGCCATACTGCTTTGGGCGATGAGCGCCAAGCGCGTTGCCGGTCAGGTTGCCGATTCGGTCGCCTTACGCACCGCCAAGTTCCTGAGTGGAGCCTTCGTCCCCGTGGTGGGGAAGATGCTGGGTGATGCCGTGGAGATGGTTTTCACCTCATCATTGATCCTGCGACGGGCGCTCGGCTTGATCGGAGTCCTGGGGGTCTTCCTGGCCATGGCTACCCCGGTGATCAAGCTGGCCTGCCTGGTTTTGCTGTGGCGGACCGGGGCCGTACTGGCGGGGGCAGTAGGCACTACGCAGTCCTCTCGCTTGATGAACGCCATGGCGGGAGCCTTGCTCTATCTTCTGCTGCCTCTCCTGGCCCTGGGCGTCCTGTTCGCCGCTTGTTTGGGGCAGCTGGCCGCGGTAGCACTGCCTTACTGAGGTGATGTCATGCAGCGTCTGAGCGACTGGTGTCGGGGCCTGGCGGTATGTATCCTGTTGCTGGGATTCCTGGAAGTTATGCTGCCTCGGGGCAACCTGCGGCCCTATGCCCGGCTTTCCCTCGGTCTGGTGTTGCTGGCCGTCCTCCTCGAGCCTCTGGGCTGGTTGCGGGGTGATTCGTGGGATGTGCTGGATGAATGGACCGGCGGCGCCCCGCAGGGGGAGGGCCGGCTGGGTACCGCCTGGCGAGATGGCGTGGTGAGAGCACACGAGATGGCGTTGGCCGAGTGGTTGGAGGAGGAGATGCGCAGGGTGGGTTGGGCCATTGAGGGTGTGAAGATTGTGTTGATCGGGGCCCGATGGGCGGACGGGCAGCTGGTGGGAGCTGAGATCATCACCGCCTTCATCGAAGCAGGTGATTTGGGAAGGGACGCCACAGTCCGGGCACGCATGCTTCAGGATGCTCGGAGCCTGCTGGAGAGGAACCTGGGCCAGCTGGCGGGCCAGCTGCAGGTGCGAGTGAGCCACGGGGGGTGAGGGCGATGAGCCCGGGGGAGATATTGCGAAAGTTGCCCGACACGGTGCGGAGAGGCGTTCTGATCATGCTGGTGGTGGGCATGGGTCTGCTCACGCTTCCGGACATAGTGGGGATCCGGCGCGTAGCGCGCGAAGATGACCCGCCGCAGGCCCAGACATCGGCGGGGCAGGAGCAGGACCATGCTGCCAGGCTGGCCCGCCAGCTGGAGGACATCCTCAGCCGGGTTCAGGGTGCGGGCAGGGTTTCCGTCCAGATATTCCTGGGATCGGATTCAGTGGTCACCTACGCAACCAATACCACCCGATCACGCACCGACCGCGAGGAGGCCACTGAAGCCGGTTTGCGTTCCCGGCTGCTGGAGGAATCGACCCAGAGCACAGTGGTGCTGCTCAGAGGGCCCGGTGGCGACGAAAGACCGCTGGTGACTGCAGTCCAGTACCCTGAGGTGATGGGGGTACTGGTGGTGGCGCAGGGTGCCGGTGATTCACGCGTCAAAGAGGAATTGATAAGAGCGGTACAGGCGGCGTTAGGTGTGCCCCCCCATCGGGTGCGGGTGATGCGTGGAGGAGGATCTCCACGGTGAGCCGCAGCTGGCTGAGGCTGCTGCTGTTCGCGCTGCTGGTGGGCGCGGCCCTGGCCTGGGTCATCAGATGGTGGCCAAAAGCGCAAGATCCCCGGGTCTTGTCGGAGATGGACACGGAGGGAGCGGCGAAGGAGGAGTTCCACGACTGGTTCGTGGAGGCTCGCCTGCAGCGCGAGAGGGACCTGTTCCTCTGGCTGGAGACTCTCCTGAAGCATGGCGGCGAAGCTGAGGCCAGGAGCGAGTACGTGGAGGCCTTGCGACGACACCGGCTCCAGAATGAGGCGGAAGAACTGCTCAGGTTGAGGGGTTTTGACGATGCCCTGGTCTACCTGGACGGAGAAGGAGCGGTGGTGATCGTCAGGGCGGAGGCGATTAGCAGAGCTGACGCCGCTTTGGTGGCCGAGCTGGTTTCCCGACTGACCGGGGTGCCGAAGGAGAGGATCAGCGTTTCCCACCGGGCGAAATGAGGGTGGGCCAACCGCCCTCTCCTCGTGTTGCGAGTTGGGCTTGAGCGGGTACCGAGACTGAGGGATCCGGAGACCTGGCCGCCCGCGCACCGCTCGTTGCCCATTGCCTGGCATCCCTGGGTTTTGGCCCCGGCGTCCTGGAATGGCTGGTGCGCCCAATCGGCGCGGGGACGGATTGCCGGCCGAAGCGGTGTTGCCTGCTGGTGGAGGCGATGTAGATTTCCCGGTTGCCCGGCGACCGGCCCTGCAGAGCGTTGTAGCCCGGGGGCGACTCATGTATAATTATGGGTGATTCTTGCCCCAAGGCAGGTGATCTCGAGGATGAATGAGGAACGGGATTCAGGGAAATTCGCGGAAGTGGAGACCCACGTTCACATCGCAGACGAAGTGGTGGCCATCATCGCCGGAATCGCCGCATCTCAGGTTGAAGGCGTGGCCGGCATGGCGGGAGGATTGGTGGGGGACATCACCCAGATGCTGGGGAAAAAGAGTCTCTCCAAGGGCGTGAAGGTATCGGTTGATGGTACGAACGTGACCATTGACCTTTTCGTGGTGGTGAATTACGGGGTTCGGATTCCGGAAGTGGCACAGAAGGTGCAGGAGGCGGTGAAGAGGGCGGTTGAGGGTCTGACCGGGTTGCGAACAACTGCCATTAACATTCACGTGCAGGGGGTTGCCTTCCATAGAGGACACAAGGAGCCCACGAGGGGTTCGGAAAAGGGCTGAAGGTTTGGAGCGGAGGCCTGAGCAGTCCTTGCCTTGCATCCCCTGCCAGCCCTCGGACGGCAAGGTGCGGGGAGGAGCAGCGGCGGTGACTGCTGGTGCCGTGCTCCTTCTGGCGGGACTGGGGCTGCTCTGGTGCCTGTGGCGCCGAAACCGTGGTGCGGAGCTGGCGGTGAGTCGGTCTGCCCGGGGGCAGGTGTTTATCTCGCGGTGGGCGCTGGAGCGGATGGTCCGGTGGGCCATCGGGCAGACCAAGGGCGTGAGATGCCACCGGGTGCGGCTGACTGACCGCGATGGCGCGCTCGTGTGTAGGGTTGTGCTCAGGAGCTGTGCTGACACACCGGTGACCGAGGCCCTGGCCGAGGTCCGGCGGGCGGTGATCCGTTGCCTTCAGGATCTGGCCGGGCTGGGCAGGCCCCGCGTGGAGCTCAGGGTCAGCAGCATGGCCTGACAGCGGTTTGCCGACGGCAGGGTTTGAGTGTGCCCCGGGTGGTAGGCTCGCCTGGACCGGGTAGGCGCTGGGTGGCGACCGAAGCTCGCATCAGTACGAGAGAAGACTCCTTGGCGGCCGGGCGATCTTCTCGCGGCGAGAGGTCGCTTGCGAGTTTCTGCGGGGCTTTCAGGAGGGTTGGCGATGGAGCGGCGGAGAGCGCGGGAGGCAGCTCTGCTGGTACTCTTCCAGGAAGAGTCCGGCACCTCGCCCTCTTCCGGCTGGGAGCTGGCCTGTGAGATCACCGGCGTCGGTGGAGAAGGGCTGGACTTCGCCCGTCGCCTGGTGCGGGAGGTTCGGCAGAGGAAAAAGGATCTCGACGCGCTGGTGCAGTCCCTGAGCGAGGGGTGGCCTCTGCACCGCATGGCCCCAGTGGTGCGAAATGCCTTGCGCATTGGCACATGCGAACTGCTGCACATGCGTGAAACCCCCATGCCGGTGATCATCAATGAAGCGGTGGAGCTCACCAAGAAGTATGCGGACGGTGCCTCCGCGAAATTCGTCAACGGCATCCTGGCGCGCGTGGCCGAGCTCCGCCATTCTCCTGCGGAGGGAGGGCGGTGAGCTGTCGCGTCCTGGCGGTAGACACCAGCAGCTACACCACATCCGTGGCCGTGGTAGGGCCTCAGGGCGAGGTCGAGGCCGATTTTCGGCAGTTGCTCCCCGTACCCGCTGGCCAGCTGGGACTGCGGCAGTCTGAGGCAGTCTTCAAGCACCTGGAAATACTTCCTGGCCTCCTCCTCAAGGCTATCTGTCGCCGGCCATCGGCGCCCGTGGGCGCAGTTGCGGTGGCCCGGCGTCCTACGCGGGATCCCGATTCCTACCTCCCGGTGTTCAGGGTGGGCGAGGGGTTTGCCCGTACCCTCAGCGGGGCCTGGCGATGTCCGTTGTATGGTCTCAGTCATCAGGACGGGCACTTGTGGGCGGCTCTGGGCCCCTCCGGACCGCCGGCCGATTCATTCCTGTTCCTTCACCTCTCCGGAGGTACAACTCATCTGTACCTGATTACGGCCCGGGGTCCCGCGAGCTGCTGGCGCTGGCACCTGCTGGGTGGGGGCATGGATCTTCACGCCGGCCAGATGGTGGACCGGGTAGGGGTTGCCCTGGGGCTTGCGTTCCCCGCCGGGGCCGAGCTGGAATTGCTGTCGGGGAGCTCTCGGGGGGAGGTACGGGTGCCCTCGGCGGTGCGTGGATACCAGGCCAGCTTTGCGGGTCCCACCACGCACGCTTTGCGCCTTCTGCAGCGAGGTGCGGCGCCTGCCGACGTGGCCTGGGCGGTGCAGCGGTGCATAGCCAACACGGTTGAAAAGTTGTTGCGTAAGGCGCGGGAGGAGCTGGATGTTACGGTGGCGGTGGTGGCCGGTGGGGTGGCCGCCAACCGGCAGATCCGGCAGAGACTTCGTCGGCGATTGCAGCATCGTGCCCTGGGGATGCGCCTGTTGTTCCCCCCGGCCGACCTGTGCACCGACAACGCGGTAGGATTGGGTTGGGCTGCCCAGGCGTGCCTGCGAAGTTTGCGGTCCCGCTGGGGAAAGGAAAAGGCACCGAGGATGTAGAAATCCTGGGGGGCCCTGACGCAGGGCGACCTCACCACAACCGTCTGCTCAACGGAGGAGAGTTGATATCATGTACAAAATCCTGAAGAAGCGCAAGCTGAACCCCGTTACCCACCTCTTCGTGGTCCACGCTCCCCTGGTAGCGCGCAGGGCCGAGCCTGGGCAGTTCGTCATCCTGCGCGTGCGGCCAGAAGGGGAGAGGATCCCCCTGACCATCTGTGATTATGATCGCAGTGAAGGCACCATTACCATCGTGGCTCAAGAGGTGGGCAAGACCACCAGGCTGTTGGGACGCCTCGAGGAGGGCGACAGCCTGGTCGACTTCGTGGGACCTCTGGGGAAGCCAGCGCCGTTGCCGGATGAGGGGCATGTGGTGGCCATCGGAGGAGGAATTGGTGCCGCACCCGTCTACCCCAAGGTCCGGGCCATGCATGAGCGCGGGGTACGGGTAACCGGGATAATTGGGGCCCGCACCGCGGAGCTGCTCATCCTGGAAGAGGAAATGGCGGCGGTGTGCGACCGGCTCTTTGTGGCCACCGATGACGGCACCAAGGGCTACCACGGGTTTGTCACCGGCGTGCTCGAGCGTCTGCTGCGGGAAGAGGCCGAGGACATCGATGAAGTCCTGGCGGTGGGTCCCATGGTCATGATGCGGGCGGTGGCGGACATGACGCGGCCGTACGGGATCAGGACCATGATCAGCGTGGATCCCATCATGGTGGACGGCACCGGCATGTGCGGCGCCTGCCGGCTGACGGTGGGCGGCAAGACGCGCTTTGCCTGCGTGGACGGGCCTACCTTCGATGCCCACGAGGTGGACTTCGAGGAGGCTATACGGCGCAGCAGGATGTACGTGGAGGAGCAGCAGCTGGCGCTTCATACCTGTTCCTGTGGAGGTGACGAGGGTTGCCGGTAAGAGGCACCAGGGTTCCCATGCCGGAGCAGGATCCGGCGGAACGGATTCATAACTTCGACGAAGTCCCCTTTGGCTACAGCCCGGAGCAGGCGGTGGAGGAAGCCAGCCGGTGCCTGAGCTGCAAGAAACCGGCCTGCGAGTCGGGCTGCCCGGTCGAGGTACGGATACGGGACATGATCGGGCTGATCAGGGAGCGACGTTTTGCCGACGCCTATTTCTTAGTCAAGGAGACCAACAGCCTCCCCGCCATCTGCGGGCGGGTGTGCCCCCAGGAAGAACAATGTGAGAAATACTGCATCATGGGTAAGAAGCACGAGCCCATCGCCATCGGCCGGCTGGAGAGGTTTGTGGCTGATTTCGCCCTCCGGGAGGGCCTGCGCGAGGACTTCACCCCTGGCGACCGGCAGGGCTGGGTGGCGGTGGTGGGTTCCGGACCGGCCGGTCTGACTGCGGCGGGTGATCTGCGGCGGTTGGGTTATGAGGTGACGGTGTTCGAGGCCCTGCATGCCCCCGGCGGGGTCCTGATTTACGGCATACCCGAGTTCCGTCTGCCGAAGCGGGTGGTGGCCGCGGAGATAGAGACGCTGCGGGACATGGGGGTGGAGATCCGGACCAACGTGGTGGTGGGCAAGACGGTCACGGTGGACGAACTCCTGGGCGACCTGGGGTACGATGCCGTGTTCCTGGGAACCGGCGCGGGGTTGCCCAACTTTTTGGGCATACCCGGCGAGAACCTCAACGGGGTGTATTCGGCCAACGAATTCCTCACCCGGGTCAACCTGATGCGTGCATATCTCTTCCCCGAATGGGACACCCCCATCAAGCCTCGGCGCCGGGTGGCGGTGCTGGGAGGTGGCAATGTGGCCATGGACGCTGCCCGTTGTGCCCGGCGGTTGCGAGGGGTGGAGTCCAGCACCATCGTCTATCGCCGCTCGCGCAAAGAAATGCCCGCCCGGGTGGAGGAGATCCACCACGCGGAAGAGGAGGGCATACGTTTCGAGCTGCTCACCAACCCGGTCCGCATCCTGGACGACGGCCAGGGCTGGGTGGCGGGCATGGAGTGCATCAGGATGGAACTAGGTGAGCCCGATGCTTCCGGCCGCCGTCGCCCGATACCGATCCCCGGTTCCGAATTCGTCATCGAGTGCGACACCGTGGTGGTGGCCATCGGCACCACCCCCAATCCCCTGATCGCGCAGACTACCCCCGGTCTCGAGGTCAACCGCTGGGGCTGCGTGGTGGCGGAGCCGGGAACGGGGCAGACCAGCAGAGAAGGGGTGTTCGCGGGCGGCGATGTGGTCACCGGGGCCGCCACGGTGATCCTGGCCATGGGAGCGGGTAAGCAGGCGGCAGTGGCCATCGACAGGTACATTCAAGAAAAACGGAAGAAGGGGGCGCGGTGATGGCGGCGCAAATCATAGACGGCAAGAAGCTGGCCCAGCAGATCAAGGCCGAGCTTCGCGAGGAAGTGGAAAGGCTCAAACGGGAACGCGGCATTACCCCGGGGCTGGCGGTGATTCTGGTGGGAGATGACCCGGCGTCTCGTACCTACGTGCGGAACAAGGAGCGGGCCTGCCGCGATATAGGCATATTCTCCCAGGTACATCGGCTCCCGGCGGAGACGAGTCAGGAACAGCTGCTGGAACTCATAGAGGAGCTGAACCACACCGACCACATCCACGGCGTCCTGGTACAGTTGCCGCTGCCCGAGCACATCGACGAACGCACCGTCATCCAAGCCATCAAGCCGGAAAAGGACGTGGATGGCTTCCATCCGGTGAACGTGGGGAATTTGCACATTGGGGCCCCGGGCTTTGTGCCCTGCACGCCCCGGGGCATCATAGAGATGCTGGATCGAACCGGCATTCCCATCAAGGGGAAGCACGCGGTGGTGGTTGGTCGCTCCAACATTGCGGGGAAACCCGCTGCCATGCTGCTGCTGGCGCGGCACGCCACGGTCACCATCTGTCATTCCCGTACCGTGGACCTGGCCTATCACACCCGCCAGGCGGACATCCTGGTGGTGGCGGTGGGACGCCCGCGTTTCATCACCGGGGACATGATCAAGGAAGGTGCGGTGGTCATCGACGTGGGCGTGAACCGGGTCGACGAGGGGCTGGTGGGAGACGTGGATTTCGACAGCTGCTTGGAGAAGGCCTCCTATATAACCCCGGTGCCCGGGGGCGTGGGTCGAATGACGGTGGTAATGCTGATGAAGAACACGGTGGAGGCGGTGCGGTAGATCTGGTCGCGTAGGGTACTGACGGTAAGGGAGCTGACCAAACACATCAAAGGGTTGCTGGACGCGGACCCTTTGCTGGGGAACCTATGGGTGGCAGGGGAGGTCTCCAACCTCCGGCGGCCATCTTCGGGTCATCTGTACTTCACCCTCAAGGACGAGGCGGCAGCCGTGCGGTGCGTGATGTTCCGCAGTCAGGCCTGCCGCCTGAAATTCCGGCCCGAGGACGGGGTACGCGTCGTGATCCATGGATATGTCAGCGTGTACCAGCGGGACGGGGTGTATCAGCTATACGTTCAGGAGATGGAACCGGATGGAATGGGGGCCTTGTACCTCAGTCTCCAGAAGCTCAAACAGCAGCTGGAGAGGGAGGGTTTGTTCGACCCGGCCCGAAAGAGACCGCTGCCCCTGCTGCCCCGATGGGTGGGGGTGGTCACGTCGGCCGCCGGAGCTGCCTGGCGGGACATCCTCACCGTGAGTCACCGCCGTTATCCTGGCGCCCGGCTGATTCTGGCCCCCGTTCAAGTGCAGGGAGACGAAGCACCGGGTCAGATTTGCCGCGCGCTGGAACTCCTGCAGCAGCTGCCGGAGGTAGACGTGATCATCGTGGGGCGCGGCGGCGGCTCCATGGAGGAACTGTGGGCCTTCAATGATGAGAAGGTGGCCAGAGCCATCTTTGGATGCCGGGTTCCGGTGGTGAGCGCCGTAGGCCACGAGACGGACTGGACGCTGGCGGACTACGTTGCAGACGTGCGTGCCCCCACGCCCTCCGCGGCCGCTGAGCGGGTGTTCCCCAGCCAGCAAGAGCTGGCCGCCCGTATTGCCGCCTTGCGCCAGGGGGCGCGGGCAGCCATGGGACGTCGCCTGGAGCGCGCTGCCCATCGTCTGGAAAAGCTGTTGTCAAGTCGCGCCTTTCGGCGCCCCGATGATATGCTCAACCAGCGCCGCCAGCGGGTTGATGAGCTGGCACGGCAGGCAGCCGCCGCCGTGGTGCGGCAGCTGGAGCTGCTGAGGATGCGGGTGGACGGCCACCGCCGGGCGCTGGAGAATCTCAACCCCGAGGCAATACTGGCCCGGGGTTACAGCATCTGCTCCTCCCTCAGTACAGGCATGATCCTGAGGGATGCTCGGGCGGTGCGGCCGGGGGAAGCGGTGCGGGTTCAACTCCATCGGGGTACCCTGGAGGCCACCGTCAGACGCTGTGAGAATGCCGGGGAGGGTGACGCGCAGGATGAGTGAGGAACGGGCGCAGGGTCAACCCAGCTTCGAGGAAGCTCTCGAACGCCTGGAGGAGGTGGTCAGGAGGCTGGAAGAGGGGGAACTCACCCTGGAGGAGTCCCTCCGCCTCTTCCGGGAAGGAATGGAACTGGCGCGCCGGTGCAGCCGCATGCTGGAGGAAGCGGAGGGGAAAGTGCGGGTGTTGCTGGAGGAGGACGGCCAGGTATGGACCGAGCCCTACCGGGCGGAGAGGGGTAATCCTGCGCATGCGGGGTGACGAGATAGCGGCCACCGTGCAACGGTGGTCAAAGATGGTCAACGACGCCCTCGACCAGCTGTTGCCGCCGGAACGTGAGGTGCCGGTAGCGTTGCACCGCGCCATGCGGTACGCCGTCCTGCAGGGAGGAGGGCGGATACGACCGGTGCTGGTGCTGGCGGCTGCCTCCCTGGGCGATGCTCCCGAGGGGGCGGCGGTGGTGGGGGCCTGCGCCCTGGAGCTGGTGCACGCGTATTCCCTGGTACACGATGACCTCCCCTGCATGGACGACAGTGACTACCGACGGGGGCTTCCCAGCTGCCACCGGGCTTTCGGCGAGGGAATGGCGGTACTGGCGGGGACGGCGCTCCTTTCCCTGTCCTTCCAGCTGTGCGCCAAGCAGCTGGTAGAACGGGGGATATCGCCGCAACGGGCACTCGGAGTGCTGGTGGAACTGGGGCGGGCCTGTGGGTCGCGGGGAGTGATGGGCGGACAGGCGCTGGACCTGCAGGCGCGTGGACGACCGGTCAGTGCGGACATGATGGAACTGATGCATCGGCTGAAGACCGCCCGGCTGTTCGAGGCGGCGGTGGTGATCGGAGCCGAGCTGGGGGGACTTGACGAGGGGGCGAGGGCGGCGCTGCGGGAGTACGGGCACCGGTTGGGCATGGGCTACCAGACCCTGGACGACCTGGAGGACTGGCGGGAGGAGGCCCCGGGCGAAGAACCGAATCTGCGGGCGTTGTATTCGGAGGAACAATGCTGGGATCGAGCCCGCAGCTGGATGGAGCAGGCGGCAGAAAGGGCAAGGACTTTGGGGAAGGGTGCGGAATTCCTGGTGACCTTCCCCCTCTGGCTGTACCGCCGGGCTCGGGCGCGACGGGGGGAGCCTTCAGGTGCCGTTTGAAGGCAGTCCAATTGTGTGCTATAATCATCCACGCCGGGATGGCGGGTGGTGCAGTATCCTAGTCGGTGCCGCCGCCTCCCAGGACGGGCCTAAAAATCCGTCAAGGGCACATCGATGAAGCTCCTGGTGCTGGCTTTCGACGCCCAGTCGGGGGTTGGTGCTGGGAGTCAAGGGAGTGGGGCAGCCTACAATGGCATGTAGGCGCGGACCCTGCTCCCGCGGAGGCCTAAGTGCGTGGTTCGCTTCGAAAGGGGCGAACTATGGCTTAGGGACAACCTGTATGCGGTACCGGGGTGGTGCTGTGTACAGCGTAGCCTGCCTTGAGCGGTCTGGGCGGAGGTCGCTTCAATGGTGGACACCTACGGGCCCGGGTGGACCGATGGCAACGCGGCCGAAATCCAGTCCGCAAAAGAGGCTAAGGGGCGGTCAGGTGCTGTCGAGGAAAGCTCCTAGGCTGTTCCGGAAGGAGGCGGGGTGGGGATTACAGTGCGGGCTAAGTGGCAATCTAGCACCGCAGATGGCGACACTGCGGGACGACCATAAAGGGAAACCGCCGGGGCAGCGATGCGCCGGAGGTCGTCCGGGAAAGCCTGCTAGACCTAAGCCGCAACATTTACCCATCCCGCTACCACCCGCCACGCGGTAGAGCGCATTGATCCCCGGGCATGGCACGCTCAGCTGCCCGGGGGTTTGCTTATGGAGGGAATGGATGCGGTGTCTGCCCAACGCCGAAACCGGCGCCACCGGTCATTGCGGTCTGGGGTCACCGTGGGGGCGGGGGCGTTTCTGATGGCCATGCTCATCAGTCTACCTTCGCAGAGTGCCATGCAGGGCGTGCACCTGCTGTTGGCCCTACCCCTGCTGTTGCTGATCATCCTGGTGGGGGTCATGTTCGACGTCCTGGGGGTGGCAGTTACGGCGGCTGATGATACCCCCTTTCACGCCATGTCGGCGAAGAAGCTGCCCGGAGCCCGGCAGGCGTTGTGGCTGCTGCGGAGAGCTGACCGGGTGGCTTCCTTTTGCAACGACGTGGTGGGTGATCTCTGTGGGACGTTGAGTGGGGCGGCGGCGGCGGCCATAGCCTACCGCCTGGGCGGAACCCGGGCGGGGCTGGATCAGACCATCCTGGGCATGGCCATGTTGGGTCTGGTGGCGGGACTGACGGTGGGAGGAAAGGCGGCGGCCAAGGGATACGCCATCTGGAATGCCAACGCCATCGTGTACCGGGCAGGGCGGATCATGGCGGCCTGGGAGGGCATCAGGACCTTGCTGATCTCCTGGCGCCGGTCACCGCGTCACCGAACGCGAGGGCGCCGGGATATCGAATCCGGTAGGTGAGGACCGTTGGGAAGGATTCTGGATCGTCTTGAGGGTCCGGAGGATTTGAAACGGCTCAACATCCGGGCTCTGGAACAGCTGGCCCAGGAGATCCGAGATACCATCATTCAGACGGTGGCCCGAAACGGGGGCCATCTGGCCCCCAATCTGGGGGTGGTGGAGCTCACCCTGGCCCTGCACCTGGTGTTCGACAGCCCACGTGACCGCATCGTGTGGGACGTGGGGCACCAGACGTATGCGCACAAGCTCATCACCGGCCGCCGAGCGCGCTTCGCGACCCTGCGGCGGCGCGGCGGCCTGAGCGGTTACCCGCGGCCTTCGGAGAGTCCTCACGACCATTTCGGCACCGGGCACGCTTCCACCGCCATCTCCGCCGCCCTGGGCATGGCGGTGGCCCGAGACCTGGCAGGCGAGGATCACGCGGTGGTGGCGGTGGTGGGTGATGGAGCACTCACCGGAGGAATGGCTCTGGAGGCGTTGAACCACGCCGGTCACCTGGCCGTGGATCTCATCGTGGTGCTGAACGACAATTCCATGTCCATCGCGCCGACGTTGGGGGCCCTGGCCGGCTACCTGGCGCGGGTCCGCAGCGATCCCACCTATCATCGGGTGAAGGAAGAGATGGAGCAGCTGATCAAGCGCATACCCCGGGTGGGCGACGGGCTGGCGCAGATGGCGGAGCGCATGAAGGGAAGTCTGAAGTACCTGGTGGTTCCCGGCATGCTGTTCGAGGAGCTGGGTTTCACCTATCTGGGCCCGGTGGACGGCCACAACCTGGGTGCCCTGCAGCGAGTCCTGACCCGGGCCCGGGAGATCCGAGGGCCGGTGCTGGTCCACGCGGTGACCAAGAAAGGGCGTGGTTACCGGCCGGCGGAGGAGAGCCCGGAGACTTATCACGGGGTGGCCTCGGGAGCGGCGCCAAAGGGGCTCCCCACCTTCAGCCAAGTGTTCGGGAACAAGATGCTGCAGTTGGCGGCCAACTATCCCCGCCTGGTTGCCGTGGTGGCCGCGATGCCCGAAGGCACGGGTCTGGGTCCCTTTTCCAAACAGCACCCCCACCGTTTCTTCGACGTGGGCATTGCGGAGCAACATGCCGTGACCTTCGCGGCAGGGCTGGCCAAGGAAGGCTGGCGCCCGGTGGTAGCCATCTATTCCACCTTCCTGCAGAGGGCGTACGATCAGATTGCGCACGATGTCTGCCTGCAGCAGCTTCCCGTGATCTTCGCCCTGGATCGCGCGGGGCTGGTGGGCGAAGATGGACCAACTCACCACGGCGCCCTGGATCTCTGCTATCTCCGGTCGCTCCCCCACATGGTGGTGATGGTCCCCAAGGACGGCGGCGAGCTGGAGCAAATGCTGGAGCTGGCACTGTCAGTGCCCGGGCCGGTGGCCATACGTTATCCTCGGGGAGCGGTACCGGTACCGCTTTCAACCGGCCAGAGGACTGGGGCGCTGCAGTTGGGGTCATGGGAGGTGTTGCGGGAAGGTACCGACGGCGCCTTCCTGGCCACGGGCCCTCTGGTGTACGAAGCACTGGCGGCAGCCGAGATGCTGGAAAGGGACGGTTTGCGGGTGGCGGTGGTCAACTGCCGGTTCGTGGAACCACCGGACTTTGAGACGGCGGCGGACGTGGCGACAAAGGCCCCTGTCTGGGTCACGGTGGAGGACAACGTGCTATGGGGAGGGTTCGGGTCGCGGGTGCTGGAGATGGTCCAGGAGGCGGGCTGGCCGGTACGAGTGGTGCGGAAAGGCCTCCCGCGAGACCCAGTGGAGCACGGCACGCGGCAAGAGTTGCTGGCGGACCTGGGCCTGGATGCCAGCGGGCTCCGGGCTGCTATGATGGCCGCCCTCACTGGTGGTGAGCCGCCATGGGCCGAGGCAGGGGCAAGCTGAGGTTGGACGTGCTGCTGGTGGAGCGGGGACTGTTCCCCACCCGGGCCCGGGCCAGGGCCGCGGTAATGGCCGGGGTGGTGCTGGTGGGAGGTCGGGTGGTGGATAAACCGGGTACCCTGGTGAAGCCCGATGTGGCCCTGACCCTGAAGGAGGATCCGCTACCCTACGTCAGCCGGGGCGGGTTGAAGTTGCAGGCGGCGCTGGATGAGTTCGGCATTGACGTGGCGGGGGCGGTGGCGTTGGACGTGGGCGCTTCCACCGGTGGCTTCACCGATTGCCTGCTATCTCGAGGGGCGCGGCTGGTGTTCGCGGTGGACGTGGGCAAGGGACAATTGGCCCTGAAACTCCGGCAGGATCCCCGCGTGGTGGTGCTGGAGGGCCTCAATGCCCGTTACCTGAAACTGGAGGATCTGGGACAGCGGGTCGACCTGGCCTGCATCGACGTGTCGTTCATCTCGGCATTGAAGATACTGCCCGCCACAAGAGGGGTGCTGAAGCCCCGGGGGAGGGTGCTGGTCCTGGTCAAACCCCAGTTTGAAGCAGGGCCGCGCCAGGTGGGCAAGGGGGGAGTGGTGAGAGACCCCCGCGTGCACGAGGAAGTACTGAAGTCGGTGTGTCGTGGGGCGCGAGCGCAGGACTTCGTTGTACACGGCCTCGCCCCCTCTCCCCTCAGGGGGCCAGCTGGAAACCTTGAGTTCTGGTTACACCTGACCAGGGAAGGCTGCGACCAGGTTCCCGATGAGATCATCCATCGGGTGGTCTGGAGCCAGCACCGGCGCGATGGCGAAGAATGATCCCCGCGCAGCGCGGGGCCACTGCGTCACCCGGTTTCCTCCAGCGCCTGGCGGACCTCCTTCTCGATATCCTCCCGGGCTCTGGCCGCTTCCTCCCGTCCTTCCTGCATCGCTTCTTCCACTACCCGCTTCTTTTCCTCGATGAACTGCTTGAACCTTTCCACGGCTTCGTTCACTTCGGACTTGACGGTTTCCAGGACATCCGCGGTACGTTCCCTGGTGCGTTCAGCCATCTCGCGGGCCTGACTGGCGATGCGCTCGCTCCGTTCCGAGATGGCCCGACGGGTTTCTTCTCCCGCCGCGGGGGCGAACAGGATCCCCAGCACCACCCCCAGCAAACCACCCAGCAGGAACCCCTCGACGAAACGTCCTCCGTTGTTGTTCCTGGCCATCACGTGCCACCCCCTCTCGATCTACGCATTCGCGCCAGCAACCGGAATGCCTTTCCGAAACCGGCGGCCACGCCAGAGGCGCCCAGCAGGGCTGGAGTGATGGATTTCTCCACCAGAGTCATGGTGACCCGCGCCGCCTCAACCAGCCTCCGCAGATGGGAAAGCACCTGCTGGGTCTCGTGTGCCCGGCTGTGTGCTTCGTCGGCCAGAGCCGAGACCTTGTCAAGGGTGATCCTCAGTGACCGCAGCACCGGTTCCAGCTCGCGCCGCACCGCCACCGAGAGCTCCTCCGCCGCCACCAGGGTACGCTTCAGCTGCGACAGAACAGTCAGCAGCGCTACGGTACCCACCAGCAAGGTGCCGGCGATCACCGCCACGCTGACCTGAAGCAAGGTGGGGATTTCCACCAGCTCACCTCCTGGGCCTCTGGCTACCGAGGACCGAATCTAACCATATTGTACCGCCGACCCCCGCCCGTGTCAATTGTTTCCAAATCGCTGGATCGGCAGCGGTGACCGCGGCCGGTTGCCGGGCGCACATGGTTAGTCTTTGCCACGGAGGGCACTTTGTTGCGGCTGCAAGGATGAATGTAGCCGCCTAGCGAACTACTATACAGGTGACCGAGGTGGACAAGTTGCGCACGCTGGGCATATTCCCTAATCTCGACAAGTCTGAAGCTGCTTCCACTACCCTTGAACTGGTGGACTGGCTGAACGCCGAAGGGCTCCGCTGCGTACTCCCCCCTGAGGTGGCTCACGAGCTGCAGCGTCCCGAGCTGGGGTTGCCCGTGGCTTCGTGGGGGGAAGTGGCGGAGTTCGTGGTGGTTCTCGGCGGTGACGGGACACTGCTGCACGCGGCGAGGCTCATGGCCCGGCAGGGGCTGCCCATGCTGGGGGTGAACCTGGGGCATCTGGGTTTCCTCACCGAGGTCGAATTGCCCGACTTGAAGACTTTCCTTCCCCGGTTTCTCGCCGGGGAGTATCTGGTGGAGGAGCGCATGATGCTCCAGGGACGGCTGTGCCGGGCGGGATCCACGGCCACCACTTTCGTAGCTCTCAACGAAATAGCGGTGTGCAAGGGCCCTTTTGCCCGCCTGATTTACATACACCTGTGGATTGAGGACACGTACGTCGATACCTATCCAGGCGACGGGGTCATCGTGTCCACCGCCACCGGATCCACAGCCTATTCGCTGTCCGCCGGTGGTCCCATCCTGAGTCCGGACGTGGAGGCTTTCGTGATAACGCCCATCTGCGCCCATACCCTGTATTCCCGTTCCCTGGTGGTCTCCGGAGACAACCGAGTGATGCTCAGGCTGTCCGCCAGTCACCGCGACACCATGCTGACGGTGGACGGACAGCGAGGATTGCGCCTCAGGTCGGAGGACGAGATCCACGTGAGTCGGGCGCCGTTTGCGGCAAGGCTGATGCGCTTGCCCCCGTGGAGCTTCTACCGCGTCCTCCGCCGCAAGCTGAAGGATGAGGGGGGCAACGTCCGGATACAGCCAGATCGTGGGGGGTGAGGCCTTGAAGGCCAAGCGGCAGATGAAGATCCTGGAGATCATCCGCAACCAGGTAATCGAGACCCAGGAGGAGCTGACCGAGAAACTCCGCCAGGAAGGCATCAAGGTGACCCAGGCAACGGTGTCCCGGGATATCAAGGAATTGAAGCTGGTCAAGACTGCCACCAGTGACGGCCGGTACCGATACACCCTGCCGCAGTCCGAGGAGCGGCTGGCGGTGATGGAGCGGCTTCGGCGGGTGTTTCGGGAATGCTGCGTTGGGTTTGATTACAGCCACAACATCGTGGTGGTCAAAACCCTGTCGGGGGCGGCGCCGGCGGTGGGAGAGGCCATCGACAATCTCGGCTGGGAAGAGGTGGTGGGAACGGTGGCGGGAGATAACACCGTGCTGATGGTAATCCGCGATGCGAACATGGCGCCGACCGTTCTCGACAAGCTGCGTCAGATGATGTCGTAGGAGGTCGAAAGCCGCTAGCAATGCTCAGGGAGATTTATCTGGAGAACTTTGCCCTGGTGGACAAGCTTCGACTGGAGCTGGGCCCGGGGCTCAACGTGCTCACCGGGGAGACGGGCGCAGGTAAGTCAGTGCTCATCGACGCCGTTGAGGTGGCGCTGGGTGGTCGTGCCTCGGCGGACTACGTGAAGGCGGGGGCTGACCGCGCCCGAATAGAGCTGTTGTTTGACGTACCAGAGCAGGAAGGACTCCGGACGCTGCTGGCGGATATGGGGTACGACGAGGGCGATCAACTGGTCATCTCCCGGGAAATCCTGGCCCAGGGACGCAGCGTGGCGCGCATTAACGGACGGCCGGTGACGGTGGGGACGGTTCAGCAACTGAGCAGTTACCTGGTGGATATCCACGGACAGCACGAGCACCAGTGGCTCCTCAAGCCCCACATGCACCGCCGATTACTGGATTCCCTGGGGGGACAGCGTCTCAGGGATCTTTTGGACCAGGTGGGGTTGCTGTACCGTCGCCACCGGCAGCTGCGACAGCAGCTGGAAGCTTACAGTGGCGATGCCCGAACCCGGGCCAGGGAGATGGATCTCCTCCGTTTTCAGATCCGGGAGATCCAGGCTGCCCGCCTGCAGCCGGAGGAGGAAAGTGATCTGCTGGCACAACGGCAGCGTCTGATGCATGCGCAGAGGTTGCGTGAGGTCATCCACGAAGCCTACGCCACGGCGTACGCTGGTGGTCCCCAACGGTCGGCCTTTGATTCTCTGGGTGAGGTGTGTGCCCGGCTGGAAGAGGCGGCGCAGCTGGACGGGGCGCTGGGCCAGCTGGCGGCGGAGGCCAAACGGCTGCAGTACGAGCTGCGGGAGTTGAGCAGTGCGCTGCGGCGGGCGTCGGAGGAGGTCAACACCGACCCGGCAGCGCTGGAAGCGGTGGAGGAGCGACTGGAAGTCTACCGGAAGCTCAAACGCAAGTACGGCTCCACGGTGGAGGAGATCCTGGCCTACCAGGAGGAGATGGAACGCCGGCTCAGCAGGCTGGAGAACAGCGAGGAGGAGGCCAGCCGCCTGCAGGCAGAGCTGGAGGCGGTCTCCCGGGAGCTGGCCACCAGCTGCCGGTTGCTGTCGGAGGAAAGGCGTCGGGCCGCCAGGCGGCTGGAGGATATGGCTTCCGAGCAGCTGAGTGAGCTGGGAATGGCCAGGGCAGCGTTGCTGGTACGCATCACTCAGGAGGAGGACGCCCAGGGCCTCGAAATCAACGGGAAACGGGTAAGATTCGGCCCCGAGGGCATCGACCGCGTGGAATTCCTGTTCGCGCCCAATCCGGGCGAGCCCCCGCGACCGCTCAGCCGGATTGCTTCCGGCGGTGAGATATCCCGGGTGATGCTGGCACTGAAGTACCTGCTGGCCAGGGATGACGATGTGCCCACCCTCATCTTCGATGAGGTGGACAGCGGTATCGGCGGCCGGGCGGGGGCGGTGGTGGGATCCAAGCTGCACCGCATTGCCCGTGATCGCCAGGTGATCTGCGTCACCCATCTGGCGCAGATCGCGTGCCTGGCTGACCACCACCACCTCCTGAGCAAGAGAGTGCGGGCGGGGCGAACGGTGACCGAGGCCCGCAGTCTCCTCAAGGAAGAGGAGAAGGTGAGGGAGCTGGCCCGGATGCTGGCAGGAGAAGTCAGCGAAACCGCGCTGGAGCACGCCAGACAGCTGCTGCGCGCCACATCACCAGGCGCATAGAACCACCTCGGAAGGGAACCCTAATTGCCGCACAGTACCGTGCGGTGAGGTGCCTCGAGCTTGCGAACGCGCCCGTTGGCTGCCATCCTTTGCTGCGTGGTGGTCATTTCCTTCTTCCTGAGCCCGCCGTATCAAGCATACCGCCGTCTCCCGCAGCAGGTACGGGCTTTCCCGGGGCAGGAAGTGGAGCTGGACATCGGACTCCCGCTGCCCGTGCGCCTGGATGTAGGAGACAGCGGACTGCTGCAGTGGCGCGAGGCTCCCGGTGGGGCCATCCCAACCAGTTACGTGCTCCAGGCTGTTCGATCCGGAGAGGCAGAGGTGGAGATCAGGCTGTTTGGCGCCATACCTCTCCGGCGGATACACGTCCAGGTGCTGCCGCGGGTCGGTCTGGTGCCGGGGGGACAGTCGGTAGGCGTACTCCTTCACAGTCGGGGGGTGTTGGTTACCGGTCTGGGGGTGGTGACTGATGCAGAGGGTCGACGACACCGTCCCGCCGAACGCGCCGGACTGAGACCGGGCGATGTGCTGCTAGCGGTGGATGGCCAGCCGGTGGACACCGAGCTTGAGGTGGAGGAGCTCATCCAGGAAGCGGGCCGCGAGCGACGAGAGATGCGCATGCAAGTCAAAAGGGGCTCCAGAACTTTGACCGTGCGGCTGAGGCCGGTGCGGTGTGGGGAGACCGGGCGGTATCGCGTGGGACTGTACATCCGCGACGGCGCCTGCGGTGTAGGCACCCTCACCTTCTGGCACCCGAATAGTCTGGTTTACGGTGCCCTGGGGCACGTGGTGGCGGACGCCGCCACCAGCTTTCCGCTGGAGGTGGGCGAAGGACGCATCGTGCGGGCGCGGGTTTCGGGAATCCAGCAGGGGCGAAGGGGGCATCCGGGAGAGAAAATAGGGGTGTTTGTGCACGATCTGGACGTCATCGGGACTATCGACAAGAACACTCCTTTCGGCATATTCGGTCGGCTGTTCCGGGAACCGGAGGGGTTGTACCGAGAGCCCTTGCCCGTGGCCCTGGCCAGACAGGTTCGGGAGGGCCCCGCGCAGATGGTGACCGTGGTGGAGGGGGACAGGTGCGAGGTGTTCGACGTGGTGGTGGAGCGCGCCCTACCCCAGAAGCGTCCCGCCGCCAAGGGGTTGGTGATCAGGGTCACGGATGCGGATCTGTTAGCCAGAACCGGGGGAATCGTGCAGGGGATGAGTGGTAGTCCCCTCATCCAGGGCGGGATGATCATAGGCGCGGTCACCCATGTGTTCCTGAACGATCCCACCCGCGGCTACGGGGTTTACGCTGAGTGGATGTTGGAGGCATGCGGACTGTTGTCCGGCAGCTATCAACCGGAGGCCCGTGCAGTTATGAGCACAAATTGTCGAAAGGCCTATCCGCTTTCGACGGATTGTGCGGCAGGATCATCGCGGTATAGTGTCGAATCACTGGTTGCTCATCATGGCCGGAGGGGGGGATGGGCAGCTCTTGACCAAGATCAGGCTGATGGTCGCTGACGACAATCGAGAGTTCTGTGAGCTGCTGCGCGACTACTTCAGCCGGGAGCCGGACACCGAGGTGACCGCAGTGGCCCACAACGGCCAGCAGGTGGTGGAGCTGCTCGAGCAGGTCGAGGTGGATGTGATACTGCTGGACATAATCATGCCGCACCTGGATGGTCTGGGGGTTCTGGAGCGCATCGCGGAAATGAAGCTGGAGCGCCGTCCGAAAATAGTGATGCTGACCGCTTTCGGGCACGAGGAGATGACCAGAAGGACGGTGGAGCTGGGAGCGGACTACTATATCCTCAAGCCCTTCGACCTGCAGGTGCTCGCGGAGCGGGTGCGTCAGATATGTAACGCGTCACCTGCGGGGCGGCGCCGTGCATTGGCCCAGTCCAGACGTAGTCTGGAGGCGCAGGTGACAGAATTGCTGCATGACATCGGAATTCCCGCCCACATAAAGGGATACTTCTACCTCCGCGAGGCGGTGTTGATGGTGGTGGAGCGTATGGATCTGTTGAATGCGGTGACCAAGGAACTGTACCCATCCATCGCACGAAAGTTCAAGACCACTGCCAGCAGGGTGGAGCGGGCCATCCGGCACGCCATTGAGGTGGCGTGGACCAGAGGCAGCTGGGAAACCATTAACCAGCTCTTCGGACACACCATAAGCCAGGAAAGGGGAAAACCCACCAATTCCGAGTTCATAGCCATGGTGGCGGACCGGCTTCGCGTGCAACTGTAAAGTTGATGTATCCGACGGTGGGGCTGCGCGGCCGACGGCCGCGTAGTTTCCTTTGGGGAGGAAATAATAGCTCACTGGCGAGGTGAGGGAGGTGAGGGCGCGCGCGAGAGTATCTCGGCGCACCAAAGAGCTGCTGCACCGTCTCCGGCCAGGAGAGATCGCGGTGATCGATCACCCTGACCTGGACGAGACGATGGCCCGGGAGCTGGCAAGACGCGGGGTGCGGGCGGTGGTCAATGCCTCCCGCTCTCTCACCGGAAGGGTGCCCGCTACCGGCGCCAAATGGTTGTTGCAAAGCGGTGTTCCTGTACTGGACGGCCTGGGCAGCGCCGTGCTCTCCATCCCCGACGGCTCACTGGTGGAAATTCGCGGAAGCTGGCTGCTGTGGGGTGCCACCTCACGAGCCCGGGGACACTTGCTCACTTTGGCGGAAGTGGAGGAGGCCCTCTGCGGCATCCAGTCCAGGGAGGACGCGCGGCTGCGTGAGTTCTTGATCAACACCCTGGCGTGGGCGCTCAGAGAGAGGGATCTCCTGTGGCTGCGCCCTCAAGTGCCTTCTCTGAAGGTTTCCTTCGCCGGCCGCGACGCCCTGGTGGTCTGCCGCGGTCCGGGTTTCCGGGAGGATCTCGAGTCCCTGGCGGGGTTCGTGGCCGCGTGCCGACCGGTGAAGGTGGGGGTGGATGGGGGAGCTGATGCCCTGCTGGATGCCGGATTTCACCCCGACGTTTGTGTGGGGGACATGGATTCGGTGAGTAGCCGGGCCCTGCGAGTATGCACGGAGCGCGTAGTTCACGCGTACCAGGACGGACGATGCCCGGGGGCCCGGCGTCTGCGGGAGATGGGGCTCGGCCACCATATCGTGTCGTGTCCTGGCACCAGCGAAGACTTGGCCATCCTCCTGGCGGAGGTCCTCGGCGCCAAGCGGGTGATCCTGGTGGGTGGACATCAGGGGGCTGCCGATTACTGGCAAAAAGGACGAGCGGGTATGGCCAGCGCGCTGCTGGTCCGGATGAAGATGGGACACCGGCTGGTGAGTGCCAGCGGGTGGGCTCAGGTGACCTCCGCCGCCTTACGTCCCCGCCAGGTGGCTGGACTGATGGCCGCCGCGGTCCTGCCGGCAGTAGCCCTGCTGGTGGGTTCAGGGACCCTGGCTCCGTGGGTTCAGCTGCTGACGCTGCAGGTGAGGGTGTGGTTGGGCTGGTGAGGAGGAACTGAATGCCATGTTGCCCCGCCACCTGCTGGTCCTTCTGGTGGGCTGGTTCTGCGCCCTGAGCCTGGGCCTGGTGATCGGAGAGCTGCGCTCGGGCCAGCCCGGCTTCGTACAAGAACAGCGGGCCCTGGTATCCCGTCTGGAGACCGAGTTCGAGCGGCTGCGCGAGCAGCTGCGACAGCAGCGCGAAGCGACCAGTTCGCTCAGGGCGCAGCTGGAGTGGCGGGACCGGGTCATGAGGCTGTGGTCTGCTGAGTTGGTCCGCGGTTTGTTGCGGGACGCCCTGGTGGTGATCTTGAGCGAAGATGGACGCGCTCCCGGCGCGCTCCTGGGGGTGCTGGAGGCGGCAGGAGCTCGGGTCCGCGTCTGGGCGGACATTCCCGCCGAGTTACTGCAGGTGTCCGGGGGCGTGTGCGCGTGCGGCTGGCCTCCCGGGGGACGGCCGGAAGCGGTGGCCTGGCTGCAGGACATGGCACGCCGGGGGGTGCGGGTGGTGGTACTGGCTCCCGACGCCCCTGATCCCGGCCAGATGCGCCGCCTGGGGCTGTCGGTGGTGTACGGAGAGGATGCCCCCTGGGCGGCGGTGGCGGTGGTCCGCGTGCTGTCGGGTCAGACGGGTGCCTGGGGACTTCGGAAGGGGTGTGATGGAGATTTTCCGCCCTCTCCCGATTGACGCGGTCTGGGCGGTAGTCCCCGCACGAAACGAAGAGAGGTGGATCGGGGAGACCGTCACTGCCCTTCGGCGCAGCGGAGCTGTTGGGGGGATACTGGTGGTGGACGATGCCTCCTCGGATGCCACCCGGGAGGTGGCGGAAGCCGCCGGCGCGGAGGTGTTGCGTCTCAAGCGGTCCCTCGGCAAGGGTTGGGCCTTACGTCAGGGCATCCTTCGCTGCAGGCCGACGCTGGCGCTGTTCGTGGATGCGGATCTCGGCTGCTGGGCAGAGGAGGTGGGGCTGCTGGTGGCCCCGGTGCGGGAGGGACGGGCTGATATGACGGTGGCCCTTTTCCAGCGGGTGGTCAACCCGGGAGGGCTGGGGCTCACCCGCGCTCTGGCCCGGGCCGGAGTGCGTCTGCTGGCGGGACGGTGCTTGCGCGGGGTGCTCTCTGGGCAGCGTTGCCTCCGCACCGAGCTGGTGGACTGGGAGTGCCTGCCGCGCCACTACGGGGTGGAGGTGGCGGTGACCGTTCAGGTGCTGAGGCGGGGCGGGCGGCTGGTGGAGGTCCCCACCCGGTGGGTAGCCCGGGGGGTGGGGAATGGTTTGGCCGGATGGCTCCACCGCGGGAGGCAATTCCTGGAGGTTGCTACCACCCTGGGGCGGCTGATGCGGTGACCCTGCTGGACTTCATCCTGTGCATGGTGGGGTACGGCTGCAGCCTGGTAATGCTGGGGCGTTTCTTCCCCCATGCCCCCGGGCTGGTGCGCCTGAACTGGCAGGGACGCAAGGTGGCCACCGCAGGCGGGGTGGTGGTTCCGTTAGCCCTTACCCTGAGCGCACCCCTCATGATCGCCGGGCAACGTTGGGACGGAATGAGCCAGGGGTGCCTCCTGATAGCCTACGGATACTCTCTATGGGGACTGCTGGATGACTGCGCCGGTTTTCCAGCGCGGGGCCTCGGCGGTCACCTGCGGCAAGTGCTGCGGGGTAGGGTCAGCAGTGGTGTGCTGAAGGCGGCCGGTGGCCTACTGGTGGCCTGGGCTGCCCTGGTTACGGCCGGCCGGCCCTGGCCGTGGTACGCGCCGGGGGCGGTGGCTCTGACTGCCAACGCCTTCAACCAGGTGGACAAACGCCCGGGCTGGGCGGCGACCATGGCCACCCTCGCGGTGGTGGCGGCTGGCCCTCTGGGGGCCCCCAGCTACGTCCTGCTGGGGACCCTGGCGGCCTACCTGCCGGCTGACCTGGGATGCCGGGTGATGTTGGGCGACGCGGGAGCCAACTGCCTGGGAGCCCTGGTCGGGCTGCTGGTCAGCTACCGCCTGGACCCGGGAGCACTGGTCACCTATATTCTGATCGTGGGTGTCTTCAATGCAGTTGCCGATTGCGTCTCTCTGAGCCTGCTAGTGGAACGAGCCAAGGGGGCCTGGAGAGGATTCCGGGGGTAGATCTCGAATACTCCACTCGGAGAGAGAGGGGGGAGGAACCCGGCATGCCTGAGCTGCGGCCGGCTGCGCCTGCGGGTCTGCAGGCAGACCTGGGGCGAAGTATAACCCTGGCAGCAGCCGCAGCCGTGTACGGAAGACCAACTAACACAACCATCGGGCCCCAAAACGGCGGCCCTGTTCTTTTGTGGGGGGAGAGATCTTGGGCATCTTCGATGAAATGGGCAAATCCGGACACGAGCAGCTCATCTTCTGCTCCCATTCGCCCAGCAGACTCCGCTGTTTGATTGCCATCCACAACACGGCGCTGGGCCCGGCTCTCGGTGGCTGCCGCATGTGGCCATACAGTTGTGAGGAAGAAGCGGTCCGGGATGCCCTGAGGTTGTCCGAAGGGATGACCTGGAAATCGGCGGTCAGCGGGGTGAATTTTGGTGGCGGTAAGGCCATCATCTGGGGGGATCCGCAGACCGACAAGTCGGAGGCGTGTTTGCGCGCCTTCGGCCGCTTCGTGGAAGGCCTGCGGGGTCGCTTCATCACCGGTACCGACATGGGCACGGTGGCCGAGGACTTCGTGCATGCGCGAGCGGAGACCGCCCACCTGGTGGCCCTGCCGGAAGCATGGGGCGGCAGCGGAGATTCCTCGGTAACCACCGCCTTCGGGGTGTGGAAGGGGATCAAGGCGTGCGCCCAGTGGACATGGGGCAACGCCTCCCTGAAGGGCCGGATGGTGGTAGTGCAGGGCGTGGGTAAGGTGGGCAGCCGGCTGGCCCGTCACCTGCGCGACGAGGGAGCTCGCCTGGTGGTGGCGGACATCGCGCCTGAACGCGCTCGGCGGGTGGCTGTCGAACTGGGTGCGGAAGTGGTCGACCCCGACGAGGTATACGACGTGGAGTGTGACATCTTCTCGCCCAATGCGCGGGGTGGGGTGATCAACGATCAAACGGTACCGCGGCTCAAATGTCGGGTGGTGGCCGGAGGTGCCAACAACCAGCTCGCCGAGCCCCGCCACGGCGACGCCCTGCGGGAGAGGGGGATTCTGTATGCTCCCGACTACGTCATCAACGCGGGCGGTTTGATCCAGGTGGCCACGGAGCTGGAGGGCTTTGACCGCCATCGGGCGCTGCGGCGGGCGGCCGCCATTGCCGATCGGCTGCTGGAGATATTTCGGCTGGCGGAGCAGGAAGGCATAGCCACCCACCGCGCGGCGGACAGGCTGGCCAGAGAGCGCGTGGGTCGGTTGGGGCTCGTCCGGCTCATGTGGTTGCCCGGCAGGTGAAGGTGCTGATGGCGGAGCCGCTCATTCTGGTGATCAACCCAGGGTCCACCGGTACCAAGGTGGCGGTGTTCGCGGGAGACGTGGAGCAGGCTCGGGAGGAGCTGCCTCACGCCGACAAAGAGACCAGGCTCAGGCCACTCATGGAGCAGCTGGATGACCGACTGCGGGCGGTGCGCCGGTGGTTGGATGAGCAGGGATGGCAGCTGTCGGCTTTTGCCGCGGTGGTCGGCCGCGGAGGATTGCTGCGGCCAGTAAGCGGAGGCACCTACCGGGTTGATGCACTCATGCTGGAGGATCTCCGCCGGGGAGTCGGCGGGCAGCACCCGGCAAACCTGGGCGGAATCATGTCCCACGAGTTGGCACGACAGGCCGGATGCAGCGCTTTCGTGGTGGATCCCGTATCGGTGGATGAGATGGAGCCGGTGGCGCGGATCTCGGGGTTGCCCCTCATCCGGCGACGAAGCCTCTTCCACGTGCTCAACGTCAAGAGTGCCTACCGCCGCGCCTGCCGGGAGCTAGGGCTGGTTCCCTCTGAAGCGCGCATGGTGGTGGTGCATCTGGGAGGGGGGATTTCCGTGTGCGCGGTCCGGGGGGGTCGGGTGGTGGACGTCAACAACGCCAACGAGCAGGGGCCGTTTGGACCCAACCGCGCGGGAGGACTGCCGGCGGTCAGCCTGGTGCAGCTGTGTTACGCCGGCAGGTGGTCCCGGGAGGAGATGCTGACCATGCTGACAGCTCGGGGGGGGTTGATGGCCTACCTGGGGACCGATGACGCGCGCCAGGTTGAGGCGATGGTCGCCAGCGGCCACCACCGAGCCCGACTGGTCTACCAGGCTATGGCGTATCAGGTGGCCAAGGAGATAGGGGCAATGGCCGCGGCCCTGGGCGGCGGGCTGAATGCGGTGGTGCTGACGGGAGGGCTGGCCCGGTCGGACATGTTCGTGGACTGGGTCAGAGAGCGAATTGCGTTCCTGGGTCAGGTATTGGTCTACCCGGGGGAAAGGGAAATGGAAGCACTGGCCGCTGGTGCCCTGAGGGTTCTACGGGGCGAGGCCAGGGCCAAAAGCTATGCGGCGGAGGTAAGAAGCCGTGAACTCGCTGGACGAGATACTGGAACGTGCTGATCGTGCCGGTCCGTGCCGCGTGGCGGTGGCGGGTGCTGAGGACCCGGAGGTACTGCGGGCGGTGCAGGAGGCACAGCGGCGCGGCTGGGGCTCGGCGCTGCTGGCGGGGGATGCCCGCAGGGTGCGGCGGGCGGCGGAGCAGCTGGGTCTGTCTCTGGCCGACCACGAGGTGCTGGACTGTGGGGGGCCGGCGGAGGCGGCTGCGCGGGCGGTTTCCGAGGTGCGCCACGGCCGGGCGCAGATTCTTCTGAAGGGGTCGGTGGAAACTTCGGTACTGCTGCGAGCGGTGCTGGACAAGGATCGCGGGCTGTCGGTGCTGCGGCCCCTCAGTCACGTGGCGGTGATGCAGGTTCCCTCGTACCCCAAGCTGTTGTTGCTGACGGACGGCGGCGTGAACATCGCGCCCGATCTGGAAAGGAAGGCGGAGATCGTCAGGAACGCCGTTTCGGTGGCTCATGCGCTGGGAATAGCCCGGCCTACGGTGGCAGCACTGGCTGCGGTGGAGAGGGTGGACCCAAAGATGCCCGCCACCGTTGACGCGGCGGCGCTGGCGGTGATGAGCCGGCGGGGACAGCTGGGAAACTGTGTGGTGGAAGGTCCGGTGGCCTTCGACCTGGCCATCTCCCCTTCGCACTGGCTCAAGAAGGGGATGGAACCGCCTTTTGATGAGCCGGTGGACATCATCGTGGTGCCGGACATCGAGGTGGGCAATGCCCTCGGCAAGTCTCTCATGCTGGTGGGCAGGGCGCAGACAGCAGGCATAGTGGTGGGTACTCGGGAGCCGGTGGTGCTTCTGTCCCGGGCGGATCCCAGCATCAACAAGCTGCGGTGTATCGGCCTGGGCATGCTCATGCGACAGCGGCTCGGCGACCAGGACGCCTGAGAAAGGCCGGGCGTACGGTGAAGAGAGATTCCTGCGGGGCAGGAAGGAACTGGGTGACGGCCCAAGGTCATAGGAGACGAGGTGATGGCTAGTGGTGTTCGAGTACATGGAGCGGTACGGCCACGAGCAGGTGGTGTTCTGTTACTCGGAGGAGGCTGGACTCAGGGCCATCATAGCCATCCACGACACCACCCTGGGTCCGGCGCTCGGTGGGTGCCGGATGTGGCCGTACGAGAGCGAAGAGGAAGCGCTGGTGGACGTACTGCGACTTTCCATGGGCATGACCTACAAGAACGCGGCCATGGGTCTCGATGCCGGCGGTGGGAAGGCGGTGATAATCGGTGATCCCCGCAAGGACAAGTCGGAGTTGCTATTTCGGGCCTTTGGCCGGTTTGTGCAGAGCCTTGGGGGTCGCTATATCACGGCCGAAGACGTGGGCATTACCCCTCAGGATATGAGGTGGGTGCGGGAGGAGACGGAGTTCGTGGTAGGGCTGCCGGAGGGGAGCGGGGATCCTTCGCCTGCTACCGCCTTTGGTGTGTATCGAGGCATGAAGGCGTGCGCGCGGTGGGTATTCGGAAACGAGTCGCTCAAGGGTAAGGTTATCGCGGTTCAGGGGGTGGGACACGTGGGGTACCATCTCCTGCGGCACCTGCACGACGAGGGAGCGAAACTGGTGGTCTGCGACCTGTATCCTGACCGGGTGGAGCGGGCGGTCTCGGAAATGAACGCTGAGGCGGTGGGCGTCGACGAGATTTACGACGTGGAATGCGACATATTCGCGCCCTGCGCGCTGGGGGCGGTGATCAACGACCAGACGCTGCCCCGATTGAAGTGCCGGATCGTGGCCGGGGCAGCCAACAATCAGCTGGCGGAACAACGGCACGGGGATGCCCTGGAGGAAAGGGGGATATTGTACGCCCCGGACTTCATCATAAACGGCGGAGGAGTGATCAACGTCTACGACGAGTTTGGGCCTGGCGGCTACCGCCGGGAGCGAGCTTTCACCCGGGTAGCCACCATTTACGACAAACTCCTCCACATCTTCCAGATGGCCAGAGAAAAAGGGATCCCTACCTACCGGGCTGCCGACATGATGGCCGAGCAACGGATCCGGGCTCTAGCTCCTTTGAGACACCTCTGGCTCCCGTGAGGGAACGGTCAGTGCGGAAGGGCGGGCACAGCTCGGCGCGGAAGGTCATCTTCTTCGGGCCGTACGGGAGCGGTAAAACCGAGGTATCCATCAATTACGCCCTGGCGTGGCGGAGTTGGTCGCAGCGGCAGGTGTGGCTGGTGGATCTCGATCTGGTCACTCCCTTCTTCCGCATTCGCGAATTGCGCCGGCGATTGGAGGCCCTGGGGCTGTCGGTGGTGGTGCCGGAGCTGGACGCCGCCAGCGAGCTTCCCGTTATCCCCCCCCGGGTCACCACGTTGCTGCTCGACCCCGCATCGGCGGTAGTAGTGGACCTAGGCGGCGACCCCACAGGAGCCCGCGTCCTGGGGTCACTGGCGGCCAGGATGCGTGGTGATACGTACCAAGCGTACTTCGTGGTCAACAACTACCGGCCGTTCACGGCCACCGTGGAGGGCATCGCCGATTGTTTGCGGCGTCTGGAGCAGGTAACCCGCCTGGCTGCCACCGGCCTGGTGGCTAATCCCCACCTGGGTCCCGACACCACCCTCGGGGACGTGCTTCGCGGACAGGAACTCATTCAGCGGGCGGCGGCCCAGCTGCGGCTTCCGCTGGTGTTCACCTGCGCGCGGAAGGGGCTGGCGGACCAGGTAAAGGCATACCGGCCTGAGCTGGAGGTGTTCCCGCTCGATCTATATATTGGAATGCCCTGGCGTCGGTGAGGAAAAAGGGGGTATGGACGTGGCCAAGGTTATCTTCGATACCGAACGGTGCAAGTCGTGTGAGCTGTGCATTGATTTCTGTCCGCGCAATGTTCTGGGTCTGTCGAAACAGCTCAACCGTCAGGGCTTCTACCCCGCGTATCTCAAAGATCCTGAACGGTGCACGGGGTGCGGCATCTGTGCCCGCATGTGCCCTGATGTGGTGATTGAAGTATGGCGCGACGATGATGAGAAATCCGAGGGGTGATGGTCAGTGGGCGAACGCATCCTCATGAAGGGAAACGAGGCCATCGGTGAAGCTGCCATACGCGCCGGGTGCCGGTACTTCTTCGGCTACCCCATTACCCCGCAGAACGAGATCCCTGAGTACCTTTCGCGGCGGCTGCCGGAAGTGGGAGGGGTTTTCCTGCAGGCGGAGAGCGAGGTGGCGGCGATCAACATGGTGTACGGGGCGGCGGGTGCGGGGGCGCGGGTCATGACCTCCTCCTCCAGTCCCGGCATCAGTCTGAAACAGGAGGGACTCTCCTACCTCGCTGGGGCCGAGCTGCCGTGCGTGGTGGTCAATATCATTCGGGGTGGCCCCGGGCTCGGCGGCATACAGCCCGCCCAGTCCGACTATTTCCAGGCCACCCGCGGTGGTGGCCACGGGGATTACCGTACGCCGGTGTTCGGGCCGGCCAGCATCCAGGAGATGGTGGAGCTGGTCATGGAAGCGTTCGAGGTGGCGGACCGCTACCGGAATCCGGTGATGGTGGTGGGAGACGGTATCTTGGGCCAGATGATGGAACCGGTGGTGCTGCCCGATCCCAAACCGCTGGACTCGCTGCCCGCCAAGCCCTGGGCCACCACCGGCAACCAGGGCCGGCCGCCCAACGTCATAAACAGTCTCTTCCTGGACGCCAACCTGTGCAGCCGCCATAACGAGCACCTGCAGGAGAAGTATCGGGAGATTTGCCGACGAGAGGTGCGTTACGAGCTGGTGGATCCCGAGGGTGCCGAGATATACTTCGTGGCTTACGGCACCACCTCACGGGTGGTACGGAGTGTGATGAACAGGGCCCGCGAGGAAGGCATCATTACCGGGCTGATACGACCCATCACCCTCTGGCCGTTTCCTCAGGAGCCTTTTGAGCGGGTCGTGGAAAGGGCCAAGGCGTTCCTCTGCGTGGAGATGAGCGCCGGTCAGATGGTGGAGGACGTTCGTCTGGCGGTCAACGGCCGGCGACCGGTGCATTTCTACGGCCGGACGGGAGGAGTGGTTCCATCGCCCGCCGAAATCGCCGATGCATTGAGGAAGGTTTTGGAAGGACGTGATCCCGGTGCGTGAGGTGTTCACCAGGCCCAAGTCGATGAGGAAGGTGGTAATGCATTACTGTCCGGGTTGCACCCACGGCATCGCCCACCGCCTGGTAGCGGAGGCAATAGACGAACTGGGGATCCAGCATCGCACCATTGGGGTGGCATCGGTAGGGTGTTCCGTCCTGGCTTATGAGTATTTTGATTGCGACTTCCAGCAGGCGGCACACGGGAGAGCGCCGGCGGTGGCCACGGGCATCAAGCGGGTGCTGCCGGACCGGGTGGTGTTCACCTATCAGGGCGATGGCGATCTGGCTTCCATTGGGACCGCCGAGATCGTGCATGCCGCGATGCGGGGCGAGCGAATCACGGTGATATTCATCAACAACGCCGTCTACGGCATGACCGGGGGCCAGATGGCACCCACCACCCTGGTGGGACAGGTGACCACCACCTCGCCGGGGGGGCGCGATCCCCGGCACTGCGGTCACCCCATCCGGATCGCCGAAATGCTGGCCACCCTGGAAGGGGCGGCCTACGTGGCTCGAGTATCGCTACACGATCCCGCTCACGTGGCCCGGGCCCGACGCGCGGTACTGAAAGCCTTCAGGACTCAGCTGGAAGATCGGGGATTTGCCCTGGTGGAGATGCTCTCCAGCTGTCCGACCAACTGGGGGATGTCGCCCCGGGAGGCGCTGCGGTGGGTGAAGGAGAAGTTAATTCCCCAATATCCTCTCGGCGAGTTCAGGGTTCCCGAGGAGGAGGCTAGGCCATGACCCACGAGATCCTGATGGCCGGTTTCGGAGGGCAAGGGATCATGTTCATGGGCACGCTGCTGGCGCATGCGGGCATGATGGAGGACAAGGAAGTCACCTGGATGCCATCGTACGGGCCGGAGATGCGGGGGGGCACTGCCAACTGTTCGGTGGTGATTTCCCACGAGCCGGTGGCTTCTCCCCTGGTCAGTGAGCCCACAGCCCTCATCGTCATGAACCGCCCCTCGCTTGAGCGGTTCGAGGGGACGCTGAGGCCGGGGGGGCTGCTGGTGGTGAACACCTCCTTGGTGGATCGAAGGCCGGAGCGCCAGGACGTGCGGCTGCTGGAGGTACCCGCTAACGAAATGGCGGATCGCCTGGGTTCACTTCGGGTGGCCAATATGGTGGTGCTGGGGGCTTTTGTCCAGGCCAGCCGGGTGGTGACGCTGCATTCGATAAAGCAGGCACTACCAGAGGTGCTTCCGCAGCACCGGCACGGGCTGATTGAGGTGAACGTCAAGGCTTTGGAAGCGGGGGCGGCACTGGCCAGCGGCGGACAGTGAGCTGAGGAGAGGAGCCGGCGGTGGCACCGAGCGGAGGTATGGGGCCATGGGGGCTGAGGGCGGTAAAGAGAAGGAGAAGCAGGTAAGGCAGACCGTCACCGTGGAAGAAGTGGAGGCCCTGCTGTCCAAGCTGCCCGGGGTGCTCTCCAGCCGGGTGGTGGTCAATGACTGGGGTGGGGTGGAGGAGATACACATCCTCGCTACCTGCGAGCGCCACCCCAAGCAGATCGTGAGGAATGTGGAAAGTGCCCTGGCTGCCCGCTGGGCGCTGCACGTGGACCACAAGAAAATCAGCGTGGCCCAGCTGGAAGAGATTCCACCCTCATCCCTCCATCAACGGTTCAAGCTTAGCCAGCTGGAGAGTTATGCCCACACGGCGCAGCGTCGCCTGCAGATAAAGGTGCGGCTGGGCGGGCCGGGGGAAGGGGAAGAGCTGGAGGGACTCGCCGAAGGACCCCTCACCCCCGGCAGTGCCCGACGCATCGCCGCGGAGGCGGTACTGACGGCGCTGGCCCCTGTGCTGAAGCCGGGAGTGAGCCTGTCAGTGGAGAACGTGGGCTCCTTTCGCCTGGGACCCTACGAGGCGGTGGCGGTGCTGGTCAACGTACTGGATCCGCGGGGGCGGCCGGAGCCGCTGTTGGGGGCAGTGCTGGCTGAGGATGATCCCGCTTATGACGCCGTTCGCGCCACCCTGGATGCTCTTAACCGGCGGCTGGGTATTCTGGCCGGCAGGGTGCCGCGGAAAGGCTGAAGGGACCCGAGGGTAGAATACCCATTGGGGAGTCATATGTTGGAAATGCAGATTGAAATCGGCCGGGTGCTAACATGCCGACAGCCCCGGCCGGGTCTGTGGGAAGCGGAGGTTTCGGTAGCGGGCAGGACCGGTCGGGCGCTGGCCTATGATTCCCTGGTGGGGCCGCTGCAGCCGGGAGACCGGGTGCTGCTCAATACCACCGCCGTGGCCCTGAGATTGGGCACGGGTGGTGTGCATTTCGTCCTCTGGGTGTTGGGTCGGGAGAAGGGATACCTGCGCGGCCCGGGTCACCTGATGAAGATGCGGTACACTCCCCTCCAGGTCAAGGTGCAGGGGTGGGAAGAGACCGCGCGCGCGTTCCCGGAGGGCCTGGGCGGGATGCCCGTGCTGGTAGGTTCGCTTCACAGCCAGCTGGGCGGAGCTTGTGCTGGATACAAGGCGGTGGCGGGTAGATCCTCCAAACTGGCGTATCTGATGTCGGACGGCGGGGCGCTCCCCGCCTGGTATAGTGAGCTTCTGGCCCGGCTGCGAAGCGCTGGGCTGGTGGACCACGTGATAACGTGTGGACACGCCTTCGGTGGGGATCAGGAGGCGGTGAACGCGTTCAGCGGACTCCTGGCTGCACGGGCGTGGGGAGCGGAGGCGGTGGTGGCCTGCATGGGCCCGGGGGTGGTGGGCACGGGAACCGTCTGGGGCACCACCGCTCTGGAGATGGGACAGATGATCGACGCGGCATCCATTCTAGGGGGCCGGCCGGTGGCCATCGTGCGGATGGGATTCGGCGATCCTCGGGCTCGCCATCGGGGGGTCAGTCATCACGTTCTAACCGTGCTGGGCCGGGTCGCGCAGCGGCGGTGCTTGGTCGCCCTTCCCCATCTGCCGCCGGACATCAGGGTCACCATCATGGGGCAGCTGGAGAGAGCGGGGGTGCTGGCCAGACACGGTCTGGCATTCTCCAGCGGAGAGCGGGGGATTCAGCTGCTGCGGCGCGAAGGCATCCCCATGACCACCATGAACCGGGGGTTTGAGGAGGAGCCGCATTTCTTCCGCTCCGCCGGCGCAGCGGGTGAGGTGGCGGCCATGATGGTGAAGCGCCGGGAGACCGTGACCCGGGATCCCCGGTACGGGCGAAGAAGCAGAGTACATGGGAGAAAGGAGGGTGAGGCCTGATCCGGGGCCAGCTCCGGATGACAGGCCGGGCGGTTGTTGCAAGGAAGCGACAGATGGGAGACGCTGGGGAGGGAATATGCCTATCGCGGCCGACTGGTGCGGGTTCGCCTGGACACGGTGCGGCTGCCCACGGGCAGGGATGCCACCTGGGAGGTGGTGGAGCACCCTGCAGCCGTGGCCATCCTCGCAGTGGAGGCGGGAGCGGCGGTGCTGGTGCGCCAGTATCGGCACGTGGTGGGCCAGGAGCTGCTGGAGGTACCGGCCGGGTTACTGAAGCCGGGAGAAGATCCTCTTGAGGGTGCTCGTCGGGAGCTGGCGGAAGAGGCGGGGTGCCGGGCGCGGGTGTGGGAGCCGGCTCTGCGTTTCTACACCAGCCCGGGTTTCACCGACGAGGTCATCCACCTGTTCATAGCGCGCGACCTGGAGTGGTCGCAGTCGCGTCCCGACCGCCACGAATTCATCCGGGTGGTCAGACTTCCGCGACCCCAGTGGGTGGCGGCCATGAGGGATGGGCGGATTCGAGATGCCAAGACCATCACGGCGTTGCTCTGGGCGCTGGCGGAGGATGGATTCGAGTGCAATTGAAGCGGCACTACGCGGACCTCCACGTCCACTTAGGGGCCTCGCGCCGTGGCCCGGTGAAGATCGGGGCCTCGCCGCGCCTGAGGGTGGAGGCACTGGAGCGGGCGGCGCGGGCGAAGGGCCTCGACTTGCTGGGGGTGGTGGATGCCCAGACTGCGGGGGTGATGGAGGATATCGCCCGTCTGCTGGACGTGGGCGCTGCCCAGGAGTTGTCCGGCGGTGGGTTCCGGCTGGGGCGCGTGGTGGTCATCCCGGGGGCGGAAGTGGAGGTGCCCCTGGGTGGCGGCCGCGCCCATTTCGTCATCCTGGTCGGATCATGGGACGCTCTGGAGGAACTGGCTGCCTGGTACCGAAGTCACGTGAGTTGCCCGCAGCTGAGTACCCAGCTTTGCCGGGTGGACTGGATGGAGCTCCGGCACCTGGCCACCTCGTTAGGAGGCCTGCTGTGGCCGGCTCATGCCTTCACTCCTCACCGGGGAGTCTACGGTGCGGTCAGCAGCCTCAGGGAAGCATTGGGTGGTCCGCTGGAGTTGGCCCTGGAGGCGGTGGAGCTGGGACTCAGCGCTGACTCCCAGCTGGCGGATCGGCTGCCGGAGTTGCGTGCGGTGACCTATCTCTCCAACAGCGATGCCCACTCGCCGGAACGCCTTGGGCGCGAGCATAACGTCTTGTTGCTCCAGGAGCCTTCCCTGACCGAGGTACATCGCGCGCTGCGGGGCGAAGGGGGGCGGTGCATCGTGGAGAACTGGGGCATGGATCCCCGTCTGGGCAAGTATCACCGCACCTGGTGCCCTCGCTGCAAGAAGAACGCGGCGTTACCTCCCCCGGTGGACGCCTGCCCTTACTGTGGCAGCCGACGGGTGGTGCTGGGCGTACTGGACAGGATAGTTCAACTGGCGGGCGCCCAGAACTCGGACGAGCTTGCAGTCCGTCGGCCCCCGTACCGGCATTACGTGCCCCTGGAACTGGTTCCCGGGCTGGGCTGCCGGACGCTGTCCCGCCTGCGAGAGATCTTTGGGAGCGAGCTGGCGGTGCTCCATGAGGCCACCGATGAACAGCTGGCGCAAGCCCTGCCGGAGGGATTGCTTCAGCGAGTGTTGCAGGCTCGCTCCGGCCTGCTGGAGGTCCTACCTGGAGGCGGCGGGCGATACGGGCGAGTGCTGCCCTGATGGGTACATAGGCACCCCCTGTTGGGCATATCCATCCAGGGGGGTTGCGCTTGGCAGTCGGGAGAATGGCGGATGCGGTGATGGAAAATGTAATCCAGCGGTCGGCAAGCTACTTCTTCGTCCTGGTGCTCCTTGCCGCCGGCATAGCGGTGGGAGCATTGTGCATCCGCGTCCTGGAGCCGGGGCAGGAACTCGAGCTGAGGTCATATGTGACCGGTGCGCTTCGGGTGTTGGGAGAAGGTCCCCCGATCACCGATGCCCGCGAAGCGTGGCGCTGGGCGCTGGCCGGCAATGTGCGTACGGCGGCCTGGTTGTGGATCCTGGGCCTCACGGTGGTGGCAGCTCCCCTGGTACTGGTGGTACTGTTCCTGCGCGGCTTCGTGGTGGGCTTCACCGTGGGATTTCTGGTTAAGGAGATGGGCTGGCGGGGGGTGCTGATAGCCGCGGTGGGGGTGTTTCCCCAGAATCTGCTGGCCGTCCCCGCCCTGGTGGTGGGATCGGTGATCTGTCTGTCCTTCGCTGGGGCGGTCCTGAGGAACAGGCTCGCTCCTCGCCGCATGCCCTGGGCCGGGATGGTGGCCGGGTACACGCTCTCCATGGCGGTGCTGGCCCTGGTATTCCTGGCGGCCAGCTTCGTGGAGGCTTACGTGTCTCCCACTCTCCTGCGCCTGGTCAGCCCGCTCCTGGTCCCTCGCGGGTGACGGCGGGCGGAGGAGGATTTAGTGGTGGCGGTAACAAATAGGAAGGGGGGCGAAGATACGGCGAGGTTCGCTGAGTGGGAGGGGTGGGAGAGCATGATCATTGGTGTTCCCAAAGAGATCAAGCCCGACGAGAACCGCGTGGCAATTACCCCGGCAGGGGTGAACGCGCTGACTGCAGCTGGGCACGCCGTCTTGGTGGAGGCGGGTGCCGGCGAGGGCAGCGGGATCAGGGACGAGCAGTTCGCCCGGGCTGGCGCCGAGATCGTGCATGACAAGGTCCAACTGTTTGCTGCTGCCGACATGATCGTGAAGGTGAAGGAACCTTTGCCTCCTGAATACGGACTGTTTCGCCCGCAGCAGATACTGTTCACCTACCTGCACATGGCGGCCGACGCGCAGATGACCAGGGCGCTTATGGAACGACGGATCACGGCCATCGCGTATGAGACCGTACAGCTCGAGGACGGTAGCCTGCCTCTGCTCACGCCCATGAGCGAGGTGGCGGGACGCATGGCCCCCCAGATCGGGGCCCATTTTCTGGAAAGGCCGCACGGAGGGCGAGGGGTGCTGCTGGGCGGGGTGCCGGGGGTACCGCCGGCCAAAGTGGTGATCATCGGGGGCGGCGTGGTGGGTACCAACGCCGCCAAGGTGGCGGTAGGGCTGGGGGCGCAGGTCACGGTAGTGGACATCGATGCAGATCGGCTGCGCTACCTGGACGATGTGTTTGGGGGGCGGCTGGTTACCCTGATGTCCAACAGTTACAACATCGCCGCGGCGGTAGGCGAGGCCGACCTCTTGATCGGGGCGGTGCTGATACCGGGTGCTCGCGCGCCCAGTCTGGTGAGCGAGGAGATGGTGGCATCCATGACGCCGGGCTCGGTGATCGTGGACGTGGCGGTGGATCAGGGCGGGTGTGTGGAAACCATAGACCGGGTTACCACCCATTCCAATCCCATCTACCGCAAGCACGGCGTGGTTCACTATTCAGTAGCCAACATCCCGGGTGCGGTCCCCCGGACATCCACCTTTGCCCTGACCAATGCCACGCTGCCATACATACTGACCCTGGCCAACAAGGGCTTCCCTCAGGCAGTGCTGGATGACCCGGTGCTGGCTCGAGGGGTGAATCTGGTGGACGGGCATATTACTTACCGGGCGGTGGCCGAGGCACACGGACTGGAGTACCAGCCGCTGGAAAGACTGCTGTGCTAGGGCGGGCTGCGGTTACCTCCTCGCAAAAAGCAGGAATTTGCCAAAGGACGTTGAATTGCTACAGCGCCCATTTGGAAAAATTGCCAAAGGGTCTTTCCAGGGCGGGGGCAGGTTTCGGTGGAGGCTCTCATCGAGCAGTTCCGGTCGTTCCTGGCGAACGAACGGGGGCTGGCTTACAATACCCTCGAGTCGTATACGCGGGACATCCGGCAGTTCTGCAAGTACCTCAACGGCTGGCATGCCGGCGAGTCCCTGCTGGCTGTGCGGCGGGGGACCATCGTGGCGTACATGATTTTCATGGAGCGCAGTGGCAAGTCGGTGGCGACGGTGGCGCGTCGGCTTTCTGCGCTCCGCTGCTTTTATCAGTGGATGCACCGTGAAGGACTGGTGAGCGAGGACCCCACTGTCGACCTCGAGGCGCCGCGGTTGCAGAAGAAGCTGCCGCGGGTGATGTCGGTAGCGGAAGTGGAGCGTCTCCTGGAGCAGCCTGATCCCAGCACTCCCATAGGGCTCAGAGATCGCGCCATGTTGGAGCTGTTGTACGCCACCGGGGTGCGGGTCTCGGAGATCGTGTACCTGGATACCCAGGACGTCAACTGGGAGCTGAGCTACATTCGCTGCCGGGGCAAGGGTGGCAAGGAGCGGGTGGTTCCTTTCGGGTCGGTAGCCCAGCTGTGGCTGGAGCGATACCTTCGGCATGCGCGGCCCCGGCTGGCCCGTTCTGGCCATGACCCAGCGCTGTTTTTGAACCACCAGGGGAAACGGTTGACCCGGCAGGGGTTCTGGAAGATAGTGAAGAAGTACGCGCGCCAAGCCGGCATCTCCCGTGCCATCGCCCCTCATTCCCTGCGTCATTCCTTTGCCACCCATCTGCTGGAGAACGGGGCGGACTTGCGGGCGGTCCAGGAGATGCTGGGTCACGCGGACATCTCCACCACGCAGATTTACACCCACATCACCCGTACCCGACTGCGTGAGGTCTATGCCAGGGCCCATCCCCGCGCGTGAGGTAGTGTTTCGTTGACCGGCTGGAGTCGGGTGGTGATAGTGGTTCTGGACAGCGCGGGAGTGGGGGCGGCCCCCGACGCCTGCAGGTACGGGGATTCTAGTGCCAATACCCTCAGACACGTGGCGGAGGCGGTGGGGGGACTGCAGCTGCCGACCCTGGAGTCCCTCGGTCTCGGCGGTTGCGGCTTCATCCCTGGCTTGAGGCCACCCACTGCCCTCAGGCTCAGAGGGTCCTTCGGGTTGCTCACTCCTCGGTCCGCCGGCAAGGACACCATCAGCGGACACTGGGAACTGGCGGGGGTGATCACGGAGCGGCCCTTTCCCGTGTATCCGGACGGCTTTCCCCCCGAGGTGATCGCGGAGTTTTGCCGGCGAGCTGGGGTAGGAGTACTGGGAAATCGTCCCGCCTCCGGCACCCAGATCATAGAGGAGCTGGGACCGGAGCACTTACGTACCGGCAAGGTGATCGTCTACACCTCCGCCGACAGCGTGTTTCAGATAGCTGCCCACGAGGATATCATTCCCCCCGCCCAGCTGTACCGGTTATGCGAGATTGCCCGGGATGTTCTCCGCGGTCCGCATGCGGTGGCCCGGGTCATCGCCCGACCCTTCGTCGGGTCACCGGGAGGATTTCGCCGCACGGCGGGCCGTCGTGATTACGCGTTGCCGCCCCCGAGGCCCACGCTGCTGGACGCCTGCGCGGAACGAGGGCTGCCGGTGGTGACGGTGGGCAAGGTGGGAGACATATTCGCCCGGTCGGGCGTGACTGAGGAGGTAAAGACCACCAGCGATCGGGAGTCAGCCGCCCGACTCAGCTCCATCCTGGCCGAGGAAGGCAGGGGCTTGGTGTTCGCCAACCTGGTGGAGCTGGATATGCTGTACGGACACCGCAACAATCCGGAGGGATACGCGGCACACCTGGAACGCATCGATGGGTGGGTGAGTGACTGGCTGTCCCGGGCTGGCGAGGGTGACCTGCTCCTGCTGACCGCGGATCACGGCTGCGATCCCACCACCCCGGGTACCGACCACACGCGCGAGTATGTGCCCGTCCTGGCCTACTCGTGCCGAGCAGCCCTGGGGGTGGACCTGGGACTCCGGCCGACCCTGGCGGACGTGGCTGCCACCGCCGCCGATGCACTGGCGCTTGGGTGGCAGGGTGCGGGCACCAGCTTCCTCCCTCGCTTGAGGAGGCCAAGATGGCCGTGAACGATGTGCTGGAGATCATTCGCAAGAAGAGGGACGGTGGGCGGCTTACCGCCGATGATATGGACGTGCTGGTACGAGGGGCGGCGGATGGGTCGATACCCGATTACCAGCTGGCGACCTGGTTGATGGCCGCGTATCTACGTTCCCTGGATTACGAGGAGACCACGCATCTTGCCCGGGCCATGGCTGCCAGCGGCGCCATGCTCGACCTGTCCCCGATACCCGGACCCAAGGTGGACAAACACAGCACCGGGGGTGTGGGGGACAAAGTGAGCCTGGTGGTTCTGCCTTTGGTGGCAGCGTGCGGGGTCACCGTGGCCAAGATGTCGGGTCGAGGATTGGGCCACACCGGGGGTACGGTGGACAAGCTGGAGTCCATTCCCGGGATGCGGGTGGAGATGAATGTGGAGGAATTCCTCAGCTGTGTCCGGGTGGCGGGGATTGCCATCGCTGGACAGAGCAGCAGCCTGGTACCCGCGGACAAGAAGCTGTACTCGCTCCGGGAGGTAACCGCCACCGTGGACAGCATCCCGCTGATTGCCTCCAGCATCATGAGCAAGAAGATCGCGGCCGGCACGGACGGCGTGGTGCTGGATGTGAAGGTGGGCAGGGGTGCTTTCATGAGGGAATTGGACTCCGCGCGGCAGCTGGCCCGTCTCATGGTGCGCATAGGGGAGGCTTGTGGCCTGGCCACGGTTGCCGTGTTGAGCAACATGGATCAACCCCTGGGCTACCGGGTGGGCAATGCCCTGGAGGTGCGAGAAGCCATCGAGGTGCTGGCGGGCCGAGGCCCACACGACGTGGTGGAACTGACCTACCGGCTGGGAAGCGAAATGCTGATCCTGGCCGGCCTGGCCCAGGACCGGAAAGAGGCGCGCAGGTCGCTGCACCGCGCGCTGACCAGGGGACACGGCCTGGAGAAGCTGGCGCAGATGATCCGGACGCAAGGAGGAGATCCGCACGTAGTTGAGGAGCCGGCCTTGCTCCCCCGAGCGCCGGTGATCCGGCCGCTGGTGGCAGCAGCGGATGGTTACGTGCGGGAAGTGGATGCCAGACTGGTGGGATGGGCGTGCGTGTTGCTGGGAGCAGGTCGGCGGAAGAGAGGAGCAGCGGTGGATCCCGCGGTGGGGATCGAGTTGAGGAAGAAGGTGGGAGACGCAGTCAAGGCGGGAGAACCCCTGGCCTGTATACATGCCCGAACCGCGGAGACGGCATCACGGGCGGCGCGTCTACTGGAAAAAGCATACCGGGTGCTGGACCGACCAGGGCCGTGCCCGCCCGTGGTGCTGGAGATGGTTAGCCCCAACGCATGATCCCGCACCTCCGGGGAAAGATATCCCGCGAGGAGGGATGGCTGTGCACCTGGGACGTGATAGTTGCGCACGCTGGACGGCTATGGCTGCCCTGGCCCTGTTGGTCTGCACCGTGGGTGTCGCTCCGGCGTTCGCCGCCGAGCTCTGTCCCAACGCAGCTGCTGCTGTGCTCATGGATGCCGCCACCGGGCGGGTGCTCTTCGAAAAGGCTGCCCACGAGCCCAGGGCGCCCGCCAGTCTCACCAAGATCATGACCCTGGTCCTGGTCCTGGAAGCCGTTCATCAGGGGAGGATTTCTCTGGACGACGTGGTGGTGGCCAGCTATGAGGCTGCCCGCCTGGGGGGGTCGCAGATATGGCTGGAGCCTGGGGAGGAGATGAGCGTGCGGGAGCTCATCCTGGCGGTGGCCATAGCCTCGGCGAACGACGCCTGCGTAGCCCTGGCCGAACACCTGGCGGGAAGTGAAGAGCGCTTTGTGCGGATGATGAACGACAAGGCGCGCCAGCTGGGACTCCGGAACACGAATTTCATCAATTCATATGGTCTTGATGAAGAGGGTCAGCACATCAGCGCCTACGATGTGGCAGTCCTGGCCCGGTATGCGGTCTCTGTACCTCAGCTGCTGGACTATACGCGGATCTATGAGGAGCACATCCGAGAGGGGAAGATGTGGCTGGTCAACACCAACCGGCTGGTGCGGTTTTATCCAGGATGCGATGGACTCAAGACCGGGATGACGGGTAGGGCCCGCTATTGCCTGGCCGCCACTGCCCAGAGAAACGGCACCCGCATGATTGCGGTGGTCCTGGGGTGCCCTGACAGCCGCACCAGATTTGCCGAGGCCGTGAGCCTGCTCAACTGGGGCTTCGCCAACTGGGTAACGGTCCCGCTGGTGGACAAAGGGGAGCGGCTGGGCGAGGTGCCCGTGAGCCGGGGCGCCGAGGAACGGGTGGCGGTATTGGCTGGTGACGACCTGGCGGTGACGGTGGAAGTAGGACGGGAGGACTCGGTCAGCTGGCGGGCGGAGCTGCCGGATCAAGTAGAAGCACCGGTCCGTCGCGGCCAGGAAATAGGTCGCCTGGTTGCCCTCAGCGACGGCGAGGTGCTGGCTGAGGCCCCGCTGGTGGCGGCCGAGGAGGTCCCACGGGTAGGGATGGTACAGCTGCTCTGGCGGCTGCTTTCTCGCATATGGGCGATGGGCGCTCGTTGATCACCGAGCCCTCGCCGATGGCCCGCCGGTAGTCCGGCGGGTTTGTATTTTGGGCTGCTCGCGTCGCGGCAGGGACGCCGCAGCGAGGATAGAAGTTACTTACAGGAAAAAAAAGTAAGGGGGAACCGGGTGGTGGTAACGGTGGAGCGCCGTGCAGGAGCGGTAATAGTGCGGGTGACCGGTGAAATGGACCTACCCGCTGCTCCCTTGGTACGGCGACGACTGCAGCGCGCCATAGCCGCCGCGGGCGGCCGCACTGTGGTGGTGGACCTCACCAGGGTGAGCTTCCTGGACAGTTCCGGGCTGGGGGTGCTGCTGGGGGGTTTCAAACAGTGTGAGCGGTGGCGCAGGGCTATGGTGGTGGTGGCAGGAGACAGAATCCGATCCCTTCTCGAGCTGGCCGGCATACCGCGGCTCATGCCGGTATACCGTACCTTGCGCGAGGCTCTGGGGACGGAGAAGACATGAGGGGAGAGGCGATGGGGGAAAATTGGATGGTACTGGAAATTCCGAGCCGGCCGGAGAACGTCCCGCTGGCGCGCTTAGCGGTGGCCTCCTTTGCCGCCCAGATGGATTTCACTGTGGGGGAGCTGGAGGAGATCAAGGTGGCGGTGTCGGAGGCGGTGACCAACTCGGTGTTGCACGCATACGAGGAGCCAGGCCGGGTGAGGATCACCGCCACCCGCGACGGTGGGAGGCTGGTGGTAGAGGTTGCCGACTGGGGCCGCGGTATCCAGGATGTGGACCGGGCGCGCCAGGCGCCCTTCACCACCCGACCCGAGCGCATGGGTTTAGGATTCGCCTTCATGGAGTCGTTCATGGACGAGGTGCTGGTGGAATCCCGACCAGGTCAGGGGACAGCGGTGAGGATGACCAAGACCCCCACTCGGGCCGGATGCGGGGGGTGTGACCATCGCCAGGGGTGAGGGGAAGGGGGTGTTTCAAGACACCAGGCAGGAACTGATCCGCAGCCACCTTCCGCTGGTGGAAGCGCTCCTGGGGAGGTTCTCCTGGTTCCCATTCCTTGAGGATCTGCGGCAAGCTGGTCGTCTGGGACTGGTGAAGGCGGCGCGCAGTTTTGATCCCGCCCGGGGAACGCCATTTGCCGCCTACGCCTTCAAGTACATCCTGGGGGAGATGCGACGACAGATGGCCAGGGAGTCGTCGGGAGGACTGTCCCGACGTCTGGCTACCCTGCGCAGGAGACTGGGGCAGGAGCGCGAGCGGCTGCTGGCGACGCTCGGCCGGGAACCCACATTGGCAGAGCTGGCTCAAGCGTTGGGGGCGGAGGTGGCTGACTGCGTATGGGCACTGGAGCTGGGCACCGCTTCCGCAGCCTCCACGTCTGTGGAAGAGCTGGCATCCACCGATGGTGACCTCGGGGGGCAGGTGGCGGAGCGCGTGGATCTGGCGCAGGCCATGCGCGAACTGACACCGCGACAGGCCATATTGTTGCGGGCGCGCTTTTGGTGGGGTTGGGACCAGGGGCGAGTGGGACGGCTGCTGGGAATCTCTCAGTCGCAGGTGTCGCGACTGGAAGCGGCCGCGCTGGCCCGGCTCCGGCGGCTGCTGGAGGCGCATGACCACGAGCCGCCCTGCGCATAATACCCCATGGTGATGGTGTTTGACCCGTCGGGGCCGGCTGGTAGCCGGAATCTGCGTGACCCTGCTGCTGCTCATCGTGGGGTTTTTAGCCTGGCGTAGTTACAGCGTCCCCCGAATCCCACGGGGATCGCGACTGGTGGGGGTTTACGTCTCCTCTGGAGGTGGTCGTCGCATGCCGGTGGTGAAGGTGCTGGAACTCGTGGGCCAGTCCCAGCGCGACTGGCAGGATGCGGTATCGCAAGCGGTATCGGAAGCCGCTCGCCGGGTGGGAAACGTCAGTGGAGTAGAAGTGGTCAACTGGACTGCCAACGTGAAGGATGGATGCATTACAGAATACAAGGCGAACGTCAAGGTCGCGTACCTGGACCAGCAGCCGTGATGAGCATGCAAGGGCAATGGACCGGTCAAAGGCGGCAGTGGTATCTCCAGATGGTCAAAGAGGTCTCGCCCAGGCGTCCGGTGATGCGTAACGTGGTGGCCGCGTTCCTCCTGGGCGGGATGATATGTGCCCTGGCCCAGATTCCCTTTCAGCTGCTGCTGGATCAGGGCATGTCGCCGAAGGAAGCGGCCGGACCCACAATATCACTGGTAATCTTCCTGGGCGCCCTGCTCACCGGAATCGGGGTGTATGACGAGCTGGGTAGAAGGGCCGGAATGGGGGCAGCCTTGCCCATTTCCGGCTTTTCCAATGCCATCGTATCGGCGGCCATGGAAAACAAGAGCGAGGGGCTGGTGCTGGGGGTAGGGGCCAGGATGTTCGTGGTGGCGGGACCGGTGATCGTATATGGTATAGCCAGTGCCTTCCTGGTCGCCGGTGTGCGCTGGCTGCTTGAGTAATTCTTTTGTTCGTCTTTCCTCCGCATGTGCAGGGCCTGCAGACGCTGGTAGCTCTCCCACTTCTCTCCCTGGGGAAGGTAGGCAGGTGCCCTCCGTCTCTTCGTGCGGCGCGGGCCGGTGGCGGAGGCATGAAGAATGGGATACAATGCATAAGGATGGGACCAGCCGTGCGCCGCCGGGTACCTGGGAGGGGTTAGTGGGAGAAGGAGTGAGACCAGTACTCTCTCAGTTGGCCTCCAACCTGTTGCTGAGAACCAGTTTGATAGCATGGGCCACCGCCCAGCTGTTGAAGTTCTCGCTGGGGTGGCTGATTCGACGCCGGCCGAACCCCAGCTTGCTCATCAGCACGGGGGGCATGCCCAGCTCCCACACTGCTTTCGTGTCAGCACTGGCGGTGGGGGCCGGGAAGCTGGCGGGATTCGACAGCGCCCTGTTCGCGGTAGCGTTCGTCTTCGCGGCTGTCGTGGTGTACGATGCGACGGGGGTGCGTCAGGCCGTGGGACGCCAGGCCGAGGTGCTCAATCGCATAATCGAAGACCTGTACCACGGGCGTGCGGTTAGACCAGATCGCCTCCGTGAGCTGCTCGGTCACACTCCGGTGGAAGCCATGGCGGGAGCAGCAATCGGCATAAGTATTGCCATCCTGCTCACGTGAACCCAGCACCTCCCACACCGGCCGGCGCCGGCAGGACGTACCTCTGGAGTGGACTGCCCGGACATCTCCTGTGACACTCCTCCCCCAAGATCACCCAGCGATGGCCATCTCCCCGGCGACCTTTACTCGTGGGACACGGCACTGGAGGACCCCACGGATGGAGGTGGAAGTGTTAGCTATCGACAACAACACCAGGTTTTCAGCCCGCTCGGCCTCATGCCCGTGCACTGGGAATTCTTGCGGCAGCCACATGGCGGGGGCTTTGCATGGGCGTGGGGACGCAAGCGCGTGAAGGCATACAGCGGCGGCGCCAAGCCCAGGATCCACGGCTGATAATGGTCGTGGCAGGAGCGGGAGGGGTATCTCCGCCCAGACTTGCAAGGTGTGCCGCACCATGGAGCGGGTGGTGATGCTTTGCGACGAGGCGGAGGAACGTTACCCGGTGTCACCCCTCTCGGTGAAACGCCAGCACTGGTCAGGGGAGGACCCGGCCAAGGGTGAGGGCAGCGCCCAGGAGGTCGTGGACAGTTTCCGCCGGGTACGGGACCAGACTGCTCGACGCGTGCAGCACCCGCTGGGAAGCCCGCAGGCCGGCGAGGATACTAGGGACAATGCTGGTTCCAGAGACCAGACCGGGCGAGCCCCGGGGAGGAAGACCCACCAGGAGCATTGCGCGAGGGCGGCAGCTTTCGTTGCCCTCAGGGGGCCTTGTTCGCACATTGGGATGATGGGGTGCCAGCTGTGTGGGGCTGGGCAACAGATCGGTTTCAGCACGAGCATCAACAAGGCATTTTGCCACCAGGAGAGGAGACTGATCACATGATGCTGCCAGGTTGCCCGGGTCAGGATAGGAGGCACTGGGGGCCGGATGACGTGTTCGAGATCCCCTGTCCTGGCTGTGGGTACAGCGTGGAGTTCTTCAAGATTGACATCAGCCGCAGGTGCCCTGCTTGTGGGCGTCAGATGCTCAATCCCCGATTCGACCTTGGCTGCGCCCAGTGGTGTGCTTACGCCGAACAGTGTCTGGGGGAGCTGGCGACGACGTATCAGCGGCAACCGGAGACGGTGCGCTACCGGCTGGAGAGAGAGTTGAGGAGGCGAGGTGTAAAGCACCACCTCGTCCGCCAGGGCGTGGAGGTGGTACGCGCAGTACAGGAGATCCTGCCCAGTGAGACGGGGGCAAATGCCGTGGTGGTGATTGCCGCCGGCCTGTTATTTCCCTGGGCGGCAAGTGCCGGTGGCGAGATGGAGGCCAGCCGGGAAGTAATGGAAGCCGTGGGACTGCCCCGGCAGGTGGTGGAGCAGGTCCTGGAGATCCTGGGCCAGCTGTTGTCAGGCCGTCAGGACGGCCCCAGCCTGAGAGTGCTGCGTCGAGCACTTGGCATTTCAGGGGGCTCAGGAGGTTAGGCAGGAAGTGCAGGGTATCGCGAAGCGGAGGCACCCGCAGGGTCCGGAGATATCCGGGAGGATGGCCGGCAGGATTGGCCCGGGCTGCGGCTGCCGAGGACGTCTGGGTGTCCCCGTTGTGTCTATGCCGCGGTGGTATCTGGGCGGGACCACTTGGACCGCACGGTTACCGATGCACATGACTCCGACCAGCAGCAGGGGAACAGGACGCACCGTCGGGTTCCGGATAACACCTGGGTAGTCAGGTCTCGGGTGGCACGGCCCGGCAGGTGAACCGAGGTTCGAGGAGCACGGCGATGGTCTTCAGCCCGGCGGACTGCCATGACGGTTTCAGGTGCAATAACCTCCGGTGGTTTGCGCACTGGTACGTGGCTGACGCGAGTTCAGCTGGCACTGCCCGGGTTCATCGCGGGCGAGGGGACCGTGGGGACCGCAAGACATGCACCATGGGTGAGAGGAGGAGCGGTATATGGAGGAGAGATTGCGCTTGGCAGACTACTACCGACTGAGGAGGGTGACCGAGGCCGCGATTTCACCGGACGGTCAAAGGGTAGCCTTTGTGGTGGAGGGCTACGTGAAGAGTAAGAACGACCGGTATCAGCATTTGTGGCTGGTGAGCTCGGACGGACGCACTCCTCCTCACCAGCTGACCCGTGGTCGCGGAAAGGATAGTGCTCCGCGCTGGTCACCGGACGGGAGGTATCTCGCCTTCCTCTCCACTCGCGAGCACGAGCTGGAAGTGTCAAGCGGCTTGCAAGAGAAGGGAGATGAATCGACCGACGGGAATGGTGGTTCTGGAGAATCGGGATCTCGGCACAAAGAGGAGGAACCCAAACCGCAGATCTGGGTACTGGACCTGGTAATGGGGGGTGAACCCCGCCAGCTGACGTCTCGGGAGGAAGGGGTCGAGGAATTCGACTGGTCCCCAGATGGCACTCGCATCGTGTTCTCCTCCCGTGATCCTGACCCCCAACAGAAGAAGTACCTCGAGAGCATACGGGGCAAAGGGCGGGGGGAGGAAGAGGATCGTGGTCCTCTGGTAATCGGCCGCGTGCAGCACAAGTACGACGGCCGGGGCTACTTGGACGACGTGCGGGCGCACCTGTTCGTGGTGGAGGTAGACACGCGGGAGGTAAAGCGGATTACCCACGGGGACTGTGATGAGAGGGACCCACGGTGGTCTCCTGATGGGAAGTGGATAGCTTTCGTGTCCAATCGCACTGGAGATGCCGACAACAACCGTCGAAATGACATATGGCTGGTCAGCCCTGATGGGACGAGGGCGCGACGAGTGACCTTTGGCGATCTGGACTGCGGTAGCCCGCGCTGGTCGCCGGACGGCGGCTACATAGCCTTCGTGGCGTCTCGTGAGCCAGAGAACCCGTACGCTCTCGCCCACCTGATGTGCGTGGACGTGAGTGGCGCCGAGGACGTCGAGGATCTGAGTACGTATGTAGGGAAGGGCTGGGCCACGGTGGGCGGCATCGTCCCCGACGAAGTGGCCGGGGATCCGGTGGCCAACGCCCGGGTATACCCCGTGGCGTTGAGGGAAACTCCGGTGCGGGTTCTCACCGAGGGTCTGGATCGTCCGGTGGCGGGGAGCCCGGTCTGGTTGGATGATCAGCGTTTGGCAATTCTCATGGGGGACAGGGGACAGACCCGTCTTGCCTTAGCCTCGCTGGAGGGTTCGCCGGAGTTGGTCTTCCCGGTGGAGGATCGGTGCTGCACCCTGGCGTTTGGCATACTGGATGCGAGCGGGGGCCAGGTGGTAGTGGGGATCGATCGACCGGAGAGCGGGGTCGATTTGTTCGCCCTACCCACGCACCGCTTGGGAATGGGGGATGGCATCGGACGGCGATTGACCCAGCTCAACCAGAAGCTGCTGTCCCAGCGCCAGTTGGCCAGCTACCGGCGCATTCAATTCACCAACAGTGAAGGCATGCTCATTGAGGGGCTGGTGGCCATACCGGGTAGCTGTCAGGGAGAGCCGAGCGGCCTGCCCGTGATCGTCAGCATTCACGGAGGGCCCATGTCGTACGACGCGCCCGGCTTCCGCTTCGATGTGCAATACTGGGCTGGATTGGGCTACCTGGTGCTGATGGTGAATTACCGGGGTTCCACCTCCTATGGTGAGGATTTCTGCCGAGCCATTCGCGGCGACTGGGGGCCCAGAGAGCATGATGACGTGATGTCGGGAGTTGAGTTCCTGGTCAAGTTGGGCTGGGCCGATCGGCAGCGTCTGTTCTGCACTGGCTTTTCCTACGGAGGAATCATGACCAACTGGGCGGTGGGCCATAGCGAGGCATTCCGTGCTGCGGTCACCGAGCATGGCTTGTGGGACTACGTGGCCGCCTTCGGGACCGACGATTGCCACCTGTGGTGGCAGGACGACCTGGGGGTACCCTGGCAGAACGAGACAGGGTATCGTCGCACCTCTCCCATGCGGGGAGCATCCAACATTCGGACGCCACTGCTCATCATGGCTGGGGAAGTGGACTGGCGCTGTCCCCTCAGCCAGGCGGAACAGTTGTACATCACCTTACGGAAGCGAGGCGTGCCGACCCGGCTGGTAATATACCAGGGGGAGCACCACGCCATCAGCAAGCCGCGCCGGGCCATTGATCGGCTGATCCGGATTTGCAGGTGGTTCGCGCGGTTCGGTGGTCAGCCTTTCGACGATGACTCCGCGGAAGGATACCCGGATCCCTCCTGAGTGTCCGGCTGGTGGCCACGTGATAGCTGCTCGGTGCCGGGGACGCTCTCGGCCTTGACAAGGGAGTGCACGTATCCTATGATGCTGATAGGTGCATAGTACACTTAGGAGGCTGTGTCTCTATGTGCGGATCTCATCATCATCGCAGCCACCGCGAACACTGCGGACGTACCCGCCGGGCTTCTTCCTTTCTGGAGGCGTGGCTGCTGTTGCTCCTCAAAGATGACGCTGCCCATGGGTACGAATTGCTGGATCGGCTGCGCCAAAACCTGACGGGAGGGCTCTGCCCGGACCCGGGTACCGTCTACCGGAATCTGCGTCGGATGGAGGAGGAAGGACTGGTCGCGTCTACTTGGGAGCTGAGAGACGCAGGGCCCCCGCGCCGGCTGTACCGCTTAACCGAGCAGGGCGAGGAGCTGTTGCAAGCCTGGGCAGCACACGTCGAGGAATGTCGTGCTGGTCTGGATCGGTTCCTGGAAGTCTACCACCAGATGAACCGAAGCGCGGATGAGGAGTAGTAAGAGCCCCCGGGTGTGATGCCAGCGGGATAGCGCACCTGGTCGGTGAAGGGTGTGGTTTGGCCGACGTGAACCGTGAAAAATGAGTTGAAGGCCTGTCAGGGTTCCGACCTCCTCCCGTACTGGTAGATTTGGCCTTTGCTCAGCAGGGCACAGACCAGGCGTACGAGATTTCTGCCCGTGTGGATCAGGGCACGCTTACCGCTCCGGCTACACGCTCACCCACTCCGAGGAGGACGCAAAGCACGTACTCTTGCGGGGAGGAACGGTGCTCCAGTTTCCAGAATTGACCGTGGTGGCGTAGGTCCAGGAGGCGGCTGAGGTAGTTCCCAACCCGAGTGGAGAAAGCCGCGGCTGCCAAGGTGACGGAGGTGGAGACGATGGCTCGAAGGGGGCAATACCTGCCGGTTGCCGTGACCTGCGTGAAGAAGAGGGGCCAGTGCCGCTACCAAGTGGGGGACCAATTCGTCTGGACGTGGCGCAGCTCAGACGACATCGATTGCGGCGCGCTGCGCGCTGTGCTCTTGATCTTCGCGCCGTTGTGTGCGCTGGGAGCGCCTTCCTGGGAGCGAGACCCGAATGTGTGGTACATCTCCTGCCCCTCCAAGGAGGGAACGGTCTGGAGGCTGCAGGCCTTGGAGGATGAGGAACGTGAAGCCGTTCCCCGGGTGGTAGAAGAGGCGGTAGCGGTACGTGGGCCCTCCTAGCACTAACGCTGGTGTCTCCCAGGCTACTGTTTGGCAGCTGGAGCAGGAGTAGTATATGCCCGAGGTGTGGTTCCGCGCCGGGTGAGAGTGGACCACCGCGTTGGTGCCGGATTGGTCGGTCATGTGAGAGGCGGTTGAGACGGTGCCCTCGTTGAGTTTTGTGCCGTGGGACGTACTGCCGAAGCAGCGGCCTGTCCCCCTGGTCGGTGACCCCGTGGGTGCAAAGAGTGGCGATTTGGGGCAGAGCCAGCGTGCCCGGTAGCTGCGTGGCATCTGACGGCGCCACAACAGAGAACTTGCGTGGAACGCTGACGACGCCGCCCGCGTTCGGTCCGGAGTAGCCAGCCATCGTGCGTCCGGGGCAGTTGAAGCTAACAGTCGGGGGCAGTTACGTATTGCTGTTTTCGCCATTCAAACCGGGGTGGACGCTCCGCGTCATATGAGGTAGCAACCACCATGGACGCACCACGCGATGGTCAACCAGTAACCTGGGGGGAGAGAGCTTGCAAAGCGGCAAATGTGACCGCACCAACTTACCGCTGGAGGTGTGGGGTATGCCAAAGAAGTTCGCGGCGCTAGAGGAACGGATCTTCGAGGTAATGAGAAGCACCAACCTCCCCGGTCTGAGCATGGCCGTGGTGGAGGACAGCGAGATAACCTACCGCCGTGCCTTCGGTTATCGGGATTTGGATCGGGGGCTTCCGGCCACACCGGCGACCCTGTACGGGGTGGGGAGTCTCACCAAATCGTTTACCTGCCTGGCCATCATGCAGCTGCAGGAGAGAGGACTACTAAATGTGGACGATCCCCTGGATCGCTACGTCGACCTCTCGCTGAAGCCGCACGGCGAGACCATCCGACTGTGGCACCTGATGACTCACACCGGTGGCCTTCCGGCGTTAGGCTATGCGGAAGCGGTGATTCGCAAACACGTGGGGGCCAGTGCTACTGGAGTTCCCATAGCTTCTGCGGACGATCTCCTAGTGTTCATGCGGGGAGCCGAGGATTGGGTGCACTGCCGACCGGGCGAGCGGTGGTTCTATCTGAACGAGGGGTATGTGCTCCTCGGCAATGTGGTGGAGAGGGTCTCCGGCCAGTCCTACTGTGAGTACGTCAGAGAGCACATTCTCTCGCCCCTCGGGATGCACCGGAGCTTTTTTACCCGCGGGGAGGTAGAAAAAGACCCGGACGCGGCGGTGCCCTATGTCTTGGACCGGGAAGGCCGGTGCATCGCCAGCAGCTATATGTACGGGAAGATATCCAGCGACGGCGGCCTGATCAGCAATGCGGAAGACATGGCCCGCTACGTGGCCATGTTCTTGGGAGGAGGCGAATGGGACGGTGTCCGCCTGGTCACCGAAGGATCTTTGCGCGAGATGATGAGGCCGCGCGTGGCCACCCCTTCCCGCCCATGTCCCGCCTTCGATCCCCGCCCTGCTGATCAACCAGCGTCCTACTACGGATACGGATTGGGGATCATTCCTGATTTTTGCGGTGAAACCCTGGTGGGACATTCGGGAAGTGTCCTCGTGGCCACTGCTTACATGGGATTCGTGCCCGCGCGCAGGATCGGCGTGGTGCTCCTCGCCAATGGTGCTGGTTACCCTTTGAGCCAGTTGGGTCAGTACGCGTTGGCGATGCTCCTGGGTGAAGACCCGGAGGAACTGCCCTTCCGGCGCGCTGAGCGCATATTGGCAGATCTGGAGGGAGTGTATGAGACCTTCCGAGGAACGTTCCAAGTGACGGTTCGCAGAAAGGGGGGTCTGCTGCAGATAGAAGTCAGAGACAAGTATGTCGATCAGGTGCTTCCGCTGGTGCCAGAGGAAGCAAATGACCATCGCGCGCTGTTTTACGTGTATGCGGCGGGGCTGCGCACTCCGGTGGAGTTCTACCGGACTCACCGGGGGGTGGAAATGATCTACGAACGTTACAAGATGCGGAGGGTGAGTCGCGCGGTCAGCTGAGAAAGCGGCGGTTGTGCGAATGACCTTGGGCAGATCTTATGGTGTTATGTCGGGAGAGACACCATGGCCTGGGCTAGGGCTATCGTTGTCGGCGGCGGTATAATTGGAACCTCGGTGGCTTATTTCCTCGCCCGCGAGGGGCTGGAGGTCTTCCTCTTGGAGCGCTCGCGTCTGGGCGATGGCGCCAGCGGCGCGTGCGAAGGGTTACTCCTCGTGCAGTCAAAGAAGCCCGGCCTCCATCTGTTGATGGCCTTGCGGAGCATTGCCATGTACCCTCAGCTGATAGAAGATATCGGCGTGGATGTAGAGTGGGAGCGAAGGGGTGCGCTCTTCGTGGCTACGGAGGCCGCCGACCTTGAGGGCCTGGTGGAACTGGCCCGCCAGCAACAAGCCGCGGGAATTGAGGCGGTGATCCTGGATCGAGAGGAAGTGCTCCGGGCGGAACCAGCCCTCGGGTCGTGCGTCTGCGGCGGCTGCCTGACCGTTGATGACGCCCAGCTGAACCCTTTCAAAGTGATCTATGGATTGGCCCAGGCACTGGTGCGCATGGGGGGACGCGTGTGGGTAGGATGCGAAGTTGAGGGAGTGCGCGTCTGCGGTGATCGCGTCACAGGAGTGTACACCTCCCGAGGCGTGCTGGGAGCCGACCTGGTGGTCAACGCGGCAGGGGTAGCAGCAGCTGGCCTGGTTCGGAGGTTGGGCATAACCCTGCCGATTCGCCCTCGCAGAGGTCAGGTGATGGTGACGGAGGCTGTAGCCCCCCTGATCAGACGACCGGTGGTGGAAGCCGCGTACGCCCGGTTGAAATTTTCCCGCGGGGCCGAGGGGACCCCGCGGGTCAGCTTGGTGCTGGAACAGACCCGTCGCGGCAACCTGCTGCTTGGTAGCACCCGTGAGTTCGTCGGGTGCGATCGTCGGTCGACCCACCAGGGGGCCTCGGCCATCGCGCGCCGAGCGACACTCATTCTGCCTTCGTTGTCCCGGGCCTCGATCATTCGCATTTACGCGGGACTGCGGCCCCACACCCCCGACGGCCTTCCCATCATAGATTGGGTCGGTCCCCAGGGCCTGGTGGTCGCCGCCGGCCACGAAGGAGACGGCGTCACTTTGGCTCCTCTCACCGGGCGGCTGGTGGCCGACCTGGTCACTGGGAGGAGACCAGCAGTTCCAATGGATCGTTTGCGGGCCGACCGCTTTTCTCACACCTGAGGGTAGGGGAAAAGAGGGGACCCGCGCCGGGTACCCGTCCCCCCAAGCTGGACCGTACGCTCATTCCTCTCGCCGCCGGTTAGCCAGGGTCTGCAATGAGCTGGCAATCCGGGTGACCACTATGAGGAAGTATACTGCCACTACGATCCAGAAGGCCATGAGCACCCAGGCCCAGCCCAAACCCATCAACCTCGCGCCCATGCAAAGGCACCTCCAAGGTGTATGGTGGCCCCACGTGCTGTTGCCTAAACAGCCAATTGTGGGTATGAGCGGGAGGAAGGGCAATTGGGGGTCGGGCGATCATGCGACGGTGGGAGTGCGGGGGATTGGTAGCCGCCGGACAGGTGAATGCCTTCTTTATCGCCATCCCTCAAGAACTCAGTATTGAGGATCAAGGCAGTGGTGGGAGGGGAGCTGAAACTCTGCGGCTCCCCAAGGGCAGGAGCATTGCGGGTTGCTCCCCCTGGCGGTGGCACGGCTCCTCGACGGTTGGGAGACGGGTGGGAGATGCCTCCGCTGGAAGGCGCGCATGGGGCAATGGAGCATCGGGGCGGAGAAGCTGTAAGAGATGAGGGAGGTGATGGGTTAAACGCCCTCCGTTGAAGCGACACTTGCTGGTTCGTTGACGAGGCAAGGGCCTGATGATAGAATCCCAGTGGCACTGGTAGGGTTTCTGCTGCGTGGCCATGCTGGTTAATACCCGCTGGCTTCCGGGGGTGAGCGTTCCGAGTGCAAGAAGCTCTGTCCCGAGGGTGCTGCTGCAGTCATCACGCCAACCGATGGGGCTGTACGTATCCACGTCTTGGTGGGTGGGATGAAATGTCGCCCTCATCGGCGGTGACAAAGGAGGGGGTGCGCGCGTGGGCGAGGAGCGTTCGTTGAGAGTGGCGGTGCTGGTGGATGGCCGCCACCCGCAGCGCGGCAACTTATCCCGGGACCCGCACGCTTTCACCCAGGCTAGCGTCACGGTGAAAGCGGTGAGTGAGGCCCTGTCGCAGCTGGGGCATACGCCGTTGTTGCTGGAGACTTCGAACAATCTATTGCAAGAGCTCAGGGACCTCGCGCCCGATCTGGTGTTCAATCTTGCCACCGGTCTGGGGCACAAGAAACAGCAGGCCAATGTGGTGGCCATCCTCGAGCTGGCGGAAGTGCCCTTCACAGGGTCGCCACTGGAAAGCCACGTCCTGGCGCTGCACAAGCCTATTGCCAAGATGGTATTTCGCCACTGGGGCATTCCGACTCCGGCCTTTCAGGTGATTCACGATGCGGGCCAGCCGCTGCAGCCGGAATTGCGGTTCCCGCTGATCGTGAAGCCCACCTCGGAAGGTTCCAGTGTCGGCATTGGACCGGAATCGGTGGTTCACGATGAGGTCCAGCTGCGTGCGGCGGTGGCCAGGGTGGTGGAAACATTCGCGCAACCGGCGATCGTGGAGGAATTTGCGCCGGGGCGGGAGTTCACGGTGGGCATCGTCGGTAACGACCCTGCCGAAGCTTTGCCACCGGAGGAGATCGTATTCTTACACGACGGGGACGCGGCAACCTTCGGTTATCTGACCAAGCAACGCGACACGGTAACCCACGTGTGCCCTGCCGAGCTACCTCCTGACTTGCGGCACCGGATTGACCGCATTGCGCTGCTTGCTTATCACGCCCTTGGCTGCTGTGATTACGCGAGGATCGATATTCGCATGGATGATAGAGGGGAACCGTTGGTCCTCGAGGTCAACACCATCCCCGGGCTACAGCCGGGGTACAGCGAGCTCCCTCGGATTGCTGAGGCGGCGGGAATGAGCTATGTGCAGCTCATCGACCGGATCATGCGTGAGGCGTTGACCCGGCATCGTGGTTCTCGCCGGCAAGCCGGGTTCCTGTGCACCGACCCGACGGCTTTCGTCGACGGGTCAACGGGACAGCTGCCCGGCCCAGGCCACGGGTCGACGGGAGAGGCCCGGCGGACTGATCATCCAGCTTAGGGGTCAGGATGGCCTAGCAAGAATGGAGTGTGGCCTCCAGAGGCCCTAGCCGTGGTGCTAGGGCGTCCGGAGTGGCGGCTTTTCGCGGGCACTTCTCGCCTTGGTGGGAGTGCCCGCGCGTGTTGTCGGTCTTGCGGAAGTGCTTTGCCCATCCGAGGAACTCACCGTGCTGTATCCCACTGGCCGGCAGCGCATCCCTTCGATTCCGGCAGCGCATACTTCGTTATGGGGGATGGTGGACTGAGCAGGAAACTGGGCAAGCAGACGGTACGGTACCTCAACCCCCCGGTCATCCTGGCCTCTGCGACGGTGGTGGGACCCCGGGAAGGAGCCGGTCCTCTTGGCTCACAGTTCGATGTGGTCAAAGAGGATCACACCCTGGGAGAGAAGACGTGGGAGAAGGCGGAGAGGAGAATGCTGGAGGAGGCGTGTGCCTTAGTCCTGCGAAAGGCTCGCCTGAGGTTCCAGGACGTGGATCTGTTCCTGGCGGGCGATTTGCTCAACCAGATCATCTCGGCCAATTACGCGGCCCGTACCCTCGGCATCCCGTTTCTGGGCATCTATGGTGCTTGTTCGACTCTCACTGAAGCCTTGGCGCTGGGGGGCATGCTGGTGGACGGGGGATTCGCCGGCCGTCTTCTCCTGACATCCAGTAGTCACTATATGAGCGCGGAACGCCAGTACCGATACCCCACTGAGTTTGCCACTCAACGCCCACCCACAGCGCAATGGACGGTCACCGGTGCGGGTGCGATACTCCTAGGGATCGGGACCAGCGGGGTGGCGGTCACCAGCGCGACGGTGGGGAAAGTGATCGACGCGGGCATGAGTGACCCCAATGACATGGGCAGCGCTATGGCGCCCGCGGCGGCAGAGGTGATCTACCAGCATTTTTGCGACACCGGCGCCGATCCCACCAGCTACGACGTAATCGTGACCGGTGACCTGGGGAAGGTGGGCAGCGAGCTCTTGCATCGGCTCCTGGCGGAGCGGAATCTGGATCTCCGCGACCGCCATCTCGACTGCGGAGTTGCCATATACAGCGACCAGCAGGACCCACATGCTGGCGGTTCGGGGTGCGCCTGCATAGCGGTGGTGTTTGCCGGACCCCTCCTCCGCCGCCTCGAGGTGGGAAGATACAACCGGATGCTGTTGGTGGCGACCGGTGCCCTGTTCAGTCCCGTCACCTGGAAACAAGGCGAAAGCATACCTTGCATTGCTCACGCGGTTGCGGTGGAACGGCGCGAGGGATGACTTGATGGTCAAAGACGTATTGGTGGCATTTGCGATCGGAGGTGGCCTTTGCGCCCTGGCCCAGCTGGTGCTGGACTTGACCCGCACCAACCCCGCATACGTGATGGTGCTCTTCGTATCGCTCGGCTCGGTGGCCAGTGGACTCGGGCTGTACGAGAAATTGGCGCAGCTGGCAGGCGCGGGTGCCGTGGTTCCCCTTCCTGGCTTCGGGCACGCGCTGACCAGCGGCATGTTGGAAGGAGCGGCTCGGGAGGGGTTTCTCGGGCTGCTCAAAGGAGGGCTAGAGGCGACGTCCATGGGGCTCACGGTGGCGATCCTTTTCGGGTATCTGTTTTCCATCCTCTTTAACCCTAAAGGGTGAGGTGGGACAGCTTGGAGGCTGGGGATCGCCTGGCAGCGGATCTGGAAGAAAACCTGCAGCGCCTCGGCCCGCTGGTGGGGTTGGGAGTCAGCTTCGACGTGCTGGTCCGGAAAATCCAGGTGGGCGGACGGCAGGCGGCGTTCCTGTTCATTGACGGTTTCATCAAGGATCTGGTGACCTCTCGCCTCCTCCAGGTACTCCAGGAAACGGGGCCCGGCGATCTCGCACCCCGAACCATGCAGTCGATTCTCGACCGCCACCTCCCTTACGTGGAGGTTAGCACCCGGGACACGCTGAGCGGCGTGATTGACTGTCTCCTCACCGGTCAGGCCGTGTTGCTGATCGACCAGGAGCGCCAAGCAGTGGTGGTGGACGTCCGGGAGTACCCGACCCGCAACCCCGAAGAGCCCGATCTGGAGCGGGTGATACGGGGGTCGCGAGACGGCTTCGTCGAGACCTTGATCTTCAACACGGTGCTGGTCCGAAGGCGATTGCGCGATCCCGCCCTCCGCATTGAGCTGGTGGAGGTGGGTGCGCGATCGCGAACCGATGTCGCCGTGCTCTATCTGGAGGACGTCGCTCCGCCGGAGCTGGTCAAGACGGTCAAGGAGCGAATCGGAGGCATAAAGGTAGACGGTCTGCCGATGGCCGAGAAGGCTCTGGAAGAGTTCATCGTGGACCGACAGAACTGGTGGAACCCATTCCCTACCGTGAGGTACACTGAGCGACCGGACGTGGCGGCAATTCACCTCCTGGAGGGACATGTGCTGATCCTGGTCGACACTTCCCCCAGTGCGATAATCTTGCCGGTCAGCTTGTTCCACCATCTCCAGCACGCGCAGGAGTTCCGGGAAGCGCCGGTGGTGGGGGTTTACGTGCGCCTCATCCGGCTGCTCGGGGTTGCCGTGTCCTGGGTGGGTCCGCCCCTGTGGGTGGCGCTGGTGCTCGCGCCCGGCAAGTTACCGCCTTTCCTGGCTGCCATTGGCCCCAAAGACCCCGGCACCATCCACCTGGGGGTTCAATTCATCCTGGCCGAGTTTGGAGTGAATCTGGTGCGGATCGCTCTAATCCACACCCCAACCGCCCTGGCCACCTCCCTTGGCTTCATCGGGGCCATCGTCCTCGGCGAGATTGCCGTGGCCGTGGGCTTGTTCTGCCGCGAGGCGTTACTGTACGTTGGTCTGGCCGCGTTGGGCAGCTTCGCCACTCCTAGCGTGGAGTTCGCCTCAGCGGTCGGACTGGTGCGAATGTTCCTGTTGGCACTGGCGTCGGTCCTTCATCTGGCCGGTCTGGGAGTGGGCCTGATAGCAGTTCTAGTGCTCCTGGCACGCACCCGCTCTTTCGGCCTGCCGTACCTGTGGCCGCTCTATCCCCTGGATGTTGGGGCCTTGTGGAACGTGTTAATTCGACAGCCGGTGCCGACCATGGTGCGGCGGCCGCGCTTTCTGCGGCTGCAGCAGAGGAAACGTGCCCGTCGCTAGGGCATGGTGGCCCCGAGGGCGCAGGAGGCAAGGCGGTGAGGGGAGTTGGATCCCGTTGGGTCGGGACACTGGCGATTTGCCTAAGTTGAAGGTCGCAGGATGGATTTGGTAAGATGAATGTGGCTGCGAGGAGGTTCGGGAACTGATGAGAATCGGGATACCCCGGGGCCTCTTGTATTATGAGTATTTTCCGCTGTGGAAGTGCTTCTTCGAGGAGCTGTCGGCTGAGGTAATCGTGTCTGGGCCCACCACCAAACGTATTCTCGACCGAGGGGTGCAAACTGCGGTAGACGAGGCATGTCTTCCGGTGAAGGTGTTCTACGGTCATGCAGCCGAACTGGGGGACTGCGTGGACTTTCTGTTCGTACCCCGGGTGGTCAGCGTCGAGCCACGGGCATACACATGTCCCAAGTTCCTGGGTCTGCCGGACATGCTGCGAGCTAGCATGGTACTGCCCCGGCTACTTTCCCCCACGGTGAATATGAGGCGGAACCGCCGCCAGTTGCTGGCCGCAGTGCGGCAGGTGGCCGCGGAGCTGGGTGCGGGTCCGGTGAAGACCTGGCGGGCCTGGCGCCGGGCGGTGGCGGCGTATCGGCGATTCAAGGAATTTCTCAGGCAAGGGTACGGATTCGAGGACGCGGTGAGTTTGGCATTGGGCCAGAACCGCCATCTGGCACGCCAGGCGCCTCCTGCCCGCGACCTCACGGTAGCAGTTCTTGGTCACCCGTACCTGGTGTACGACCAGCTGGTGGGTATGAATCTGATCCAGCGACTGCGCTCCGAGGGTGTCAGAGTACTGACGGCTGACAGCTTCACCCCCGCGGAGATCGAGGCTAAGGTACGCAACCTCCCCAAGGCGCTCTTCTGGACCTACGAAAAGCAGGTATTGGGAGCTGCCCTGGCCTGTCTGGACCGCAATGTGGATGGGATAATCCAGTACGTATCCTTTGGTTGCGGCCCGGATTCCATGATCGGCGAACTGATTCAACGGTGGGTGCGGCGCAAACGGGATATTCCCTTTACCCTGCTGACGGTAGACGAGCATACGGGACAAGCTGGCATTCTGACGCGCGTGGAGGCCTTCCTAGATATGGTGGCCAGGAAGAAGGCGCGAAGCGCATGAAAGTCACCTTCCCGCACATGGGCTACCTGTGGATTCCCGTATCTGCCCTGCTGAGGAAGCTGGGGCTGGATGTGGTGGTCCCACCTCCCATAACCCGGCGTACGCTTTCCCTGGGGGTACAGCACGCCCCGGAATTCGCCTGCTTTCCTCTGAAGCTCAACCTGGGCAATTTCATGGAGGCGTATGAGCGAGGGGCAGATACTATCATCATGGCGGGGGGTGTGGGGCCTTGCCGGTTTGGGTATTACGCGCAGGTTCAGCAAGAGATCTTGTGGGACCTGGGTTACAAGATGAAGATGGTGGTACTTGAGCCCCCCAAGGGGCACTGGTGGGGGCTATGGAAACGCATCCGGTGGTTGATCGGGGAGCGTTCCGTTCGCGACTTGTGGCGGGCACTTGGGTTTGCCTGGCACAAGTTCGTGGCTCTCGATGCCATCGAGCGGGCAGCGTGCTGGGCCAGGCCCCGGGCTGCCGCGCCCCGGGATGTGAGGCGAGCGGTGGAGACAGCGGTCCGGTGGGTTCACGAGGCGGAAACAGCTGACCAGGTGCGCGAGGCGCGGGAGGAAGGCGTCAGCCTGGTTCGTTCGCACGCCGTCCGCTCCCTGCGCGATCCCCTGAAGGTGGGGATCGTGGGCGAGATATACACTCTGCTGGAGCCGTTTGCCAATTACCGTTTGGAGGAGAAGCTCGGCGCGCTGGGCGTGGAGGTGGACCGGTCTCTTTACCTTTCAGACTGGATCAGGGCGCACGTGGTCCTAGATGCGCTACGGGTGAGCGGCGAGCACGAGGTCAAGCAAGCGGCGCAGCCCTATGCCCCACATTTCGTGGGGGGGCACGGTCAGGACACGGTTGGACGCACGGTGCTATACGCGCGCCACGGCTTTGATGGCGTGATCCAGGTCATGCCGTTCACCTGTATGCCCGAGATCGTGGCACAGAGCATACTGCCCCGAGTCGCTCACGATTACGGCATTGCGGTGCTCACCTTGATTGTGGACGAGCATTCCGCAGATGCTGGCATCCAGACCCGCCTGGAGGCATTTGTCGATCTTCTTCGGCGGCGGAGAAGTAAAAAGAAGCACGACGCAGTTGCTCGTGCCCAAGCCGGAAAATAGAGAGCAACTAGCACCGAAATCTGGCCGGGTCAGCGAACGTCACTTCGCCGTGGGATGCTTCCGACCCCGGGGCGCCTCCGGAGCAGCGGCAAGAGGCTTGAAAGGACATGCCCGTAGGACTGAGGATTCGCCCGGAGGGCGGAGCACCGCCCAGGCGGGCCGCGGCTACGCGGGGGGCTGGGGCGTATCGTTGTTGGCGATACGGACAGCGACCAGGCGCACCGGTGGTCCGGGAGGGAGGTTTTCCCCCCGGCACCGGCGCGATGCTTGGCCGGACAGCCTTGATTCCGTCGTCCCTCAGCCATTATGTCAAACGTCCGGAAAGGAGGTCAAAGCCTGGCTCGGTGCACAAGGACGACAAGGAAAAGAACTCAAGGGATAATGAACCAGGCGACGCAGCGATGAGGAAGCTCTACCTGGGAGTAGACGTCGGCTCGGTGAGCACCAACCTGGTCCTCATGGATGGTTCGGGCACAGTGGTGGCCGACGTGTATCTGTTGACCCGGGGGAGACCCATCCAAGCCATCCAGGAAGGGATCCGGCTGCTGGCTGCCCAGGGATGGGATGATGCCCAGGTGGCGGGGGCCGGCACCACGGGTAGTGGTCGCTTACTGGCGGGGGTGATAGTGGGAGCGGATGTAATCAAGAACGAGATCACCGCGCATGCAGTAGCTGCTCTGGAAATGGTTCCCGATGTGCGCACGGTGCTGGAGATCGGCGGACAGGATTCGAAGATCATCATCATCCGGGATGGCGTGGTGGTGGACTTCGCTATGAACACGGTCTGCGCGGCCGGGACCGGGAGCTTCTTGGATCGGCAGGCCGCGCGGCTGAACATTCCCATTGAGGAATTCGGGGCGCTTGCGCTTAAGTCGAATAGCCCGGTGCGAATTGCTGGCCGCTGTGCGGTATTCGCGGAGTCCGACATGATACACAAGCAGCAGGTGGGCTACCCTGTGGAGGATATCGTCAGGGGCCTATGTGAGGCGTTGGTGAGGAACTATCTCAACAACGTGGCCAAGGGCAAGGAGATCCTGCCGCCCGTGGTGTTCCAGGGTGGCGTTGCTTGCAACGTGGGCATGAAGCGCGCTTTCGAGGAAGCATTGGGCGTGGAGGTCATGGTGCCCCCCTACGCGACGGTGATGGGGGCTATCGGAGCTGCCATCCTGGCCAAAGAGGCCACGGGCGCTACCGGCCGAACTCGCTTCCGCGGCTTCCAGGTGGCCTCTGTCCGGTACGATACGGAGAGTTTTGAGTGCGAGCATTGCCCCAACGGATGCGAGATAGTCTGCATCAAGATGGAGGGGCAGCTACTGGCTCGCTGGGGATCCCGGTGCGGTAGGTGGGATACAGTTCCCGAAGAACAGCCGGTACGACGCGAGGCGTCCGGTTGATTCAATGTACCGACCGGGGGAGGCTATCGCGGAGGGGTGCCGCCAATTGCATGCTGGGGATGACTGTTGTCGCGTAGTGGTCCTTGGCTCTGCGCAGGATGGGGGCGTGCCCCAGGCGGGCTGTCGCTGTCCCAATTGCAGGACGGCGGTCGCGCTGGGGCGCGGCAGAACCAGCGCTTCCCTGGCGGTAGTGATGGGAAAGCCGGCCTCAGCAATTGTCCTCGTGGATGCAAGTCCTGACCTGCGACGCCAGCTGGGGATACTGGGCAGTTTCCTCAAAGACGTAGGGCCCGATGATGGGAGGCGTCGCCCGTTTGATGCCGTGTTCCTGACTCATCTTCACATGGGGCACTGCGCCGGGCTGCTGGAGCTGGGTCGCGAGGTAATGGACGCGAAGGAACTACCCATCTATTGCACCAGGAGGGTGGGTGACGCCATCCGGGAAAACGCGCCATGGCAGCTGCTGGTTCGCCTGGGCAACATCGTGCTCCATACCTTCGAGCCTGGTGACTGCGTTAGGCCTGTAGCGGGATTGTCGGTGAGGTCGTTACTGGTGCCCCACAGGGACGAGCTGGGCGACACCGTGGGATACCTGATCACCTGCGAACGGTCCTGCAGGTCACTTCTCTACATACCTGATGCGGACAGCTGGGGTGGTATTAGTCCACCTCTGACCCGGCTGGTGGCGCAGGTGGACTATGCGTTGCTGGACGGGACTTTCTTCCATGGCGACGAGCTCTCCAAATGGACAACAAGGCGGGTGCACGACGTGCCTCACCCCCCGATAAGGGAAACGGTACGTATGCTTCGTGCCTCGCAGGCGCAAGTGTGGTTCACTCACCTCAACCACACAAACCCACTGCTGGACCCCCGGTCGGCAGAGTCCCGGTGGTTGCGGCAGGCGGGGAACTTCGGCGTGGCCGATGACGGTATGGTGTTCGACCTAGGGTAGAGTTTGTCCAGGGGTTTGGAAGATGATCCCGGGTGCTCGAGCTCAAGAGAGGCATCTACCCGGCAGGGTCCAGGGGCGTGAGGGGTGGCTGCGCTGCTGAAACGCGGATGGATGCTCACAGGTCAGGGTAATGATGAGCGACTGTCTCCTCAGCCCGGGCTGCTCCTCGCGCCTGTACGTGGAGTGACCGCATGTTTGCGTCATTATGTGGAGCACCCAGCAGGGATCCGGGCGGCGTTGGCCGAATTCTAGCTGTGAAGGGCAAACCGGTGATGCTTGACAACCAGATCTTCGATCGATACCACAGACGGAGTTGCCTTCGGGGCAGGGTGAGGAAGGCGATTGCCTTCCAATTCCCGACCGGTGGTGATGCCTCCTCAGAGAGGACGAGCCCATCAGCCCCAGCGGTTGAGCCGGTGAGAATCCGGCGCCGACGGTAAAGTCCGAATGGGAGAAGGCGCGGTGACGATGGCTTATGTGGAAGCGGTGGTGAGCTATCACCGAATTTTCCCAAGGCAAGGCCCCGGAGGTAGTCTCCGGGGCCGCGGTTTTTGCCACAACCAGAAGGAGGCGAAGTGAGATGGAACGGGGGACTTGGAGAGTGAAGAAAGGATTGGCCGAGATGCTCAAGGGAGGAGTGATCATGGATGTTACCACCCCGGAACAGGCGGTGATAGCGGAGAAGGCTGGGGCAGTGGCGGTTATGGCGCTGGAAAGAGTACCAGCTGACATCAGAGCAGCAGGGGGAGTAGCCAGAATGGCTGACCCCACGCGGATCTTGGAGATCATGGATGCGGTGAGCATCCCCGTGATGGCCAAGGTGAGGATTGGGCACTTCGTTGAAGCTCAGATCCTGGAAGCTCTGGGGGTGGACTACATTGACGAAAGCGAAGTACTAACACCTGCTGACGAAATGTACCACATCAACAAGCATGCCTTTACCGTCCCATTCGTGTGTGGCGCCCGCAACCTGGGCGAGGCGCTGCGCAGAATAGGGGAAGGGGCGGCAATGATCCGTACCAAGGGCGAGCCGGGGACCGGAAATGTGGTTGAGGCGGTTCGTCACATGCGGATAATGATGGACGAAATCCGAAAGGTCACTAGCATGCCTGAGGAAGAGTTGATGAGTGAGGCGAAGCGGTTGGGCGCCCCCTACGAGCTACTCCTGGAGGTGAAGAAGCTCGGTCGGCTGCCAGTGGTCAACTTTGCTGCGGGTGGGATCGCGACGCCGGCGGACGCAGCGTTGATGATGCAGTTAGGTTGTGATGGCATTTTTGTTGGTTCGGGCATTTTCAAGTCCCAGAATCCGGAGGCCAGGGCCACGGCAATTGTACGGGCCACGACGCATTACGACGACCCCCAGGTGCTGGCAGAGGTTTCCAAGGATTTGGGCGAGGCCATGCCGGGGATTGAAATTGCCACTATCACGCAAGCAGAAAGGATGCAGGAACGTGGTTGGTGAGGGCAGGGGGCGGAGACGATTGCGTGTTGGTGTCTTGGCCATGCAAGGTGCAGTGCGAGAACATCTTGATGCACTCAGAAGGTGTGGCTGCGAAGCCGTGACGGTGAAGAGAGTGGAACAGTTGAAGGACCTTCACGGCCTGATCATCCCTGGGGGCGAGAGTACCACTATTGGCGAGTTGATGCGCGAATACGGCTTCTTTCCGGCAATCAAACAGGCAGCGGAAAATGGCCTGGGTATTTATGGAACCTGTGCTGGGATGATCCTTCTGGCCAAGGAAATCCGGGACAGTGACCAACCGCGTTTGGGGATCATGGATGTGGTGGTGCGTCGTAATGCTTTCGGCCGACAACGAGAGAGTTTCGAGATCGATTTGGACATTCCGTTACTGGGTGAGCACCCTTTCAGGGCGGTGTTCATCCGTGCGCCCTATATTGAGTCCGCTGGTCCAGCCGTAGAGGTACTGGCAAGCCTTGGCGGTAAGATTGTCTTGGCCCGGGAAGGCAGGCTCCTGGCCTCTGCCTTTCATCCGGAATTGACGGACGATCTGAGGATACACCAGTACTTCGTGCAGATGTTGTCAGCGCAGGACACTGGTGCTATTGCGAAACGGGGCACCCCATCACGTAGCGAGAGCGAACACGAGGAGGAGCGCCCCGAGGTCGGAACAGCCTGAATAGATGAGAGTTAGGGCAGGACCAGGTATAACTCGGCTTCAGGGTAGTACTCTCTCTTGCACTGGCGATAACAGCTGGACCTCGAACCGCTCACTAACACGCAGAACCGTGGTGCACGAAGCCCCGTTACCGATCGCGGTACCTGTTACAATTCCAGTACAGCCCGTCCTTGAAGTTTTTTACAAGAGGATGGGCCAATGCCAGTTACCCGCGGCGTTCTCGACTCCTGGTTCTCCCGCTCCAGCTGCAACTCTGCTGCGCAATTGCATCTTGCCCTTGGCCCAAGCCGTGCGCTCGGCGTCCGGCTCCTGCTCGACGCTGCTCCTCGTCTCTTCCATCCGTCTCACTCTCGCCATACTACCTCGGGGATTCTGAACCGAAAACTCTCTCACCGCGCATCAAGCACACCAGTATAAAGCACAACCTACCACTCGCACAGCGTCACCAGACGTTAGCGTCTCAAGAATTGGTGTAAATTCCCGGTGGCTGGAATAGGTGGCGAAGA